>ENA-UONZ01000136-UONZ01000136.1-human-gut-metagenome-genome-assembly--contig:-C93old-NODE-136-length-129278-cov-8.169861_pt1 | contig 129278 bp, 112 predicted proteins | sample MGYA00242468_ERZ724015 | MGnify/ENA metagenome assembly ERZ724015
GTTCGGGAAAAGATTTATTCGACTATCCGCCGAAACCGTTCGGCTGCAGGCGCTTCCCGTATCGCATAAGCCTCAGACAATCAATAAAACCACCTGACGAAACGCCCGGCAGCGCTGTCAAGGCAAAGAAAAAGCCGGCCGCAGCCTTGCTCCTACGGCCCGGGTGTCTTATTTTTGCTGTGAAAACCCAAATGGAAATGACCAAACGAATGCTTTACCGATCCGTACTGGCCATAGCGGCCATGGCGGGTCCCTGTCTCGCGGCGGCTTCCGCCTCGCGAGCGAACGAAACCGTACAAACCTATTGGAACGATTCCGGGGCGCGCAAGGGCCTCTATGTCAAGCGGGCGAAAGACGACCCGAACCGCGAGCCGACCATTTTCCTTGCCGGGCACAAGTACCGCGACATCGGCATGAACTGCTACGACCTGTTCAACTGCGCGCTCAAATTCACAGATGACGGACTGCGGATCGACCTGTCGGACTCTTTCGCAACGCTCGAGTTGCTCAAGAAAGAAGGGATCGGCCTCATCCGCTTCAACTGCGGCATCTATTACAGCGCCGAGCTCGGAGCCTCGTACATGACCGACCGGGACGCCTATATCGATGCGTTGCGTCAGATCGCGGCCCGCGCGCAGGAACTGGAAATCGGACTGATCCCCTGCCTGATGTGGCATTATGCCGCCGTGCCGGAATATTTCGGCGAGCCGCTCCGCAGCTGGGGCAGGCCGGACAGCAAAACGGCAGAGTTCCTGAAAGCCTACACGACCGACATCGTCACATCCCTGAGGGAATACAAAAGTATCTTCGCATGGGAGTTCGGCAACGAGTTCAACCTGCACGCCGACCTGCCCCAATATGCCCAGCGTCATACCCAGGCCGACCCGCCCGACTGGCGTGACGTTTTCGGGACGGAAGATCCGGACTGGCGGATCAGGGGCAAGGATATCCTTTACGCCTACCGCACGTTCACGCGCATCGTCCGCCGGCTCGATCCCGACCGCAGAATGCTGCTCTCGGGCAACGCGATCCTGCGCGAAACCCAGTACAATCAGTATACCCGCGACCGGATGAAGATCGACGATACGAAACAATACCGCAAGATCAGCCGCATGCTGAATCCGGGACCGATCGAAACCGTCTCAGAGCACGTATACCAGCACGGCCGCCAGTTTGCCGATCTGGGCAAGGTCTCCCTCGACGAGCAGATCGCCATCGCCGTCGAAACGGCCCGATCGCTGGGCAAGGTATACGTAATGGGCGAGTTCGGGGCGATCCGCGGATCGCGCGAGGAATACGTTCCGTTCTTCGAAGCGTTCCTCAAAGCCGGAGTCCAACTCTCCCTGTTTTGGAATTTCTCGCTGCGAGGCAACATCGAGCAAAGCTGCACGCCGACCGAACGCGGCCCTTACATTTTTGAATTGATCCGCGAATACAAGCAAAAAGACGCGGCCCTGCACGGAGAATAGGCAGAAACACGATACGGATGACTATCGAACAAGGCCGGCAACGAAAAATTGCCGGCCTTGTCGTATCTCCAACCGTACATAGGAAAGCTACCCGAAGCCCCTTATCGACTTTCCCATCCCGTAAGATCTCGACTTACGCTTCGGTTGACACAAACGGGCAAAAACGTGTAAACCGAGCGAAAAACGACGATATGCGGCGGTCACATCCAAACGGAGAAAAGCCTTTCAGAGTAGTCTGAAAGGCTTTTCTCTGTTGTCGGGGTACCAGGATTCGAACCTGGGACCCCCTGCTCCCAAAGCAGGTGCGCTAACCGGGCTGCGCTACACCCCGAACTGAAAATCCGTCCGCCGTCCGGAAACGAACCGTGCAAAAGTAATACGTTTTTCGGGATTTACCAACAAACGCCTGCACGACCGCCGCAAACATCCCCCTGTCCCGGCCGCAACGGAATCCGCCGGCCGGTTTCCAAACGGGCATGTCGCTGGACATACGGACGGCGAAGTGTCAGAAAACGCCGTTTCCGCACCGAGACGACACATACCTTCGAACAGGAACCAAACACACAGCCCCGCCCTCTCCCGGCCGTAAAGCGGCATTCAGGAAACCGTCCCGAACCGAAAAACCGAAACGGACCGGTGCCATCGCACTCCTTCAGCGGAACCGCGACGGTTCTGCCGCATGGGAAAAATCTCAGAGCGGCAGAATGACGACGCGGCTTCCGGGCAGATCGGGAACATAGAGCCGGTCCCCGTCGAGCGACAACCGGGCCGGGCCACCGATCGCTACGCCGGGATCGAGCAGGTGAACCTGTTTGTCCGCGAAATCGTAGTACCCCACCTCGGAATCGACCCAATTCGTAAAATAGAGGCGGCCGCCGTCGGCGCTCAGTGCCAAGCCGTCGTACTGCCCCGGCCGGTCGAACAGCTTGGTCGCCACAGGCGCCGAAATGTTTTCGATACAATAGATCGCATTGTCGGGCGTCGTCACGCCGTCGGGCGGATAGGACGCGACGTACATCGTATCGCCGCGAATCGCGATGCCGTTGGCTCCGGGAATCGTCACATACGGTTTGAGCGAGGCGGTGTCGATCGCATACGGGCGCGTCACGTCGAGCGAATAGATGCTTCCCGTGTTGGTCACCGTCACGTAAAGCGTATTTCCATGCAGGGCCATGTCGTTGACGTACAGCTCTCCGTCAGGGAAACGGACGATCTGAGGAGCGGCCGCCGTATCGCGCAGATCGTACACGGCCAGCTTGCCGACGTCGGCGATCAGCAGGCAGCTGTCCTTGACAAGCATGCCCTTCGGAGCCGACAGATTGCCGTCGGAGGGAATCAGCACGCGCGAAACGGTATCGGTGAATTCCAGCACGTACCCTTTTCCCTCGGTATTGAGCGGGTCGAGCTCGCTCGATCCGAAACTGCCCACGAGCAGCTTTCCGTCCGAAGGAAATACCGCCTCAGCGAACCGTATCCGGTCGGTCAGCACGGCAGGCGCAGAATCTGCCTGTCGTTCGGCGCAGCCGGTCAGCGCCCAAGCGAGAATCGCGAAAAGAAAGCTTTTTTTCATATCGTTTTCTTTTTAAAGGTAAATTATCTTATCCATGAGACGGGTTTGCTCGTCTCATCGTTCATTTTCGTTTTTCCCGTAGCTACTCCCTTTATCCCCTTTTATTTTCATATTCATATTCATCCTCGTCCTCATACTCATCCTCACCCTTGTACCTGCCATTGCTTCTCACCCATTTTACGTATTCTTCCTCCCTTTCTCTTCTCCACCATTCTAATAGTTCCTCATCTTCTTTGGCTTCCTGCTCCCTTTGTGCGTTGGTGTACGAGCGGGCCGCAATCATTGCGATTATGGGCTACAATATGATGAGCAGTAGCCCGACAATATGAGTACAGATAACGAATATGATCTCTCTTACCGGGTCCTTTTCGCTCCAATCCGCCCACTGGGCAAATTTGTCGAAGACCTTGTCCATTAGCTTGGGTTCACCTTCCATATCGGTATTTTCTTATGACTTCTTCCGTATTCTCACCGAAGACAGAACGGGATACTTGAATATATCGATAACATAGTACGCCGTACTATATTCCCGGCTTTTAGCTTTCCTAACTCATTCTTCCAAAGCCATTACGATATGTCTGCCGACTCAAACCAGCGGTTCGATGCGGTCGAACAACGGCCGGAAATCCTCGTTCCGGGCCGCCAGATAAGTATCGAATCCGCAGGCCTTCCCCGTATCGACGTTAGCCTGCGAATCGTCGATGAAAAGCGTCTGGGAGGGAACGATGCCCGACGACTCGATCATCCGACGGAAAATCTCCGCCCCGGGCTTGACCAATCCCATCTCGTACGACAGGAACAGCCGGTCGAAATAGGCGTCGATCGTCAGTCCCTGCTTGCGGAATACCCCGTTTTTCATATAGGTCATCATAATGGTATTGGTATTGCTGAGCATAAAGAGGCGGAATCCCCGGCGACGCAAATCGAGCAACATGTCGAGTTTGTAGTCGGGTATGTCGAGCAGGAAGCCGCACAAGGCCGCGTCGATCGCCTTCGGATCGACCGGACGGCCTACCGAACGCGAAATCTCGTCGTAGAGCGCCTCGGGGCCGACCTCGCCCTTTTCGAGCTGCAACAGCACGCCCGACTGCCGGTAGGGATCGATCAGCGTTTCGATCTGTCCGTATCCTATCCTGCGGAAAGCCTCGATCGAACGCTCGAGACTATAGTCGATCAGCACGCCGCCCAGATCGAACACGATGGTCCGGAACTTTTTCATACATTTTGAGTTGGTGGCATACAAAGATACGCAATTTCAAAATAATTCATATATTTGATTTACAAACGCCATACCGCACCGCACATGACGAACCGCAATCCGATATACCGAGTCTACCGCTTCTACGCGGACGGCTTCCGGGCCATGACGCTGGGACGCACGCTGTGGGCGGTCGTGCTGCTCAAGCTGCTTATCATGTTCGGCATCCTGAAGCTCTTTTTCTTTCCCGACACGCTCGGCGGGTTCGAAAACGAGCGGCAAAAGGGCGACTACGTGATCGAACGAATGCTGGATTCTAAACCTTAACGATATGATACTTACCTCTACCGATCTGATGAACGTGGTAGACTGGTCGCGGGCGCAATTCGCGATGACGGCGATCTACCACTGGCTGTTCGTGCCGCTGACGCTCGGGCTCGGTTTCATCTGCGCGATCATGGAAACGCTCTACTACCGCACGGGCGATCCCTTCTGGAAGTGCACGACGAAATTCTGGATCCGCATCTTCGCGATCAACTTCGCGATCGGCGTGGCGACGGGCCTGATCCTCGAGTTCGAGTTCGGCACGAACTGGTCGAACTACTCCCATTTCGTCGGCGACATTTTCGGTGCCCCGCTGGCCATCGAGGGCATTATGGCCTTTTTTCTGGAAGCTACGTTCTTCGCCGTGATGTTTTTCGGCTGGAACAAGGTATCGAAAGGCTTTCATCTGGCATCCACTTGGATCACGGCCATCGGCGCCAATCTCTCGGCGCTGTGGATTCTGGTAGCCAACGCATGGATGCAGTCGCCCGTCGGCACGACGTTCAACGTCGAGACCGCCCGTCAGGAGATGACCTCGTTCTGGGACGTGGTGCTTTCGCCGGTGGCGATCAACAAGTTCTTCCACACGGTCACGTCGGCCTACGTGCTGTCGGCCGTCGTAGTCGTCGGCATCAGCGCATGGTATCTGCTGCGCAAACGCGAGGAGCTGTTCGCACGCAGGAGCATCGTCATCGCGTCGGTGTTCGGGCTGTTCTTCTCGCTGATGGCCGCGATGACGGGCGACGGCTCGGCCGTGCAGGTGGCCCGGACGCAGCCGATGAAGCTGGCGGCCATGGAAGCCCTCTACGACGGGCGCCAAGAGGCGGGACTGGTCGCGGTCGGAGCGCTCCGACCGGTCGACAGGACCGTCCGCACGAGCGACGACAGCGCGTTCGCATTCCGGATCGAAATTCCGAAAATGCTGTCTCTTATGGCTTTCCGCGACGCGAACGCCTTCGTTCCGGGCATCAACGATCTGGTATACGGTAACGAAAAGTACGGCATTCCGTCGACCGAGCAGCGCATGGAACTCGGACGGGAGGCCCTCGAGACGCTCGAAGGCTACCGCGAGGCACGCCGGACAGGCGACGAGCAGGAGCAAGCCCGATTCGAAAAGCTGTTCGATCCGGACGATCCCGCCGGAAAGGCTTTCATCGAGAAGCAGTTCGCTTCGATCGGATACGGATTTCTCAAGGAGCCGACCGACGTCGTTCCGAACGTGCCGACGGTCTTCTATTCGTTCCGCGTGATGGTCGCTCTGGGCGGCTACTTCATCCTGCTGTTCGCCGCCATCCTGTTCTTCTGCTACCGGCGCACGCTGGCCGGCAAACGGTGGATGCTGTACGCGATGTTGTGGTCGATCCCGCTGGCCTATCTCGCGTCAGTGTCGGGCTGGATCGTCGCCGAGGTAGGACGCCAGCCGTGGACCATTCAGGACCTGCTGCCGACCGTAGCCTCCGTCTCGAGAATCAACACCGGCTCGCTGATAACGGCCTTCTTCCTGTTCGTCGTGCTGTTCACGACGCTGCTGATCGCCGAGCTGATGATCATGACGCGGCAAATCCGCATCGGGCCCGAGCCCCCCGACGCGCACGCCGCACAAGAACGAACCTCTATCGACAACCAATAACGGAAAGAGCTATGGATACGGTACATATTTTCCTGCAACACTACTGGTGGTTCATCATCTCGCTGCTCGGGGCGCTGCTGGTCTTCCTGCTGTTCGTACAGGGAGGACAAGCGATGCTCTACACGATCGGACGCACCGAAACGGAACGCAACCTGATCGTCAACTCGCTGGGACGGAAATGGGAACTCACGTTCACGACGCTCGTCACGTTCGGCGGAGCCTTCTTCGCGTCGTTCCCGCTCTTTTACAGCACGAGCTTCGGCGGGGCCTTCTACGTCTGGATGCTGATCCTGCTCGTATTCGTCATTCAGGCCGTTTCGTACGAGTACCGACGCAAGCCGTCGAACTTTCTGGGCGAAAAGACGTTCAACGCCTTTCTGATCGTCAACGGCATAGCGGGGACTTTCCTGCTCGGAACGGCCGTAGGCACGCTGTTCTTCGGCGCGCAGTTCACGGTCGACCGGGCCAACTTCGCGAGCACGGACGGATTCAACACCATCTCGCAGTGGGCCACTCCCTGGTACGGACTCGACGCGCTGGCCGACCCGCGCAACATTCTGCTGGGACTGGCCGTTCTGTTCCTTTCGCGCGTACTCGGCCTGCTCTACTTCATGAACAACATCGACGAGCAGAGCATTTTCGACCGGTCGCGGCGTCACCTGCGCTGGAACGCGGCGGCATTCGTCGCGACGTTCGTGGCCTTTCTGGTCACGCTGCTGCTCGCCCGGGGCTGGGCGGTCGATCCGGCAAGCGGCCGGATCAGCGAGGAGCCGTACAAGTATCTGCACAACCTGCTTGCGATGCCGGTCGTTTTCGTGCTGCTGGTCGCAGGTATCCTCTCCGTGTTGTGGGGCATCGCCGAGGGGTTGTTCCGCCGGGGCCGCCGGGGTATCTGGTTCGCCGGCGCGGGCACGGTGCTGACCGTGCTCTGCCTGCTGCTGACAGCCGGGTACAACGATACGGCCTACTACCCCTCGCTGACCGATCCGCAGAGCTCCCTGACGATCTACAACAGCTCCTCGAGCCGGTTCACGCTCTATGTGATGAGCATCGTCTCGCTGCTCATCCCGTTCGTGGTCGCCTACATCTGGTATGTCTGGCGGTCGATGAACCGGGTGAGAATCTCCGAGAAGGAGCTCGGCAAGGAGGATCATCCGTACTGATCGGGGCGAGCACTGGGGCCGACGGATTCAGACAAGCTGCATCTTGTCGATTCCGTCCGCTTTACGGCTACGGAGCGTCTCCGACGGTCCGGTGCGGCAAAAGAATTGCTATCGTTCCAAATCCAACGACCTAATAAAGAATCCTAACATGATCTGCCATGAACAGCACTACGCCTAAAACCGGCAAAATACTGGTGGTCGGCAGCACGAACACCGACATGGTCGTCAAGACGGACCATCTGCCGCGGCCCGGAGAGACCGTTCTGGGCGGCACGTTCCTGATGAACCCGGGCGGGAAAGGCGCCAACCAAGCCGTAGCGGCGGCACGGCTCGGAGCCGAAGTCACGTTCGTCTGCAAGACGGGCAACGACCTGTTCGGCGTTACCACCCGTCAGCAGCTCGCCGAAGAGGGAATCGATACCTCGTTCGTTTTCACCGACCCGCACGAGCCGTCGGGCGTCGCGCTGATCGCGGTGGACAAGCGGGCCGAAAACACGATCGTCGTCGCATCGGGAGCCAACGCCAGCCTGTTGCCGCTGGACATCAACAAAGCCCTTACGGCGATCGACGCGTGCGATCTGGTGCTGATGCAACTCGAAACTCCGATGCCGACCATAGAGTACGTCGCGTCGCTGGCCGCCGAGCGCGGCAAGCGGGTCGTACTGAATCCGGCGCCGGCCGCCACGCTGTCGGAACAGTTGCTGAAAAATCTCTATCTGATAACGCCGAACGAAACCGAGGCCGAGCTGATTACGGGCATCCCGGTCAGGGACGAGCGCTCGGCCGAGCAGGCCGCACGGACGATTCATCGGGCGGGCGTGCGGCACGTGATCGTCACGCTCGGCAAGAAGGGAGCGCTGCTGTGCGAAGGCGGACGTTGCGAGGTGATCCCGGCCTATCGGGTCGAAGCGGTCGACACGACGGCCGCGGGCGACGTATTCAACGCCGGGCTGGTCGTAGCGCTGTCGGAAGGAAGGAACCTGACCGACGCGGTCCGTTTCGGCGCCAAGGCCGCCGCTATCTCCGTGACACGCATGGGAGCACAGGCGTCGGCCCCGTACCGCAGCGAAGCGGACGCGTTCTACGGATAAAACTACCCCGTGTCCTCTCGGATCGCAGGGATCGGCCTGAGAGCGCAGGAAGAAATACGAGGGGCCCCGACGGGACCGTGCCGGCATGATCCGAAGCGCGCGAATGCAGGCGCGACGGCGTCGGGAACGCACGCATCCGAAACGAAAACGGGAATACGGCGGACGAACCGGCTCCCTACGGCGAGCGAGCGGACGTCCAGAAAGATCGATCGAACCTTAAAAACCGAATAACCATGTACATCGTAAACAATTACACGCTGGCCGTAATTTTCTGCGTCGTGACGATGCTTTGCTGGGGCTCGTGGGGCAATATGCAGAAACTGGCCTCGAAAACGTGGAGGTACGAGTATTTCTACTGGGACTACGTGATCGGCGTACTGCTGTTCTCGATTCTGTCGGCCTTCACGCTCGGCAGCATCGGAAGCGAGGGACGCAGCTTTCTGCCCGATCTGGCTCAGGCCGACCGGAACAGCCTCGGCAGCGCCTTTCTGGGCGGCGTCGTGTTCAACGCCGCCAACATCCTGCTGGCGGCCGCCATCGCGATCAGCGGGCTGTCGGTAGCCTTTCCGGTAGGTATCGGACTGGCGCTCGTGCTGGGCGTGCTGGTCAACTACTTCGGCGAGGCGAAAGGCCAGCCTCTGTTTATCCTCCTCGGCGTCGTGCTGATCGTCGTGGCGATCGTGCTCAACGGCATGGCGTACCGGAAAATGCTGAAAGGTACGCAGAAAGTACCGGCCAAGGGGATCGGCATCTCGATCGCGGCCGGAATCATCATGGCGTTCTTCTACCGCTTCGTCGCGGCCTCGATGGACCTGACCGACTTCGCCCATCCGGCCGCCGGCAAGCTGACTCCCTACACGGCGGTTTTCGTATTCGCAGTCGGAGTGTTCGCCAGCAACTTCATTTTCAACACGATCGCCATGAAAAGACCGGTCGAGGGTCCTCCGATCCGAATCGGAGGCTATTTCCGGGGCTCGGCAGGCACGCATATGGTCGGCATGGTCGGCGGAATGATCTGGTGTCTGGGCCAGTCGTTCAGCATGATCGCGTCGGGACAGGCCGGAGCGGCCATATCGTACGGTCTGGGGCAAGGCGCGACGCTCGTCTCCGCGCTTTGGGGCATTCTGGTATGGAAAGAGTTCCGGAGCGCTCCGGCCGTATCGAAACGCCTGAACCTAATGATGTTCATCCTGTTCGTCATCGGACTCGGCTTCCTCGTTTACGCCGGAGCGTAACCGGACGAAACGCAACGACGTACGGCCGTCTTCCGACGGCCGTACGTCGTTGTATGGGTTTCACAGACTGAAGGATTTCCGCATTCACGATTGCCAAACTGCCCGTTCCCCATAACAGAGGGCCGCAAGTCGGAAGGACCGAAAATCCGCCGGTTTTCCGAAAGCAGAAATCAAAGCCGGGTAACGGAATCCGGAACCGAGCTCCTTTTTCGAGACAATGTCCGCATACGGCCCATACCGCTCCCGTCTTGCAAAACCGAATCCTCCGGGTCGTTTCGGAAACGACCCGGAGAACCGCCGACCGAGTCGATAAGACGAAACACGGGGGTAGCCGTTACTCCTTTTCGATCAGATACTTCCAAAACCGTGCGGGCATCTGCCGGCGTTGCAAGCGAGGATTGAGCCGTTCGGGAATCGCCAGCGCGTCGAAGTAGCTTTTCCACAAACGCTGGAAGGCAAGCTCGTCGGCATCGAGCAGATCGTCCGTCAACCGCTCGGACGGAGCGTCGGAAAGGCTTTCGAAAACGACCTCGCGGACCTCGTGCAAATCGTAGGCATAACCGTAGCGCCGTTTCAGATCATAAACGAGCCATCTCTGGTCGGCGAAGCGATCACGGAAATAACCGACAGCGAGCGGCAGCGCATTGCACTTGGGCGATACGGGAGCATAATAGGAACCATCGGCCATCTTGCGCAAGCGGGCGAACTGAATCAGATGGTGCGCCTCGCGGGAAACCGTGCGGGCGATGTCGTGCACGGCGAGCACGTCCGCGTCGGTGAAGTCGGCCGACTTCCGTTCCGGCGAATCGAATATCTTACGCATATAGCGCAGCAGTAATTCGTCGGCCCCTACGGACTCGGACAACCAGACGTGGAGGAGCATGTTGCGAAGACGCCGGGGCAGCTTCTTCCGCAACCCCTTCCATACCCGCTCCGCCCGGACCGGATCGGTCGTCGAGTCGAGCACCTCCCGGGCGAACATCGGGACCGGCTCGCCCGGACCGATCAGGCGCTCGGGAAAACTCTTTCGGGAATAGGCGTCGAACACGACGGTGAGCAACCCCTCGAACGTTCGGTCGTACCGGAAAACAATCATGCGTTCGACTCCATTATTCGGGAAATGCAAGCGTTAGCTGGCTGCCGTCGAGCGCGGCGCGGGACGGAACCTTAGCCGTCAGTATCCGTCGCAAATGCTCGGGCCGCACCTCGTTGATCGTCCGCGCAGGCAGCTCTCCGCAAGCGATGAAGTACTGCGCCTTTTTCACGACGACGCCCATTTTCTTCAGCGCCGAAAGCGTGATGCGGCCGAAGCGGCGAGACGAGACGATCAGCTTGGCCGACTTGACGCCGATCCCCGGCACGCGCAGAATCATGGCGTAGTCGGCCCGGTTCAGGTCGACCGGGAACGCCTCCGGATGACGGAGAGCCCACGCCAGCTTCGGGTCGATCTCCAAATCGAGCTGCGGATGCGCGTCATCGGCGATTTCGTCCGGACGGAACCCGTAGAAGCGCATCAGCCAATCGGCCTGATAAAGCCGGTTCTCGCGCACCAGCGGCGCTTGCTTGAGCGCCGGCAAACGGTTGTCGTAAGCGTTGACCGGAATAAAGCCCGAGTAATAGACCCGTTTCATCGACGGGCGCTCGTACAACGAGGAGGCCAGCCTGAGAATCTGGCTGTCGCTCTCGTCGGTCGCCCCGACGATCATCTGCGTGCTCTGCCCGGCCGGCGCAAAGCGGGGCGCGTGGCGGAACAGACGGCGTTCCTCGGCGCTCGCAAGCACGCCCTGCTGAATATAGCCCATCGGCGCATAGACGCTCGCATGGTTCTTCTCGGGCGCCAGTCGCCGCAGATTCTCGTCGGTCGGAATCTCGACGTTGACGCTCAGACGGTCGGCGTAGAGGCCCGCCTCGTGCACCAGTTCGGCACTCGCCCCCGGGATACTCTTCATATGAATGTAGCCGTTGAAACGATGCACGGTCCTCAGCTCGCGAACCACCCGGACCATCCGCTCCATCGTGTAGTCGGGGTTACGCAGCACGCCGGAACTGAGAAACAGGCCCTCGATGTAGTTGCGGCGGTAGAACCCGATCGTCAGATCGACCAGCTCGCCGACCGTGAACGAGGCCCGGCGGATGTCGTTGCTGCGACGGTTGATGCAATAGGCGCAATCGTAGACGCAATGGTTCGTCAGCATGATCTTGAGCAGCGAAACGCAACGCCCGTCGGCCGTGAACGTATGGCATATGCCCCACCCCGACGCGCTTCCCACGCCCCCTTCCCTGTGACGGCGGGTCACGCCGCTCGAAGCGCAGGAAACGTCGTACTTGGCCGACTCGGCCAGCACGGTGAGCTTATCCAGAATACCGCTTTTCATACGAGACAAAGAAAAGCATTCCGGAGGGATTTTCCGCTTCGGACCCGGACGTTTTCCTCGGAAAAAATCGGGCGGAAAGATAAGCGGAACACAGTCAGAAGAATACATTTTCCCTAAACGGGCGACCGTCGTGCCGCCCGGAACCGCCTCGGCTCCGAGGAAAAGACAAAGGCGCAAACAATTAATTGACAAGAACATAAAACGAACCGAATACCGGACGAATGAAACAACAGACTCACTACGAGCGAAAAAGTTCTCCGGCAGGGTAAACACCCCATATCTATGTCTCCAGCGATGCGAAGCCCTTATGCTACGAAAAAGCAGAAGTCGTTCCCAAGGGACGAGAAACGAACCGGTCCTCGCAACGAGTCATCCGCCCGTCCGCTGTCGCAAAAGCAGCATTCCGCCCCGCATGCCCGAAACCTCGGAGCCGTCGCCCGCTTCATGCTATCGTCCGCGGGACATCGCCGACCGGAGCGGCCCGGACACAAAAAAGCCGGAACCTTTTCCGGTCCCGGCCCTATCGTTGCCCGTAGCCGAACGCAACGCTATTCGGCGGACGGCTGGGCCTGCATGACCATCAGCAGTTCGCCATCGCGCATCAGCATCAGCAGATCGCCGTCGATACGGTACGAGTCGATACGGTCCAGTTCTTTGATAAATCGGTCTTCCTGCGCCTGATCGGGACAAAAGGCCCGCGTCGAGGCGACAGACTCGATTTTCATGCCGCCCTTGTCGGTCACCGAATAGTTGCCCATGATCGAATTGCAGTCGCCACGGCCGCCGAACCGGCCCTCCTCGGTACCGAAAACCAGCCGGTAGTTGTCCTTGGCCTGAAAAGGCCGTCCTTGCCATTCGACGAGCGACCAGGTAGTTCCCGTCAAGGGCTTGGCATTTTTCCTGCCCTTGCGGCAGGAGCAGCAAGCGGCTACCGACACGGCCAGCGCAGCAATCAGCAGTAAACGCACTGTAGTCTTCATAATTCCTTTTGTTTTTCCTATATAGTTATTGAATAAATTTCAGCGCAAAAATACGAAATATTTCAAAGAGCAGGAACGTACCTGCACGGTTTTACCCTAAATTTGCGAAAACCGAACTCGTCACACACCGAGCTATGAAAAGAATCATCTCCACTTCGGCGGCCCCGGCTGCCGTGGGTCCCTACTCTCAGGGAGTCGAGGCATCGGGCGCCACGCTGTACGTCTCGGGCCAGCTCCCGATCGACCCGGCCGACGGTACGATGCCCGATACCGTCGAGCAGCAGACCGAGCAGGCGCTGCGAAACGTCGAAGCGATCCTCCGCGAAGCGGGATACTCGCTCTCGGACGTCGTCAAATCGGTCGTCCTGCTTGCCGACATGAACGACTTCGCTGCAATGAACGCCATCTACGCGCGTTTCTATGCAAAAGATATGCCCGCCCGCGTCTGCTACGAGGTAGGGCGTCTGCCGATGGGCGCCCGCGTCGAAATCGAAACGATCGCGGTCAAGTAGCGAGCGGACTCCGACGCGAATGTCTTCCAACGGAGCGGCCAGAGCCGTTTCGGGAACAGGCATGCCCCGATGCGTAAAAGGGACGGACATTCGACAAAGATCCGGGAAACAGGCCGAGCTTCGCAAAAAGCCTGTCCGCAGACGTGAGGCAGAACACATGCCAAGCGCAGCCCGGAATCAGCCGGATTTCAGTCCGAAAGCTCCTTGGCTGAAACAGAGACGGATCGGGCCGTAAAAAATGAAAGACCGGACCGTACATCCGTCCGGAATCCGTTTTACGATCCCAGACGCAGCTCATGCGAATCGTAAGACCCGCTTGAAGCGACGGCAGGCATAATGCGGCATTCCCCTGAACAGACGAGCTCCTTCGGTCTGCGGACCGAAATCCGGCCGGACAAGCGAACGCTCGTCCGCGATGGCAAACGGCCTGTCAGCAGACGGCAGAGAAACCGCAAACGTAGCAAAAGGAGAGCCGGGCCGTATCAGACCGGGCGACGATTGTGAATCGCGTGAGCAATAGTCAGCTCGTCGGCATAGTCGAGCTCATCGCCGAAGCCGATACCTCGGGCGATCGACGTAACGCGCACACCCTCGCAGGAGGAGAGACGCCGCGTAATGTAGAAAGAGGTCGTCTCGCCCTCGACCGTCGTGCTCAGCGCGAGAATCACTTCGCGCACATCGCCCCGGGCGATACGGTCGAGCAGCAGGTCGATCTTCAGGTCCGAAGGGCCGATGCCCTGCATGGGCGAGATCACGCCGCCCAGCACGTGATACAGCCCGTTATACTGACGGGTATTCTCGATCGACAGCAGGTCCTTGACCTGCTCGACGACGCAGACGGTCGACGCATCGCGCGACGTATCGGCGCAAATCTCGCAGAGATCGTCGTCCGACAGATTGTTGCACCGGGAGCAATAGCGTATGTCGGTCCGGAACCGGGAAATCGATTCGGACATCAGCTCCACGTCGCGGGGCTCCATGCGCAGCAGATGCATAGCCAACCGCATCGCCGTGCGTCTGCCGATACCCGGCAGGCGGGACAGCTCCGATACGACCTCGTCCAAAAGTTTCGACATATCGGCTAATCGATCATTTCGATGGCCGAAGCCTGAATCCAACCCTTGTTTCCGTCGGCGATCACGATTTCGCGCCAGTCCCCCAGCGAGTTGCGGACGCCGACCTTAGTGCCCTCATGCAGCACGAAAATATCGGTGCTCGAGGCGTCGGGCGAGCTTTTGACCGGCGCGGCCGAGCTCATGACGACCGCCTCGTCGGGATGCAGGCGGGCCTTGCGCCCGGCCGACGCGTACGCGACCGAAACGACGAAAAGCAACAGCGAGACGAGCGCTCCGCAGAATCCGGCTTTCTGGAACGAAACACGCCTCAACAACAGGTACACGCCCGTGCAGAAAAGCATCAGCGCGAAAAACACGAGGCTCAGCACGGCCCACGTGTTGCTCCCGACGGAACGTCCGAGCGACACGATCCACCGCTTGATGAAAAAGACGGGAACCGACTCGATACGATCCTGCGTGCGGGCTTCGGCGATCGACAGGTTGTAGCGGATATCCTCGTCGCCCGGAGCGAGCCTGAGCGCCTTCCGGTAATTGAGTATGGCCCGCCCGTTCATACCCCGCTTGAAATAGGCGTTGCCGAGATTCAGGTAGAGCTGAGCGCTCTCGTACCCTTCGCCGAGCAACCGCTCGTACCCCTCCGTGGCAGCCGGATAGTCGGCATTGACGTAAGCCGTATTGGCGTCGTTCCATATCTTCTCCGTATCGAGCGGGGCAGCGGCCCGGACGCACAGGCCCGACAACAGCGCCAGCACAAGAAATATCCTTTTCATCGCCATTACTTTTTAATCAGGGACTCGAATTTCGACAGCATCCGCACGGCCTCGCCGTACAGCTCGGTCATCTGCACGGAGGCCGAAGGAGAATACTGCGCGTACTCGCAATCGGAAATGATGCCGATATAGTGGTTGGCCAGCTCGGCGGAAATATCGCGGCGAAGCAATTCCTCGCGGATATTGTCCTTGGTAAGATTGGCCACCGGAATGTTCAGCTTGTCGCTCATGTACCCCCACAGCGCCCGAAGCATCTCCTCGTAGAACTGCTTCTCCTCGCGAGCCGCCATATGATCGTGCGCGGCACGCAAACGCTGGAGAGCGACCTTGCTCGCCTTGCGATTGCGCACCAGCGTCACGTTCTGCAAGTCGCGCAGATGCTTTTTCAAGTAAAGGTAAACCGCGACGAACAAAGCCAACAGCACGGCGAGCATCCCGAAGTAGGCGGCGCTCCCGAACAGCAGGCTTCCCTTGCGCGAAAGGCCCGAGTCGCCGAGCCGGATGAACCGTATGTCGCTGTCGAGGATTTTCAGGTCCTCCCGGCCGATGCCGCTGACGATCCCCCCGCCGGAGCTTCCGCCCGTCGAATCGGGCAGCACTTCGACTCCGAAAGGCGGCGTAGTCAGCGTGACGTACTTGGCCGCATCGGGATCGAAATAACTGAACTCGACCGGAGGAATCGAATAATTGCCCTCCGCCCGGGGAATAAAAGGAAACTCGAACTGTTTGTAGCCGGATATGCCCGAGGCATTATGGCTGAGGCTCTCGGTCGACTTCCCGTTGCCGTAGGACTCGAACGAGGCGGGCAGCTCGGGCTTCGGGGCCTGAATCAGCGGCAGATTACCGCTTCCCGACAACTTGAGCAGATAGGTATCGGAAGCATTGGCCGTTACGGTCTGCTTGTCGAGGCTGCCGTTGAGCTGGAACTTGCCGACCGCGCCGTTGAACGAAGCCGGCGCGCCGGCAGGAAAATCCCTGACCGTCACCGGTACGGGCGCTGCCGACAGATTCTTGCGCACCTCCTGCACCGACTGGCCGCCGAAGAAATCGTCGAAAAGCGACTGGCTGTGGCTACGCGACTGAACGACGATCTGTGCGACGACCGTCATGCTGCTCTGCTCGATATGCAGCGTACCCGACTGCTGAGGGTAAAGCAGCACCTCTTTCACGATACGGGCGTCGTAGACCTTGCCGTTCAGCGTCTCCCGCTGCCAACTGTAACCGTCTACGTTGAGCTCCTGCGCCCAGAAACCGTTGAAAGCAGGATACTTGACGCTCTCTATTCCGCTCAGCTGCACCCGCGTATAAAGTTTGAAGGCTACCCGTACGGGCTGCCCCTTGTAGACATTGTTCCGATTGACGGTCACCCGCAGCAGGATATCGTCCGGAGCCAGCTTGCCGCTCCGAGCTTCGGCATCCGCTTTCTTATCCGCGCCTCCGGCGGAAGCGCCGCCCTGCCCCGGCATCGCTTCGCCCGACACCACCTCGATCGTCAGCGGCCGGGTCGAGTAGGTTTTGCCTTCGACCTGTACGGATGCGGCCGAGATGGTAGCCAGCCCCTCGTTCTGGGCTTGCAGGACATAGGTATAGGTAAACGAAACCGTCTTGCTGACATGGCCGTTGACGATCGACACGGAAGTCCCCTCCGAGGTCGTCGGGCCGGCCAGCACGTCGAACCCGCCGAATGCGGGAGGCGTAAACCCGTCGGGCTTGGCATTCACCGTAAACTCGATCCGGAAAGCCTCGCCCACGGCCACCACGCCCGGAGCGCCGACCTCGAAGTCGACTTTCTGGGCCCGCGCCGGAAAGGTCAGCGACAGCAACGCCGCCACCGCAAGCAGGTATTTCATCGCACGTAACATATTTGAACAGATCAATTAGCTGCAAAAATAACGGTTTTTAGCAAAACGGAAAATCCGACCCGCTATTTCGGACAAACTCCTGATAGAACGTAACCGACTCTCTTTTTATTATACCCTCACGATCCGTTCCCCGATGTCCCGATCCGGGGTTCTATATCCATGATGCAAAATAGCCGGAGGGCGCTCCGAGAATGATTCTCGGAGCGCCCTCCGGCCAACTTTCCGACTTCTTGCAAAAACGAAGTCCTATTTCTTGAACTCGGCGAAGAAATCGTTGCCCTTGTCGTCGACGATGATAAAGGCGGGGAAGTCTTCGACGTAGATCTTGCGCACGGCCTCCATGCCCAGCTCGGGAAAATCGACCACTTCGACTTTCTTGATGCTGTTGCGGGCCAGCACGGCGGCCGGACCGCCGATCGAGCCGAGATAAAAGCCCCCGTGCTTCCGGCATGCATCGGTCACGGCCTGCGAGCGGTTGCCTTTGGCCACCATCACGAGCGAGCCGCCGTGATCTTGGAACAGGTCGACATAGGGGTCCATACGGCCGGCGGTCGTCGGGCCGAAGCTACCCGAAGCCATGCCCTGCGGCGTCTTGGCCGGACCTGCATAATAGATCGGATGATTCTTGAAATACTCGGGCATCGGCTTGCCTTCGTCGAGCATCTGCTTGATGCGTGCATGGGCGATGTCGCGCGCGACGATCAGCGTGCCTTTCAGGTTCAGGCGCGTCTTGACAGGGTATTTCGACAGAATCTCGCGCACCTTGTCCATTCCCTCGTCCAGATCGATGTCGACGGCAGGCTTCATGCCCGGAGCGGTCTTGGGCAGGAAACGGGCCGGATTTTTCTCGAGCTGCTCGAGGAAAATGCCGTCCTCGGTGATCTTGGCCTTCACGTTGCGGTCGGCGCTGCAGCTCACGCCGATGCCTACGGGACACGAGGCCGCATGGCGCGGCATGCGTATCACGCGCACGTCGTGCACGAGGTATTTGCCGCCGAACTGGGCGCCCACGCCGCTCTCCTGACAGATTTTAAGCACCTTTTCCTCCCATTCCAGATCGCGGAACGCACGGCCGCCCTCGTTGCCCGACGTGGGCAGATGGTCGAGGTATCCGGCCGAAGCCTTCTTGACGGCGGCGAGGTTGGCCTCGGCCGACGTACCGCCGATCACAATGGCCAAATGGTACGGAGGACAGGCCGACGTGCCGAGGTCCATGATATGGGTCTTGATGAACTCGGTCAGCGACTTCTCGTTCAGAAGCGCCTTGGTCTGCTGGTACAGGAACGTCTTGTTGGCCGAGCCCCCTCCCTTGGTGATGAACAGGAAGCTGTACGCATTACCCTGAGTCGCGTACAGGTCGATCTGGGCCGGAAGGTTCGTGCCGGTGTTCTTTTCCTCGGTCATCGTGAACGGAACGACCTGGGAATAGCGCAGGTTGCGGTCGCGGTATGTCTCGTAGATACCCTTCGAGAGCATCTCGGCGTCGTTGCAGCCCGTATAGACGTCCTCGCCCTTCTTGCCGATCACGATGGCCGTACCGGTATCCTGACAGGTCGGCAACTCGCCTTCGGCGGCGACCGTCTGATTGAGCAGCATCGTATAGGCGACGAACTTGTCGTTGTCGGTCGCTTCCGGATCGTCCAGAATGCGCGTCAGTTTCTGCAGATGCGACGCGCGCAGGTAGAACGACACGTCGGCGATCGCCTCGCGCGCCAGCAGTTCCAGACCCTCGGGGGCCACCCTCAGAATGCGGCGGCCGTCGCACTCGACCGTTTTCACGTAATCCTTCGTAAGCAGGCGGTATTCCGTCGTATCCTCCGACAGCGGGAACGGCTCCTGATAAATGAATTCAGCCATATCATCTCTGTTTTAAAAATTCCACACGGACAAAGGTAAGAATTGTTTTCCGTTTGTTAGTCCGCTAACGGTAAAAATCTCGCCGTTTCGTTCGGCCGTTTCGGAATAATTTCTGCCCGGCAAAGCCGAACGGAACGGGAAGCGTTCGCCTGCCGGAGGCGACAAGCGCAAACGCGCGCCGAAGCGCCGGACAAACGCTCGCCCCCTCCCCCTATCCTCCCGGACGCAAAAGATATAGAGACCGGGCGACACGGCGCGGAACATCCTGCGGCACGGCCGCCCGGGCGGGACCGGACAGTTCGAGCCCGGAGCGGACCGGACTACCGGCGGAAAAGCCTTCGACTCAAGACAAAGTATTGCGGATTGATTATTTTTTGCTACCTTTGCGGCACATTTTGTACAAACGATTAATTCAACCGATTATGAATCATTACGAAACCGTTTTCATTGCCACTCCGGTTCTGTCTGACGTCCAGACGAAGGAACTGTTCGGCAAATTCCAAGGTGTCATCACCGAGAACGGCGGTCAGATCGTCTCCTCCGAGGATTGGGGACTGCGCAAGCTGGCCTATCCGATCCAGAAGAAGACCACCGGCTTTTACTACCTGATCGAGTTCGAGGGCGAAGGCGACCTCGTCGAGAAGCTCGAGACCCAGTACCGCCGCGACGAGCGCGTGATCCGTTTCCTGACCTTCAGAATGGACAAATACGCCGTCGAATACGCAGAAAAACGCAGAAACAAGAACAAATCAAAACAGGAGTAAACAGTCATGGCACAGAATCAATCGGAAATCAGATACCTCAACCCGCCTACCGTAGAGGTCAAGAAGAAAAAATACTGCCGCTTCAAGAAAGCCGGCATCAAATACGTCGACTACAAGGACGCGGAGTTTCTCAAGAAATTCCTCAACGAGCAGGGCAAACTGCTGCCCCGCCGCCTGACCGGCACCTCGCAGAAGTACCAGAAGAAGGTGGCTACTGCCGTCAAGCGCGCCCGCCATCTGGCCATGCTGCCTTTCGTAACCGACATGTTCAAATAATCTAAACCGGAGGATACACTATGGAAGTCATTCTGATCAAGGACGTAGACAAGTTGGGCTATGCAAACGACATCGTGGACGTACGCCCCGGTTATGCGAACAACTACCTGATCCCGCAGGGTTTGGCCAAAAGCGCGACGGCTTCGGCCCGCAAAATACTGGCCGAGAACCTCAAGCAGCAGGCCCACAAGGAAGCCAAGCTGGTAGGCGACGCCGAGGCGCTCGCGGCCAAGATTGCCGAAACCTCGCTGAAGCTGACGGCCAAGGCCGAGGAAGGACGCATTTTCGGATCGATCACGGCGGCTCACCTGGCCGAAGCCCTCGAAGCCAAGGGCATCACGGTGGATCGCAAGAGCATCTCGCTGGATGCAGTGAAGACGATAGGAGCCTACGAAGCCTCTGTCAAAATCTACAAAGGAATCTCCGCGACCGTTCATTTCGAGGTGGTTGCCGAAGAGTAAGGCAGAGTTTTCTAATAAGTATAAAAGACAGAGCCCCGTTTCTCAGGAAACGGGGCTCTGTCTTTACGCTACCGCCAAAACCGTCCGACGAATTTTCCGGTCGGCCGAAGCAGCCCGTCCGAGAAACGGCAGCCATTTCGACAAGCGACTCTCCGGAGCCTGCGGCCGATCGAGAAAACGGCAGGCAATCCATGACGGCCCGAACGCTCTGTCGTCCCGGTTACGGTCCGAACGGTCGTCGAACGGCTCCGGACGCAGACGAACCGAGGTCTCTTACGAAACCGTCAGACTGCTCGCGGATCGTCCGCCATCCGGTCTATGAACCGCAGCAAGTGCTCGCGAAGACTGTCCTTCTCGCCCAAAGACAATTTCTTCTTCAGACGACGGCGCTTGCGGTAGACGGACTCGGTACGGATGTCCAGAACCTGCGCGATCTCCGAGGACGACAAGCCGACGATAATCATGCAGCAAAGACGAACGTCGTCGACCGACAACTGTGGATAAACCTCCGAAAGGCCCACCGGCAGATCGTCGTAAATCTGATCGATGATCCGAGCCAGCTCGGGCCAGCTATTCGGAGTCAGCGAGAATCGGTCGATCAAACGAGCGACCTGCTGTCCGTCAAGATCGTCTTCCTGCTCTCCTGCCCGCTTCAACTCGCTGATATGGCGTTGCACCTCCAAATGCCGTAACAGCAGCTGGCGCGATTCGCCCAGTTTCGAGCGCATGCGCTCGAGCCTCAATTCGGTCTGCTGACGGCTGATCGTCTCGCCCTGTAACTGCAAGCGGACCCGCTGCGTCTCGTTCTCCTGACGCCGGCGGTCGGACTCGGCCTGCAAAATCCGCCGGTCGCGGCGAGAGACGGCCACGAAGTAGAGGCAAAGACCGCCCAGAAGCGCCGCCAGACAAAGCGACAGAACCAGCCACAGGTTACGCCTTTGAAGCAACAGCCGGTTACGCTCGCCGGCAAGCTGCAAGTTATCGGAATCCTTGCGTATCTCGGAGATCAGGTTCTCCTGAACGAAGTCCGTCAGAAAATCCTTGTATCTGTGGGCGCTGTCGGCAGCCACCAGCGCGAGCTCCCGGTTTCCGGCCTTCTCCTCGATTTGTCTCAGAACGAGATACGCGCCGCATATCTTGGCCGTGTCCTTCCTCCGCTTGAAAACGGAAAGTCCTTTCAGCAAAGTCCTTCGGGCGTCGAGCACCCTGTTCTGCTCGAGGTAGACATCGGCCAGCAAAAGGCGCATCTCAGGGGTCGTATCCCGGCTCCACGCAATCGCCCGATTGAAATAATCATAGGCCGAATCGAGCCTGTTCTCGTATTTGAAAACGTTCCCTGTGCTGTATTCAAAATTCGAGAGCATGGCCGTATCGCGGAGAATCCCTGATATCCGAAATCCCTCCCTGAAATAATATCGGGCGCTGTCGTAACGGTGCAGGTAAAAATGCGCGTATCCTGTACGACCGGCGGCCCGAACCTGCAAATCCAACCGTCCCAGCCGTTTGAAAATCTCGTAGGCCCGGCGATACTTGTCGAATGCCAGTTCGTCCTCGTACTGCATTTCATAGACGGCTCCCATGTCGGAAGAGATTTGGCCACGAAGAAGCAAGTTATCCGTAGGCGCGTAACGTTCTGCCTCGAGCAGGGGAAGCAACCATTGGCGAAAATGAGATCTCGATTTGTAATGGAAACGGCTCATATAAAGGGATGCCCGTGCACGGTGCAGGCTGTCGTCGGTCGCATGGTAGTATGCGTACACATGCCGAACCAGCGAGTCGGGCAGCGGCTCACCCCCAATGCTGTAAGATCTGAGCGTCAGCAGATCGTACAGGGCCCGATCCTCGGAAGAGAGGCTGTCGGGAGACCCGACCTCCGACAATAGCCGGAAAATATCCGACGGTACCGTGTCGAAACGAGCCTCGGCCTCGAGCATCCGATGCCGGACCGAACGGTCGTCGCAACCGCTCCAGAAGCAAGGGAAAAACAGCAGAAAAATGCAAAGACGGGTGAAATTTCGCATATGATCGTCCATTTAAATCGTCAACTGAACAAATTGACCGTTGCCAAGGCACGAACCCGCAGAGAGACGGCATGCCGCTGCTGCCGCAAAAGACCGCTTTCGGCAGCAGCGCGACGGCCAATCCGCCAGGCGCCACGCAACGCCATCGTCCGGAACGGACGCTCTCAGAAACCGCATTCCGACAATAGAACGACAACCGACATCGACGTTCGTCCGTTCGGTGCAACCGTCGAAAAAAAGACAAAAGGCGAGAAAACAGATGCAGAGATGGGTGAGTTTCGACATAATCGGGTACTAACACTACCCTAAAGATAAACATTTTGACCCGAATACGGCATATTTCGGAAAAATTTCGGAACATCGTCGGACGACAAGACCGAAAACCCGAAAAACGGAGGGCGGCCCGCCGGCCGCCCTCCGCTGCATCCGATCAACCGGCCGAAACCGGAAGATTCCCTATTTCATATAGAAAACCTCCTTCAGGGGAATCGACACCGGCGAATTGTCGGGATTGACGTCCATGATGTCGGCCATATAATCCCACCATTTCTTAACGACGGGATTCGTACCCAGATCCTGCGAGCCGCTGTCGCCCGCCTGTTCCTGAACGGCGAATAGCAAATTCGTCTCCTTGTCCCAGAAGATCGAATACTCGCTGACGCCCGTTTCCTTGAGCAGTTTGACCAGCTCGGGCCAGATGGCGCGGTGGCGCTTCTCATACTCAACCTCGCATCCGGGCTTGAGTTTCATTTTGAATGCACATCTCATAATTTCGAAGTTTTATTCGGTTATGGGTTCCGCAGGCGGCAAGCCCGCAAAACCCGAATAGGTTCATGCGGCTAATATCCGAAAGCCATGTTCATCAGCGACGGAGCGAAGACCGAGAAAACCAGAATCACCAAGCCGACGACCAGCACGGTAATCGTCTTGCGGTCGCAACCCTTCCACTCCTTGAGCAGAATGCCCCATACGTTCGAGAAGGTGACGTTCAGCGACATCAGAATGCTCCACGAGAAAGCGAGCAGCAGCGGCGAGTCGGCCAAGAAGCTCTTGCCCATTTCCAAGCCGAAGAACTGCGAGTACCACAGTACGCCGGCCAAAGCGCAGAAAAGCAGATTGTTGACCAGTACGCTGCCCGACACGGAGAAATAGTCCCCTCCGGTGTGATTCTTCACGTTCTGCTGAATGCAATAGGCGGCATTGGTCAAAAAGCCGCCGAAAGTTACGAGCAGAATGACCGGCAGACCGGCGAAAAGCGGTTTCACGCCGTTGGAGAGGGCCGCCTCCTTGATCGGGGCTCCCGCATCGAGGCCCAGCGCGAAGCAAGCGCTCATCACGCCGGCCAGCAGCGCTACGAGCAGGCCCTTGGTCAACGCGAAATCCTTGATCGCGGCCTTTTTCTCCTCTTCGGTCATGTTCTTCGAACGCAGCGAGCCGGCATAGCCGATCACGGCGATACCTGCCAGCGTGATGCACACGCCTACGAGCAGGATCAGCCCCTCGCCCCGGAACAGGTTCGTCCCGGCGAAGATGGCCGGCAGCAACGTGCCGAAGCCGGCGCAGGTACCCAGCGAGATCGACTGGCCAAGCGCGACGCCCAGATAGCGCATGCTGAGTCCGAACGTCAGACCGCCGACGCCCCAGAGTACACCGTAAACGATCGATTTGAGCGCTCCGCCCGAGCCGAGCAGCTCGAAAAGCCCCATGCCCTGAGGCACGCCCAGCAGCGCGCCCAGAAACGGGAATACGAGCCATGCGAAAATGCCCTGAACGATCCAGAAGCTTTCCCAAGCCCAGCTTTTCACTTTCTTGATGGGCACATAGGAGCTGGATTGCCCGAAGCTTCCTATGGCGATGATCAGTAAGCCCAATAAAATTTCCATAATCCGGCAGTAGTTTTAAGATACGAGCTATCCGCACGCGCGTTTCGCTTGCACGAAACGCACGGCGGATAGTCTCATCGGTTAGCTGTTACTATCTTTTCGAGGTAACTTCCTTCTCGTACTTCTCGATTTCGGCGATGTAGTCTTCGGCCACGGGAACGTTGTTCTGGTAGCAGAAGTAGTCGTAAACGGCAGCCCAAGGCATGCTCTTGGCTTCCTCGAGCACGGCCATGCGCTGGAACAGCTTGCCTTCGGCCTCGTACTCGCGGAGCTTGCCGATCGGAGTCAGCAGGGCCTGAAGGAACGCTTTCTGCGTGGCACGGCTACCTACGACGTAAGCGCCGATGCGGTTGATCGAGGCATCGAAGTAGTCGAGGCCGATATTGGTCTTGCCCAAGGCATTGGCCCATACGATCTCCTGCGCGAGCAACTGTACGCTGTCGTTCAGGATCACGACGTGGTCGCTGTCCCAACGTACCGGACGGCTTACGTGCAGCATGATCTCCGGAGTGAAGAGCAGCAGGGACGAAATCTTGTCGTAAGTCTCCTCGGTCGGATGGAAGTGTCCCATGTCGAGCGTGCACATGATTCCGTTCTGAACGGCATAGCCCATATAGAACTCGTGCGAGCCGACCGTATAGCTTTCGAGACCCACGCCGAACACTTTGCTCTCGACGGCATCCTTCACGTTCGGGCACTTCACGGCGAAGATCTTGTCCAGCGAATCCTTCAGCAGCGAGCGGTACAGGTAACGGTCGACGGTCAGGTCCTTCGATCCGTCGTGAATCCACAGGTTGTGGCAGGCCTTGTCGCCGAGCTGCTTACCCATCTCGTCGGCGATTTTGCGGCTGCGGATCGTATGCTCGATCCAGAAGTCGCGGATGCCCTTGTCGCGGTTCGACAGCGTCTGGTCGCCGCTCTTCGGGTGCGAGAAGCTGGTGCTGTTGAAGTCGAGCTTCATGTTGTTGGCCTTGGCCCAGTCGATCCAGCTCTGGAAGTGCTTCGGCTCGATCTGGTCGCGGTCGACCTTCTGGCCGCCGAAGTCGCCGTAGATGGCGTGGATGTTCAGACGGTGATTACCGGGAAGCAGCGTCTTGACCTTTTCGATGTCCTTGCGGACCTCCTCGATGTTGCGGGCCTTGCCCGGATAGTTGCCCGTAGCCTGAATACCTCCGGAGAGCTGGCCGTCGGGATTCTCGAAACCGGTCACGTCGTCGGTCTGCCAGCAGTGCAGCGACAGCGATACCTTGGCAATCTGTTCGAGCACGGCGTCGGTATTCACGCCGATTTCGGCATAGCGTTCCTTGGCGGCCTCATAGGCTTTCTGAATCTGTGCGTCTTTCATTGGTCTTTAGGTTTTAAGTTGAAACGATTGATTTCGATGAAAGAACGGGACCGGCCGCCGCGGGACGGCCGCCCGTCCGGTTTTATTTGATCAAGCCTTTGATCTTTTCGTATGCGGCGTTCCACGCGTCGGTATCCTCGGGCGTGAAGGTCTCGATCTCGATCGCCTCGCTGATCATGTTGCGCATCTCCTGCAGCGAGTTCACGCAGCCGGCGGCACGGGCCTGCAACATGATGTTGCCGATAGCCGTTCCTTCCGAAGGCCCTGCCACGACCGTCACGCCGGTAGCGTTGGCCGTGAACTGGTTCAGCAGACGGTTCTTCGCACCGCCGCCGATGATATGCAGCCTCTCGATCGGGAACGGAGCCAGCGAGCGGAACTTGTCGAGCACGTTCTTGTACTTGAGAGCCAAACTCTCGAAAATGCAGCGGATCAGCTCCGAATGATTGCGCGGCACTTTCTGCCCGCTCTTGGTGCAGAACTCCTTGATCGCCGCGATCATGCTCTTGGGATTGGCGAACGACGCGTCGTCGGGATCGATGAACGACTGGAAGGGCTCGGCGTCGCGCGCCATCTTGACGATCTCGGGGTAGGTGTACTCGATCGCCTCCTTCTTCCACTCCTTGATGCACTGTTCGAGAATCCACATGCCCGTGATGTTCTTTAGCAGCCGGGTCGTGCCCTCGACGCCGCCCTCGTTGGTGATGTTCAGGCGCATCGTCTCCTCGGTGATGATCGGGTCTTTCACCTCGATACCCATCAGCGACCAGGTTCCGGAACTCAGGTAAGCGAACTTCTCGTTCTTGGCCGGAACGGCGGCGACGGCCGAAGCGGTATCGTGTCCGGCGACGGCGACGACCGGAATCTTACCCAGCCCGGTCTCGGCGGCCAGCGTATCGGTCAGCTCGCCGATCACGTAGCCCGGCATCACGATCTGGCCGAACAGTTCGGGATCGACGCCCATCTTCTCGAGCAACTCTTTTTCGAACTTCTTCGTGCGGGGATTGAGCATCTGGGAGGTCGAAGCGATCGTATACTCGACCACTTTCTTACCCGTCAGCATGTAGCTCAACGCGTCGGGGATGAACAGAGCCTCCTTGGCGGCGGCCAGCAGCGACGACTTATCGCGCTTCATCGCGTAAAGCTGGTACAGGCTGTTGAAGTTCATCACCTGAATGCCGGTAGCCTCGTACACCTCCTTGCGCGACATGATCTTCTCGAAATACTCCTCGGGAGCCCCCATCGTATGCGGATCGCGGTACGCATAGGGCATGCCCAGCATCTGGCCGTCGGACCCCAGAAAGGCGAAATCGACACCCCATGTGTCGATACCGATCGACTCGATCTCGACATCCTCTTTCGCGGCGGCGACCATGCCGGCCTTCAGATGCTCGTACAGCGAATAGATATTCCAGTAAAAATGTCCGCCCAGTTCGAGAATCTGGTTCGGGAAGCGAGTCAGCTCCTTCATCTGGAGCTTGCCCTCGTTCAGCGTTCCGAGGATCGTGCGGCCGCTGGTGGCTCCCAGATCGAACGCGAGAAACGAATATTGCTTCATCTGTCTTATAGGTTTGGTTTTAAGTTGTTCGTTTTTTGCTCATCGCCCCGCAAAACGGCGGGCTGCTGCTACCCGCCCGGGAAAAGACCGGGCGAAGCGGCGATATATGCCTCATCTCCGGCGCCTCTTCTCGTCCGGAGACGTCCCGGCGGATGTACGTATCTTTCCCTTCGTTTTGCGTTAACAAATTTAATCGAACGGATACGAACGGTCTGTGAAAATAATGATATAAAAAATATGTTTTTTGACACCGTCCTTTTCACGGACCGTCCGCCGCACCCGCCGGACGCGAACGACGAGCCGTCTGTCACTTGATCACCTTCACGCCTTTCGGAGCCTCGATCTTCGAGCGCACCGTACCGTCCGGACGCTTGTCATGACGGACCCGTATCACGCCGTAGGGGGTGGGAACCGTTCCCTCGACCCATTCCAGATCGCCCAAATGCGGCTCGACACGGACGACCTTGCAGCCCGGCTCGACGATCTGCACGCCGAGCACGTACTCGCTCAGGAAAGCGGTCGGACCCGATGCCCAACCGTGGGCCAGGCTGTGACGGTATCCCTTGTAACAATAGTCGCCGTAGGTGCGGTGAACGTCGATCTTGCCCGCAGGCGTCAGTTCGTCGATGCGCGCGGCGTTCTTCAGCCAGTCCACGTCGAAATCCTCCCAGAAGGTCGTGGCGCCCAGATCGAGCATACCGCCCCAATAGTCCTTCATGTTGCGGATCGCGCCGGCATAGTCGCCCGCCTTGGCCTGAGCCTGCAACATGTAATATCCGTAGAACGTCGAGAAACCGTGCGGGCCGCCGACGCTCAGCACTTCCTCGTTCGCCTTCTCGGCCGGTACGATCCCGGCCAACGCAATCAGCGCGGCCGACTGTTTCGACGTACGGTAGTCGGGCGTCACTTTCTTCATCCGTCCCGCGGTCTCGAAACATTGCCCGGCCAGCTCCTTGTCGCCCAGCGCGGTCAGCATCTCGCCGCCGGCTTCGAGCGTCATCAGCATCAGCGCATGCAGACCGGCATCGATCGCGAGCGTATCCTCGCTCGTCGGCCAGTCCAGGAAACGGCCGCCCCCGTCGAGGTGTTCGCGCCCCTCAGCATCGACCTTGCTCATCAGAATCCTGAGCAACTGGCTCAGATAGGGCTGCTGCTCGCGCAGATAGTCCATGTCGCCGCGATACTTGTAATAGTCGCGGTGAATCAGCACCCACCACAGCGAATAGGAGCACATGCCGTTCATCCAGCCCGGCAGCGGCGTCTCGTCGCGGGCGAAGTCGAGCCCGCGCGACAAAGCCTCGTTATCGCCGAAAACGGCCAGCGCCGTGCGCACTTCGGGATGCAGGTCGCCAAGCCATACGAGCCGGTCGCGCTTCGGAGCCTCGACCAGATACTCCTGCAGGTTCAGATGCAGCGTGTAGGCTCCGGTCATCCAGATGCTGTCCACGCGCGGATCGCTCGAGCGGAACGAGCCCAGGTAGGGAATGTCGCGATAGAGAAGGCTCGCACGTATCTCCTTGATAGGCAGCTCGACGTCATCTTCGAGCAGATCGATCCGCACGAAGCGGAAGCCGGAATTGCCCACTTCGCACACGCCGAGCCACGGAAGCTCGATCGTATAGTCGCGCATCGCATGATCGTTCGTCGCGCCGTTCTCGGGCGTAATGTTGCACATCGCCTCGCCGACCGACTCGCCCAGCCGCACGCGCACCTTGACCGGCTTGGTCGAGGCGCGGATGCAGGTAACGAACTGCAGGCCGCCGTGAATCTCGCGGCCGAAGTCGAGCAGAATCGACGGCCGCTTGCCCTCTTTGGCCGTAAAGACGGTCTTGGGCGTAGCGGCTGTCGTAGCCTGGCCGTTGCCCTGCAACAACAGGTTCTGCGCGCCGTCGATCAGCTCGCCGTTTTGCGTCCACATCACGCGGACAGGCGACAGATAGGCCCGCGTCCGGGTATCGAACTGCGCCTTGTCGGCCACGTCTTTCGGGAAAACGGGGGGCAGGCTGCCCTTGCCCATCGGACCGGCGGCCGACAGCGTCGCGGCGCACATCAAACAAGAGAAGGCTAAAAGTTTTTTCATTTCGGTTCGGATTATCATTAGGTTTGTCAGTAATTATCCATATTCGTCCATGCCGGAGGCTCCTGCCGGGCACTTTCACCGAACTCCGGCGACACTACCGACCGGAAATCGAGAAACGGCCGCCCGGCCGATCTTACAAATTAAGCGATCATTTATCAATATTGCAAGCCGGAGCGGCAAAACGGCCCGAAAAATCGCCCTGCCGGTCCCCGCTCAAAGCGCTCCCGGCTTCGTATCCGGGCAGGCCGGCGCACCGAAACGGAAGCGACCGAACGGCGAAAACCTGCTACGACCCGCAGACAGCCGAAGCCCGGATCGGGTCGGGCGGAATACCCGAAGGCCGTGAAAGGCCGAGACACAGCGGCAACCGAACGGGATAGGGCTCGAAAAACTTTCCCGGCAACGGAACGACCGACAGGAAAGGAGAGACTTCGTACAAGCAAAACACGTCAGCAAGGGGACCTACTTCCGAAGGGAAAAACCGGCCCGGAGAACGCGCCGTGTGCGGAATCCGGCACTCAGAACTCCAGTCGCAGCTGGCGGTACAGCTCGTGTTGCTCGGGCGGCAGGTCCTGCGCCGGATTCGACACCGAAAGGCCCAGCAGCCTGACCGGACGGCCCGGCACGCCGGACTCGCGCAGCAAGCGCTCCGCCAGCGGAAACAATCCGGATGAGGCCGACAGCTCTTCTCCGGGCGAAAGGCTCCGGGTTATCTGGCGGAAATCGGCGAACTTGACCTTGAGCGTCAGCGTATGGCCTCGGAACGCGGCGCGTTCGAGCCGACGGCGGAGCCGGGCCGAAAGCGCGTACAGCTCCTCGCTCATCTCGCCGAGCGTCACGCGGTCGCTCTCGAACGTCGACTCGCAGCCGACCGATTTGCGCACGCGCGTCGGGCAGACCGGACGCAGATCGATTCCCTGTGCGAACTGGTGATACAGGCGCCCCGCCTTGCCGAAACGCTCGACGAGAAAGTCGAGCGGCTGCGCCCGCAGATCGGCCCCGCTACGGATGCCCAGCTCGTGCATCCGGCGGGCCGTTACTCGCCCCACTCCCCAAAACGCCTCGATCGGCAAACGCGCGATAAAGGCCGCCGCGCGGTCGGGATGGATCGTGCACAGCCCGTCGGGCTTGCGATAGTCGGAAGCCACTTTCGCCAGAAACTTGTTGTACGACACGCCGGCCGAAGCGACAAGCCCCAGCTCGTCGCGGATGCGGCGCCGTATGGCCCGGGCCACGTCGACGGCCAGCGCCAAACCGGCTTTGTTTTCGGTCACGTCCAGAAAAGCTTCGTCCAGCGCGAGCGGCTCGACCAGATCGGTGTACTCATGGAAAATGCGATGAATCTGTGCCGACACGCTCCGGTAAACCTCCATGCGCCCGGGCACGAAAATCAGGTCGGGACACAGCTGCACGGCCCGGACCGACGGCATAGCCGAACGGATACCGTACTGTCGCGCCTCGTAGCTGGCCGCGGCTACCACGCCCCGGCCCTCGGCACGGCCGACGACCAGCGGACGGCCCCGGTACTCGGGATGGTCGCGCTGCTCGACGGAGGCATAGAAAGCGTCCATGTCGATATGTATGATCTTGCGCTCGGGCACGGGTGAGAAGCGTGAGGCGGGAAAAGTCAGAAATCGATCTCCAGCAGCATCGGACAATGGTCCGAGTGCCGGACATCGGGCAGAATCCGCGCGTCGCGCAGCATCGGCCGGACGGCCTCGGAGGCCATCGCATAGTCGATCCGCCAACCTTTGTTGTTCGCCCGGGCATTCGCGCGGAAGCTCCACCACGTATACAAGTGCGGCTCCGGATGAAAGAACCGGAGCGTGTCGATGAATCCGCCGTCGATGAAGCGGCCGATCCACTCGCGCTCTTCGGGCAGAAACCCACTGACGGTCGCATTGCGCACCGGATCGTGAATATCGATCGGCCGGTGACAGATATTGAAGTCGCCGCAAAGAATCAGTTTCGGGCGGGTCTCGAGCAGGCGCGACACGTAGTCAGAGAAATCGTCGAGCCAGCGCATCTTGAATGCCTGCCGCTCGTCGCCCGACGTGCCCGAAGGATGATAGACGCTGACCACCGACAGGTCGCCGTAGTCGGCTCTCAGAAAGCGGCCCTCGCTGTCGTAGCGCTCGATCCCCATGCCCGGCACGACGCGGTCGGGCTCGAGGAGGGTCAGAATCGCCACCCCGCTGTAACCTTTCTTGACGGCCGAAAAGTAGTGGCAGCGGTAACCCATGCGCTCGAAAGCTTCCGAAGGAATCTGCTCGGGCTGGGCTTTGGTTTCCTGCAGGCAAAGCACGTCGGGACGCTCGTCGGCGATCCAGTCGCAGAGCCCTTTGCCGATCGCGCTGCGAATCCCATTGACGTTGTACGTGACGATCTTCATCGAATTTCGGTGATAATAAACAAGCAATAAGCGGCGACGAACCGCCCGGCCGCTGCGGACGACTCTCGGCCGGCCGACGGCCGCTCCCGCGAATCCCCGAAGCCGCCTCGATCCCCGGACCGCAACGGACAAAAATAACAAATATTTCAAAGCGGCGATGCGGCAGGGCTCCCGAAACAACGGCAATGCGCACGATACGAATATCGGGGGAAGCAATACCTACAGCCCTGCCGCTATTCGCTCCCGCACCATTTCCTACCGGTAAAACGAAAGGCCGGAGCGCAAGGAAAGCCACTCGAGGAAACCGCGGAGCAACGGAATCTTAAGGTATAAGGCCTTATCCGGCTCCCCGGCAAGCCAACCGCGGCCGGTGCGTGAGGACGCCATACGCGAATTTCCGCTGATGAAGAATTGTCAGCCGCCTCCGATCGGTCGTTTCCTAACGCCCCATGCCCGTTGTCGGGCCCGCTCGGCCTTGCGTAACGCCCTTTTCTGCTTTGCAGCTGTCTTTTGCAGGACTTTTCGCTGCTTTCGCAAGGCAACGTCCAGGTCCTTCCTGCGTTCCGCACACGCTTCGCGCATAGCCGCTTCACGCTCGATCCGGGCCTCGCGCAAAGCCATTTGCCGTTCTCGCATGGCTTTGTCCCGCTCGATTTGCGCCTCACGAAATGCCGCCTCGCGCTCAAGCTGGGCCTCGCGCAAAGCCATTTGCCGTTCCCGCATGGCTTTGTCCCGCTCGATTTGCGCCTCACGAAATGCCGCCTCGCGCTCAAGCTGGGCCTCGCGCAAAGCCATTTGCCGTTCCCGCATGGTTTTGTCCCGCTCGATTCGCGCCTCACGAAGTGCCGCCTCGCGCTCGGCCTGAGCCTTTTGCCAAACAGCCTGTTTTTTACGATAGGCACGGGCCCGTTGTTTCGATATTTTTTCCGAGCCGGCAGGAGAAGCCGAGCAGCCGCTTTCCGCGGCCGGACGAACCGTCTTTCCGAAAACGGAAATCCGCCCGCCCCCCATAAACATGCAAAGGACCAGCGTACATAGGATACTTTTCATAGCGTCGACTTTCAGATCGTTTCCAAAATACGCTTTTATTCCGTATTATGCAAAGACCCGTCGTTTTCTGTCCTCGGCTTATCGACCGGTCCCCCGCCTCCTGAGCGACGCCGGTCCGGCGACGGCAATCCGCCCTTTCCGGCCGGGACACGCCAATCCGCTTATTTTTCATGCGAGCGATTGGCAATCCGTACAAAAATCGTATCTTTGCCTCCGGCCGGAACGGCACGGCAAATGCAAAATATCCGCACGCCTTATGAAACCGACCCGCAAGCAAATATGGACGATCGCCTACCCGATTCTCATCAGCCTGCTGATGGAGAACATGATCGGGCTGACCGACACGGCTTTTCTCGGTCGCGTGGGCGAAGTAGAGCTGGGAGCCTCGGCCCTCGGAAGCGTATATTATCTGGTGATTTTCATGCTCGGATTCGGTTTCGGAATCGGGGCTCAGATTCTGATTGCGCGGCGCAACGGCGAGAAAGCCTATGCCCTGATCGGGCCGCTGTTCCAGCAAGGACTGCTGTTCCTGCTGTCGCTGGCGGCCGTGATGTTCGTCATATCGCACACGTTCACTCCGATGGTGCTGCGCTCGTTGATCAGCTCCGACGAAGTGTACGAAGCCGCCGTCAGCTACACGAACTGGCGCGTGTTCGGATTCTTTTTCGCGTTCGTCGCGATTATGTTCCGGGCGTTCTTCGTCGGCATCACGAATACGAAAACGCTGACGCTGAACTCGATCGTCATGGTACTGTCGAACGTCGTACTGAACTACGTGCTGGTTTTCGGCAAGCTGGGCCTGCCGGCCATGGGCATCGCCGGAGCGGCGATCGCCTCGTCGGCCTCGGAGATGATCTCGATGGTATTCTTCATCGTCTATACTCGCCTGAGGATCGATCATCGCAAATACGGGCTGTTCCGCTTCGCGGGATTCTCGCCCAAGCTGCTGCGGGGCATGCTGAACGTCTCGGTATGGACGATGATCCAGATGTTCGTCGCCATTTCGACATGGTTTTTCTTTTTCATCGCGGTCGAGCATCTGGGCGAGCGGCCGCTGGCCGTCACGAACATCATCCGCAGCGTGTCGGGCATCGTCTTCGTCATCGTCAGCTCGTTCGCCTCGACGGTCAACACGCTCGTGAGCAACCAAATGGGAGCCGGACAGCCGGAGCTGGTCGCCGGCACGACGCGGCGGATCGTGGGCATGTGCTATCTGATCGTCATTCCGCTGCTGGCCCTGTTGGCAGCTTTCCCGGAGCTGATCCTGCGCATATACACCGACGAGCAGTCGCTGATCGACGGGTCGGTCGCCTCGCTGCGGGTCATGCTCTCATCCTACCTGATCAGCGTGCCGGCCTTCATCCGCTTCAACGTCGTCTCGGGAACCGGCAACACCCGCTCGGCCCTGATGCTGGAACTCGCGACGCTGAGCGTATACGCGATCTACACGGTATGGATCGTGCTCTACCGGCACTCGGACGTCGCGCTGTGCTGGACCACCGAACACGTTTACGCGCTGGTACTGCTGCTGCTGGCAAGTCTCTACCTGAAAAAGGCCCGTTGGCAAGACCGGAAAATATAAAACGATAAAACGCGGGGGAACGGCCCGAAAGCACTCCCCCGCGCAAAACGCAAAAAACTGTCTCATGGAAGAATTGACACTGACGACCCCGTCGATCCTGTTTTCGGCCATATCGCTGATCATGCTGGCCTACACGAACCGCTTTCTCGCCTATGCCTCGGTCATCCGCAATCTGAAAAAGGAACACGAGAGCAACCCCTCGCCGATCACGCAGCAGCAAATGGACAACCTGCGGCGCAGGCTGCACATGACCCGCTCGATGCAGATCTACGGCGTCAGCAGCCTGTTGCTGTGCGTAGTATGCACGCTACTGATATACATCGGCTTGCAGAAAACGGCCGTCTATACGTTCGGCGCGGCGCTGGGTCTGCTGGTCGTCTCGCTGTGGATCTCGATCCGCGAACTGCTGATCTCGGTCCGCGCGCTCGAAGTGCACCTCGACCATGTAGACGAAAAGAGGCTCGAAGGACAGAACAGGTCCAAACGTTCCCGGAACAGAAGCCGCGCGAAAAAGCGCCCCGGCACGCAACAGGAAGCTCGGCCCGTCTCGCAGCGAGGCAACCGCAGCGAATCACCCGACGGGAGGAACCTCGATCAATAGCACGCGGGTATCGCTCAACGCCCGAAGCGAAAAGTCGGACATGCGGGTAACGCCCAGCCCGTCGCGGCGGCCGAGGGTCGTACCGGCGATTTCGACGCTGCCTTCCACGACGAATACGTAGACGCCGTAACTGCCGGCGCTGTGCAACACGTATTCGACGCGCGTATTCTGCCGCAAATCGCCCAGCGACAGCCATGCGTCCTGATAGATCCACAGGCCGCGACCGTTTCCCGGGTAGGGAGAGACGATCTCCGACAGCTCGCCGGGACGCGCCAAATCGGAAATCACGGCATTCTCGTAGCGTGGCTTGACGCCCCGACGGTTCGGGAAAATCCATATCTGCAGAAACTCGACGGGCGCGCTGCGGCTCGGGTTGTACTCGCTGTGATAGATACCCGTCCCGGCACTCATTGCCTGAATTTCGCCCGCACGGATCACGTCCGCGTGCCCGAGGCTGTCCTTGTGCTCGAGCCGGCCGCTCAACGGAATCGAAACGACCTCCATCTCACGATGCGGATGCATGCCGAAACCCGCCCCCGGAACGACCGTATCGTCGTTGAGGACCCTCAGCGCACCGAAATTGAGGCGCGCCGGATCGTAATAGTCGGCGAAACTGAACGTATGGTGGGTCCTGAGCCAGCCGTGGTCGAAATAGCCGCGCGTGGCGGCCTTGTGCAAAAGCATGTCCATGAAACTATCCGTTAGGAATTACTGCCATGCTTACACATCAAATAGTCTGCCAGCTTCTCCCGGCGGACCGGGTATCTCCCGGCCGAAAGAAAAGCCATCCGGAACCCGGCAGGATACCGCTCGCGGCCGGGCGGAGAAAATCCTCAGTCTACCGCAAGGCAACGGAGCGGATGCCCTTGCGGGAAACGAGACGGAAACGGACCCAAATCATACGGAAGAATAGAAACAGAGCGGGAAAACGGAAGCGCTCCCAATCGCCGGGGAACAATCCGGAGAGCAGCAGGATATACCCGTTCATGACCGGACGCGCCGTACCCTACTGAAAGACAAGATAAAAACGGCTCCAAGCCTACGCGCAGAACGGCAGATGAGCGGCAAGGGAAAGCCCCCGTCTCAAACGGAACCGCGCGCCGCCGGCATCGCCTACTCGGATCGCCCGCCTCCGACATGACGGAACGGCCATCTCATCGGACATGCCGGCATAAGGCAGGCGCACCCTCCCCGGCCTCGGGCAAGCTCACTCCCCTCGCTCCAGATAAAGCTCGGTCAGCCGCGAGACAGGGTAACGGGATATTTCCGACGAAAGAACTTTCAGAAAGGACGACAATCCTGCCGGCCAGGTCGGCAGGTCGACCCGATAGAAACAGGCATGGATCACACGGTGCGACAGCACATGCCGGGGCATCGGGAGCATGCCCGAAACGCGGACATCCCCCGCCTCGTCGAACCACTCCCGCCACCGAGCCGTCCGCTGCAGTTCGCCGAAATCGACCGCCCGGGGCGTCTCGATCAACGGAAACTCGTACAGATTGCGCCAGATATCGCGACCGGTCCGCTTCGCCAGCAGCGTCGAGCCGGCGCAACGAACGTGCAGATAATTGAAGTAACGGGGGACCGCCGCCTTTTTCTCCCGCTTCGGAGGACGGTCGGCCACCGTGCCGCGAGCCAGCGAAAGACAACGGTCGCGTAACGGACAACATTCGCAGTCGGGGTTCGCCGGCACGCACTGCAACGCGCCGAACTCCATGATCGCCTGATTGTGCAGGCCCGGACGCGACTCGTCGAGCAGCGAGCGGGCCCGTTCGGCATAATAACGCTTTCCGGCAGCCGTATCGGTCGGCACATCGGCGTCCGTCAGGCGCGACAATACGCGATAGACGTTCCCGTCGACCACGGCGCAGGGCTGGCCGTAGGCAATCGAGCAGACTGCCGAGGCCGTATAGTCGCCCACGCCGGGCAGCGAGCGCACGTCGTCGTAACCGGTCGGGAAAACGCCGTCGAAACGCTCCGCCACCCGGCGGGCGGCCGCATGCAGACTACGGGCCCGGCTGTAATAGCCCAGCCCCTGCCACAGCTTCAGCACTTCGTCCTCGGTCGCGGCGGCCAGCGAACGCACGTCGGGAAAACGCGAAGCGAACCGGCGGAAATAGTCGAGGCCCTGCGCCACGCGGGTCTGCTGCAGGATCACCTCCGACAGCCAGATCAGGTACGGATCGGACGTCTCGCGCCAAGGCAGCGGACGGAAATGCCGGCCGTACCATTCGATCAGAACGGCGCTTATGTCGCTGGTCTGTTTCATCGGACGCATATACGCTCAGACTGTCAGATCGACGACCGACGCGTCCGTCGTACGGATCAGGTCGTCGGGCGCGATACGAATCTGCAATCCGCGCACGCCGGCGCTGACGTAGATCGAATCGTAAAGCCGGCAGGTCGAATGGATATAGGTCGGAAAGGACTTTTTCATCCCGATCGGCGAGCAGCCGCCCCGGATATAGCCGGTCGTCGGCAGCAGGTCTTTCATGTGCAGCATCTCGACGCTCTTGTTGCCCGATGCGCGGGCCGCCGCCTTCAGATCGACCTCCGCGTCGCCAGGCACGACGCAGATCAGAACGCCCGTCCGGTCGCCGCGCAGCACGAGCGTCTTGAACACGCGCTCGATCGGCTCGCCGAGCTGCTCGGCCACATGGACGGCTGCCAGATCGTCCTCGTCCACCCTGTAGGGGATCAGCTCGTAATGAATTTTCGCGCGGTCCAGCAAACGGGCCGCATTCGTCTTGCTCACTTTCTCTCCCATGCGTCGAAGCCCTCCTTTCTTCGGCGAAGATAGCGCATTGCTTCGGGAAAGAAAAACGGCAGCGGCATTCCGGTACTAAAGTTGCATGTCGTCCGATGCATAAAACCTTTTAAATCTTCGTTATGGACAATTGGAAAATCACTTTCGGGGGACAACCGGTAACGCTTGTAGGCACGCATCTGCTGCCGGGAGACCGCGCGCCCCGTTTCGAGGTACTGGACGGGAATCTGCAACCGGTGGCCTCGACGCAATTCAAGGACAAAACAATGATCATAAGCGTATTTCCGTCCGTGGACACATCCGTCTGCGCGTTGCAGAACATCCGCTTCAACCGCGAAGCCTCCCGGCTCGACAAAGACGTCGTCATCCTGTCGCTGTCGGTCGATCTGCCGTTCGCTCAAAAACGCTTCTGCGCGGCCGAGCACATCGACAACGTCCGCGTCTACTCGGACTACCGCGACCTGGATTTCGGCATGAAGTACGGATTCGTCATCAAGGAGCTGCGACTGCTGGGTCGCGGCGTCGTCGTCGTGGACCGCAAAGGAATCGTCCGATACATCGAATACGTGTCCGAAATCAAGAACGAGCCCGACTACGACGCGGCGCTGAAAGCCGTCAGGGAACTGAAATAGAAACGCGGGAGTCGGGGTCGGTCCCCGCTGAGCAGGCACAAAGCTACCGCGCGTCCTGCCGGGGCTTGACGATTACGAAAGAAGGCAAGGCATCGAGCAGCGGACGAGCGTACCGAATCAGGTGGTTCCATGCGTCGTAGCTCACGACGACCAACTGCTTGCCCTCGATGCAGCGCTCGAGCGGAGTGCCCGGCCCGCACAGGGTCAGACGCCCGGACGGCGTCATTTCCGAAGCCAAATCCAGCTCCGGATCGACCGACATCAGCTCGACCTCGATCCGCTCGGCCGCAGTCCGGATATACTGCAACAGCATCCGGTCGTCCGGGCCGCGCAGCATCACGCCGACACGGGTCACCGTCCCGATGCCGCGATTGACGAACACTCCCAGCGTGCAGGGAATGCTCTGAAACAGAATACGGCTCTTATCGGGCGAAAGCCCCTCGGGGAAGAGCCAGTTGCGCCGGCGCAACAGTCCGCCGACACGGTACTCGGCCCCGGCAAGCGGCGTGCGGCGCACCGGTCCGAGATAGTTGCGGATGAAGCTGGGCCCCGCTCCCGTCAGTACGAAATCGTAATGCTCGCGCATGGCCAGCGAGCGCAGATCCTCCACATAACGGTCCGTCAGCCGGTAGCGCGTATCGATCCGGAGTCCGAGCCGGTCGGCCTCGGCACGCAGCGGGGCAAAGCTGCCTTTGGAATAGTCGTAGGCGTTCAACGGACTCGTATCGGTCCCGATCGTATAGTGCACGGCCGTCACCTTGGCGCCGCCGATCATGCGGCCGTAAAGCAGATTGACCAATTTCAGGAACACCGGGCCGCTCTCGGGATTGGCGAACGAGATCAGAATACGCGGATAGCGGTGGATCGTCGGCCGTTTCGCGCGCGACTCGCGGGCGAACAGCTTCTCGATCAGCGACAGCAGCGGCGTGGCCATGAAGGTCGTAAACAGCGCCATAATCACGAATATGACGAACAGCGAGCCGGGAATGATCCCCATCTCGTAACCGATGTTGAGCACGATGAGCTCCATCAGTCCGCGCGTGTTCATCAGCACGCCGATCGACAGGCTGTCCTTCCACGACTCGCCGACGGCCCGGGCCGACAGCGTAGCGCCGAGCAATTTGCCTGCGATCGACATCACGATGAACAGCGCGCAGACGCCCCACAGATGGGGCGTATTGAGCAAGCCTATTTCGGTCCTCAGGCCGGTGAAAACGAAAAACAGCGGCAGGAACAGCACGACGGCCACATCCTCGACTTTCTCGGTCATCACGCGCCGGAAACTCAGGTTGTCGGGCATGATCACTCCTGCCAGAAAAGCGCCGAACAACGCATGGATGCCGAGTACCTCGGTAATGTAGGACGAAAGGATCAGCACGAGGAAAATGAAAGCCACGAGCGTCTTGCCCACCGTCTCGCGCTTGTTATACAGTTCGCCGATCTTACGCAGGAACGGGCGCGCGAGGCAGAACATGAACAGGATGTAAACGGCCGTCAGGGCAATCGTATAGAGCGCGCCGACCGCGTCTCCCGCCTTGGCCACGGCGATCACGGCCGCGAGCAGACACCACGCCGTCACGTCGTTGTTCGCAGCGCTGGCGATTGCGAGCATTCCCATCGGCGTTTTGCCCAGGTTGCGCTCCTGCACGATCCGGGCCAGTACGGGAAAAGCCGTGATGCTGACCGATATGCCGATGAACAGCGCGAAAGAGAGGAAAGGAGCGTGATGCGCCCCGAACTCGGGATAGACCCAATATGCGAGCACCAGCCCGAGAAAAAACGGCACGATGATGCTCGCGTGGCTGATGACGAGCGTCTCGCTCGCTTTACGGCGCACGACGCCCAGATCGAGCTCCATACCGATCACGAACATGAACAGCACCAGGCCGATCTGGCTGATCACGTTCAGCGGCACGAGCGACGACGGCTCGAACAGGAACTCGAACGCGCCGGGAAAGAAATGGCCCAGCACGGAAGGCCCCAGCACGATTCCGGCCACGATCTCGCCGATCACGCCGGGCTGACCGAGATACTTGAACAGATAGGAAAAGATCCTGACGGCAACCAAAATCGCTATGATCTGCAACAGCAGCAGCGGCACCGGGTGCGTCAGGTTCGACGCCAAAGTCTCGCGCAACAGATCGACCGACGAGTCCGCATGCCGCACGGCAACCACGTCGGACGTATCGTAGGCTTCTCCCATCCGGACGACCCACCACATCAGCAGCCCGAACACGGCGAGCATCGTCCCGTATATCATATAGTTGCGCTTGGAGCCGTTCATCTTTTCAGCAGGATCGGATAGATAACGCAAAGATAAAATTTTTCAGGAAAAACGGAAAGGGCCGTTCTCACCGGCAACCCTTCGGGGAAGTCGGAAAAGTCCCTTTTTTCTCGGTCGCATCCCCTCGCGAAAGCGACGCGAATCGCAGAGAAACCGCCGGAAACTACCGCCGGGATGCCTCGGCGTCCATCTGAGCCTTGGATTTGCTCCGGGTCACGGCATAAACCCCGGCAAAAACCAGCACGACGGCCGCCGCCTTGATCGTCGTGAAACGGTCCATACCCGCGAGAACGGCGACCAGCGAGGCAACCAGCGGCTGCAGGTAATTGTACATGCAGCCGACCGTCGGGCGCAGGTTCTTCTGTCCGACAGGCAACAGCAGATAGGTCAGAAACGTCGCCCCGAGCACGATAAAACCTACCTCGGCGAAATTCCGCCACCCGAACGCCTGCCAACGAGTCGAAACGAAATCCTCCGCCCCGAAAGGCAACCAGCAAAGCGTTGCGAAAAGGAACATCCTCTTCATCAGCGTAACCGGCCCGTAACGACCGATCAAACCTTTGAAGACGACGAAATAAGTAGCGTACGACAACTGCGCGAACATGCACAGCAGATCGCCGCCGATCGAGCCGCTGCCGGAGGAGGCCGCCGCCGGGGAAGAGAGGATCAGCATCAGCGCCCCGACCGCCCCGATAGCCACACCGGCTATCTTCATGCCGGTAATCGGCTCGCGCAAATAGAGCGCCGCGATAATCATGGCGAAAATCGGCGCCGTCGTCGTAACGACCGACGCGTCGATCGGCGAGGTCATCGACACCCCCAGAATGAACGAACCCTGATTGAGCACGATGCCGAGCAGGGCCGCGAAAAAGAGCGAAAGCCGGTCGCGCAACGCGACCGGCTCGCGGCGCACGAACAACGAAGCGGTCCAAAATGCCGCCGCTGCGCCCGCCGTACGGGTCATCATCAGTCCCGCAGGACTGATAAGCCCCGAATCGAGCAATGCCTTGGAGACGGGGGAAAGCAAGCCGAAAATCACGCCCACCCCCAACATGGCCGCATGGCCTCGGATATTACGGTCTTCCATCGCCTGTCCGAATTTGACACGCAAAGGTATTCAAAATCCGGATTCGATGCGCTCCGCTCGCCCCGTTTTACCGCTCGACGGACGAAACCAGCTTCAGCGTATAGTTGAGTTTCGACTCGGCCCGCTTCATATCCGCGCCCAGCATGATCAGGCTGTCGGGATAGCTCAGAAAACTGATCTGCTCGAGCGTCGTATCGCCGATATTGAGCTGGTAAACAGTCGCGTCAGGATCGTCGTCCGTACCGCGCAGCGTACCCCATCGGCCGCTCGAAAAGAACGTGGTGTCCCGTCCGTTTTCGGCCTCGAGATAGGTCATGGCCAAACGGTAGGTCCCGTCGCCGCTGTGCTCGCGGTTCTCAAGCGTCAGTTCATAGCGAATGCCGGGCCCGTCGGCAGCGGGCAGAAGACCTTCGTAGGTCCGCAGCATTTCCGGACCGAGAGCTGCCGTATCGGTAGCCTGAGCCGAAGCGGCGGCAGCCGGTTTCGAAGAATCGGGCGCGGCGGTACTGCGATCCGTCCGATGGCCGCACGAAGCGGCAAGCAGTGCCAGCAGACTGGCGGTAACCAATTGTTTTTTCATCGCTTTTGTTTTTTATTGATCAATCGCCGGGCGTTCGCATGTCGTCCGGCAGAAAAAGCAGTCCGTCGCCCGCCGAGGCTCTCCGTCTCCGGCACGCCGATCGCCGGCAGGCTTTACGAGCGGCACCTCTGCAAAAAACCTTCCAAACGACCGCCGCCGAATTCTTAAGTGCGGAAAGACAATCGATTGCGGCAACTCGCGGCACATAGCCGCCCGATTTCTGCATTGTCCTCCCGCAAAAGAGGCCCCATTTCCCCGAGGAGCTGCGTTTCATATCGTACCGCCCGCACGAACCGACATCGTCGAAAAAACGGCCGTATTCCGACCGGCCGGAATACGGCCGTCCCGAACTGTCATAACTGTCAAACGGAAAGTCCCTTACGAAGCAGAATGCGCAGATGAGCGGGAGTAATATCCTGACTGATATGCCCCTTACGAGCGATCGAGATCGATCCGCGCTCCTCCGATACGACGATCACCAGCGCATCGGTCGCCTCCGAAGCACCGAGAGCCGCGCGGTGCCGCATGCCGAACTCCATCGGGACCTCGCGCTCGGTCGACGGCAGCACGCACTTGGCTGCAGCGATCCGTCCGTTGGCAATGACGATCGCTCCGTCGTGCAGCGGAGAATTCTTGAAAAAGATGTTCTTGATCAGCGGCCCCGAAATCAGCGCGTCGATCTTCTCGCCCTTCTCAATGATCGGAAGCAGATTGACGGCACGCGCGATAACGATCAGCGCACCGGTTTTCGTACGGGCCATATCGGCGCTGGCCTCGACGACCGTTTCGATCCACTCCTGCCCCACGACGTTCACGCCCCGGCCCCGGGGACGGAATATCCGGCTCATGAACGAGTGCCGGCGATTGGTGTACTGCGTGCCGAGCAACAACAAAAAACGCCGAATCTCCTGCTGGAAAACGATGATCAGCGCAATGACCCCGACTCCGATCACCTGACCGAGTATCATGCTCAGCAGTTCCATCTTGAGAGCCCGCACAACGATCCACAACAGATAGACGATCAGAATGCCCGCCACGATGCGCAACGCGTTGGTGCCGCGCGTCAGCCGGTAAATCTGAAACATCAGCAACGCGACGACAAAAATGTCGATCACGTCGATCAGCGTCATATTTAAAAATCCGAAGCCCATATCGGAAGCAAAGATAATAAAAAGAACAAAACGGCCGCTGCAAAAACAGCGGCCGTTTCGTTCGTTTCCCTCACGCGTAAAGCTAAGCCTGCTTCCGGTCCCTGCGGATCAGGTCGTAAGCGATCGGAGTAGCCGTGAATACCGTCGAGTAGGTACTGATCAGCACGCCGAACAGCAGCGCGAACACGAAACCGCGGATCACCTCGCCGCCGAACAGGAAGATCGCCAGCAGTACGACCAACGTCGTGCCCGAGGTGTTGATCGTACGGGACAAGGTGGAGTTGATCGCGTTGTTGATATTCTCCCGGATATTGCGTTTCGGATAGAGCGTCTGGTACTCGCGGATACGGTCGAAGATCACGACCTTGTCGTTGATCGAGTAGCCTATGATCGTCAGAATGGCCGCGATGAACGACTGATCGACCTCGAGACTGAAAGGCAGAATACCGTGCAGCAGCGAGAACAGTCCGATCGTGAACAGCGCGTCGAGAGCCAGCGAGATCACACTGCCGACGCCCCATTGCCAGCGCTTGAAGCGGATAATGATGTAAAGCGCGATGGCCAGCAGGCTGAACAGCACGGCGATCACCGAATTGACCTTAATGTCGTGGGCCACGCTCGGACCTACCTTGTCGGAACTGATGATGCCCACCGGATTGGTCGCCGTCGTTACGAACTCGTCCTCGGTCAGCGACTCGTCGTTCAGCGGAGCCAAAGCCTTGTAAAGCATCTTGTCGATCTCGGCCGTCACGTTGTCGCCCGCGTCGTCGTACTTGTACTGAGTAACGATGCGCATCTGGTTCTCGGGCCCGAACTGCTTCACCTCATAACTGCTGTTGGCATCGGCGCCGTCGAAAACGGTGCTCAGCGCGTCGCGCACCTCGTTGGCGGTCACGTTATGGTCGAAACGCACGACATAGGCCCGGCCTCCCGAGAAATCGACGCCGTAGTTCATACCGCGCACGGCGAGCGAGACGAGCGTAACGAGCAGGAACGCGCCCGAAATGATATAGGTGATTTTCCGCTTGCCGATGAAGTCGAATTTCGTATGAGCCAAGAAATTCTCGGTCAGGCGGTTCGAGAACGTGATCTTCTTTTCGCGGGAAAGCATGCCGACGAAAATCAGGCGCGTGATCAGGATGGCCGTGAACAGCGACGTGATGATACCGATGATCAGCGTCGTAGCGAAACCCTGAACGGGACCCGTACCGAAGACGAACAGCACGATACCGGTGATCAGCGTCGTGACGTTACCGTCGATGATGGCCGACATGGCGTTCTTGTATCCTTCGGCCACCGAGACGCTCAGCGTCTTGCCCATACGCAGCTCCTCCTTGACTCGCTCGTAAATGATCACGTTGGCGTCGACGGCCATACCCATCGTCAGCACGATACCGGCGATACCGGGCAGCGTCAGCACGGCTCCGAACGAGACGAGCACGCCGAACAGGAAGAACAGGTTGCATATCAGTGCGATGCTGGCCACCATGCCGGCCTTGTTGTAGAAGAAGATCATATAAAGAAGCACGAGCACGAATGCCAGAATGAACGACAACATACCCGAATTGATCGACTCCTGTCCGAGCGAAGGACCGACGACCGTATCCTGCGTGATGCGCGCCGGAGCGGGCAGCTTGCCCGACTCGAGCACGTTAGCCAAGTCGCGGGCCTCGGTAATGGTGAAGTGACCCGAAATCTCCGACTGACCTCCCGTAATCTCCTGATTGACCACGGGAGCCGAATAGACGTAGCCGTCGAGCACGATGGCGATGCACTGACCGATGTTATCGGCCGTCATACGGGCCCATGTGCGGGCTCCCGACGCATTCATCGTCATCGAAACCACGGCGCTCGATCCGTGCTGCGCATATCCCTCGTGAGCGCTCACGACCGCGCCGCCGTCGAGCGGAGCCTTGCCGTCGCGCGTATTGGCCTTGATGGCGTAAAGCTGGAAGACCGTCTCCTGCACATCGACGGGCTTGATGCCCCACATCAGCTTCAGGTCGCGGGGCAGCAACGCCTTAACTTGCGGCAGATTCAGATAGCGGTTGACCGTCGCCGTATCGAACGACAGCGCCTGACCGATAACCGGCCCGTCGCCCACCCGTCCTTGCTGATCGGCGACCGGCGTCAGCTTCGAGAAAAGCGGATACTGGGCAGCCAAAGCGGCATCGTCCTCGGCCTCGGCCGGATGTCCCAGACTGTCGAGAGCCGACAGCAGCGACGTACTGTCGGAGACGGCCTGACGCGAAGCAAGCGAGTCTACGGCAGCCACCTCGCGCGCGGTCGTATCGCCGCCCGCGATCTGACCGGCGTCCTGCAGGTCCTTGATCACCTGATTGGCCTCCATCAGCAGGGGGTAGATCTCCGTATTATTATAGGTAGCCCAAAACTCGAGGCTCGCCGTACCCTGAAGCAGTTTGCGCACGCGCTCGGGCTCCTTCACGCCCGGCAGCTCGACCAGAATGCGGCCCGAGTTCTCCAGACGCTGAATATTGGGCTGCGTAACGCCGAAACGGTCGATACGGTTGCGGAGCACGTTGAACGAGTTCTCGATCGCGCCGTCGGCCGACTTGCGGAGCACTTTGATCACATCGGCGTTCGAACTGTTCGGAGTGATCTGCTCGCGCAACTCGGGCGTATTGAAGACATAGCTGAGCCGTCCTCCGTTCGAGATCCGCTCGTATGCCTCGGCGAAAAGCGTGATATAGTCGCTCGTACTGTTTTTCTGAGCCTCGGTGGCCTCCTTGAGCGCCTGATTGAAAGCGGGGTCTTTGCTGTCGTTCGAAAGAGCCCGGACGACGTCCTCGACCGAAATTTCGAGCATCACGTTCATACCGCCGCGCAAGTCGAGGCCCAGGTTGATCTCCTTCTCCTTGCACTCCTTGTAGTTGAACTTGACGAAACCGAGGTTGTAGACCGTCTGGGACTTGATCGAGTCGAGGTAATTCTGCTCTTTCACGGCATCCCCGGCTGCATATTCGGCCGCTTTCTTCTCGACATGCCGCGTAACGAACGTAAACGACAGCTGATACGCGCAAGCGATCGCGAGTGCGATGGCCAAAAATTTCAGTGCACCTTTATTCTGCATGTTGTTTTTAGTTATTATTTTTGTTTCGATTGTCGGCTATCTTACTGCAATATCCGCATTTGGTCTGCAAACCTACGCATTTTTTTTACCAAATACAACAGAAAGGCATCCCGACGTATTAATTTTATCCCGCACGTTCGGAATCGTGGACCGATGCGGTTATCTTTGCAGACGCAAGTCCGTGCAGCGGTCCTTCAAATCAGACTATATAATTGCAAATCAGCAACAAATACATAATTCAACGAAACAATTCCTCGCAAGCTTCCCCAAAAACGACGACATGGAAATACTCGCACAGAATCCGACCGAGAAATTCCTCCTGCTGCAATCGCTCGAAAGCTATTTGCAGAAAACCGGGCTGAGCCCGGCCGGAGCAAGCGCTTTCACGCTGCTGGCGACATTCGCCGTACTGGCCCTGCTGGTATGGGTACTGGACCGGCTCGGGACGAAGGTCCTGCTCGGCCTGATCCGGCATGCGGTCAGCAAGACCGAAACGCTGTGGGACGACCATCTGCTACGGCACAAATTCTTTCCCCGACTGATCGAACTGGCAACCGCCGGCGGGTTGTTGGCTCTGGTCAGAACAGTCTTCAGCGGGTACGGGCCCGCGCTGATCGGAGCGATCACGCTCGTGCTGCGCGTCTACATGACGGTCGTGGGAGCGCTGATGATCGGAGCGCTGCTCAATACGGTCAACGACATTTACGAATCGAAGCCCCAGTCGCGCCGGAAATCGATCCGGGGCTACGTACAGACGGCCAAGATCGTCGTATGGATAATCGCAGGCATCCTGATCGTCTCGATCCTGATCGGCCGCGATCCGACGGACCTGCTGCTCGGACTGGGAGCTTCGGCGGCGCTGGTGTCGCTCGTGTTCAAGGACACGATTCTGGGCTTCGTCGCATCGATCCAGCTCTCGGCTCAGGACATGATAAGGCCCGGCGACTGGATCGAGATGCCGTCGAAAGGAGCGGACGGGGTCGTCAGCGAAATCAATGTCAACAGCGTGAAGGTCCGCAATTGGGACAATACGATGACGATGATACCGATCTACTCGCTCGTTTCGGAGTCGTTCACGAACTGGCGCAACATGGAGGAGAGCGCCGGACGGCGTTTCAAGCGCCCGCTGCGCATCGACGCGACGACCGTCTCGACGCTTTCGGAGGAGCAGCTTACGGCCCTGACCGCCGATCCGCGCATCGCCGAACTGGCCGAGGCCATGCTAATACTCGACCGGCAAACCGGCACGAGCCCGTGCCGGACGAATTTCGGCTTGTTCCGCTGCTATGCCCAGATCTACATGGCCCGACATCCGAAAGTCGTGCACTCGCTCCCCGTACTGGCCCGTTATCTTCCGTGGGACGAAAACGGCCTGACGTTGGAAATATACGGCTTCTCGACCGAAAAATCGTTTCCGGTCTACGAGCAAGTGGTAGCCGACCTGCTCAACCACCTGCTGGCGGTCATGCCCGCTTTCGGACTGCGGCTATACCAACGGCCGGCCGCTCCCTCCGCCTCCGAGTTCGGAAGCCTTTCCCCGACAACAAACGTTTCCGCGCGAGCCGGAAGCGGAACTCCGCTGGCTTGACACGGTCTCCGGACAAACGCAGGGAAAGGGGAGCGCATGGCGCTCCCCTTTCCCTGTAAACTATCGGTTCCGTGCGAAGGCTACTATGCCTCGGCATTTTCGGCTATGATGCGCATCGCGCATTCCAGTATGGACGTATCGTCCAATGTAACGACCCCGCCGTCCGGGCCGCTTTCGATATGAATCCCTGCCGGGCACCCTCCCTCATCGAAATGCCTGCCGCCGAAATAATTGCGAACGACGTTGACATCCAAATTCAATTCATCGGCAATCCGCTGCGAACTGCCGCTGGGCAGCTTGTCCTTGATACGACGCAGCTCGTTAAATGTAATTACCATAACGTCTGAGGTTTAGTTTATAGTTATGCAAGATTTCGATTCCATTTTCATGCCATGGCGATCCGCTTTTAAAATTAAGGTAAATTATTATAAATTCAAAATGTATCGTCCGATTTTCGCAAAAACAGTTTCCGATCGGACGAAATGTCAGCGAAGGATGCCAACTTGTCCGAATGGCAGCGCCCTCGCTGACAGCATAGACGCAAAATCGCCCTGTCGGACCGCTTGGCATAAAGATTGAAGAATCCGAGAGCAAAACAAAATCAGAACGATAAACTGAGTAATAACAGAAATAAACAGATAACGATTATGGGAAAGATTATTGGAATTGACCTCGGTACCACGAACTCCTGCGTCGCCGTCATGGAAGGCAGCGAGCCGGTGGTAATACCCAACAGCGAAGGACGGCGCACGACGCCTTCGATCGTCGCTTTCGTAGACAACAACGAGCGCAAGGTAGGCGACCCGGCCAAGCGTCAGGCCATCACCAACCCCAAGCGGACGATCACGTCGATCAAGCGCTTCATGGGCGAAACTTACGACAAAGTGGGCAAGGACATCGAGCGAGCATCCTATGCGGTAGTACGAGGCGACAACAATACCCCCCGCATCGACATCGACGGGCGCCTCTACTCGCCTCAGGAAATTTCGGCCATCATCCTTCAGAAAATGAAGAAAACGGCCGAAGATTATTTGGGCACCGAAGTGAGCGAGGCAGTTATCACCGTACCGGCCTACTTCTCGGACTCGCAGCGTCAGGCGACCAAGGAAGCCGGTGAGATCGCGGGCCTGAAAGTCCGCCGGATCATCAACGAGCCGACGGCGGCCGCGCTCGCCTACGGTCTGGACAAGGCTAACAAGGACATGAAGATCGCCGTGTACGACCTGGGCGGCGGTACGTTCGATATCTCGATTCTGGAACTGGGCGACGGCGTGTTCGAGGTCAAATCGACCAACGGCGACACCCACCTCGGAGGCGACGACTTCGACCACGTGATCATCGACTGGATGGCCGAGGAGTTCCAAAAGCAGCACAACATCGACCTGCGCAAGGACCCGATGGCCCTGCAGCGGCTCAAGGAAGCGGCCGAAAAAGCCAAAATCGAGCTGTCGAGCTCGACCTCGACGGAGATCAACCTGCCGTACATCATGCCGGTAGACGGCATTCCGCAGCACTTGGTCATGACCCTCACGCGCGCCAAGTTCGAGCAACTGGCCGACCATCTGATCCGCGCGACGATCGAGCCGTGTAAGAAGGCCATGGCCGACGCGGGCCTGACCAACAGCCAGATCGACGAGGTGATCCTCGTGGGAGGCTCGACCCGTATCCCCGCCATTCAGAAAGTCGTCGAGGAGTTCTTCGGTAAGGCTCCGTCCAAGGGCGTGAACCCGGACGAAGTCGTCGCTATCGGTGCGGCCATTCAGGGCGGCGTGCTGACCGGCGAGGTCAAAGACGTGCTGCTGCTCGACGTGACCCCGCTGTCGCTCGGCATCGAGACGCTCGGGGGCGTGTTCACGCGCCTGATCGACGCGAACACGACGATCCCGACGCGCAAGAGCGAGGTATTCTCGACTGCGGCCGACAACCAGCCCTCGGTCGAAATCCATGTGCTGCAGGGCGAGCGCCAAATGGCCCGCGACAACAAGACGATCGGGCGCTTCCATCTGGACGGTATCCCGGCTGCCCCGCGCGGTGTACCGCAAATCGAGGTGACGTTCGATATCGACGCCAACGGCATCCTGAACGTATCGGCTAAAGATAAGGGTACGGGCAAGGAGCAGAAGATCCGCATCGAAGCTTCGTCGGGCCTCACGGAGCAGGAGATCCAGCGGATGCGCGACGAGGCGAAAGCCAACGAAGAGAAGGACAAGCAGGAGCGCGAGCGCATCGACAAGATCAATGCCGCCGACAGCATGATTTTCTCGACCGAGAAGCAGCTTAAAGAGTACGGCGACAAGATTCCCGCCGACAAGCGGGGAGCGATCGACGCGGCACTCGGCAAGCTGAAGGACGCCCACAAGGCTCAGAACTTGGCCGACATCGACAGCGCGACGACCGAGCTCAACAATGCATGGCAAGCGGCTTCGCAGGATATGTATAACGCGCAGCAAAACGCCCAGCAGGGTCCGAACGCAGGGGCCCAATCCGGAGCGGGAGCAAACGGAACGGGAGCCGGCGGAGGACAATCGCAGGCGGCCGGCGACAATAATGTGACCGACGTCGATTTCGAGGAAGTGAAATAGTACAGCAGATATCCGCAAGGATTGACAAAAGCAGATTGCGGCACGACGGAGCCGCAATCTGCTTTTTTGTTCCTTGGGTAACCGGCTCGGCAGACGCTTCTCCCCGAATCGAAACGATCGAGGCGATTCCGCCATATGCCGAAGCCCGGGCAGACTTGCCCGATGCAAATACAGCCTCCGAAATAACCGGAACGGCAAGTCCGCGAGGCGGCTCGAACATGCCAGCAAAGGATAACACAAGGCCGGCCCTCTTTCCGGGGGCCGGCCTTCTTTTCTCCGTCAGTCGCCCGATTGCCGGGCAGGACTTTCGTACGATAAGCGCAGTCCGCAATACGGAAGATCACCTCGCCACCTTCATCTCATCCGCCTCGAACAATTCGTTTCCCTCCAGATCGATATAGAACGAGCGATCGCCGAGAACGACCAGCGCCTTATTCTGCTCGTCGAAGTCGTAGGCGTCGTCGTATTGCAGCGCGATAGCTTGTTTGCCGTCGTGACGGATATAGCCGCAACGTCCCGCCTCGTCGCGGACCAGGATCAGCGAATTGTCGGTATCGCCCATCCAGTCGTATTGCAACGGTACGATCTCCGTTCCGTTGCGATCGGCCAGGCCGAATACGCCTTCGTAAGAGACTTTGACCACTCCGTGCACCGCGTCCCATTCCATCAATTCGTACATGGCGGGCAAAATTTCCCGGCCCGTCTTGTCGATCAGCGCATACGTCCCGGACGGGGCGACGACGACCGCCCGGCCTTCGGCGAAGTCGCTGGCCCATTTGTACTGAAACGGCAGCACGACCCGGCCTTCGCCGTCGATGTATCCCCACTTGCCGTTCTGCTCCGCGCTGATCAGCGCCTCGCTCATTCCGCCGACCCAGCTATACTGCGCCTTGAAGCTGTTGTCTCGCAGCTTTCGCTCGTTCTCGCAAGCCATTTCGTGCATATAGGTTTCCTCTTCCGAATCGATAGCGATTTTCGACAAATCGACCGTTACCGGCGTACGGTCGGCCGTCAGCGCCTCGAGCACCTCGGAGAGCTCGCGCCGGCTGTGCAGGGTATGATTACAGGTCGAAAGCATTTCGACGAGCGCCTGCATCGGCACGCAACCCGATTTCTGCGCCGCATGCGCGAACATGGGCAACAGGGACGAGCGGAGTATGGGCAGCCGGAACATCGAATTGCCCCTCAGCGTATAGAACAGGCTCGGGTCGTCGCGCAGCACGCGCAATGCGAGCGCCAGATTGGCCACGACGATGTTATCGTTGTCGATCACGCTGCCATGCATCGATCCGCTCGGGGGAATCCTCATCGACTCGTAGTTGATCAGACGCACCGTCCCGTCGGAAGCGACCAGCACATTGCTCGCGCGGATCGCGCCGTGCACGATCCTGTCATTGATCAGCCAGACCGCCATCCGGCAGAAATCGTCCAACAGCCGGTCCACCGCCTGCCGGTCGCCTCGCTTGGCCGCCCTGTCCAGAAACTCGTCCATCGGAACCATCTCCGAAGAATATCCCATCAGAACGACGTCGATATAATAACTGTTTCCCGAATCGTCGAATACGAGCATCTCATCGTTCAGATAAACGTAATCGACCAGAAAGGGCGAATTGATTCCCTCGAGATATTCGGCGATCTGCTGCAAGGAAGCCTTGTCCGATTCTTGGCAATGCAAAAAACATTTCAGGACATACCCGTTCCCATTCCAATCCACCCAGAAGCAGACGGACCGATCCTTATACAAAAATACAGGGTCTCCCTTGCTGTCCGTTTTCACACGGATTCCGTCCAGCATTTTGAAACGTCCCGAAGGATTGCAAACCGACTCTATCAAATTATGTATCGCCAAACCCATATCTCTCTCAAAATAATAGATTCACACTGACTGATCCGATATCCATCATGCTCACCAGCTCCGTCATTCCGGCATTGTAGCTCATCCCGCGAAAAGGCCCGTCGCCCCCTCCGCGCAAACGGACGATGCTTTCGCCGTAAATATCCGGCATCGTACTCGACATCCGGTACAACAGCCGGGCATAACGCTGCTCGGGCAGCTCCTGCTCGGACATCGGAAACAGCACTTGTCTCCGGCTCTCGTCCGAGCAAATATGGATGTTGATCAAAAGGGCGGTCCCGTCGTCCGTACCCAACTTGCGGATGCTCTCGGCCGCGTCGAGCAACCGCCGCTCGTCGCCCTCGGACGACTCGCCGTCCGTTATATTGAAGATCGTCGGCGGATAGCTCTCGCGGTTTGAACGCCGAGCGCACCACTGGCTGCACAACTCGTGGCATCGCCTCAGGGCCGAGTACATCGGGGTCTTATCCGACGCCAAAGGCCTGACCCAGATTTTCTGACTTATGACCGAAACGACGGTCTTGCCTCCGGGCAGCGTACGTTCCTGCTGAACGTCCACGCGGCAGAGCTCGGCTCCCGCCAGCTCGCTCGGACGCATGAACGTCCGCTCCGGATCGCCCCAGAGCGAAACCACCCGGTCGCCGTGATAACCTTGTACGGCAATATCGAAATAGTCGCGATACCCTTCCTCGCGCTTGCAACGGTTCAGCAATTCGTCAATCAGCATATTGACCGTCAGGGCAACGGCCTCGGACTTGGACATTCTGCGGCCATGGAACGTCGTAGGCTCCGACATGGAACCGGACTGATCGATCAGAATCAAAAACGCAGCCGGATGGTTCCGGCTGATTCTTGCCTCATACATATATCTTGTCTGTCAATATCTTAAAATTGTGTATCGGCACGCGTCACAACAGGCATTTCCGAAAAAACCAAACCAGGAATCCGCCCATCCCGAAAATAACGGAATAAAGTTAGCGACTTTAATCAAATTTAAGCCAACATTCATCCGATTTGTCAATAAAAAAAGTCTCGCCGCAACGGTTGACACGCGCTTTCCCTCCAATGAAGCGATATGCCCGGTCGAAAACGGGCGGGATCGCCTGATGTCCCTCGGTATCGATATAGCCGTACTTGTCGCCGATACGAACGACCGCCCGGCCCTCGTGAAACCTACAGGCGAACGGATACCTCACGGCTATCGCCTCGCGACCGTGGCGGTCTATGAAGCCGTAGAGACCGTCGCGGCGGACCAGAGCCCGGCCTCCGCTCAACGGCCCCACATAGTCGTACCGACCGCAGTCGATACGCCACACCCCATCGCGGTCGATCAGGCCGAACCGATCGCCGAGGCGCACGACGGCCAGCCCCTCGCGAAAAGGCCCCGCATCCTGATAGACCGGAGGCAGGAGAAGCCTTCCCTGTTCCAAATCGGCATAGCCGAAAAGGCCTCCCTGCGAGACGACGGCCATCCGGGGATCCTCGTCGTCGATTACGCTCCAACTTGCCGCTCCGGATGTCGTCTCGATTCCGGAGAGCCCTGCCAACGCCTCCGCAAGCCCGTCCAAACGGGGCGAGGGACTTCTCAGCAATCGGCCGAGACGAACCTGCGCAAGCGCGCCCTCCTTGGCGAACCGATCCATCAGGCGGTCGTACAACTCCGAACGGCCGGGCTGCACCTGTTCCGCATCGAGCAGAATGTTCTCGCCGTCGCTATAGCGAAGAAACAGCGACGGGTCGTCCGCAAGCGCATGCAGACTGAAACTTATCAGGGCCAGCGGATAGTCGTCCGCCTCCGGGCCGAAAAACCCGTTGCCGCACAAGGGATGCCGGTAAGCCAGCGAGGCGGCTACCAGTCCGGGCCTGCCCGCCAACGAAGGCAGGTAGACCCCGTCGTAGTCGATCAGGCGCAACGACCCGTCGGGCATGACGATCAGATTGTCTTGCTTCAGGTCGCCGTGTGCGAAATCGGCCTCCAGTAGCCACAATCCCAAACGGTCGAAGCGCCGGGCCAGCGCCCCGAGCCCTTCGCGGTCGCCCGCTCCGCACAGACGGGCCAGACAACGGCCCAAAGGCTCTCCATCGGCCCACTCCATCAGCACGACCGAACGGTAGCTGCCCTGTCCGGCCAGATCGAACACGTACAGTTCGTCGGGCAGATAGCGACACTCGACCAGATACGGAGACCGGACGCGCCCCAACGCCTCGCATATCGCCTCGGCATAGCCCGTCGGCCGTATGTAGCATTTCAACGCCCTGCGCTTGCCGTCGGCCGTCCGTATCCGGAATACCGCCGCGTAGTTGCCGGCTATGAAGATCGGGGCCCCGCAGGCATCGTACTCGGGCGATACGTCGCCCAGCGTGCGAAACAGTCCGTAGGGCGCACCGAGCGCCTCGACGTAACGGCCGATCGCCGGCAGGGAAAAGTCAGGTTTTCGTTTCATCAGGCTATCGTTACGAAAAAGGGGAAGTCCCGTCGCGAGAACTTCCCCAAAATAAAGATTCCGAACAGAATGCGCAAACAATACGTCGAAAAACGCAATTTTCTTACGCGCCTTACCGGTTCATGATCCGGTTCTGCAGGTTGATGCTCTCGAGATGAATGGCTTCGAGAACGGTCTTGAGAAACTCTTCGCTGACCCCCAGCTTCGGAGCCTGCGAGACGACCCGGTCGACGATGCTGCTCCAGCGGCCTCCCTGCAGGATCGCCACGTTGTTCTCCTTCTTCACGCGGCCGATCTCCTCGGCCACGCGCATCCGCTTGCCGAGCAGCTCGAAAGTCTCGGCGTCGATCTGATCGATTTGCGCGCGCAGCTTCGCCAAGGCCTGCTGATAGGAAGGGCTGTCGGTCGTCGAGCGGCGCCATACGATGCTCCGAAGCAACGCCTCGAGCCCGTCGGGCGTCAGTTGTTGCGAAGCGTCGCTCCACGCCTTGTCGGGACAGATATGGCTTTCGACGATCAGCCCGTCGTAATCCAGATCGGCGCTCTTCTGCGCCACGTCGAGCAGATAGTCGCGGCAGCCGCAGATATGCGACGGATCGCAGATCATCGGCAGCTCGGGGAAACGGCTCCGCATCTCGATGGCCAGATGCCACATCGGGTTGTTGCGGTACAGCGAGGCTCCGTAAGCCGAAAAGCCGCGGTGAATCAGCCCGAGCTTCTCGATGCCGGCGTTGCGCATCCGCGCGACGGCGCCGCCCCACAGCTCGATGTCGGGATTCATCGGATTCTTGATCAGCACGGTCACGTCCGAACCTTTCAGCGCATCGGCTATATCCTGCACGCTGAACGGATTGACCGTCGTGCGCGCGCCGACCCAGATCACGTCCACGCCGAATTCCAGCGCCGCCTCTACATGCTTGGACGTAGCTACCTCGGTGCCGATCGGCAAGCCCGTAATCTCACGGGCGCGGCTCATCCACGCGAGCCCCTTGAGGCCCACGCCCTCGAACGAGCCGGGCTTCGTGCGCGGCTTCCAAATGCCGGCCCTCAGCACGTCGACGAGACCCGTGTCGGCAATCCGCCGGCAGGTTTCCAAAGTTTGTTCCTCGGTTTCCGCACTGCACGGGCCCGAGACAATGAGCGGGCGTTTCGCCTTGATGTCAAACGGTTTCATATAGTTGTTCTTTTCGCGTTGTTTCTCATTTGCCTTGCCGGAGCCCGGACGAAACGGGAAGGCCCCGCTCCGCCGAGAAGCGATCCCGACCGGCGGCTTTCGTTCCGTTCCGGCCCGGACGCCGACGCCCGGGCCTCCCCTCTCGGAATCCCCGGCCGGCTATTTCAATATCTTCCTGATCCGGTTGGCGCGCTGCATCATCGTTCGCAGCCCTTCCGTATCGTCACGCTCGAGCATGCGCCGGAAAATCTGCAACTGGTGGATATGCTCCCGCAGCACGTCGAGCACGTTATACTTGTTCTGCATGAAGATCGGAACCCAAGTCTCGGGCGAGCTCTTGGCCAGACGGACCGTGCTCTCGAAGCCGCCTCCGGCCAGATCGAAAATATGCTCCTCCTCGCGCTCCTTCTCGAGCACGGTCAGCGCGAGCGCGAACGACGTAATGTGCGATATATGGCTCACATAAGCCGTATGGGTGTCCTGCTCCTCGGCGCTCATGTACTTGATCGGCATGCCTATCCGCTCATAGACCCGCTCGACGAACTCCACGGCGTCCGGATCGCTCAGCTCGCGGTCGCAGAAGACGACCGTGCGGCCCCTGAAAGCGTCGTGCTCGGCCGCCTCGGGACCGCTGTACTCGGTTCCCCACATCGGATGCGTCGCTACGAAGCGCCCCCGGCGCGGGTGCTGCGCGATCACCTCGCACAGTTCCTGCTTGGTCGAGCCCATGTCGATGACGACCTGCCGATCGACCTGATTGAGCACCTTGACGGCCAGCAGCGGAATAGAATCTACCGGCGTAGCCAGCACCACCAGATCGGCCCCGGCGACAGCCTCGGCCAGCGATGCCGTCCGGTCGACGAGCCCCAGTTCGAGCGCCTTGGCCCGGTTTCGCTCGGAATTGTCGACTCCGATCACCTCGTCGCAAATTCCGTTATCCTTGAGCGTCAGAGCAAACGATCCTCCGATCAGCCCGACGCCTACGATGGCCGCTTTCATAATACCATTCCTTTTATTTGGTCGGCCGCGCGTTGCAGCACTTCCTCCGTTGCGCAGAGGCTGATGCGGATGTAACGGTCGCCCTCCGAGCCGAAAATGCCGCCGGGCGTCAGAAACACGCCGCAGCCGTTCAATATCCTGTCCGAGAACTCATAGCAGTCTCCGGCTCCCTCGGGGAGCCGTCCCCAAACGAACAGCCCCGCCTGAACGGGATCATAGGTGCAGCCGACCGCGTCGAGTATCTCGTAAGCCTTGGCCTCGCGGCGGCGGTACAGCGCATTGAGCTCCCGATACCAGTCGTCGCCCAGCGACAGGGCTTTCGCGGCGGCGGCCTGCAACGGATAGAACATGCCCGAATCCATGTTGCTCTTGAAGCGTATGATCTCGTCGATACGCTCGCGGGCTCCGCCGATCATCCCGATCCTCCAGCCTGCCATGCAGTGACTTTTGCTCAGCGAATTGAGCTCGAGCGCCACTTCCGTCGCTCCGGGCGTAGCCAGCAGGCTCTCCGGACGGTCGTTGCGCAGAAAGCTGTACGGATTGTCGTGCAGCAGCAGGATACCGTGCCGGCGGGCGAAATCGACCAAACGGCGGAACAGGCCCTCTTTCGGAGCGGCTCCGGTCGGCATGTGCGGATAGTTGACGATCATCATCTTGACGCCTTGCAGGCCGCCGCGCTCGATTTCGTCGAAATCGGGCATCCACCCGCCGTCCTCGCGCAGCACGTAATCGACGCAGACGCCCCCGGCGATCGTCACCGCCGAACGGTAGGTCGGATAGCCGGGATTGGGCACCAGCACGCGGTCGCCTTCGTCGAGATAGGTCATACAGACGTGCATCACGCCCTCTTTCGACCCGATCAGCGGAAGAATCTCGCCCTCCGGATCGAGCGCAACGCCGTAGCGCTCCTTATACCAAAGCGCGAACGCCTCGCGCAGCACGGCCGCGCCCTTGTAAGGCTGATAGCCGTGATTGCCGGGCTTGGCGGCCTCGGCGGCCAGCGTTCCGATCACGTCCGGATGGGGCGGCCTGTCGGGACTGCCGATACCCAAATTGATGATCTGACGGCCCGAGGCGCGCATCCGGTCGATTTCGCGCAGCTTCTTCGAGAAATAGTACTCTCCTACTCCGCCGAGTCTCCGGGCCAATTTCATTTCGATCGGTTTCATCTCTTGTCGTTTTTCAATCGTTCTCATTGTCCTTTGCGGTACACGCCGTACACGTGCAACTCGCTGGTGACCGACCGCATCCGCTCGATCACGCGGTTATAGTCGTCCATGCAGGCGAACTCCATGTCGACATGAAACATATAGTGCCACGGCTCGCTCGGAATCGGCGAGGACTGCAGCTTGGTCATATTGATCGTCGAGTCCTCCATTTCGCGCAGTACGCGTATCAGCGAGCCATGACGATGGTCGGTCTTGAAGCAGAGCGAAGCCTTGTCCGAGCGCTCGTCGATCGGCTGGTGGTCGGGACGAAGCACCAAAAAACGCGTGTAATTATTACGGATCGAGTGGATGTCCGCCGCGACGATTTCGAGCCCGAAAAGCTCGGCGGCCAAATCGCCGGCTATGGCGGCCGCATTGCGGATGCCCCGCTCGGCAATGCGCCGGGCGCTGAGGGCCGTATCCTCGGTCTCGACCAGACGCCAGCGATGCGTATCGAGAAAATCGACGCACTGCAGCAACGCCATCGGGTGTGAGTGCACCTCCTCGATTCCCTCGAGCCCGACCCCGGGCAGCGCCATCAGGTTCTGCCGGATATGCAGGTAATACTCCCCGGTCACCTGAAGACGGCTGTTATGCAGAATACCCAGATTGGGCAGAATACTTCCCGCGATCGAGTTCTCGATCGCCATGATACCGTACTCGGCTCCGCCGCTCTCGACCTGCCGGGCCACTTCGCGGAACGTATCGCAGGGAACGATTTCCGCCCGCTCGCCCAGAAAGCGACGCGCGACGATATGATGGAAACTACCTTCGTAGCCCTGAATGGCGACGCGCGCTCCCACGCCGCCCACAGCCTCCGGCTCCGTCCATTCGTTCTGGCTTGTCATCTTCATCTCAAAAAAAAAACCCGGACCTTGCAAGGACCGGGATCGTCTATCTTTTCATCGTTCGATTCGTTCGCTAAAGGCAACGCGATCCCAGTCCGCTTTTGGTAAAGTAGAAGTAAAAATAATAACCAAAAAAAGGCGAAAGCTGATTCATCGTTCCTCGTAACGGATTAAACGTTCTACAGTTTCTGTTCGACATCGCAAATGTATAACAAAAAAGAGAAAAAACAATGCGCCCCGCCCCGAATTTAACAACTCGGCCCGGCAAACGCGAAAATTTCACAATCAGGCGACGATCCGGAAACTTCGGGCAGGCCATATCAGGGGAAATCCGGCTCTCCGAAGATCGCTCGGCCGCAAACTACTTGGGCGTTTGTTTAATGCCGTCTGAAAAACGTTGCAAGAATCTAACGCATTTTTATAATAATCACAGGCTTTTCCTGCCGAAGTAAATAATTTAAAGGCGTCCGATTTCCCCTTTCGTCCATATGGAAATATTCCCATACAGAATAATTTCTCAATAAAATGCCACAATCTGAACGAAGGGAACCATCTAAAAAATAACGACTTAAACGTCCTGACTTTTCAAGTTTCCGCTTCAATTCTTTTCTGGTCATATCTAACTTTTATATAAAGGTCGGATATAGTCCTAAATTCCGAAGGGCTTTGTATGAATTCTTGTACCAGATTGACCAAAGATAGGTACCGCAAAACTTGATTGTATTTAAAATTTCATAAGTCAAGGTAAATCAAATTGCCCTGACTTCGATTCATGGCCGCTTAGGCTTTGGAAATCATCTGATCACCATTTTATGCCATATTTCTCACTTGTTTGATGGAAACTTAAAGCATCTTGATAAATAAAATCGTAAGCTTCTTCTTCGGAATGAAAAAATCTCATATTACTACGACCTCCTTTTTCGTCGAAGAAGAAATATTCCCAAACGGAATAGTTATGATATAGGATATATTTATCAGGTTCTAATGATCCATCGAGGGAATACAGATGCTCCAATTCCCATTCCTTCAAGTTCGCGGTTAACTCGCTTTTTGTCATAACGTCCTTTTACCGGTTTAAAATTTATGAAACTTCAGACCTATCAGATGTAATCAAACGATGATACGAACCGGAACGCCGAACTTGAAAGCATAGCCTGCCTATCGCTTACGGATCAACGGACGTTCGGGACGGAAGCGCTCTCCTCTCCGTTCTTGTCCTCGTTTTCGGTTACGGTCTCTATTTCCGTCCGCTCGTCCTCCTCGTCGTAGTCGGACAGCTGGTTCGGGAGGCTTTTGGTCGCTTTGACGCCCAGCTCGCGCAGCCGCTCGGTGCGGCGGATCAGATTGCCCTGACCCGTCTTGAGCTGCTTGATCGCCTTTTCGTACTTTTCCGACGAGGCGGAGATGCTCTTGCCCAGATCGAGCAGCGTCTCGGCGAAGCCCATGAACTTATCGTAGAGCTTGCCGCCCTCGTCCGCTATTTTTCTCGCGTTGCGGCTCTGCATGTCGCGCTTCCACAGGTCGTCGACGATCTTGAGCAAAGCGAACAGATTCGTCGGGCTGCTGACGATCACCTTCTTGTTGTAAGCATAGCTCCACAGCGAGGCGTCCTGCTGCATCGCAAGCAGGAAAGCCGGCTCGCTCGGAACGAACATGATGACGAAATCGGGCGATTCGGACCGCGTCCGGTCGAGCAGCGCCTGATAGCACTTGCCGCTCAGCTCGTCGACATGGGCGCGCACCGAACGCAGATGGTCCTTCACGGCACGCGAGGCTTCCTCGGGCGTCGCGCTCTCGGTATAGGCCACGTAGGCCGTCAGCGAAACCTTCGAGTCGATGACGATCCGCTTGCCCTCGGGCAGCTTCAGGATCACGTCGGGACGCAGATTGTTGCCCTGCTCGTCCTTCAGGTTGTGCTGCGTCTCGTAGTGGATGCCTTTGGTCAGATGCGAACTGTCGAGAATCGTCTCGAGAAGCATCTCGCCCCAGTCGCCCTGCACTTTCGAGTTGCCTTTCAGCGCGCGGGTCAGGTTGTCGGCCTCCTCGGATATACGCAGGTTCGCCTCGCGGAGCCTACAAATTTCCGTTTCGAGTGAAGAATGCTGCTTAACTTCTCCTTCATACACCTCGTCGACACGCTTGCGGAAACCCTCGATCTGCTCGCGGAAAGGATTCAGCAGCGATTCGAGCGATTCGCGGTTGCTCTGCTTGAACTGCCGGCTCTTCTCATCGAGTATTTCGTTGGCCAGATTCTTGAACGCCAGCCGTTGTTGTTGTTCGAGTGCGGCGATCTCCTCGGCGCGGCGGGCCCGCTCGTGCTCGCGCTCGGCCTTCAGCTCGGCGAGTTCCTTCTCCAGCGCCTGTCGCTGCGCGGAACTCTCGGCCGCGTCGCGGTTCAGCGCGATCAGCTCGGCATTTCGCGTCTCGGCCTCGGCGCGAAGCCCGCGCTCGGTCTCCGCCCAGCGGCGGGCGGCCGGGCGGTGGACCAATCCGGCGACGACCAGAGCGCCGACGGCCAGCCCGACCAACAAAACAAAAGCATACAGCATGGTCGTTTCGGTTCGATTTCTGCCGCCGGGATAGGCGACAGAGCAAAAATAGCGATAAAAATCATTACCTTTGTACGAATTTACAGCAAACCGACAAAAACAGACGGATTATGCCAAGAATCATATCCCCCTCGGTCCTCTCGGCCGATTTCGGCCATCTGGCCGACGACATCGCGATGCTCGACCGCAGCGAGGCCGAGTGGATCCACATCGACGTGATGGACGGCGTCTTCGTGCCGAACATCTCGTTCGGGTTCCCGGTCATGGGCCCGATCCGCCAAGGCACGAAGAAAGTGCTCGACACGCACCTGATGATCGTGAATCCTGAGAAATACGTCGAGCGCTTCGTCCGGGCGGGGGCGGACATCGTCACGATCCACCTCGAGGCGACCGAGGACGTGCGCGGCGCGATCGCCATGATCAAAAAGGCCGGCGCCAAGGCCGGGGTGTCGATCAAGCCGAAGACGCCCGTCGCGGCCGTCGCGCCCTACCTGAACGAACTCGATCTGGTGCTCGTGATGAGCGTGGAGCCGGGATTCGGCGGACAGTCGTTCATCGAAGGATCGACCGAGAAAGTGGCCGAGCTCCGCCGGGAGATCGACCGCTGCGGCTCGCGGGCCGTGATCGAGATCGACGGCGGCATCACGCTCGCCAACGCGGCCGAGGTGTACGCCGCAGGCTGCGAGGTGCTCGTGGCCGGGAGCACGGTGTTCGCCAGCGAGAATCCCGAAGCGACCATTCACGAACTGTTGAACGTATAGCGGAGGAATGATTTCGGTGGACAACCTGACCGTCAGCTTCGGCGGACAGGATCTATTCAAGGAGATATCGTTTCTGATCAACCCCAAAGACCGGATCGGTTTGGTGGGCAAGAACGGAGCGGGCAAGTCGACGATGCTCAAGGTGCTCGTCGGGGAGCAGCCGCCCACCTCGGGCGGCGTCTCGCGTAACGGCGAGTGCACGATCGGATACCTGCCCCAGCAGATGAAGGTGGCCGACACGACGACGCTCTATGCCGAGACCGAGTCGGCTTTCGCCGAAGTGCTCGATCTGGAAAAGGAGATCGACCGCCTGACGGCGCAGATCGCCGAGCGGACCGACTACGAGAGCCCCGAGTACGAGAAACTGCTGCACCGGCTCAACGACGCGACGGACCGCTTCCATATCCTCGGCGGCCAGAACCGCGAGGAGGAGGTCGAGAAAACGCTGCTCGGGCTCGGTTTCGAACGAAAAGATTTCACGCGCGCGACAAGCGAGTTCAGCGGCGGCTGGCGCATGCGCATCGAGCTGGCCAAGCTGCTGTTGCGCCGCCCGTCGGTCTTCCTGCTCGACGAGCCGACGAATCACCTCGATATCGAGAGCATCCAGTGGCTGGAGGGCTACCTCAAGGAATACAACGGGGCCGTCGTGCTGATCTCGCACGACAGGGCCTTTTTGGACAACGTCACCACGCGCACGATCGAGCTGTCGCTCGGCAAGGCGTACGACTACAAGGTCCCGTACAGCCGGTATGTCGAGCTGAGGCGAGAACGGCGCGAGCAGCAGATGGCGGCCTACCAGAACCAGCAGAAGATGATCGAGCAGACCGAGGAGTTCATCGAGCGCTTCCGCTACAAGCCCACCAAGTCGAATCAGGTCCAGTCGCGCATCAAGCAACTCGAGAAGATCGAGCGCATCGAGATCGACGAGGAAGACACGAGCGCGCTGAACATCAAGTTTCCGCCCGCTCCGCGCTCGGGACAGATCGTCGTCGAGGCGAAGGACGCGGGCATGAGCTTCGGAGCGAAGCACGTCTTCTCGGGCGCGACGTTCACGATCGAACGGGGACAGAAAGTGGCGCTGGTCGGCCGCAACGGGGAAGGCAAGACGACGTTCGCCCGCATGGCGATCGGCGAACTGACACCGACCGAAGGCAGCGTCCGCATCGGACACAACGTCCGCATCGGATACTACGCGCAGAATCAGGACGACCTGATGAACGGCGACTTCACCGTCTTCGACACGCTCGACCGGGTAGCCGTCGGCGACATCCGCACGCGACTGCGCGACATCCTCGGAGCGTTCCTGTTCCGGGGCGAAGAGATCGACAAGAAGGTGCGCGTGCTGTCGGGAGGCGAGCGGGCCCGGCTGGCCATGGCGCGACTGATGCTCGAGCCGTATAACCTGCTCGTGCTCGACGAGCCGACGAACCACATGGACATGCGCTCGAAGGACATTCTGAAAAACGCCGTCAAAAAGTACGACGGCACGGTGATCGTCATTTCGCACGATCGCGAGTTTCTCGACGGACTCGTCGAGCGGGTCTACGAGTTCCGCGACGGAACGGTCAAGGAACATCTGGGCGGCATCTACGACTTTCTGCGCGACCGGCAGATCGCCTCGATGCGCGAAATCGAGCGGAAGAAAGCTCCGGCAGCCGATACCGGCGCGAAAGCCCCGAAAGTCTCGGGCAAGGCCGAATACGAACGCAAGCGCGAGGCCGAGAAACAGTTGCGCAAAGCCGAGCGGGACGTGGAGCGCGCCGAGACGGAGATCATGGACTTGGAGAAGCAAATCGCCGAACTGGACCGACAAATGGCCGACCCGGCGGCTCACGGCATCGACCTGAGCGACGGAACGGTCTACGCCCGCTATAACGAAATGAAAGAGCGACTGACGAAGCAGACCTACCGCTGGGAGGAGTTGAGCATCACGCTCGAAAACCTGAAGGATTCGCTGAAGGCATAGAAAGCCGGAGCGGCCGATTCTACGGGACATCCCGCCGGGAAAGGGCACACCGGTCCGGAACGCCGCATGCGGCCGGAATGCAGGGAGCCGTCCGCCGCGCCGGAGCCCGCTCTCCGGACAAAAGACCGGAGCCCGGCCGCAAGGAATATTAGGAAAAACCGCGTCATGGAAAACAAGAACATGCTGTTCGGCCTGCGGCCGATCATCGAGGCGATCGAGGCCGGAAGGCAGATCGAGAAAGTCTATCTGAAGAAAGGGGCCGACGGCGTACTGCTCGGCGAGCTGGCCGAACTGTGCCGGCAGCGCCGGATCCGGGTGCAGTGGGTCCCGGTCGAAAAGCTGAACCGGCTCGCGCAGGGCAACCATCAGGGCGCCGTAGCGCTGACGGCGTCCATCGAGTACGTCGGCCTGCACGAGCTGCTCGAATCGATTCCCGGGGACGAAACGCCCCTGCTCGTCGTGCTGGACGGCGTGACCGACGTGCGCAACTTCGGCGCGATCGCCCGCAGCGCCGAGTGCGCAGGAGCCCACGGACTCGTCACGTCGCTCAAGAGCTCGGCCCCGGTGAACGCCGAGTCGATGAAAAGTTCGGCCGGGGCGCTGAGCCTGATCCCCGTATGTCGCGCAGGCAGCATACGAGGCACACTGAAAATATTGCAGAGCGAGGGGTTCCGGATCGTCGCCGCAACCGAAAAAAGCGACGAACTGCTGTTCGAGGCCGACCTGAGCGGCCCGACCGCGATCGTGATGGGGAGCGAGGACACGGGAATATCGAAGGAAGTGCTCAAGTTGTGCGATATGCGGCTGGCCATACCGATTCGCGGCAGCGTCGAGTCGTTGAACGTGTCGGCCGCAGCGGCCGTCATGCTGTTCGAGGCCGTACGCCAGCGGACAGGGACAAGCCGGTCCGACGCATAGCCGGGCGAGCGGAGCCGGGTAGCACCTCACCGGAAGAAAGCCGCGCTCCCGGCACACCTGTACGGCCGGATACGATGCCTTCCTTTGCCAATCGAGGCGGACCGCTCCGAAACCGGACAGGATCTCATTTCCCCGGACCGGCAACGGTGGCACGGCGTACCGAAAGCCGGAACGGAGCCGGCCGGAAAGGGCGCGAACGACAGGCGCGGAACGACGACTGCGGATGATTTGAACGAAACGGGCTCAGGTACAAGGAAAAGAGGATAGAAAACAGAGAAAAAGGAGCGAGAACCCCACACCCGCCCGGGATAGGAGGTCCGCAATACGGCAAGCCCGAAACGGGGGAGCGGCCGGCCGGGAACGGCACGAGCCGGAAACAAGGCAAAAAAACAGATTGCGAATAACTTGTACAAGGCCGGCATGACGTAGAGAGGGAGAGGGAGAGGGAGAGAAAAATAGAAACAAAACAAAGACAAGGCGAAACGCTGACACCTGCCGATCAATAACATGGCAAACCCGAAGCGAAAACAGTTCCGAACGGCACCGGGCGCGAGCACCCCGAAAGCGAAGGAGAAAGCAGAGGAGAACTCCGGCCTTCGCGCCTGAAGCCGAACGAAGAAAGACTCGATCATGAAACGACATACGGACATGAACACGGAAGCTCTTTACAGCGATGCGGTCGCGCTGCTGCGCGACCTGATCCGCATTCCGTCGCCGAGCCGCGAGGAAGCGGGCACGGCCGAGCGACTGGCGGCTTTTCTCTCCGACAGCGGCATCGAGACGCATCGGAAGAAAAACAACGTCTGGGCATTCAACCGGCATTACGACCCCGCGAAGCCGACGATCCTGCTCAACTCGCACCACGACACGGTGCGGCCCAACAGCGGTTACACGCGCGACCCTTACGATCCGGCCATCGAGGGCGACCGGCTCTACGGGCTCGGCAGCAACGACGCCGGAGCGAGCGGCGTGTCGCTGCTGGCGGCCTTCCGGCACTTCTACGACCGGGAAGAGATGAAATACAACCTGTGCGTGGCAATCACGGCCGAGGAGGAGAACAGCGGCAGCGACGGGCTGGAATGCGTGCTGCCCGAGCTGGGTCCGCTCGACTTCGCCATCGTCGGCGAGCCCACGCAGATGCAGCTGGCCATCGCCGAGCGGGGACTGATGGTCGTCGACTGCACGGCGCGCGGGCGTTCGGGCCACGCGGCGCGCGAGGAAGGCGACAACGCGATCTACAAGGCCATGCAGGACATCGAGTGGTTCCGGAGTTACCGTTTCCCGAAGGTGTCGGAACTGTTCGGGGCAGTCAAGATGACCGTCACGATCATTTCGGCCGGGACACAACACAACGTCGTGCCGGCCGAGTGCCGGTTCACGGTCGACATCCGCGTGACGGACCGCTACACGAACGAGGAAGTGCTGGACGAGATCCGCCGCCACGTCCGAAGCGAAGTCGTGCCCCGCTCGACCCGGCTCAAGCCGTCGAGCATTCCGCCGGCCCACCCGATCGTCCGGGCCGGACTGGCGTTGGGCCGCACGACCTACGGATCGCCCACGACGTCGGACCAGGCCCTGCTCGACATCCCGTCGCTGAAGCTGGGCGTAGGCGACAGCGCGCGGTCGCACAGCGCGGACGAATTCGTCGGTCTGAGCGAAATCCGCGAGGGAATCGATTTGTATATCCGGATGCTTTCCGCTATCTTGTAGGAAAATTCGGACCGCATTTTCGGCAGCCTGCATAGCGACTGAAAGCGGATAGGAGAACCGTCGTTCCCGGCCGATGCAGCTCGTCGCTCCTTCGCAGAGAGACGGACACGGCGGTCCGCAGCGGAAATCGGCCGGTGGTGGCCGGCGCAGGTTCCGGCCGGCGTATCGGCTCGGTTTCGGGGCATGAAAATCGCGCACGGACGTACCGGTGCGCGGGAAAAGATACGCCGGGACCCGCTGCACGTGCGACGGACGGACTTCAAGCCGCCGTACCCTCGGGGAAGCGGTACGGCACATTCGACGAACGACAGAAAAAACGATACGGAAAATATGAAACTGTGGCAGAAAAGCAATGACGTCGACCGGGAGGTCGAGCGCTTTACGGTCGGACGAGACCGCGAAATGGACCTGTACCTGGCCGAAGCCGACGTGCTCGGCTCGCTGGCTCACACCCGCATGTTGCACGCGGTCGGGCTGCTCGGCAAAGAGGATCTGGACGCCGTACAACGCGGGCTCAAGACGATATACCGCGAAATCGCCGAAGGAAAATTCACGATCGAGGAAGGCGTCGAGGACGTTCACTCTCAGGTCGAGTTTCTGCTCACGCAGCGCGTGGGCGAGGCCGGTAAGAAGATTCACAGCGGCCGCTCGCGCAACGATCAGGTGCTGGTCGATCTGCGGATTTTCCTGCGCCGCCAGCTACGCGAAATCGTCGGGCAATGCGGCGAACTGTTCGCTGTGTTGCAGCAACTGTCCGAAAAGCACAAGGAGGTGCTGATGCCGGGCTATACGCACTGGCAGATCGCCATGCCGTCGTCGTTCGGTCTTTGGTTCGGAGCCTATGCGGAGAGCCTGGTCGACGACGCGGAAATGCTGCTGGCCGCCTACCGCATCTGCAACAAGAATCCGTTGGGATCGGCCGCCGGCTACGGCTCGTCGTTCCCGCTCGACCGGAAAATGACCACGCGGCTGCTGGGCTTCGACACGCTCGACTACAACGTGATCTATGCCCAGATGGGCCGAGGGAAGACCGAGCGCGTGACGGCTCAGGCCCTGTCGTCGGTCGCCGCGACGCTTGCGCGGCTGGCGATGGACAACACGATGTTCCTGAGCCAGAACTTCGATTTCATTTCATATCCGGCCGAACTGACCACCGGGTCGAGCATCATGCCGCACAAGAAGAATCCCGACGTCTGGGAACTGATCCGGGGCAAGTGCAACCTGCTTCAGGGACTGCCCAACCAGATCGCGATGATGACGACGAACCTGCCGCTGGGCTACAACCGCGACCTGCAACTGCTCAAGGAAGTGCTCTTCCCGGCGATTGCCGATCTGAGAAGCTGCCTGTCGATGGCGGCGTTCATGCTCGGCAACATCCGCGTGAAAGAGCATATTCTGGACGATCCGAAATACGACTACCTGTTCAGCGTCGAGACGGTCAACAATCTGGTCCTTTCGGGCGTGCCGTTCCGCGAAGCCTACCGCCGGGTGGGGCTCGACATCGAGCAGGGTCGGTTCAAGCCGCAGAGGCAAGTGCATCATACGCACGAAGGCAGTATCGGCAATCCGTGCAACGACGAGATATCGGCGCTGATGCAGCAGACCGTCGAGCGGTTCGATTTCGGGAAGGTCGTCTCGGCCGAGGCCGACCTAGTCAAATAGCTCGCTCACGCCCCGCATGTCCGAGTATGCACATCCCTCGCTCGGGACGGTCCGGATCGTCCGCTCGGAGCGCGCCCGCAGGCTGACTCTCAGCGTCCGGGCCTCCGGCGAGATCAGACTGACGATCCCGCGCGGCATGAACGAACGGGAAGCGCTGCGCTTTCTGGACGAGAAGCAGGCATGGGCCGAGCGCACGCGCGCCCGGCTTGCCGCGCGGCTGCCGCACGAAACGATCGGAATGCCCTACTCCACCCGCAAGCATACGCTGAGGCTGGAGCCGTGCGCTTGCATCGCCGCAACGGCGCGGATCGACGGCGAACTGATCCGGATACGCTACCCGGCCGATATGAACTATGCCGACGAGCCGGTGCAGGAGGCGATCAGGCGGGGAATCGAGCAGGCGTGGAGAATCGAGGCACAGCAATACCTGCCCGGACGCGTGGCCGAGCTGTGCCGCGAACTGGGATTCCGCTGTGGGAAAGTGACCGTCCGCAACAGCCGCACGCGCTGGGGCAGCTGCTCGTCGAGAAACGACCTCTCGCTGAGCCTCCATCTGATGAAACTGCCCGACCGGCTGATCGACTATATCCTGATCCACGAGCTGTGCCATACGCTGCACCGAAATCACGGCCCCGCCTTCCATGCCTTGCTCGATCGAATGACCGGAGGAAAACACAGGCTGCTGCAAAAAGAGCTGAGAGACTATTCGACCCGGTGGGGCCGATGATTCCATGCGACGGCTTCCGGCCCTTTTTCCGGTCCTGCACGGGAACCCGCCGGGCCGGAAACCGGGAGGCTGCCCGGACTATGTCTGCCCCTTGTCGTCGCAGTTCGCTTGCCGAAACAAGCCTAAATCGGAAAGAACAAGGGAATCGGGAAACGGCGGATAGTGACCTTTTCACGCAACCGCGCAATTCGTTGTAACCCCGCCTCGACAGTGAAACCCGGTAGCCGTTCCGGTCGCAGCCATGACACGGCCTATCCGCCGATCGACGAAATCCGGCGAAAAGAGCGACAGCCGGCATACGTACCCGTCGGCAACCCGCCGCGCCCCGTCTTCCGCAAGGCTCTGACGGACAGTCTCCGTCAGCAGCGGACCTTAACGATGCACTTGCGGACCTCCCCGCTGCCGATCAGCGGAGCATGGGCATCCGACGGGAAGAAAACGGCCATCCCGCCGGACCGAAGCGTCAGGAAAGTATCGGGACGGTCGTCATAGAACAGGATGTCGCGCTCGGCGCAATAGGTTCCCCTCGGCGCCGTGCACGAAGCGACGCTTCTCCAGCCGTAACCTTCCTCGCCGGAAAGCACGATCTGTATGTCCGCATAAAGGCGATGGGCCTCCAAAGAAGCCTCCGTCGAAAGGCGCAACGACGAGCGGGTCAGCGTCAGGAAAGCATCCTCGCCGGAAATTTCGTAGCGGCCGTCGGCCATCAGGTTCAGGTCGCTGCGCCGCAGGTACTCGGCTACGCGCAGAAAAAGCGGATCCAAGGCGGCATAGCGGCTCAAACGGGAAACGGTGTCGAGAATCATGACTTTCTTCGTTTTTATGAACCCGGGACTTCCCGAGACAGGCAGAAACGGTTACCGGCGCAGCTTCAGATCGACGATCACCGGATTGTGGTCGCTCCACAGAGGCTGCTCGCTGTCATAGTCGACCGTTTCGAAATCGTCGGAATGGAACAGGTAGTCGATCCGGAAAACGCCCAGAAATCCCCGGTAAGTGTAAATCATTCCGCGGCCCTTGCGGGCGAATGCATCCGTCAGATCGCCTCGCAAGCGGCGATAGGTGTAAGACATCGGCGTATCGTTGAAATCGCCGCAGACGATCACCCTCGGCGTGCCGTCGTGAATGAAGCCGGCCACCGAATCGGCCTGCGTCGCCCGGACCCTGAAATTGCGGACCAGCTTGCGCACGATTCCCTTGGCCCGGTCGTCGCGCGCCGAGTCGGGAACGGCCGCCATGGCCCCGAGGAACTGCTTGTCGTCCTCGCTGATCTGCGTGCTTTGCATATGGTTATTGTAAACCCGCACCGTATCGCGGTGAACGATCACGTCGGCCCACATCGAGGAATTGGTCGAGCCCGGATAGCGGATGCCCCCCCTCGGAATCACGCGGTACTTGCTGAACAGGGCCAGTCCTCTCCCGTGCCGACGGTCGGCCGTGCTGTCGAGAAAAAGCGCCCGGTACTTCCACTCCCCGAGTGCCGACTCGAGGCTGTCCAGCGTATTGACCCGATTGTACTCGAACTCCTGCAGGCAGAAGATATCGGGATCGGTCTCGGCGATGAAGCGGACGATCCGCTGCATCTGATTTTCGCGTTTGCCGAGCGAATCCTTGCCGAAAAACCCTTCCACATTATAGCTCAGCACGCGCAGCGTTCCGGTCTCGCGGGGCTGCTCGTAGCGCCGGCTCAGCTCGGGACGGAAAAATTTGGAGACATGTCCCAGGCCGAGCAACGCGGCAAACAGCAGCAACAGGGCGACCGGTCTCCAGCGCATCGTCCAGTAAAGCGCCAACACGACGTCGGCCACATAAAGAAACGGAGCCGCCAAGCCCAGAAAGGCGAACCACGCGGCCCGGCGAGGATCGACGTGAGGCGCCAGATAGGAAAGCATCAACGCCGCCGCGACCAAAAACGACAGCACGAGGACGACCGCATCCGCCGTCGCAAGCAGAATGCCCGCACTCTTTTTCTCCTTATCGCGTACTCTCATGGCTCTCGTATGACCGCTCGTTCGCCGGAGGCTTCCTCCCGGCATCCTGCTTCCGGCAGCCGGACAGGCAGCGATGCGTCGGCGCGCTCCGCCTTCTTCCGGTCGCGTCAATAGTAAATCTTACCTGTTTTCTTCCAATAACGAAGCAACAGCCATCCCCAAAGCATTCCGCCGACATGAGCGAAATGGGCCACGCCGCTTTGGCTGCCCGACATGCCGAGATACAGCTCGAGCAAGCCGTAGCCGATCACGAAATACTTCGCCTTGATCGGAATGGGCGGAATCAGCAGCATGATCATCGAGTTGGGATGCATCATGCCGAAGGCCAGCAGTACGCCGAAAACGGCTCCCGACGCCCCGATCGTCACGGCATGGATACGGGACTGAAGCACATAGGGACTAACCGTGCCGGAGGCCACGCCATCGGCAAGCGAGCTGACTTCGATCCATGTCACGCCGAGCTGCAACAGACCCGCCCCGACGCCAGTCACCATGTAATAGAGCAGGAAGCGCTTGCTGCCCAGCTCGTACTCGAGCGTGCGGCCGAACATCCACAGCGCGAACATATTGAAAAACAAGTGTGTCAGACTCGCATGCATGAACATGTGCGTCACGAGCTGCAGCGGCTGGAAATTGCCGCTCCCCCAGTAGAACAGCCCCAGATGACGGATCATCCAGTCGCCCGCCCCGGCAGGCAGCACCATCTCGGCCAAAAAGAACAGGGCATTGAGGATAATCAGGTTCTTGACCACCGGAGGGGTCGAATAGGCAGCTTGAAATCTCATCGTCTCGGTCTATTTTAGTCGTTTAGCCAATTCTTCGACGGTCAGCACCGTCATCACCGGCCGGCCGTCGGGCGTATAGTTGAATCCTTCGCAACGGAGCCATTCGCGCAAAAGCTCCCGAGCCGCCTCGGCGTCCATCGCATCGCGGGAGGTCATGGCTCCGCAGCGCGCCATCACGGCCGCCGTGCGCCGAATCCGGTCGTCGGGCGACAAACGCTCGCTTTCGCGGAATTCAGAAAGCATTTCGCGAACGGCCTGCCCGACACCGACGTCCGGCAGGTCGGCCGGAATGCCCGTCACCGTCATGGATTCCTCCCCGATCCGGAAATCGAACCCGACGGCCTCCAGATCCCCGGCTATCTCGCGTGCGATGCACGCTTCGGCGGCGGAAAGCGGAACCGTCTCGGCGAACAGCAGCCGCTGGGTCGCCGAGGTCTCGTTGCCGAGCATGCCCAGATAGCGTTCGTAGCGCACCCGCTCCCACGCCCGGGGCAGATCGACCACGGCCAGACCTTCGCGCAGACGGGTCGCGCAATAACGCCCTCCGAGCATCAGTACTTCGCCCGTGACAGGCTCGGCCTCCCAATCGAAAGCCGCTTGAGCCGCACCGGACCCGCCGCCTTCGATGTACTCCAACTCGTCGCTGTCGAACTCGACCAACCGATCCGCGCCGGTTTCCCCGATTTTGTCCGTCGGGAATATCGCCTGCGAGTCCACTTCGTAAAGCTGCTCCCAGTCGCTCACCCGATCCCGGGACTCGCGCCCGCGGCCGTATGCCGGAAAAGGGCGGTCGGCTCCGGACGTTTTCCGCTCCTCATCGAACGGATTGAACGACGGATCGACGCCCAAATCGGGCTCACGATAGATCACTCCCTTGCGCGCAATCGGTATGTCGATCGACGGATCGATCTCGAAATCCATCAGCGGCACGACGCCCGTCTTGCCGAGCGCCTCGCGGACGGCGGCATTGAATATCTGCCACAGAGCCTGCTCGTCGTCGAAACGGATCTCGGTTTTCTGCGGGTGCACGTTCACGTCGATCCGCTCGGGATCGATCGTGATATAGAGAAAATAGGACGGCTGCGTATCGGACGGAATCAGCTTGTCGTAAGCCTGCAGGACGGCCTTGCGGAAATAAGACGACTGAAAGTAGCGCCCGTTGACGAAAAGGAACTGCTCCCGATTCGTCTTCTTGGCGGCCGACGGGCGGCCGACGAATCCCTCGACGCGCACCATCGACGTATCGACGGAGACCTCGAGCAGGTTCTTCGCGATCTCGCGCCCGCCGACGGCCGACACGATACGCTGCCGCAGATTCGTCGCCGGCAGCTGTACGAGCGGCGCATCGCCGTCGCACAGGGTGAAAGCAATCCCCGGATTGCACAAGGCCACGCGCTGGAACTCGGTGCGGATATGCCGGGCCTCGACCGAAGCCTCTTTCAGAAAGCGACGGCGGGCCGGCGTGTTGTAAAAAAGGTTTTTCACCGAGAACTGCGTCCCTTGAGGCATCTGAACCGGCTCCTGAGACTGAAAACGCCCGCCGTGAATGCAGACCTTCGTTCCCAGCTCGCCGTAAGGCGTGCGCGTGCGCAGCTCGACCTCCGCGACCGACGCGATCGAGGGCAGCGCCTCGCCGCGGAATCCGAACGAATGGAGCCGGTAGAGATCGTCGGCCGAGCGGATCTTGGACGTCGCGTGCCGCTCGAAAGCGAGCCGCGCGTCGGTGTCGCTCATGCCGCAACCGTTATCGACGACCTGAATCAGGCTCTTTCCTCCGTCGCGATAGTTGACCGTCACGACCGTGCTGCCGGCGTCGACGGCATTCTCCATCAGCTCCTTGACGACCGAAGCGGGACGGCCCACCACCTCGCCCGCGGCGATCTGGTTGGCGACCCCGTCGGGCAACACTCTGATCTTGTCGTTCTCCATCTGTTCCTTGGTCGGTACGGCCTGCCGCCTCCGCCGAGAGGACGCGGCGTCCTAACGGAAAAAGCTGCGCATGCGGTCGAATATGTTCATATCGCGGCTCTGTCCCGCCTGCTTGAAATGCTCGGTCTGAGCGAGCTGCTCGAGCAGGCCCTTCTCCGAAGCGCTTACCGACGAGGGCACGTCGATATTGACGACGACCAGAATGTCGCCCCGCCCGTAGCCGTTCACGTCGGGAATACCCTTGCCGCGAAGTCTCAGCACCTTGCCCGCCTGCGTACCGGGCTCGATCTTGATCTTGGCCCGGGCGTCGACCGTCGGCACTTCGACCGAAGCGCCGAGCACGGCCTGAGGGAAAGTTATATTCAGGTTGTATATCAGATCGTTGCCATCGCGCACGAGTTCCTTGTCGGGCTCCTCCTCGATCAGTACGAGCAGATCGCCGTTGACCCCGCCGTGACGTGCGGCATTGCCCTTGCCGCTGACGGTCAGCTGCATGCCCTCGCCGACGCCGGCCGGAATCCGTATCTCGACGATCTCCTCGCCCCGGACAATTCCCTCGCCGTGACACTTCGGACAGGGCGTCGTGATGATGCGTCCCTCGCCGTGGCAAGTGGGACAGGGCTGGGTTGTCTGCGTGCGGCCGAAAAAGGTATTGACCACCTGAGTCACATAGCCCGATCCGTTGCAGGTCGTACACGTCGCATAGGAACTTTTGTCCTTCGCTCCGGTACCTCCGCACTGATCGCAAGCGATCATCTTGTTGATCTTTAGTTTCTTCGTCGTACCGTTGACGATCTCCTTGAGCGTCAGCTTCACCTTGATGCGCAGGTCCGAACCCCGGTTGACACGCTCGCGCGAGCGTCCGCCGCCGAAACCGCCCGAAAAGCCGCCGCCGAAATGGCCGCCGAAAATATCGCCGAACTGGCTGAAGATGTCCTCCATCGTAAAGCCGCCGCCGCCGAAGCCGCCCGCGGAACCGCCGAAGCCTCCGGCTCCGCTCATGCCCTCGTGGCCGAACTGATCGTAGCGCGCCTTCTTGTCGGGGTTGCTCAGCACGTCGTATGCCTCGGCCGCCTCCTTGAATTTCTCCTCGGCCTCCTTGTCGCCGGGATTCTTGTCGGGATGATACTGGATGGCCGCCTTCCGGTAGGCCTTCTTGATCTCGTCGGCACTGGCCCCGCGCTGCACGCCGAGCACTTCATAGTAGTCTCTCTTGGTTGCCATATCCGAATTATTCTCCTACAACGACTTTCGCGTAACGGACTACCTTGTCTTTCAACTTGTAGCCCTTTTGCACGACATCGATGATCTTTCCTTTTTTGTCGTCCTCGACAGGGAGCTTGGCTACCGCCTCGTGCAGATCGGTGTCGAACTCGTTGCCGACGGCCTCGATCTCCTGTACGCCCTTCCCATGGAGCGTATCGAGCAACTTCTGGTGGATCAGCTCGATCCCCTTGCGGACCGACTCGATATCGTCGGTCTGGCTCATCGCCACCAGCGCGCGATCGATGTCGTCCATCACGCCGAGCAGCGACTTGATCACATCCTCGCCGCCCAAAGCGATCAGCCCCTTTTTCTCCTTGTCCGTCCGCTTGCGGTAGTTGTCGAACTCGGCCACCAGACGCAGGTATTTGTCCTGCCATTGCCGCTCGACGTCCGAAAGGGCGCCGTCCCCCGCACTCTGCGCTCCGGCAGTTTCGGCCGATTTGTCAGTCTCGGGCGCGCCGTCTTCTGACATATTGTCAGCGGTCTGCTCCTGCTCCATTTCCGCCTCGGCGTCGGTCACGACCTCGCGATTATCGTACATCGGGTCTGTATCAACGGATTGCTCTCTGGTTTCGGTATTTTCCATAACGCTTCTTTTAATTCGATTCCTAAGGTATCGCAAATTGTATACCACGCGCCGGGTCCCAAAAAACGGCTAAATCAGTGCAAAATAAATCAAAATTATCGAAACAAAAGAATCTTCGCGCGACAGTATCCGAATCCCTCCCCGGCAAAAGCCCGGACCTTCGGCTGCAAACCGATCGGCACACATGCGGACCGGACCGCGTACAAGGACATCCCGGCGGCCTCGGGCTCGGAGACCGGACGGAAACGAGGCATCCGAGGGAAAGCGACCGGCCCCGCTTCCTCCGGCAGCCGCTGCAAGCCGGACGAGGAAAGCAGAAAAACAGGTTGCAACGGCCCTCTCGGCACGAGTGCCGAGCGCAAGACCCGACGAAACGGACAAAACGGCTCCGAGCGCCCCGGAAGATCCCTGCGCGCAGAATTCGCCGGAACGGCCTCCGCACGGCCGTCAGAATCCGCTCCGTCCCCGATTTCGGGCCAGAACACCGGGCGACCTCCGGAACCGTGTCCGAGGCAAAGCACCGGATTACGAAAAAAAACGTATATTTGAACATTCCGTCCTAAACGCGGACACACAAAGCATATGAACCTTCTGGGCAATATCGTATGGCTGCTGCTGGGCGGCTTGGCCGTCGCAGTGGAATATTTCGTTTCGGGACTGGCGCTCTGCCTGACGATCGTCGGCATTCCGTTCGGAATTCAGGCGCTCAAGTTAGGATTGCTGGCCCTGCTGCCGTTCGGCCAGACCTCGGTACAGACAGATCAAGGAACGGGTTGTTTGTATACGCTGATGAACGTGATCTGGTTCTTTCTGGGAGGGATTTGGATCGTGCTGACTCATTTGCTGTTCGGCGCGCTGCTATTCATCACGATTGTCGGCATACCGTTCGGCAGACAGCATTTCAAGCTGATGAGCATGGCTCTCACGCCGTTCGGGCGCAACATTGTCCCGACCGCCGCGCTGTAACGAAAAGACTCGAAAATCCGCATACGCTATGAAACATCGATTCTGGATCGTCTGCTTTCCGCTGGCCGCCTCGCTCGCGGGATGCCTCGCCCGTCAGGAGAAAAACGGGACCGGCCGACGGGACGGCGCCGCCGTAACAACCGCCGTAGGCGCCGACCGGGACGCCCACGGGTGCATCGGGTCGGCCGGTTACGTCTGGTCGCAGGTGCGCGAGGAATGCATCCGCCCGTTCGAGGCCGGTATCCGAATGGCTCCGGCAGCCGAACCGGACGCTACGACGGCCGCGTATATCGTTTTCGCCGAAGACTCGTCGCGTGCCGAGCTTTTCCTGCCCGCCGGGCAGAAGACAGAGATACTCGACCGCCGAACGCTTCCGGGCGGAGGATCGGCTTGGAACGTCGAGGACGACGACACGAAAAACGTGCGCCTCGCGAACGGGCGCTGGATTATCGAGCAGCGCGGGAAAACCCTCTACGAACAGTACGAAGCCCCGATTACCGCCCTATTCGAAGGGACCGACGGCAAGAGCCGCCGCCGGTTTCGCGTCGAGGTCAGATTCTCGGCCGGGCGCGCCGAAGTCACGCTCGACGGCACGGTGTTCGACCTGCCGCAATACCCGACCGGCAGCGGATACGGGTACGGCAACGACATAGCCGACTTCCGAGGCAAGGGAACGCATGCGACGCTCAAGATGCGCGACGGCCTGACCCTCTCGCTCGAACAAGCCGGAACCCGCTGATCCGGCCGCCCGGCATTTCGACGAGTATGCGCAGGACAGCCTAACATAATAATTTACTCAGGACGGCTCGTTGCAACCGGGTGTCACAAAGCCGTTCTTTATTTTCGTACATCGTTTCCTCGGAAAGTTTCCTAAACGCATCGAATCGCCGTTTGACAGAGACACGCCGCAAATCTCCTGCTGCAAAACGCGACGACGTCCCCGCGCTCGAAACTCGAACACGCCTCCCGCCATGCGCTTTTCTGCGGTTATCAGCCCGATTCCTGTACGATCCGGAACAAATCCTTCCTTGACGCAGAGCTGCCCCGCACGAATGAAAAAGCAGGTCATGCGACACACCTACCGACGGACGAGGCACCGCATCGGGCCGAAGGCCGCTATCGCTCGGACGGGAAAACAGCTTCCGGCCAACGCACGACACAAGCACGTTCCTTGGCCTATCCGTCACAGCAAGAGCCCCGGAGCAGAAGCTCACGGGGCTCTATGTTCAACTCGATCGACGGGAGCTTTCTGTCACTCAGACCCGCATTGCGGTCCGAAGCCGGAATACCCGCCCGGCGATTACCTGTGCACGGTCAACCAGCGGCCCGAGATAGACGGATCGACGTTGAGTACGAGTTGCCCGTCGGCTACTTCCGTCTTGATCGTCTTTTTCCCGAGCTTCACGACAGGTTTCTTCTTGCCTCCGGCCAAAGGCAGCGTCACGCGGCCCTGTCCCTCGACGAGCACCTCGGTCACCTTCTCGTCGGCCAAAGACGGAGCGAAAACGATCCGCGACACCGGCTGCTCGCTGAACGAATATCTGACGCCGTCGATCGTCACGCCGTCGCACTCGCGGCCGAAGAACGACACGAGCTTTCCGTCGGCGCCCGTGCGGAACGCCATCGAAATCTTGCCGTCGTAGGTCACTTCATGGCCGTTGACTTTCAGCCCGCGCAACTCCATTCTGTCGCAGGGCAGCGGATTGGCCTCGAGCGCCTTAACGTCCTCCTCGCGATTGCGCGAGAACCCGCCCGGCCAGCTTTCGGGATGCGTGCGATAATGCTTCACGACAGCCGTCGCGCCGTTGGGGAACGACGTAGCGAAATAATCGGTCGTGCGCGACACATAGGAAGGATTGTCGTTGACGCCGGCGAACTTGCCTGTCGCCGGATAGGCTCCCACGGCGTTGAGCACCTCGAACAGCGTGCGCGTCTCATAGCCGAGGCTTTGCGACTGGTCGTCGCGCGGACGCATGCCTACATAGCAGAGCGCTCCGCCGCCGGGCAGTTTTTTCAGCGTACCGAGCACCTGATTGCCGCACTTGGCCACGACCTGCGCTCCGTCGGCCTCGACCGGATAGATGCGGTCGACCAGAAAGTCGGTCAGCACCGTCTGCTGGGGAATCGCGGCGAAATCGTTGCAGAACGACACGACGCGGCCCGGCGCCATTTCGCCCATATAGACGTCATGCTCGTATTTCGCGCCGAACAGTTCGGACCATGCCGCCGCGCAATTGCCGCCGGCCTTATCGATCAAGGGAGGAGCGCTGAACCAAACGACCTTGCCGCCCGCCTTGGCCAGCCGTCCCATCATATCGAGCAATCCCTTCTCGGGCAGAACCTCGAACATCGCCACGAGCGTGCCGTAAGTCTTGTCGCCGACTTTGATTTTGCCGTCGGCGGTCACCTCGCCCATAGCAAGCAGCTTGTCGGCCGTCAGATAGTTGGCATATCCGTACTGGGCCATCCAGCTTCCGAAGCGCTCCTCGGCGGCCACCAGATTCATCGGATAGAGAATCAGCACGTCCACGTCGCGCGTCACATGCCCGGTCAGCATGTCCATCGGCTTGCCGGCCTTGGTTCCGAACGCGTCGTTGACCGACATCTTCCAGTCGTACACTTCGGCGGGCATGCCCCAAGCGGCCGCATAGGCCACCGGATATTCGTTCACCACCGCGATCGATGCGGCCATCGCAGCGCCGTAGTAGTCGCGGTCGGCCCATCCTCCTTCGGCGAAGTCATTGCCCGTCGGCTCCAGATACTCGCTCCACTTGAAGTAGTCGTAGCAGGCGGCCGCAGCCTGATGCACGGTATTGCCCCATATAAAATTAGAGGTATACTCGTACTGGTTCGCGCTGCCGTTGCGCTTCTCGTAGTTCCAATAGTCGATCGTCGGACTCTGGGCCCACGATGCGTGCGCGCTGGTTTCCAGCTCGCGTCCGAACAGCTCCTCGGCATAGTCCTTGGCCGCCTTGAACAGATCGACCACCTCGTCGTTGAGCATCCGGTAATAGCGGTCGCGCAGCAGGAAAGTACGGTGGATGTCCTCGGGAGTATCCCCCATCACGTATTGCACGTTGACCACGGCCTCTACCGTAGGCTGATAGTTCGGAGCGCCGTAAGCGAAATAGAGCATATACTTGTCGTCGAAAGGCTGGCCGAATTTCTTGCGGTACTTGTCGGCCATGCTCTCGGTCAGATAACGTTCGGCAAACTGGCCGTTCTCGTGGTGGCTGAAGTAGAACCAGTCCTGCTGAATGTGCATCTCGTCGGAATAGAGCGCCGTCAGATTGATGTCGTTGTCATGGTACTTCTTCATCAGCGCCTTGAGGAACGGCAGCGCGTCCTCGTTGAAATAGTCCATCTCCTGCGTCTCGTATTCGAGCAGCACCATCACTCGGTCGTAGCCTTCCAGCCCGCCGCCTTCGCCGTAAACGCGCAGCAGACGCATCAGATTGCCGGTATTGCCTACGCCGGGAACGAAATTATCCGAGTCGTAAGTGTCCATCGCCTCGTATTTTACCTCCTTCAGCTCGACGATTTCGTCGGGATTCACGGCCCGGAAAGGACTGTTGCCGACGGGCTTTTCCTTGAAGGCATAAGCTTTGACCCCTTTGAGCTTGACAGGCGTCTTGCCCTTGTTGTTGGTCCAGTAGAGCTGCTCCCAGATCGGCACGCTGAACTTGCCGGTACTGCCGTCGCGCAGGCCCACCTTGTAAGCGAGCCAGCGACCGCTGTGCCCCGTCTGGTTCTTGTAGGCGGTCCCCAGCTCGAGCGGACTGAGCAGGCTCAGGCAAAGGCCGATGTCGTACTTCTTGGCGAAGTCGCTGACAAACTTGATTTTTTCGACGTACTCGTCCATATCGGGCGTAAGCCGCCGCTCCGTACCCGCATGCTGGCGGTATTGGCGGAAAAATTCGTCGAACGCGAAAACCATCTGCTTGGAGCCTTGTTTCTGGCCTTGCTCGCAGATGTCGCGCAGACTGGCATGGTAGGGCGTATAACCCAGCGAAAGATCGAGCTTCTTGTCGGGATCCATCAGATCGTTCAATTGCTCGTCGCTCGTAAGAATCAACGACTGAGCCCCGAGCCTCGCCCCTCCGAGCAGCAAGGCCGCCAGAAGCAGGACGGCCGAAAGCTTGAAGTAAGTGTTTTTCATCAAGTAAAAAGTTTGGATTGAGTTTGATAAAGTTAGTTAGTTCGTATCAAAGATAGCAATATTATCCGACAAAAGCACGTCCTGCCACAACAAACTCCCTTCTCAACCCCCAAAAAACAAACCGGCCTCGTCCATGCACGCCATCCGTACAAGCGGTCCCCGGAATTTTCTTCACACAACGCAAAACACACATCATGAACAAGTTATATACTAAAACCGATAAAATTTAAAATTTAACACTACTTTGCATTGCATAATATTATTATTTTTCATAGATTTGTATTGTTCTTTTGACTGAAAACTCAACCCTCCCGGCGCGGAACGAACGACCGGACCCGCTTCGAACCCTACGCCCAAACCAATGTTCGCGGACAGTATGATCAGACTGGAAAACATCAACAAGACCTATTACAACGGCTCGCCGCTCCATGTGCTCAAGGGCATCGACCTCGAAATCGGGGAAGGCGAGATGGTCTCCATCATGGGAGCGTCGGGCTCCGGCAAATCGACCCTGCTCAACATACTGGGGATTTTGGACGACTACGACAGCGGGGAATACTTCCTCGACGGGAAGCCGATCAAGAATCTGTCCGAAACGAAGGCGGCCGAATACCGGAACCGGATGATCGGCTTCATTTTCCAGTCGTTCAACCTGATCAGCTACAAAAACGCGATGGAGAACGTCGCGCTGCCCCTCTATTACCAAGGAGTGCCCCGCCGCAAGCGCAACGCGATGGCCCTCGAGTTCCTCGACCGGCTCGGACTGCGCGATTGGGCCGACCACATGCCCAACGAGATGTCGGGAGGACAGAAGCAGCGCGTGGCGATCGCCCGCTCGCTGATCACCCGGCCGCAAATCATTCTGGCCGACGAGCCGACCGGCGCTCTCGACAGCAAGACGTCGCAGGAGGTGATGGACCTGCTCAGAGAGGTGAACCGCGGCGGCATGACGATGATTCTGGTCACGCACGCTCAGGAAGTGGCCGATCAGACCGACAAGATCATTCACATCAAAGACGGGCTGATCGGCTCGGTAACCGTTCCCGGGCGATGAGAGAGCAGCTTCAGGAGATATTCTCGACGGTCAGCCGCAACAAGCTGCGCACTTTCCTCACGGGCTTTTCGGTCGCATGGGGCATTTTCATGCTGATCGTGTTGCTCGGCTCGGGCAACGGACTCCGCAACGCGATGCAGGACAATTTTTCCGGCCGGGCCATCAACTCGATGTTCATCTACAGCGGGCAAACCTCCGTTCCTTACAAGGGATTCCAAAGCGGGAGGCACATCCAGATCAACCAGCGGGACATGGAAATCCTGAAAACGGAATTTTCGGACCGGATAGACAAAATCACCGCCTCGGTATGGCACAACGACGCGCACATCTCGTACGGAGGAGAGTTCACGTCGGCCACGCTGTACGGAGTGCTTCCGCAAACGCAGCCGATCGACGGCATCCAGATCGTCGAAGGACGCTTTATCAACGAGACCGACGTGAAGGAGAAACGCAAGGTGGTCGTACTGGACGATCTGGCCTGCCGCGTCCTGTTCAAGGACGGAGGCAGTCCCGTCGGGCGGATGGTACAGATCGACAAAATGGGCTATACGGTCGTCGGAACCTACAAAGGACTGAGCTACAGCTACACTTCGCAGATATACGGGCCGCTCTCCTCGGTTCTGCTGACATACATGGGCGACAAACGGGACGTGGCTTCCATCTCGTTCACCGTCCGGGGTATCGATACGGAAGAGCAGAGCGACCTTTTCAAACGGCAGCTCCGGACCCGTCTGGGCGCCGAGCACAGCTTCTCGCCCGAGGACAAGAGCGCGATCTGGATCAACGACCGCATGGAGAGTTACCAGCAGACGATGACGATTTTTCACGGCATCGCCCTGTTTATTTGGATCATCGGCATCGGCACGCTGACGGCCGGCATCGTCGGCGTCAGCAATATCATGCTCGTGACGGTCCGCGAGCGGACGTCCGAATTCGGCATCCGCAAGGCGATGGGCGCCAGGCCGTCGTCGCTCGTCAAGCTGGTCCTGCTCGAATCGGTACTGATCACGGCGGCCTTCGGCTACGTCGGACTGATCGGCGGCGTAGGGGTCATGGAAGCGGTCAACTTTTTCATGGACCGGGCCGCCGCCGCTTCGCCGAGCCAATTTTCCATGTTCAAGAATCCCACGCTCGACCTGTCGACCGCCGTCAGCGCCACGCTCGTACTGATCGTCGCAGGCATGATCGCAGGCTACGTTCCGGCTCGCCGGGCCGCACGTATCAAGGCGATCGACGCGATGAGGCACAACAAATAAACGACCCGCAACCAATCAACCCGAACCGCAACCACACGCCACGGAAACCATGTTCGACTTAGACCGCTGGGAAGAAATCTGGCAGACCATCAACCGAAACCGCAAGCGCAGCATCATGACCGCCTTCGGAGTCTTTTGGGGCATCTTCATGCTGACCGTCATGATGGGGTCCGGACTGGGCCTTCGCAACCTGCTTTACGCCAACCTGAACGGCATGAACGAGAACTCCTGCTTCCTGTGGGGCGGCAAGACGTCGATCCCGTACAAAGGACTGCCGGCCGGACGCTACTGGCAGCTCGACAACGACGACATGCGCATCATCGAGACCCAGATACCGGGCATCAAAGCCGTGGGAGGCGTCTTCTGGGGAAGTTCCTACAATTTCAGCCGCAACGATCGCAAGGGAACCTACTCGATCGTCGGCTATACCCCGAGTTTCCAGCAGATTCTGCCGCAACGGCTGCTGTTCGGCCGTTTCTTCAACGAAATCGACATGGAGCAGCAGCGCAAGGTCTGCGTGATTACCGAGCGAATCTGGCAGGAGCTGTTCCCGGGCGGAGAAAATCCGGTCGGCCGCACGATCCGGATGAACAACACCTATTTGACGGTCGTCGGCGTGACGGCCGTATCGAACGTGGGCATGAGTTTCCACTCGGATGCCTCCGTGCTGCTCCCGCTCGGCACGGTGCAACGGATGTACAACACGGGCAAGCGCCTGCATCAGGTCTCGGTGGCGGCCTATGACGGCGTTCCCATTTCCCGCGTCGAAGAGAGCATAAAACAGATCGTCAACAGCCGCCACACGCTGTCGCCCGACGACACGAAAGCGGTGATGATCTGGAACATGAGCGAACAGGTCGAGATGGCCAACAGCCTGTTTCGCGGGCTGAAGATCCTTACATGGATCGTCGGTCTGGGCACCCTGCTGGCGGGCATCGTCGGCATCAGCAACATCATGCTGGTGACCGTCCGCGAGCGAACGCAGGAGATAGGCGTTCGCCGCGCATTGGGAGCCAAGCCGCGCACGATCATCTCGCAGATCATGAGCGAGGCTTTCGTACTGACGTTCGTGGCCGGCGTTTTCGGGCTGGCACTGGCTGTCGGACTGCTGTCGGCGGCCGAAACGCTCCTCTCGCCCGGCATGCCGGTCCCGCTGAGGGCCCAAATCCCGTTCTCGACCGGCATGCTCTCGCTCGCGGTGCTGGTCGCCGGCGGCCTCGTCGCCGGTATCCTGCCGGCCAGCCGGGCCATGCAGATCAAGCCGGTCGACGCCATACGGGAAGAATAGAAACGAAACATAAACCGAAAAACTCGAAATAATGAAAAAGGTTCTGAAAATTTCGCTGGGCGTGCTTTTCCTGCTCATCCTCTGCGGCACGTTCGCATTCCTGTGGTACAAGACCCGTCCTGTCAAAGAGGTCTACCAGATCGTCGTTCCGCGGACCGACACGATCGAGAAACGGGCCGTGGCGACCGGGAAGGTCGAGCCGCGCGACGAGGTCCTGATCAAGCCTCAGATTTCGGGTATCATATCCGAAATCTACAAGGAAGCGGGCGAGCAAGTGCGACAGGGGGAAGTGATCGCCAAAGTGAAAGTGATCCCCGAAATGGCGACGCTCAACAGCGCCGAGTCGCGCGTCAACGTAGCGAGGATCAGTCTGGATCAAACCCGGCGCGACTTCGACCGCGTAAAGGAGCTGTACGGCTCGGGCGTGATCTCGAAGGAGGAATTCGAAACGAGCCAGACGACCCTCTCGAAAGCCGAGGAAGAGATGCAGAACGCCAAGGATAACCTCGAGATCGTCCAGAACGGCATAGCCAGCCGCAACGCCGAGCTGAGCAACACGCAGATCCGCTCGACGATCACCGGCATGATTCTCGACGTGCCGGTCAAGGTCGGCAACTCGGTGATCCAGTCCAACACGTTCAACGACGGCACGACGATCGCGTCGATCGCCGACCTGAACGACATGATCTTCCGGGGCAAGGTCGACGAGACGGAGGTGGGACGCCTGCGCGAAGGCATGCCCGTCAAACTGACGATCGGCGCGCTGCAGGACGTCGCGCTCAACGCCGTACTGGAATACATCGCCCCGAAAGGAGCCGAGGAAAACGGCGTGATCATGTTCGAGATCAAAGCCTCCACGCAGATACCGCAGGACCTGTTCGTCCGGGCGGGATACAGCGCGAACGCGGAGATCGTGACCGACCGGCGGGCCGGCGTGCTGACGGTACCCGAGAGCGCCGTCGAGTTCGAGGGCGACAAAACGTTCGTCAACATGCTTACGAGCGACTCGACCGCTACCGACCAAACCTTCGAGCGCAAGGAAGTCAAGCTCGGCCTGTCGAACGGCGTCAACGTCGAAGTTACCGAAGGACTGTCCGGAGGCGAGAAACTGCGCGGCACGAAACAGCCTGCCATAAAATAACCGGTAACCGAACGATTTCAGAACCCGTTTAACCGCACAACCATGACCATACGAAAAACCATGCTGGCCGCCCTCGTCCTTACGCTTCCCGCGGCCGGAGCCTCGGCCCAGCAAGAACCTTGGACGCTCGACCGGTGCATCGAGTACGCGGTCGAGAACAACATCTCGATCCAGCAGTTCCGCCTGCGCGCCGAAGATCAGGACGTCAAACTGAACACGGCCCGCAACAGTCGGCTGCCAAATCTCAACGCAGGGCTCGGCGGAAGATTCGGCTTCGGCCGAACGCTCGGAGACAGTAACACGTACAAGAATGTCAACCAATTCACATCCAATCTGAGCGTATCGACCAGCATCCCGCTGTTCAACGGCATGCGCATCAAACACGACATCGCCGCCCAGAAGCTGAGCCTGCAAGCGGCGATGCAGGACCTGGCCCGGGCCCGCGAGGACGTTTCGCTGAACGTGACGGCGCTCTACCTTCAGGCGCTGCTCAACAAAGAGCTCGTCCGCGTGGCCGAAAGCCAAGTCGCGCTGAGCATGGCTCAGGTCGAGCGCAGCCGGCTGCTCGTCGAAAGCGGCAAAAGTCCCGAATCGGAACTATACGAGAGCCGCGCGCTGCTGGCCAAGGACTCGCTGACGCTGACTCAGGCGCGGAACACCCTGACCCTGTCGCTGCTCGACCTGAGTCAAGCCCTCAACAGAGAAGATGCGACGGGCTTCGATATCCGAATGCCCGAACTGGGAGCGATCCAGATCGGCGCGATGAGCAGTATGGAATCCCCTTCGGTCATATACGAATACGCCGTCGGGAACCGCCCGAGCGTGCAGGCCGAAAAATACCGACTACAGAACAGCGAGAAAAATCTGTTGCTGGCCCGCTCGGCCCGCTATCCGCAGATTTCGCTCGGAGCCAGCTACGGGACCAGCTACTTCTATATGTTCGGCAATGAGAACAAGGTGCTGAACGCAGGCTTCGGAAACCAGTTCCGTAACCACGGAAGCGAAGAGGTCGGGCTGAACGTCAGCATACCGATCTTCAACCGGATGGCCACGCGCAACAACATCCGCTCGGCCCGGATCGCCATCCGCAATCAGGAGCTGGCGCTGACCGAAGCCCGGCAGGCGCTTCGCAAGGAGATCGAACAGTCGTACTACAATGCCGGGGCAGCCTATCAGAAATATCTGTCGGCCTCGCGCTCGCTCGAGGCGGCCCGGGAAGCCTTCCGCTACGAGGAGGAGAAGTCCGCCGCCGGCCGCTCGACGATCTTCGACTACAACGATGCCAAAACGCGCATGGAGCGGTCGGAGTCGGAAATGGTGCAAGCCAAGTTCGAATTCATCTTTCGCCGCAAGATTCTCGACTTTTACGCGGGCGAACCTCTGGGCTTCGAGAAATATTGACGGGAACTCTCTCTCGGACCGATGCCGCCGGAACCGCAACCTCATTGCTTACCGCAAAGGATACGGCCTCCGGCGGCTTTTCGGCAAGTGTGGCATCGACTTTGACGAAGACCGGACAACAACCGACTAAAACCGGAATGCCATGAAAAAACTTCTGTTCATACTGCTCTCGATGATGTCCGTCTCGGCGGCGCTTCGGGCGGGAAACGAAATCCGGACGACCGATCCGCAAAAACTGCCCGCAACGGCACGCGAATTCATCGCGACCCATTTTCCCGACACGCGGATCGCCCTGATCAAAATCGACCGCGAAGGAGGCCGGACCGATTCGTACGACGTCCTGCTCGAAAACGGTTGCGATTTGGAATTCGACCGTCGGGGCCAGTGGACCGAGATTGATGCCGAGCGGACGACCGTACCCCAGAGCATCATTCCGCTCCGCATCGCCGACTACCTGAAACGGAACTATCCCGACCGGCCGGTCGTCAAGATCGACCGGGACCGCCGCGGGTACGGCGTCGAGCTTTCGGACGGAACCGATCTCGAATTCAACGTTCGGGGCGATTTTCTGCGCATCGACTATTGACGCCTCTTCTCCGGCGGCAGGACTCGCTTCCGCGGATACCGGATACCGGACCGTTCGCGAACTTTTCGTACCTTTGCCGGGAACGACCGAAGGCCTTTTCGGGGAAAAGGTCGGCCGGTCGCAAGACAACCCGATGAATATGAACGAAAAGTATAAGATCCTGTTCGTCTGTCTCGGAAATATCTGCCGCTCGCCGGCAGCCGAGGCCGTTTTCCGCGACCGGGTCGAAAAAGCCGGGCTCGCCGGGCGGTTCGAGATCGACTCGGCGGGGCTGATCGGCTACCATGCCGGCGACGGAGCCGACCCGCGAATGAAAGCGCATGCCGCGCGGCGGGGCTACCGCCTCGATTCGATCTCCCGGCCCGTCGCGCCCGAAGACTTCGACCGTTTCGACCGGATCGTCGGCATGGACGACCGCAACCTGCGCGAGTTGCGCAGACTGGGCCGCAAAACGGAGTCCGAAGCCGCCATTTGTAAAATGACCGATTTCTGCCGGAAGTCCGACTGCACGGAAGTTCCCGACCCGTACTACGGGGGCGACGCGGGATTCGAGCTGGTACTGGACCTGATCGAGGACGCCAGCGACGGACTGCTCGAACGGATTCGCTCGGAGTGCAACTTATAACGAAGACACGACCCGGTCGGAGTTCGGCCGCCGCTTTCCTCAACGCACGGGAATACCGCTTCCGTGCATGTCGCCGCATCCTCTCCCCAGCCTCGACGTCGGAAATCATCGGTGCCGGAATACTCTGCCGGACGACTATTCGACGGCAATCAGCCGGCCCGACGGCATGTTCGGGAGAAAGACGAAGCGCCGCTCCCTAAAACCGGAACGGCGCTCCAAAAACTAACGACCACATACCGCACGCCTCATCGCTCGCTCAAAGTTCCATGACGGAGCGCCGGCATCCGGCCGGCCGGTCGGCGCCGGAAGCATCTTACTCCAGAAACCGTACGATCCGGCCGCAGGCTTTTCCGTCCCCGTAAGGATTGACCGCCTGACTCATGGTCCTGTAATGCTCGGGGTCGTCGAGCAGCGTGCTGACGCCCCCGACGATTCGGTCATAATCGGTGCCGACCAAGCGGACCGTTCCGGCGTCGAGCGCCTCGGGACGCTCGGTCGTATCGCGCATGACGAGCACGGGCTTGCCGAGCCCCGGGGCTTCCTCCTGAATGCCCCCGCTATCGGTCAGCACGACCGCGCTCCGCTCCATCAGGCAGACGAACGGCAGATATTCGAGAGGCTCGATCAGGAACAGGTTCGGCAGGGACGAATTCCCGAACGCCTCGTGAATCGGCCGGCGCACGTTCGGATTGAGATGCATCGGATAGACGAAATCGACATCGGGATAGGTCTCGGCCAGATGCTTGATCGCCGAGCATATCCGCACGAATCCGTCGCCGAAATTCTCGCGCCGGTGACCGGTAATGAGCACCATACGGCGCGATCCGTCGAGACGCGCCGTGTCGTACCCGCCTGCAAGCAACTCGCCGGCCAACCGGCCGGCCAGCTCCCTGTCGCTCCTGATCCGCTCCACCACCGTATGCAGCGCGTCGATCACCGTATTGCCCGTCACCAGAATCTTCCCGGGATCGACTCCCTCGCCGAGCAGATTCCGGCGCGAGAGCTCCGTCGGGGCGAAATGGTAGGAAGCGATCCGGCCCGTGATCTGGCGGTTCATCTCCTCGGGCCACGGGCTGTATATGTCGTGCGTGCGCAGTCCCGCCTCGACGTGTCCGACCGGAACGCGGCGGTAAAAGGCGGCCAGTGCGGCGGCCGTCGAGGTCGTCGTATCGCCGTGAACCAGCACCACGTCCGGACAGGCCTCGTCGAGCACGTCACGCATGCCCGTCAGCACGCGGGAAGTCACGTCGTAGAGATCCTGTCCCTGCCTCATAATGTTCAGATCGTAGTCGGGCTCGATAGCGAACAGCCTCAGCACCTGATCGAGCATCTCGCGGTGCTGTCCGCTGACGCAGACGACCGTCCGGAAAGAGTCCGGATGCCGTCGGAACTCCCGTACCAGCGGGGCCATTTTGATCGCCTCGGGACGAGTCCCGAAAACCAGCATCACCTTTTTCATTAGATAAAGTCTATTTTCTGAATATTCCGCAAAAATCGAGTATCACGGCATCGTCCCGGTACGCCAGCGAACGGAAAGGAGCGTGAGCGACCAGAAACGCCACGATGTCGGCCTGCGCATAGGCTTCCGCATAATCGGTCAGCTTATAGACCCGATGCTCGCGCACGTTCGGCTCGACGATCATATAGTCGGCGTCCTCGGCCTCCATCACCTTGGAAACGATGTACTTGGCCGGGCTTTCGCGCAAATCGTCGATATCGGGCTTGAAAGCCAGTCCCATCAGAGCCACGCGCGGAGGACGACCCTCGCGCACCTTGAAGCCGCGAACGGCCTCACGAATCCGCTCGGCACACCAGAAAGCCTTGTAGTTGTTGATTTCGCGCGACTTGGCGATCAACTGCGACTCGACCGGAAACTCCGAAGTGATGAAATAGGGATCGACCGCGATGCAATGCCCCCCCACCCCGCTTCCCGGCTGGAGGATGTGGACGCGGGGATGCTTGTTGGCCAACTCGATCAGCTCCCAGACATTGATACCCGCCTTGTCGCAGATCAACGACAGCTCGTTGGCGAAAGCGATCTGCACGTCGCGCGAGGAATTCTCGGTCAGCTTGCACATCTCGGCCGTCTTCGCATCGGTCGCATGAAGCTTGCCCTCGACGAAACGGGCATAGAACTCCATGGCGCGCCGCGTCGAACGGTCGTCGATGCCGCCGATGACGCGGTCGTTATGCACCAGCTCGTAAAGCACGTTGCCCGGCAGCACCCGCTCGGGACAATAGGCTACGGACAGCTTCCCCTCCAGTTCGGGACGCTCGGCGAAAATCAGCCGCGCCATCCGGTCGGTCGTCCCCACCGGCGAAGTCGATTCGATGACGAACAGATCGTCCTCCTTGAGCAGCGGAACGACCGAGCGCGTGGCCGCCTCGACGTACGACACGTCGGGCTCGTGATTTCCCTTGAACGGAGTCGGTACGACCACGACATAGACATCGCCGGGCACAGGCTCGAGCGACGCGCGCAGACGCCCGGCCGACACGGCTTCGCGGACCGCCTCGGCCAAGCCGGGCTCGACGATATGAATCTCGCCCCGGTTCACCTTCCCGACAATCGCCGGATCGACGTCCACGCCGACCACTTCCAAGCCTCTCGAAGCGGCGAGAGCCGCCGTCGGAAGACCGATGTATCCCAATCCCAAAAACAGAATGCGCTCCATAGCTTTCGTTCGTTTGCGCCCGCGCCGGAGACGGCCCTATCCTCTCCTTTCGCGCGATGCGCCGTAAAGTTACTCAAAATTTCGTCCCGGCGCGCCGTGCTTCCGTCTATTTGCCGCCGGCGGTCGCCGTGAACGTCCCGTTCGCAGCGGCCCGGGGAAGTTCTCCGAGAGGAAAGAAGTGTGCCTGAACGGATTACTTGCAATTCCGATTTTTTTCATTTATTTTTGAAATACGCGCATCGCGCTCACAAATAAGGAATCCCACAATTCACCTAAATCCTTATTATATCTATGAAACACAATTCAATCACCCGACTGCAGACGCAGGCCCCGGTATGCCTCGGCATCCGGATTCGTCGCAGCGCATCCGGCGCAAGTTCTCTCCCGATCGGATCTCCGGATCCGGAAGTATCCCGGCCCGGTCCACGCCCTATGAAAGCCCTGTCCGGCAACCGCACGGCCGTTCGGGAAAGCCGCACGGCCCCCGAATCCTCCACTATTTCCGCAACCGCCTAAAACGACAAACGATGAACAAACTGGGAATCATTTCCCTGCTGCTGATCTCAGCGGCAGGGTGTTCGGAACATGCCTCAGAAGAGGGAACCGGCCGACTGCAAATCCGTCTCGACGTCGATCCGTCGGTCACGGTGAGCCGGACCAAAAGCAGCGATGCGACCGCATTCACGCTCGAAATCTCACGCGACGGCGATATCGTCCGGACGATATCGCCTATCGGGGAGACTCCCGATCCGATCGAACTGACGGCGGGAGACTACCTGCTGACCGCCTACTCGGAACCGTTCGAGACCCCGCAATTCGACACGCCGGTCTACGGGGGATCGGCCCCAACCCGCATCAGCGTCGGCAAGCAGAGCGAGGCCTCCGTCCCCTGCGCCCAGACCAACGCGGGCGTGCGAATCTCCTATACCGACAACTTTGCGGCATCGCATCCGGTCCGCTCGGCGAGCGTCCGGCAAATCGAGGGCATCCTGAACTTCGAAGGCGACGACGCGGAGCGGACCGGCTACTTCCTGCCGGGCAGCGCGACGCTCGTCGTGACGGCAGGCAAAGCGCAGTACGAACAGGAACTCACGTTGGAAGCCCGCAAACTCTATCTCATCGAAATCGACGACACGCCCGAGCCGACCTCCGGCAGGCTGAGCGTCAGCATCACCGTCTCCACCGACGTAACCGAAGAGCAGGTACAGATACTCTTTCCGTCGGGACGGATCGACTACCTCGAGACGATGGGAGCAGCGACGGTCTCCACGGCCACTCAGGTAGCCAAGTTCACCGGCTGGTCGTATGCCGAAGCCGAATATGCCGGAGCCGGCGTCACGGTATCGGCCCAAAACCCGTCGTCCGCCTACGTCGGGGCTTCGGGAGGCAACAATCTGACATTCAACTCGTCGGGAGCCTATTTCACTATTTCGGGTCTGAACGTGTCCTTGGCCTCGTCCGCTCCGGTCCTGCAGTTCGGCTGCGCCAACCCGGAACAGGGATACAAGCCGGGAGAACTGACCGTCAGCGTCAGCGACGGCGGCGGCACGTTCACGCCGCTGATTATCGGGGACGACGCGCGCCCGGCCAATAAAAGATGGGCTCAGATTACGCTGAGCGACGGCATTCCCCATGCCAAAAACCTGATCGTCCGCTTCGAGTCGCGCGCAGCGGGCTATCAGATCGACGACATCGCGCTGACGACGGCCGACTGATTCCGAAAGAGGCCGGCTTTCGGGCAAACTTTCGGACCGGGCGATGCGGATTCCGGAAAACCTGCAACGACCGGCTCCGATCCGGCAGACAGATCGACGGCTTTTCAGCGTACCGATAGCCGTGCAATCCGCAAACTCGTCCGGACTCGCCGAATAAATACAGGAGGGCGTCTCACGTTTGGGAGACGCCCTCCGTATTTTTGCCGGACAACCGGGCTGTCCGCCCGAACGGTCCGAGCTAAAAGACGTAGCCGAAGCCTATATTCAGATACACGTTGTACATCGGGAAACCGATGCTCTTGAAATCCTTCGGGAAAAGAGAGTTGAAAGCCCATGTCAGATCGGCGTACACCGTCAGATGCCGGTAAGCGGCGAACTCGGCTCCGATCTCGCCGCCCCAGTTGAACGTGCGCACGTCGCTGCTGAAATCGTAAGAGGCCGCCTCGACGCCCACCTTCGTGCCGACCGGATTGCCCTCGCGCATATATCCGTCGTAGGCGGTCCCGTCGAAGCCGCCCTCGATCAGGCAGGAGAAAAAGAGACCGGCTCTCAGATCCCAGCGCGGAGACAGCTCGCGGAGCACCAGCACGGGCAGCGTGACATACTCGTTGCGGACTTTCGTATTGACCATGCCGGTGAACACGCCGCTGATCTCCCCCGGCTCGTCGCCGACGCTGACATTCATCGTCATCGCGTAATTCTTGACGCGCGCTTTGGTGGACATCCCCTTCGTTTCGAGACGAATACCGCTCAGCAGGGCCCACTTGTCGGTAAACCGCCGCATGATGTTGCCCTCGATCGAAAAGGCCATCGTCGGATTATAAGACTTGATTTTCCGTATCTCGGCAGGGAACGGGATCGGCAGCGCGCCGCCCACGTTGAATCCGGCCTTGACCCGATATTCGAACTTGCGTTGCGCGGAAAGCGTGCCGCACAGGCAGGCCAGCGCCAACAGAATGTATAGGTTTTTCTTCATATTCAATGGATTTTACTGCTCCCCGGCCAGCGGCTCCCGACAAACGACCTCCACGTCGTCGATCCACAGCTTGCTGCCCACCGCGCCCCGGAACCGGCCGCCGTCGCGGCTCGACGTGAAAACGACGGCCAGCTTGTACTTGAACTCCTTCGACTTCTGCGGATCGTACGGCTTCCGATACTCGAACTCGACATCGAACTTCTTGTATACATCCGTCTCCTCGGGCTGATCGACCAAGGCGACCGCCACCAGATTCGGAGAAGTCAGCACGTTGTCGCCATAGAGGCACTCCACTTCATCGTCGGTCTCGTAAAGCACGGCGTAGATATTGCACGAGTCGCGGCGCGCGGGAACCACCAATTGGTTGTTCTCATCGGTAATGTCGCCACCCGACTGATAGCGGTAATAGCCCGTGAGCCGCAGGGGCTCGCGGCCGAAAGTCATTCCGAAACGGGTCGCTTTCATCGGATCTTTCGTCGCACTCATACCGTCGAACGTACCGATGAACAGGTTACCCGCCGCGATGGGCATCTTCAGATTGACGCCGAACGTTCCGGTAGCGCGCGTAACGAGCTTGGCCGCCCACTGACCCGAGTGAGACTCCTCGGTATAGGCCGTCGGGAACTTGTCGTACGACCCGCCGCCGCCGGTCAGCGCAAAGCCGGAATTGCCCGACGACCAGATGTTCTGGATCTGATCGCCCATGATCTCATAGGGAATCACGTAACTGCCTTGCTTTTTCCAGTTCTCGAAGTCGTATTTGGTCTGCATGTCGGACTGCGTGATGCTCACGCGGTAGGTTTTCTGCCATGCTCCGTCCTCGGAAGTAACCGTATACTGCTGGTCCTCGGTGAAATCGCGCTCGGTGCCCGACTCGGGCGAAATCGTCGCGCCGGGAGTCAGTTCGAATTCTGGCGCGAGCTTTTTCATATCCACGCCACCTACGACGAAAACCTGCACGCTGTTGTCGTCGATCGTCGGCTCCGACTTGAGTATATCGGCGGGAAGAATGCAACGGACGATGTCGGCTTCCGTATTGCGAGGTTCTCCCTTGATGCAGGAACTCAGCAGCAACAGCGACAGAGGGAAGATGCGAGTAAAAATTTTTTCCATAGAAGAGCATTTAAATTCACGCTCCCCGCATTCGGACGAAAACGGGGAATGGAGCAAAGATAATCCACATGGTTTCACTTTTCCAAATAAAAAACGGAAAAAGCGCACGGCTGTAACTTTTCGGTCCCGCCGGCGTTGTACACTTTAGCGATTCGGAATCGAAAAGCAAGGAATATTCTCGTTATGAAGCGGATAAACAATAATAGCAAAATCGGAAAACCTTCCTCGGCCAGGATCGTCATCCGCTCGTAAACGACGAAAAACGGAAACAAACAGTGCATACGAGCACCATCATTAATTAAACTTAACTTAAAAATTCAACATGAAAAAAATTCTCCTGTCTGCCCTTCCCGTTCTGTGCGCGGCGCTTCTTATGACCGCATGCGACGACGACGACAATGCAACGGCCAACTACTCCGTTCCGCTGGACGAGGCCGTAGGCTCCTATACCGGAGACAAGCTGCAGATCAACGTGGGAGGCCAGAGCGTCCTGCTGCTCTCGGGCGAAACGGCCCAGATCAGCGGCTCCGACGCCAACCAGCTGACGATTTCGATTCCCGACTATGCGGTTCCGGGCGAAACCGGCCTGACATTCACCGACGTGAAGATGACCACGCCGTTGTTCAACGTCTTCGAAGGCACGAGCAGCAACGCCTCGCGCGACATCACGCTGAGCGGCGAGCTGCGCGACGGCCGGCTGACGCTGAACCTGACCCCGACCTACAAGTCGGACATCATCGGCGTGTGGAACCTGAATCTCGAAACGGACGACTTCGGTACGGCCACGCTGACCCCCATCTCGATCGAAACGGAGCAGGATATCAGCGGCTCGCAATTCATCGTCCAGATTCTGGGCGTACTGCTCAAAGGCTCGATGGCCGTCGTCAATATCGACTTTCAGGCGGACGGCAACCTGACGGCGACCTACAACTCCAACCTGCTGAACGACATGATGCCGGCCCTGAGCAACGACACGATTCATCCCGTATTCGTGCATAGCCCGCTGAACGCGATCAAATGGTACGTAAAGGACGACGCCCTCTATCTGGTACCGAACCTGAACCTGATGCTCAAGAACGATCCGAGCAAGGCTCAGCTCGGCCCGCTCGATCCGGGAACGATCACAACGGTGGGTATTCCGCTCTATTTCAAGAAGGAGGGCGACAAGATGACCGTATATGTCAGCAAGGAGCAGACCGCTCCGGTATTCGGCCTGCTCTCTACCGTTATCTCGATGATCGATCCGAGCTTCGAGTTGTCTTTGGGAGGTAGCAGCCTTCCGCTGAGAAGCTTGCTCGAAGCCTTGGTCAAGCCCCTGATCGACGCGGCGCTCGCTGCCGAGCGATTCGACCTTTGCCTGAATCTGGTAGCCGGAGCGATCCCCGAAGAAGCGCCTCAGCCGGGCGAAGAAGCATCGGCCGCTGCGGTCAAGCGTCTGGAGGCTTTCATCGCACAGCAATAGGCCGGACCTTCTCTCCGCACCGATTTTCCCTTGGCAAGGGACGGCAACGATTCCCGGCACAGGCCGCTCCCCCGAAACGACGAGTCCGCCCGTGCGCCGGAACCGGACAAACGGAGCAGACCGACCGAGAGGCTGTTCATCCAGTCCCTAAAATAGAAATCACCCCTGTCAGAAATCATGCTGACAGGGGTGAAATCGTAAAAGAGCGACTCGTCGGACTCCTCCCTTATTATCATGTCGGGAAGTCCTCAGACAACTCACAGCATGTTTCCGCTCGCATCGACGCGCAGCGTCGCCTCGGAATCGCCTCGTTCCAACTCCATCCGGTAATATTCGGTCCCGGACGTCTGCACGTATTCTATATCGTCCACGCGGTACGACGCATACTGCGACCCGGCTATGGCCGTCCTTACGGCATCAGGCAGTTCGGAAAGCCTCACGTCCCACTCGGTCTTCACCCACCGGCCGGCCCCATCGAAGCAAACGCTTTTTTCCTTACCCTCGTGGTAAATTTCCACTTCGAGCAAGCCGTCGTCCCAATCGAATTCCCGAACCAGGGCATTCGGATACTTTTCGGCGATGAACCGCGCAGCCGCATCGTCCAGCATCGAACCGTTCCCGGTTCCGGGCCCGGAAATCTCCGGCGTCACGACGCTCAGCGTCCCGTCCAAGGCAATGTCGATCTTCACGTCGCCGGAGGCCGATTCCAAATCGAAACGATAGAACTCCTTCTGCGGAGTCTCGTAGCGATCGACGTCATCGATACGATACCCGCCATATTCCGAAGCGGAAAGGGCCTGCATGATCGACGCGGGGACCTCCCCTGCATTCAGCTCGGTCTTGGTATGCACCCACGAGTTCGTCGCGTCGAAAAGCAGCTCGCGGCATACGGTTCCGTCGAGGATTTCAACCTCGGTCATGCCGTTCTCGCGCTCGACATCCAAGATCCGGGCCCCGGGATAACGCGTCTGTACGAAACTCTCCGCTTCGCCGGTAGGCCGTGCGGGAATGTAATCGCCGTAATCGTAGTCGGAATCGGCGTCCACGACTTTCTTAACCAGCACGCCGTCAGAAGAATAATAGAGATCGACCTCGGTCTCCCGGCCTCCGGACCGGCCTTCCGCCTCGATCACATAAACCGTTTCGACACCTTCGCGCTCGAGCATATCCACGTCGTCGATCCGCCACCCGGCATACTCGCTGTCGCGGAACGCCGCCTGCACGGCTGACGGCAGGGAGCCGAAAACGATATCCGTCTCGGTCATGTACCACTCGCCCCCGTCATCGAACCAGGCAGCGTGGTCCCGCCCGCCGTGGACTGCGGCGCGCACGGCCGGCAAACTGAACTCGGCCACGGAATAATTGCCGCTGGTTCTCCATACGACATCGGTCGCCGCAGGGTATCTCGCCAACAGAGCCGCTTCCGCCCGGGGACTTACCGCCGGACCGCCTCCGTCTTCGCTCTTGTCGCATCCGTACAGCATACATGCCGCACAGGCTATCGTTGCAATGAAAACGAACTTTTTCATAACTTTCTCACATTCAGTATCGGGTATGTACGTAATTCCGTCGTCGCACGGCGTCAGTCGTCTATATCGATCAGATTGAACTTCAGGTCGAACGTCAGTTCCAATCCGTTGGAGAGTTTGACCTCGTAGTCGTGCTTGTCACGGTCGATCTGCACGATGGACGCATCGGGATAGTGTCCGGACACGTACTGCGCGATCTGCGCGGGGATCACCGCAGCGGGAACCGACGAATAACGGCAATCCACTTCTTTCCATTCGCCGTCCTTGTAGAACTCGGCCTTCGCGCCGTCGGTGAAGATCACCTCGTAGCGGACTTCCAGAAAATCGCGCTCCACCTTGGCCAGAGCGACTTTTTCGCCGGCGAAATGCTTCTGAATGAATTGCTGCGCCTTCTGGGGAAGCTGAGCCACGTCGATCGGGCGGTCGCTGTCGGCGCACGCGGTGGAAATTCCGAGGGCCAGCAGGGCGGCCGCGAGAAATAAGAACTTTTTCATAGCGTTTCAAATTTTATCGGGTTAAACTTCGCTTTGTTCGGTAGGACAAAGCTCCGCAACGATTTTGTAACGAATTTGAAACGGAGGGCCTTCTGAAAAAATGTCGCCCGTTTTTTCATGACCGTCTCGCTGCGGCGGATGGAAACGGTTGTCCGTATTCGCAGTCAAAAGCCGCATGAAACGCCGGCAAAAGGATCATTTGGCCGGTCTGTTCGCCAAAACCGGTTTCGAGACCGCGGAGGGCCGGTCCCGATAAGCAAGAGCCTGACATCTCGGGCGGACATGAATTCGGCCGAATCTTGCGAAACGGCTTATGCAGGTTCGACTTCGAAACGTTCCGGCAGATGCCCGATTGCGGGCATTTTCAGATAGCGCGATGCCCCGGCTTCGGACCGGAGCATCGTGCTGTTTTCGGATTTTTTCCTCGTCAGGGAAACAGAGAGACGCTATGCGTGCCGCTGCGGCTCGCGGACCGACAGCGACAGCTCGTCGAGCTGGGCATCGGACACGGTCGAGGGCGAGTCGATCATCGTATCGCGGCCCGAGTTGTTCTTCGGGAAGGCGATGTAATCGCGGATCGAGTCGGCTCCTCCGAACAGCGCGCACCAGCGGTCGAACCCGAAAGCGATACCTCCGTGGGGAGGGGCGCCGTACTTGAAAGCGTTCGTCAGGAAACCGAACTGCTTCTCGGCCTCTTCGGCCGAGAAGCCCAGTACGCGGAACATTTTCTGCTGGAGCTCCGAGTCGAAAATACGGATCGAGCCTCCGCCGACCTCGACGCCGTTCACGACGAAATCGTAGGCATTGGCACGGACGCGACCCGGGTCGGTGTCCATCAGCGCGAGGTCCTCGCTCTTGGGCGACGTGAAAGGATGGTGCATCGCATAGTAACGCTGCGTCTCGTCGTCCCATTCGAGCAACGGGAAATCGACGACCCACAACGGCGCGAACCGGTCGTGGGGACGAAGTCCGAGCCGCTCGCCCATTTCCAGCCGCAACTCGCACAAGGCCGATAGCGTGCTTTTTTTCGGACCGCTCAGAATCAGCAGCAGGTCGCCCGGCTTGGCTCCGCATCGGGCGGCCCACCGGGCCAGGTCCTCCTGTCCGTAGAACTTGTCGACGCTCGACCGATAGCTGCCGTCCGCTTCGCAGCGCACGTAAACCAAGCCCTTGGCTCCGATCTGAGGACGTTTGACGAATTCGGTCAGGGCGTCGAGCTGCTTGCGCGTGTATCCGGCGCAGCCCTCGGCGCAGATCGCCCCGATATACTCGGCCGAGTCGAATACGCCGAATCCTTTGCCCCGGGCCTCTTCGCTCAGGTCGTTGAACGTCATGCCGAAGCGCAGGTCGGGCTTGTCCGAGCCATACTTTTCCATAGCCTCGGTCCATCCGATGCGGGGGAAGGCTTCGGTGAACTCCTTGCCCAGAATCGTTCGGAACAGGTACTTGGCCAAATCCTCGAATACGTTCAGGATATCCTCGCGGTCGACGAACGACATCTCGCAGTCGATCTGAGTGAACTCGGGCTGACGGTCGGCCCGCAAGTCCTCGTCGCGGAAGCAGCGAACGATCTGGAAATAGCGGTCGTATCCGGCGACCATCAGCAACTGCTTGAAAGTCTGCGGAGACTGCGGCAGCGCGTAGAACTCGCCCGAGTTCATCCGCGACGGCACGATGAAGTCGCGCGCTCCCTCGGGCGTGGACTTGATCAGGTAAGGAGTTTCTATCTCGAGGAATCCCCGGCTATCCAAAAAGTTACGTATCTCGTGAGCCATCCGGTGACGCAGCATCAGCGCGTTGCGGAGCGGATTGCGCCTCAGATCCAGAAAGCGGTATTTCATCCGCAGTTCGTCGCCTCCGTCGCTCTGATCCTCGATCGTGAACGGCGGAGTCAGCGAAGCGTTCAGCACGTCGAGGCTTTCGAGCACCACCTCGATTTCGCCGGTCGGTATCTTGGCGTTCTTGGATGCCCGTTCGACGACGCGGCCCGTCGCGCGGATCACGTATTCGCGGCCCAGATGCGAGGCCGTTTCGAGCAACTCGGCGGACGAGTGCTCCTCGACGACCAGCTGCGTGATGCCGTACCGGTCGCGCAGGTCGATGAAGGTCATCGCGCCCAGGTTGCGCACTTTCTGTACCCAGCCGGCCAGCGTGACGGTCTGATTCAGGTTTTTCATGCGGAGTTCTCCGCAGGTGTGTGTTCTGTACATCGTTTCGTTTTTCATAGCCTGTCTTTTGGGGCGAGATATACCCGGTCGGCGCCGCACGCCCGCAAACGGACTTCAAAGGTAGCAAATTTAGTCGAACCGGAATCTTCCCGGCCGTTTTTTTTCCGGACACGCATGGCGGAACACACGGCCCGAACCGAGCGACCTTTCGGCTCATGTCCGCTGCGGAACCGTACCGGCACCGAGGAATCGGAATATCTTGCGCGAAATCGACAATCATATTACACTGATTATCAAAATAATAATTATACAACTAAACTTTACAGCCCCCAAAATGCGTTTTTAGTTTGCAAAGTTGCATTTGCATCGAAAGCCTTATGAAACGAATGCAAACCAACTGCCGACGAAATGAAACACCCGACCAATCGGGAAAAGGAGATTATGGAGCGGCCGGGATCGGGGGACACCGTTCGTTCCCCGATCTCATTCGGGATATGGACCAGCCGAAGCCGCATTACAACACCGTATCGACGATCGTACTCGAGGTACTGCAGCAGGCAACCAACTTAGCCTACGGCGCTCTGCTGGACGGTACGGGGAAGATTTGGTTCAGCGACCTGAGCTTCGAGGTGGTCGACCGTTCCGTGGCGACGACGAACGAAAGCGGATGGGACGCATTGCCTAAACCCAGCAATCTGGACTTCAGCGAATAATTTTGCTGCCGGACGTTCCGGTTTCCGATATTTCGGCTATTTTTGTTTTTGTTTGCACGCGAAAGTTGCGGTTCTCCGAGGACCGCAACTTTCGAGCGTCCGAACCTATAAGGAAAAATGATAGACGAACAACTCAGCGAAGACGAGCGTTTCATGCGGCAGGCCCTAACCGAAGCGCGGAAGGCGTTCGAGCAGGGCGAGGTCCCGGTCGGAGCGGTCGTCGTATGGAACGGCCGCATCGTCGGTCGAGGACATAATCTGGTCGAGACGCTGTCGGACGCTACGGCTCATGCCGAAATGCAGGCTATCACGGCCGCCGCCTCGTCCGTCGGGGGAAAGTATCTGGCCGAATGCAAGCTCTATGTGACCGTCGAGCCGTGCGTGATGTGTGCCGGGGCATGTTTCTGGAGCCAGTTGGGCGCTGTCGTCTACGGGGCGTCCGACCCCAAACGGGGTGCCGGACGGCTATCGCCCTCGCCGTTCCACCCGAAGACAGTGGTCCGGGGAAGCGTTCTGCAAGACGAGTGCGAGGAACTGATGACTCGCTTTTTTGCGCGGCTGAGGACATAGGCGGCGTCTTGCGGGCCTTGCGGAAGGTCGGACATCCGGCGGCCGAAGAGCTTTTCAGAAGACCGTTTTGAACCGCCGATATTTCTTCGTTTCAATTTCTTTACAAAATCAATTCCGTACATTTGCCGTATGAAGATTCTGATCGTCGAGGACGAGCCTTCGCTCCGGGAGGTCATGCAACGTGCGCTGCGGCAGGAAGGGTACGTGGTCGAGACGGCCGCGACTTACGCCGAGGCGGACAGGCGCGTGTCCGGATACGACTACGACTGCATCCTGCTCGACATCATGCTGCCCGACGGCAATGGGCTGCGACTGCTCGAGCGGATCAAGGAGCTGCGCCGCAAGGAGAACGTGATCATCGTGTCGGCTCGCGACTCGCTCGAGGACAAGGTACTCGGTCTGGACCGTGGCGCGGACGACTATCTTGCCAAGCCTTTCCATACGGCCGAGTTGCTGGCCCGCGTCAAAAGCGTGTTGCGCCGCAGCCGCAGCGGAGGAGATATGACCGTCGTTTCGGGCAATGTGTCGCTCGACCCCGAGAGTCGGCGCGTCTCGGTGGCCGGCCGCGAACTTTCTTTGCTGAAAAAGGAGTACGATATCCTTTTCTATTTCATGCAGCGACCCGGACATCTGGTCGACAAGACGGTGCTGGCCGAAGCCGTATGGGGCGATCACGCCGATCAGGCGGACAGTTTTCATTTCCTGTACGCCCAGGTGAAAAATCTTCGTCGCAAGCTCGCCGAAGCCGGAGCATCCATCGAGGTCAAGGCCGTTTACGGGTTCGGCTATAAGCTCGTAGCATCCGAATCCGATTGATCCCCTTGTCGCATGAAACTGATCTATCGCATCGCGCTCCGCCTTTCGCTCGTTCTGCTGCCGCTGCTGGCCCTTTGGGCCGTGCTGTTCTATGCAGCGATGGTCGACGAAATCAACGACGAGGCCGACGACGCCCTAGAAGACTATTCGGAGCTGATCGTCACGCGGATGCTGGCAGGTCGCGCGCTGCCCTCACTGAACAGCGGTTCGAACAACAGCTATTCGATCGCTCCGGTCGACGAGGCTTATGCTTCGGAACACCCCCGCATCGTTTACTATGACGCCGAAGTGTTTATTCCCGAAAAGGACGAGACGGAGCCGGCCCGGATACTGACGACCGTGTTTCAGGACCGGGACGGGAACTATTTCGAACTGAAGGTAGCCACTCCTACGTTCGAAAAGGACGATTTGCTCGAGACGATTCTGGGGTGGGTCGTTTCCCTCTACTTCCTGTTGCTGGTTACGATCGTCGGAGTGACCGTATGGGTTCTCCACCGCAGCATGCGTCCGCTTTATGCCTTGCTTCGCTGGCTCGACGGCTACGTGCCCGGGAGGAACAATCCTCCGGTTCCGGACGATACGAACATATCGGAATTCCGCCGGCTCAACGAAGCGGCGCAACGGGCCGCCGACCGTTCCGACGAGCTGTTCGATCGGCAGAAGCAGTTTATCGGCAATGCCTCTCATGAGTTGCAGACGCCTTTGGCCGTGCTCGGAAACCGGCTCGAATGGCTGCTGGACCGGACCGAGCTCACGGAAGAGCAAATGGGCGAGCTGTTCCAGATGCAACGGACGCTGGGCGGCATCGTACGGCTCAACAGAACCCTGCTGCTTCTGACGAAGATCGACAACGGGCAGTTCCCCGAGAGTACGGAAGTCGATATAGCCGGTCTGGTTCGCGAACAAGTCGCTCTTTGCGAAGAGATATACGAATCGCGGGGCATCGCATGCTCGGTGAATTGCGCCGGACCGCTCGCGGTTCGGATGAACGAGTCGCTGGCATCGGTGCTCGTGGCGAATCTGGTCAAGAATGCCTTTATCCATACGGCGGCGGGCGGCGGCATCCGAATCGACATAGAGGATCGTACGCTTTCGGTAGCCAATGACGGCGACGCGTCGCTCGACGGAGAGCGCATTTTCGAGCGCTTTTACCAAGGAAGTAAAAAAGAAGGATCGACCGGGCTCGGACTGGCGCTGGTCAATGCAGTGGGACGTTACTACGGACTTCGGGTCGCATATCGTTTCGAGTCCGGCCGGCATGTTTTTTCCGTCGCGTGGCCCTGATTTCCCGAAAAAGATCATTTTTCAAAAGAAAAGGAGAAAAAAAGCGAGCGAATATTTGGAAGTAAAAATATTTTACCTACCTTTGCACTCGCAATCGGGAAACAACGGGTTGCATGAAGAAGGAAGCATAGCTCAGCTGGTTCAGAGCGTCTGCCTTACAAGCAGAGGGTCCGGGGTTCGAATCCCTGTGCTTCCACAGAGAAACGGGTTATGATTTATATCGCAACCCGTTTCTGCATTTACGACCGTTGCACGGTCCCGCACCACAAGGCACTCCGATACGGCATCCCCTACCCCCTGTTACCTTACGCCTTGCTTTTACGACATGAACGGATATTCGCTCCGAACGAGCGCATAGCCCCTTTCCCGAACTTTCCACAACCCATGTTCGAACGGCCGACGCCCTCCTGCAAGCATACGCACAAAAGCACGAGCCTCCTCGAAGCGCCTCCGGCAGACGCCCGACAAAATCGCAGAAAAGACCGTATTCACGCCAAAGCATCACCAAACATACGGTGTCCGAAGACGCGGCCGCAGCTCGACGGGCTGTGCAAACCTGAAGAAAACAAAGGCAGCATACGGCCGGAAGAGCAGAACGTCCACGCCCCTTCTCTCAGAATTCCGGTTAGATATCCCGCCGGTGTCTCCTCGCTCGTCGTCCGAAATCCGGAGCGTTCGAAAAACGTATCGGCTATCGAGGGGTTGCAACTCCTCGACAGCCGATATGCTCAATCTTTCCATCCGGGAGCTCGCCCCGCCAGCGAGAAGCGGACTTTCCGTGCGGCTCTTCTCTACCCGATCACGCCGCGAACCCGGTCGTCGAAAGCCGACAAAGCGGCTTTCGCTCCCTCTCCCATCGCCACGACGATCTGCTTGTAGGGAACCGTCGAGACATCGCCCGCCGCATAAACGCCGGGAATGCCCGTCCGGCAATAGTCGTCGATAACGATCTCGCCGGCCCGGTTCCGCTCCAGCAAGTCGTCGAACAGGTCGCTGTTGGCCGACAGTCCGATCTGCACGAAGACGCCGTCGAGCGGAATCGTCCGCTCCTCGCCGCTCGCACGGTCCTTGAGTCGCACGGCGGTCACTTTCGAGCCGTCGCCTTCGACGGATGTCGTCTGCACCGAAGCGAACACCTCGACGTTCGGCAGGCTCCGCAACTTGTCCTGAAGCACGACGTCGGCCTTCAGCGAATCCATGAACTCCAGCACGGTCACATGCGAACAGATGCCGGCCAGATCGATGGCCGCCTCGACGCCCGAGTTGCCGCCTCCGACAACCGCGACCGGACGGTCCTTGTAGAACGGTCCGTCGCAATGCGGACAGAAAGCGACTCCACGCCCCGTATACTCCCGCTCGCCCGGCACGTTCAGGCGTCGCCAGCGGGCGCCCGTAGCGACGATCAGCGCCGGAGCCACGAACCGCTCGCCGGTCGCAGTCGCCACGCTCTTAAGTCCGTCCGCCACCTCGACCTTCGAGGCCCGACGGTGCTCGAACACCTCGACCGGATAACGGCCGAGATGCTCCGCGAGCCGACCGGCCAGCTCGCGACCGGTCGTTTCGGGAACGGAAATCAGGTTCTCGATACCGACCGTCTCGTTGACCTGCCCGCCGATGCGCTCGGCCACGAGGGCCACGCTCAGTCCTTTGCGGGCCGAGTAGATCGCGGCCGAAACGCCGGCGGGTCCGCCCCCGAGCACAACGACGTCGAAACGGCGCTCGACAGCCTCGATTCCCGCGGCATCGATCCCGTAGCGGGCCTCCAGCTTCGCAAGCAGCTCGCCGAAATCGCCCCGCCCTACGTGCAGCAACTCGCCGTCGGCAAAAACGGACGGAACGCCCTGAACGTTCAGCGCGGCCACCTCGGCCTGATGAATCGCCCCGTCGACCGTCTCGTGCTCTACGCCCGGATTCAGCGTAGCCATCGCATTGAGGGCCTGCACGACATCGGGACAGTTCGTACACGTCAGCGACACATAGGTCGTCAGGCGGATCGGACCGTTCAGCGCCCGGACCCGGTCGCAGACGCTCCGGTCGGGAAAGTTCTTGCCCTGGCCGTCGGCATTGAGCACGGCCAGCAGCAGCGACGAGAACTCATGACCGGTCGGCACGGCCCGGAACGAGATCCCGGTCGGCTCGCCGTTCCTCAGCAGCGAAAAGCGCAACCCTTCGCCCGGGCGCTCGCGGCAAGCGATCCGGTCGGAGCACGAGGCTACCTCGCCGAGCAGCTCGACGAGCTCGCCACGGCTTTCGTGCTGCGGCGCAACTTCCATATCGAACATATAATCGGCCTTGAGGCCGGAGAAAATGGAGCGGACCTGCTCCTTGAGGGATGCATCCAGCATGGCTCTATCGTATTGAATCGTTCATGAACCGAAATCCGACGGAGAACGGATCGGACCGGCTTCGGAAGGCCGGTCCGACCGCTCGCCGAAAAACTAAATCTTACCGACCAGATCGATGCTCGGCTTCAGCGTAGCTTCGCCCTTCTTCCACTTGGCAGGGCACACCTCGCCGTCGTGCGAGGCAACGAACTGGGCCGCCTCCACCTTGCGCAGCAGCTCGTCGGCGTTGCGCCCGATGTTGTTGTCGTGAATTTCGGCGATTTTGATCCGCCCCTCGGGGTTCACGACGAACGTACCGCGATAGGCCATGCCCTCGTCCTCGATCATCACGCCGAAGCCCCGGCTCAGCGCTCCGGTCGGATCGGCCAGCATCGGATACTTGATCTTTCGGATGCTGTCCGAGGCGTCGTGCCATGCCTTGTGTACGAAATGGGAATCGGTGCTCACGGAATAAACCTCAACGCCCATCGCCTGAAACTGCTCGTACTTCTCGGCGATATCGACCAGCTCGGTCGGGCAGACGAACGTAAAGTCGGCCGGATAGAAAAAGAAGATCGCCCACTTGCCCTTCACATCGTCGCTGCCGACGGTCTTGAAACTGCCGTTGTGGAATGCCTGAACCTTGAATTCAGGAAGACTGGAATTGATAATCGGTTCCATAGTTTTCTGTTTTTATTCGGTTTATAGTGATTGTTCCTTTTCGGAAACAAATATATATCACAAATAATTATCATCGTAAAAATATCGATCATATATATTTATACATCGATAAGCGGAACCGATACATGCCTCCGCAAAGCCCTCGGAGGCCTCTAAGCCGAATTATTTTTCTGTCCGCCCCTCGCTCGCCTGCCGGCGAGCCGGACTGTCGGCCGTTCCGCATCCGGAACCGGAGGTTCGACCGACGGTCTTCCGGATGTTCCATGCCTGAGCCGGCCGCCGCCCGGACGCGGCAGGCGTACGCCGGTCACGTTTCGGGGAGACCGAAAGCCTCCCCGAAACGCTCCGCATGCCGTTTCCGTAACGGGCGAAGAAAAACATGAGCGGCGCTTGATCCTCGTCCCGCGCCGTTCGCCTCAAGCCACCGTGATATCGCCGTCAAGATAAACGTCCTGAATCGCATGGAGCAGCTCGACACCCTCGCTCATCGGGCGCTGGAACGCTTTGCGGCCGCTGATCAGCCCCATGCCTCCGGCCCGCTTGTTGACCACGGCCGTCACGACGGCATCGTGCAGATCGTCCGCCCCGTGCGACTCGCCGCCCGAGTTGATCAGACCGACACGCCCCATGTAGCCGTTGGCCACCTGATAGCGGCACAGGTCGATCGGATGGTCGGTCGTCAGGTCGTACATGGCGTCGCTCGTCTTGCCGAACCCTACGGCCCGGAACCCTCCGTTGCCCGAAGGCAGCTTCTGCTTGACGATATCGGCCTGAATCGTCACGCCCAGATGATCGGCCTGACCGGTCAGGTCGGCCGCCGCATGGTAGTCGGTCCCGTCTTTCTTGAACGCGCCGTTACGCAGGTAGCACCACAGAATCGTCGCCATGCCCAGCTCGTGGGCACGCTCGAAGGCCCCGGCCACCTCGACCAGTTGCGCACGGCTCTCGGGCGAGCCGAAATAGACCGTAGCCCCGACCGCGACGGCTCCCATGTTCCACGCCTCCTCGACCGTACCGAACATCACCTGATTATAGGTGTTCGGATAGCTGACCAGCTCGTTATGGTTCAGCTTGACGATGAAGGGAATCCGATGTGCGTACCGTCGCGCGACGGCACCCAGCACGCCGAAAGTAGACGCTACGGCGTTGCAGCCTCCCTCGATCGCCAGGCGAACGATATTCTCCGGATCGAAATAAAGAGGATTGGGTGCGAACGAGGCGCCTGCCGTATGTTCGATGCCCTGATCGACCGGAAGGATCGAAAGGTAGCCCGTCCCGGCGAGCCGGCCGTGTCCGAGCAGGGTCTGCAAGCTACAGAGCGTACGCACGTTGCGGTCCGTCCCGACCCAAAGCCGGTCGACCGTATCGGACGAGGGCGCATGGATCAGTCTTTTGCCAATCTTCCGGCAGACATGATCGAGGTAGAAAGAGGCCTCGCTTCCCAGAATTTTCTCGATTTTCGTATTCATAGCCAAATTCGTTTCAGAGAGGTCGGAACTGACCCCGCATTTTCATCTATTGTCGCATTTCCGGAGGACGAGAGTCTCCGGTCACTTCTTTTTTCCCTGACCGGCGACGGCCTCCATCATCTTCCGGATCTTCTCCGGATCGCCGAGGAAATAGTCGCGCACGAGGTTCAGCCCGCCATCGAACTCGAAAACGTAGGGTACGGCCGTAGGCAGGTTCAGTCGGACGATTTCATCGTCGGAAACGTGTTTGAGATGCTTGACGATACCCCGCAGGCTGTTGCCGTGAGCGACGACCAGCAGATCGTCGTAATCCTTCAGCGAGGGGAACAGGATGCACTTCCAATAGGGCATCGTCCGCTCGATCGTATCCTTGAGCGACTCGGTTCTCGGCAGCTCGCGATCGGGCACCTCGCGGTAGCGGGCCTCGAAGCGCGGATTGCGCGGATCGTCCTCGGGGATCGGATCGGGAGCCACGTCGTAGCTGCGGCGCCAGACGAGCACCTGCTCCTCGCCGTACCGCTCGGCGGTCTCGCTCTTGTCGAGTCCCTGCAGCATGCCGTAATGCTTTTCGTTCAGCCGCCAAGTCTTCTCGACCGGAATCCAGTCCAGATTCATGCGGTCGAGCACGCAATCCAGCGTCTTGACGGCCCGCTTCAGATAGGAAGTATAGGCCCTGCCGAAAGAGAATCCCTCCCGGCCGAGCAGTTCCCCTGCCTCGCGGGCCTCGGCCACTCCCCGCTCGGTCAGATCGACATCGGTCCATCCCGTGAACCGGTTCTGCAGATTCCACTCGCTCTCTCCGTGACGGAGCAAAACAATTCTTTTCATAACGCATTCTCCTTTAGAATCGCCGTGCACGACGATTATCGTAAAGGTATGCAATAAAACGGCCAGACAAAACGCCAGCAGGGAAAACCGTCGCTCCCCGACCGCAACGGAACGCTTCCGCGCTCGCTTTCTCTGCGCGTCGAAACAAAAGGTATAGGGCGCGGCCGCCGTAAAGCGGGCCGCCCCCGACATTCCGTATGGTTATTGATATGGAAACGCTATCTTTGCCTACGGAATCAAGGTTCTATGGAAATCCGGGAAAAAGAACAGGTCAAGCAGCGGGTGCAGCGACGCATCGTACTGTGCTCGGTCATGCTGATGGCAGGCAAGTTCGCCGCCTATTTCCTGACCAATTCGGTCGGTGTGCTGACCGATGCGATGGAGAGCATCGTCAACGTAACGGCGGGTCTGATCAGCCTTTACAGCCTGTACCGAGCCGCCCGACCCGCCGATCGCAACCATCCGTTCGGATACGGCAAGATCGAGCTGATCTCGGCCTCGATCGAAGGCCTGCTGATCCTGCTGGCCGGAGCGGCTATCGTCTACGAAGGCATCCGCAGGCTGTTCGTACCCTCGCAGATCGAGCAGCTCGACACGGGCATCGCGATCGTAGCGGCGGCGGGAGCGGTAAACTACCTGCTGGGCCTTTACAGCATCCGGACCGGGCGGCGCTACGACTCGGTCGCGCTCGTAGCCGGAGGCAGGCATCTCCAATCCGACACGTATTCGACGATCGGGCTGGTCGCCGGCCTCGTACTGCTCTACGTAACGCGCATCGGGTGGATCGACAGCGCGCTGGCCATGCTCTTCGGGGGCATCATCGCATGGACCGGAATCTCGATCCTGCGCAAAACGGCATCGGACCTGATGGACACGGCCGACGAACGATACCTCGAAAAAATGCTCGAAACCGTATCGCGCCGTCCCCGTCCCGACTGGATCGACATCCACAACCTGAAAATCATCCGCTACGGGAGCTACGCCTATATCGACTGCGACCTGACGCTGCCGTGGTACTATACGGTCCGGCAGGGGCACAAGGCCTGCGAGGAGCTCAAGCGGGTGATCGAGCAAAGCTTCTCGGACCGGGTGCTCTTTTCGGTACACTCGGACCCGTGCGAGGAACGCCATTGCAACCATTGCTCGGTCGAGGAGTGCCCGTACCGCCGCGAAGCGTTCGCCGGCCCGCTGGTCTACACGCTGCGCGAACTGACCGAGAACGACGAGCAAAGGAGCGAGTAGCGTTTCCCGGCCGGACGACGCCCGCTTTCCCGGCCGAAACCGGGCTCCCTGCCCTTCCCGAAATACGCGCCGGTCAGAACTCCTACCGACAACGAACAACCCGGTCCGGCGATGCGAGAACATGGAAAAGCATGAGAATAATTCCGCCCCAATTATATCCGTTGACCGTACCGGCTCTCGAGTTTCCGATACGTCCGGTTTTTCCCCGTATGAAATCACTTCCGACGAAGGAAATCTCATAGTAGCAGCCTAACCGGATACGCAAGCTGCGGCCACATGCCGCGGCTGACAGATTATAGAAATCCGGAGACAAGCATGCATGGTACATTAAAGCATACAATTACCCGATTCCGAAAGCCGATCCCCGTTTTCCCGTCCGGACAGAAAACACACGCGGCACGCGACGGCAACGGATCCGCCGCGCGAAACGCGAAGCGGCAGTTTTTCCGATGTTCGGACGGTACGGAAGAGTTTCTCCGGCAGACTCCGCGCGGCGTACCCAAACGCCCGAAGGACGGTCCCGCACAGCCGGCCATACGCAGCCGAAAGGATGGAGAAGCCCTGCCGCCGGTCGAAACGACGACAACGGCCCGCTATGCACGGCCGGCCGAATCCGGCAGGAAAGACAAGGAACCAGGCCGACTGAAACGAAAACCGACCGACACACGACGGGCATACGAAAGTCGGGGCATTCCCGTTCCGCATGCGCAGAATCGTGGAATGCCCCATTCTATTCGTCTTCGGCCGCGGATCCGAACGGGCACACGGCCGAAAGCATCGGACAGACTGCGCCTCAATCGAGCGGTTCGGCCTTGAAACCCGCTTCGGAAACGGCTCGAACGACAGCCTCCGAGGGCTCGTCGGTATCGATCGTCAGCAACTTCTCCGGCGAGGCAAGGTCGATCGACCACTCTTCCGGCTTGGCCATTTTGTTCAGCTGTTCGCCGATCTTGGCGACGCATCCTCCGCACTTGGCGTTGGTCTTGAATCTCTTTTTCATCGGATAATCGTTTAAAGTTTTTTCCATTTCAGACGCAGGCTGTTCGCAACGACCGACACCGAGCTGAAAGCCATAGCGGCTCCGGCCAACATCGGACTCAGCAACAACCCGCACAGGGGATAGAGCGCTCCGGCCGCGATCGGTATGCCGATCAGGTTGTAGACGAAAGCCCAGAACAGGTTTTCGCGGATCAGGCGCACGGTACTGCGCGAAAGCGCATAGGCCTTGGGCAGCAGCGACAAGTCGGAGTTCATCAGCGTAATCATCGCCACGTCCATCGCCACATCGGTCCCGCGCCCCATAGCGATGCTCACGTCGGCTCGCGCCAGCGCCTGCGAGTCGTTGATCCCGTCGCCCGTCATCGCTACGCGACGACCCTCGGCCTGCAACCGTCGCACGTACTGTTCCTTGTCGTCGGGCATCATCTCGGCCCGGAAGTCGTCGATGCCCAACCGCCCGGCCAGCGCAGCGGCGGCCCGACGGTTGTCGCCGGTCAGCATGACCAGACGGATATGCCGCCGTCGGAGCTGCTCCAGCGCTTCGCGGGTCGTCTCCTTGAGCGGATCGCTGACGACGACGACCGACAGCAAGCGGTCGTCCTGTCCGACGAATACGGTTCCCGCGCCCTCCTGCTCCAGACGGTCGATACGCGCGAGCAGTTCTACAGACGGACGGACGTCGCGAGTCTCGAGCAACGCCCGGCTTCCGATCCAGTAAGACGCTCCGTCGCAACGGAAAGCGATGCCGCGACCGGTCAGGCTCTCGAACGAGTCCACCTCCCGGCGCCGGGCGCCCCGGCCGGCCAGATAGGCCGTGACGGCCGAAGCCAGCGGATGCTCGGACTTCATCTCGGCGGAATAGACGGCATCGTAAAGTCCGTCGGACGGCGGGACGACGTCGATCCACTCCGTGACCGAGGGACGTCCCTCGGTCAGGGTTCCGGTCTTGTCCAGTACCATCGTGTCGATACGGCACATCTGCTCGAGCGCCGCCGCGTCCTTGATCAGGATCTGATTCTCGGCCCCGCGCCCGATACCCACCATCAGCGCCGTCGGAGTGGCGAGCCCCAGCGCGCAGGGGCAGGCGATCACCAGCACCGAAACGGCCGACAACAGCGCATGCGAGAAATAGGCTTCTCCCCCGATGACGAGCCAAAGCACGAAAGTCAGCGCGGACAGCCCGATGACCGTCGGCACGAACACCGAAGCGATACGGTCGGCTATGCGCTGCACGGGAGCCTTGCTGCCCTGTGCCTGCTGTACCATGCGTATGATCCGCGCGAGCAGCGTGTCGGCGCCGGCCCCGGTCGTCCGCAGCACGAACGAGCCCCGGCCGTTGATCGTTCCGGCAACCGCCCGGTCGCCGGGCTTCTTATCGACGGGCAGCGGCTCGCCGGTAATCATGCTCTCGTCGACGAACGATTCGCCGCTTTCGACCGTGCCGTCGACCGGAATCCTCTCCCCGGGACGCACCGACACGAGATCCCCTGCGCGCAATGTCGCTATCGGAACGTCCCGCTCGATGCCGCCGGCCAACAGGCGGGCGGTCGAAGGCTGCAATCCCATCAGCTTCTTGATAGCCGACGAGGTGCTTCCCTTGGCCCGCTCCTCGAGCAACTTGCCCAGCAGGACAAAAGCTATGATCATGCAGGAGGCCTCGTAATAGACATGCGGTTCCAGCCCCCGCTCGGTCCAGAACCGGGGATAGACCGTATTGAACAGACTGAACAGAAAGGCGATCGACGTGCTGAGCGCGACCAGCGTATCCATGTTGGCCTGTCCGTGACGCGCCTGCTTCCACCCGCCTACGAAAAACATGCGCCCGAACACGCCCAGCACCGGCAACGACAGCGCCAGCATGATCCAGTTGCCGTAGGGCATATGCATGAACGCCATGGAGATCAGCATGAGCGGCAGCGAGAAAGCCCATGCTCCGACCGTATCGCGACGCAACCGGCGATAGCGCGCACGCTCGGACTCCTCGCGCTGCTGCTCGCCGTTGCGCTCGTCGACGATCAGGTCGTAGCCGGCCGCCCGAACGGCATCGCGGATCTGAACGGGCGTGATCGTCCCGGGGTCGAACGCGACCGACAGCGTGTTCGAAGCGAAATTGACGGAAGCCTCGCCGACTCCCTCCAAATGCCGGACCGTCTGCTCGACATGGTTCGCGCAGGACGCGCAACTCATTTCGAGCACCGGAAACTCTTTTCTTTCGATGTTCCTTGCCATGACACGTTTTTTCGAACTACTCCAAAAGACAAAAACAATACCCAAAGACGACTCGCATCATCCCTGAATATTGTTCGGTTAACGGTCCTGCGGAAACTCTCCGCCCGGAAGCGTCAGAGCACGGCCGTCTGGCCGTTGCGCCGGCAGGCGGCGGCGAACTCCGACTTGAGCGACTCGATCGTCTCGCGGACGCTGGTGATCTTCTTCGACATATAGGCGTTCGCCCCGCAGAAAGCGTACCCCCTCGAAAGATTCCCCTTGGCCGCGTTGTAGAGCGCCATAATGATGCAGTAGGGACTTTTCGTATAGTCGCAGGTCTTGATGCAATGGAAAGGACACTTCTTCGGACGCATGAGTCCCTCCTTCACCCGACGGATGAACTCTCCGCCGATCGCGCGGCCGGGCATGCCTACCGGACTGGCGATGATCTCGATGTCATCCTTCGACGAGTCGATGTAAGTCTGCTTGAAGGTGGGCGAAGCGTCGCACTCCTCGGTCGTCACGAACTTGCTGCCGAGCTGCACGCCCGTCGCGCCGAGCCGCATGATCCGGTAGATATCCTCGCCGGTATAGAGGCCGCCTGCGGCAATCACCGGAATCCGGCGGCCGTAAAGTTCCTCGTAGCGCCCGACCTCGGAAACGACCTCGGGAACGATGCGCTCGAGCGAGTAGTCGGCATTGTCGATCTGCTCCCTCTTGTAGCCCAAATGGCCGCCGGCCTTGGGGCCCTCGACAACCAGAGCGTCGGGCAGATAGTCGTAGTTCGCCTTCCATTTTTCGCATATCACGCGGGCGGCGCGGGCCGAGGAGACGATCGGAACGAGCTTCGTCGTGCTGTCCTCCCGCAAATACGAAGGGAGATCGAGAGGCAGCCCCGCCCCGGAAAAGATGATATCGGCCTTTTCGGAGATCGCCGTGCGAACCATGTCCGAGAAGTTGCTCAACGCCACCATGACGTTGACGCCCACGATGCCGCGCGTTTTGGCTCGCGCCTTGCGCAGCTCCTCGCGGAGCCCCATCATGCTGTTGGTCAGATAGTCTTTGGAGAAACGGGGATACAAAAGCCCGATGCCGGCACAGGAAATGACTCCGACGCCGCCCTCGTTGGCTACGGCCGAGGCCAGACCCGACAGAGATACGCCGACCCCCATACCGCCTTGGATAATAGGCAGTTTTACGGTAAGATCCCCGATTTTGAATGATTTCATTGAATACGATATTGATAAATAGATTGAACAAATGTAATTCATTCATCCGGTTCGCCAGCAAAAAACGGGTTAAATATACGATGCCCAAACAAAAACGGCCTCCCGCGATGAGAGGCCGTCCGTCCTAAACAAATTACTTAAACTACTTTTATTATATGAAAATCAGAGGATGATCAATGTACCTGGCGCACCGACGAGGTGGAAGAATGAACGACCGAGCCCAACGACGGATTTCCCCGGTAAGTGATCGACGACACGCCGCTGCTGTTGGCCGACAGCTCCTTCTCGACGGGTCCCAGCGCAATCCGCGAAGCAGCCGACGCCTCGGCACGGCAGCTTTGCGTCACGAGCCCGGCCCCGTCGAAGTCCGAAACACCGCTGCACTTGACCGAAACGATGCCGGCCGTGCCCGACACTTTCATATCCGAGTCTCCCGACAGGTTGCAATACAAATTCCCACTGAATCCGCTCAGCACGGCATCCGACGCGCCGGAGAACGTCCCGTTGAGCTCACGGCAGCGAACCGAGGCGTCGATATCGCTCGACCCGCCGGCTTCGACGCTCACGACGCCCGCTGCGGCAAGCTCGAGCCCGCCCAGATCGGACGCTCCGCCCAGTTCGATCCGCACGTCGCCGCTCTCGAAAAGTCCGGCGCAATCCACGTCCGAAGCGCCCGAGGCACGGATGTAAGCCAAATCGCTCAGATAAAGGTAAAGCCGCCGCTTCGCATGGCGGGAATCGATCCGAACGCCGCCGTCCATACCCACATGCACGACGCCGCAGGTGTCGATCTCGAAGCGAAGCATCGGTTCGTGTCGTTCGTCGATCTCGACCACGGCGCGGGTCTCGTCGGAACGGATCAGCCGCACGTCGAAAGCGCCGGAAGCCGAAACTCCCGTAATCGGCCGGCCCTCGTAGCGCGTCAGACGAACCATACGCGTCTGGGCCGAAGCTACGCTCCCCACCAGCAACAGGACGAACACGAAACAGACTTTTTTCATCGGACAGACCGTTTTCGAGCCGGCACGCTCCGGCTTTGTATATAATTACGGAAACCGTCCGCAAAAGTTACACTGCGCCAGCTATTTTATTTACAATAGTTTTTGCTATCTTTGCCCATTGCAGCCCGCGGCTGCGGCCGCGCCGCCTTCCGCGCCGCGAGGAAACATTCGACCGAACGAACCGAACATTATGAGCGACAATAAAATAAAGATAGGTATTACGCACGGAGACGCGAACGGAATAGGATACGAAGTGATCGTCAAAAGCCTTTGCGACCCGCGCATCTGCGAACTGTGCACGCCTGTCGTCTACGGCTCGGCCAAGGCGGCCGGCTTTTACAAGAAACAGATCGAGGGAGCCGAAAACCTCGGCTTCAACATCGTAGGATCGGCCGCCGAGGCCAATCCGAAACGCGTCAACCTGATCAACTGCTGCTCCGACGAATTGCGCGTCGAGCCGGGCGAGATGACGCCGGCGGCGGGAGCCGCCTCGGTCGCCGCGCTGAAGGCTGCGACAGCCGACCTGAAGGCCGGAACGATCAACGCGGTCGTCACGGGTCCCATCTGCAAGGAGAACGTGCAGGGCGAGGCATTCCGCTTCACGGGCCATACGGAGTTCTTCGCCTCGGAGTTCGGCGGCGAGCCGCTGATGATGATGTGCAGCGATCTGCTCAAGGTCGGACTCGTCACCGTGCACATCCCGGTCTCGGCCGTCAGCGCGTCGATCAGCAAAGAAGGCATCCTCTCGAAGCTGCGAGCCCTGCGCCATGCGCTGATTCAGGACTTTTCGGTCCGCGAACCGCGCATCGCCGTGCTGAGCCTCAACCCCCACGCCGGAGACGGAGGCCTGATCGGACAGGAAGAAGAGCAGATCATCGCGCCGGCTATCCAAGCAGCCTTCGCCGAGAAGATTCTCGCGTTCGGGCCTTTCCCCGCCGACGGATTCTTCACCGCCGCGGCTTATCGGAAATACGACGCCGTACTGGCCATGTATCACGATCAGGGACTCGCCCCGTTCAAGGCACTGTCGGAAGGAGGCGTCAACTTCACGGCCGGCCTGCCCGTCGTGAGGACCAGCCCGGCGCACGGCGTAGGATTCGACATCGCCGGGAGAGGCATAGCCAGCGGAAACGGGATGCGCGAGGCGATCTACATGGCGATCGACGTGCTGCGCAGCCGCAGGATATACCGACAGATCAGCGCCAACCCGCTGCGCAAGTACAAGCGCGAGACGGGCGCCGACGTGTCGGCCTCGGAGCTCCCCGAGCAGTCCGAAGGCCAACAGTAAGAACAAGCAGAGGTACAGCTCGTATTGTACCGCGATTATACTTAAGTTTCGAAACTATGATTAAAGTGACTTTCCCCGACGGCGGCATTCGTGAGTACGCCGAGGGGACGACGGCGATGCAGATCGCCGAAAGCATCAGCCCGCGTCTGGCTCAGGAAGTGCTGTCGGCCTCGGTCAACGGCGAAATCGTGGACCTGAACCGTCCCATCGTCTCCGACGCGCAGATCAAGCTGCACAAATGGGAAGACCCCGAAGGCAAGAAGGCATTCTGGCACTCGTCGTCCCACCTGATGGCCGAAGCGCTCGAAGCGCTCTACCCGGGCATCAAGTTCGGCATCGGCCCGAGCATCGAGAACGGATTCTACTACGACGTGGACTCCCCGACCCCGATCACCGAGGGCGACCTGCCGAAAATCGAAAAGAAAATGGAGGAGTTGGCCCGGACCAAGGAGGCCATCACGCGACGCGAAGTAAGCAAGGCCGACGCGATGAAGACCTACACCGAGAAAGGCGACCAATATAAGGTAGAACTGATCGAGGGGCTCGAGGACGGCACGATCAGTTTCTATACCAACGGACAGTTCACCGACCTGTGCCGGGGGCCCCATCTGCCGCACATGGGATACATCAAGGCGATCAAGCTGACTTCCGTAGCCGGAGCCTACTGGCGCGGCGACGAGAAGAACAAGATGCTGACGCGTATCTACGGCATCACGTTCCCGAAGAAGTCGATGCTCGACGAGTATCTGGCCATGCTCGAGGAAGCCAAAAAACGCGACCATCGCAAGCTGGGCAAGGAGCTGGAGCTGTTCTGCTTCTCGCCGAGGGTCGGCGCGGGATTGCCGCTGTGGCTGCCCAAGGGCGCCGCGCTGAGGGACCGTCTGGAGCACTTCCTGCGCAATGTGCAGAAAAGATACGGCTACCTGCAAGTCATCACGCCGCACATCGGCATGAAAGACCTCTATGTCACGTCGGGCCACTACGCCAAGTACGGCAAGGACTCGTTCCAGCCGATCCACACGCCCGACGAGGGCGAGGAGTTCCTGCTCAAGCCGATGAACTGCCCGCACCACTGCGAGATCTACAAGTTCAAACCGCGCTCGTACAAGGATCTGCCGCTGCGCTTCGCCGAGTTCGGCACCGTTTACCGCTACGAACAGAGCGGCGAGCTGCACGGACTGACGCGCGTGCGCGGCTTCACGCAGGACGACGCCCACATCTTCTGCCGGCCGGACCAGCTCAAAGAGGAGTTCATGAAGGTGATCGACATCGTGCTCTACATCTTCAAGACGCTCAGTTTCGACAAGTTCACGGCTCAGGTTTCGTTGCGCGACCCGAACAACAAGGAGAAGTACATCGGTTCGGACGAAAACTGGCACAAAGCCGAACAGGCCATCATCGAAGCCGCCGCCGAGAAGGGACTCAAGACGACGGTCGAGCTGGGCGAGGCCGCGTTCTATGGCCCGAAACTTGATTTCATGGTTCGCGACGCGATCGGGCGGCAATGGCAGCTCGGCACGATTCAGGTCGACTACAACCTGCCCGAGCGCTTCGACCTGACCTACAAAGGTTCGGACGACAAGCCGCACCGGCCGATCATGATCCACCGCGCGCCCTTCGGCTCGATGGAACGTTTCGTGGCCGTGCTGCTCGAACATACGGGAGGCAAGTTCCCGCTGTGGCTCTCGCCCGATCAGGCGGTCGTGCTGCCGATCAGCGAGAAATTCAACGATTATGCGAAAAAAGTTTCGGATTATCTAAATAATTCCGATATTCGTGCTACGGTCGACGACCGCAACGAGAAGATCGGCCGCAAGATCCGCGACAACGAGCTGCGACGCATTCCGTTCCTGTTGATCGTGGGCGAGAAGGAAGAGGCCGAAGGCATGGTGTCGGTCCGCGCGCAGGGCGAGGGCGACCGAGGCTCGATGACGCAGGACGAGTTCATCGCTCTGGTACGCGAGAAAGTGGCCGGCGAGATCCAGACTCCGAACAAGTAGAGCGGGCCGTAGCGACATAGCAGAAAAAAAGAAGTGGGAGGACCTTCACCGGGTTCCCCCGCTTTTTGAAGGATAAAGGATTTACTAACTAACGGTGGAGGGCAAAGCTATAATTACAAAACCTCAGACAAGATCCCCCTATCGGGGCAGGGTGCAGGAGAAAGAAGCTGCACACCGAATCAATAACCGCATCACGGCGCCTCAGGTAAGGCTCGTGGGCGACAACATCGAGCAGCCGATGGTCGTTTCGCTGCGCGAGGCACTGCGCAAGGCGGACGAGATGGGACTCGATTTGGTCGAAATTTCTCCCAAGGCCGATCCCCCCGTATGCCGGATCGTCGACTACTCGAAATTCCTGTACCAGCAGAAAAAGAAAGCTAAGGAGATCAAGTCGAAGATCGTCAAGGTGGTAGTCAAGGAAATCCGTTTCGGGCCGAACACGGACGATCACGACTACAACTTCAAGCTCAAGCATGCGGAAAATTTCCTGAAAGAGGGCGCCAAAGTGAAAGCGTACGTCTTCTTCCGCGGCCGCCAGATCGTCTTCAAGGATCAGGGCGAAATCCTGCTGCTGCGCTTCGCGACCGATTTGGAAGAGTGGGCCAAAGTGGAGCAGATGCCGCGTCTGGAGGGGAAAAGGATGATTCTGATCCTCGCTCCGAAGCCGAAAAAGTAAACGGCCCGCATGCCCCGAAGCATCGAAACCCTCCCGGGAAACTCTCCGGGAGGGTTCGGCATACCGGATCACATCCCGACAGCCGGTTTCGTCCGAGAAGGAACTGACCTCGGCGGGAAACTCGCGGTCTCGGCCGGGGAAAGGTTTCCCTCGGCTTTCGGAGCGTTCCGCAACGGCATAGCGCGGACTGCTCGTTTCAATGGAAAGCCACAGCCGTTCAAGCGCTGACAGGCTAAACATGCTTATGCTATCGGACATTCACCACACGACAGTCTTCGGATCGCGCGGGACGGAAATGTCGAATGCGGAAATCGTTGCGGAAAGCCATCGATCGGGAACACGACCGGTCCGCATGTCCCGGACAGCCGTTCTCGGACATTTCGCGACTGCCCTGTCCGACGGAAAACGACAAACGGCCTGCGGACCCGATAAAATCGGCCATCGTTCCCGAAAGCCGCAAATAGGAACAGCCAGCCCCTCCCCTATCTCCCCGATACGACGAAATCTAAATCCCGAACTTATGAAAAAGAATCCGTTTCCGACCGTCTTTCTGACCGCTTTACTTTCGTGGGCGCTTACCGCCGGCACGCTGTCCGCGCAACCGACCGGCAGACAGGGTGCATCCTCCTATCCGCCCGTTCCGCCCTCCGAGCGCGAGGTGGGCATCGCCTACGGACTGTGGGCCGACAGGGACCTGTGGTCGAGCACATGGGACAAGCCGCAGATCGGCGAGTACGACTCGCGCGATCGCCGCGTCATACGCAAGCATGCCGAATGGCTCTCCGACGCCGGAGTCGACTTCGTCTGGCTCGACTGGTCGAACAATGTCACCTACGACCCCTGCAAGCTGTGGACCGGCGGCAAGCAGGACGTGATCGAAGACGCGACCGCCATTCTGTTCGACGAATACCGCAAGATGTCGGAGGCGGGCCTCCCCCACCCCAGAATCAGTATTTTCATCGGCGTGACCGGCGCGCCCGAGGCCGCCGAGGACGGTCGTCTCCAGAAAAAGGCCGACCAAGTATGGGAGATGTATGCCGGCAATCCCCGCTATCGGGAGATGATGCAGCTCCACGAGGGCAAGCCGCTGCTGGTCGTGTACGTCGATACGCCCTCGCCTTGGCAGAACGGCACGCCGGCATGGGACGACGAGCGTTTCGCGGTACGCTGGATGACCGGATACGTCAGCGAACAGGCGCCCCTGCGGACCGACGACCGGGTCAGCCGTTACGGTTACTGGTCGTGGGAGGACCGGGGCGAGCAAACCTATCCCGTCCGCGACGGCCGGCCCGAGTCGATGGTCATATGCGCGGCCGTGCGACCGCAAGGAAAGCCCGGAGATACCGACTACATTCCGGCCAAGGGTCGCCGCGACGGCGCGACGCTGCGCGAACAGTTCGCCCGGGCCCGCGCCGTCGGTCCCCGTTTCGCCATGGTCGTCTCGTGGAACGAATGGACCACCGGCGAGCAGCCCAGCATAGAGGTCAGCAAGGATCTGGAGCCCTCGCTCACGCTGGGCGACCGTTATCTGAAACTGCTGAAGGAGGAAATACGCCGGTTCAAAACCGAATAACCCGATATCCGAACCAACTGCCTAAAACGATACTGCCATGAGAAAAAACCCTGCGCGCCTCTCCGCTTTGCTCGGAGGCGCATGTCTGTTGGCCGGCTGCGCTTCCGGCCCGCAGACCCAAGCGCTCGCTCCGGCCGGTTTCGACCGCGTGACCGTAGGAGGCGAACTGCGACAGAGAATCGAGCGCAATTTCGACCGGCTGGAAACCGACTACTACCAGCCCGATCAGGTCTACTGGACCGAGGAGCAATCGGGCGGATGGCCCGGCGACAAGGAAGGCCGCACGATTCTGGCCCTCGTACTCGACGCTCGGGCTTCGGGCCGCACGCCGCTCTATCTCGACGAACTGATCCGCCGGCTGCCCCGCGAGCTGAATGCGAAAGGCTATCTGGGCTCGATCCATGAAGGATCGGCCGACGAACAGCAACTTTCGGGACACGGCTGGCTGCTCCGCGGACTGTGCGAATACTACGCATGGAAGAAAGACCCGCAGGTGCTGGAGATCGCTCGCGGCATCGTCGACAGCCTCTTTCTGCCGATCGCCCCGCTGGTGGACCGCTATCCGCTGAGCGAGGAGCAGCGCGTCTCAGGAGCCGGCGACATGTCGGGCCGCGTGCAGAATACGGTCGACGGCTGGGCGCTCTCGTCCGACGTGGGCTGCGTGTTCATCGGCATGGAAGGACTGATCCATTCGTACCAGTACATTCCGTCCGAGGAGTCGAAAGCATTGATCGACAAATTGATCGCGCTGTTCGAGCGAATGGACCTGACGGGAATCCGGGCCCAAACCCACGCCTCGCTCACGGCCCTGCGCGGCATGCTCCGCTACGCCGCCCTGACCGGCGACACGACGCTGATTCCCCGCGTCGAAAAGCGCTGGAGGCTGTACAAGGAATACGGCATGACCGAAAACTACGAGAACTACAACTGGTTCGAGCGCTACGACACATGGACCGAGCCCTGTGCGATCGTCGATTCCTATCTGCTCGCCACGCAGCTCTGGGCTGCGACCCGCAATCCGACCTATTTGGAAGACGCAGACAAGATTTATCTGAACGGTATCGCCGCCACGCAACGCCATAACGGCGGATTCGGCTGCGACAAGCCGGTAGGCGTCGTCTACCCGGAACTGGGCATTCACGCCGACGAAGCCTACTGGTGCTGCACGATGCGCGGAGGCGAAGGGCTGGGCCGCGCGGCGGAGTACGCCTACTTCACCGAAGGCAATCGGATCGTCGTACCGTTCTACCGCGAAAGCCGGTTGCAACTGCCCGACCGGAACGTCGTGCTCGAACAGCGCACCGATTATCCGTTCGGGGATCGAATCGAGTTCCGCTTTGCCGAAAAACCGGACAAGGAGGTTTCGCTCGCCCTCGTCGTTCCGTCCTATATGCAGCTGCGGTCGCTGACGCTCAACGGACATCCGGTCGAAGCGAACGTTTCGGCAGGATTCGCCGAAGTGGCCGGCCCGTTCTCAGCAGGGGACCGGATCGAGCTCGAATACGGCTTCGCCGCCCGCTGGGTACCTCTTGAAAACCGGGACATCACCGACCGAACGCTGTACAAGGCGATGTACGGTCCGCTCGTGCTCGCATACGAGGGCGAAGCGCCGCTGCATCTCGACGGAGAAACCCCGATTCTGGCCGACGGAGACGGCACGTTCCGGATCGAAGGAACTCCGTACGAACTCTCGCCGGTTTACCATCTGATGAGTCCGAAAGTCTGTCTGGCGGAAAACTATCGGCCGGGCATTACGGTCCGCATCGATTGAACCGGACGACGAGACTTGACCGAATCAAAGACGAATGCCGTCGGACCGTAGCTCCGACGGCATTCGTCTTTCTCAAAGGCCCTGGCGACCAACAATCCGGCAACAACCGCCGAGCATAATCCGAAACGAGCATCGGATCGCATTACCCCGACAGGCGAGCGATCGCCCGGCACGCTTCCGGCACGACGAAACGTAACCGCCGGCGCTGCGCCAACCCGGTCCCGGTCCCGGAGAAACCACCGGCTGCGAACCGCAAACCGGAATCGGAAGCATCGTACATCTTCCGTCCGATACGGACATGAGCCACGCACTGCATCCCGTCCGACTATTCAGGCCTTATTCCCCGGCCTCCAATACAGTCCGAGCATACCGGCGCGGACGGAGCATGAAACCTTTCCGTACACCGTAACCTGCCAGACAACCGAGTTACCCTCAGAACGCTTCCTTGCTCCATACCCGCAACCCGTAAACCTGCCCAAAAATTCCGTCGTCTTCTGAACAAACGCTCCATATCGCTCCGCAATATCCCGAACCGGAACAGCTCGCACGCGACCGGGCTTCTCTCCGACAGCGGTTCCGCCCGATTCAAAGAGTGCCGAAAGCACGGCCATATCATCGGGACACGCAAAAGAGACGTACCCGGCGAAGCAAGGCTTCGCACCGGCGCGTCATCGCGAACTTAACCCATCGTGCCGGCCCGGGACGGAGGAAATCAGAAGTCCGAGAATTACGAAAGCAAGGACGAACGGCGGTTCCGTCCGAAAATCAAGGAGCGGCAAACCGGCGGCTTGCTGCTCCTGAAAAGACGTATGAATCAGTTCTTCTGCGCACCGAACCGCAGCAGCCTCCGACCCGGACCGAAAACGCAGATAACGAAAGCACGATCCGTTCCTCGCGTGCCGCTACGACCCGTTCCCGGACTTTCTCAGCCGCAGGCAACTATTCCAGACCCATCAGCGACTGTATCTTCTTCGACAGCTCGGTATTGTCCATCACGCCGTTGATCCGCTCGGCGCCGGTCCCGTACAAATAGACGGGAACCATCGTACCGGAATGGCCGGTCGTGCCGAAATGATAGCCGACGCCGCTGTCCGACAGCGTGAAATCGGTCTCGTTGCTCGTGATCGACAGGCCCGACGTCTCGTGATCGGCCGTCACGACGACCAGCGTGCCCGGATGCGCGTCGGCATAGTCCATCGCCGCGCCGACGGCCCGATCGAAGTCGCGCGTTTCGGCCAGAATGCCCTGAGCGTTGTTGGCATGCGCCTCCGAGTCGATCTGCGAGCCTTCGACCATCAGCAGAAAGCCGCCTTTCTTTCCCGCGTTGTTCGTCAGAATCTCGAGAGCTTTTTTCGTCGCATCGCACAGATAGTTCTCATCGCGCCCGTTCAGTACGGTCGGCATGTACTCCTCCGAGAACAGGCCCACGATCCGGCCCTGATCGACGGCGTCCGCCTCCTGAAGATCGTACACGACACGGTAATCCTTGGCTTTCAGCTCGTCGATCAGCGTCTTCCCGTCGCCCCGTTCGGCCGCGAGGAACTTCTTGCCGCCGCCGAAAGCCACGTCCACACCGCTCTCGACGAACTGCTCGGATATCTCGTCCAGATCGTTCCTGCTCGGCACATGGGCATAAAACGCAGCCGGCGTGGCGTGCTGCAGATAAACCGTCACGACGAGCCCCGCCTTCCACCCTTCCTCCATGGCTTTCTCCATCATCGACTCGAACGTCTCGCCGTCGGGCGTCATTCCCAGCATGCCGTTATTCGTCTTGCGGCCCGAAGCCAGCGCCGTACCCGCCGCCGCCGAGTCGGTAACCCGGTTATTCGCCGAATAGGTCGTAATCAGCGCCACGTTTTGGCTGCGGTCGAACGAAGTCGGACGATAGCCCTCCTCGAGCATCATCATCGACACATGGGTCAGCCCCATGCCGTCGCCGATCATGTAAATCACATTCCTCACAGGCTCCTCTTTCGCGCGGGAGCTTTCCCGGGCCGACAAATCGGGCGCGACGGCCAGCATCGCAAGAGCCCAAGCCGTCCAAGCAAGTTTTCTCATTTTTTCGATTCCGTTTAATGTGGTTCGTTTTTCCCGTATCGGGATGATAAAGTTACTCTTTTTCGGCCAGCCGCCCTATTTTCATCCCATTAATTTTTCATTATTTTACCTTAAACGGTCCGAATTATTTGCGGGCAAGGAAATAATTATTACTTTTGCACTCGCAAACGCCGCAAGGGCGGGATAGCTCAGCTGGTTAGAGCGCATGATTCATAATCATGAGGTCGAGAGTTCAAGTCTCTCTCCCGCTACGAACGATCAATACGTTACAACGTATTGATCGTTTTGTTTTTTTATTTGTCGAAAAATTGCGACTGTCATTCGCTCGTTTTTGGGAAAACCGGTTGAATTCGCCTTCTTTGAACAGGATGAACGTGATCCCGGCTGCCGGTTCAGAACGACCACCTTTGCCGGAGAAAAATGCCTCCTTACAAGAAGTATTTTTCGCGACAGTTTAAAGTGTTCTACCGTCATACCCAGATCGCAGCCCATAAGCGTGACAGGTGCGAGTTCCATTACACGACAGACAACGACCACATGGCCTCACAGCACAAGTTCCGGACCGAATGGACACCTGAAAGGTTCCTGCAAAAGGTATCCCGATGAGGCTCGATACATTAGCAAAATACTCGAGCAGAAAGCCTATCCGGAACAGACATACAAGTCCTGTTCGGAATTCCGAGCTTTGCCCGGCAAGTCGGTCCGTAACGGCTTACGGAAGCCGGCCGTTGGCCAGTATAACTCTCGTGATCGAAGAGATACTTAAGGCAGTTTCAGCATGAAGAAGGTGCCAGATCCCGCGACACGAAAACATCCGACGGATATAAGCGAATACAGCCAAATTGATGAGCCGGCAAGCTCGCTAAAGCCCCAAGAGCCATACCGGCCGCCCGCAAGCGCACCGAACCTCATAACTTACTGATTCTCGATAATCTCGAACAACATCCTTCCGACTCTCAATCCCGCTTGGCACGGCTTGATATAATCGAAGACCGGCCCCAAAAGAAGTCTTCGATCATTCTTTCACGAATACCCGTGAAAAAATGGCATGATATAATCGGCGAGAAAACCATTGCAGACGCCGTTCCGGACAGGAACAGTACATCACGCACTGCGCATTGAACTGTACGGAGGACCTTTAAAAGAAAAAAACAGAAGCGTAGATAAATCAGAAAATGTATATCTGTTTCCAAAGTAGTGCTCCCGGTCGTTTTGCGGGCAAGAGCAAAGCAGGACTCTCGCTTAAATTACCAGCAAAAAACAGTTGTCAATCAGGACTCAAAAACTATCTTTCAAAAGGCCCCGTCCGAACGACAACTTCAAACGCTTCTTAAACATTAACTCGGAGGGGTCATTTTGATTCGGCGAGTGGCAGATCGGCATACCCACTTTTTGTACTGTAATATTTCATAGTTATCTTTAAGGTGTAAGAAATCATACCATATCAAGATGAAATACCATATGATCATCTGCGCCATCCTGAAAGACGAAACGCCCTATCTGGTCGAATGGGTGGAACATCACCTCGGCATCGGAGTCGAGCATTTCGTCCTGTACGACAACAACAGCGTGATCCCTGCCAAACAAACCCTCGAAGCGTATGTCCGGAAAGGAGTCGTAGAGGTTATCGACTGTCCGATAACCAATACCCCGCAGGTAAAAGCCTATTCTCATTGCCTTTTCAATATGCACGACCGGGCCGATTGGATCGCATACATCGACATAGACGAGTTTATCGTCCTGAAAAAGCATCGGGACATCCACGCTTTTCTGGCCGATTACGACGAATATGCGGGAGTCTGTCTGAACTGGGTGATCCATACGGCCAACGGCCATATCGAAAAACCCGAAGGACCGGTCATGCAGAATTATACGGAACCGCTACCCTATGATTTTCCGGCGAACCGTCATGTGAAAAGCATTGTCCAACCCGCAGGAGTCGGCATTGTCGTTTCGCCGCATTACGCCTTATACAGCGATGACTATTACGCGGTAGACGAAAAGCACCGGCACGTTCCCGGAGCCTTCAGCGAGTTCTCGAACGAGATCGCCCAAATAAACCACTATCAGACCAAAAGTTTCGAAGAGTGGCTCGACAAGGTAAAGCGGGGAATCGCGGACTCCAATTTCAACCGCCGGAAAGTCGAAGACTTCTGGCATTTCAATCCCCAGATGCTGCATTTAAAACGGCAAGTCGAGCAGCAGTATCAAGATAAAATCCGATCGCTCGGTCGATCATTACTCTGATTTAACGATTTTATCGGTTTGAGAATTCCGTTCGCCTTATAAAGCGGACAGCAACTGTACGAACAACGGATACTATCTTTCAATGGTTTTCTGTTGTTCTTGGGTCATGTAATCCATATATTCGGATAAAGGTTCCAAGCCCATCTCTTTTCGGTATTCGTCCACTTTTGTCGAATCTATTAAATTATGTACTTCAGCTTTACCGTTTACGAACGTACATTGTGTTCCGTATTTCTGTACTCCGGTTTTCCGAAGCATCATCCGGTCGATCAGCAGAGCAAAGTTCCACGATCCAATCTCGCCTCGTTCTACGGCATCTTCCACTTGGTCGAAATATTTCTCCTGTATATCAAGCGGCGCATGTTGAAGAACGAGAAACATCGCGTTTTGCGCACCGACCGAACGCAGACTTTGTCCCCATATTCCATATTCGGATATTATATCTTCTATTTCTGTCAGATTAATACTATCGACCTTGATTATTTGCTGTCGAATACGTTCATAGTCGGGTGAATCCGGCGGTGTTCTCGTCCATTCTTTTCTCCAGATCTGATCTTTTTCGAAAACCGAGTCCAGCCGAATAGTCAAATAATTCATCAGTGAATCCGTTTTTTTGATACGCTCCAAACACTGTTTAAATTTAACTTCATCCAACGAAGGAAAATCCTTATTCTGAGATGCATGTTCATAATAAGAAAATCCTCTTTCCGCTGCCATATTTAAAAACATAAACGCAAGCCGTTCATGTAAAGTTCTTGCCGACACAACAGCCGCTTCATAAAGATGTACGGGATTTTTGGGAGATTTTTCCGAAAAGGCATCCAGATAAAAATCGAATGCTTGTCGATAATTTTGTACCTTAATCGCATTACGGGCAGAATCTACCCAGTTCTTATAACATGGATCACTCTTTTGCCCTGCCGCAGGGAAAAACGATGACAATAAGGACAAGAATACTACACACAAAAATATTATTGGTCTCATAAGATCGACTTTTTTTGCCATTTATTCGTACATGGATTATAATTACATTTTGCTGGTGCTGAGAATGGATCATGAGGATCCGTTATATAAATGCGACAATCCAGACACATATATCTGTATTCACAATCTTTACACTTTTTTATATCATCTTTTTTAATATACCATAAATCCGTAAATCCTTTTTTTTGAACAGCCTCCTTTAAAGAGCAAGTACTGATATGACCGAATAAAACTGGAGCGGATGGGCAGTTTTTTTATTTTACCCCGTTTGTCGACAGATACCCCGGTTCAATACCCCTCGGCCTACAACATCCAGACAGAACGAGATCGGCCTCCAGCCACTCTCTCCGCTTCACGCCATCACTCGAAATCACTCCGCATCTTCCTGTTTCAGATCATCTTCCAACTGAAAATAATTCCTCACGAAATAGACCCACGAATCCA
>ENA-UONZ01000145-UONZ01000145.1-human-gut-metagenome-genome-assembly--contig:-C93old-NODE-145-length-126630-cov-10.433909_pt1 | contig 126630 bp, 111 predicted proteins | sample MGYA00242468_ERZ724015 | MGnify/ENA metagenome assembly ERZ724015
GCAACTTTGAGGAAGTCAATCTGCATTTTTGAGGAAAAAGTGCTTGCAAAAAACATTGCATCATGGATCGAGTAGTCCATGATGATATGTCCAGCATCATCCACCGGCTCCAGCTGCTTGATTCCTGTTCCAAATCGGCTGCCGATACCGGCTGCCATGATAAGTAATGTTGTGTTCATAATTTTTCTCCTTACTGTGCTCGTGCTGCTTTTATCGGACATACCTTAATGCACTGATAGCAACGAACACATTTACTTTCATCTATCTGCGGATACTCAAAGCCTTCTTCATCCTCTACCATAGAAATAGCTTCTTTCGGGCAGATGGCATAACAGGCCGTGCAACCACAGCATTCTTCTTTTCTTTTATATAGTACTGGTATATTTTTCACTCCAACTCCTCCTTACAATCAAACACGAAACACAAGGAGTAATCCATATTCTGTATTACTCTCTGCCCCCCCCCCGATTACTCGAAGCATATTTTTAATTATTTTCTTTACTTTCCTTTTTGCTCTTGTTTTCAAGGAATATTTTATCGGAGCAGCATACTTTCCTTCCAGCTCTTCGAAACTCATTGTGTGCATATCATCAAAAAAAGTATCTCTTTGTGACGGCCTTGCACATGACTTGTATTCAGCAGGATTTCCTTTTACACCAGCTTCATATGTCACCTCTTTTAATTTCATTTTGCAACTGATGTGTTCAAATATTTCTTGTCCCTTTTTTGTTCGGATTAATACGAGAGAGGTTCCTAGCCCATCATTCATTTCTGGTGCAACTTCTTTAATACCCCAGAAGTCAGCAACCGTTAAATCTGACATTTTCTCTTTTTTGGCCACACACTCATAGCATGATGGACGCAGGCAGTAATCTCTCAGAAACATCTGCATATATGGATCTTTATCTTTAGATATATAAAATCTTTTTACAGAATTTTCTGGAATATCCTCCAAAACTTCCTTCATGCCGAAATCAGTCCAACTTTCATCCTTGCAGCGAAAGTTAATTCCCTTCAGTTTTCCACCAGACTTTTTTTCTTGATATTGTGCGTATCCTCTCCACAATGCAGGTGATGGTGCTCCGTGACAAATCACATCCATGCAGATTAAGTTTTCATAATCTTTTCCCAAAAACTTCTTTAACCCGTTTACTTGGCAACCTGTTCCTGTAAATAACACAAGTTTTCCTGCTTGCAATTCTGCCTTAACTTTCTTAAATGTATCCCCAACTTTTGCTTGCAGGTATTTTGATCCACGGAGTTTTATTAGTTCACTTCGATCCGTAACTGCAATAAATTCTGCAGAATAGCAGTCTTCAGACATCGCGACACCATAAATAATGCCATTCTTATTAAGCACATACTCTGCCAGAGAAGAAAATACCGCTCCAGAAGAACTGCTCAATCTCACATCTTTATCTTTACTATAACAAGCATATACTTTTTCTGGCTTCACTCGTATATCCTCCTCTTCCAGTACCTTTTATACAAATCCAATATACCGCAACAATTTTTTATGATTCTTCAATGTCATCTGAGCAAGATGAACTACGATGTAACTAATGAATGGTGTCAGTACAAATCGCAATGTCCAATAAGCATACCAGTTTTCACATTCTATAATTCTACCAACAATCATCAGCACTGCCATGTGAATATAGAAAATTCCATATGAGCAATCTCCTATCTTTGATAGCAAGTGACAGCCACTACGATTATTTTCATTTTTCTTTAGAAGCCAGCCAATTATGGTAACAGAATAAAGAAATGAACCAACTGTTATCTGACTCGTATAGAATCCAATATCGAATCCTACTGCTCTCAATCCAACCGCTTCAACGCAACTTAATGCGAGCGCACCTGCCGCCGCATATCCATTGCATTTCAATTTCCATCCACAGCGCACATGAATTCCTAAATAATAAAAAACAAACCATGCTGGGAATAATGTTTCATATAGACGTGGTGAGATACCAACTATATAATTCCAAGCGTACAAATACATTAAGTAAAGCGGCGTTACTAACCATAGAATTCTACTGATAACTCCATTTTGTTTTACAGTTTTGACTAGCCAAGGCGTCATCATCGTAAGCTGCATCAAAACGACAATATAATAAAATGGAGTTGCTGACTTTCCAACAATAAATCGGTAAACAAATCCAAACCAATGAATCTCATTGCCACTGTGTACGATTTTTAATAGCTCAAGTCCACTATACAGTAGCGACCAAATCATAAATGGGATACACAGTCGCCCCCCCCCGATAAATTATCCAGTGTTTATAACTGAATTCTTTATCAGACAAGGCATCGACATTCACAAAATAACCGGCCATAAAAACAAATGTAGCAACTGCAAAATTGATGATCTGGCGAAGAACAACGAACTCTGCACCATATCCAGTAGAATAATTAAATCCACCTAAGGAATGAATCAATACAACCGCCAATATACAGATTCCCCGGATGCTTTGCCAATATTCTTTCTTTTCTTTCATCTCTTTATTTCCTTAAGATTTTTCTAATTGGACCCATAACAAGCTGCTTTTCTTCTTCATTCATTCCTAAGAAATACATTGAGAGTCCGTACACAACTGTATAGACAATTGCAAACACTCCCAGTTTAACAAGTCCCGTAATATTGGCAAATTTCATAATGAAAAATCCGACTACACAAGGTGCAATCAATGCCGGGATAAATTTAGCGATCTCTTTCCAAAAATAAAGCATATTCATTCCAATGCGGGCATGATAATACCAGTTCATAAATATAATATTACCCGCTATAAGAGAAATTGCGGTACCGAGCGCTGCACCAGCTGGTCCTATACATTTAATTAAAGGAATACTAATCGCCACGTTTGCAAGTGTAATAAAAAGGTAAACAATAGCTCTTGCTTTATGCATATTTTTTGCTCTCTGAATCTCAATACCAAGATTCTGTATCAATGGAACTGTTACCGGGGCAATTAAAAGAATTGCAACAATGTAAGCGGCATCGTATCCTGTACCTGCCCAGATTCTAATAAACGGTCGACCCAGATAAATAAATCCCGATAAAATCAAGAATAAAATCATAAATTGAATTCTACCAACTTTAGTAAACAATCGAGTTAATTCATTATCATCACCAGTCTCTGCTACAATCATGTTCACTTTAGGAACAAAAACATTGGATATCGAAGTTGAAAATTGAAGATACAGAGTATTAATTTGTCCACCAACACCATATACTGCAACAGCAGTAGTTCCAGAAAGACGTCCCAAAAGAAATTTGTCGACACTCCAGTTAATTTGATCAATAATCTGATTGATAAAAATAAAAAATGTAAAGACCCACATTTCTTTCATCAATTTAAAATCAAATTTTCCGAAAGTAAACCTGATGCTAAGTTTTTTTACGCAATATACAATATTAACTATCAAGGATGTAATTGTAAGACAAGTTGTTACGGACACCATTCCAATGGAACCATATCCCATAATTAAAAGAGGAAGTGTCAGGAAAGGGCTCGCAATGCCCTGTATTAGGCTAATTAGTTTTTGAAAAATAAATTTTTCTTGAGATGTTATATAACAATTAAAAACACTATTAGGAAAAGTTATTGCTAAATTAGCAACAAGTAGTCCCATTAAAATCCTTGCTATCGCATATTCGTTCTCTGTGAGTCCTGTACCAAAGATTCCCTTTATATTCCCCAACATAACAATTCCGCATAAAATGCAAATGCCCGAAATTATGCAGAAAATAACCATAAACATACCATTAAGTTTTGCCACTCCGTCCTCGTCTTTTTGAGCTTTATACCTAGAGTAAAATCTCATGTAAGAGCTTCCAAAGCCCAAACTTAAAAGGCTTAAATATGACACAACAGAATACACAAGCTGATATAAACCATATTCACTCTGTCCCAATAAACGCAACATGATAGGAGTATATAATAGATTTATTGCCATATGCACAGCCTGTGATAAATATGATAAAATAACTCCTAGCTTTCTTTGATTAATCATCGTCTATTGCACCTCATCTGTTGACATTTTTATCACTTTTTTGCTCATCAATATGTAGATATCCTTTTATTATTTTCTTAAAATTGAATATTAATCCTTTACGGGATTCCATAATAAATAACCTGCATCTCATATTCACCTTTCCATTTTCATTATAATCGATATATTCCAGTATTTTATTATTCGGTATTCCTTTTGCAGGAACTAAACTAACGTTTCCATTTCGATATGACCGAACCATGTTTAATATACAACCGTTTTTAAACAGACTCAAAAGTTCGTCATAATCATCCAATGCATAACCACACTGGTATTTTTGGACCATATCAGTCACATTTCCAGAATGTTCAGTTGTCAATATAAACGCTCCTCCCAAGAGAGCTTCATAGCAGGTAAAATTATATGTTTCAGCGCATTTAGAGCGTATAACTGCGATGTCAATTCGATTATCTTTAATTGCATTTGTCATTCCATTCTTTCCGTCCTTCTGGAATGACACTGGAATATTAATAATTCCAGGAATACATTTTTTTTGCATTCCCAAGTGGTAAAAAGATATATTGTCCCCTTTTAGTTCATTAAAAAGGTGAACATATTCTGTCCATCCCTTAATGTCATATTGTGTTCCTAAAAAGGCCACATTAAGATTGTTATCTTCTTTGGATGATAATTTTTTGCCTCCCAAAAGTGTTAAATGTTCAACTACAGTTGTGTTTCTTGCAAATTTTGAAAATGTAGATGTCCATACGGATTTAACAAAATCAGACGGTGCAACAAATAATAAGTTTTTATTCTCTCTGCAACAGGATGAAAATATGTCATCGAAAAAAGAATTTCTCTGTTGATTGTCTTTATAGTACTTACATCCGGAACACTTCTTTGCACCAGTACGTCCTGCACCACAAAATATGATATCGTTTTTAAGCAAATTGCAATTTTCGCAAATATAATAATAATCATGTATAAAGAAAATATAATTTGTCCTAATTTGGTTCACTAGGTAAAGAATATCTTCTTGCTTCCAAAACATCAAATGATGTATATGGCATCCCAAAAGATTTGCTCGTCCCTTCCAAGAAGCCAAGATCGCACCAATATTCTTTATGGAATAGGTTCCCTTATATAAATTATCAACATAGATTTTGTATTGCTTTCCCGCATGATCAAAAGGACAAAGAAAAACATAAGATATTCCTTTATGAATCAACATGTTTGCGTGCTCACCAATAACTTTCTCTACGCCACCAACATTTATTCTATAATCTAAATGCGCAATAGACAAAATATAATTGTTTTTTGGACAACAACTATCGATTTTATACATCATATTTTCACCTCCTCAAATAGCTCTCAAAATAATCTTTAGTCCTCTCCTGCTCATTCTCAATTTTGTGTTCTACGCTTTCATAATCAATAGAATATAAATCTTCTTCCTTCATGACATCTGAATAACGTGTACCAATATCGAGTTTGGTAAATAAAGTATCAAATCTACTTGACATGTCAACTATGCCGCCTTGTCTATTTGCAATAACAAACGTTTTTTTAAAGATAATAGAAAATATAGTTCCGTGATAAGAATCTGTGATAATGACTTTAGCATTCTTAATAAACCAAACAAATTCATCAGGTGATATTGCGTAATACTTTTTATCAGACATAACATCAACAATATCATAAGATTCTAATTTGAATTTTTTCAGTATACCTTCTTTTTCTGCATTATTTCCCAAAAAATAACATAATACATAATTATTATTAAGTTGAAAAAAACTAGGTTTTCTCGCAATAGCACTCCAAAAGTTATTTCCATGCAACAAGGTTGGATCAATATGAACAATAATTTCTATACCTGTCATTTCTTCTATAGGTTCTCTTAAATTAGATTCTCTAATAGAAATTTTACTAAATCCTTTCCAATAGGAAACAAATTCTTGAATCTTTTCTTTAGGAATATTTTCTGCTGCAATACTTGCCGCATATGAAATTCTCTTTTTCATGTCCGCAAAAGCAAGAAACATTGTAGAATTAACATGTGGAGAATATGGCGACCATATCTGATCGCTTCCACAAACAAAATAATCAAACTTATCGTTCAGATTGTGCGGTATTGTTTTTTCAGAAATATACTCCGAATAATATGAAATGTATTTACTATCAAACATCGTAAACTTACGATGGCGCTGTTTCTCAAGAATATAATTTTTTGGATGTCCAATCATCCTTCTAAAGGCTTTAAATCTTTTTCGCAAACCGCCACCCGGTATTTTCTGTGGTATTGTCAATACGCATTCACTATATTGTTTCAGATATTCTTGTAATGCATAATTCTGTAGTCTTTGCCCAAAATTGTCTCCAAATGTAAATGTTACAATACCTACTTTCATTTCTAATTACCTTCCTCTGCTATCCGCATTGTAATCGTATTCTGCGGCAGTAATCTAATAGCCACACACAAAAAAGCCATAAAATATGTCACTCTGTCAATAATATAAATTTGAGTAAAATATGACATAAACGTCATTAATGCAAAAAATAATATCCATCTTTTTACATAACCAGTACTTTTACCTGCAAATAATTTAGCCATACATACATTATAAGAAATATAGAAAACCATTCCTCCCATATACACAATCGGTTGAATCGCAGTCATCCCAAAATGGCGGTTAATTGATTGGTCAGCAAACATTTTAATACTTCCCCATCCTTTTCCCCATAAACCACCATTTATCCACGCAATCATGTAGAGTCTAAACCTTTCATCTACTGACGATATTTGTCCACCCTTTAATGCATATGAATTAATTGTTATGTTTAATTTATTCGCGATATCTGCGAGTTCGGGATTACTACTATTTGAAATAATATTTAGTACAAGTAATCCCACTAAAACAACTAAAATTGGCTTCCAAAACCTTGTAAACAAATTATAAATATTAATCTTTGTCCTGTATAGAAAATAAATTACAAGGATCATTGGAAGCAAAATAAACAAACCCTTATTATCATTTTTTGTTGCAACAAAGAGTGACAATAATATCGAAATGAAAACATAAATATAAGATTTAAATCTCACTTGAATGATTTGCTCATTAACAAAACAAAGATTTAATATGATTATGAACAGTGCAAATATCGTCACACAATGTGTACCATCAGCCCCAATAAAGCCAGTAATCATATCCACATAATAAACATTTCCATTTGATTGCGTATCCATCAAGAAATAATTTCCCTGCGCTTGAATAAGCATCAAGACATTATTTACTATAAAATACACATTCATAATTGGTAAAATTCGTTTTAGATAGTTTTTAACAAAATCAGTTTTTAGGTTAACGATGTATGCATAATAAATTAGAATTATTGAGCTACTTAGAATTTTATTTATATTTTCACTTACATTTATGCCACTGCTTCCAATCACATTACTAACGAACAGTATTCCTGTAACTATAATTAATATTAAAGCCAATCCATCAATAGTTTTTATTTCAATTCTCGAATTATTATAAATAAGGCTACATATCATTAATGTTAACAAAATCATTGGTATTTTGTTTGTAAAAACATGCGCCCAAATTAAAAGCAAAACATAAGAAAGGGAGAGGGTTAAAATAATCCCATCTAAAGCGTCTTTTCTTTTAATTTCAAACCTCATATTTGCTAACACCTCCTCTGATTTTCAAACCTAATTATTAAATTAAAACTGCTCCGCTTTTCCACTTTTTCCATTAATAAAATCTTGCAATGCCATAATTAAAAGTCGCACCGTATTTTTTCGTTGGATGCACCTTTTTATTTCACGCTTTCCTATTCTCAAATACCCTTTCCACTTTTTTTTACTATAATCAGAAACCATATATAACCCATTTCTGATCATATAATAGTTTTGAACTGGACTATTGGTTTGTGTTGATGCATTAACTTTATGGTAAATAACAGCTTTACTACAATAAAGTAATCGAATGTCTTGTTTCAACGCATTGCAACAGTAATCCGCATCTTCGAAATATAAAAACTGCTTTTCTGGAAGCATTCCGATCTTATCAATCACAGTAGCTGGAATAAGCATAAGACATCCAGTTATAAATGTTACTTCTCGATCTTTTAACTTTCCTCTTTCTTGATAAGTGTTGTAATATGTATGAATTGTTAATGCTGTATCAGTGATAAATTCACCACCGGCATACCAAATTTTATTTCTATCGGATTCATAATATATTGTCCCACCAATAATTGCATTTTTATATTTTTCTGCTGTTTTTACCAATTCACTCAAAAAATCTTTATCCACTACTGTGTCATTATTTAACAATAAAACATAAGTCGAATTATACTTTCTTAGTGCATACTCGATTCCTTTATTATTCCCCCCTGAAAATCCTACATTCTCTTCAATCATAATAATATCGGCATAATCACTAATATTATGATTTCCAGATATATTTCCCTTACTAGAACCGTTATCAACTACTATAATATTAAAATTATCATATTGGATTTCTATCAAACTTTTTATGCACTCTTCTGTATCTTTTTCACCATTGTAATTTACAAGGATAATCGAAACATGTGGGGTTTCTGCTGCCATTTTCTGTCCTTCCTGTCACTTATTTATAATATATGTTATTATCTATTGACCATACTCTCTATTATATCCTTAGCCCTAGATTGAAGCTTTTTCGAGTCGCAATACTTCATATAATACGCACGAATATCTGGATAATAGTTTCTTCCTGTCTTCTTAACATCCTTTATTGCTTGGACAAATTCGTTCGCTGTATTACAACGATACACGCCTTTTAGGTCTTCTACATCGTATCCTTCAAGGGCTTCATCCGTTGCTATAATAGGTTTTCCATACATCATAGCTTCTGCGGTTTTCACTTTCATTCCAGATCCAGAAAAAATAGGCATTACTATTGCAGCAGCTTCCTTATAATATTGACCTAAATCTTCAACGCCACCAACAATATAAATGTTATTTAAGCAATTGTCATTCATATCAAGCGTAAGTTTATCCATTCCTTTTCCAACTATATCAATTCTAGCATCGACATAAGGAGCTACATTTTCAGCAAGCCATTTTGCACCATCGATATTAGGTTTAAAATAACTTCCAACAAACAGAAAATCATTTGCATTAGTGCTTATCAAATCCGCTTCTTTTGCTTTGTCATCCAACGTTACAGAAAATATTGTATCAATTTTGCATGAAAATTTTTTCTCATACGCCATACAATCTCTTGGACTAATGCAAATGAATTTGTCTGAGAAAAAAATTGCCTTTTTCTCATTCATTTCTATTCCCATAATTTTCATCTTAAAATGTGGTTTTTTCCAAGATGGTTTACAATAAATTTTGATGTATTCGGATTCAACATTATGTGCGAAGGTAACTACTTTGCTACTGGTATTTTTCTTGATGAATTCAGCAAGTCGGCCATATTGTGGCGAATCCAGCCATATTAGATTGTAATGTCCATCAACTATTTTCTTTTTAATTACTCTTTCTCCAGCATTTGTAATATAATTGTGTCCCATGAATTCATTAAATGTTCTTTTGATTCCTCTAATGTTTCCTTCAATCCAAGTCATTCCTACTGTTGCATCAATCTCCCGCAAAAAATTATTATCTGGATTTACCACACAGATATCTACATTTTTTGTGCCAAATGCATCACAAATTAGACCGTAATTTCTATTCATAATTGCAATGCCGCCAGTATTTTTCTGATTCAAAAATGGCATAGAAGCCACGAATAATGCTTTTCCATCCATGCAGTATTTATTCTCCATTTCTATTAATCTTCGATTATGAACTCACACAATCTGTCCAAATCTTTTTTTTGTCTATCGTATATCTTATTAAACTGCTGCAGTACTTTATTCATGTCAATCTTTTCATTTGCAGCAGTTAAAACTCTTGTGGCCATTTCATCTATATCATATGGGTTAACATAGTAAACAGCATCACCACACACTTCTGGCAGAGAACAAATTCCAGAAACAACACAGGTTTTTCCATATTTCATTGCCTCTAGCGGCGGCATACCAAATCCCTCATTCAGGGATGGGTACACAAACACATCACAGAATTTGTACAGTTCCTCAAGTTCAAAAGTTTCCACATAACCCTTGATTACATACTTAGCGGGATTTTTTATGCCCTTCTTTATTTTTTCATTAAGCCCCCCAATAACTACAATTTTATAGTCGCTTAAATATCCTCCAGCAAACAAGGTTTCAAAAGCAAGAATTGCTCGATAACTATTTTTTATCCACCGATCTCCCCCCATTATTAAGATATATTTACTATCAATTGGTGAACTTTCAGATTGTGATAATTCTGCCTTTTTCTGAGGGGTATAAAAAACGGTAATTTTCTTATCCTTAATTTCAGGATAATGTGATTCAATCGAATATTTTGTGTGATTTGAAACACAAACCAATTCATCAATCAATTTAATATTATTTCTAAATTGATTTATCTTTCTTTTCTTATAAACTTCTGGCAACAAGTATTTAATATATTCTTTAATAGAGGACTTACCATTCGAGTACAAGTAAGCATACCTATCTGCTGGTTTTTCAACAAACCTAATGCCATGAATCGTACCTTTTATTTGAACATTATTCGGAAATAGCTCTTTTTTATAATAGTATGGCATTCCAGAATAGAAAATATCAACTTTCTCCTTAATGCAAATATCAGTTACATCAGACAAACTACTAACATTATAATACTTGATATGTTTATCATTAATAATGTTATATATCCATTCATCTAAAAATAGATTCTTGTTAAAAAATACAACTAGTTTGTATTCTCCCACATATTTTTCAACCAAATTTATAAATACTGCTTTTATATATTCTCCACCGCCATGAAATTTTGATGTAAGTGCTGGCTGCGCTTCTAGTAAGTCAAACAATATCGTTTTCATATATACTCCCTTCTTAGTCATGCGTTTAGATATCAAATATATAACTAAATTTACAGCAATATCTTCAAATATTTGGTCTGCATTGAAGTTATCGAATAATTCTCTTTGACATATTGATATGATTTATTCAGCAGAATTCTTTTCTCATTATTATTAATTCCGAGTATCCAAATAATCTTTTTTGCAAGGTCAGCAGCATCTTCAGTTTCAAATAAGATTCTGCTATCAACGGCAATATCTCTATTCATAATAATATTTGAAGCAAGGCAAAGTTTCATATTATAGTAAGCTTCCAAAACTACATTTGGTGTTCCCTCCTCAAATGAAGGAAGAATAACTAAATCAGCCCTTGCATACATTTCATCTATTTGACTAACATAACCTGGAAAAGAAACATATTTTTCCAGGTGGTGTCCTCTAACAAATCTTAACAGTTCTTCATTATACTCTTGATCTTCTACTTGCCCTGCAAAACAGCAGCTGATATTAATTTTTTTTCTAAGAATTTCAATCGCTCTAAGAACAACCATCTGGTTTTTTACTGGGTTTATTCTAGCCGGAACTAGTATAGATACAGTATTACCTTCAATTTCAGATTTTGGCAGTTTTTTTTCTAATATTCCATTGTTAATACACTCAACATTAGTTTTCAGGTTTTTCGACATGTATTCTGATGCACTCTTTGAGTTTGCTACAACTTTATCACATGACTTCAACAGTCTTCTTTTCAAAGAAGAGTTACACATTTTAATACCCGGATTTCGCTCATTAAATAAAACACGAATTCCTTTAGCTTTGCACACCGGAACACACATTAGTCCTGTTAAATTCGTAAACATACTCCATGTGAATTCACCTCCGTGCAAAAAAATCCATTTATATAAAAGCAAAAGTGATTTGATTTTATTCTTTACGGTTTTATTATCTACGCCTACAGTATTTAATCCTAGGAATATAAAATGAACATCTTTATGCCTTTCAACATAATTCCGACACTCATCATCCAACATAGAACCATTTTCAACCAAAACCGTTGACCGCACGTTTGCATTTTCCAGTCCCTCTACAATGTATCTCACCTGTTGCTCGGATCCACCCATAAAAAGCTGAGGCATCAATATTAAAATATTATTTTCTTTTTCTTTTAATTTTCTCATCATTTTATCTGGCATTCTCTTTTATACTTAATCGCTAAACCAAGAATTTTTCTATCATCCACTAAGTAACGCTTTGCCATACGCTTTGGATCTTGCGTAATTCTAAAAAGCCACTCCAAGCCATGGTTTGCCATCCAGCGTGGTGCTCTCTTAATACTTCCCGCTTCAAAATCGAAACTAGCTCCCAGTCCAAAAGAAATAGGAACTCCAAGTTCTGCACAATGATGATACATAAACTTTTCTTGTTTCGGGCAACCCAAGCCAACAATTAAAATGTGGGGAGCTGCCTCTTTTATCATGGATTTAATTTTATCCATTTCCACAGGGTCTTTTTCAAATCCGAATGGTGGAGAGTATGTGCCAACAACCTGTAAGCCCTTAAATCTATTCATAAGATTCTCTGCTGCTTTTGCTGCCACACCCTCTGCTGCGCCGAGAAAAAACATCTTATATCCTTTTTCAGCGGCCATCTTACAGAGAAAAGGGAATAAATCAGATCCAGATATCTTCTCTTTAATCGGTGTGCCATACCAGCTAGCAATCCACAGCAGTGGTTTTCCATCGGTCAGAATTAGTGACGCATGCTTGTATACTGCCTGTAGTTCTTTATTTGTTTCAAGCTGCACAATATGATCCACATTAGGTGTCACCACATAAGCGCTTTTATTTTCCTGAATCAGCTGATCAATAGCATGCAATGTTTCCTGCATTGTCAGGTTATCAATCTCTGTATTCATAAATTTCATTCTTGCCATTTATTCATCCTCACCATCGACTGATTTAGCACCGAACTTTAATCAGCTCAGCGTCACCAACGACCAAGCATCTACCCAATCCAGCCGGCAAAAACAGCGTTTCACCTTTGCTAAAGCGCATCGGTTTCTGCTCCGCATCCATCGTCTGCACTTCACCATACCCATCTAGGCACATTAACACCTGAAACGAAGTATCCATAACAGAAAAGGCAAAGCCCTTTGTGACCTGAATCCGCTCCGTTTCAAAGTACTTGCAGCGGCAGAGCAGCTCACGTGAGCAGCCAGAATAATACTTCACCATTCTCGGTTTCTGGCTGGCATCCGGCGCAACCTTCATGTTCATAACCTGCACAGCTTTGTCAAAGTGCAGCTCTCGCTTTTTGCCGTTCTTATCCACACGGTCGTAATCATAGACACGATAAGTCACATTGGAACTTTCCTGAATCTCTGCCACAAGGATACCTTTACCGATACCATGTACAGTACCTGCCGGAACAAAATAAGTATCGCCCTTGTGGACGGGAACCTTTTGCAGATGCTTATCCAGTGTTCCTGTTTCAACCGCTTTCCGGAGGATTTCTTCCGTCACCTCATGCTGAAAACCGTAAATCAGATGTGCGCCCTCATCGGCATCAATGACATACCACATCTCGGTCTTGCCATTGTCGCCTTCGTGTTCTCTTGCATATTCATCATTGGGATGAACCTGAACAGACAAGTCTTTCTTGGCATCAATAAATTTTACCAGTACAGGCAACTCACCATTTTCCACTTTTGTTCCGAGGTATTTCGGATGTACTTTCAGCACTTCAGCCAGTGTTTTTCCTTTATATGTACCATTTGCCACGAAACTAGGCCCATCCGGATGAACCGAACACTCCCAAGTTTCTGCTAATGGTGTTAAATCAATCTTTTTACCGTATTCTTCCCGAAGTCGAGTACCACCCCACAAATAATCTTTACCCGTCGGAATCAATTTCATGATTTCCATTACTCTGTCTCCCACTATTTTTATTCCATCGGAAATTTAATCTTATCTGTGACGCTGATTTCTTCGCCAAGCTGAACTTCTATCATATCCAATGCTGTAATAGCTTCTACCGTATGCTTGCAGCCTGCTGCAATAGTGATTACATCACCAGTACGGAGAACCTGTTCCATACCGTCCACGGTGGCCTTACCCTTACCAGAAACGACAGTCCAGACTTCCTCACGGTAGTTATGCATGTGGTAAGTCATATGCTCACCAGCTCTCATGGAAATCTTAACTGTCATAGAACCCGGCTGCACATCGATAACTGTATAAGTACCCCAAGACTTCTCAGCATACATTGCCTCTGTCTCGATTTTCTCTACATAGGGTTTCATATAGCCACTGCGTTCCTTATCGGAAATCAGGATGCCATCACCACTAGCCGCAATAATCATGTCTTTGCAGCCCATGCAGAGAATTGGAATATTCAGCTCATTCACCACATTGGTGTTCTCGCAGGTTTCATCCAGAATGGCCTTGCCCTTGGTCTTATCTGCCATGACCTCGGCCATCATGTTCCAGGTGCCGACATCCTTCCAATCTCCGCTGTAACGCAGGACCTGAATGCTGGATTCTTTTTCAACCACTGCATAGTCAAAGCTGATTTTGGTCAGTGTGTCGTATTTATTGAAAAGATCACGATAATCCTCGAAGTCGATCATGCTGTGAGCCTTATCCAGCAGGTATCCCAGCTTAAATGCAAAGATACCTGCATTCCAAAGTGCACTCTGAGCCAGATACTTCCTTGCCGTCTCTACATCGGGTTTTTCCTTGAACTCTTTAACTTTGCTGACATTATCACCTCTTTCAGGGATGATATAACCATACTTCTCACTCGGATAAGTCGGCTCAATACCCATCAGCGTCAAGTTTGCGTTGCCCTGTTCAGCCAGTTCCTGCAAAGTTTTAACTGCTTCGTAGTATGTATTGTCCACATACGGATCAACCGGGCAGACAACAACAGCTTCGTTCTCTGCAACACCCAGTTCATCGTGGAGATAAGCTGCCGCCAATGCGATTGCCGGAAATGTATCCCGGCGGCAAGGTTCTACGCAGATAGATGCTTTCTCTCCCAGTTGATTCTTAATGGCACTTGCCTGTGATTTACTCGTTGCAATGGTAATTTTTGCGTCAGCATCTACCGTAGTAATCTGACGATAGACACGCTGCACCATAGACTCATACTCGTCATCATTCTTGAACAGCTTGATGAACTGCTTACTGCGCACATCATTGGAAAGAGGCCAGAGACGCTTACCTGAGCCACCAGAAAGTAAAATAATATTCATAATTTTTTCTCCTCTATCTTTACTTCAAGAACTCTTCAGCACTCTTACGAATTTCTGCTTCCACAGTTTCAGCAACTTCCTTATTCTCTGCGCTGACAGAGATATAAGTTTTGAGCTTCGGCTCGGTGCCAGAAGGACGCACCACGATGGAGCAGTTATCTTCCAACAGGAACTTCAGCACATCAGACTTTGGCAGGCCATCCAGACCCGGTGCATAATCCAGTAGCTTGACGACCTTCTTACCACCAAACGCTTTTATGTCACCACGGAATACCTGCATAATGCTCTGCATCTTTGCGAAACCAGCACTACCATCAAATTCATAGCTGTGCAGGGTATTCAGACAATAACCATATGTCTTGTACAGCTCGTCCAGCTTATCCAGTAGGCTGATGCCTTTGGTAGCATAATAGCTGAACATCTCGCAGATCATATAGGCACCATCTACGCCGTCCTTATCCCGGACGTAGGAGCCGGTGAGGTAGCCGTAGCTTTCCTCAAAGCCGAACACATAGCTGTCGACCTTGCCCTGCTGCTCCAACTTGCCGATCTGCTCACCGATAAACTTGAATCCAGTCAGCACATTGATAGTGCGCAGGCCATAGTGAGAAGCAATCCGCTCCCCCATGTCCATCGTGACAATGGTCTTGACCATGACAGGGTCAGCAGGCATCTTTCCATGCTTTACTCTCTGGCTGCAAATGTAGTCCAACAGCAACATACCGGTCTGGTTACCGGACAGCAGTTCATACTCACCTGCCTTGTTCTTAACAGCAATGCCCACACGATCACAGTCCGGGTCAGTTGCAAGCAACAGGTCAGCATTGCACTTCTTGGCATATTCTATACCCAGTTTCATTGCTTCCTTAATCTCTGGATTAGGATATGGACAGGTCGGAAAGTTGCCGTCTGGCTGCTCCTGCTCCTTGACCACGGTGATGTTGGTATAGTCCATTTCTTTTAGAGTACGAGTTACAGGCTTTAAGCCGGTACCGTTCAGTGGGCTGTACACGATAGCTACGTTCTTATTAACTTCTTCGCCAAACAGAACGGACTGGCTCTTGACCTGCTCCACAAAGGCGGTGTAGACTTCATCCGGAATGTACTGGATACTGCCGTCTGCCACACCTGCTTCAAAATCGCTAGTCTTAACATCTGCAAAAATATCCAGCTTTTCAATTTCGGCCAGAATCTCCGTAGCAGCCTCGGTCGTAATCTGGCAGCCATCAGCACCGTAGACCTTATAGCCATTGTACTTGCTAGGATTGTGGGATGCGGTCACCATGACACCTGCAGAGGTATGCAGATAACGGGTCGCAAAAGACACAGTCGGAACCGGCATCAAAACAGGCCAGATATTGACCTTGACACCATTCGCAGCAAACACACCGGCGGCCAACTTTGCAAATACATCGCTCTTGATGCGACTGTCATAGCCGATGACTACAGACGGAGTTTCAAAATTCTTCTTTAAATAGTCCGCCAGACCCTGAGATGCCTTTGCAACCGTGTAGATGTTCATACGGTTGGTTCCTGCGCCAATAACGCCGCGCAGGCCGCCCGTTCCAAAGGCAAGATCACGATAAAAAGCATCTTCAATTTTTGCATCGTCCAACGTTTTCAGTTCGGCAGCAACATCCGCATCAGCAGTTGCATTTGCCAGCCAACGCTCGTATTCCTTTTTAATATCCATAATAATTTCCTCATCTTCTGTGCATTTTCTTAGTCACGCTGGAAAATATCTCTCGTATAAACTTTCTCTTTTACATCATCAAGGCACTTATCATACCGGTTTGCAATGATAGCTTGGCTCTGCTTCTTAAACTCATCCAAATCATTTACAACCACAGAGCCAAAGAACTTCTCGCCATTCTTCAGTGTTGGCTCGTAGATGATAACTGTTGCACCCTTGGCCTTGATGCGCTTCATGACACCCTGAATGCTGCTCTGACGGAAGTTGTCACTGTTGCTCTTCATAGTCAGACGGTAAACACCGACAACAACGTCCCTTTCCTTGCTCTCATCCCAGCTATCATTTGCCTGATAAGCACCAGCAATTTCCAGAACGCGGTCAGCAATGAAGTCTTTTCTTGTCCGGTTGCTCTCAACGATTGCTTCAATCAGATTTTCCGGCACATCAGCGTAATTTGCCAGAAGCTGCTTGGTATCTTTCGGCAGGCAGTACCCGCCATATCCGAACGAGGGATTGTTATAATGAGTGCCAATGCGAGGATCAAGACAGACACCATTGATAATCTGCTGTGTGTTCAGTCCCTTCATCTCAGCGTAAGTATCCAGCTCGTTGAAATAGGACACACGCAGTGCCAGATAAGTATTCGCAAAAAGTTTAACGGCCTCTGCTTCGGTAAAGCCCATGAACAGCGTGTCGATATTCTCCTTAATAGCACCTTCTTGCAGGAGTTCTGCAAAGGTGTGTGCTGCCTTCACTAGTCGAGCGTTCTCCACGTCGGTACCGACGATAATGCGGCTCGGATATAAGTTGTCATAGAGAGCTTTGCTCTCACGCAGGAATTCTGGGCTGAAAATGATGTTGTCACAGTGGAACTTCTCACGAATCGATGCAGTGTAGCCAACCGGAATGGTGCTCTTGATAACCATAATTGCTTCCGGGTTATACTCAATCACAAGCTTAATGACCGCTTCGACTGCACTTGTATCAAAATTATTCTTCTTACTATCGTAATTTGTAGGTGCAGCAATGACCACGAAATCAGCATCAGAGTATGCTTCCTTTGCATCCAGAGTTGCAGTCAAATCCAGCTCTTTTTCTGTCAGGTATTTCTCAATGTATTCGTCTTGAATCGGAGACTTACGGTTGTTGATCAGCTCAACTTTCTCCGGAATGATATCCACAGCCGTAACATGATGATGCTGGCTCAGCAGTGTAGCAATGGAAAGACCAACGTAGCCTGTGCCGGCCACTGCAATTTTCAAATCCTTAAACTCTCTCATTTTTCTATCCTCTAATTATTTATAAAATTCTGCATACCACTCAGCGAACTTCCGCAGACCGGTTCTTAAATCCGTGCTAGGCTTATATCCGAAGTCGCGCTCCAACGCACTCGTATCTGCATAAGTAACAGGCACATCACCCGGCTGCATCGGGACCAGTTCCTTGTGTGCCTCGAAGTCGTAATCCTCCGGCAGAACCTCGGCACGAATCAGTTCTTCACTCAGAATCTGCACGAAGTCCAGCAGATTCTCCGGGTTCTGATTGCCAATGTTGTAAACTGCATACGGCGGAATCGGCAGACCGTCCTCACCGTTCTTCTTGTCCGGTGCCTTCTTCATCACACGGACAACACCCTCCACGATGTCATCCACATAGGTGAAGTCGCGCTTGCAGTTGCCGTAGTTGAAGATCTTGATGGTCTCACCCTTCACCAGCTTGTTGGTAAAGCCAAAATATGCCATATCCGGGCGACCAGCAGGACCATACACTGTGAAGAAGCGCAGGCCAGTGGACGGGATGTTGTACAGTTTGGAGTAAGCATGGGCCATCAGCTCATTGGATTTCTTAGTTGCCGCATACAGGGAAACCGGGTTATCTACCTTGTCATCCGTGCTGTACGGAACCTTTTTGTTGGAACCATAAACAGATGAGCTAGAAGCATACACAAGATGCTCCACGCCTGTCTGATCGTTATCATAGGAATGACGGCAAGCTTCGAGGATATTGTAAAAGCCAATCAGATTACTTTCTATGTAAGCATCCGGATTTGTGATGGAATAACGGACACCGGCCTGTGCTGCTAAGTTTACCACTACTTGCGGTTTATACTTTTCAAAGATTTCTGTAACCAACGCTTTATCCGCAATACTGTCCTTGATAAAAATAAAGGAAGGATGCGCTGACAGCTCAGAAAGCCTTGCTTCCTTCAATCGCACATCGTAGTAATCGTTCATGTTATCGATGCCGATAACTGTCACATCCTTCACAGCATTAAAAAGTCGCTTTACCAGATTAGATCCTATAAATCCAGCAGCGCCAGTCACTAATATTGTTTTTCCGTTCAAATCTACATAACTCATCTCAAGGTTCCCCTTTGTCTCTTTTTATCTATGATCGAAATCACTGTGGAAAATACATTCGAGTATTCATAACATCTTCATGATTTCCACAGTGCCTATCAGCCAAAGTCATCCATTAAATCTCTTTTTCATGACATGTCTACCCGATCAACGCAGTACAAAATCTTGTTAAATCAGCCCATGAAATGTTCATTTACACTCCCTAACCATCAACTATTCCATTTAGGGCAGGCACCTCAAACATTGAATACTTTATTGACTCCTATCAGCTTCAATAATCCCATTTGGCTAAACACCCTTTGTACATAGCAATCGGAAAAAAACGATTTTCATCCAACTAATATCGGTTGGACAGACCTGCCATTATGTAGCAATCATTTCGTAAAAACGCTGATAAAATCAGGCTTTCAGCGGTGTGGACATCATTCCTGCAATTATTTTCATCCCATGATTTTTCTTTATAATGACCTCATCATTGTTTGCTTCTATCTATCCAAAATGAATAATTTCATGTTCTTATCAACCAATCATGCTCTTGACTTTTGATTTATAATAGGCAACCCTCCGCCTAATCCATCCGACTTTCGCTTTATAATGATGTAATCACTATACAAACGCTTTTACACAAAAACACCTTTTCCAGCCCATTTTCATGTATTTTCCGGTCATCATACCGTTTTCCTAACCAACTAATTCTTTCGCCCAGCCATTATCATAGAGCGCCTTTGACTCCCGCAAAAATTCCGGGCTGAAAATAATATTGTCGCAGTGAAATTTCTCACGCACGGAAGCTGTATATCCCACCGGAATCGTAGATTTAATCACCATGATTGCCTCCGGATTATATTCAATAACCAGTTGAATCACTGCCTCAACCGCAGAAGTATCGAAAAAGTTCTTTTTGCTGTCATAGTTTGTAGGCGCCGCAATGACTACAAAATCCGCGTCTGAATATGCCTCTTTCGCATCTAAGGTTGCAGTCAGATTCAGCTTCTTCTGTGCGAGATACTTTTCAATATACTCATCCTGGATCGGAGATTTTCTGCTGTTAATCAGCGCTACCTTCTCAGGAACAATATCCACGGCCGTCACCTGATGATGCTGTGACAGCAGCGTGGCGATGGAAAGGCCTACATATCCCGTTCCGGCCACTGCAATCTTCAGATCCTTAAATTCTCTCATAGTCGTTTTTCCTCCCAGCCTTTGTATCTTTGCCGCTCACATGCAGTTTTTACATATAAAACTCCTTATACCACTCGGCAAATTTCCGTAGTCCCGTTCTCAAATCTGTGTCCGGTTTAAATCCGAAGTCACGTTCCAGCGCTGATGTGTCTGCATAGGTAACAGGCACATCACCGGGCTGCATAGGCACCAGTTCCTTATGGGCCTCAAAGTCATAATCCTCTGGCAGAACTCCAGCTCGTACCAGCTCTTCGCTCAGGATCTGAATGAAATCCAGCAGGTTCTCCGGGCGGCTGTTTCCGATGTTGTACAGAGCGTAGGGCGGCAATGGCAGGCCGTCCTCATCTGTTGCCCTGTCAGGAGCTTTGCCCATCACCTTCTCCACGCCGGTTACAATATCTTCAATATATGTAAAATCTCTCCTGCAGTTTCCATAATTAAAAATCTGAATGGTCTTTCCTGCCCTCAGCTTATCTGTAAAGCCGAAGTAGGCCATATCCGGGCGGCCAGCCGGGCCATAAACGGTAAAAAACCTCAGACCAGTAGATGGAATACCGTACAGCTTTGCGTAAGCATGAGCCATCAATTCGTTTGATTTCTTCGTAGCAGCATAAAGGGAAACTGGGTTATCCACCTTATCATCAGTACTATAGGGAATCTTTTTGTTGGAGCCATAGACAGATGAACTGGAAGCATATACCAAATGCTCTACCGGAGTATGGCCTTCATCATAGGAATGCCTGCAGGCCTCCAGAATGCTATAGAAACCAATCAAGTTTGACTCAATATAGACATCTGGATTAATAATGGAATAGCGGACACCAGCCTGTGCCGCAAGGTTCACAACGACCTGTGGCCTGTAATCTTCGAATACTTTATTGACCAGTTCCTTATCTGCAATACTGCCTTTAATAAAAATAAAGGAAGGATGCGCTGACAGTTTAGAAAGCCTTTCTTCCTTTAATCGCACATCGTAATAGTCATTCATATTATCAATACCGATAACTGTCACATCCTTAACATCTTTATACAGCCGCTCTGCCAAGCTGCTCCCTATAAATCCGGCGGCCCCGGTTACTAATATCGTTTTTCCGTTTAACTCCACATAGCTCATCTCATAGTTCCCCTTTGTCTTTTATCTTTTTTATAAGAACAATAACGGACGGTATTCTTCAGGTTTCCCCTACATCTCCACCGCCTGCCGTGCCGAATACCCCAGCTCCAGAAACTCCCCAAACACCCCTTCCATCTTCTCAGGGTGAATCACCAGAAGATAAAGTCCCTGCGGAATCATTGCTCCCTCCCCTTCTTTTTCCTTCCTGTGAACCTGATACTCTTTAAATTCCCTGCTTCCCGGCTCCGCCACCTGGGCGGTTCCGGTTATCTGGATGCCTTTCATGGAGTCAAATCCTGTATAGGGCTCATAGACTGCCGCACTGACCCGGCTGTTGTCTCTCAGTGCTGCAAATTTCAGCCCTCCCTCTGTGAGAATCCACATCCGTCCCCTGAAGTATTCGTACTCCAGCGGAGTACACCGGACGAAACTCCCGCTTCCCGTTGCCAGGGCGCAGGTATTGTGGGAAGTTAGGAATTCCTCCATCTTTGCAAGGAGCTGTCCCGGCTCCATCCGTTTAAGTTCCGATTCCCGGCTTGTCCAGAATGAGGCTGCCCTGTCATATTCCTGTCGGTTCATGGCTTCTCTCCCTCCCGCAGAGTGTACCTGTCTCCGTTCCTCTTTCCTTCTTCTGTTCTTTTCTCCTGCCTCTGCTATCTGCCCGTTTCCTGTACCAATTTCTCCGGATACTGGCCTTCGTCAATCAGCCTCCGGATGGCCTCTTTCACCGCAGGTACATCCTCCTGGTAAGTCATTCCAAACCACCGGTCTTCTGTCTTTAAAACCCTGACTGTGCATCGGCCGTTCCGAATTTCCCGGTCTACAATATCTGGAAGCAGGTACTCGCTCTTTAAAGGATCCAGCTTAGCGGAGGAAAGGAACTCCGAAAATCCCTTTTCCAGAATTCCCAGAAAATCTTCAGAAAATCCCCACATGTTCATAGATACCAGAGATTGCTGATTCAGGATAACCGGCTCGCCCTTCTGAACTCCCTGGGCAATACCTCCGGTTTCTTTGCGTATCTCGTAGGTTTCTATGACCTGTCTTAACAATCCTTCCCCTGTCACCCGGCAGATTCCCCTTGTAACAGTTCCGCTGTCACTTAAAGTATTTTTCAGAACAAAGCCGGCCATACATCCGTGCAGAACTCCGTCCGGGGTCCTGAGCTTTTCTTTGGTGAGGAAAGCTGCCATTTTCCGGAAGGCCTCTTTTCCGTAATAGTCATCTGCATTGATCACTGCAAAGGGTTCATGAATCACTTCCCGGCAGCATAACAGGGCGTGGCCTGTTCCCCAGGGCTTTATCCGTCCCTCCGGAAGCAAAAAGCCTTCCGGCAGATCCTCCAGCTCCTGAAAAACATAGACGGTCTCTGCCTGCTTCTCAATCCGTTTTCCGATTCGCTCCCGGAAATCCTGCTCCATGCTTTTTCGAATTATGAATACTACCTTGCCAAAACCGGCCTCCAGGGCATCATGGATGGAATAGTCCACGATAAGCTCCTCCTTGGGTCCCACCGGCTCCAGCTGTTTGATTCCTTTTCCGAATCTGGTCCCCATGCCGGCGGCCAAAATAATCAGTGCTGGTTTCATTTGTTTTCTCCGTTTCCGGCTGCTCAATTTTCTTAAGCACCTGTTTTATCTCCTCTATCTCAAAAGCAGCTTTCACTGTTTCTCACCCGCTGCTCCTATTTTCAAATCCATGCTCTTTCAATGCCGATTGATTCTTATTTCTTTTTAAAAACCAGACAGAAAGGCAGCACTGCCTTTCATCAAAACACCGCTGCCTCTCCTTCCTGTCTCTTAGTTCTTGTATACGACTGTAAGCGGTCCTGCATAATTAAGAGATACCGTTACTGTCTTTGTACCGGTGCTGACAGCTGTAGGCGCTACCAGCTCCCATTTCCCGGTACTGGGATTCTGTATCAGAATCTGAATATTGTTCAGTCCCTCTACCAGGTTCGGCACATAGAGGCTGAACTGAATCGGCTGACCGTCAGTGGATGCAGTTGTCTCCATCTCCTGGATTCTGACTAACGGGTTATACCCTGCCAGATCCGTGTCAGAAGGCAGAGACTGGATAGTGGAAAGCCCTGCATTCACCTGTGCAATCTGGTTGTCTGAAATCGAAGCCCCGAAATTTTCCGTGAAAGTCACGCCAACTCCGGTATTCGTATTTCCAGACATTGCTCCGCTGCCACCGGAAGCCAGAGGAGTGCTGCCATCCTCGATGGTTGTGATTCCAGGGCCTCCCTGATTGTAGCTGCCTCCGCCAATCGGCCTTGGCCTTGTGCTGGAGCTTCCGGCCGCAAATGCCATGGTCATCACTGACAATGACAGAGCTGCTGCCAGAATTCCGGCCTGATACCTGATTTTCATCGTGGTTCTCTCCTTTCTTTTTTATTTTTGTTCTGCAGACGTCCGGCATCTCTGCCCTACGTTTCCCTGTAGAACAGCTCTATAATCATTTCTTCAAATGCCTCTCCGTCAGGGTAAAACTCGTCATAGACAAGTCCTTCAGTTCCCTCGCCGGGCACTGTGAAGAAGTGATCCCCACCAAACAGATTCTCTGTACCCATGGCTGCCAGACCTGCATCCAGATATGCATCCTTGTTTAGATCTGTAACCATGTACTCCTGCAGCGCATCAAAGGTTTTTCCAAGAAACTGGCTGTCCTTCTGCTGCTCATTCCTGGCTTGCTCCATCCATCCCTTCGCGTAGGTCTTGTGGCGATCCATTCTTGAAATGGCGCTCTGGGAAACATTGATGTCTCTGTAGCGCACATAGGTCTCTGCCTGTTTTCCGTGAAGGGTAACGGTCTCACCATAGGGGAGGCTGGGATCTCTTCCCTCCATGCCAGGATCGTCAATGGTAACCGTAACTCCTCCCACCAGATCGTTCAGAACAGGAATGGCGCTCATATTGACGGAAACATATCCGTCTATCTCCACTCCCCCCAGCAGATTTTCCACTGCCTCCGTGAGGAGTTCACAGCTCTCCTGCTCTCCGTCTCCGTAGCCGTAGGCCAGGTTCAGGTGCTGTACATCCGTTCCCAGATAATTTCCATTCAGATCAAACAGCCTGATCTCTGTCATGGTATCTCTCGGAATGGTGAGAATATTTACCTCGTCTGTCGCCCGGTTCTGTATCAGAAGGGCCATCACATCTGCCTGCCCTCCCGCGCCGGAAACCTTCTGCTGCTCTACGACCCCGCTTGTGTCAACTCCCACACAGAGAATCACAGTGTTCAGAGTATTCTGTCTGTATTCCTTTCCGTTATAAACTCTGACAGCCTCTTTGTCTCCTGTCTGGAAACCATTTTTCTCTCTTTCGCTTTTCCGCATTTCAGCCATCATCTCAGCTTCCTTTTTGGCCTGATAAGACCGAACCGAAAAGGTGACAAACCCTACCACCGCAGCAAATACGAGAATTTTCAGAATTGTCGCCAGCCATCTCTGCCTCTTTTTATTTTCTGTCATTCTGCACCTCTGTGAAGAAGGACAACGAGAACTGTCTGGAAGAGAATCTTGATATCCAGCCAGACAGACCAGTTGTCTATGTACTCCAGATCCAGCCTCACCACATCCTCAAAATTCTGGATGTCGCTGCGGCCGCTTACCTGCCACATGCCTGTGATCCCGGGCCGGAGCGAAAGGCGCCTTTTGTGATGCTCCTCATAGCGCTCAAACTCGTCCACGGTCGGAGGCCTCGTTCCCACAAGGCTCATATCTCCCCGCAGCACATTAAAGAACTGCGGAAGTTCGTCTATGCTCGTTTTCCTGATAAACTTTCCTACCTTCGTAATTCTCGGGTCCTCCTTCATCTTAAACATGAGCCCATCCATCTCATTCTGCTTCATGAGCTCTTTCTTTTGCTCCTCCGCATCCATGTACATGGAACGAAACTTATAAATCGAAAACTTCCGGCCGTTTTTTCCAATGCGGGTCTGCTTAAAAACAGCCGGTCCAGGAGACTCCAGCTTAATGGCCGGAACGACGAAGAGTCCGATTAAAACGGTCAGGCAAATCCCCACAGCCGCTCCCAGAATATCCATGGCACGCTTTAACATCAGTTCAGAGGGGCGGAAAATCCGGGGGCCGTAGGTCAGAACCCGGTAGAGCCCAAGCTCTCCTACCTGCTTTTCCTCCTCTGAGAGTCCCAGGCTGCTGGCCGCCACATGAGTGACAATCCCCATGCACTGCAGCTTCTTTAAAAGACTGCTGATGCATTCCCTGCTGCTGTCCGGCAGGCTGATCAGCGCTTCATCTACTGCCTGGCGCTTAAGATACTCAGTAAGATCGACCTCTGAAGCTCTCTCCCTCTCATACCCTCCTGTATTTTTTTGCCTGATCAGGTTCAGCTCAGGGCTTTTTCCTTCACTGTCCATGATCACCAGGGCTATCAGCTCATACATATACAGATTGGAGGCGGCAAGCCTCTTCATAGCCTGCTGCACATTCGACGGATTTGCGAAAATCAGAAGGCGGGTTCTGTTTTTTTCATTGCCGTAATAATTAAAGATCACTGCCTTGCAGTAAATTCTTCCGAGATAAAGACATCCGAAGGAAAAGAGCACCAGGAGGACGAAAAACAGTCTTGTGTCTCCTCCTCTCTGCCCCAGCAGAAACAAGAGGAGGGCAAACAGGAACGCCATATAGACGGTCTGCCTCACCACATCCAGAAAGGTTTCCACAGCGCTTTCCTCCGCCAGCGGCTTCTCGTGTCCGAAGAACAGATCCGATACCAGGTAAACTCCCAGCACTACCATAAGGCCGTACCATTTCGTTCTGGAAGGCAAAGTGCCATACAGGGCAAGCAGCGTCATCACATAGGCTGCCGCCATCGCAACCAGATCAATCAGGATATAAAAGGAACGGTTTTTAACCAGCATGAGAAAACACGTCCTTTCTCAAGCGTTTTCTGCCCTCTCCTCCAGCAGCCAGCGCCAGACCATAGCCCCCTGCCAGCATTAATCCTTCCGCTGTCAGAATATCCCATCGCGGGCCTCCCTGTTCTCCGTTACCGCTGATACCCAAACGGCTGCTCAGCATTGCCGCAGCTGCCCCAATCACCAGTACCATGAATAAAATTATCAGCCTTTTCCTTCGTTTACTCTTTTTCATACCACTCACTCTTTTCAATTTATTTGAATCTGTTATGACTGGCTTATCTCTCCCCCGCGCTGTCCGTCCGTTCTGTCTGCCAGATTACTTCTCTATACCATAGCCGTAGTATTTCGTGTAATTCTTTCCGTAATAGCCCCCATGCCCTGAAGTAACCTTGTTAAGCACTGCTCCCAAAATCCGGCAGCCGCTCTTTTCCAGCTGCTCCTTAACTCTCTTTTCAATCCTGCGGCTGACCGTCCCTGCCGCTATCACCAGAACTGCTCCGTCACATACCGTAGAGATAATGGCTCCGTCTGTAATCCCTGCCATGGGGGGCGTATCGATCAGAATATAATCATATTCTTCTCTCTTTTTTTGAATCAGTTCTTTAAACAGAGGCTCCGCCAGAAGCTCTGACGGGTTCGGCGAGTACGGGCCTGCAAAAATAATATCCATCCCCTGGATGTCTGTGGTGCAGATCACCTCTTCCATCTGCCTCTGACCGCTCAGATACTCCGTAAGGCCGTGTACCTCCTGTTCTACCTGGTATCGTGTGAGGAGAACACTTTTTCTAATGTCTGCATCTACCACCAGTACCTTTTTACCAAGCCCTGCCAGGGACATGGCCTCTGATACGGTAATCTGGCTTTTCCCCTCGCCTGGCACAGCGCTTGTAAACATAACTGTCTTAATGCCAGGTCCGCTGAACTGAATATTGGTGCGCAGTGTCTTAATCGCTTCCTCAAAACGGAAATCCCTGTTTTCATCTGTGTGAATCTTCACCATCTTCATCATCGTTCCCATAATCAGTGCTGCCCTCTCTTTCCTTTTCCCTTCTCCGGAACAGATGCCAGTACTGACAGCTTCAGATATTTCTCCACATCCTCCTCTGTCTTCACTGTGTCGTTCATAATCAGGCGGACTGCAACGAAAGCACAAACCAGAAAGATTCCTCCAGCTGCTCCAATAGCGGCGTTTTTCTTAACGTTGGGGCTTGTAGGCTCTATGGCTGTCTCCCCCTCCTCCACGATTTTCGGTGGAATCATCTCCATCATTTCTCCAATGTATTCGGAGGAGCGTTTGGCAACTGTATTGACAATGTCCGCTGCCAGAATTGGATCTGGATCCTCCACTGACAGCGTAAGAATTCTCGTATCTGTCGGATTGTCGATAACAAGTTTTTCTCTCAGTTCCTTATAGCCGTATTCAAGGCCAAGCTCGTCAATCACCTGCTGCAAAACAGGACGGCTGGTTATCATCACCTTATAGTCCTTGGTCAGCTGGCTTCCTATCTGGAGATCTGCCAGAGATGTCAGCGTGGTCTCCTTTGAGAGGACATACATCATGGCTGTGGAGGTGTACTTGGGAACAAGTATCACCTTACTGTACAGTCCAAATATTCCTCCACCGATAAGTGCTGCCAGAATAATCAGCCACAATTTTTTCTTTAATTCATAAAACAATTCCAACAGATCAATCTCAATCTCGTCGTTTTCCTCATATCTGTTTTTTTCCATCTCCCTCTACCTGCCCATTCCTTCTTTTTTCTTAATGATGTAAGCCGGATTTTTCCAGACCATCCAGTACAGCCTGCTCCGTGTGCAGTTTCTGCTCAGCCAGCTGACTGCTTTCTTTATATCCGGTGTTCTCTGATTGATATGGTGCATATCAGTTCCCAGCAGATGCACGTTTCCATCTAAAACCTGTCTCCTGCACCACCTGGTATTTTTGTGAAGGGGATTTCCCTGAAGGCTGGAGAAATTCATCTGTGTAAAATTCCCTGCCTGAATCAGATCCCTGACTCTTTCCCCTCTTTTCAGACACTCATACCGCTCCATATGTGCTATGACAGGCAGATACCCTGCCATCTGCAGCTGCCTGAGGCGCTGGCACATATGGCTGAAGGAAACCCCAGGCTGAAATTCTATCAGTATGTACCTGCTCCCTCCCATGGTAAAGGCCCTTCCTTCTTTCAGATCTTCCAGAAGCTCCTCTGAATCCATAAGCTCCTGCCCTAAATAGATTCTAAAATCGGAGTCTATCTTCTCTGCCTCTTTTTTAAGCTCCCGGGCCAGCTCTCTGAGCCGCGCTGTATCCTGTCCCCGCCGGTAGTGAGGGGTTGCGATGATACGCCGGATCCCCTGGTCATATGCCATCTGAAGCATCTGTCTGGCTTCCTCCAGACTTTCAGCACCATCATCAACTCCCGGAAGAATATGGGCATGCACATCAGCAAGTTCTGCTTTTACCTTTCTCCTGAGCATCTCTCTTCTTCCTTTCAGTTCGCCGGTTTCCACTTTTACCACAAAATAAGAATTATGTTGTTAATTGGAAGTCAGATCGCAGCTTCAAAAGTTGATTTGTTAAACGGTTATTACGCAAAACGGACATTTAATTTTCATGAAGTCATTTTTCCCTGTTCAAAACGATTGACTTACCTAGTTTTCATGCTATAATCATAGAAAGCGGCGATAAATTGTCTAAAATGTGGCCATAACTGCTACAACATAATTCTTATTCCGTTGTTGACTTTACTGATAGCCTTTGATACAATGAGATATTGAAGAGAAACTTAGGAATTTTTGTTACTTTATTACTACATTATTCTTATTTTGTCATATTTCGCTGTATTTTCTCGACTTTTTCTTCATCTGACAATTTTTTAGATAATCAGCTCCATATCTTCAAGAACTTTTTCATGTTCAAATCCGCTGATACTTGTATAGATTCTTGTGGTTTCCACACTGCTGTGTCCCAGAATGTCTGCCAGATAGACAATATCGTGATTATTTTTATAGTAAATTCTTGCAAACAGATGGCGGAGGTTGTGGGGAAATATTTTCTTTTCGTTAATCCCTGCTGTTTTGCAGAGGATTTTCATCTCTGACCAGATATTGCTCCTGTCAACAGGCTTTCCTCCTCTTGTGACAAAAACAGGTCCTGAATAAATCTGATTTTCCCTGCAGTATATTTCCATTTTCTCCCTCAGCCTTTTTGGAAGAATAACTACTCTCGTCTTTCCCTTTAAGTTTACAGCTGCCCGCCCTGAACTGACTGCTTCTCTGGTAATGCAGACCAGCTCGCTGATGCGGATTCCGGTGGCTCCCAGCGTCTGGAGGATTAGGCTCAGCCTGCTTTTTGCCATCCGCTCTGCCTCTTCCACCAGCCGAATATACTCCTCCCGCTGGATCTCTCTCTCCGGATCACTGACCATGGCCCGCTGAAATTTGAATACCTTTACTCTCAGCTCTTCCAGCCCCATAAAGCTTAAAAAGCCGTTGACTGCAATAATCATGGAATTGGCGCTGCTTATCTGGTACTTTGGAATCAGCTGCCGCTTGTAAAGGAGCACTGCTTCCCGGTCAATGATTTTTTCTTCTGGCAAAAACTGATAAAAATTACGGATATCTCTCAGATATTTTTCAATGGTTGACGGACTTTTTTCTGATTCCATCAGATAAATGCGGTAGGCTTCCATTTTAGCTTCTGTCATTTTCATTTTTTTCATTGCAGTTTTCTCCATTTCTTGAAATTTTTTCCAAATTACTATACCATATCAATTATTGGATATATTTCAATAATTAGCTTTCTTTTATACCTTTTTCAAAAATACACAGAAAAAATCAAAAAATTAGCATAAAAAATCAGCCGCCCGGTCTTTCCATAACCGAAGCGGCTGACTGCCTTCCTTCTGTCTTGTTTTATTCTTTTTTTATCTTTCTGTCTTCCTTTTATTTTCCTTTCACACCCGCGATCTGCTTCAGAAGGTCCACATCCTCTGGAAGTATCTTCATATTTGCTGTCATTTCTTTTCCCTCAGAGGTTTTGATGGTAAGCTCCAGAACGGTTCCTGCGCAGAAGGCTCCCGTTTCCGAGGCCTTCTTAAAAAACATCGGTATCTTTGGATGTCTATCCCGAAAGCCGGCCCACATTCCGGCAAATTTCATCATATCCATTGGATTCATCTGTTATCTCCCCTTTTCTATGAGTCTTTTATAGTTTTCTGAAGAAGCACGGATCAGCGTTTCCCGTTCGATTCCTCTCAGGCGGCAGATATGGTCGATCACATGGGTGATATATTTCGGCTCATTCTCTCTGTCCTGAACAGGAGCCGGCGTCAGAGAAGGAGCATCTGTTTCTATCAGAATCCTGTCCATGGGAACCTCTCTCACCGCTCTCTGTGTTTCCTCATCCTCCAGCTCAAAGGTAATATTTCCCGAAAAAGAAATGTACATTCCCATATCCAGGAAATCTCCCATAGCCCGGTATCCTCCGCTGTAGCAGTGCATGATTCCCGGAACACGCAGATATTCTTTCATATAGCTTCGGGTGTCCTCCGTAGCCAGCCGCATATGAATGGAAACCGGCTTTCCCAGCTCATTGGCCAGGCGCATCTGGCGAATGAAGGCCTGCTTCTGCATCTCCTTCGGGACGGGATTATCATAGGGGTAATAATCCATTCCTATCTCCCCCACCACTTTGATCTGAGGGCTTCGTATCAGCTGTTCCATCTCTTCCCAGTCTCTGTCTGTCACCTTCAGGATATCATTTGGATAAAAGGCTGCTGCCACATCAAACATGGGATCTCCTTCTGCCATTCTGATGGCCTTTCTGGCCTCCTCCACCTCGGTGCAGACAATGAGGATCTTCTCAATTCCGGCTTTTCTGGCCTCCCTCACCACTTCTTCCCATCTGGGAAAAAGCTGTCTCGAACACAGGTGCGCGTGACTGTCTGTAATCCCCGGCTGCTTTGCGGTATTTCCGGTTTTTCCGGTTTTTCCGGTTTTTCCTTCCTCCATCCATCTCTCAGACTGCTTCATCTGTCTGTACCTCCCTTGTCCGCAGTTGAAGACCTTCTGTAAAGTTTTCCGGTCTCTTAACTGCTCTTCCTGATTTGTATTTTTTCCCTGTCTATCAGTATACCAGAACTCCTCTGTTTCGCAAAGTATCTGATGTTTCTTGATTCTTCTGTAAAAACCAATTATACTGGAACCAGAACCTGTTCTTTCCTCCCAGGACAGCTTTTTCCTGGAGTAATGAATCAGAAGATCCTAAGACAAGCAAGGAGGTTTTCTTTTATGATCTATGAAATCACCAACAATGGTATCTCTGCCCGGGTGGACAGTCTGGGGGCACAGCTCATCTCTTTTATGGACGAGCAGGGCACAGAATATATCTGGCAGCGAAATCCTAAGGTCTGGTCCAGCTGCTCCCCTCTCCTCTTCCCCATTATCGGAAACCTCAGAGACGGAAAAACGATTATCGGGGGAAAGGTATGGGAGATGCCCAAGCATGGCTTTACGAGAAATACTCAGTTTCATCTTTTAAACCGCACAGAATCCTCCGTCACGCTGGGCATGTCTGATTCAGACTTCCCGGAGGACTCGTTTCCCTTTGCCTTCGAGTTTTCCATCACCTACTCCCTGGACGGAAAGACTCTCACCTTTTTCACTGAAATCAGAAATCCGGCAGACCGGGAACTTCCCTTCTGCTACGGACTTCACCCTGCCATCCGATGTCCGCTCTTTGCAGGCGAGTCCTTTGATGACTATGTCATCCGCTTTGGAAGGCCCCAGCTTCGTGGATACAGAGCTTATGACCTTGAAAAGCTCCAGTTTGACAAAAACTCCGAGCACCCCTTCCCCGGAAGTGGGACAGATATTTCCCTGAGTCATTCCCTGTTTTCTGAGGATGCACTCTGGTTTGACCGGCCTGACAGCCACGAGGTGTCCATCATAAATCCGCGATCAGGCCGCGGCATCCATGCTCACTTTGAGGATTTTGCCACCGTAGCATTCTGGACCAAGCCGGTGCCGGAAGCTGAATATATCTGCATCGAGCCCTGGAACGGCTCCTCTGCCTGCTCAGACGAGGATGACGAGTTTCTTCACAAGAATCACCTTCGCATCCTCAAAAAAGGAGAACAGGCTTCCTACAGGCTGAGCCTTGAGATACTGTAAGCGGGCAGACATATGGGACAGCCTGGCAGGAAAGATTAAAAAGGCAGGTTTTCAGCGCATTGATGAAGCCGGAAATATTGATGCTCACTGAGCTGACGGCATCGGTCGCATAGCCCTCACTGTCGGACAGCCCTTCCACAGACTGATTCTCAATCACATATCGGGCCAGTGTGTCCGCCTGCTCGTACCAGAGCGGCCCGTCCTCCGTCATCCTATACTGCCCGTCTATGGAGAGCTGGCGCTTTCCGATTCCATCCTTGTCCACTGAGTCCCAGGAAAGAGCTGTGATCCTTCCCTGCTCCACCGTTACCTGGATTTCATTGAAGAAGCCGGAACCGTCGTCTTCGTGATCCTGATAACGGTACTCTCCATCCGGCACCGATGAAAGGATACTGGACAGTTCCGGAAGGCTTCTGCCCTCCCCGGCGTTTTGAAATTCCGTTTCAAGCAGCTTCTCGGCCTCCGTACCCTCTCTGGCTGCCTGTTCCAGGCACTGTCCGGCTGCCTTTCTGACTGCACTGCTGGTCATGGTCGCTCCCGAGATACTGTCTGCCAGAAAGGAATTGTCCCTCCACATCTGATCGGAGAGCTGAACCGCAGCGGCTTTCCCGATTTCCGGCGTCTCTTCCGGCGCCAGGATTCGGACTTCCTCAATAGCGTAATCGGAAACTGTCGTCCTGACTGTCACCGGGCCGCCGTAGCCCCGGCTTGTCCCTTCGTAAGTACCTGCGTAATAAATCGGAACCTCGGATATTTTCCGGTTTCTTCCGGCAACTGCCGTATAAAGCGGTTTTGAACCGATTACCAGAAGGGCGGATAAAACTATCATCACGCCTGCCCCTGCTATTCCGGAGAGGGCGGCGCTTCTTCGCTTCTCTCTCATTTCTGAATCACCTCATTTTCTCTGCAATTTGTTTTGAGCCAGAAAGCAGTATACAAAAGTATCTTCTGCTCTGTAACTGAAATTTATACAAGATATTCATTTGTTATTATAATGAGACTGCCCGGGAAGCTCCATTTTCCCCAGTTAACAGGCTGACAAGCAACCGATAAAATATCTCTGAAGTAATAATAAGCCTGACTCAGTCAGACCTGATTATTTTTAAGAAAGGGTGAAAAAATGATAAAGAAATTTTTTGCTGCCGCTTTGACGCTGTGTATGCCGTTTTCCATGACTGTTTCTGCTCAGACTTCAGACAGCAGCCAGGACAGTACTGCCGTGCAGGAAGTGATCGTCTATCACACAAACGATTCCCATGGCTATCTCAGCGGTGACGGGGAAAACATTGTGGGCATTGATCTGGCGGCAGGGCTGAAGGAAAGTACCCCGAATTCTATACTGGTAGACGCCGGCGATGCAACTCAGGGGCTTCCCCTGGCTTCCCTGACAAAAGGGGCGGATGTAATTGAACTGATGAACCAGGCCGGATACGATTTGATGACAGCCGGCAACCATGAGTTTGACTTTGGAACAGAGGCGTTCCTGTCCAATGCCCGGAAGGCGGACTTCCCTATTCTGGCAGCCAACATATACCGGAATGGCAGTCCCCTTCTTAAGGATGTGCAGGAAGGGAATAATGGCTGCCATACAATTATTGAGCAGAATGGGGTACGGATTGGATTTTTTGGCCTGACTACGGCAGATACCGCCAGTTCCACCAACCCGACAGGAATTACAGATCTGGAATTCAGGGATGAGGCAGAAACTGCGAAAGCAGAGATTGCCCACCTGGAAGACGAGGGGGCAGATGTGATCATCGCCATATGCCATATGGGAAATATGGACGCCTCCTGCACAAGCACAGATCTAGCCAATGCAATGACGGGGGAATATCAGGATAAAATCGATGTTATCATCGACGGGCACAGCCATACGGTAGAAAATGAAGAAACCAACGGCATCCTGATTGTGCAGACTGGCTCTGGAATGGCAGGTATCGGAAAGCTGACGCTGGAGATCCGGGGTAATGAGGTATCTGCATCGGAAGAGCTGTTAGGGCCCTCTGATTTGGCGGATGTCGTTCCGGACGCTGCGGTTGCTGAACAGCTGGCTCAGATTGAATCCTCCCAGTCAGAGCTTCTCAGGGAAACCGTGGGAAAGACAGATACAACGCTCTGGGCCGGGCAGGTCGGCGTGGTTGCGGTTACCCGTCTGGTTGAGACAAATTATGGTGACTTGACAGCGGATGCTTTCCGCAGCGCTGCAAAAACCTATCTGCAGACCCTGGGAACAGATACCAGTCTTCCAGTAATTGCAGTAGAAAATGGGGGCGGCATTCGCGCCATGTCCGCCAACGGAGATATCACCATGGGCGATCTGATTTCAGCCTTCCCGTTTTCCAACACTATCTATCTTAAAAAGGTCACACCTGCGATTCTCTATGAGGTGATGGAGGTTTCCGGAACGGCCCTGGACGGACAGGATAAGGAAACCGGAATGCTTCTTCAGCAGACGAATTCCGGCGGTTTTCTCCAGATCTCCGGCTTCACGGCAGTCTTTAATCCGGATGGAGAAGAGGGGCAGAAAGTAGTTTCCATCACTCTGGACGGGCAGACAGAACCGCTGGATCGGGAAGATACCGCTACAGAGATCATGATGGCCAGCAACAATTACATTATGAGCGGCGGAAACGACTATAACATGCTGGCAGACCTTCCAAAATACGGGGAGGTCGGAGGAGAGCTTGAAACTGTACAGAGCTATCTGGAAAGCTGCATGAAAGACGGAGCGCTGCAGGGATATGCGGGAACCGGAAACAGAATCCAGATGAGAGGCGACGGGTATGAACCAAAGGACTATACCGCTTCTATCCTGATTGCAGACCAGTCAGGAGAGCCGCTGGCCGGTCAGGAGCTGTCATACCGGGTAGATGGAGGCAAACGGCAGAACGGCATCACAGATGAAAATGGAATCCTACAGATTACCCTTTCAGACGGCGCTCATGGAGTACGGCTGGCAGATACACAGCAGGAAATTTATGTAGACAATTATTCCGGATTCGGGATTACCGTAGATGAATTCCGGGAACAGCCAGTTTTAACCTTCCTGTCAGACGGAAGCTGCGACCCGGTTGATGAGGAAAGAGGCGAAGCCGCAGAATCCCAAAGCAGCGAAGAGACAGTAAGCGCAGAGGCCGCGGATAGCGCAGCTCCTTCTGCACAGCCTGAAAACAGCTTCCCTGCAGTTCCTGTGGCAGTAGTCGTAATCGCCGCTGCAGCCGCAGCTGCAGTATGGAAAAAGCGGCAGAATAAAAAGTAATCCATCCTTGCCCTGGGCTGTACACAGCCGGATGGTATTTGAGGAAATGCCGCAAAAGGAAAACGCCGCAGGCAGTAAGAATCTTTCTTACCGCCTGCGGCGTTTTCCTTTTTCCGGGCCCTTGCCGCCGGTATAATGAGGAAAGAAACAATTATCCTTCCAGCCATCTGACCTCTATTTGATAACCTTCACCGGGCACTTCTCTGCGCACTTGCCGCAGTTTGTGCATTTCTCATAATCAATGACAGCCACGTTGTTGTCCATATGGATGGCGTCAAATTCACACTGCTTGGTGCACAGCGTACATCCGATGCAGCCGAAGTCGCACTTGGACTTGACCGCCGGGCCCCGGTCGTGGGAGTTGCACTGCACCAGATGCTCTGCCTTATACGGTACAAGCTCGATCAGGTGCTGCGGGCAGGCTGCCACGCACTGGCCGCAGGCCACACATTTTTCCTTATCTACCACAGCAATGCCGTCCACCACATGAATCGCGTCAAACTTGCAGGCTTTTACACAGGAACCAAAGCCCATGCAGCCGTAAGAGCAGGCTTTCTCACCGCTTCCCGGAACTACAGTGGCTTTTTTGCAGTCCTCGATGCCATAGTACTTGTACTGTGTTCTCGTATGGTCGCAGGTTCCCTTGCACTTTACGAACGCCACCATCTTTTCGCTGGTTCCGGCCTCCACACCCATAATCGCCGCGATCTTCGCGCCGACGGCAGGGCCTCCTACCGGACAGGCATTGACAGGGGCTTTTCCCTCGGCGATTGCCTTGGCCAGGCCGTCGCAACCAGGATAACCGCAGCCGCCGCAGTTGTTGCCCGGCAGCTCCTCACGGACAGCAGCCTCTTTCTCGTCTATCTCAACGTGAAACTTCTGTCCAAAAATACCTAACACGATGCCGACTACAATGCCCGTTCCGGCAATGACGGCAGCCGCGATGATAATTGCAACAGTATTCATCTTCGTTTCCTCCTTCTACAGTAATCCGGAAAATCCGAAAAATGCGATTGCCATCAGCCCAGCTGTTACCAGAACAATGGGAGAGCCCTGGAAACTGTATGGGATATCGTTCCCTTCTATATGCTCGCGGATGCCTGCCAGAAGGATAATGGCGATGGTATAGCCGATGGCCGTTCCGACTCCGTTTACCACGCTCTGCACAAAGTTGTAGCCGCTCTGCACATTTGTAAGGGCAACGCCCAGCACGGCGCAGTTGGTAGTAATCAGCGGCAGGAAAACGCCAAGAGCGTTGTACAGAGAAACCATACACTTATGCATGAACATCTCTACCAGCTGAACTAAAGCCGCGATAACCAGAATAAACACAATCGTATTCAGGTAGTCCAGGCCCAGAGGCCCCAGGATAAACTGATAAATCAGGCTGGCCACGATGGATGCGATGGTGATAACGAAGATAACCGCACCGCCCATACCGGCTGCCGTCTCTACCTTTTTTGATACGCCGACGAAGGAGCAGATGCCGAGGAACTGACTCAGTACGACATTGCTTACCAGCGCCGAGCTGATCGCAATAATGAGTAACTCTTTCATCTCTCTTCCTCCTATTCTGCCTTATGTCCGGCACAGCTTAAGCAGTCGCCGCTGCAGCCGCCGGATTTTTTCTTCTTCTTCACTGATCCGTTTGTGGCGCTCGGCATCTTGAGCCTGTTCTGAACCGCTGTCAGCATGGCCAGAATAAAGAATGCGCCTGGAGCCAGGATAAAGATAGAAACCGGAACGTAGGAAGCCGGCATAATCTGTACGCCGAAAACAGTTCCTGCTCCGATCAGCTCACGGAATGCGCCGATAAGAACCAGGGCGATCGTAAATCCAAGTCCCATGCCGATTCCGTCGAATGCAGACAGAAGGACGCTGTTCTTCATGGCATAAGCCTCCGCGCGGCCCAGAATAATACAGTTTACAACGATCAGCGGAATGTAGATGCCCAGGGATTTGTACAGATCCGGGGTAAATCCTTCCATCAGCATATCCACAATCGTTACGAAGGAAGCTACGACAACAATCTCGGCTGGCAGACGCACGCTGTCCGGGATGATCTTTCTCAGAGCGGCAATCAGGATATTCGCCAGGACCAGAACGACTGTCGTGGAGAGTCCCATGCCCACGCCGTTGATCGCAGAGGTTGTAACTGCCAGGGTGGGACAAAGGCCGATCATCTGGACGAAAATGGGATTCTCCTTCCAGATACCGTTGTAAATTCGTTCTACATATTTATTCATGAAATCTGCACCTCCTACTCAGACAGGCAGTTCTGTACAAAGTACACTGCCGCGTTGACTGCGTTTGTTACAGCGGAGGAAGTGATGGTCGCGCCGCTGATAGCCTGGATCTGGTTGTCAGCTGTCGGAGCCGTCTTGACTACCTCAAAGGCAGCGGCCGGTTTTCCGCTGTACTGATCCTTAAACTCCGGCTCGGAAGCTTTCATACCAAGGCCGGGCGTGTCGCTGATGCTCAGAAATCCGATTCCTGTGATGGTCCCCTCTGACGTGATGCCTACCGCGATCTGCACGTCGCCGCCGTAGCTCTCCGCAGAGGTGGAGGTAATCAGATAGCCGATAGGATTGCCGTCTGCGTCGAGGGCATTCTTAGCGTCGTTGATGGTGACGGCTCCATAGCCCCAGGCGGAAGTGTCGGCGGCAGCCGCGACTGCGTCCGTCATCTCCTGCGGCGTGTCAAAGCTGGCTGCATCCGGATAAACCTCCTGGTAGGTTGCCGTGGCGGCAGCCTCCTGGGCGGCGGCAATCGGCTCCAGCGTGATATCGTGAACCGCTCCGAGACAGAAGCCGGCCACCAGGGTAATCGCGAAAAGAATTACCGTATCTTTGATTATCTTGCTCATTTCTTCATACCTCCCTTTCCGAACGCTTTGGGAAGTGTTGCCCGTTCAATCAGCGGCACAAACAGGTTGCAGAGGATGATAGAGTAGGAAACGCCCTCCGGGGAAGCACCCCAGAGGCGGAAGATACCCGTCATCAGGCCCAGCACAATCCCGTATACGATCTGTCCCTTTTTCGTCAGCGGACTGGTCACGTAATCAGTAGCCATGAAGAACGCGCCGAAAATCAGACCGCCGGCGCAGATCTCGCACAGCGTGTAGTTTACGTCAAAGCCGCCGAAAATGAAGATAAATACCGCTGTCGTCCCTATGTAAAACAGAGGGATAATCGGTGAAATCACCTTGCGGACAATCATGTAGATGCCGCCGAACAGCAGAGCGATCACGGAAACCTCGCCGATTGTGCCGGGGATGCGTCCAATGATCAGACCGGCCAGATCCACCTCTCCTCCTGCTCTGAGCGTCGCCAGGGGAGTCGCTCCTGAAAGGCTGTCAAAGCCCAGGCTTGCCGATGAGAAGTCGTTCATCAGGCCGGCAAAGGAAATTAACAGGAAGCAGCGGGCCGCCAGGGCCGGGTTCATAAAGTTCTGTCCCAGACCGCCATAGAGCTGCTTTACCACGACAATCGCAAAGACGCCGCCCACCATGGGAACCCACACCGGGATCTCAGGCGGCATGTTGAGAGCCAGGATCATACCCGTTACCACAGCGCTGCCGTCTGTAATGGTGAGCGGCTTGTTCATCAGTTTTTCATAAGCGTATTCCGACAGCACGCAGCTTACGACCGTCGCAATCAGGACGAGAAGCGCGTTAAGGCCGAACTGCCACACGCCGTAGACGCTGGCAGGAATCATCGCAATGACAACGTCAAACATCAGGTTCTGGGTCGTGGACCTGTCCCTGACGTGAGGCGATGACGATACGTTAAATAATTTTTCCATTTCTCCCCACCTCCTACTTTCTTCGGCTGGCCGCCACAGCCTTGCGCATTTCCTTGAATGCCTGTGTCAGCGGACGTTTAGCCGGACAGGTATAAGCACAGCAGCCGCACTCCACGCATTCCATGCCGTTTAACTGCTGGAACTTCTCCAGATTGTTGTCCAGAGCTGCTTTCATCATCAGAGGAGGAACCAGGTGCTCCGGGCAGACATCCACGCAGCGTCCGCAGCGGATACACGGACTCGGCGCCTGAGCTGCCACCTCATCCTTTGTAAAGGTAGTAAGGGCAGAGGAAGTCTTGGCTACCGGGAATTCTGTGGAGAACAGGGCCTGCCCCATCATCGGGCCTCCGGAAATAATCTTCTCCGGCTGCTCCTTAAATCCTCCTGCCGCCTCCACCAGACGGCTGTAGCTTGTTCCCAGCCTTACCTCAAAGTTCTGCGGATGTGCGATGGCGTCTCCTGTTACAGTGATAATCTTTCGGATAAGCGGAGTGGATTCGCACACTGCATTATAAATAGAGACAACCGTGTCAATGTTGTCCACCACGCAGCCTGCATCCGCCGGCAGCATGGAGGAGTTGATCTCTCTCTTTGTCACCGCGTAAATCAAAGTACGCTCGCCGCCCTGGGGATACTTTGTAAGAAGAGGACATACCTCGATTCTCGGCTCATCCTTCACCATCTCGGTAATCTTCTTAATCGCCTCCGGCTTATTGTTTTCAATACCGATCACGCCCTTTGCATTGTCAAAGAGCTGTAAGATGACCTTCAGTCCGCCGATAATCTTCTCCGGCTGCTCCATCATAAGCCTGTAATCGCTTGTCAGATACGGCTCACACTCAGCGCCGTTTACGATTACTGTGTCAATGGCAGCGTCGTCCTTTGGAGTCAGCTTTACATGTGTCGGGAAGCCTGCTCCTCCCAATCCGACAATTCCTGCATCCTTAATGATGCCGCGGATCTCTTCCTTGGAGAGCTTGGTGTAATCCCTCTTCTCACCGAATCCTTCTGCCGCGTTGTCCTGTCCGTCGTTCTCCACAACAATGGAGTCAACCATGGCGCCGTTCGCCACCAGCCTAGGCTCAATCCCCTTCACCGTGCCGGAGACGGAACAGATGACATTGGCAGAAATAAAGCCGCCGGCCTCAGCAATTATCTGGCCTTTTAATACCTGATCGCCCTTCTTAACAAGAGGACGGGCAGGAGCGCCGATGTGCTGGGACAGCGGGAATACCATCTCTTCACCCTGAACCGGGGGAAGAATCTGAATCGGTTTATCCTCAGACAGTTCTTTGCCCTCGAATGGATGAATACCGCCTATAAATGTAGCCAAACCCATCTAATAAACCCTCTTTCTCTAGTTTATTTTCTTCCCTGTAAAAAATGTGAATTATATGTCACAATTTCACAGTAAGAACCATCGAAAATAGTATACCATAGTGAAAAAAAAATAACAATTGGAAAATTTAACGTAATCATAATAATCGGTGTATAAATTTCAGTACACCTGAGCCGTGCGAAGGGAAAGAAAGGAAAAGCAGGCGGGGAGCTTGCTCACCGTATGCTTTCTCCTTCTTTCCCTTCATGGGGCGAAGCCCCTAAGCGAGGAAAACCATAGGTTTTCCTCGCTTTCTGCACGGCGGGCTAACGCTTTCCCGCCGCTTTTGCTCCTGCGAAGGAAACCTCTTCTCCCGCCTACTCTTCCGTCTCCAGACGGATGAAGCTACCTTCCTCCCCCTTTTTCACTACGATTTTCCTTCCCATCTGCTCTCTCAGCTCTGCCACGTGGGAGATAATGCCGATCATGCGCTTTCCGCCTGACAGCTCTTTGAGAACGGAGATCGCCCTGGCTCTGGCCTCATCATCCAGCGAGCCGAAGCCCTCGTCGATAAACAGCGCATCCATCTCCACGCTCCCCGCCGTATTCTGGATCACATCTGCCATGCCGAGAGCCATGGAAAGGGCCGCCAGAAAGGCCTCGCCGCCGGAGAGGGTTTTCACATCCCGGACGCTGTCTGTGTCCACACTGTATACATCCAGATCCAGGCCTGCCTCCCCGCGCAGGCTGAGATCTCCAAACTCCCGGCACCGAAGGAGAAACTGCCCCTGCGTCATCCGCCTGAGCCTGATGTTTGCCGCATGGATCATCTGGGAAAAGTACTGTCTCTGCACATAGGTCTGGAAATCCATCCGCGCCGTGCCGCTCACCTTCCCGTCTGCAGCCAGGCAGAGACGGTTGACCGGCCCGTATTCTTCAAGAAGCCTCCTTCTCTTTCCAAGGAGCCTTTCAAGCTCCCTGCAGGCTCCCTCATTTTCCGCCAGTCTGGAGGCTGACTCAGAAAGCCTGAAAGAGGCAAGCCGCCGCTCCTGCTTCATGGCCTCTTCCTTCTCGAGGAGAGGCGAAAGCTCCTCCTCTTCTAATCCCTCCAGGCTTTTTTGGCACTGCAAAAGGGCGGAAGAGGCGGCAGTAAGACTCTGCTCGTACTGTGAAATATCAGCTTCCAGGCGCTCCTGTTCCCCCTCCTTAAGAATCGCACTCCTGTATTCCTCCTCTCCTGAAAATCCCATTTTCTGGAGAAGCTCCTGCCACTCACCGTAAATCTGCTCTTTCTGACTAAGAAGCTTCCTCTCTTTTTCCTCCTCGGAGGCCAGCCGCCCCTTCAGAAGGCCGGTCTGCCTTCCAAGCTCCTCCTTCCTTTTTTCCGCCTTCTCCTTTTCGGCCAGGAGCTTTCCGGCAGCCTCCTGTATCCTGGAAAGCCTCTCCTCTGCCTGCTCACCTGTCTCAAAGAGGAGCTGCTTTTTCTGCTCCTCGTATCTCGCCTTCAGGCTGCTCAGCCTGGACTCCGTCCCTGCCAGCTCTCCGGAGAGTTCCTTTCTCTTCCTTTCCAGATCCTCTCTTTTTTTCTCCTCCTTCTCCATCAAAACGTCAATCTCTGACAGGCGGATCCTGGCCTTCTCCCACTCTTTTTCTTCCCGCTCTCTCTGCCTCTGCTCTTCCTGAAGTTCAAAAAACAGCTCTCTCATTTCCTGAAAGGCATTCTGCCTGTCAAAGACCGCGTGTTCTTTAACTTCATCCGCCCCTGGCTTTCTGATGGCCTCATACATAGCTTCACACTGGCTTTTTACTACCCCTGTCTCGGCTTTCAGGGCCCGCACACAGGCTAAGCGCTCTCTCGCAGCCCTGTCAGCCGTTTCTCTCACTTTCTTTGCACGATCCAGCTGTTCTGCCGTCACGCGCTCATCCAGAAGCCGGGCAGGGCAGGGATGGCTTAAGGAACCGCAGACCGGGCAGGGCTTTCCCTCCCTGAGCTCCTCTGCCAGAAGCCCCGCCTGGGACAGTATAAATATCCGGTACAGCCTGTCGTAGTCAGCGGCGGCCTGCTCATAGTTCCTGCTCTCCCTGCCCAGAATATCCTGCTCCTCTTTTAAGCGTTTCTCCCTCTCTTCCAGCTCCTTTAACTTTCGTCCAAGCTGGGTAACTTCGTCCTTTCTCTTTTTCAGCCGCTCTATCTCAGCCCTGCACCGTTCCAGGTTCAGGCCGCTGTCTCTTTTTTCCTCTCTCTCCGCCTTCAGGGCAGCCAGGCGTTTCAGACAGTCCTCCTGCCCTTCAGCAGAAGCCTCCTCCTCCCTCTTTGTCCTCTCCCTGCGAACCTCCTCTGCACGGATGGAGGCCATGCACTGTTCCAGCTCACGGTAGAGAGGAAGGGAGCGTTTCAGTTCCTGCTCCTGCTCTAAAAGCCCCGGCTGTTCTGCGCGGTATCTGCTTTCTGCCTCCCCGCTGTCCTTCTCTGCCTGCAAAAAATCTTCCGAGAGCGCTGAGAGTTTTTCCTTTATCTCCCCGAGCCTCTCCCCCGCTTCGATCCACTCTCCCTCCTTTTTCCTGGCTTCGTCCTCCTTCTGCCAGACCGGCACCGCCTGCCTGCCCAGTTTTAGCCTTCTCTTTTTCTCTTCAAACACCTCCTGAGAACTCTGGAGCAGGCGCAGGTGTTCCTCCGCCGCTTTCTCCTGCTCTTTAAGCTCAGACACGCGCCGGGCTCTCTCAATCCTGCTGCCCAGCCTGTGCAGCTCATCGACCAGTCTCTCATCCTCCCTGCGCTCCTTCTCAGCCTCCATCCTGCTGAAGCTGCACGCCTCCTTTGAAACAGCCAGAATCTCCTCCGGGCAGCTCTCCAGGCTGGAAACTGCCTGCTCCCACCTGGGGGCAAGTCCGCTCTCCTCGGGCACACGGATGCGCTCAGCTTCCCGCAGGCAGAACTTCCCATTGTCCTCCAGCTTCTTTGCAAGCTCGCTGTTTCGCTCTCTGAGCTTTCGCTGAATCCGCTCATACACTCCTGTATCAAAAATTCTCGAAAAGATCTCCTTTCTCTCTCTGGAGCCTGCTGTTAGAAGCCTCATGTACTCCCCCTGGGCAATCATAGCCGTCTGTGAAAACTGCCCTCTGTCAACTCCCACAATCTCCCGTATTTTTTCATTGACATCTGAAATCTTTCCGGGAAATTCCGAGCCGTCCGGAAGAAACAGGGATACTCTGGCCGGCTGGGTCGTCATGGCCTGCTCCCCGTCCTTCTTCTTTCTCAGACTCGGACGTTCATAGGAGGGGCTTCTCACAATCCGGTAAACCTCTCCTCTGTCTGAAAATACCAGTTCCACCCTGGTCTCCTGCTTTGGTAAGGCAGACTGGCTGCGCATCATAGAGCCGTCCCTTCTCTGGCCGCTGGTCTCCCCGTAAAGGGCAAAGGCTATGGCATCAAAGATGGTGGTTTTTCCGGCTCCCGTATCGCCTGTGATCAGAAAAATCCCGTCCCCCAGAGCTTCAAAATCAATTTCCGTCTGCTTCAGGTAAGAGCCAAAAGCAGACATGACAAGTCTCAGCGGCTTCAATCCTCTTCCTCCTTCGCTTCCTCAATCACCTGGGCCATGAGCCTCTCCTCCTCCTCTGTCAGATCGCTGTTCAAAATCATGGAAAAGAACTGGCGAAACGCCTCCATGGGCTTTAACACGGGAATCGGCTCTTTTTCGTCTTCAAGTCTCCTTCTCGTCCTCTCATTGTCAATCCTTATCTCCAGAATGTGATCGTATTTCTCCCTCAGCTGTTCCCTGAAGTTGGCCGGTTCCCTCTCATCGGTCAGGACAATGCTTACAAAATCATGGCAGGACGGTTCAAAAGCCCGGCTCAGGACCTGTTTAAGGGTTCCTCTCTCCTTTCGCACGTCCTGAACCCCGGCTAAGGGCAGAAACGAGAGAAGGGGCTCCTCCCCCTTTCTTCCAAGCTCCACCATAACCACAGCCTTCCTGTGGCGCTCCTCACTGACGGAATACTTATAGGGTGTTCCGCAGTAGCGGGCGGACTCTCTTCCCACCCTCTGGGAGCCATGGAGGTGCCCCAGAGCGGCATAATCAAAGCAGTCAAGGGCTGAAATATCAATCTGGTCCAGCCCTCCCGCCATGAGCACAGCCGTTTCTGACTCACAGGTGTCCGGCTTTTCAGAGGCGCTCACAAAAAACTGGTGACAGAGGATCACATTTCTCCTGCTGCTGTCTATCTCCTCCCTCTCAAGCATCAGCCGGAATGCCTGATCATAGGTGAGGCTCTGCCCCGCCGTACCCTCCTGCTCACCGCTCTCTGCCGCCAGAAGCCGGCGCACGTACCCGGGTCTCATAAAAGGAAAGAGGTAGAAATCCACCTCCCCCCACCTGTCGGACAGCGTCACCCGCCTCAGGCGTTCCCCCTTCTCTGACGGAGGAAATGAACTGATAAAAATACGCTCCTTCTCGAGAATCTGCCCCGCAAAGCTCAGACGCTCCGGGCTGTCATGATTTCCGGCAATCACAAGCACCGGAATCCCGATCCCTGCCAGGCGTTCCAGAAATCCTCCAAATATGGAATATGCCTCCCCGGAGGGGACAGACTTGTCATAGATATCCCCGCAGATCAGAACCGCATCCGGCCGGTATTCCTCTGCATACCTCACTATCTGTCCCAGCACAGCCTCCTGGTTCTCCCTGAGGCTCCACCCGTTCAGCTGTTTTCCGATATGGAGATCGGAAAGATGAAAGAACTTCACGGTTCCACCTCCCTTTCCTCTCCGCTGCCCTCATAAACGAAATTGCCCGGCAGCGGCTTTTCCCTGACCTCCCCGGCCATCTCCTGTCCTGCTGTGTCGGACAGCACGCCCGCCGTCTCCTCGCCGCCTGTGCTGCCGTCCTCAACGATTATGCGGAGAACGGCATTTGTCTTCTTTCCGTCATAATAAACCGGAACCGTATATTCCCCCGGCTGTTCCAAACTGCATCCGCTCAGATCATATTCGAACAGATCCAGGGAAAGCCCCTCAACATCCGGAAAAAAATCCGCCGGATCGATGGCCGGCTCCTGGCCGGTCTCTGTATGTATATAAATATCCGTCCTGGAATTCTCATCAAACATGAGCTGTTTATCCGGCCTCTTCCCCTGAAGAGCCAGAAAAAGAAGGATGAGAACCAGAACCCCGCTGTATATGGTAAATCTGAATCTGTGTCGTTTCACTCCCTGCTCCTTTCGCTGTCCCTGCTGTTTTTCTGCGGCACTGTCTTTCTGCCATACTGTCTTTTCTGCCGGTGAGCCTTTCGTCTCTTCCGGCTTTTGCATGCCCGATCACAAAGGCCTGACATCCGGAACTATGCCGCATTCCTGCGGATTTTCATTCCACGATGCCAGGCTGGCTTTCCTGCTCTGCGCAAAATTTTATCTTAATCCGGAATAATCAGAGCCATAAACACCAGCTCCTCCTCCGTGTTATTTGCGATCCCGTGCCCGCAGCCGTCAGGGGTAAAGGTACGGTCTCCCGGATTTACAATCCTTGTGGTTCCATTGTCATTATACTCGCCCTGCCCTTTTACGATATAGTAGGTTTCGCTCTCCCTGCTGTGAACATGGTAGCCCAGGGAACACCCTGCCGGGATCGTCACCTCGGCAAACATCTTGCACTTTCCATTTAACTCCTCTTCATTCAGGATGCGCTTAACAAAAATCGTTCCTTTTCCTCCGTTGGCATTCTCTCTTCTCTCAATCTCCATGATCTTGTCCTCCTTATTGGATGGGTGAACCGCTCATCCCTTCTGATTTTTCTGTGCCCTTCTCTCTCTGAGGGCTTTCAGCTGCTCCCGGAAATACTCCCTCTCCTGTTCAAACTCCTTTGCGCCGGGGCTGACGCTCAGAGCATATTCAAGCCTTCCTAAAAGCCTCATCAGAAAGTGCTCCTCACTCTCACTTTCTGCCAGGCCCAGGCGCTCCATATGGCTCTCCGTCCCGAATCTGCGGCAGTAATAGCATTCCATGCGAAGCTGTCTTCTCAATTCTTTTGGAAGCTGCACCTTCTCATTGACCGTAAGGCCCGTCACCTCCTGGCGGCAGTTTTTCCCGTAAACTCCCGTCTTTTTCCAGTTCAGCCTCATGCCCCTCTCAGACAGAAAGCCGGAAACCTTCCGGATGACTTCGCCCGCATCAAAGCTGCCGGAAAAGGTCATGTCGTCGCAGTAGCGGCTGTATCTGATATTTCTCTCGCGGCACCAGAGTCCCATATGCTCATCAAAGGGCCGCATCACCAGATTGGAAATGGCCGGAGAAGCAGGAGAGCCCTGGGGAAGCCTTCCTCTCAGACAGCACAGGGAAGTCAGAAGACCTCTCACCTGGGGAGGGAACACAGTTCCTGGAAACGCCAGCCCATAGACGCTGGAGCTGGTTATGCTTCCGAAAAAGTCATGAATATCCAGCTTGAGAATCTTTTCCTGCCCCGTATGGACAGCCGCATTTTCCCTGATTCCCACTCCCTTCCTGTAGGCGTATGCCTGTTCAGAAAGTTCAAGTCCGGAGAGAACATTCCTAAGAATCCGCCGCTGTACTGCCTTCAGTGTGCTGTCTGGAACCATCAGATGCCGGACGCCTCCCGTCCGTTTCGGGATCACCGCCTCCCTGTAATGGCGGGACGCATGATTGCTCAGTTCGTAGAGGACAGAAAGCTCCTGCTCCTCTGTGTGGGAGGCATAGCCCAGAAGTTTCATTGAGAGAATCATCTCCACGCACTGCCTGCTGCTGCAGTGATTCCACAGCCCTGTCTCTCCCATCTTAAATCCCTTCCTCTCCTGTACAGTCACAGCCTGCAGCCTCAGTCAGTCTCACAGCATTCAGGCGGGCGGCACTGTCACAGCAATGCCGAATCTTCGGAGCCGTACTGAATATCCCCGCAGGGGATACCGGCGTTCATGCACCGCATGGGCGCTCCCTGTACGGTGCAGATGATTTGGAAGGCAGACAGCGCTGCCTGCCCCTCCCTTCTGACAAAAAGAGCGACTCGCTCCTTTGGGAACCCTTATGTTCCATTCGCTGCCGCGCGCCTGTTTTTTCCAGGTCTTACGCTTTCCCGGCGCTTTGACCTCCCGGAATGCTTCAGCGGCAGCCCGGCCTGATATTCTCAGGACGCAGGCCAGCCGCATCTGGTATCATCTTATCACACCCCTTCCAAAAAAGAAAGTAGCTAAATTCTGCCCGTTCACTGCCTCTTTTCTCCCGGGCTGTATTGTTCATAATTTCTTCACAGCTTTTACATATTTTTTTCACACTCTCCTGTTATGCTTAGGACAGTTAAAAAAGTCACTGCTTTTTTAGCTGAGGGGCAGGAATTCTCCTTCCTTAGGGAAGACAGAACCCTGCCGGCACTATCGTTTGATTGAACGCGGCGAACAGACGACTGGTTCCCGCCTTCATGAAACAATCCGTCTGCAGACTTGCCTGTTGATAATCTCAGATGGGTTGGAGCCGTTACAAATTCTTTTTCATACACGCCGGCAGTCAGAGATGGCTGTCGGCTCCTCCCTTTTTTAGAGATTTTTTCTGCATTTTCCTATTTTTTAACGAAAAATTTCTATTTTTTTCTTGAAGCTGTCCTGACTTTCGCTTATAATAGACAACAGGCGCACAGAGTATCTCTGCGCGGCCCATCTGCCCCGGTTCCGAAAGGAGTGCAGCCTTCCCGGGCTGTATCGCAGGTGTCCAGTCTCACTCTTTCTTATCCTGGGAACACACTGCGGCCGGGGCACTTTTATATTTCCCGCCTTTTTATTTTATTCCTTTTTCTTTCCTTCCTCTTTCTTACCGTTCCTTCCCCCTGAACTGGAATCTCAGGTTAAAATCTCAGGTTAAAATCTCAGGTTAAACGGCAGCCCACCGGCCCGAAGCAGCAGGCGGCATCACAAAAATGACCAGACGCCGCCATATTCCGGCTCTCTTTTGCATCTGCGAAGAAAGCCCGCAAGGCAGCTCTGGTCATTTCCTTTTAAAACAGCTTTTTTATGTTTCAGATCACTTATTTTTCATCACTTATTTTTCGCTTCTGCAGTCCGGCCTATACACGCTTCAGTCACTCCTGCTCCATCTGTGCGACCCGCTCTATATGGATTCCCAGAAAACCCACTTCCTGCTGAAGCATGGGCTTTTTTAATTCCTCTTCCATATAGCGGCAGATCCTCTCGGCCAGGGCGTAGGCTCTGGGGAAGCTGGTGCGGGCGTACTCCTCCATATCCAGGTTTACCCTTTCTCCCCGGAGTGTCCGAATCAGCATATACCGGATATGGCTCACCAGACGGTTGTAGCCCAGGGACTGAACAGGGATCCGGATTCCCATCCCCTCCTCGATCATGGCAACGCTCTCTGTCACCAGACGGGCAGTGGTCATGGACTGCTCCACATCCTCATCGGAGAGGGCAGAATGAATGTGGAGGGTAATAAACCCTGCCTCATCCTCGGAAATCTTCTGCCCTGCAAACTGTTCGAGGAGCTTCCTCCCCTTCTGGGCAACCTCGTATTCCTCCGGGAACAGGGCTCTGATGTCCTGGTTAAAGGGGTTTAAAAATTCTCTGCCCTCCCTGGCCCGCTGAACTGCCAGGGCAATGTGATCTGCCAGAGGCAGCAGGATATCCCTGCTGACATTTTTAAACCTTTTTTCCGCCTCGTCGATAATGCGGCCTGTGATTTCCAGAAACAGCGGATCCATCCCGTTGACCACCTGGAGGGCAGTATCCTCGCTGTGTCTTGTCTCCGCGGTATAGACATTGGCCTTTCCCGCATCCTCGAAACGCTCCCCCGTCTTTTTTCCAAAGCCGATGCCGTTTCCGAGGAAAATCACTTCCTTTTTTCCGTCCATATCGTAGGCCAGGACTCCATTATTATTCAGAACCTTAATCACCCGGTACATTTCCGTTCCCCCTGCTTTACAGATTATCGGAGCTCTGCCGCAGCGTCCAGGGCCTCTGCATGGGAAACTGCTGTACAGATTTCCTCTCCTTCCTTCAGTCCCGTAAAGACAGTCAGGCATACATCAGACGGCGCGTGCTCTCTGATATATTGTAAATCAAACTCCATGAGTTTGTCACCTCTTTTTACGCTGTCTCCGTCTTTTACAAACACCTCAAAGCCCTTTCCATCCAGCTTAACCGTATCGATTCCGATGTGGAGAAGAAATTCCACTCCGTCCTTTGTCTTTAAGCCGATGGCGTGCTTGCTGGGGAACACGAACACAATCTCTGCATCCTCCGGCGCCAGAACAATTCCGTTCTCAGGCTCTACCAGGAAACCATCTCCCATCATTTTTCCTGCAAAGGCCGGATCCGGAGCCTCCGTGATAGGCTTAACCGTTCCCGTAAACGGGGAGTAGAGTGTTCGGCCCCTTTTTACTGATGATTCGGCCTCCTGGGATTCGGATTTCTGTAATTCGGCCTCCTGCACCCCGGCCTTCTCCCCGCTCTTTGCTTCGGCCTCCTCTGCGCCTGCAGAAATCTTTTCTTCCGAAGCAGCCGCTTTTTCTCTGTACTCTGTGTCAGGGGCTGCCGCCAGGTAGCTTTCCAGGTTGGACTTAATGACAGACACCTGAGGACCGTAGATCACCTGGACTCCCTGGCCTTTTTTGATCACTCCCACTGCCCCTGTAGCCTTCAGCAGCTTTTCATCCACCAGCTCTGACTTTTCCACAGAACAGCGAAGTCTTGTGGCACAGCAGTCTACAGACGTAATGTTTTTCTTTCCTCCCAGGGCATTTGCAATGGCCTCGCTGCGGCTGTCTCTGCCGTCCCCGGCTGGGCTGCTTCCTCTTTCGTCCTTCTGAGCTTTTCTGGCATTGACATCTGCCTTTGTGTAGAGCTTTGTCTCCTCCGTGTCATCCTCACGTCCCGGTGTCTTTAAATCAAACTTCTTAATCAGGAAGCTGAAGATAAAATAGTACAGGAAGAAATAAATAATTCCAACCGGGATAATGCGGAGCCAGCTTGTCTTGTCATTTCCCTGAAGGATGCCAAAGATCAGAAGATCCAGAAATCCTCCCGAGAAGGTAAGTCCCACGGCTATGTTCAGCATGTGGGCAATCATATAGGCGGCTCCCGCCAGCACTACCTGAACGGCAAACAGCATGGGGGCTACAAACAGGAAAGAGAACTCGATGGGTTCCGTAATTCCCGTAAGCATACAGGTCAGGGCCGCTGACAGGAGAAGTCCGCCCGCTGCCTTTTTCTTTTCAGACTTGGCCTGGCGGTACATGGCGAGCGCTGCTCCCGGAAGCCCGAAGATCATGAAAATGAACTCGCCGGAGAAATATCTCGTGGCGTCTGCGCTGAAATGCACCACATCCGGGGAAGCTAACTGGGCAAAGAAAATATTCTGGCCGCCCTGGATCAGCTGCCCGTCCACCATCATCGTTCCGCCTACAGCTGTCTGCCAGAACGGCAGATAGAATACATGGTGCAGTCCGAATGGAATCAGCGCCCTCTTGACAATTCCGAAAATCAGGGTTCCCAGGTATCCGGTTCCCGTTACAAGGCCGCCCAGGGCGAAAATGCCGTTCTGAACAACCGGCCAGATGAAATACATGAGAATTCCCACAAACAGATACACAACGGTTGAGATAATCGGCACAAACCGTGAACCCCCGAAGAAGGAGAGCGCGTTGGGAAGCACAATTTTATGGAACCTGTTGTGCAGCGCCGCAACGCCCAGTCCCACGATGATGCCTCCGAACACTCCCATCTGCAGTGTCTGCATACCGCAGACGCTGGCGATGGTTCCGTCTAACACTCCCTCTGCCACGCTTCCGTCAGCCAGCACCTTTCCGCTGATCAGAAGCACCGCATTGATAGAGATATGCATAACAAAAAAGGCGATCAGGGCCGACAGGGCGGAAACCTCCTTCTCCTCCTTAGCCATACCGATGGCAACGCCCACCGCAAAGATAAGGGGCAGATTGTCAAAAATAACATTTCCCGCCTTGCTCATAATCAGGAGCAGGGCGTTTAACACAGTCCCATCGCCGAGAATGCTCTCCAGGTGATAGGTTGAAATCGTTGTGGCGTTCGTAAAGGAGCTTCCGATTCCGAGAAGCAGTCCCGCCACAGGCAGAATAGCGATGGGAAGCATGAAGCTGCGCCCCACTCGCTGAAGTACGCCGAAAATCTGGTCTTTCATACTTTTCTTCCTTTCCTCTTTTTCTTTTTTCTTTTTCATAGTGTTTCCCCGTTTTCTGCCATCATAAACGCCAGAAAATCCTTCATACCTTAAAAAGGCCTCCTCTGTTCAGCGTCTTTTCCCGGCGGAAAATGGGCAGGAATTTGCCAAAACAAAAAGGCATTAACCATCCGGACTGTGTATCACAGCTTCAGATACACTGACAGCGTCTGAAACACAATCCAAATAGTTAATGCCTGCCTTACCAGTAACACACTATGACAATATGAGCGGAGTCTGTACAGCCCGTGCGGCCTCACAGAAAACCTCCGTTTTTTCGGTTCCCAGTATAGCGGAGAAACGGCTGTTTGTCAATATGGAATCTCTATAAGAATGAAGAACCAGGACCCCGGGCTGTCTGCTGCCCTTCTATGGCTCCAGACAGCCTAAGAGGGTGCAGATGCGCCTGGCGCAGGCCTCTGCCTCTGCCGCCTCCTCTGTATCCAGGCGGCTAAAAGCCTCTGCGATACCTTTCTCTCCAAGTCCCTGTATCCATTCTGCCATCTGAATGAGAGATTCCGCCTTCTCTTCCTCGAACGGCCGCCCCCGGAAGTGCCCCTGCCGCTTTCCTCTTTCTCCGACTATCTGGAAGAAAGAAGCTGCCCCTCCAGTCACGGCCTTTCCCTCCTGATCCTCGCAGGGCCACAGAAATCTCTCCATCTCCCTTGCACATGAGTATTCCGAGCCTGTGTCCAGACTGCATATCACGAACAGATTGGAATTTCTGCAGCCTTCCCGGAGAGCCGGATGCACAAACAGAAAGCTCTCTGGACGGTCAAAGGCTTTTAACTCCTCCCCCTCTCTCAGAAGTCTGCCGATTCCCCGGTTTACATCCTCCGTGAGCCGTTTCCTCCAGCTGCCGCTCTCCTTACTGTCCCACCCGTCAAGCTCCCGCTCTCTGCCCCTTCTGTCCAGGCCCAGAAATACACGGCGCACCGCTCCCGGCTGCCCTGCCGCCTCCGGAATCTGAAGCGTCTGAAAAAATGGCCTCAGCTCTTCCTGGTGCCTGGCAGCCGCCTCCATATATTCCCGGTCAAACTCTGCCAGAATCTTCTCCCTCTGCTCCTTTTTGGCTTCCGTGAAAATAAGAGTCAGGGCCTTCACCCTCTTTCCCTCTCTGAAGAGAGAAAGCTGCGCCTGAAAGTGAAGCTCCACTGCTGCGCGAATTCTCTCTGTCTGTTTTTCTGTCTCTGCCTGCTTTTCTGTCTCTGCTTGCTTTTCTGTCTCTGCCTGCGGATTTTCTTCTGATATCTCTCCAGGCATCTTCTGAGGCACAGGCACTGCAAGGGAAGCCCTCACCGCTCCCTCTGCCAAAGCCTGTTTCAGAGGGAAGCTGAAGATCTTGTTGCACTCCTTCCACGGCTCCGACTCAAACCGCATGGTAAACAGCGGATTCAGCTCTTTCATGGCTTCCAGGGATTTGGAACTGTAGCCGCTGCCCTCGATTCGGCAGGGCTCATCCACCATAACAGCCGGGCGGACGGCACATATATCTTCCCAAAGAACCTGCCCGTATTCATCCTCCGCTCTCAGACGGTTGGTCGCCCGGTTAAAGGCCTGTATGTTCATAATGCAGACAGAAAGATCCTTCGATTCCACAAACCTTGTGCTGATCTCTCCTGTGTGCTCACTGTTAAATGAAAAAACACATTTCTCCGGATCCGGATACCCCAGGTCTGTCATATATCCTGACAGCTTTCTCACCGACTCCTCCAGGCTCAGTCTGGCCGCCACAGAAGGCACAGCCACAATAAATTTAGTCAGCCCCAGAGCGCGGTTCATCTCCAGAATCATACGGAGCATGACAAAGAAACGTCCTTCTCCCTCCGGCATTTCCATGGTAAAGCAGCGTTCCTCCTGCGCAGAAAGGCCTGAGTTCATGGGGATGATTCCATTCTCCCTCTGAACCCGTTTCAGATTTTTTTCCAGAGCCTGCCCGTCAGCCATCGTTGGATTTCCCACCGGAATTCCAAAACCGGGAAAACAGATCCGGCCTTTTTCCTGAACCGCTGTTTTCTCGCCGGAAGCGTCCGTTTTCTCATCCTCTTCATCCGTCTTTTCAAACAAACCTCTGAACAGACGAAGCGCCGTCTTTACCGCCTCTGTCTGCCACCCGGCCTCTGTCCCCTGAACCGCCCTGTATCGCCTCATATCCTTTCCTCCCGTCCCTGTCATTCTCACCTTCAGGATATAAGGAAATTATACCATTTTCGACAGGAAAATAAAATATTTGACAGCCGGAAGATTTTAAAAGGCTCCGAAGCTGTCCGGCGCCTGCAGCCATCTTCCCATCTTCCTCTCTCTGCTGCACTCAGGCCTCCCCGGCGCCTATCTTTTCCTCTATGAAATCTTTTACCTTGTCACGCTCCAGATCCAGCGAGACGGCCAGCTCTCCGTACAGATTATCCTCTGCCAGTTTAAAGTAGCGGCTGTCTGCCGCTGTAATCTTTTTCCCCTCGCTCATCCGCTTCCTGCGCCGCAGATAAATGGTTTTGATAATCCGCACAAGCTCTCTTCCGTCGCAGGTGCGCACTGCTTCCCGGTATTCCTCCTCCCTCTTTCTCTCATTCTGAATCCAGAGGGGGCTTATCTCCCGCATCTGCCCTATCAGATCCATCGCCTCCTCCCTGGTCATCACAGGGCGCATCAGCACCTTCTGATTGTCCACGGGAGTGAAGATCGTGCTTCCCGGATCCCTGCAGGGAATCAGCGTATAGCAAAGCCGTTCTTCCTTCCCCGAGCCATAGGGAAGAATTCCCACCCGCTCCACCTTGCAGGCTCCGCTGCTCCCATAAATGATATATTCGCCTTCCTGAAACATAGTTTCTCATCCGCTCCTTTCTTTCATCTGTTTTTCTCAATACTCTGTTCTCCTCTTCCAGAAAAGCTTTCTTTTAAGAGATTTCTTAATTAGGAGGCTTTTTCAAGGCCTTCTTTTAGAAACTTTCTCATAAAAGATTATAAAGGACTTTCTTTAAGAGGCTTTCTTTAATTTTATCATCGATTTTTCCGTCATGTAAGCAGTTTCCGGAGCTTCGGCAAATTTTTGTTCACTTTTCTCGCGTATCACGGTTCGGGATTTTGGGGGTTTTTGTGCAATTTTCTTATTCAATTCTCCCGCCTCCCTGGAGCATATTACAGCTCCCACAGAGACATTTTTAATTTTTTTATTTTTGTTAAAAAAACACTTGCATTTTTCCGGAAATATGATATACTATCCAAGTCGCAGGTGATACGGCAAAGAAACAGTAAAGTAAAAAGTAGATAAGGCCTGTTGGTCAAGCGGTCAAGACGACGCCCTCTCACGGCGTAAACCCGGGTTCGATTCCCGGACAGGTCATTTGAGGAAGACATCACAGAGTTGTGATGTCTTTTTTGCTGTTAGAAACCACAGCCCTTGCCTGTATCCTTTCGCCCTATCCCCTCATGCTCGTTTTCCTCTGCATCTCCCCTTTCAGTTCTGCTCACAGGTATTTTTATATATTATTTCCAATTTTTAGGCTTTTTTTACACTCTGATAACAAAGAGGACACACTTTTTCGGTATGATAATCTCACAAACAAGGCAGAACGCCTTTTCACATAAATTCTTTTTCATACTACTTCCCCTTTTCTGGCAGCCAGAGGCTGCCAGTTTTTCGTTTCAGAGAAGCCCTTAGGGATGGATGGTTCAGAATGTTCCGTAATGAACCTTCCCGCGCTCGGCCTCCTGCAGCAGATGAGGTTTCGGATGTTTCTCTGTAATTCCTACTGAGAGCACTGCCTCCAGGGCCAATCCCTCCGGCACTCCAAACAAACGGCGGCAGAATTCCTCTGTGCTCTCTCCGCCATCGGCCTTTCTAAGCCTTCCCTGAATCCAGCAGCTTCCAAGACCCAGGCTCTCTGCCATCAGATGCATGTTGCTCACAGCTATGGCACAGTCCTCCGTCCACACATCCGTTTTCTGAGGGTCTCCAAACACCAGAATGGCGCAGCCCGCCTTTTCCAGCATTTTCACTCCCCCCTCCCGGCATCTGGAGAGCCTGAGCAGAGCCTCCTTATCCTCCACCACCAGAAATTCCCAAGGTCTCCTGTTACGTCCCGACGGAGAGAGCAGTCCGGCCTCAAGAATCTTTTCGATCTTTTCCTTCGGAACCGCCTCTCCCGTATATTCCCTGACACTCCTTCTGTTCAGCAAAAGCTCCATAAAATCCATATTCCGTCCTCCTTTTTACAGTTTGTTTTGCCCTTTTCCCCTGCGTTTCCATCCCGTCTTTTGTTTTTCGGATATTCCCCGCAGAATCTATAAAAATCTTACCACTCAGGCCTGCCTTTTGCAAGAAAGGCTTCCCGCGTCAGGAAGAAGGGCTTTCATCCCGCAAAAAATCCGGAAAAATCTGTACACGACAAAAAAGACACCACAACTCTGTGATGTCTTCCTCGAATGACCTGTCCGGGAATCGAACCCGGGTTTACGCCGTGAGAGGGCGTCGTCTTGACCGCTTGACCAACAGGCCTTATATGTTTTTTGCTTTACTGTTTTTTTCCGTATCACCTGCGACTCAGATAGTATATCACATCTCCGAAAAAATGCAAGTGTTTTTTTCAAAAAAATTAAAAATTTGTAACAGTTCAGCCATATATCTTCTTGCCCGCTTTCCAGCCAGGGCTGCTGCAGTTTCACCCAGCAGCCCCGGCCGGCTTTCTGCCCATCTGTTTTGGGCTAACCTTTTCCCCTCTTTTTCAGAACCCTCTCAATTTTCTCAACAACCTCTTTTAAATCAATAGGCTTGCTGATATGACCGTCCATGCCGCAGGCCATGCTCTTTGCCTTGTCCTCTGAGAAGGCATTGGCCGTCATAGCCAGGATGGGAATTTCCCGTCCGTCCTCTCTGTCCAAAGAGCGGATAATCCTTGTGGCCTCATATCCATCCATCACCGGCATCTGCACATCCATCAGAATTAGATCAAAAAATCCCGGCTCTGAGGCCTCAAAGGCCTCCACAGCTTCCTTTCCGTTTACTGCCGTTTCCACTTCTGCCCCAAAGGAGGAAAACAGCGTGACGGCAATTTCCCTGTTCAGATCATTGTCCTCCACAATCAGAAACCTGAGTCCGCCGAAGTTTCCCTCCGGAAGGCTCTGAGATTTCTGGGCGATTTTCTCCTCCTGCTTCTCCTGCTGTTTCTCTTCCAGCAGCTTTGTCAGAAGGGCGGAAAGTGTGGACTCAAACAGCGGCTTTTCCACCACGCAGGCTGCGCCGGCCAGCTCTGCGTCCCTTCGGATCTCGTCCGTGTCATAGGCTGTCACCAGCGCGGCGGCTATCTTTCTTCCGGGCAGCTTTCTGAGTCTCCTGATTGTCTCGACTCCATCGCCGGAGGGCATCTTCCAGTCTGCCAGGCAGACATCGTAATCCTCCCCGGCACTGTAGGCCAGACGGGCCTTTTCAACTGCCTCCTCGCAGGATATGGCCGTATCAGCCTTAGCTCCCAGCTTTTTCAGGAGGAGTTTTATATGAGTCAGGCAGTCGGGGTCGTCATCCACTGCCAGAACCCGCAGGTGGCTGAAGTCCGTCTCCCGCCTCTCACGGCTCTCACGGCTTTCCCTCTTCTCCACACGGCCAAAGGGCATGGTCAGAGTAAAGGTGCTCCCCTTTCCAACCTGGCTTGAGACGGTAAGCCTTCCATCCATCAGCTCAGCAAATCTTCTGGAGATAGACAGCCCCAGCCCGGTTCCTCCGTACACATGGCTGATGTCCTCATGTTCCTGCTCAAAGGGCATAAAAATCTTCTCATAGTTTTTCTCTTCTATTCCGCATCCTGTGTCGCTGACCTCAAACTTCAGCCAGACAGTCGTACTGTCCTCATCCATCTTGGCTATCCGCAGGACAATACTTCCTCCCTCCGGTGTAAATTTCAGCGCATTGGAGAGCAGATTCATGAGAATCTGGTTGACCCGCAGCGCATCCCCGAACAGCTCCTCTTCCATATCGCCCAGAAAGATCACATCGAAATTCAGCCCCTTATCTCTGGCCTGCCCGCTTATGACATTGCTGACAGACTCCAGAAACAGCCGGAAGTCAAACACATCTCTCTTTATCTCGATTCTTCCGCTCTCGATTTTCGACATGTCGAGAACATCGTTGATCAGCGTCAGAAGGTGGCGGGAGGAGAGATTGATTTTTCGGATGCAGTCCTCCACACGGCTGCTGTCGCCGAGATTCTGCATGGCAATCATTCCCATTCCGATAATTCCGTTCATCGGCGTGCGTATCTCATGGGACATGCGGGAAAGAAATTCGCTCTTTGCTCTGTTCGCCTTCTCAGCCTGCTGGATGGCAGCCTCCAGCTCCTTCTGGGTAGTCAGAATCTGCGTCTGATCCGTCAGAACTGTGATGAAGCGATCCTCCCCCTCTGTCCATATCCGGTAGGTCTGCAGCAGGAAAATCCGCTCCCCGGCCAGGGCAGGATGACGGTAATGAAAGGTACAGCTCCAGTAGCTCTCCCCCACTGTGTCAAAGACCCGTTTTACCTTTTCTCTGTCCTGCTCATCCATATATTCAAACAGAATCGTCGGGGAAACCTTCTTCGGATCCGGTTTAAAGCCCAGAATTCTCCCGGCATTTTCTGAGATGTAGTTCCGCTCCGGGTGGTGCAGATCATTGATCATGAAGATATTGTCAATATTTCTGGAGAGCAGCTCAAAGAGCTGATTCTGTCTCTTCAGCTGCTCTGTCTGTCTTCCCAGCAGATATTTATAGATAAAAAGGATGATCAGGGCTGCCGCAAATACCAGGCAGGACGTCAAAATAGCAAAAAAGCAGAAGCGGTCCGCCTCAGAGTAAAAATACCCTACCTTGTTTCTGGCAAAGTCGAGAACCTTCCCCAGCCGGCTGTCAAACTCCTGATACAGCTCCTCCAGGTGTCTGGTGCTGTAGCTTACAATCTCATCTTCGCTTCTGTCATCTGCGGCCGCATAATCCAGAAATGCATCCTGCTCTTTCCCGATCTCATCCATGAGCTCTGACAGGTTTTCCAAATCCTCCTGGTCTCCCAGATAGCTTTCCCTCAGAATTTCCATCTGGCGGTCTGTGTCCTCATAAATAAGGGAAATTTCATTTCGGATCTCCTCTACAACCTTTGGCGTATTAATGTGCTTTAACTGCTCAAAGCTGTTTCTGATCCGGTCCATATCATTCTGCAGCGTGCCGCCTGCATCCATCACCTGGAAGGGGTGGCGTCTGATATCATCCAGCCGTTCCATCAGATGGCGGACACTGAATATCGTAAACAGCACAAAGACGCTCAGCAGCACCACCAGGACCCAGCCGGAAACTTTTGAGATTTTCTGACTTTTGGCAAGCCTCTGTTTTTCTCTTTCCATCTGCGCTCCCCTCTTCTCTTTCTGTTAATCCTGAACTGTAACATCATACCACCTATCTGCAGGTTTTTCCAGTCCTGTGCCCTTCTTTCTTTTACTTCTCTCAGGTTTCCTGGGCTTTTCTGAAATTTTTCTGTTTTTTACCCGGTTTTTGCCAAGGATGGCGCGCTTCCGGGCGCGCCCACAAAAAACCGCCGTACAGGTTATCCCATACGGCGGTGCATCTGCCTGTGCGGCCTGAGAGGCTGCTACTGAATTCCAGTTACCTTGTAGTCCTGAGCCTCCACTGCCTCTTTTAACACATCGTCGGCCACCTGAGCGCTCATGGAAACCACAGCAGTTCCCTTCTCATGGCTTACCTGGGCCTCTGTCACTCCCGGAATGGCCTCCAGTGTCTTTTTCACCCTGGCCTCACAGTGTCCGCACATCATTCCCTCAATTGTCATTGTCTTTTCCACTATCTTTTCCTCCTTTTCTGCCCCATGGCTGTTTCCATCCGGCCTCTCTGCAGGCTGACAGCTGCTTTCACAGCTCTCATTTTTAAACATTGCAGCCGTCTCCTGGCCACGGTGCTTATTCTTTAATTTTTTATCCCTCGCCCCGTTCCTGATATCGAAAAAGTTCAGGCGCAGGGCGTTTGATACGACGCAGAAGCTGGACAGGCTCATAGCCGCAGCTGCGAACATGGGATTCAGCTTCCATCCAAACAGCGGGATCCAGACGCCGGCTGCAAGGGGAATCCCGATTACATTGTAGAAGAAGGCCCAGAACAGGTTCTCGTGGATATTTCTGAGAGCAGCCCGGCTCAGGCGGATAGCTGCCGGCACATCGCTCAGGCGGCTTTTCATCAGAACCACGTCTGCCGCGTCAATCGCCACATCCGTTCCTGCCCCGATGGCAATTCCGATATCCGCCCTGGTGAGAGCCGGGGCGTCATTGATTCCATCGCCTACCATGGTCACCTTCCCCTGTTCTCTGAGCTTTCTGATCACAGCCTCCTTGCCGTCCGGAAGGACTCCGGCAATTACCTCGTCCACTCCGGCCTGGGCGCCGACGGCTTTCGCCGTCCTCTCATTGTCTCCGGTCAGCATGACGACACGGATTCCCATATTCTGAAGCTCCTTCACCGCCTTCGGGCTGTCCTCCTTGATAATATCAGCCACTGCGATGATCCCCGCAAGGGTCCCGTCTGCCGCAAACAGAAGAGGCGTTTTTCCCTCTCCGGCAAGCTCCTCTGCCCGGTTCCTCATCTGTTCAGAAACAGCTGCCTGACTGCTTACAAAGGAAAGGCTTCCTCCAAGCAGCTCTTTCCCGTCCAGCTTTCCTGACAGCCCGTTTCCCACAAGGGCTTCAAATTCCGTGACCTCAGCCCCGTTCAGCCCTTCCTCCTCCGCCTTCTTAAGCACTGCGCGGGCAAGAGGATGCTCGCTCTTTTTCTCCAGAGCACAGGCAAGGGAGAGAAGCTCCCGTTCTGTCACGCCTTCTGCAGGGATCAGGTCCGTCACATTCGGTTCACCAAGGGTAATTGTTCCCGTCTTGTCGAGAGCGACAATCTCTGTCTTTCCCGCCTCCTCCAGGGAAACAGCCGTTTTAAACAGAATGCCGTTCTTTGCCCCGATTCCATTCCCCACCATGATGGCTACCGGGGTGGCAAGGCCAAGGGCGCAGGGGCAGCTGATGACGAGGACGGAGATCCCCCTTGCCAGAGCAAAACCAAAGGTCTGGCCCAAAAACAGCCACACAAGAATCGTCACCGCTGAAATGGCAATTACCGCCGGGACAAAGACGCCTGACACCCTATCCGCCACCTTGGCAATGGGGGCTTTCGTCGCAGCCGCGTCGCTGACCATCTGGATAATCTGAGAAAATGTGGTGTCCTCACCGACTCTCGTGGCCTCGCAGCGGATAAATCCAGACTGGTTCAGGGTAGCCGCAGACACCTTATCGCCAGGTTCCTTGTCCACGGGAATGCTCTCCCCTGTCAGAGCCGACTCATTGACCGCGCTGCTTCCCTCTATAATCACTCCATCCACCGGGATATTTTCTCCGGGACGCACCACGAAAATATCGCCCTTTGCCACCTCTTCAATGGAAACGGTCTCCTCCTTCCCGTCCTTTATGATGCAGGCAGTCTTGGGAGCCAGTTTCATCAGATTTTTCAGAGCATCCGTGGTTTTTCCCTTGGAGCGGGCCTCCAGCATCTTCCCGACTGTAATCAAGGTCAGGATCATGGCGGCAGATTCAAAGTAGAATTCATGCATATACCCCATCACTGCAGCCATGTCACCCTTCATCTGGGCATCTGTCATGGCAAACAGGGCGTAGGTGCTGTAAACGAAGGATGCGCCGGAGCCGAGAGCAACCAGGGTATCCATGTTCGGCGCCCTGTGCCACAGACTCTTAAAACCGTTTATAAAAAATTTCTGGTTAATCACCATCACCGCGATTGTCAGAAGGAGCTGCAAAAGCCCCATAGCCACATGGTTTGCGGCTAGAAAGGACGGAACCGGCCATCCCCACATCATATGTCCCATGGAAAAATACATGAGAACGAGGAGAAAGCCGAGGGACCAGAGAAGCCGCCTTTTCAGCACAGGAGTTTCCCTGTCTTTCAGCATCTCCTCTCCCACATCGGAGCCTGCTCTCCTCGATGACTCCTTTGCGCTGCCGGTGCCTCCCTTTAAGGAAGCTCCGTAGCCTGCAGCTTCCACAGCCGCAATTATATCCTGAGGCTTTGCCGTACCCTCAACACCCATGGAATTTGTCAGAAGGCTAACGGAGCAGGAAGTCACGCCCTCCACCTTTGACACAGCCTTCTCCACACGGGTGCTGCATGCAGCGCAGCTCATACCTGTCACAGTGTACTGTTCCATCTGTATACCTCCTTTTCTGATAACATTGTATACCCTATTAGGGTATATGTCAAGAGATATTCCTCACTTTCGGATCCTTTCCAGATAGTCTGCCTTTTTAAAGGCAATTCTACGCATCCGGGCGGCTGTGATGTGATTGCAGAAGCAGGAGAGCGGTCCCGCCTGCATAAAAATCAGATTTCCTGCAATTTTCCTGCAATTTTTTTGCAATTTTCCTGCTGCTTCCCTGTACGTAAAGCTGCCTCCGATTTAAGCTCCTTCTCAGAGAAGTCCTGTTCAACCGTCGGGGGCGATCAGACAAACGGGGCCGGCTTCCCAAATATGGCTGCCGGCCCCGTTTTCCTGATTCACCGTCATTGCTGACTTTCATTATTTCAAGATATTGCTTCCCTCTTCTCCTTTCTATCCAGTTTCCAGAAATATGCAAATCCTGCAATATCCGCCAGAAACCAGCCAATAGGCACTGCCCACCAGATCCCAAGAAGGCCCACTGCCGGTATGGGGGAGAGCAGATAGGCGAGGGCAACTCTGGTTCCCAGGGAAATCACTGTGAGAATAACTGAAACCCCCGCATGCCCAAGGCCTCTGTAAAGCCCGTAGAGCAGGAACAGGCACCCGATTCCCACATAGCAGGCGCCCTCCACGTGAAGATACTGGGCGCCGATTCGGATAATCTGTGTTTCCTCAGGGCTGATGAAGATAGTCATCAGTCTCCCTCCGAATGCCACAACCACAAAGGAGATTACAAGACAGAAGGCCCCTGAACTCAGCACTGCTGCCCGAAGGCCCAGGCGTATCCTTTCTTTCCTGCCGGCCCCGTGGTTCTGGGCAATAAAGGTAGAAAAGGCATTGCCGAAATCCTGAACCGGCATGTAGGCAAAGGAGTCAATCTTCACCGCCGCCGCAAAGGCCGCCATAACCGTGACTCCGTAGCTGTTAATCAGCCCCTGTACCATCAGAATGCCAAAGTTCATCACCGACTGCTGTATGCAGGTGAGAAGAGAGTATCTCGTAATTTTTTTCAAAATCTCCGAATCCCGGTAGAAATGGCGCCTGCCCGGCAAAAGATGGGGCATTTTTACCCACACGTAAATTCCGATTCCGAGGGCGGATAAAAACTGCGCTGTAATGGTGGCCCAGGCCGCCCCGGCCGTGCCCATCTGAAATTCCAGGATCAGCACCAGGTCCAGCACAATATTTCCCAGAGCCGACACTGCCAGAAACATCAGCGGCACAAGAGAATTTCCCAGGGCTCTTAAAAGGGCTGCAAAATAGTTATAGACAAAGGTGAATACAAGACCTATGAAAATAATCTGCAGATAGGCTTTTGTGTCCTTCAGGATATCAGCGGGAATCTGGAAAACTGCAAGCATGGGATCAATCAGAAGCAGGGCCAGCCCTTCCACCAGGCCCGTCACCAGGGCAATAAAGAAAAAGGACTGGACAAAGCTGTTTTTCATCCGCTCCGTCTCCCCGGCCCCGCAGAGCATGGAAAACAGAACTCCGCTTCCCATGCAGAGCCCCAGAATCACCGAGGTGAGAAATGTCATGACCGTGTAGGAGGATCCCACCGCCGCCAGGGCCCCGGCCCCCAGAAAACGGCCCACGATCAGGGTATCTGCTACATTATAAAACTGCTGAAGCAGGTTTCCGGCCATCAGAGGCAGGGCAAACAGCCACATGGAGCGGGCTACCGGGCCGCTTGTCAGATCAATGCTGCGGCCAGCTGTCAGTGTTTCTCTCATAGTTTTGCTCATGGTTTCACTTCCGTTTCGTAAGAGTGTACTTTCGTTTTGAAGAAAACATTTTGTCTATCATAGCAGAAAAAACGGAGGTGTGTCAACAAAAAGAGGCACTGGCCGCCGCAGCTTTGGCCAAACCAGTTGTCCGGTTCCTTGGCTGTATGGTATAATGACTGCGGATCAGTCATTATACCTGCGCATTCCGGTTTCAGCATTCACTGCTGAAAGCCGGGCGCTGGATTTTGGTCCAGCCGGGGCGGGTAAACTCCTGCTCTTTTTCACAAACTCTGTCACAGAATGGCCTTGGGCAGGAGCTGTAAATACTGCTGTATCATGCAGAATTATACAAGCAATTTAAGATTAAGAAAGGAATCACCTCATGTTTCTGGGAAATCTGGATGCCACAGATCAGAAAATTATTACACTTTTAACGGAAAATGCGCGGATGTCCTACTCCGACATAGGCGTCAGGGTGGGGCTCTCCCGGGTTGCCGTAAAAAGCAGGATACAGGCTTTGGAGGAGCGCGGAATTATCGAGGAGTATACGACCATTATCAATCCTCAGAAAATCAGCGGCGCTGTTTCCTGCTATTTCGAGATGGAATTTTCTCCGGACGGCTTTTCAGAAAGCTGCAGAATACTTAAGGACTGTGATACTGTCACCCAGATCTACCAGGTTTCCGGCCGCTGCCGTCTCCACGTCCACGCCGTCGCCGCCAGCCAGGAGGAGCTGGAATCGTTTTTGAATGAAACGGTTCTCACACTGCCGGGGCTTTCAGATTTATCCTGCAATATTATTCTGTCGAGAATTAAGGATATTAAGGGGCTGCGGCTGTAGGAAAACCTTCATGCGGATGGACAGATTTAATAGGACTGTATAGATAAAGCGCTGACTGTATGCTTCGAACTCCCTGCTTTTTCAAAAGTTCCCCTACGTTTTGCCTCCAGTAAAAGGAGCCGCAGAAAACTTTCAGTCGTCATGGCACTTTTTTCTTCCTCTTGAATTTTGATAGCATTTATGCTATCATACAATTAAAGAATAATGAAACTCAGGAGAGCATACACTAATGTACACAGTCGAGTTTTATGAAACAGCCGACGGTGTTTCTGAACTTTGGGATTTCCTTGAAGAATTGCGACTGAAAAGTAAAAAAAGCAAAGATGCGCGGATTCAGCTGAAACAGATCTTCCTTTATATCCAGCTGCTTCAGGAAAATGGCACGCGGATTTCAGATAACATTACCAAACATCTGGAAGACGGTATCTGGGAACTGCGCCCAGGGAACAACCAGGTTTTCTACTTTTACTTCAAAGATGATACATTTGTTCTTCTGCACCAATTCAGAAAAAAAACTCAAAAAACACCGCGCCGTGAAATCGAAAAAGCAAAAGCCGAACGCAATGACTGGCTTTCAAGAAAGGAGTGACCGTCATGAAAACTTGGAATGATTACAAAGCGCATGTCCGTTCTGTTGACCCAGAGGTTGCGAGAGACATTGACGAAGCAGAAAATATTTCATCCATTGTCACTGCAATGGTAAAACAGCGGAACGCCATGGGACTTAGCCAGCGTGAACTCGCAGATATGTGCGGCATTCCTCAGTCTTCTGTGGCAAGGATTGAGTCCTTAAAAACAACCCCTAACCTTGACACACTGCTGAAAATTTTTTGTCAGCTTGGATTAAAACTTACTGTCACACAGTCAAAGCCAATGGTATAACAGCTTCCCTTATATTTATTTCTCGGGAAGCATATAGAGCTGTAATGCGCAGAATATTGCGCATTGATCAGAGAACCCATTTCAAGATGGGTTCTTTTTTTCTGGAAAATTCGGATGACACAGTCAGAAAATCAGCGGCGCTGTTTCCTGTTATTTCGAGATGGAATTTTCTCCGGACGGCTTTTCAGAAGGCTGCAGAAAACTTAAGGACTGCGATATTATCACCCAGATATACCAGGTTTCCGGCCGCTGCCGTCTCCACGTCCACGCCGTCGCCGCCAGCCAGGAGGAGCTGGAATCGTTTTTGAATGAAACGGTTCTCACACTGCCGGGGCTTTCAGATTTATCCTGCAATATTATTCTGTCGAGGATTAAGGATATTAAGGGGCTGCGGCTGTAAGAAAAAGGACCCGGGCCTCCCGCCTGAGTCCTTCTTTAAATCGCAGATGCGTTCTCCTTCTCTTCCTTTCTTCCCTGAAGCCTTACTCCAGATTCAGCCTCCGCTCCAGCACATAGCCGGTTCCTCCCATGAGAAGCGCAAGGCTCACCGCCTGCATGGCCAGAAGGCCGAGGCCCAATACATGGAGAAATGCCACTCCGTTTTCCATTCCGTCTAAAAACCGGACAAATAAAGATGCATTCCCCATGAGCACCATGGAGATAAAGTTAAATACTGTGCTCACTGCCACGAACCACAGGACAGACCATATAATCTTGTGATTTCTCGACATCTGTCCAAGAGCCATGGAAAAATACAGCTCATAGATGGAGGACAGTGTTCCCACTGCCAGAGCCAGCAGAAGCTCCACACCGAAGACCATGCAGTGAAGAAACAGCGCCCTGTCGGCGGCCATTCCCTCCTGTATAAATTCCACTATCAGTCCCGGTATCTGGAACAGTGCCCCAAAAAAGTCAATTCCGCCAAACATTCCCAGCGACAGGATTCCAACTGTCAGAGAGCAGAACGTGGCTGCCAGGGAAACGCAGGCCTTGGAAAATACAAGCTGCCAGGTTTTGACAGGAAGGGTAAACATCAGATATCCCTCCTGCCTTAAAAGGCCTTTGTAAAACCGCTGGATCACCATAACTGCCGTGAATACTCCCATTGCCGCCATCACAAAGATATAAAGCGTCATCGTCGCTATCCTGGTATATTCCAGAAGCGCCGGCGTCTCTGAACCAGTCCCAAATACGTTCTGGAACAAAAAGCCATTGATCAGGGCAACTGCCAGTGTGGCTCCGTAAATGGGCAGCATGGTCCGCATCATTGCCCTCCACTCATATTTTAACAGTTTTCTGAACATACTAGCTCTCCTCCTTCTGATCCTCGTGTACGGTTTTCTCTGTCTTTTCTTCCTCCTGATCATGCAGCCCAGGCTTCACCGCCGGCTCAAAAAGGGGATTTCTGCCCATCTGCGGCCCCCGTACGGCAAAGATTTCCCGGAACAGCCGGTCTACCGATTTCCCTTCCTTCTCCCGTATATCATCGACACTGCTGTGGCGCACCAGCCGTCCTTCCTTTAAAAATATAGCCTCATCTAAGACCTTTTCCACATCTGCAATCAGGTGGGTGGAGATCATCACCGACGCATCCTCTGAATAATTGGTAAGAATGGTTTTCAGAATATAATCCCGTGCCGCTGGATCAACGCCTCCGATTGGCTCATCGAGGAGGTACAGCTTTGCCTGCCGGCTCATGACCAGGACAAGCTGTACCTTTTCCTTGCTGCCCTTGGATAAGGTCTTCATCCTCTCCTTTTCGGAGATATCCAGAGCCCTCAGCATGGAACCGGCCTTCCCTCTGTCAAAATCTCTGTAAAAATCAGAAAACATGGCCAAAAGATCAGAAACTCTCATCCAGTCTGCAAAATACATCTGATCCGGCAGATAGGATACCACCGACTTCGTGTGCAGTCCGGGCCTGCTCCCGTCTATCTCGATCCATCCCTCCTCAGGCTTCAGAAGCCCGTTAGCCAGCTTCATAAGCGTGGTCTTTCCGGAGCCGTTTGGCCCCAGGAGCCCGATAATTTTCCCGCTCTCCACCCTGAGCTCCACATCCCTCAGCGCGTACCTGGTGCCAAACCGTTTTCCCAGGCCGCTGCAGATAAGTATTTCCTTACTCATAGTTTCCCCTCCTCTGTCATGCTCTCCAGTGCTTCCTCCAGTACCTGGCGTATCTCTTCCTTTGTATATCCCAGCGTTCCCATCTGCTCTAAAAACCGGACAGCCTGTTCTCTGGCCTGCCCCGAGCGCAGTTTTTTAATTCTTTCCATATCCTGTGTCACACACCTTCCCGCTGTTCTGTTCGTTATCACAAGCCCCTGGCTTTCCAGGTCTGCCATGGCTCTCTGCATCGTATTCGGATTCACCCCCGCCTGGGCCGCGCACTCCCTGACGGAAGGCAGCCTCTCCCCGGGCCTGTAAGCCCCGGCTGCAATCTGGGCTGCCAGCTGTTCAGAAAGCTGCATCCAGATAGGTCTGTCATCCGTAATCTTCCACTCCATCGCCTCACCTCCGCTTTTTTTGAGTGTCTTTCCCGCATAATGGTCATCTGCAGTGCGCTTGTCTCCTGCTTATCACGCCATTGTATTTTTGTATTAGTTGCTTAATACAGTTATACAATAAACAGAACCGATTGTCAACCCATTTATCATGAAACTTATCAGCCGTCTGCCTCACGCCCTGCATCCCTTTTCCCTTTCCCTGGACTTCCCCATCTTCCTCTGCTATAATGCTTCTGCAGAAGCTCTCCCAGGTGCACTTTCCCTGTACAGGCAGGTACAATTCCTGCCAGGCCTTCCAGGGAGCAGGAAGCACCCAGGGAACCTGTGGACGGTGAAGCCGCCTGAAAGCAGCCAAAAAGAGGTAAAAATAATCGGGAGCAGCAGGATGAATACGCCAACGACAGAAACAGAGAGACTTATTTTAAGAAAATTTACGGAGGATGATCTGGAAGCCCTGTATCAGATTTACCGTGATGAAGAGGTCAATACCCTCCTGCCATGGTTTCCTCTGAAGACAATGGAAGAAGCCAGAATATTCTATGAAGAGCATTACGCAAAGAAATACCGACAGAACTGTGCATACGGCTACGCGGTCTGCCTAAAAAAGGATAATTTCCCTGTGGGCTATGTCAACGTCAGTACAGAGGACAGTTATGATTTCGGCTATGGACTGAGAAAAGAATTCTGGCATCAGGGGATTATCACAGAGGCCGGCAGGGCGATTATCGGTCAGTTAAAAAAAGACGGCATTCCATATATAACAGCCACGCATGATATCCATAATCCCCGAAGCGGCGAGGTCATGAAACGGCTGGGGATGAAGTATCAATATTCCTACAAGGAGAAATGGCAGCCCAAAAATTTTTTCGTTATATTCAGAATGTATCAGTTAAATCTCGACGGAAATGAGGACAGGGTCTACCGGAAATACTGGGATATCTCTCCTGTTCATTTTAAAGAAACAGACATCTAGCCTTACCCTCTGCAGAAACCCAGCCAGAACAGAATCCGGAAAAAGCATATACCATTAAGATTTAGGAGGACAGAAATTGATCGTACTCATTACGGGGGCCTCCCATACGGGAAAGACCTTATTATCCCAGAAACTGCTTGAAACATATCATTATCCCTATTTATCCCTTGATCTCCTGAAAATGGGGTTAATACGGAGCAGAAACACCAGTCTGACCCCTGAGGATGACAGAGAACTCACCAGTTATTTATGGCCGATTGTGCGGGAAATGATAAAGACCTCTGTGGAAAACAGGCAGAATCTGATTGTCGAGGGATGCTATATCCCCGGTAACTGGAAAGAAGACTTTTCTGAAGAATATCTGAAGGAAATCCGCTACTGCTGCCTTGTCATGAGCAAAGCCTATATTGAACGGCATTTTTCAGATATAAAAGAACACGCCAGTGACATTGAGAAGCGCATCGATGACACTTGGTGTACGAAGGAATCTGTGCTGGAAGACAATGCAGAATATCTTGCTATGTGCAGAAAGCATGGTTATCCTTACCTGCTGATCGACAGCGAATACAAGGTGGAACTTGATTTACAGCAGCCTGACCGGCAGACGTCAGATTTGATGGAAATTTGATGGAAAATTCAATTCCATTTCCATTCACAGCGTTGATGCAGGGAATAATAAAAATCGGAATTTTAAAACAGGAGAGGTAACTGTATGATGGAAGATTTTATCAGTGCTCTAAAAGCGTTTTCTGAAAACAACTCTATTATAGAGAGTGTTATTCTCGTAGGCTCTTATGCGAGAGGTACGAATAAAGAAGATTCTGATTTGGATATTGTGGTTATTACACCGAATAAAGCAGAAATGGTTGCCAATCAGGATTTTGTTCAAAATTTCGGAAAAGTTTTATCAAAACAGACAGAGTATTATGGCGCGTGTACCTCTGTCCGTGTGTGGTATGAGAACGGACCGGAGGTCGAGTTTGGAATTGCAGAACCCTCGTGGATAGAAAGACCTTTAGATAGGGGGACATACAAAGTTTTAAGCGATGGCTATCAAATTATACTGGATAAAAAACACTATTTTGAAAATCTGACGCCTGAACCATCTCCGTCCTGCAGATAAACGCAGCCTTTCTCAGACTGACGGAGTGATCCGCCCCCGGCAGCGAAGGGAAAGTCTTTTTTCAGAACCCTTCTTCAGAAGTCCTTTTCAGAAGTCCTTTCAAGAGGTTCTTTCCAGTTTTTTCATCCGGAACAGCCAGGCCGGTTTGGCATTCTCCGGAATCTGAACCTCTGCCGGGAATATGCTGGGAATACAGAGAAACCATACAGAGCGAAGGCTGAATTTAATTCTGCAATGGAAAAAGGCGAGGCAGAATCACCCGTCAGGCTGATTCTGCCCCGCCTCTTCCTTCTGACTGTCAGATTGGCAGCTTTAATTTCCCTCTTCTGCTTCCAGAAGCCGGATCAGCCGGCTGGTTCCCAGGCGGTCTGCGCCAAGTCCGATGAACTTCTCTGCATCCTCCACGCTTGCGATCCCGCCGGCAGCCTTTACCTTCACATCCTCTCCCACATACTTTCTCATCAGCGCCACATCGTCAAAGGTTGCGCCTCCCGTGGAAAATCCGGTGGATGTCTTAATGTACTCTGCGCCGGACTCTGTCACCACGCGGCACATCTCAATTTTCTCGTCTTCTGTGAGAAGGCAGGCTTCTATAATCACCTTCAGGAGTTTTCCTTTGCAGGCAGCCTTCACGGCACGGATCTCGTTTAGAACTCCTTCATAGTCCCCTTCCTTCACCATACCGATATTGATCACCATATCGATCTCATCGGCTCCGTTTTTCACCGCGTCCTCTGTCTCAAACACTTTTGCCGCCGTTGTCATATATCCGTTGGGGAACCCGATGACCGTGCAGATGGGGAGCCTTTCCCCCACATACTCCTTGGCCCTCTTTACAAAAAAAGGCGGAATACAAACGGAAGCCGTGCGGTACTTCATTCCCTCATCGCAGAGTTTCCGAATCTGCTCCCAGGTGGCAGTCTGGGTGAGCAGTGTGTGATCCAGGCGTCCTAAAATTTCCTGTCTGTCCATTTTTTTCTCTCTCCATTTCACTGTCTGTTTAACAAGCTGCTTTTTGCAGTTTATGTTTACAATTTACTTTTTACAGTTTACTTTGCAATCTCATCAAGCCTGGAGCGTCCGATTGTCCCCTCCGGCATCTGTACGCCAAAATTGTCTGCTATGGTTGCTCCTATCACCGCGAAGGTATCGCTCTCTTCCATGGCTCCTGCGCAGGTCATCGAAGGGGACCAGGCGATAAAAGGAACCTTTTCTCTGGTGTGATCAGTTCCCGTGTAGGTGGGATCGTTTCCGTGATCAGCCGTCAGAATCAGAAGGTCATCTTCCTTTAACAGGGGCAGCAGCTCTCCCAGCTTCCTGTCAAACCGCTCAATCTCCTTTGCGTATCCTTTCACGTCTCTTCTGTGTCCCCACAGGGCGTCGAAATCCACCAGGTTTACAAAGCAAAGGCCTGTAAAATCACGCTTTGCAATCTCGATGGTCTGCTCCATTCCGTGGACGGAGCTCTGGGATTTGTTGGACTCTGTCAGACCTTCTCCGTCGAAGATATCAAAAATCTTTCCCACTGAGATCACGTCGCAGCCGGCATCCTTTAAGGCATTCAAGGCTGTCTGCCCATAAGGCTTTAACGCGTAGTCGTGGCGGTTGGCAGTGCGCTTAAACTCTCCTTTCTTCTTTCCCACATAGGGTCTTGCGATCACGCGTCCCACCTTCCACTCGTCCCTGAGAGTCAGCTCCCTGGCGATCTCGCAGTAGCGGTACAGGTTGTCAAGCCCCATGGTTTCCTCATTTCCGCAGATCTGGAGAACGGAGTCAGCGGAGGTGTAGACGATCAGATGGCCTGTGGCGATCTCCTCCTCTGCCAGCTCGTCTAAGATCTCCGTTCCGCTGGCGCTCTTGTTGCCGATGATTTTCCGTCCGGTTCTCTTCTCCAGCTCGTCGATCAGCTCCTTCGGAAATCCTGTCTCCGTAAAGGTCTTAAAAGGCGTCGTAATATAGAGCCCCATCATCTCCCAGTGGCCTGTCATCGTATCCTTGCCGCAGCTTTTCTCCCTCATCTTCATGTATTTTCCGAGAGGGTTCTCTGCCTTCTCCACCTGCTTTAAGGGATGGAGGTTGGCCATTCCCAGTTTCCTCAGGTTTGGAATCTCAAAGGTGTCCACAGACTCTGAAATATGTCCCAGAGTGTCTACGCCGATGTCTCCGTACTGGGGAGAGTCCTCCATGGCTCCTACTCCCAGGGAATCCAAAACAATTGTGAAAATTCTCTTATACTTTTTATACTGTCCCATCGCAAGTTCTGCCTCCTTCTGACTGCAATTGATTCTTCTCCTGCTTCCGGCCTTCCGGCTTTCGTTTTTCATGGTCTTTTCTATCTGCGCTTTCGTTTTTATAGCTTTTTGGAGCTGTTTTGTTTCAGCGCCTTCTCTTTCTGCCTTTCCAGCCGTGCAGGTTTTACGGATTTTCCTATGAAGTACAGCATATTTTACCACAGCCTGAAACAGAGTGACAAGCCATTTCCTTCCGGTCTCCTATTTCCTCTTCTCTTCCAGACGATCTGCCTGAATCAGACGGCGGATAGCCTCCACCGCCACCCGGATAGGCGCCTCTGTGTCGTGCTTAATGGGGTTTTCCATTCCCAGCTTCTCCCTCTCCTGGTTTCCCACCACCAGGAAATCAGAGCCGCAGCGCACGCCCAGGTGGGCAGCTACAATAAACAGAGCCGCCGATTCCATCTCGGAGGCCTTGCAGCCCAGGCGCTTCCATGCCTCCCACTTGTTTAAAAGCTCATAGCTCACCGGCATTCGCTCCGGATCGTGCTGGCCGTAGAAGGCGTCCTTGCACTGCACCACACCTGTGTGATACTTCATGCCAAGCTCCCTGGCCGCCCCCACCAGGGCGTTTGTCACATCCAGATTCGCCACTGCCGGAAATTCAATGGGCGCGTACTCCCTGCTGGTTCCCTCCATGCGGACGGCGCCTGTGGCAATGACAATATCTCCGCCCACCACTTCTAAATCCATGCCCCCGCAGGTTCCCACACGGATGAAGGTATCAGCCCCGCACTGAACCAGCTCCTCCATGGCAATGGAAGCCGAGGGACCGCCGATTCCGGTTGAGGTGACGCTCACCTTCTCCCCGTCAATCGTTCCCGTGTAGGTCACATACTCCCTGCTGTCCGCCACCAGAGCAGGGCTGTCGAAAAACTCCGCGATCTTTTTGCACCTCTTTGGATCTCCAGGAAGGATCACATACCGTCCCACATCGCCCTTCCTGATCTGCAAGTGATACATTAATCCGATTTCTCCTGAATAGTTCTGCATACCTTCTCTCCTTTCCTCCAGAAGCTGTGAGCTCACAGCTGCCCTCTGAGCCCTCCCCCGCTGTTTTCCCGCTGCGTTTCTCGTCCCGCTGATAGTTGTATCATATCATCAGCCCTGCCTATTTTCAATCCTCAATTCCTCTCTGGCTCCCGCCCCCAGGCAGAACCCAGACAGAACCGCCTGATGGCCCAAAAAAGACAGTCCATGGTCTTTCCCGCTTCCCGGCCGGCCATCTGCCGCAGCCTGACTCATGGCAGATCTCTTTGTCCCACTGCAGCAAGGGCGCTGTAAAACTTCTCCCTCACAGGATACAGCTTTCCGACTTCTGAAGTCTTTCTGTATTCTTTGAGAGATGATTTTACAGCGCCCCCGGCTTTCTGTATTCAGACACGTTTCTCTGCTGTAAGCGCGTCTTTCCCGGCCGCTTTTCCACAGCTTTTTTACGTCTTCTTTTCCAGGTTTTTGTGTCTGTTTGTTCTGTTTTTTTATGTATGTTTTCTGAAGCCTCTCTCTACATCTGTTCTCCGGCTAACACCGGCTTTGCGCCGTCCGGAATGGGACAGTAGTAGCCGCCTTTTGTCTTCTTCTCAAACTCCTCTTTGGCAGCAGCAAGGATTTCCTGGTTTTCAAACAGGTCAATGGCTGTTCCCGCAATAACCTTTCCGGCTGTCAGAGTCCCCTTGTGCCCGATGGAGGTGGCGCCGCAGGAAACATTCTGCCAGCTGTGTCCCGGCGCAGCCGACGGGAAGCAGGCCACCCGGATCTGGGCTGTCGGTGTATTCCAGCTCACATCTCCCACATCTGTGGAGCCGGCCTTCATTTTCTCGCTGTAGAAGTAGGGGATCAGGAAATCATTCATGGCCTTTGTGCCGTGGTTGCTGGCTTTGTCCACAAATTCCTGAAGCTCAAAGCTCTCGTCTGTGAAGGAACCGGGCAGAGCAGTCTTTCCCAGCTCGCAGGAAGCATTGAGCTTTTCGGCGAAGGCAAGCTCCTCTTCTGTGTAGGACGGCACGCCGATCTCCTCAAAATTTTTATAGAACAGCTTTTCAAGCGGGCGGTTTGTCACTGTGTTGGAGCAGCCGTCAATGAATTTTTTCTTCACCGTAGTTTCCGTCATCATGGCAGCTGCCTCAGCAATCTTATCGACCCGGGCCTGGAGCTCCATGGCCTCCTTCATGAGCTTGGCGCGAACCATGTAGAGTACCTGTGCCTTCGGCTGCACCACGTTGGGAGACTGTCCGCCTGCGTCGGTGATAGAGTAATGGATCCGGCACTCGCTTCCCATGTGCTCCCTCAAAAACTGCACGCCGATATTCATCAGCTCCACTGCGTCCAGGGCAGAGCGTCCAAGCTCCGGCGCCCCGGCTGCATGGGAGGCCAGTCCTGTGAACTTATATTCCGTCTGGATGCAGGAATTGCAGGTTCCGCTTGTCACCTCATTCTCCGTTCCCGGATGCCAGGTGAGGGCGGCATCCAGCTCATTGAATCTTCCCGCCTTGGCCATAAACGCCTTGGAAGCGGCTCCCTCCTCTCCGGGGCAGCCGTAGAATTTGACGGTTCCGCTTCCCTCTCCCTTTTCCTCCAGGTAATGCTTTACCGCCAGAGCCGCGGCCATGGCTCCTGCGCCCAGCATGTTGTGTCCGCAGCCGTGACCGCAGCCGCCTGGTATCCTCTCTTTGCGCTCCACAGCTCCCGCTTCCTGGGAAAGGCCGGAGAGAGCGTCATACTCTGCAAGGATTCCGATCACAGGCTTCCCGCTCCCATAAGTGGCAATAAAGGCTGTGTCAATTCCGCAGACAGGAGTTTCCACGGAAAATCCCTCTTCCCTTAAAACCTTTACGTAGAGCTCCGATGACTGATGCTCCATCAGGGACAGCTCTGCATAGCCCCAGATTTTATCTGATACCTCTGTGATCAGCTCTGCCTTGCTGTCAATATATAAAAGTGTTTCCTTTTTTCCCATTATTTTCTCCCTTCCGGCCGGAGTGCTTTCTCCGGCTCCGGCGCAGCATTCTAGTACAGCACCTTGCCCAGGAACTCCCTTGTTCTCACATTCTGCGGATTTTCAAAAATTTCCTTCGGAGTTCCCTTCTCGGCAATCACGCCTCCATCCATAAAAAATACCCGGTCTGAGACCTCTTTGGCAAAGCCCATCTCATGGGTTACGATCACCGTTGTCATTCCCGTGTCCACAAGCCCCTTGATAACATCCAGAACCTCTCCTACCATCTCCGGGTCAAGAGCGCTGGTGGGCTCGTCAAACAGCATGACCTCCGGCTCCATGGCAAGGGCCCGGACAATAGCCAGCCTCTGCTTCTGGCCGCCGGACAGTTTTCCCGGATACTCGTCAAACTTCTCCAGAAGCCCTACCCTGTTTAACAGCTCCCTGGCCATCTCGTCTGCTTCCTTCTGTGTCTTTTTCCTGAGGAGAACAGGCGCCATGGTGACATTCTTTCCCACACTCATATTTGGGAATACGTTAAAATGCTGGAACACCATTCCCATCTTCTGGCGATGGATGTTGATATCCACGTGCTTATCGGTAATGTCGGTTCCCTCGAAGAGAATCCTTCCCTCCTCCGGCGTTTCCAGAAGATTCAGGCACCGCAGAAATGTAGACTTTCCGCCGCCGGAAGGCCCTATGACAGAGACTACCTCTCCTCTTGCGATATGCTCCGTCACGCCCTTTAATACATGGAGGGAGCCGAATTTCTTATGTAAATTTTCCACTGTGATAATGTTATCGCTCATTTGCCCTCATTCTCCTATCCATGAAATTGATTCCCTTGCTCAGGCTGAAAGTCACAATAAAGTAGATGCAGCCCACGATAATCAGCGGCTCCAGGGAAAGGTAGAGTACACCTCTCACGGTCTGCCATACCGTCATCAGTTCTCCCACAAAGAAGGTGGAAGCCAGGGATGTGTCCTTGATCATCATGACGAACTCATTTCCCAGAGCCGGCATGATATTTTTAATCGCCTGCGGCAGAATTACTTTCACCATAGCCTGGCGGTGGTTCAGCCCCAGAGAGCGGGCCGCCTCCATCTGCCCCTTGTCAACCGCCTGGATGCCAGAGCGGATAACCTCAGAAACGTATGCTGCAGAGTTCAGGCACAGGGCCACTGCGCAGCAGACGATGGGGCTTAAATTCATACTCGGAAATGCCATGGGCAGCATAAAGTAAAAGAAATACAGCTGAAGCAGCATGGGCGTGCCTCTGACAATCTCCACATAGATTCCGGCCAGTGTATTTAACGGCCTGATTTTTACAATTTTCCAGTTGCTGAGCCTGAGCATCGCCAGCAGGAACCCGAGAAGGGTTCCCACAATCACGATCACAAGGCTTAACAGGAGGGTAACTCCCAGTCCCTGCATAAACAGCATCCAGTACCTATCCCAAATCTGAACTATTTTCTCAATCAAAACTATCTCTCCCCGCCTGTTTCCTTCCGGCGCTTATTTCTGTTTTTTCCTGTTTCCGCTTTCAGCTGACGCCTAGTTCATATCGATTCCGAGAGCTTCGGCCTTCTCCACAGCTTCTTTATGCCACTCTGTGTAGAGATCCTGCTCCATCACCTCATCGACTGCCTCGTTGATGACTTCCAGAAGAGCCTCCTCGCCCTTGGGAACTGCGATTACATTTCCGTCGTCATCTGTCTCAAACCAGAAATCAGAGAACTGAAGCTCCGGGTAATTGGCAATCATGGTCTCTCCCACAGAGGTTGCCACAGCTACCGCGTCCACCTTGTCTGTCTGAAGCATCATCACTCCGTCATTGACATTTGTGATTGTCTCCATCTGCGCATCCGGAAGCTGTTCCTGCACCAGTGACTGCTGAAGCGCTCCGTTCTGGGCCGCCACCTTCTTCCCGGCAAAGCTCTCTGCCGTGTTGAGTGTATCGGCGTCCTCTGCCAGAATCAAAATTCCCTGTGTGCTGGGCTGCTCTCCTCTGTCGTAATCGTACTTATTGGAAAGGCCCATGCTCTGCGCCCTGTCCTCTGTGTAAGAGAAGCCGGAAATCGCCATATCCACGGAACCGGAGGTGACGGCTGCCTGAACTGCTGCGAAATCCATCGCCTGAATTTCCAGCTCAACGCCCAGCTTTTCTGCAATATATTTTCCAAGCTCGATGTCGCATCCCACATACTCCATCTTTCCGGAGCTGATATCCTTAAACTCGAACGGTGCAAAATCCGGGCTCGTGGCCATTACGATCTTTCCTGATTCTTTAATCTTCGCAAGACGTCCCTCGGAAGCTGCATCCGCTTTCTCTGTCTCACCTGCTGCTGCAGTGCCGGCCGTCTCCCCGGCTGCCTGTGTATCTGCCTTTGACGCCTCTGTAGCTGCCGTCTGTGAACCGCCGGAGCATGCTGTCAGAGATGCTGCTGCCACCAGACCTGCGATTGTAAGAACTGCCGTATGTTTCATTTTCATAATCATATCCTCCTCATTTACAAAACTAATTTTTATACATTTAATTTGCATATATATGTAAGATGATATGTATGATACCGCTTAAAATACGATTTGTCAATAATAATTTTAATATTTTTATGTATTTTTATTCATTCATTTTTGCCATTATTCTTCCTTTTCCTCCCTTTTCGCCCTCTTTTTGCTGTCTCAGAAGCAAAGCAGGCAGGCCGCATCAGTTCCCCGCCCTCTCATGGGTGAAGGCCTTTTTCTTCGCTTCGCGCCGGCTGGGGCTGCGAAGCGGCAGCCTTTATGCGGGCGAGTGCGCATCCAAAGCGAAGCGTGTCCTGCACTTTTTAATTTTACACCGTAATTTCAATCTGGTTGTCCTCAAAGCCCAGCACACAGCTCTCATAATAGCCGTCTCCGGTTACTCTGGGGCCGCTCAGCACCTCATAGCCTGCCCCGGCCAGCTCTTCTGTCAGACGATCCACCGCCTCCCTGCTCCCGGCGCTGAAGGCCAGGTGGATATAGCCGGTGCGCATGAGCCCCTTCTCCCTATCTTCCATCTCCGGGCGGCTCATAATCTCTACCCTTGCTCCGTCTCCGAAGGAGAGAAAGTACGTCTTAAGACCCGTCCTGGGATTGTGGTACGCCTCGCCTGCCTCAGCCCCAAAGAAACGGGTAAAAAACTCTCTGGCCCCTTCCAGATCCCTCACGTATAATGCAATATGCTCCACTTTCATACTTATTCCTCCTGATAAACCATTTCCTTATTTACTCAGCTGTCCTGCTGTGTATTTTTCCTCATTCTCCTCAAAGTTCTTTTTCATCCTCCTCAGGCAGTGGGAGAAGGCGGGAATCAGGAAAATATCCGCAAACACCCAGGCAAGGGGACTTCCAAAGCAGGCTGCTATATAGCCGAATACAGGGACCAGGAAAAGTCCCACAAGACCTCTGGCAGCCATCTCGAACACACCTGCCAGAATGGCGAAGGTACTGTAGCCCATCCCCTGAATGGCAAAGCGCACTACATTGACAAAGACGAGAGGTATGTAAAAAGCACTGTTGGCAGTCAGAAACAGGGAGACGCGGCTGATCGTCTCCGTTTCCCCTGCGTCCATAAACAGAAGCGCTATCTTTCCGCTGAACAGAAGCAGCACAAGAAAGGCAGCCGCAGAATAGATACAGCCGATGACAGACGCACTCTTTACTCCCTGTCTGATCCGCTCCAGCTTCTTTGCCCCCACATTCTGTCCCGCATAGGTGGCCATGGTACCGCCCAGGGCATCGAACGGACAGCAGAAAAACAGGCTGACCTTGCTTCCTGCAGCCACCGCCGCCACTGCCATGGAGCCTAAGGTATTCACAGAGGCCTGAAGGATCACGCTTCCAATGGCAGTGATGGAATATTGAAGCCCCATGGGGATTCCCATTTTGCAGAGAATTTTCATAATCTGGCCATCTATCTTCCGCTCGTCCTTCTGAAGCCTCAGAATCTCGAAATGCTTCTTCATATAGAGGAGGCACAGGACACCGGAGACTCCCTGGGAGATCACCGTCGCCCAGGCAGCCCCGGCAGGACCCATTTTAAGGACAATGATCGTAAACAGATCAAGGACTATATTAATCACGGAGGACAGCAAGAGGAAATAGACCGGTGTGCGGCTGTCCCCCAGAGAGCGGATAATGCCGGCTGTCATATTGTAAAGATAGGTCACCGGAATTCCCGCAAATATAATAAAGATGTAGCTGTGCGCCTGGTCAATAATGTCCTCCGGCGTCTGCATCCAGAGAAGGATCCTGCGGCAGAGCACGCAGACCGTGACAGCCATTGCTGCAGAAAAAAACAGGGACAGCCAGGCCGCGTTTGCCGCAAACTTTCTAAGCCCTCGATAATCTCCTGCCCCGAATCTCTGGGCCACCGGAATGGCAAATCCGCTGCACACTCCGGTACAGAAGCCGATAATCATAAAATTAATAGAGCCGGTGGAACCGACGGCGGCTAAGGCCTTCACGCCCAGATACTTTCCCACGATAATTGTATCTACCATGCTGTAGAACTGCTGGAACAAAAGTCCCAGAAGCATAGGAACCGCAAATCCCAGAATGAGTTTAAAGGGCGAACCTGTCGTCATATCCCTTATTTCGCTTTTTGCCATGTTCTTCATTTCCTTCCTGTCCGTTTTTCTTCCATAGCGATTATCCCCCGCATTTTGTCCGCCGGCCCGACGCCTGCCGTGATTTTCTATTCACACTTCCCATTTCAAAGGCTTATCTTAAAGGTTTATCTCATAAAGCGCAGAAGCAGCCGCCCCATGGGCATGCCTCTCAGCTCCTTCTCACTGACTGCCCTGGTGACCACAAGCAGCCAGCCGTAGAGAAGGGCCCCGACGCCTGCAGCAGCCAGAACTCCCAGAGTATTGGAGGGCACAAAATGGCAGATTCCCTCATAGACCAGGCGGGCTGCAGCCCCCATAACTGCAGAGCAGGCGAGAGGCAGAAGGAAGGTAGTTTTCACCTCCTGCCTGTACCGGAGCGTCCGGCCGATAGAAACCCAGTTTAAAATGCAGACCGCCAGGGCAAAGGTCACATTTCCTATCACAAGCCCGTATACTCCCCAGTTCAGACGCTCTAACATCACATAGACAAAAACCACATGGATCGCCAGGGAGACAGCCGAGTGGGTCACTGATTTTCTCATCTGGTCAATGCCCTGAAGCACCGCGTTTGTCACCGTGGAAAGGGAGAAGAAAATTACGGCACAGGAACCTAACATCAAAAGATCCGAAGTCATTTTTCTGCCGTCTGCGAATACCAGACGCATGATCGGGGAGGAGAGGGCAAACATGCCAGCCGCGCAGGGGATGGCCAAAAGCATATTGAATTTGATGGTCATGTAGATTTTTTCCTTTACCTCCCCGGGCCGCTTCATGACACGGGACGCCACAATGCTCGGGATCATGGACGCTCCCAGAGAGGATGCGATAGCCACAGGCACATTGGTGAGAAGCCTGTATTTTCCGCCGTAGATTCCCAGCAGGGAAAGCCGTTCTGCCTCGCTAAGGCCCTTCCCTCCCATAATAATGCCAAACATGGAATTGTCCACCGAACCGCTCAGCTGGTAGACAAACTGGCTCATAATGATGGGGACAAAGGTCAGAAGCAGAAGCTTCATAATCTCTCCGTATCCGGAAACGTCCTCCCGATCTTCCCTCTCCTTCTGTGCTCCCGATCCCTTGGCCGCTCTCCAGTAGCCTCCGGTATTTCCGTGAGATTTCGCCATCCAGAATGCCAGAATAATGAAAGCAGCCAGCGCTCCCACCAGAGTTCCCAGGGTTCCCCCTGCGGCTCCGCAGGAGGCTGGATTCTCAGTTCCTGCATAGCGGTTCATAAAATCCCAGGAGGCCCAGATACTCACAGCCGCATGCACCACCTGCTCTGCCACCTGGGATACGGAGGTGGGGATCATATTGCCGTGGCCCTGGAAGAATCCCCGAAACACTCCCATCACTGCAAAGACGAGAATGGTAGGAGCCATCACGCGCAGCGGCAGGGCGCTTCCCGGGCTGTTAAAAATGCCCGAGGCGATCCAGTCTGCACAGAGAATCAGAAATGCGCTCATCACCCCGCCTGCAAACACGCCCACAAAGATGCCGCAGCAGAACACCCGCCCTGCATCCCTCCTTCTTCCCTCCTGCTCCTTCTTCGCAATCAGCTTTGATACCGCCAAAGGAAGACTGTAGGAGGAAAGGATCAGACCAATATTATAAATTTCGTAGGCGGTATTATAGTATCCAATCCCTTCATCTCCCAGAATCCGTGTCATGGGGATTTTGTAGAGCAGACCAATCAGCCGCACCAGAATCCCTGCGGCTGCCAGAATGCTGCCCTGGAGCAGAAAGTTTCCGACAGCCTGTCCCTTTTTTTCATTCATATGTTTATTCTCCTCTGTTCATTGCCAACTTTTAAAGCACAAAAAGCGCAAAAACCGCCCTTATTTTACTACATCTTACGCAAAATTCCTAGACCATGTTTTAAAATTGAGTTCATTCCCGTAACTTGGGACTGTCTCTATCCGGCGGGAGGCTGTACGGCATCGTCTCTCTCTATGGAACATTCCCTGTACTCTGCCGGGCAATTATCAGTTAATTTATATCCAGCGGGTTTAAAATTAATACTTCTATATTTTTAATAATTCTTCTTGTCTTTTGGGCCGCTTTTTCATATGATTAAGTGGGTGTATTTCGACATTTTTCCACCTTTTCGCAGCGGATATTCTGCATGTTTCTGCATCTGAAAACAGCAGGCAGGCTGCAGGGCGGACAAGCGGAAATTCACCTGGATTTTCACTTTAAATGAATATTTCAGGAGGAAAACAGTTATTATGAATGTAACAGACCTACTTGGCCTTCTCGGAGGCCTGGCTCTCTTTCTCTACGGAATGCAGATGATGAGCGCCGGACTGGAAGACGCGGCCGGCAACAGAATGAAACAGATTCTGGAACGCCTTACTGCCAACCGCTTTCTCGGCGTGGCGGTAGGTGCCGGAATCACCGCTGTCATTCAGTCGTCCTCAGCCACTACCGTCATGGTTGTCGGATTTGTAAATTCCGGTATGATGACGCTGAAGCAGGCAGTATGGATTATCATGGGAGCAAACATTGGAACTACCATCACGGGCCAGCTCATTGCCCTCGACGTGGGAGCGCTGGCACCGCTCTTCGCCTTTGTGGGAGTTGTGTTCATTGTATTTATAAAAAAGGTCATCTTCCACCATTACGGTCAAATCATTGCCGGACTGGGTATCCTGTTCATAGGAATGGAGATGATGAGCTCAGCCATGATGCCTCTTCGCGATTCAGCGGCTTTCGTGGATCTGGTGTCCAACTTCAGCAACCCGTTTATCGGCATACTGGCCGGAGCCGTCTTCACTGCTCTGATCCAGTCCTCCTCCGCTTCCGTAGGTATCCTTCAGGCCTTGGCTGTCAGCGGAGTTATCGGACTTCCAACTGCAGTGTACGTTCTCTTTGGCCAGAACATCGGAACCTGTATTACAGCCGTCCTGGCCTCCATCGGAACCAGCCGGAATGCAAAGCGTACTACTGTGATCCATCTGATGTTTAATATCATCGGAACTGCCCTCTTCACTACTGTCTGTATGGCCACGCCTCTTACAGCCTTTATGGTGTCGCTGACTCCCGATAACCCTGCGGCTCAGATTGCCAATATGCACACGCTGTTCAACATTGTCACGACACTGCTGCTCCTCCCCTTTGGAACTTACCTGGCAGAGCTGGCCACAAAAATCCTTCCGGATCGTGGAACAGAGGATATAGACATGATGCATCTTGCCTACATACGTCCAATGGAGTCCTCAAAAGATCATCAGATCGGTTCCTCCGCTATTGTAATCGGAAGTGTCCGCCGGGAGCTTGGCCGTATGGCTTCCATGGCTGCCGATAACGTAAGCCGCAGCTTCCAGGCTGTGATCGACGGAACTCCTGACTCACTTCCCCAGGTGGAGGAGACAGAGGAGTACATTGATTTCCTGAACAAGGAGATTTCCAAATACATCTCCCATTCCATTGCCTTTGAGGCCAATGAAAAGGACTCCGCTCTCATCAGCGCTTTCTTCAAGATTTCAGGAAACCTGGAGCGAATCGGCGATCACGCAGTCAATATCTGCGAATACACAAAGCGGATGCAGGAAAAGAGGATTGCCTTCTCCGAACAGGCAAAGAGCGAGATCTCCCAGATGCAGTCTGTCTGCGCCTCTTCCATGAAGCTGCTTCTTTCCATGGAGGAGTTAACCGTATCATCCCTCTCAGAGGTGGCTGCCCTGGAGCAGAAGATTGATGATATGACGGATCTGTTCCGCCAGAACCAGTTTAAGCGTATGCAGAAGGGAACCTGTTCAGACGAGGCATGTATTCTCTATTCCGAAATGCTCACCGACTTTGAGCGAATCGGAGATCACATGCTGAATATCGGACAGGAGCTGGCCCTCTCCTCACCAGAATAGAGGGACGAGGCTGCAGCTCTTTATTATCTCAGAAAGGACTTACATGGAAATACAGAAACGCAAAAATTTCATTATCAATTTTTTATATTTCACTATCATACTTCTGGCCGCCTTCATTCTCATCAAATACGGCCTTCCCATGGTTGCTCCGTTTGCAGCAGGGTTTGTCATCGCCTATCTTCTCCGCACTCCGGTCTGCTTTCTGTCTGAGCGTCTGCGGATGAAAAAGAAGGCTGCGGCAGTCTTCACTGTGCTGGTTTTTTACTGCACGGTCGGCCTTTTGATCTTTCTCATGAGCGTCAAGGCATTTTCGGCTGTAAAGGGTTTTCTGTTTAATCTTCCTGCCCTTTATGCCGCCCATGTGGAGCCGATTTTAAGCGATATCTACAGCGGAATTGAACAGTCCTTTCTCCACATGGATCCTGCGCTCCTGACGGCCCTCGAGGAGTTGATGACTCAGTTTTCCCAGTCTCTCGGACAGATGGTTTCAAGCCTTTCCGGACTTGCCATGGGCTATGTGTCCGGTGTGGCCTCCTCCCTGCCGGGACTTTTTATCAGCCTTTTGCTGTTAATTATTTCCACCTTTTTTATTTCTGCAGACTACGATCGGCTGACCGGTTTCTGTCTGCTTCAGCTGGATGAAAAAAGGCGGGAGATATTTTTGCTCATTAAGGAATATGTGGTGGGAACGCTGTTTGTCTGTATCCGCTCCTATGCTCTGATTATGAGCATTACCTTTCTGGAGCTCTCTATCGGGCTGACTGTGGTGGGAGTGGAAAATTCCATTTTCATCGCCTTCCTGATCGCTATTTTTGATATTCTTCCAGTTCTGGGAACCGGAGGCGTTATGATCCCCTGGATCGTTCTGGAGGCGCTCAAAATGAATTTTTCCATGGCTCTGGCGCTGCTTCTTGTCTACCTCTTCGTCACGGTAGTCAGAAATATCATCGAGCCAAAAATCGTCGGCGCCCAGATTGGGCTTCACCCGGTTGTCACCCTGTCCAGCATGTTTGTGGGTGCGCAGCTTTTCGGTGTCCTGGGCCTGTTCGGTTTCCCTATCTGTCTGTCCCTGCTGCGCTATCTCAATGAAAACGGAGTAATCCGGCTGTTTCGGATGGAGGAAAACACGAACGGCCGCCAGGACAGGGGAAACGTATCTGATAAAAAAATCTGACAGGATCTGATCCACTGCCGGCTGGAGCTGCAGCGCTCCGCCCGGCGGTTTTTTCTGCTTTCTCCCCCCCAGCCTGTTCCCCTGTTTAAACGTTTCCTTACTGTTTTTCTTTTTTTGCCCCCTCCCGTCACCTTTCACTCTTCCGGTGAATATACTGTTACATAAGAAATCATCGGAGGATTCTGTCCATGAAAGAAGTTCCCTATTCTTTATCCTTGAAAGTTCAGGAAATGGAAGAAGTCGATCCCGGCTTCTCTATGCCAGGCGGCTCGTCCATTCCGCCGTTTGACGAAGAGATCGATCCTGGCTTCTCGGTCACACCGGAAGAGCCCGCCACACCCTCTACTCCATCTGCGCCCACTACACCTTCTACGCCTTCTACGCCCACTACACCTTCTACTCCCACCACACCCTCGATGCCTTCTACGCCCAGCATACCCTCGACACCAGTGTATCCTTCTACACCATCCATTCCCTCTACCCCTACTGTTCCCAGCATCCCGTCCACAGGTCAGATTCCCATCTATCCCTGTCTGTTCTGTGGGGGGGATCCCTGGATAGCTGGAGCCATCCGCCTTCTGAATACTGCTGTGGGCTACAACTCTCTGCGCATTTACATCGATGGGATGCTTGCCGCTACTGCTCTGGATTTTGCTCAGCTGACGGGCTACAGACGCATATCCCGCGGCTACCACACCTTCCTGGCTGTCGATGAAGCCCAGAACATAAGCACTTCAAAGTCTATCTATATTGACAGCGGAATGGCCACGATTGCGTTCACAAACGGACCGGCCGGCCTTAACATCCTCTCAATTCCGGATCCGTCCTGCCCGGCTTCATTCCCCGGCGGATGCCTGCGAGTCTGCAATCTGGCCTGGTACAGCGGAAATCTCAACGTATCCGTGGGCAATCTTACCTTCCAGTCCGTCTCCTTCGGTCAGCCCACTTCCTTCAGCAGCCTGAATTCCGGCAGCTATCCGCTTCGGATTTCCCGCTCTGAACGCCCGGGAAATACCCTTATCTCTTCCACCCTGCGCATAACCTCCGGGCGCATTCACACTCTCTATGTCTTTAACTGGAATCCTTCACCAGATACCATCCAGACCCTTCTCACTTCGGACAGGAGAGGATAAGGACCGTCTGCCGTCATAGGGCTGTTCCAAATCATCAGAATTCTGACAAAATGGGGGAGGCAGGGAAGAAAGCTTCTTACCCGGCCTCCCCGGCCGGTCCCTGATTTTCTCTCTGCATGCTGTCAGCTTCTCTTTTTTTCAGGCGTTCCAGCAGGGCGCAGACTGCCCGGACTGCCTTTTCATACACCTTGAAAAACAGCAGGCCAAAGGCAATCCCCAACAAATTGTTTACAATGCGGACAGATACCGCCGCTGAAAGGCCATAGGTGCCGGCTGCCATAAGCAAAGCTCCAAAGCAATTTAAGACAGTCTTGGCAAAATAGCTGGAACAAATCCCCAGGCACAGTCCGGCTGCAGGGCCTACCATGAACAAAAAAGACTCCGGAATGTGCCGGTAAACAGCAGCAAACAGCAGGGAGCCCAGAACAATTCCTCCTGCTCTTTCCGCCAGTCTCCCCCTCAGATTGACCGGATAAGAAGAAAGGAGGGAGGAGCAGGCAAAGCCTGCCCACATAAATCTGTTCAAATTCAGGGCTCTGTTCAACAGAAACAAAAGACTTAATCCAAGAGCCAGCCGAAGCTGCCACTGACATTTTGGATCGTAAATGCTCATGCGGCCGACGACATGCAGAAATGATACATTTTTATGCTTCTTACGGTGCCTGAAGAACAAGAGCGCCCCGCATAATCCAAAACCGACAAGTGCCATCATGGCACGGCCGGCAAGAGCAGAGCCCTCGACTGGATTTCCGGCCAGAAAGATATATCCAAACAGATAAAGTCCTCCGTTCCCCATCTCAGGGTATTCACACGTAATCACAAGAATCAGGGAAAGGGATATAAAATGAACTGCAAAGCCTGCCAGAGGACCTAGGTGCTGGGCATACACCGGAGAGACCGTCAAAATTCCAAAGACTGCTGCCAGATTGATCACGGAATGCTTTGCCTTGTATCCGAAACTGACAAAGCGAATGCTGAGCAGGATGCAGAAAATTATGACAGCCATGGAGCTGTTTTCCTGTCCAAACACTGATGTGAGAAACAAAATAAAGACAATAGCAAAGGCAACAAGCAGCACGTCCCGCACGAGAAGAGCGGTCATAAACCAGAGCCGTTCCCTGCCGTCAGGCGCTTTTTTAATCCTGTCTTTCAGTACTGCCGGATCCAGCTGAAGTGCATCATAAAATCTCATTTTCCTCCCCCTTCTCACTGCTTTCTGCCTGTTTTTTCTCCCTTTCCTGTTCTGCCTTCGAAAGAAGCCAGTTGGCTTGTTCAATCAGGGCCAGCAGCTCTCTGGTTTTCTCCCCCATCTCTCTTTCAAGTCGGTACAAAGGTCCCAAAAACAAACCGCAGTCCTTCTTCAGAAGCTCTTCCCCCCTCTCTGTGAGAGTAATCAGGACACTTCTGGCATCAGACAGAAGTTTTTTTCTCCTGATACACCCCTTCGCCTCCAGAGAGCGAAGCGTTCGGCTGACTGCTTCAAGCTTCATACCAGTTGCCCTGCTGAGTCTCATAGGTGTTGTCTCACTCTCCAGACTCACCACTGCAAGTACTTCCATCTCCCCCATCGTTAACTCCCTGTTCTGCTGCTGTTTTGTCATATTTCTGGAAAAGCAGTGAATCTGCTGCTTCCATTTCCACATCACCCGCCAATCCGGTGAAGCGCTGCGGCCATCCGGACTTTCCACATTGCGTTCTCCTGCGTCCTTCATAATCTTCCCTCCTGGAATCTGTTTTCTAATTAACGGGATAAATCCCTTTTCTGTCTGCCGACTGCCGACTGATTTATCTGAAGATGCAAACTGCTGTCTCTGCTCTTCACGAAAGGCAATTTCCGCCAGGCCATTTAATTAACATTGTTAATTATATTTTTCTTCTCTTGCCCTGTCAACTACATTTTCCTCTGACTTTGGACTGCTCTGACCTTTCTCTTGTGTTGTGTTTTTCTGTCTTTCCAGTCCTTTACCCACTCTTCTCTGCTTTTCCCGGCTTTTCAGAAGCCTCGGGAGCAGAATCAAGTTTCCACCGCAGCTTTTTCAGAACCTGCAGTGTCTGACAGGCTGAAATATTGATATTTATTCCGATTTCCTGTATACTTACAGTCAGCACAGGCTGCCTTTAGCTGTGCCCGATAACGAAAATTCATAATTATAACTCTATTAATTTATGGCTTTATGAGAGAAAGAGGAAAATTAAATGAAAAGCAGAAGATTTCTTCATTATTTAACTACGGACAACTCCAGGGGAGGCAACAGGGCTGCCAGACGTTTCGTCTCCGTCTCCGCGGCTCTGGCCATGACGGCGGCTCTGGCCGGCTGCTCTGCATCAGGCTCCCGGAATGCCTCAGAGACCTCAGGCCAGACAGAGGCTGAGAGTGTAAGTGAAGCTTCCTCTGAGCAGAGTCAGGAAACGGAAGTCTCACAGAGCCGTGACCTGATCCGTGTCGGTTCCCTGAAAGGCCCGACTTCCATGGGACTTGTCCACATGATGAATGATGAGAGCCTTTCGGAAACCTATGACTTTACTATGGCAGCCGCGGCTGACGAGCTTTTGGCTTCCATGGTATCCGGAGAGCTGGACATTGCCCTGCTGCCGGCTAACGCGGCCAGTGTTCTCTACAATAAAACGGAGGGCAAAATCCAGGTTATTGATATCAACACCCTGGGCGTCCTGTACCTGGTTTCCGGCGATCCTTCCATCACCTCCTGGGCTGATCTGGCCGGAAAGACTGTCTATCTTACAGGAAAGGGAACTACCCCGGACTATGTTCTCCAGTATCTCTTAAGAGAGCAGGCTGCTGCCAATGGTTTTGATGCCGGCGACGTAAAGCTGGAATACAAGTCAGAGGCTACCGAAATCGCCTCCCTCCTCAGTGAAAATCCAGACGCCGTCGGCCTTCTTCCTCAGCCGTTTGCCACGGTTGCCATGAGCCAGAACGAGGCTCTGAGGCTCGTCTTTGACATGACCTCAGAGTGGGATAAGGTCCAGGGTGAGGGGGGCAGCCGGCTGGTGACAGGGGTCACTGTGGTGAGCGACAGTCTGATTGAGACAAACCCGGAGGCTGTCGCAGAATTTCTGGATGCCCACGAGGAATCTGCCGCACTGGCTTTGTCGGAGCCTGATGAAACGGCAGCCCTCGTCGTCAAGGAGGGTATCATCGAGAAAGAGCCTGTGGCCAAAAAAGCCCTTCCCTACTGCAGTATTGTGTATATTGAGGGCGAGGAGATGAAATCCGCCCTGTCCGGTTATCTGGAGGTTCTCTTTGAGCAGGATCCAAAATCTGTAGGCGGCGCGCTTCCAGGCGATGATTTCTACTATCTGGCCCAGTAAGCGGGAGGTGAATGCGGTGACTTTTTCTGGCCGCAGCGAAACGGGAAGGCCCAGACTTCGCCGTGCCGCTGTCATCTTATTCTGGATCTTGCTGTGGCAGGCAGCCTCGGTCCTTATAGGAAATTCCATCATATTTGTAGGGCCTCTTGATGTGGTGCGGGCGCTTCTCCTCCAGCTTCCCACGGAAGAATTCTGGCTCTCTTTGAGCTTTTCCGTTCTCCGGATTACGGCAGGCTTTCTGCTGGCTTTTTTTCTGGCTGCCATTGCCGGCACCGCCTCTTTTTTCCTGCCTGTCCTGAAGGAATTCCTGGCCCCTGCAGTCCTGCTCATGAAATCCATCCCCGTAGCCTCCTTTGTCATTCTGGCTCTCATCTGGATTGGCTCGGAAAATCTTTCTGTGTTTATCTCCTTTATGGTGGTATTTCCCATGATTTACGAGTCCACTCTCTCCGGCCTATCGGGGGCAGATGCGCAGCTTCTGGAAATGGCCTGTGTGTTCCGCATTTCCGGCCTCAGGAAGTTTCGCGCTATCTATCTTCCTGCCCTTCTTCCCTATCTGGCCGGAAGCTGCCGTTTTGCCCTGGGCATGGGGATCAAATCCGGGGTAGCCGCCGAGGTAATCGGCCTCCCCAGCTTCTCCATCGGAGAGCAGCTCTACACCTCAAAAATATACCTTGAGACAGCGAATCTCTTTGCGTGGACCCTTGTCATCATCGCAGTTACAGCCCTCCTGGAACGACTGTTTCTGCTGCTGATGAACTGTCTGCTGAAAATGCAGGGAAAATAGGCTGGGAGAACAGGCCTTGAGAAACCATATATCTTTTAGGAAAGCAGGAAATTTTATGTCAGTGAAGCAACTCTTACCCGGGCAGCTCCCATTCAGTGAGGGCTCTGCCGATTCTGAAAACGCCTCTCAGCGCGAAAACTGTATTTCTGTAAGCGGGCTTTTTAAATCCTACGGAGAGCTTTCTGTGCTTTCCGCTCTCTCTTTTTCTGTGGAAGTCGGGGAGATCTGCTGCCTGATGGGGCCCTCGGGCTCCGGCAAAACCACCCTGTTTCGCATCCTCATGGGACTTGAAGAGGCAGACAGCGGAAGAATCTCTGTGCCGGCGCGGCTGGGAGCCGTCTTCCAGGAAAACCGCCTCATCGAGCACCTCTCCCCCATTGAAAATGTACGTCTTGTCATGGCTCCGGGCCCGAAGGCAGAACAAAAAAAGCAGATTGCTTCTGCACTCTGTGAGATTCTTCCAGCTGAGTGCCTCGGCCGCCCTGCCCACACCCTGAGCGGAGGCATGAAGCGGCGTCTGGCGGCAGCCCGCGCCCTGCTCTCCGACTGTGATGCCCTTATCATGGACGAACCCTTTTCCGGCCTTGACGGGGACACCAAGCATCAGGTTATCCGCTTTATCGAAAAATACAGAAACAGCCGACCTCTCCTTCTGTCCACCCACACTCCTGAGGATGCCGCTTTGCTGCATGCCAGAGTTCTGTCCTTTTAGCAGACGGATCTCTCCGGAAGAGAAGGAAGAAAGAAAACACAGGTTTAAAAATGGGGAACCGGAGCCACTGGCTGTCCGCTTCCCCATTTTTCTCTCTTATATTCCCAGCTGTTCTCTCAGCCTTTCCACATTCCCGTCTGCATAGCAGTATCCATCCATGCCGCAGGCTTCTGCACCTCTAATATTTTCTTCCAGGTCGTCAATGAAGAAGGATTCCTCAGGCCGTATCCCGAATTTTTCAAACAGCCTTTCATAGATCTCCCTCTCTGGCTTCAGACAATGCTCCTCGGCAGAAATGAGAACGCCGTCCATCAGCCCGATACCGGGAACCTCGTTTCGAAATTCGCGAAACCGAAGGGATATATTGGAGCAGATATACGTCCTGTAACCTTTTTTCTTCAGATCCCGGACAACCTCCTCCATTCCAGGCTTGGGGCTGATATTGTACTGGTGCCAATGTGCCATGCACTGTTCTGCCATATCTCTCATATGTTCATCCGGCATGCGCCCTTTCATCCTCTCCACAGCCTCTTCCTCTGAAATAGCGCCGCGGTCCAGCAAAAGCCACTCTTCCGATTCAAACACATTTTTTCTGAGCAGCTCTGTCTCCTGAGGGTCAGCCATGAAATGTCTGGCCACTCCAAGAGGATCATAGTCCAGCAGCACCTTTCCCATATCAAACACAATGTTTTTAATCTTTTTTCCTACCATAAGCTCTACCTCCTGCCAGAAGACCGATGCCTGATGATTCCGGTTTCGCTCTTCCATTTTTTCTTATTTTCTGCTTCGTTTCAGCTCTTTCTCTGTCTGGCTTTTCCTCAGCCGGATACTCCTTCTGCCGATTTCTCTTCCAGAGAATTTCCTATGACAGTCCCTGACCTTTTCCCACTGTGAAATACAAGATCACAAGAATAAAGGCCGGAGCCACAAACTTTACAATCGCGCCCCAAAGCCTTTTCAGGCCAAACCGGCAGCTTCCCTCCGCCTCAATCTCTGCTTCTGCTTTTCCGATTCCCCAGACCCATCCGGTAAAAATACAGAAGAAAAAGGCTCCCACAGGAATCATCAGATTATCGGTAAATTTCTCCATCACCGCATTCATGGGCAGCATCTGCAGTCCGTCTGCAAAGTCAAACCACGGCAGCCTTCAGCCTGGAGACCTTCCACTCTTCTGTGATAAAAGCGCAGCAGCTTTCCAGAATGCTGATGGCACTGGTGAGAGCGGCCAGAAACAGAAGGATGAAGAATGCCAGACCAAACAGAACGCCGCCGGGGAAGCCCGCAAACACCTCCGGAAGCGCCATGAAAGCGAAGCCTCCGCCCATTCCAAGTCCCTCTGCGCCCAGGGTCACAAATACCACTGGGATAATGGCAAAAGCTGACAGGATTGCCACCATGGTATCCAGAAAACAGATCCAGGCTGCACTCTTAACCAGATTTTCCTTCTTCGGCACATAGGAACCGTAAGTAACCATAATCCCCATTCCCACTGACAGTGAAAAAAAGGCCTGTCCGAGGGCTCCGACCAGAGTATCCCTGTTAAAATCCTCCGGGTTGACCGTCAGCATAAAGGCAACTCCATCCGCTGCGCCCGGAAGCGTCACAGCCCTCACAACGCAGGCAATTAAAATCAGAAACAATACCGGCATCAGGATTTTGCTCATCCTCTCTATTCCAGCCGACACACCTCTGACTACCACATAGATGCATATCACAAGAAACAGCAGTCCCCATATGAGCGGTTCCACCGGCTTCTCGATGAAATTGACAAAATACGTCTGATAGGCATCTGCCCCCTCTCCAAAGCCTGCTCCCATTAAATAAACAAAAATATACTTCATAACCCATCCGCCTACTACTGCATAGTAGGAAAGGATCACAAACAGCGTCACCATTCCGATTCCGCCTGCAAACGTCCATTTTCTGTTTAACTGGTGAAACGCTCCCACCACATTTTTCTGGGTCGCCCTTCCCATTGACAGCTCAGCCAGCATAACCGGAAACCCTATCAGGGCTACCATGGCAATATAGCACAGTATAAAGGCGCCGCCTCCGTAAGCTCCCACCTTTCCCGGAAACTTCCAGATATTTCCCAGCCCTATGGCCGAGCCGGCCGCTGCCAGGATAAAGCCCAGATTGCTGGCCCACTGGCTTCTGTTCTGATTCATACTGCCCTCCTCCTGATGTAAAACTTTTTCTCTTATGTCCTCCTGTCTTTCAGACACAAACAGCTCCATCATACCAGACTGACAGCAAAAAATCTATTCTCCCTCTGTATTTATCCATATCTTTTTGTTATCTCTCCTATAAAGAATAGTTATCAAATGTCTTTATACAAAAGACATCATGCGGATTTCAGTCCTAAAATTCCTATTTTTGACTCCTTTTCAAAGACTTTTACAAAAAAATGAAATTTTTATTCGTTTTTTATATCAATATTCTTGATTTAATGGTAAAATAATAAAATGTAATGAACAGGAGGTGCTGCATATGAAAATGATTATTGCGATTATCGGAAGTGAAGATGCCGACGATTTGGTCTATGAGCTGAACCAGAACTCGTTCTTCGTTACAAAACTCTCCACCATGGGCGGTTTTTTGAAAAAGAAAAGTACCACTCTGATGCTGGGTGTGGACAACGCCAGAGTTGACGAGGCCATTTCCATTATCAAAAAAATGTCCGGTCAGAGAGAGCAGCTTGTATACACTCCACCAACCATGGCCGGAAACTGCTGCCCGACTGTCAATATGACAGTTCCCATGAACATGAAAGTCGGAGGCGCTACTGTATTCGTGCTGGACGTAGAAAACTTCCAGAAATTCTGATAACACTTACCAGATGCTTTACAAAAGCTCCGGTTTCTGCACCGGAGCTTTTCTGCTTCACAGGTCCCTATTTTTTCACGGGCTCCCTATTTTTTATCCTTATAGCCTGTTCTCTCCCAGATCTCCTTCAGCCGCTCCCATCCATCCATAGATACCAGGGCCACGATAAACGCTGCCAGAATACTGGCAAATATCATATACCACTGAATAGGCTGATCCAGCCAAGCCATGGCCGCCACCAGAACTGCCGGACAGAGAATCAGGCTCAGAACAAGCACCACCGCCGAGGTGGGCAGCTTGGAAAGTCCCGGCCAGCTCTTAATTACCTGGGTGATTGCCGATACTAAAAAGGCCATCACGCCAATCGCGATCAGTCCATAGGATATATACTGCATCAAGGTTGTAACATCCATCTGCTTTTCCTCTCTTTTTTCCTTAGTATATTGAGATGCCGGGCAGAGCGCTCCTGTGACAGTATCCTCAACGCTGCAGGAGGGACCGACAGCCTGCGGCGCGCTGCGAAACAGAGAGGTTTTCATACAATTTCGCCAGATACGCAAAAACCCTTGTAAATACAGGAAAAATCCAGTATTTACAAGGGCAAAAGAAAAAAGCTGCTGACGGGAATCGAACCCGTGACCTCCGCACTACCAATGCGACGCTCTACCTACTGAGCTACAACAGCACTTCCCGGCTCCCTGAGCCAAGATATATCATATCACAGGAGGACTCTTCTGTCAATCAAAATTTAACAAATCTTATCAAAAAATTGCCAAAATTTCATTTGAAGTCCAGACGCTGTTTCAAAAACTCTGTCCGCCTGTTCCGAAATGTTCTTGTATCTTCTTTAGACAGACTGTCCCTCAATCTCGTCGATGAGATCGCACAGGCAGCCCATATGGTCAATGACATAGTCTGCCCCTGCCTCCCGGTAGCTCTGGGTCAGCCTCTCCTTAGCCGCTTTTTTGCCAGCTTCAGAAAGGGCCTCGTACTCCTGTTCCGTCAGTCCCATCTCGGAACTTCCCTCCAAGACTCCCACAGAGATCACGCCTGCATTTACTCCCTCCTGAATATCTGAAATGGTATCTCCCACCTTCATAACGGTATGCACATTCCTAAGTCCAAGCTGTCTCATGTTTTCAAAGATCATATACGGATAAGGACGCCCCATATTGCCCACGCTGTTCGGGGAGATCCAGAAATCCGGCTCATATCCGTTTTCTGCTGCCTTTGGAACTACAATCTCCATCATCTGATCCGTATATCCCGTTGTGGATCCGATTTTTATTCCCCTGTCTCTCAGCTGTCGTACTGCTTCCAGAACATAAGGCTTTACTTCTGCATATCCGTGGAGAATCCCCAGCAGTTTCTCCGAAAATTTCTCGTGCATCTCGTCCACATCCCGGTCCGTCCACTCCCGTCCGTGAACCTTCACCCACTCACTGTGAATCCGGTCCATAGACAGCATGGTTTTAATGTGATCCCATTTCAGCATCCCCATGGGCTTCCTGGTCTCTTCCATGGTCGCATCAATCCCATATTCCCTGAAAATCTCCATAAATGCCCTGACCGGTGCAAAGCATCCATAGTCTACTGTCGTGCCGGCCCAGTCAAAAATAACACCCTCTATTTTCATTCCTGTCCTCCCGGCAGATATTATTTTCTCTGCCTTTTCTTCCTCAAATTTCCTGTTCATTTCCGTTCAGCCGCCCATCCTGCTGTCCTGGGACAGCCGGCAGACCTGCTGCCGTTTCCGTGGCAGCTTTTGTTTTCCTATGGTTTTACTGCTGTTCAGTCTTCTCCATGTACTCCTGCATGATCTCTGTCAGCTTCTGGATATCCTCCTCATAGATCTCCCCGATCACGCCAATCCGGAAGGTATCTGCATCCGTCAGTTTTCCGGGATAGATTGCATATCCCCTCTCCTTGATGTAGTGGTACATATCCTGGAAGTCGAATTTTCTTCCCTCCGGGTACAGGAAGGTGGCAATAATCGGCCCCTGCCATGCCTTGTCCACATAGAGCTTAAAGCCCAGCTTTTCAAAGTTTTCCACAAGGGTATCCATATTTTTCTGGTAGCGGGCATGCCTTGCCTCGATGCCTCCCTCGTTTTTAAGCTCCTTTATGGCCTGATCAAAGGCGAGAACTACGTGGGTCGGGGATGTGTAGCGCCATTTTCCGTCCTGTTCCATGCCTGCCCACTGATCGTAGAGGTCAAGAGAAAGGCTTCTCGCGCACCCCTTAGACTCCATCAGCAATTTTCTGTTGGCGATAATAAAGGAAAATCCCGGAACTCCCTGGATACACTTATTGGCGGAGCTTACGAGAAAATCAATGTGCCAGTCCCGAACCGGAATGTCAACACCTGCAAAGCTGGACATCGCATCCACAATAAAGACCTTTCCATAAGTATGAGCCAGCCCGCCGATGGTCGCAATATCATTCAAAATTCCGCTGGTGGTCTCACTGTGAATCATCATCACATGGGTAATTTCAGGGTGGTTCTTTAAGGCCTCCTCTGCTTTTCCTGCATCTGGTGTCTTGTCGTAAGCCTGCGTTATGTGAATACAGGAAATATGGTGATATTCGCATATTTTAGCGGCTCTCTCACCGTAAGCGCCGTTGCTCAGCAAAAGCACTGTTCCATCCTGCGGCACTACGCTGCTGAGTACGCTCTCCACTCCAAAGGTTCCTGAACCCTGCATCAGCACTGCCGTATACTCTTCCTCGGTGACATGAGCCAGTTCCAGAAGCTCTCTGCGAATTTTCTGAGTGATCTGCTTATAATCGTCATCCCATGTACAGTGATCAAACATCATCACCTGTTTTACCGTGTCCGTAGTGGTGAGAGGACCTGGCGTAAGTAATTTGTAGTTTCTCATCTCTGTTCTCCTGTGAATTTTTAAAATTTCCATACTGAGGAATCAGCGGATCCGTCAGGCCGAATGTTCAGCCGCATGTTTGGCTTCCGTTTGCTTTCAGCCTGTCTTCCGTTCCTTCTCTGCTTTGTTTTTAAATTTTTCTCCAAACAAAGCTAATTCTACCTTAAAATTCTAAAAATTCAAGAGAAATCTTGTTTTTTAACTATCTTTTTACCTTCGTTTTACATTTTATAAGAACAACACTTACATTTTTTATTTTCTATACAATCCCTGATCTATTTTTTACATTCCTCTGTTTTCTGTCTGCCCCATGTCATCAGCCTTTCTGCCTCTCCCATGTCCGGAGAGACAGGATCCCTTTCTTCTGAAAATCCTTTTCAGCGGCAAAACAGCCATGCCTTTCGATTGTCCCTGCACATACGGAGAGAAAGCCTTTTTTCCTGTTCTCTGCCCTGCACAGAGATTTTCTCCCGGTTCTCCTTCCTCTGGCCTCCTCCTTCGCAAACAGGCCCGCGATATACGGATCTACTCTGCATCCAGCAGGTCTGCAGCACAAAGAAATGTACCTGAAGATGTGTTAAAAAATGCCGCGCTCACAGCCAGCAGGCGGGCTTTTTGGCGCAAGAAAAAGCAGGCGGAATAATATTCCGCCTGCGTCCTTTCATCCGGGCTCAGAAATTCCTCTATGCCATTGTGGGCTCTTCTCCCTCTGTCGGGGCAGTCTCCACCTGACCTGCCTCCACCTGTCCCTCAGAAGCCTTTGGTCCTGCTCCTGCCGGCGTTCTGTTAATGGTAAACGGCAGGTTAATACTCATAATATTCAGCACAACGCCCTTGGCATCCGGAACCAGAAGTGAAGCCAGCTTCTCGGCCGGAACGGCAATCGGGCGGAATTTGTTTTCCCTGTTGAATTTCTGGAATTCCAGTGCATCCGTAAAAACCGGCTGATACAGGTTTCCGTCCTTCATCTTTGCCAGCGGAACGCCCTTCTCCTCCTTCTGCACTGCCATAATAAATTTGCCCTTTTTGAAATCTGCCAGAAGCTCGTCAAGAAGCCCTGCCGTATTTGCATCATGCTGCGGGTTTGGCTGCTTCCTCATCTCCTGGGCATAGTAGAGAGAGGTGAGCTGAAGCTGAGGATTCTCAATCCACACCGTTCCCTCCGGCTGCTCCTCCTGGCTCTTCCTTCTCACCAGCTCCTCAAGCTGCAGAAGCGTCTCCTCGCCGCCATTGGCCATGAGGATCGCGTTCACACCCAGCGTAAAAAGGCTTGTGAAAAACAGGAGCTTCTGCTTTTCCTCCACCCTCACAATCGAAACAGGGATCTTCTCTTCCAGAAGCGCCTTTCCCTTTTCTCTTGCCTCCTCCTCTGTGAAAAACATCAGAATCTCATCATCAAAGGTTTCCGGGTCACAGACCACATAGGGCTGTTTCGTGCATACAGACATCAGAACGTAAAGCTCCGGCACATTTCTCATCTTTAAGAGCAGCTCCTTTTTTTCCAGAACTGCCGTATTTTTTTCTTCATTGCTCATTATATCTTCTCCTTCCGCCTGCTTTCCGCGGAAGGCCCACTGAAAAGCGCGTTTTTTCTCTAATCAATTATAAGCAAAAGAGATTTTCGTGTCAATAAAAAGGAGGGGCTGAACAGAACTCCCGGCGCGCCCGAAACAGGAAGCATTAAAAATTATCCTTTATCAGTGAAACAGCGATTTCTCTTGCCCGGGAACTAGACACATTTTGACCGGGTGTTTCTCCCAGATAAATACAAAAATAGATGCGGTGTCCGACGTCTGCAAAGCCTGTATACCAACAGTCTACTACAGTTCCTTCCGATTTTCCCATCCCCGTTTTTCCGTAGACCGCACAGCTTTCATCACTCCCCTCTGAATAAAACATAGCTTTTTCAAGAAGAGCCCTGGTGTCTGAGGAATATTTTGAGGAACTTCCAAAAATCCTCTCCATCACTTCGGTCTGTTCTCTCGGTGAAATTTTCAGGGATGATTCGATCCAAAAGCCAGTGAGGGCCGGATTGCTGTTGTTATTGTTCAGATGCCCCTCCCAGTCTGATATATCGCAGTTGCCGTATTGAAGGTCATCGAGAGCGCGTTTCATCCCATCCGAGCCGATTTCATCAATCACTTGCCGGTAATACCAGACACATGAGGTCTGGAAGGCAGAGAGAAAGTCGATATCCCTGTTCCAGTCGTCATTCCAGAAAATCTCACCGCTCCAGGAGCGGGTGGAATTCTCCGGATCAATGACACCGTTTTCCAGGCCCACCAGGGAAGAAATTATTTTGAAGGTGGAGCAGGGGGAACGTCGGGTATCTGCCAGGTCTTCATTATAAATCTGAACTGTATAATCGTCCGGATCAAATATGACGGCGGCGCCGTTCAGCTCCCCAAAATAAGATGCCCAGTCAGGACAGAGCACTGTGGCTGGTGATACTGAGGCCAGTGCTTCCGTTTCAGGCACAGTCTCTGCAGACGGCAGCTTTATTTCTTCTGACTCTGCGGCTGACTTTTTCTCCCGGACGGCCGAAGCTGTCTCATTCTGAAATGACGGAGATTTGTCCTGCTCAGACTCAGAATCACAGCCAGACAGCATTGCAGACAGTGTGATGGCAGCAGCCAATAGACGGATCGGTTTCATTTGATACATTTCCTCCTGATCTTTCTTTTTCTCTTATAAATCTTTTAGTATTCTGTCTTCTGACCTAATATTCTGCTATCCCCGGCAAATCATAGAAGCAAACGAAAATCGGATATGGTTCCGGCCGATTTCTCCTACCCCGTTTGGGAAAGTGCTTTAAAAGTGCAGTTCTGCTCTACCTTATCTCAGGGCAAAACATTCCTCCCTCACTGTAGAAAGGCCTTCCGTGCAGGTTTTCCCTGCGCCGACTGATAATATCCGCCAAGGGAAATGAGTTTAACATCGGACAGCAAAATTTGGGAGGTGAGCGCAGCTCAGGGCTTTGGCGTCTGAAGATTCGTCTGCTTACGGAGACATATTCAGATATATTCAGATAGCTTCATAAAACATGGCTACCGGCTTTACCTTATCTCTTGCCGAACTCGGCTTTTACGCTATTATGCTGTCTGGGTTTTGTGGGAGAGTAAAACAACCGTCTCGGAACTACTATCCTTTAACCCAAAAATCTCCTTATTCTCTTTCATCAACTCTATTTGCTCTCCTGTAAAGTTCAGCGTCATTGATACTGGAATCACCTTACCATTTTCATCATAACCGAGTTTAACTTCCTTGACAAGGCTCTGAACCAATCTTTTCCTGAGTTCCTTGGAAGCCGCCCAGTAAACATCATTAAATTTTACAAGCAGTTCTTTTATCATTTCAAAATCCATTTTGTTCAGCTTTACCGCTTCAACCTGAGTCTGCTTATTTTCTAGCTGTGCCAGCATCTCTTCTCTTTGAGTATTGATTTTATCAAGATTTTCTTCTATTTTCTCTGGACGTATATTATTATATTTTATACCGATATTGCTTAAAATCTCATACTGCTTATTCTCAGCTTTATCCAGATCCTTCAGCTTTGACTCAATCTCTGCAATCTCAGAGTCCAGTTTCGTTGTATCCATTTCCCTATCCATGTACTGTGCAATCTCCTGTACGATATTAGGTCTTTTTACATATTCCAAGATTGCGTCAACAACTGTCCCCTCCAAGAACTCTGCCTTAATCGGATTCTTACTGCATTTCCCCTTTTTATGATTGTTCCAATACCCACAGATATATTGATAATAAATTCTTTGCTTCCCTCCAACTGTTTTATAACTGCTTGAAGCAGAAACCATATTGCCTCCGCACTGCGGACATTTTGCTATACGATTAAATACATTATTGACAGTTTCCAGAGTGCTATCAGTCCTTCCCTTGGGCTTCTTTACCTTTGCACGCTTTTCCTGCACCTTATTCCAAAGCTCCTCTGAAATAATTGCCTCATGCTTTCCGTCTACAATGGTCGGATTATCTGAATACTCTCTTTTGGTCTTGCCATCCGCAGTATCTTTTATCTTATAATAGCCGTATCTCAGCTTGCCGCAGTAAACAGGGCTATCCAAAATCTTTTTGACACTGGTGGTGTACCAATCTTCCATAACAGGCAGATATATCTTTTCATCCGTCCCTGACCTTTCCATAGTCTTTCTGTCCAGCCTAAGTTTTTGTCTGGGCTTTATGCCAGCCTCATTTAATTTTGCTGTCACGGTAGAATACCCAGCATCCTCACTCTCCATAAACCACGCATATATTTTTCTGACGATGTCTGCTTCCTCTTCATTGATGACTAAACGGCCATTTTCCAAAGTATATCCATATGGAGCCTGTCCACCATTCCAGTTTCCGGCAAGTGCATTATATTTTTTTCCATTAGCTGTCTGCTCCCTGATATTCTCCCTTTCCATCTCTGCCAATGCAGACATCAAAGCAAAGAACAGCCGCCCCATTTGATTAGAGGTATCTATATGATCCTCCACCGTAATCAAATTCACATTATTTTTCTGGAGCAGTTTCAACGCATTTAAGCTGTCGCAAGCATTCCTTCCAAATCGTGACATCTTCCATGCAACGATATATCGAACTTCCCGCTTTTCTTCCACATCCCTCAGCATCCTCTGAAACTCTGGCCTGCCAGCGATTGACTTCCCTGATTTTCCACCATCGGTATATACCCCAATGATGTCAATATTCTGATATTCGCAGTATCTCCTTATTTCAGCTTCCTGTCCTTCTAATGAGTTTCCGTCTACCTGCTGGAGGGTCGATACCCTTAAATAGGCATATGCTTTTTCTCTAATCATGCTTACGTTCCTCCAAGTTCTTATAGTTTACCAGCATTTCGCATATGGTTTCCAAAAAAACCATCCTCTTATTATCCTCCTCAGAGGAGGTAGGATTGTAACGCTGGTCTGCATTTTTTTCAATAGTGTTAATCGCCGATTTTTCGTCTTGATAATTGTCTATGTTTACCATGTATCCGACACCTTTCTAAAAAAGATGCCTCTTAATACTTTCAAGCATAAAATCGACTATCTAATGCTAAGGACGTTTTTGCAAATAATTGATTTTTTACATATTGTAAATAATGATGTATATTCGAGTTTCAAATGTCTGGAAAAACACTTCAGCGGATAGCTCCACGCCACCTTCATATCCATATCAAAAGCGCCACAGCTTTTTAACAATGCACTTTTAAAATTTCTATCCCATCAAGTCTCATTTGGAGTATCGGATTTTCCAATACAGGGTAGAGGAGTGCTTCCAATTTATCAAAATATCTTTTTCTTTCCTGATATCAATAAGCTCCATCAAACCACAAAAAAGTCGGACACCATTCTTAGTGCCCGACCTCTTCTTAGAGCCTGCTATCCTATATCATCTGTCCGTTTATCCCATTGTTCATGGAAGCTGACACAGCCTTTGTATATTTCATAAGAGCTTTCTCCAGATCCTCAACATACGCCGACAGCAACGAAATGTCAGCATTATTTATGATCTGGCTTCGGATAAGCAATGCTCCGTTCTGCTTCAAGTAAATGGAAACTGTACTTCCATCCACCGTTACGCGAAACCTTGACCTTAAAGCTGTATAATTACTAGCCATAGCCTCATCCTCCATAAATAATAATTTTAAATATATCCCATACACAATCCCAAGCTCAAAATCATGTACCGATATCTGTAAAACTGTCAGGAGGATTTCCAGCCGCTTACAGGCTTTCCGCTTATGACTGCAAAAAGTAACTACCAGCTTCCGTACTGCCGACTTCTCTTAATTGGAATTGGACTTGAATTGAGAAATCACGTTCAAAAGAAAAGCAATAAACTTCATTTCCTATATGCACACTGCCCACTGCCTTCTTTACAAAACTCCAATGCTGGTTCTTCTACCCCCAATCCATTTTTACTCCAATTCTATATCAATTGGAGTTTTTCAAACCCACCCTCTTCCCCAACTGTAGCAGTTCTTTTTCTCCACTACCCCATATATCCAACCAAAAACCTCATTTTCATACCACAAATCCCCAAAAACAAGCCGCTTTCAAAATTTTACAAAAATCATATAAAAACTCTAATTCCATATCAATTGGAGATTTTCATAAATCCTACCCACAATGCTCCCATGTACTGTATCTGAAAAATTAAACAGGAGCTTACACACAGTCAAATCCGCTGTCGGCTCTTCTTTGTTTTTAAGCAGATTTTTTGGAATACTCTCTTATCATCCGATCCAAAGTGGGGCGTGAAACCTTTAAAAGCTCAGCCATTTTCTTTTTTGTAATCTCCCTCTTCTGATAAAGTGCATAATACTTTTCAAAGTCCGCCGCTTTTTTCTTCTTCCGTCCCTGATAAACTCCCTTGCTCTTTGCAATCTCAATGCCTTCTCTCTGACGCTCCAACAGGTTCTCACGCTCGAACTCCGCAATCGCGCCTATCAGGGTAAACATGAGCTTCCCATTTGCTGTATCTGTATCAATGTTCTCTTTCAAAGAAACCAGACGCACCTTATTCTCTTTAAGCAACTCCGCAATCGAAAGCAAATCTCTCACATTTCTTGCCAATCTTGAAAAATCAGCCACATAGAGAACATCTCCGTCCCTGACAAACTCCAACGCCGCCTTCAGCTGTTCCCTGTTTCGGTTCTTACCTGAGACTTTTTCAATAAAGTACTTTTCAATCCCATAAGGCTCCAACGCCTTCAGCTGTCTGTCCTCGTGCTGGTCTGCGCTCGAAACCCTTACATAAGCTACATTCATAAATCAAGCTCCTTTCGGTTTGTAAAAATAAACTCTTTGACCCGTTTTACAAAAAGTAAAACAATTTATTTACAAACCCATGCTTTACGGAATGTATCTAAAAATGCAGTAACCCAAGCATCGTAAAAGAACTATACCCTATCTTTACACCCGCATAAATCATTCAAAACCACCATCCGAAACTCCCATAAACCCATTTTCCAAGTATCATCTGCAATGCACACCAATTTTTACCCTACTGCACACACCTCTTAAAGGCACCAAGCACCATTCATTTTTCTGTGCCGGAATCAGTTTATTTTCCAGCCACCCGAATAATGGAGAGTTTTGAGATTTTATTTTGACCCGAAAATAATTTTTTGAATGTTTGAAAATTCAGAAACTGCAATCATTTCAGAAAGACGAGTATCTTTAACATGCACTATTAAAAATATCCTCTATGTATTGATTAAGAAAAATACCGCTTCACCGATACTGCTATATTTTTGTGAATTGTTAATTTTGAGATATGTTTACAATGACTGTGTACTATCCAGATACAAGCTATTTCCTGTAGATGTATTGCCATTAGCTGATATACTTGTATCTACTCTCTGAACATTCAGTAACTTACTAAGGTTCTCAGATGTTAAATAAGCGTCCTGTTCTGCTCCATTTATTTCTGATACGAACTTCATCTTATAATATGGATAGAACTGAATTTCAGATGTCTTTAAATGCTCTTTACGAGGTATAAAGTTTAAATTATTGAATACCCATTTAGCACTTGATAAATTAGAGGTTTCATTAGGCTCTGATAAACCAGCATTTGCTCGTCCCCATAAACCATAAACCTCCGTATTGTTAGCTTTACTGTATGTAGCATTTAAAGTTGCTTCATTACCATTGCTAGTATGACTGTCAGTTGCACTGTATCCATGATCACTTTCGAAGTAAGCTGTTGGTGCATTGACATCATGGAACTGCCAATTTGTTGTGAATGTCTCATGCCAAGTCTTTCTAGTAGGCTGGTCTGTAGAACCGTCTTTTCTTGCTTTAGCTGGTGTATAAGAAGGAGCTCTTAAACCCATCTCCTGCAATTTAGACTCATTTCCACCGTTCTTTCCTGGATACAATGTAACTGTATCATTTATTGTTCTCTGTAGTATGATTTCTCCATTTGGAGTACTTGTTCCAGTTCCTCCAGACTCACTCAAACCATTACCACTGTAATCTTTCTGATCTGTTTGCACCCAAGCCCATGTAAAGGTCTTGTTAGAAGCATAATCAGCGTCATTTGTTATTGTAAATGACCAATCATCTGAGTTCTGGTAAACATATGGAGCACTACAGCTATGTGTGCCGTGGTCAGGATTGCTACAGCTCCATGTATAAGGACAGTTTCCACTTACACTTACTGAGCTATACTTCCTTATTCCGTCTACTAAACTTCCACCATTAGCGTCTGATAAATTGAACTGGTGAGAAATTTCATTCTCATGGAGTAATAACTTACTACCTGTGTCCTCAGGGTCTTTATTGTAATGTATATAAATTACTGTTGTGTCATCTTCTATCGGTACTGTCGTATCAGTAGTTGTCTTACCGTCAGGAACTTCCTCCCAACTGGTTACATCTTTATCTTCTGGACTCTGAGTATTTTCTTCATAGTCATATCCGTCATCAGGAGTCTTTATGATAAGCTTACCATCACTAAACTCTGGGTTAGGGTCTGTCTCTACTTTGTCTGTATTTCCACCTGTAGTGTAGATTTTGACTACCTTAGGTGACTCTATTAAACGAACATATAGCGTTTCACCCTGATTTAAGGTAACTGTTCCTGTATCTGTACCTGACTGCTTATTCTCAATGCTATTCTTTGTATCATCATAGCTATCAGTCTGAGCTACAGGCCTTTTATAGGTAGGACTTGTAAACCAGTTATCTACGGTGTATCCTCCTATCAGCTCGTCCTCTATTACTATGGTTCCTACTGTCTTTTCTCTGGTATAATTTGATTTATAAGTGTAATCATTACCAGTCTTTTTTGCATAGAACTTAACTATATTGTTCTGTGCCTCATTTCCTCCGTCTTTACTCTTATCCTCTGAGGGTCCTTCTGAATAATTAGTACCATAGGTTTTTTCATCAAAGGTTGAAGTTCCTTCCTGCTCAGTTAAACTTGTTACCATAACTCCGTATCCCAAATTGTTATGGTAGTTTAGCTTATGCCATAATGTATCTTGTGAGCTATTATCGTACTTGGTTAGTCCTAAATCTAACTGGTCAGAAGCCAACATATAAGCCTCATCTGCCATATCCCAGTCCCAGTCAACTCCCATACCATGTATTCTTGCCCAGTCTGCATATTGACTCCATGACATTCCAGAAGGAAGGTTATAGCCGTCAACATCTGCAAATGTTTTATAGTACTGCTCCATTACATAGTATAATACTTTTGATATTGGGCCATATATCATTTCACTGGTACACCATGAACTCTGGAATAATGTTCCTCTATGGTCTGGTCTTGGGTCAGTAGGATTTATTACTGGCACATAACACCAGTGAATAGGTTCAATTATCAAACGTAATTGATTATTCTTGAATACTGTAGTAAATGCTGATGTATCTCCCTGAGCTTTTAAGCTTTCATACTCCGATTGCAATTTGGGATCTACATATGTCATCATAGGAACTGTTTCATTGCTCTTTTTATTGCCACGCCCATCCATATCAACAATATTAGTATTAAGCATGAACTCTACAAGAGTAATTATATTTCCATCTGTATATGTTACTGGAGACATGAGCTGGTTTTTAAACATCTCACCTGTTCCTGTTAATTTAGCAGCTCCTGATGATGTAACACCTTCCTCTAATGGAGATAAGAACTTAGTACTAATTGTTCTTTTCTCTCCATTAGCTGCTGTATATTCAGCAGTAGAGTTCTGACCGTTTACTAATAAAGTTGCACCATTATTTTGTGCTGATATATTCATCAATGTCTGTAATAATTCATATGTCACCATTCTTGCTGGTGTTATTTCAACATTATCGCTTGGTGTATCCTGTGAAGAGTAATCTCCATCCAGTCTGTAATTTGAGTAAATTCCATTGCTAGCAGGAGTTCCTCCAATATCACAATGGGAGTATGTGTACCATAGGTCTGTTTTTGCTCCACCAATGTAATTTATCTTAGTTTTTGGAACACCCCTATTTGAACCTGAATTGTTCTTATAGTTGTTCCAGAGCATTTGAGTATCTTCTCCACTCTTGCCAAATATGTCTTGAACTTTTTCTGGAAAGTATTTTACTACGTCTAAACTTGTACTTACTGCTACGCCATATTGGTTAACCACTGTTATTCTCCAACCTTGGTTTGCATGTATCTTCCAGAAGCTACCGACTATTTCAGGTGTACTCGGTGTGGATACCTCACCTGAACCTGTACCGTTTACTCCTTCAGCTAATGATGTAAGCGGAGATGATACAAGCATTAGTCCTGCAAGTAATCCTGTTATAGCTCTTTTTATCTTGCTTTTTACCATAATCATTCACCTCAAATCATAGTTTAGATGTATCAACACCTTCAAGGAGCTCCTGAACTTGTTTTTTGTTGTACTCGTCTATTGCATTGTCTATCTGCTGGTAATCATCAGCCGATAATGTCTCTTCCTCAGCAGCTAAACTTTCAACTGCGCTTTCCTGTATTTCTTTGAGCTTTGCATTATTTTCTTCTGCCATCTTGCTCTCTTCCTCAGCTGTTTTACTTTCTTCTTCAGCAGTCTTACTTTCTTCTTCTGGAGCCTTGCTGTCAGAAGTATTGGTATCTGAAATTTCTGTAGAAGTTCCAGAATTATTTATATCGGTACTACTTTCTTCTACAAATGGACTACTTTCTACTATCTTGTTTCCATTTTCGTCTACACCGATACCTCTTGGCTCAGGAGCAGGTTCTATTGTAAGAGTTTTAGTTTCATCAAGCTTATCTACTTGGGTTTCTGCCTCAGTTTCAGTAGGTTGTATAACTTCCAAAGTAGGTTTTGTTTCTTCTGGTTTATTTTTATCGCCACAAGCAGATAAACATATAATTGATAAAGCTAGTGTTAAAAACAAAATGTTTCTTCTCATTGTTGTATATCCTCCTAAAATAAAGTGGAGGGTATCACTTTTAAAAAGTGATACCCTCTATGTCTAAAATCTAATGTACTACTTATATTTAATGATATTTATTTCCAAGCGCCATATGGATTTCCATCTCCAGAAGCTACGCCACCTAAATCAGATAAGTCTACACCATCTAATAGTTCTTCTAATGATGAGCTTGTTCCACCACCTGTGTTTTGTGTATCAAAACCACCCTCTCCTGTGCCACCATTATTAGGTGTGGTTGGATTCTCCTGATTTTGCTGAGGCTGTTCTGGGGTGACTACCTGTCCACCTTTTACATGCTGTGTACCTGTGATATCTATTGCTTTGGATACATCTAAACCTAACTGTGAGATTGTCTGCTGGCTTAATGCTCCCCTGTATGTCTCTGAGGTATCTGCTGAAATGGTTACGCCCTGATAAACTTCTCCATTGGTAAGCATATGTCCATAATGTCCGTCGTGCAGGCTACTTAACAAGTAATATCTGTCATAAGACTTGTATAATCCGCTTTTCATGATACCTGCGCTATCCATGTAATACCAATTTCCATCTACGTCATCTTGGATCCACCCAGTAGCATATGTTCCATCATCATATTTATACTTCCATGAACCATCTGCCTGAGTCTCCCAAAACCTACTGTAAGGAAGATTGGATTGCTGTTCTGCCGCATAGGTAATCATAGTAGGTATAATAGGACTTGTAAACATAAAACCAAGGAGAAGCCCTGAGCTTAATAATATACGCTTACTTCTACGCACTTTGTATTCCTCCCTATTGGAAGCATCAGCCCTGTAAACTGATACCCTCTATGTCTAAAATCTAATGTACTACTTGTATTAGATAATTTTATTTTTCTTCACAAGAACAAAGTTCTTGTATAATTAGTAAGTTTACTCAAACTCGTATGTTGGCCCATCATAAGATGAATATACCTGATCAAAACCTTCTCTTGCTCCGTTATTATCTCCAGAATCATTGCCACCATCATCTTCATAGCCTGGTATGATTGTGTTAGGTGTACTAGGATTCTCTGTAGATGGCTGAGGTGTTGAGGTGTTTGCAAATACTACTACGCCACCTTCTACATGCTTCGTGTTCTCTACATTCGGTACATTGTCTACATTGACTCCTACTGAACGTAACTGCGCTATCGTATCAGCACTTAAACTTCCCTCATCGTCTGCATTGACACTGGCTGAAATGGTAACGCCATTGTAGACACTTCCATTTGTAAGCATTTTTCCATAGGTTCCTGTGCCACGAACTGTATCGAGAAGATAGTATTTGCCGCCATTGGATTTTACTACGCCAGTCAACATATTTCCACTTGCGTCTAACAGGTACCATTGTCCATTGTCATGTACCCATGCACTGGTACAAAGCGAACCGTCATTCATATAGTAATACCATGTTCCTGATAGGTCTGCTTTTTCATTTACCCAGTTTGAGGAATAGGCTTCTGCCGCATATACATTGATCGCCTGCATAGAAGGTGAAGCAACTAAACATACAGCCCCTACAGCATATGCCAATATTTTATTTCTCATAGCATCTGATACGCCCTTTCAAATTTCTGCTCGATATTGATTTTAACAATGCACTTTAAATTTTGTGAATTGTTAATCTGAAACTTCCAGCCAATAAACTACTTCAAAATGTTTAAACAAATTTCATAAAAGCTTTTTTCCTGAGTTTTTTTCTTGGAAAAGCATATAGGACGCACAACCATTATTGCAAAAACAATTAGAAGAACAATTAGTGTAATATTAAGGCACCTAGGTGCAGAATTTTTTACTATATCGTTTAATATTCCCAAAATAGCAACAATAATCGCCGCCAGTGACAGTGCAGATGTTGTTGAATTGTCAACCAAGCGCATATCATTTTCCAAGACAGAAACTTTATTTTCTATATGCTTAATTAGTTCAATATACCCGTGATTTTGTTTGTGCTTACTTTTAAACTTATAAAGTTCTTTTTCCAATTCGCCTTGCTTATCAACGCTGTGGCAGTACTTATCCTTTATAAATTCAAAATCCTTTTGCATATTTGATAAATTACTGCTATTTTGTGGTACCTCACACATTTGCTATGCCGCCTCTCGTCTAAAAATATAGACAATTAAAAAAGGCAAGGCGCTCGGTTTTAACACGACACGCCTTGCCATATTTTTGAGTATGACAAGTAAACTCCCTGCATTTCTACTTGTCCATAATAGCTTTTTGGATTATAATAGAAACGCATAGCAGTGTAGCCCACGGTGAGGTGCTTCTACCAAAAGCACTGTTCACGCCTGTCAAGTGCTGCAACACTTAGATAGGCGCTATGCCTTTTTTAATTATCAAGTTCATTTTAGCACGAACAGCACTTTTATTCAATCCTTAATTCCCCACATACAGCCATATTTCATCATCACCACGCTTTCTTTTTGGTATAGACCTATCTTAACGCCGGATCTATGCCTTGTCAGTGGTGGAAATGCAAGGACTATCACGCCATCTTTTATAGAAGATGCACAAATACCACAGCCACATATTTAAAACAGAAGTCCTATAAACCAGCCTGCCGCACATATATGCAATTTTCAATGTACTATCTGATAAGAAGCAACACTATTTTTGTTAATTGTTAATTTTCTTATATATAGAGCCACATTACAATGTACCAACTCATACCAAGCCAAACAGCGTAATTATATAAGTACATTCTCAAAGCACTTCTTATTTAGCATAATCTATCATCCGAATTTTGCCCTATATATATAGGACCAGCCAGCATATTCTTAACTATTTCTATGCTCTGTTTCCCCGTCATCATCGGGGACAGGAATGTCCCCGACATATGGTAGGTGTAGAAGAGAGGCCACAAACCGCCTCATCTTCCATATGATCGGTCAGATTTTTCATGAGGAGATATCAGATAAACAGCCATCTGCTTACCCTAGCTTTTTATTGTTAATTGTTAATTGACCCTACTGCTTTTAGAGAAAGGGAGCCACCTATTGGCGACTCCCAGTCTGACACCTTACTTGTTCTTGCTTCTTCTGCCTCTCTTTCCTGTACCACGGGTTTCCCCATCTGCTTCATTTTCTTCCGATACAGCTTCATTATCCCCTTCTTCAAGCTCAGGTTCGGACTGCTCCACCAAAGCAATATCAGAGCTTTCGATATCCTGCTCGAATGTCTGGAACGGAGCTTCTTCCTGAGGTTCCGACTGCTCGGGAATTTCTGCCTCCGCTTCCAGATTTACACTGGAAGCCTCACCTGTCTCCATACCATGCACCTTCTCTAAAATAGCCGCCATCTCAGCCGCTTTCTCACGCACATAGTTCCGAAGCTCCAATGCGCAGTCACAAAACTCCCCGTAAACACTTCTTTCCGCATCCGTCAGCTCCAAGGCATTGAAGGTACATCCTCTTTCAAGGTCGCAGTCAAATCTCTTACAGATGTTATAAATCTTTTCAAAAGCTGTCGCTTTTGCTTTTCCTGTACCCCTGATATATCTGCCCCTGCTTACTGGATAGATTTCCCCAGAAGAAGCCATTATCTTGATTGCCCCTGCAATCACTCCGTCTGTCACATCCGTGGTGACGTGATCCAGAACATATTCCGCGATTTCCCTACGCTCCACAGGCTCTTCTTTATCTGCCATAAACGAAGCGATGATTGCTTTCACCTCTGCGGTTCTGCTTGAATAATTAGTAAGTTCCATATAAAATGTCCTCCTTCATCTTTTTGATTTTTATTATTTATTGTATCTATACTTTAACGCTGATTTCACTGGGTGTCTGTGGTCGAAATGCAAGGAACTATGCCCACTTTTTTAGAGCATTCGCACAGGGATTTCTTATGCCGAGTGCTGTTGCACAAATCCAGCTATAGGGTTCTTATTTTTCTTTAGAGAGGTCATACAATCAATCCGCTTTTATCATCTGAACATTGCAGTCCATACAAAGAATGTTGACGTCTTTCGTGGCCCTGACACTGTTCCCACAAACAGGGCAGTAATACTTCCTTGTACTGCTTTTCTTCCTAGGCTTATCCGTTCCCTCGGAGTCATCTGTCTGCAAGGCTCCAAGCCGATAATTCTCACAGGCATCATAAAGCCCCCAAGCCTTGAGGTTCCTTATAAACCCTTCTGTCGGTTCCGTCACGCTCCAGCCAATCGTTGGAGCATAAGCGATTTTAAGGTCACGCATTTCCGCCTCTGTCTTAAATCGCTTATTATGATACCGCCCATTATTGGACGTATCCTTGATACCTGTCTCCATACAGTAGATATGAACCATTTCATGAACCAATGTCGCCAGCACATTTTCAATAGGCCTTGAAAGATATTCCGCGCTTAAATTCAGTTCATAGTATCGGTCACTACCAGAAGCCCAGATTTTCTTTGTAGTGCAGTGTCCATAGGCTTTCAAACTGCTTTGAATGGTAATCATCACCATGGGAAGCTCCCCATTGAAATACTCCCTGTTGAATACCCCATAAGCATCCTCCAGCCTCTTTGTATCAGTACTTAACATAAAGCCAAACTCCTCCGTCCTGATTTTTGATTTTTATTTTTTTAACACTGCACTGTTAAAAGGCTCAGTATGGATAAGGAGCCATGAGCATACCGCCCATGGCTCCCCAGTCGCTTATTCGCTGTCTTGTACCAGTTTCTCCACCATATCCAGAAACTTCTGGCACACCTGTTTGATTAAGCGGTATGCGGATAAAGATAAAGCCGCATACATGATAAACACCGCCACAATCACCACTGTAATCAGTATCTGGTTAAACATCATGTCAAAACCCTCCTTTCAAAGTGGAGCCATTCTAACGCTGATGTCCCATTTATTCTATAGTGCTTCTGCACGGGATTTAAGACAGATTTTTATGATGATTTACCAAATCGGACAGATATCCCATACCACTATCTCAGGATCCCATATCCCCATTAAATCGGACATCATAAGACCCCTCTGTGGCTTGCAAAACACCCCCTTAAACCCATTTGAACTGTCTCACCCTACACTTATACCACCTTTGAAAGAACTCCCCTTATAGCCCACAGCAGTTTTGCATTTCCATTTCTTTATTGCAGTTTTTGTAATTTTGTAACTTTTCTATTCCAAGTATCATTTATTCTTTCCCAGCTCCAGCAAACCGTATTTTTTCAAGCAGGCTTCCGTATATTCTTTTATACTGGCTGGTTTTGATGGCGCATTTTTCAACTCTATATCCCCTGCCAGAATTTCTCCCCATGTATGGGATTTTATGCTTTCATTTAAACCTGCCAGCAAAGCAGGAAGCTGGTTCTTCACATTATCGTATAAGCCCCAGTATTTATCTACAGTACGCCTTGACAGCCCACTGTGTTTCATACAAGCCGTTTTCTCACCCTCAGGACATACAAGCCTATATGCAAATGTAGGCCACCATTTTAAAGGCCTTCCTCCACCGTCAACTATCTCACCCTTTGCACGTTTTTCCTTACGAGCTTCCTGCATATATTTCATATGGTCTTTTCTCTTGCGCCCGCTCCTCTTAACTGGCTCAGGCAATTTTACTCCAGTCCATTCTTCAAAGGTTTCCCTTTTCATAAAGTATTCGTTAAAATAATAAGCATGTAGAGCTTTCTGGGCTTCTTCTACAGTAAATTGATTATTCTCTGCACCTTCTATACTGTTTAGGACATCCATTAAACCATCCTTAAGTATAATCTTTTCCAATTCTTCATACGGAATACTGCACATCTTCGCCGTAACCGCCAAACAGTAAACAGCAAAGTATCTATGCCCTACTTTCACCTGCTCACAAACCCGAGCCAAAGCGGAATAGAATGCATTTCTGTGCATAGTCCCCTTTCTTCCAAAGTTAGGCTTCACATCCCCTGTACTTGAAGAGTTTTCCTTCGCTTCTTCCATATTTTGATAAAGCTGGCTTTTAGATTTCTCATATAATTCTTTAATAGGCCTGCACCCCAATACTTCGCAAAAGCTGTTTAAATATTCCAGAGACACGCTACCGCCAAACTTGAAAGCTCGACAGATACTTCCATACTTTGTAGGGGTTCCCACCACTCTGTATTTCTGTGCAATCCCCTGTACCTGTGGCTCTGATGTCGAAACATCCGAAGTCCATATATATTTCATTAAGGACTTTTTATAACTGTTTAGGCTTTCATATTGATACCGAATGTATTTCCGGTTTAATCGGATCGGCTTCTCAAATACATAGTATAAATGAATACCCATGCCTGAGCATACCAGATAAGTTGGTTTGGGGCAGTCTCCGTTTTGAAGTTTCCGCAATAAACTCCCCATTCCTATGCACGACTTCATAGAAGAGTCTATCTCGCCTGCACCTTTTATGTCATCAATCTCCACAATCAAAGCGAACAGCTGATACATGCTGTCTGCTTTGGTTCCTTTCTTGAAATAGGAGCAGGCATTAGTAATGGTGGTAATGTAAACAGACTCTTTCCCATATATGCCCTTTCGACTCATCTGTTCATATTTATCTACAGAAGCCTGAATTGCCCTATTCAGATTTTTCAAATCATTAAAAAATGCCACCGTATGCTCCGTCTCGGCGTATTGCTGGTACTTTGGTTCTTTTGCCAATACAAGCGTCTGCACTCTGCCTGGACGCTTATACAAGTCATCATCCTTAGCCGTTTCCGATAAACAGCCCTCCTTAAAGATGTTTCTGTAAAACTCCATCGGCGCAATCTCACAATAACCATGAGCTTCCAAATATTCTGCCAACTGGTTTGGCTGTGGACACAGCGGTACCTGTTCTGCCAATAATGGTATCTCCGCATTTACAGGTATATCTACTACATTTCCAGTACCTTCATCAATGTAATAGATATCATCGGATCCGCAATCTTCTTCCAAATCTTCTGGTAAATATTCTTCAATATATGTGTTCTCGTCTATTACTACTGTATCATTATACTTTTCCATATGCTATTACTCCTTTTCCAATGCTTCTTCGTCATAAAATCGCTAATCTTATCTCTCTTTTATCTTTCACAAAAAGGGGAAATCTCTCTCGTACTATACAGAGAAGTTTTTATCACTTTTTAAAACTTCTTTGAGCAACGACGCTCCCGACACATTACCCGAATGTTCCCTGCGATTGAGCAATGGTCTGAACGATTTATCCTTAATGTATCTGCCCCCAATCAAGAACTGATCCATTCCCTGTTTTTGACGCTCCTGACAATCAAACTAGGACTGTATCATGTTTTTAATAAAAGATACTTTTATATATTTTTAAGCTCATGTCCCCTAAACCTATATGTTCCTTATCATTCAAACACTGTATCGAGGCTTCTTTTTTCATGGTATATTCATTTTTATGCAAAGAAAAAGAGCACTGGAATGCTCCAATGCTCTCTGCCGTCATGCTCAAACAATTCTATCTGGTTACAGTATCATCGCCGCAATCAAATCACTTGGTAATACTCCAGCGCATCCATGATGTATCCGCGCTTCTCCTGAGTACAGTGCCGGATCTTCGGATTCTCCTTTTTTGAAATATTGTAATTCAGTCTCATTTCAACGCCACAGTCCCGCTTGACTTCCGCGATGTCCTTCGTATGAGTGTTCACTCCATACTTTGCCTTGATAAACTTCTTTATGTTCTGGTATGTGGATTTTTCTTCCGTATAGGTTTTACTGCCATCCACATCTATAGGTATCTCTATCTCCACCTTATAGTCCTTACTTTTCCTTTTTCGAGTTAATAAAACTACCGTCTCCACATTCCCCGTCCCCGGAAACATATCCACGCAGCACGCTCTCTCCACCGCATACCCTCTCGCCGTCAGTATTTCCAGGTCTCTTGCCAGGCTTGTAGGCTTGCAGGACACATACACCATCCGTTCTACACCGAAGTCAATGATCTTTTCTATAGCCTTTGGATGAATCCCATCCCTGGGCGGATCGAGCACGATCAGATCCGGCTTGTCGGTCAGCTCTCCCACTACCTTGAGCACGTCCCCTGCGATGAATTCGCAGTTGGAGAGTCCGTTTCGCTCAGCGTTTACCCTGGAGGCCTCCACGGCCTCCTCCACAATCTCCACGCCTACAACCTTCTGCGCCACAGGTGCCAGAATCTGGGCAATGGTTCCCGTGCCGCTGTACAGGTCGAAGACTACCTTCCCGTCCACGCCTCCTACATACTCTCTGGTTTTCTCATAGAGCACCTCTGCTCCCAGAGAGTTGGTCTGGAAGAAGGAGAACGGAGAAATACGGAATTTAAGCCCCAGAAGCTCCTCGTAAAAGTAATCCTGTCCAAACAGTATCTCTGTGCCCTCATCCTTTACCGCGTCTGCCAGCGTATCATTTTTCGTATGGAGAATGCCGGCCAGAGTCCCTTCCAGCGAAAGAGACAGAATTTTCTCCCTCCACTGGTTCAGAAGCTCCTCCTCTGTCCCGCCAAACTGCTCTGTCTGCAGGGTGTGCGTCTGGGTCGTTGTGATTAAGTCAATAAGAATTTCCCCTGTCTTTACTGCCCTTCTCACAAGCAGGTGGCGCAGATACCCTGTCTGCTGCATCTTTTTATAAAACGGAATCTGTCTCTCTTCAAAAAATTCCTTGGTACAGAGAAGAATCTTCGTAAAATCTTCATGGACAATCCGGCATCCGCCAACTGTCACCACATCGTAAAAGCTGCCTCTCTTATGCATACCCAGGGCTAAGGGGCCATCCTTCACCTCATCTCCGAAGGAAAACTCCATCTTATTTCTGTACCGCTCTGCGGCAGGACTTCCGATAATCCCCTCAAAGTTCCATGTTCCCGAGACTCCCGGTGTCCCCAGCACACCCTCCAGAAACTCTCTTACCTGTCCCTCCTTGATTTTCAGCTGCTCCTCATAGGGAAAGGTCTGAAACAGGCAGCCTCCGCAGATTCCAAAGTGCGGACAGGCATCGGACAGCTCCACAGCTGCCGGTTCTGTCACTTCCAGAAGACGGCCCTCGCATTTTCCCTTTCTCTTTTTATTTACCAGAAATTTTACCTTCTGTCCGGGAAGGGCATTCTTCACCGTAACCCGTTCTCCCTCAATATAAATGATTCCCTTGTTGGGAAAATCCATCTTCTCTACAATCCCCTCGTAAATCTCACCTTTTTTCATCTTGTCTCCTTTTCGTCTCTTCCATGATCTACTGTATCTTCCTGTTCCTTACGGTTATTACTCAGCTTTTTCCATCTTTCTCAGCTTTCCCCATCTTGTCTAATCCTGTAATCTCCTGCCCTTTCCAGGCAGACAGCCCGGATTTTCCGAATCATGCCGCCGGTCTCCTGCTTCCGCTATTGGTGGCATATCCAATATCAGATTTCACAGGCAGCATTCCTGCATTGAGGACATATCCGACTGTATGCCAGTCTGATAGTTTGTCTTTTTTTCCGATAATGCTCCTGCATGGAAGACGCACCCGACCACGGGCAGTACCGGCAGCTTTCCAAATTTCTCTGATAATGCTACGGTTCCTGGCTTCCGACTTCCAACAGTATACACAAAAAATCTGTCTTTGGCTACCTCTGCCGGTATATTTTGTAGTGCTACCGGAACCTCTTTTCCCCTGAAACGTAAGAACGGGGGGCTGTGAAAAAATGAGAAATCATTTTTTCACAGCCCCCCAATTTTCAAAACAGTTCCATCCTGCCCTGATTCTTTCTTTTATTCTTTGTCCTTCTCCTTCTCGACAGCCTCTGCCTCTTCCTCGTCGAAGAAGTCATCGTCGAAGTCATCCTCGAAATCGTCCTCAAAATCCTCCAGATAGTCAGGAGTAAAGAAACGATACACTCCATAAACGATTGCCGCTACAGCAGCTACCACGCCGATAATCGCCAGAATCCAGAGAATGCAGGTTTTTTTCTTCTCCTCCTCCTCTTTTCTGTGAAGGAATTCGTTGAGTTTTGTGGCATTCATAATCTCTTCCACTCTGTTAAAAGCATCCTTGCCCATCAGATCGAATTTATTCATCTTGTCACGTCCTTTCTCCATAACCTTCTAATGGATATGTCTTTATTATTATACCATTATCTCTGTCTTTTTACTATACATATTTTATGTGAAAACCACAAATTTATTACAATTTTTTCAATTTTGCAAAGGATGCAAACATCTTTTTAATTCCGGCTCTGTCGAAGTCCACGGTCACCTCGTAATCCTTACCGCCATCCACAATATTCTTTACGGTCCCCTCCCCGAATTTTATATGGCAGACACGGTCGCCGGCCTTATAGTCAAGGCTTCCTGCCTTCTGGACCGTGAACTGCTTTCCGAAGGAAGGGGCCGGGCTGGAGGTCTTAGAGGCATAGGCGTTTGGCTTCTGACCAAAGGCGCTGAAGCCGGCCGGACGTTTCGGCACAGTAAACCCTTCTGTGGAGCGGTCCCAGTCGCCGGAGGAGACTGAGGAGCCTCCCCATCCTCCTCCCCAGGAGGAATTGCCCGACCAGGAGGAACCTGAGGAGGACAGACTGCCCTGTCCATCCCCAAATCTTCCGTTCTGACGGCCGGACGGGCGGGAACCAAAGCCCGGCTCAAACTCATCTCCCCAGGGCAGACCGCTGTCGTCAAACTCATCCTCCGCGAAGTGAAGCCCGGATCCGCCGGCTCCCGTTCCTCTTTTCTCAAAGGAAGAGGGCTTGTTCTGCCTGTCCAGGAGAAGGGGCGGGATCTCCTCCACGAAACGGCTGAGCCTGGAAAACCTTGTTTCTCCGTTGGTCATCCTCTGTCTGGCTGCCGTCAGGGTAAGCCTCTCTCTGGCCCTTGTGATTCCCACATAGCAGAGGCGGCGCTCCTCCTCCACCGCGTCCCCGTCGTCGGACATGATTGACATGCTGCTGGGGAACAGCCCATCCTCCATTCCGCTCAGGTACACATGGGGAAATTCCAGTCCCTTGGCGCTGTGGAGCGTCATGAGCACCACACGGTTTTCCGACTCGTCCATGCTGTCCACATCCGCCACCAGAGCCACCTCCTCCAGGAAGCCGTCCAGGGTGGGGTTCTCCTCATTGTCCCAGTAGGCCACTGCCTTGTTGATCAGCTCCTGGATATTCTGAAGCCTGGTTTCCGCCTCGACCTCTCCCTCAGCCTCAATCTCCTTGCGGTATCCGGTGTTTTCAAGGATTTCTTCGATAAGCTCCTTTAAGCTCAGCTCCCCCAGCCTTGCCTTAAAGTCCTCGATCTGTTCTGTAAACACTCCAATCTTGTCAGCTGCCTTCCCGATGGACGGAACAGCCTTCACGCGGAGGAGGGCGTCATAAAAGCTCATACCGCCTGCAGAGGCAAAGGCAGTCACCCTTCCCATGGATGTGGCTCCGATTCCCCGCTTCGGCACATTGACAATTCTCTGGACAGCCAGATCGTCCTGGCCGTTTGCGATGGTTTTCAAATAAGAGAGAATATCCTTGATCTCTTTTCTCTGATAGAAGTTGACGCCGCCCACCAGCCGGTACGGGATGCTGTGGAGAATCATTTTCTCCTCCAGAAGGCGGGACTGGGCGTTGGTCCGGTACAGCACAGCGAAGTCGGAAAAGGGACTGTTTTCCTTGGCGGACTCGGCCTTAATGTCACACGCTATGTAGTCCGCCTCTTCATAAGCTGTGTCAAACTGGGCAAGCCGCACACGCTCGCCCTCCCCGTTGGCCGTCCAGAGGGTTTTATCCTTTCTGCCTCTGTTATTTCGGATCACCTCGTTGGCGGCATTCAGAATATTCTGGGTGGAGCGGTAATTCTGTTCCAGTTTGATGACCTGTGCTCCCGGGAACGCCTTCTCAAAGCTCAGGATATTTTCAATGTCAGCCCCCCTGAACTTGTAGATGGACTGGTCGTCGTCGCCCACCACGCATATATTCCTGTACTTTCCCGCCAGCAGATCAACCAGCTTAAACTGCACCATATTAGTGTCCTGGTACTCGTCCACCATAATGTAGCGGAACCGGTTCTGATAATAGGCGAGAACCTCCTGATCCGCCTCAAACAGCTCCACAGTCTTAACCAGCAGATCGTCGAAATCCAGGGCATTATTATTTTTCAGAGCCTTCTGGTACTCTCCGTAGAGCTCTGCGATCTTTTTCTCCCCGAAGTCCCCCCCTGCGTTTGTAAGGGCCTCGTCTGGCCGGATCATCTCGTTTTTAAGGGAGGAAATCCTTCCCAGCACACTTCTCTCCTTAAACTGCTTGGTATCTACCTGAAGGCGCTTGAAAATCTGCTTCATCAGAGTTCTCTGATCATCCGTGTCATAGATGGTGAAGCTGGTGTCATATCCCAGCCTGTCTATATGTCTTCTGAGGATACGCACACAGGAGGAGTGAAAGGTACTCACCCAGATGCTCTCAGAGCCAAAGCCCACAATCTGGTCCACCCTCTCCCTCATCTCGGCTGCCGCCTTGTTGGTAAAGGTGATGGCCATAATATTCCAGGGGTTCACCCCCTTTTCCTCTATGAGATAGGCTATCCTGTGGGTCAGAACTCTCGTTTTTCCCGAACCGGCTCCAGCCAGAACAAGAAGAGGCCCCTCTGTGTGGAAAACTGCCTCCTGCTGCTTCGGATTCAGCAAATCAAATTTATTTCCCATATTTCTATTCTCCTATATCGTGCTCCATCTGGCAGTATTCTGCCGCGCCGTCTCTTCGGCCTGCACTGCAATGGGTTCATTATAATATATTTCTCCCCCAGTGTCACGAAAAAAATCGAACAGACTTTTGGAATGTGACTCCTCAGTCTGTCCGATTTCCCGGTTCTTGTTTCTTCGCCGGACTTTCTCCGCTCTGTTTTCTCTCAGCCTTCTTCTGTCAGTCTTGTCCTGCCTCTATTTTTCAAACAGCTCGCCTGCTTTTCTGGCAAACCGCTCTCCGTAGATCCGGAAGTCCTCCTTGCAGTCCTCAAAATGAGTTCCCACGGAATCCAGGGCAACCGGCCCCAGATGGATGAAAGGTTTTCCCAGGGAAGCACCGCCGGAGTAGAGAAGCATTCCCTTCACCAGCATGTGGCCGATCATATTCATGAGAGCCACATCGCCTCCCCCCTGGGCATAGTGGGCTGTAGCATACACGCCTCCCAGCTTTCCTGCCAGCTTCAGCTTCCCGCTGTCCACGTCAAACCACTTTTTAATCTGCCAGCAGGTATTGGCAAGCCAGGTAGGCGTTCCGATAATGACTCCGTCGCAGGAGTTTACATACTCCTCGTCCACCGGCTCCTCCACGGAAAAGAGCCTTGCCTCACCGCCGGCGCGCTCCACTCCCTCTGCAATCACAGAGCCCATCTCTCTGGTGTGACCTGTCTGGCTATAATAAATAATTGCAATCTTCATCCTTCTCCATCCTTTCTGCCGTCTGAGCCGCTCCCATCCCCAGGCATTCCCGCCAAAAACAGCCTGCCTGCAGGGCTGACGGCTCCGCAGCCCCTTTTCCGGCTCACCCTGTGTGGCACAACACTGCCTGTGAACCGTTTCTTTTATCATGCCATATCCTCCGGATATGGCGGCCTCCGGCGGAATTTAGCGCCCGGCTTTCAGCAGTGAATGCTGAAACCGGTATGCGCAGATATAATGACCGCTCTGCGGTCATTATATCATATCCTTCGGATATGCCATTCTCCCCCGAGGGATGCGCACTCGCCGAAGTGGTGTTTTGGCTCCCTTCGGGCGCCAGCGGCTCGGCGCAGGTATAATGACCGCTTTGCAGTCATTATACCACAAATTCCCTCTTCTGTCAGAAAAAACTGCTGGAAACGGCTGTGCCCTCCGCGCCTAGGCAAACTGGCTGTTATAGAGCTCTGCGTACGCTCCTCCGGCCTTCAGAAGCTCCCGGTGGCTTCCCTGCTCGATGATATCACCGTCCTTCATCACCAGAATCAGATCTGCATCCACAATCGTCGACAGGCGGTGGGCGATGACGAAGCTGGTTCTTCCCTTCATTAACGACTGCATGGCCTCTCCTATGGCCATCTCTGTCCGCGTGTCTACGCTGGATGTGGCCTCATCCAGGATCAGCACCGGAGGATTGCAGAGCATCACCCGGGCGATGGTGAGAAGCTGTCTCTGGCCAACCGAGATATTCTCCGCCTCATTGTCCAGAATGGTATCATATCCCTTGGGGAGAGTGCGGATAAAGAAATCCACATGGGCGGCCTTAGCAGCCGCGATCACCTCTTCTCTGGAGGCATCCGGCCTTCCGTAGGCGATATTTTCCGCTATGGTTCCCCCAAACAGCCAGGTATCCTGAAGCACCATGCCGAAATTTTTCCGAAGCTCCGCCCTGGTCATTTGAGCCGTATCCTCTCCGTCCAGCAAAATCCTTCCGCTGTTTACCTCATAAAAACGCATGAGAAGGTTAATCAGCGTTGTCTTTCCCGCGCCCGTATTTCCTACAATGGCAATTTTCTGCCCCGGTTTTACGGAAAAGCTGATCTGCTTCATCAAAATGTGATCCGGTGAATAGCCAAAGCGCACATCCTGAAATTCCACGCTTCCCCTGGCGCCTGACACGCTTACGGGGTGCTCAGGCTCCTCTGTAATCTCCTCCTCGTCAAGCATTCTGTAAATATGCTCCATGGAGGCCAGAGCCGACTGCATGGAATTGATCATATAGGATGCCTCTGTCAGCGGCTCCGCGGCCTGGTAGACGTACTGGAAAAAGGCCTGGATAGCGCCTACCGTCAATGCCCCGTCAATCAAAAATTTTCCGGCCAGAACGGCAATCAGCACCTGCCCCGTCCGGTTTACAAAGCGGATGGCCGGATTGATGGCCTGGGCCAGAAATTCTGCCTGGATGGAGGTTCTGGCAAGCTCCTCCGAAGCCTCCTTCATGGACGCAAGACTTTCCTCCTCCCGGTTAAATGCCCGGATGATCACGCGCCCGCTGTAGGACTCCTCCACACAGCTGGTCAGCCTGCTCATGGCCCTCTGCCTTCTGGCAGAGAAGCGGAGCGTCTTTCCTGAAAATATATTTGTGAGCACCATGGACAGCCCTGTAAATACCAGGAACACTGCCGTAAGAATAAGGTTATAGCGAAGCATCATAATCAGCGAGCCTGCCGCCAGCCCCACTGAGGTAAACAGCTTCAAAAGCCCGGTCTGAAGGGCCTCTGACATTTTGTCCAGATCGTTTGTGGCGCGGCTTAAAATCTCTCCCGGCTGGTGCCCGTCGAAGTAGGACAGGGGCAGCCTGTTTAATTTCCTGCTGATCTGTTCCCTCAGATTCAGGTTCAGCTTTTCTGCAAAGCCGGCCATCAGGAAATTCTGGGCCGTATAGAACAGCCAGGTGACAGAATAGAGGAGAAACAGGATGAGCAGCTCCCGCCCTCCCCGGGCCCAGCTGAAGCTGAAAACCGTCCCCTGGGCGGCAGACTCCTTCACCCCGTTCCATATCAGATCCACCAGGTGTGCGCTGTAGAGGGGCGATACAATGGAAAACAGCGTATAGCACACAACAGAAATCATGACTAAAAGCAGCCGCAGGTGCTGCTCCGGCGCAGAATCCCACATCCGCTTCATGGTCTTAAGCCCATTCTTTGGCACCTCCAGCTCCAGTTCATCCTCCAGGTAACTCTTCTCTGTATCCACTATGCCTCCCCTCCCTTCATCTGTGATCGGGCGATTTCCTGGTACACACTGCACTCTCTCAGAAGACTTTCATGTGTTCCGATCCCGGCAATCTGTCCCTCATTCAGCACAATGATCTGCTCTGCGTTCAGAATCGTGTTGATCCTCTGGGCAATGATCAGCACGGCTGCATCCTCCGTCTCTGCCTTCAGCGCCCTTCTGAGGGCGCTGTCCGTCTTAAAGTCCAGAGCAGAAAAGCTGTCATCGAAAATGTACAGATCCGCCTTCTTCATAAGGGCTCTTGCAATGGCAAGCCTCTGCTTCTGGCCGCCGGAGAAATTCGTCCCTCCCTGAGCCACATGAGATTCAAGCCCCTGCTCCAGCTCCCTCACAAAGCCTGCCTGGGCCACATCCAGGGCATGGTACATCTCCTCCTCAGAGGCATCCGGTTTCCCGTACCGGAGATTATCAGCGATGGTCCCGGAAAACAGCCATGCCTTCTGGGGGATATAGGAAATTTTTGAGCGGAGCTCCCTCTGGCTCATCTGCCTTATATCTCTCCCGTCTGCCAGGATGGCTCCCTCCGTCACATCGTAAAAGCGCAGAAGCAGCCTGGCGATGGTCGATTTTCCGCTCCCCGTTCCTCCTATGACAGCCGTTGTCTCCCCTCTGCGGCAGACAAAGTCCAGGTTCCTCAGAGTGTCCTCATCGGCGTCTGCAAACCGGAACGAAACATTTTTAAAGCAGAAGGCCCCGTCTCCTTCCGGTCTGTCTCTTTTTTCATCTCTGTTTTCGTCTCTGTTTTTCTCCTTTTCAGCGTCCTCTCCGTCCTTTACCTCCGGCTCGCAGGTCAGAACCTCCTCAAGCCTTCCCAGACAGACACGCGCCCTGGGCAGGAGAATAATCACCATCTGAGCCATCATCAGATAATAGAGAATCAGGATCGTGTACTCTGTCAGAGCCGTGATGTCGCCGATTTCCATGCTTCCCTCGCCAATCCTGTTTCCTCCGATCCAGAGAATCGCCACGATCAGGATGTTGATTGCAAAGAAGGAAAAGCTGTCAAGGGCGGCAAACAGCTGGTTCGTCTTTACAGCGGCCTCTGCGTAATCCTCAAAGGACTTCTTCATCCTCTTTTTCTCATGGTTTTCCTTGTTAAACGCCCGGATGACCCTCACGCCTGTAATATTTTCCCTCAGCACTACATTCATCCGATCCAGATAGCGCTGGAGCATCTCAAAGATCGAAGCCGCCCTCCGGCTGATAACCAGGGCTAAAAGGATGACAAGCACCACCGCAGCCGCCAGGATTGCCCCCATAGCAGGGTCGATCAGAACTGCCATGACAATCCCCATGACAGAGAGCGCAGGAACCGGGAGCACCATCATGATGCACCACACGGCTGACTGCTGAATCACCGACACGTCATTCAATGTCCTGGTAATCATGGATCCGGTGCCGAACTGCTCAAAATCGTGAATCGAAAAAGAAAGAGTCTTTTCATACAGGGCATTTCTCATATCCCTCCCAAGCAGCGCGGACAGTCTGGCTGACAGAAGGCTGCCAAGCAGGGCACAGCCCCCCGCCAGGACGGTGACTGCCATCATCAGGATTCCCTTCTCTATAATATAGTCCATATTTCCGGTGCCGACACCCACATTGATCAGATCGGCGGTGATGGTGGGTATGACAAGGGCTCCCGCCACATCCAAAAACACGAACAGAAGCGCAGCCGCAGCCAGCCCTCTGTACGGCCTGATAAATCTCATCAAAATCTTCATGATCTTTCCTCCAAAGCCCTGATAGAACTTGTTTCCCGGATCATGGCGTCCACATATATCCGGCTCAGCCGCAGAAACTCCGCCCGGTCCTGCTCAGGCATCCGTATAAATGCCTGATCCTCAGCTTCCATGACAGGAAGAATCTTTTCTCTCACCTCACACCTTCCCCTCTCCGTCAGGTGAATGTGAAGCTCTCTCCCCTTTTCCCCCTTCCTCATAAAGAGGATTCCCTGATTTTCCAGCTTCCGTATCGCCGAGTTGATCGTCTGCTTGCTGGCAGAGAGCTGCTCACAGATCTCCTTCTGAGAACAGCCGTCTCCCAGCTCGCAGATGGTGTACAGAATGGAAAAAATACTGTCTGACATCCCAAGCCTCAGCGAAAGGCTGTGATACAGCTCCTCCAGCTTTTTGTACAGGCGGTTAAATTCTCTGAGCTCCTGCCCCTGATTCTCCTCCATCTTATGCCTCCCTGAACTGTTTTTAATCTTTACTTTCTTCCAGACCGGCCAAGCCGGCTCCGCTCTGCAGCCTTCCGGAGCAATTCGAGACGGCTCCCCTGACCGGGGCTTTCAGAAAGTTTCTCTTAATCCGAAATCGGACTTGCAGATACCATTTTAGTCCGATTTCGGATTAAAGTCAAGCCCTTTCAGAAGCCTTAACACTTCTTTTTCACGGAGGCCTCTTTTTTCGCCAGTCATTCCCACTCCCTCCCTCCTCACAGCTATTCCCTGTCATAAATCCCTATGCTCCCAAATACACTGTAATAAACAAAATCGGGGGGCTTTCTATGAGCTCTAAAACAAAAATCGTGGTGCTCCGCATGAAGGAAATTATCTATACGGCCATATTTATCGGCCTTGGCATCATCCTCATCACTCTGTTCTTTATTATGTTCCGTCCAAAAGAGGAATCCAGTGCCGTCTCCTCCAGCCAGGCAGAGGCCGGCACAGTTTCCTACACCCCCGGCATCTACCGGACTTCTCTCGTACTTGGAAGTCAAACTGTGGATCTGGAGGTGGCGGTGGACTCCGATCACATCAATTCCATTGCCCTCTCGCCCCTGAGCGATTCCGTGGAAACCATGTACCCTCTCATGGCTCCGGCACTGGAACAGCTCTCAGAACAGATCTGCTCTTCCCAGTCCCTGGAAAACCTTACATACCCGGAGGGGACACAGTATACCTCGGCTGCCCTAGTGCAGGCCATTGAAGCCTGCCTTTCAAAAGCATCCGCCCGGTAGCAGACTTTACATCCGGCAAATTCCTTCATCATCTCTCTGTGCCGAGGCGTACCAATAAATGAAAAGCGCCCCTGCCGGGAACTCAGAT
>ENA-UONZ01000148-UONZ01000148.1-human-gut-metagenome-genome-assembly--contig:-C93old-NODE-148-length-125291-cov-10.432048_pt1 | contig 125291 bp, 110 predicted proteins | sample MGYA00242468_ERZ724015 | MGnify/ENA metagenome assembly ERZ724015
CCATTTGTGCGCTCCTCTCAAAATAGCGCAAAACGTCTTGACCGATTCGGTTATTTATGTTACACTGTATACAAATAACCGATTCGGTTATTTGAAGGAGCAGAATAGTAATGGAAAAATTTTTAGCGCTTTCACAGGAGAAACAGGCAACAATCCGTAATGCGGCGCTTGCCTGTTTCGCAAGACATGGATATGAAAAAACGTCAATCAATGATATTGCGGTAGCGGCAGGTATCTCAAAGGCGTCTATATTCCAGTATTTTGGAAATAAGCAGACACTTTACCAGTATTTATTTGATTACTGCGCTGCCCAAATGAAGCAAGCCTATAACACGAGTGCATTGGAGGAAACTACGGATTTCTTTGACCGTGTATGGGAAGCCAGCGTTATGAAAGTGGAAATCTTAAAAAAGCACCCGCATATTGCGTCGTTTATTGCAAGTGTGGCAGTGGAACCAACGCCTGAATTGAAAAGTGCCATATTTTCAGAAGCAAATGAAAAATATATCGCATCGCTTGTTCTGCATGAGCGGGATTATAAAAAATTCAGACACCCGGAGGATGCAGAATTAGTGTTTCAGATGCTTATGATGCTTGCAAAGGGTATGTCCGTTCAGTTGGAAAGTGGAGTGGATTATGACAGCATGATGAAAGAGTTTCGAAACATCCTAGATATGTTGAAACACAACTTTTACAAGGAGGAATATTTGCCATGAGCAAGCCGGTAATTGTCCTAAACGAACTTACAAAAAGCTATGGAAAACATCGAGGAATTGAAAACATTAGCTTTACTGTTGAACAAGGCGAGGTTTTCGGCTTTATTGGCCCCAATGGAGCAGGAAAATCTACCACAATCCGTACTCTAATGGGCCTGCTGAAACCCTCCAACGGAGGAGCCTCTATCTTTGGGTTAGATTGTAGTCGGGAGCCCGCCCGTATCGCAAAGGATGTGGGGTATCTTCCCAGCGAAAACTGTTACTACAACAATATGAAAGTAAAAGAAATGCTTTTCTACACAGCAGAACTCTATGGTGTGAATGCCCACAGCCGGATGGAAGAATTAGCGGAGCGGTTGAATTTAGACTTATCCAGGCGAATTGGCGATTTGTCTTTAGGGAACAAGAAAAAAGTTGGCATTGTGTCGGCTCTGTTACCCTCTCCGAAGTTGCTGATTATGGACGAGCCTACCAGTGGCCTTGACCCGCTCATCCAGCAGGCTTTCTATGATATTCTGAAAGAAGAAAACAAACGAGGTGTGACCATTTTTCTGTCCTCCCACGTTTTGAGTGAGGTGCAAAGACTTTGTGACCGTGTAGCCATTCTGCGGGAGGGGAAGCTGATCAGTGTTCAATCCATGAAGGAACTGCGGGAAAACGGATACAAGAAAATCTCGCTGACAGCAAAAAGCGCCATTCCAGAGGATTTCTTTTCTGTTCCCGGTACGGCTAATTTAGAGTGGGACAAGAGCAAGACTTCTGTATCCTTTATGTTCAGCGGACCAGTTATGATGATTATGAACCAGCTTCATCGGCTGGAGCTGGAGGATATTTTAATTGAGGAACCGTCATTGGAAGAAGTATTCCTCCACTACTACGAATAGGAGGTCGTTATGTTGATTTTTCGATTTGAATGGAAACGAAAACGAAAATATATTCTGATTTGGGCCGCAACTCTTGCGGTCTGTATCTTCTCCATGACGCCAGTGTATTATGGCATGATTGAAACGGTGGAAACTTTGCCTGTGGAATTTACACAGGGAGGCTTTTTTGAAACGGTTGGTATTTCTCTGGAGCTATTGATGGAGCCACTTGGTATGTACTCGTTCCTCACAGGCTTTTTTATGGTTGCAGGGGGGATTTTCGGGATGCACTTGGGGCTGTCGTTACATACAGAAGAGTGTACGGGAAATACGGCTGAATACTTATACACAAAGCCTTGTGGACGGAAACAGATTTATATGGGAAAGCTGCTATGTGCGCTTGCCGGAATATGTGTAACAGGGATTTTTTATCTGGCGACTTCATTTCTAACGATGACTCTGTTCCGTTTCGGATTTCCCATCGGGGAATTTTTCTTGGTGGCAGGTTCGTTTATTCTCATCTCCCTCTTTTTTGCACTATTGGGACTGATGGTTGGAATATTTCACCCCAATAATCGTTCCCCACTTCTGACAGCCGGATTGGTTGTGTTTGTGGAATATTGTATCACTTCTTTTTCGAGGACTGTCAATATCCGGGCAATCGGCTTTTTATCGCCGTTTTCTTTTTTCAGTCCAGCGGAAATCCACAATGCTGGAACTTATTCATGGGACTATATGCTCTGGTATCTGCTCCTGCTGTTTGGGTTTGCGCTGCTGGCATACTGGAAAATCTTGAAGCGGGATATTGCGTTGGCTGTGTAAAGGAGGAAACGAATGAAGGCGTTAGTGAAAAACGAGCTGCGCTTAACAAGAAAACTACTGCTGATCTGGATGGGAATTGTCTTGATTTTGTGTGGCTTCGCTTACTTTGAGTATTTGTCACTAAAGGAAAGCCTCAATGAGCTGACAGGGCTAATATCGAATTTTCCGAAAATTCTGAAAGCTATGTTTGGTGTGAGCGGTGATCTGACTTCTGCTTTGGGCTGGTATGGCTGTATGTATTATTGGGTCACGATGCTAACCAACAGCTATGCGGTCTATCTCGGTGTTTCGTGTGTAGCGAAAGAACAGGCGCAGGGAACGGCAGAATATCTATTTACAAAACCAGTGGGTCGCAACAAGGTTGTCTGTGCCAAAGCAGTTGCCTGTGTATGTAATTTGCTTGCACTTGCGGTATTCAGCGGGTTATGTAATTATTTTACCGCCATTTTACCGCTAGGCGGTTTAGAGCAAAGAAACGCTGCTTTTACCACCACATTGGGCCTGTTTTTGACAGGGTTGACTTTGTTTGCAATCACGCTTCTGGCCTCCAGCCTGACGAGAACCTATAAAGGGGCTGTTCGGATAGGCGCGGGAATATTATTGCTCTTTTATGGCATCAGCATCACCGCCGAATATCTTGAAGCTCCAATGCTGTACTGCTTAACGCCATTAAAATTCTTCGATGTTTACACAGTGGCAATAAGTGGAATACAGTTTTCGTTCTTCCTATTGGCTATGATAATTGCGATTGGTTCTGTTATCACAGCTCAAAAAGTTTGGACGCTCAGGGAAATTTGAAATGAACGATATGGATAGCTTCGAGTGGCTGCTATGTCCTGTCTGTAACAGTAAAACTCGTATCAAGCTGCGGTTAGATACTGAGCTGAAAAACTTTCCTTTGTTTTGTCCTAAATGCAAACAAGAAACTTTAATCAGCGTAGAAAAATTTAAGATTTTAGTTATCACAGAGCCAGACGCACAGACGCAGAGCCGATAACCCGTTAGCCCTCAGGCGCGGATTATCGGCTCTTTTGTTTTCGGCGGCTGTCAATTAAAGCCGCCGCGTTATACGACGACTTTATGAGGAACACGGCGGTTTCCGAGGAGGGATCGTCGTGTTCATTTTGCTTTTTCATAGTACGCATGATCTTCACCAGCTAAAAAAAGCGTAGCTCCCCCTCCGGGCAAGTCCGGCATTGGACGCGAAATTTGCCAGTACATTAAGAATAATGTCATTTCACGCGCTTGTGTGGCATCACGCCATGCGAGCGCGTTTTTCTATACCCACCTTGGGACAAGTTGTCCCGAGGTAGGCAGGGGCGGCCCCGGCTGCCGATCCCCGCCATCCCCCGTTCAGATCGTCCACCCACAACAAAAATCTGAACGGAGGAAAATATAATGACTACTATCAATCTGAAGGACTTTTACTCTTGGCACACCCATGATGAATATATCGAAGTTTCCGATGAAGTGGCCGCCGAGCTGCGGGCCGACAAGCTGTATGAGGCTGCCTACCAGCGGCGGATAATCCGCAATAAGGCACAGTATTCCCTCGACTGTGATGATGGGATCGAATACTCTGCCTGCCTTTCCGAGCCGACCCCGCAGGAGCTGCTGGAGCGCATGGAGCGTTTCTGCGATCTGTGGAACGCGCTGAACACTTTGCCCGAAACGCAGGGGCTTCGCATTGATGCCTGTATCATTGAAGGCAAGAGCATGACTGAGGTTGCCGAGGCCGATGGCGTAAGCGTGGCCGCCGTACATAAATCTATCCAGCAGGGTTTGAAGTCCATGAAAAAATATTTGCAAAATGTTTGATGTAGGGGGTTAAAAAACATCTTCCAAATGTCCTTGGTATATGAGAGGAGTTGATCCTCTCCACAACTGAATAGCGGCGGCTCCGGGCATAGTGCGAGGAGCCGGGCGGCGGGTGCGCCAGGACTTCTCCAACACGGAGGACGAGCGATCCACACCAACGCCGCAAGTGGGGACTTGCCACCCCACGGCCACGATCCGCGAGTGGACAGGCTGGCAGCCTGTCCCCCGGAGCTGCCGCACCACCCCAGCAAGGAGCGTCGCGCCGAGTATAGCTGTCTTATGACGGGCCAAGAAAATGAGCGCGGCGCTCCTTATTCTAACTTCGAGACAAATTGTCCCAATGTGGAGAAAGGCAAAAGGGCGACACCCAATCGCGGGTGCCGCCTTTTCGTGTTTCCCCAACAGACAACGGGGATCAATCAGTTCTACGCCATTTGTGAAGGAGGTCATCTATGGAGCGCACAAGAGAATTAACCACTTTCGCCATTGACGGTTATCAAATATCCGCTACCTTTGCCGATAGCAGAAACACAACGGCCCTCGGCCATGTGAAACAGATTTTGCTATCCTCTTTTGCCAACAATGCCGCCAAGCATACCCACGGCGACATCCTTGCAATCCACCCCAATCGGAGCGATAATAATAGTGGGGGTAGCCCCTATGTACCTTGAAAAGTTCATATCTCCCGCGTATTGATTCGCTCTTTTGGTTTGCCCTTATGACAAATGAAAGGACGGATCAATATGGAAAATAACATTCTTATCGGAACTCGCGTTGACTGTTTGTATAGAGTGTCCACCGACAAGCAAGTGGACTATGACGATAAAAGCCAAGCCGACATCCCCATGCAGCGCAGAGAGTGCCACCGCTTCTGTGAAAAGATGGGCTGGACGATTGTTCACGAAGAACAGGAGGACGGCGTATCCGGCCACAAGGTACGGGCCGAAAACCGCGACAAACTCCAAATCATCAAAGAACGGGCCAAGCAGGGCAAGTTCGATATTCTGCTGGTGTTCATGTTTGACCGCATCGGGCGTATCGCTGACGAAACGCCCTTTGTGGTGGAATGGTTTGTCAAGAACGGCATCCGGGTATGGAGTACCCAAGAGGGTGAGCAGCGTTTTGATACCCACACCGACAAACTCACCAACTATATCCGCTTCTGGCAAGCTGACGGTGAAAGCGAAAAGACTTCTATCCGCACAAAAACCGCCCTCGGCCAGCTTGTCGAGGACGGCGGTTTCAAAGGCGGGCTTGCTCCCTACGGCTACGATCTCGTAAAAAGTGGCCGCTTCAACAAGCGAAAGCATGAGGTTTATGAGCTGGTTGTCAACGAGGCCGAGGCCGCTGTGGTGCGGATTATCTTTGACAAGTATGTGCATGAGGGCTACGGAGCCCAGCGGATCGCCACCTATCTGAATAAGCTCGGGTATCGGGCAAGGTCGGGTAAGATGTGGCACCACGCCAGCATCCGGGGTATCATCTGCAACCTCACCTATACCGGCGTACTCCGCAGCGGCGATAGCCGATCCCAAGTGCTGCTGCACTTGCAGATTATCCCGCCGGAACTCTTTGAGGCCGCACAGCATATCCGCACTTCCCGTGCCAATTCTGCCGAACAGGAGCGCCGTGTTCCTCTCAACACCCGAGGCCAGTCCCTGCTGGCCGGGAATGTGTTTTGTGGTCATTGTGGCTCCCGGCTCTCACTCACCACAAACGGCAAGGCTTATCCCTGCAAGGACGATCCAAACCGCATTGTAAAGCGTGTACGGTATATCTGCTACGGCAAAACCCGCAAGCAAACGGAATGTGACGGTCAGACCGGGTACACGGCACATACCCTTGACGGCATCATTGATAAGGTGGTGCGACAGATCTTTGAGCGTATGAAAGCTGTCCCCAAAAGTGAGATCGTCAATATCCGATACAAAGAAAAGATGGAGGAACGGAAAGCGCTGCTCCGCAGCATCCGGGCCGAACATACAAAAGTATCTGCCGAGCTGAATATGCTGAAGGCCGAGGTCATTAAATCCCTGCGCGGCGAAAGTGCTTTTTCGCAGGACTTGCTCGGCTCTCTGATTTCTGACTGTGAGACAAAATGTCTCGAAGTTCAGCAGCAGCTTGAGGCGGCGCAACTGGCCTATGACGAAGGACAGGCTGTGCTGGAACACTTGAACGCCCAATACGATGACATTATCTCTTGGGCTGATATGTACGACACCGCCAGCATGGAGGCAAAGAAAATGATCGTCAACTGCCTTATCAAGCGGGTGGAGGTCTACCGGGACTACAAGTTGCATATCGACTTTAACATTGACTTTGAGCAGTTCAGCATGGGCATGGACATCGTTGCCATCGCTGCATAAAGCAAAAACCCCACTTCCGAAGAAGTGAGGTTTTCGTTCACAATCTCTTGGTGATGGTGGAGATAAGCGGGATCGAACCGCTGACCTCTTGAATGCCATTCAAGCGCTCTCCCAGCTGAGCTATACCCCCAGATAAGAGAGATTGTGATGTTTAATTTTTATGTTCCCTGTACGGGGGTTGTTTACCGCTTCAACCGGGCTCCCAGCTGAGCTATATCCCCAAATATTTAATTCTTCTGACAGGTCATATAATACCATAAAAAATCTGTTTATGCAAGTTTTTTTCAACTATTTGTTCTTTTAATCTGGCCGCTGCCCCTGTCTCTTTCCTCCTTTTTCATCTGCCTGCGCGGCGCAGGCTGCAGAATATGCCATGTCTGCTTTCTGAGTAAGCCGGCATTTCCAGTGTTCACCTGTCCAGAGCTGAAACCGGAAAAACCAGTGCGATATACCTCTATCGTCTGATACAGAGAGCTTTCAGACAGATACCGGAGCACTCCCGTGCACTTTCGCCTGCCTGGAAGTCTCCGGCCTTCTTTTTCTTCTGTCTGCCTACTTCATCAAATCGTAGACAATCGCTGAAAAGGCAGCCACTCCTTTTACCAGCACCTCCTCATCCACATCAAAGCGGACCGTGTGCTGCGGGGAGGCCATTTTCGTCATGGTTCTCATATACACGGCCTGTCCTCCCTGCTCCTGGACACGGTTCATCATAAATCCAATGTCCTCGCTGCCCCAGTTTCTCGCGTTGGGGTTGCTGCTGACACGGTACTGGGGAAGGTGTTCCTTTACCATGTTCGAAATCCGCTCAATTAACTCCGGGCTGCTGACCTGGGACGGAGCATGGCCTAAAAGCTCCATCTCGCAGGTACATTCCTCCATAGCGGCGGCCGCCTGGCAGATCTCCCTTGCCCGCTTGTCCATATAGTCATTAATCTGCGTCGTCTCACCGCGCACCTCCATAATCAGCATGGCCTCGTCGGCTATCACATTGCTGTTGCTGCCGCCCTTTATGACCCCCACATTGACACGGCTGATTCCCTGGCTGTGGCGGGCGATTCCTGAGAGTCCCACAGTTGCATGGGCGGCAGCCAGAACGGCATTTTTCCCCTCCTCCGGAAATCCCCCGGCATGGGCTGACTGTCCGTGAAATAAAACCTGATACTTGCAGGTGGCCAGAGAGCCGTAGGTTCCCGGCGTAATATCCCCGTCATCCTCCCTGTCATCCGGCGCCACATGGGTTCCGGCAAAATAGTCCACTCCGTCGAGATGCCCGTTCTCCACCATGGCGTAGGCGCCCTTTGTCCCCTCCTCCCCAGGCTGGAACAAAAATTTGACAGTGCCGTGAAGGCTGTCTTTCATCTCTGACAGCAGCTTCGCCGTTCCCAGACCGATGGCCCCATGACAGTCATGGCCGCAGGCATGCATCATCCCATGGTTGACAGAAGAAAAGCCTTCCCTGTACGGGCGGTGCTCCTCGTCGGAGGCCTCCGTCATGGGCAGAGCGTCAATGTCAAACCGCAGGGCTGTCACAGGCCCCTCGCCGCAGCGCAGAATCCCCACGACTCCCGTGTAGCCCTGCCCCATTTCCTCTGTCAGAAATTCCTCCGGCGCTCCCTGGCTCTTTACCTTCTCGAAGTGTTCTCTGAGCGTTTCACCGTCCGGCACAGCCATTCTGGCCCCCTCCCGGCAGACGCTTTTTCCCGTCAGCACCTCCAGCCCCAGGCTCTTCAGATACTCTGCAATTTTGGCGGAGGTGCGCATTTCCAGCCACCCTGTTTCCGGATACCGGTGAAAATCACGGCGAATCTTCGTCAGCTCCTCTCTCTCACTTTCTGCCATTTTCGCAATCTTCTGATACATATCCTCCCTGTTCTCAGAGGTATTTTTCATCTCTGATTTTTTTATCTCCGCATCTTTCATCTCTGCATCTTCCATGACATTTCCTCCTTCTCCTGCTTCACAGAACCTTTTTCCGGCACTTACACGTACATTTCCGGGGGCATCCGGTCGTCTTTTGAGAGAGGCCGGATCACCCGGCAGGGATTTCCCGCCGCAAACACGCCGGAAGGGATATCCCTGGTCACCACGCTTCCGGAACCGATCACCGTGTCATGCCCAATCGTGACGCCGGGATTTACGGTCACCCTTCCTCCCAGCCATACATTGTCCCCGATCGTGATTGGACGGCAGTATTCCAGATTGTATTTTCTCCCCTCCGGGTCAGTCCTCACATTCCGCTCCCCGGCAAGCATCGGGTGCACCGGCGTGAGAAGCGCCAGCCCCGGCCCGGCAAACACCTGATTTCCTATGTGAATCGGCGCGCAGTCAAGGAAAATGCTGTCAAAATTAAAGTAACAGTTATCGCCGATATAGGTATTGCATCCATAGTCAAAGCGGATACTCGGCTCCACACAGGTGTCTGCGCCCAGATGTCCTAAAAGCTCCTCCAAAATCTCCCGGCGGGTGGCGCCCTCGTCCTCGTCCGTCCTGTTATAGCGGTTGACGGCCTTCCTTGCAGCCCTTCTCAGACGGCTCAGATAGTCATCCGACGGATCATACAGAACACCCTTTAGCATTTTTTCATATTCTGTCATCGCGTTTCTGTCCTTTTCTCTGTTTTCAGTGTTTTGTCTGCACGTATAAATATACTATATTTATTTTCCTTCTGCCACTGGATTTAACAGAAACTTTCATTTTTTTCCTGCCCTTTACTATCCCGTCCTTTCGCCGGCCTGCTTTATTTTTTCTTGATTCAAATGACAGATCCGGGTTCATTGTGTATAATGGAAACGGCTTCTGCCTGTTTTCCCGTCCCTCCTGAGGGGCCAGGGGCAGGCGAAGCGCAGAAATCCAAGGATATGTCAGGAGAAAATAGATGAACAGAAATACAGATGATTTAAGAGAAAACCGCTTAAACAGGAAAAAAATTCTCGTGATCGGCTCCACCTGTGTAGACATTATCATCCAGATCGATCACCTTCCCAGAACGGAGGAGGACATCCATCCCACCGGCCAGTCCCTGTCCCTGGGCGGCTGCGCCTACAATGTAGCCAACATGATCCGGCTTTTCAACGCTCCCCTCACCTTCATCTCCCCGGTGGGCACCGGCTTCTACGGAGAATATGTGGAAAAGGAGCTGAAAAAGCGGGGCTTTGAGGTTTTCGTCCATGTGCCGGACCGGGAAAACGGCTGCTGCTACTGTCTGGTAGAAAAGGGCGGGGAGAGAACCTTTATGTCCTGCCATGGGGCAGAATATACCTTTGACAAGAAATGGATGGAGCCCTTTGAGAATACGGACTTTGACATGGTTTATGTCTGCGGGCTGGAAATTGAGGAGCCCACCGGGCTCAGCCTGATTGAATATCTGGAGCAGCATCCAAAGCGGGATCTCTTCTATGCCCCGGGCCCCAGAGGAATCCAGATCAGCAGGGAAAAAGCGGAGCGCATTTTCGCCCTCCATCCCATTCTCCATATCAATGAGTCAGAGGCCTTCGCTCTCTCCGGCTGCTCTTCGGTCACAGATGCAGCCCGCGCCCTCTCTGAGCGGACAAAGAACACGGTTGTCATCACCCTGGGCGAACAGGGTACCTACTGTCTCGAACGAAACGGCCTCTCCTATCTGGAGCCCTCAAAGCCGGCCCGGGTTGCGGACACCATAGGAGCCGGAGATTCCCACATCGGCACTCTGATGGCATGCCTGAGCCTGGGGCAGGATATGAGAGAGGCCATCCGCACCGCCAACCGGATCGCCGCAGCCGTCGTGGAAGTTCAGGGCGCCTCCCTGTCTGAGGAGGAGTTTCTGGCAGCTCTTGGGCAGCAGAAACGATAAAAACGGCGGAGCAGAAGCCCCACAGGTCTGAGAAAAAACACGGCCGCAGTGTCTGAACGCTGTCCTTCGCGCTCTGACACTGCGGCCATCCTTTCAAAACTAGAGCATATCTTCATACTTCTTAGCTGCTTCCATAAATGGTCCCATCTCCTGTTCCAGCTCTCTGCGGATTTTCTGAAGATCCGCCTTCACCAGCTGCTTTCCTCTCACCAGAAGCTCCCCGTTTACCATCACAGTGTCCACATTCGATGCATTGGCAGAGTAAACCAGAGCCGAATAGGGATTATAGCAGGGAAACATATTGACGGAATCCGTTTCCACTATCACCAGATCTGCCTTTTTTCCCGCCTCGATGGAGCCCAGCTCCTGTCCGGCTCCCAGGGCCAGAGCCCCTCCCATGGTTCCGATTTTCACAATGCCGTCGGCCGGGAACAGGCTCCTGTCATGGTAAGCCGTTTTCTGGAAATCGGCAAAGAGTTTAAACAGGGTAAAAAGATCCAGGGTATTTCCCGAGGAGGCGCCGTCTGTGCCAAGCCCCACAGGGATCTTTCTCTTAAGCATGGCAGGGACTGGCGCTACTGCCCGTCCTCCCTTTGTGTTGGAACCGATACAGTGGGCGACAGACGCCCCTGTCTCTGCCAGCAGGTCCATATCATGCTCTGTCATATAGACACAGTGGGCCAGCAGCGTTCTGCGGCTTAAAACTCCCAGCTCATGCAGAAATTCGGTGGGCGTTTTTCCCTGACTCTTAAACTGCTCCATTTCAAAATCCATCTCACTGGAGTGAAGCGTATAGAGGGTGTCATATCTGCACGCCAGCTCATAGGACTTCACCAGCATTTCAGGGGTATTGCTGTAGGTGGCGTGGGGGGCGATAAGGGGATGAACCAGTTCACTGTCCTTCCACTGGCGGATAAAATTCTCCCCGTAGGCCAGCCCTCCGTAGGGCTCGCCGCTGTCGCAGGTTTTCTGGCCGATGACTGTCTCTCCAAGCCACCCTCTCATGCCCAGCTCCTCGCAGGCTTCTGCCACCTCATCCTCGAAATAATACATATCCACGAAGGAGGTGACACCTGCCAGAAGCATTTCACAGATGCCGTACCGGGCCGCCAGGCGAACCAGGCGTCTCGTCATGGCATCGTTTTCCAGGGGGAAGAGGAAGCGTCTGAGCCTGTCTGCGCAGTCATCTCCCAGGGTTCTGAAGGGCATCATAGACACATGGCAGTGGGTGTTGATAAGTCCTGGAAGCAGGATTCCTCCCCGCCCGTCAATCACCTCTGCTCCCTTCTGAAGCAGATTTTTCTCAGAGCTGTCTTCCCATTCCCCTGCTTCAAGGATCCGGCCTCCCTCTGTCAGAACATAGCCGTTTCGGTATACGGTATTTTTCTCATCCATGGTCAGCACGGTCACATTTTTAATCAGTTTCTTCATTCGCTTCTCCTTTCGGGATTTCTCCCTCTTTCACTATGTCCTCTTCCGCCGGTTTTGCTTCTTACGTCTCGGTCTTTCTGTTGATATACTCGGTCCTGATTTTCGAGTAGGCAAACTTCTGGCTGGAATAGAGGCCGTAATATCCGGAAAGCGTGAAGCTCACCGCGATGGACAGGACAAAGTAGGGCATCGCCTCATAGCCAAACATCTCAAAGCCGATAAGCAGCGTGGAAATCGGGCAGTTGGTAACGCCCACAAACAGGGCCAGCATGCCGCAGGCGGCCATCAGTCCGTGGGGCTGGCCGGTCAGCATGGCAAATGTGCAGCCGAAGGTGGCTCCGATACAGAAGGTGGGCACAATCTCGCCTCCCTTGAATCCTGCCTCCAGGGTCACCGCCGTAAACAGAATTTTCCAGAGGAAGGCCTCATAGCGCACCTCCCCCTCGAAGCACTGCTCAATCAGATGGATTCCGCTCCCGTTATAGTCAATATTCCCGACCAGAATCGTCAGGACAATGACGAGAAAGCCCCCTGCAATCACCCGCTTGTTCGGCGTCGGAAAATACTTTTCATAGATCCTGGCTGTGCGGTGGAGCACGATGCAGAACAGCTCCGACACCAGGGCGCAGAGAAGCCCCAGGATGATGATCAGGAGCGCCATCTTAAGACCGAACTCAGGGATCTCTCCGATGGGAAAGGCCTCCGCCTTAAGCCCCAGATGGCTGGACACAGCCGCGCCGATGAAAGCGGAAAATACGCAGGGGACCAGAGCCGCATAGTACATGACTCCGATGCTGATAACCTCCATGGAAAACACAGCTGCTGCCATGGGAGTTCCGAACAGGGCGGCGAAGGCCCCGCTCATCCCGCACATAACAGCAATTTTTTTATCCTTCTCATCCAGCTTCATCAGCTTTCCGATCTGGTTTCCTATGCTCCCTCCCATCTGAAGGGCAGCTCCCTCTCTTCCCGCCGAGCCGCCGGAAAAGTGAGTCAGCACCGTTCCCAGAAAAACTGCAGGAGCCATGCCCAGGCTGATATCCGAGTTCGTGTAGATGGACTCGATCACCATGTTGGTTCCCCTGTTTTTGTCCTCCTTAAGAATATGGTATATCCAGACAATCAGAAGCCCCGTCACAGGAAGGAAGTATATACTCCACCTGTTTGTTCTGAAATAGTTCCCGGCCCACAGAACACAATGGCCGAATGCCGTCCCGATCAGCCCGGTGGACAGACCGATGAGGACGGAAATTGCGCTCCACTTGACAAAATAGTGGAGATTTTTTCCCATAGGTGTGTTTTTATTCAGCTGATACATAGAGGTTCCCTGCCTTTGCCTGTCCCTTGTCTGCCCGGCTCATAGTTCCCGCCGTGAGCCGGGCTCTCATGCAGCTTGCTGCTGCTACATTTCATAGATGCTTTTGGACTTTACTAATTTCGGTCTGTAGCCTGCGTCATTTAATGCAGCTACGATACTGTTTTTGTGCTCCGTGCCAAAGGCCTCCAGCGTAATGCGAAGCTCCACAGCCGCATTCCGGTTGATGCTGACAAACTGATTGTGCTCCAGCTTGATTACATTGCCCTGCTGCTCAGCCAGAAGAGAAGCCACCTTGGCCAGCTCGCCGGGCTTATCCGGCAGCAGCACGGAAACAGTAAATACCCGATCCCTCTGAATCAGGCCGTGCTGGACAATGGAGGCCATGGTGATTACGTCCATATTGCCTCCGCTCAGAATCGAGACAATCTTTTTCTTCCTGACATCCAGATGCCGGAGAGCCGCCACGGTCAGAAGGCCGGAATTCTCCACGATCATTTTGTGGTTCTCCACCATATCCAGGAAAGCCACAATCAGCTCTGAATCCTCGATGGTGATAATTTTATCCACGTTTTCCTGGATATAGGGGAACAGAAGATCTCCCGGAGTCTGGACAGCTGTTCCGTCTGCGATTGTATTAACGCTTGGAAGGGAGACCACCTTTCCAGCCTTCAGGGATTCCTGCATACAGTTGGCTCCTGCAGGTTCCACGCCGATGATCTTGATTTTCGGATTCAGGAGCTTGGCCAGGGTGGAAACGCCTGTGCACAGCCCGCCTCCGCCGATGGGAACCAGAATATAGTCAACGGTGGGAAGCTCTTTGATAATCTCCATGGCGATCGTTCCCTGTCCTGTGGCTACGTCCAGATCATTGAACGGATGGACGAAAGTATAGCCGTGCTCATCCGCCAGCTTGTAGGCGTGGGCCAGGGCCTCATCAAACACGTCGCCTTCCAGAACCACCTCTGCCCCGTAGCTTCTGGTGCGGTTTACCTTCATCAGAGGGGTGGAGGTGGGCATCACAATGGTGGCCTTGATCCCTGCCAGCTTCGCCGCATAGGCCACGCCCTGGGCGTGGTTTCCGGCTGACGCCGTGATCAGGCCTTTTTTCTTCTCCTCCTCGCTCAGGGTGCTGATCTTGTAGTAGGCTCCTCTGACCTTGTAGGCGCCTGTGTACTGCATATTTTCCGGCTTAAAGTACACTTTATTTCCCGTCATGTTGGAGAAATGCTCGCTGTAGACCAGCTTTGTCTCGGTTATGACCCTGCTGACTGCCTCAGTCGCTTCCTCAAATTTCTCCAGTGTCAGCTTCTTCTCATTTTTTTCCTTCTCGCACATCGTTTTCCCAGTCTCCTCTCTGATGTTAAGGGCGGCGGGCTTCTCCTGTCCTGCGCCGCTGTTTCTGCGTGTCTGCTGTTTCTATGCAGTTTATCTGTTTACATAAAAATATTATGTAAATCAGCGTGACTGTATATTCTGTTTTGAAAACCTATTGCCCAGTCTCTACTGACTTGTCTTATTGAACAGAGCGTTTACGAAATCATTGGCATTGAATTTCTGGAGATCGTCGATCTTTTCTCCGATTCCCACGTATTTTACCGGAATCCCAAGCTCTGACTGGATCGCCACGGCAATTCCGCCCTTCGCTGTTCCGTCTAACTTCGTCAGGATAATTCCCGTAATGTCAGCCACCTCCATAAACTGCTTTGCCTGTGACAGAGCGTTCTGACCCGTGGTTCCGTCTAAGACTACCAGCGTTTCCCGGTAAGCCTCCGGAAACTCCTTGTCAATGATGCGGTTAATCTTCTTCAGCTCCTCCATGAGATTTTTCTTGTTGTGAAGGCGGCCGGCCGTGTCACAGATCAGCACGTCCGCGTGCCTTGACTTGGCGGCGGCGATAGCGTCGTAGATGACAGCCGCCGGGTCGGAGCCCTCCTGCTGGGCAATCAAATCTACTCCCGCCCGGTTGGCCCACTCTGTGAGCTGCTCAATAGCCGCTGCGCGGAAGGTATCTGCGGCAGCCAGAATCACCTTCTTTCCCTGGCCTTTCAGCTGGCCGGCCAGTTTCCCCACAGAGGTAGTCTTTCCCACTCCGTTGACGCCGATGACCAGCACAACCGACTTTCTGTTCTCAAACTCATAGGCGTTTTCCCCCAGATCCATCTGGGAACGGATGCTTTCAATCAAAAGCTCCTTGCAGTCTGACGGCTCCTTGATATGGCGCTCCTTTACCTTTGCTCTCAGATCCTCCATAATCGCCATGGTTGTCTGGATTCCCAGATCTCCCATAATCAGCGTTTCCTCGATCTCCTCGTAAAAGTCATCGTCGATGGCGGAAAATCCGCTGAAAATCGTATCGATTCCCGCCACAATAGAATTTCTCGTCTTGGTCAGTCCCTCCACAAGGCGGCCGAAAAAGCCTTTTCTTCCCTCACTCATACTGTCTGTGTCCTCCTGTTATTCCGGTATTTCTTTCAATGCTGAATCCGTCTGATTTCAATATTGTTTCCAATCTGTCCCCTGCCCCATACTGGATCAGAATCTCGTCTTTCCCGCCTTCGCCTGGGCCTCCAGCTCGCTCTCCACCAGGCTGACGGAGACGAGGGTGGAAACTCCCTTCTCCTGCATGGTGATTCCATACAGCCGGTCAGCTGAAACCATGGTTCCCCTTCGGTGGGTGATCACGATAAACTGGGTGTATTTTGTCAGCTTATGCAGATACTTTGCAAAGCGGTCCACATTGGAATCATCAAGCGCCGCCTCAATCTCGTCCAGCAGGCAGAAGGGCGACGGCTTCAGATTCTGAATGGCAAAGAGAAGAGCGATGGCAGTGAGCGCCTTCTCTCCGCCGGAAAGCTGCATCATGTTCTGCAGTTTCTTGCCCGGCGGCTGGGAAATGATCTGGATTCCCGCCTCCAGAATGTCCTCATCCTCCTGGAGAACCAGGGTTCCGTGACCTCCGCCGAACAGTTCCTTAAACACCTTGTCAAATTCCAGACGGATCTGTGCAAACTTTTCCTCAAACTGGAGACGCATTCCCGTATCCAGTTCCTCGATAATCTTGAGGAGCGTTTCTCTGGCTGTCACCAGATCCTGATGCTGAGTGTTCAGGAACTCATACCGCTCTGACACCTCCCTGTAGTCCTCGATGGCATTGACATTGACAGAGCCGAGGGCTTTTATCTCTCCCTTCAGCCGGTCAATGCTTCTGTGGATTTCAGGGATAGTCCCCGGCTCCTCCTTTGCCAGGCTGCAGGCTCCCGAGTAAGTCAGTTCATACTCGTCCCACATATAGGAGATTCTGGACTCTATCCGCTCGGCAGCTCTCTCCCTCTGCCCTTCCAGGCGGAACATCTCCCTGTCCAGGCTGCTGATTCGGCCGGACAGCTCCTCCCTGCTCTTAAAAAAGGCTTTCTGACCTGCCAGCAGCTCCTCCTTTCTGGCTGTCTGCTCCGACAGGCTCTCCCGAATGGCCGCGGTGTCCTTCTCCTGCTCCCCGATCTGCTTTCTGATGCTGTCAATCTGGCGTTTTTTCTCCTCCACCGCCTCAGCACTCTTGCCGCTGCCGCTGTCAAGCTCTCTCTGCTCGGCGCAGAGCCTCTCCTCCTCGTTCTTCAGCCGTCTGATATTTTCTGAGATAAAGCTGTCCTGCTGCCGGACATTCGCCTCCGAAAGCTGGGCCTCCGAAAGACGGCCAGCCGCAGCCTCACGGCTCTCCTGGGTTCTCGAAAGCTCTTCTGACAGGCGATTTGCCAGCTCTGTTTTCTCATCGTGCAGGGTCTCCAGCTTTCTCATCTCCTCTGACAGTTTTTCCGTATTCTCTCTGATCTCCCGGAGCTGAAATTCCAGCTCGCGGCTCTCCATGACCAGATCAGAGGAGGATTCCGCTATCTCCTGCCTTTTTCCCTCCAGCCGCTCAAGATTGAGCTCAGAGGTATTTTTTCTGAGAATGGCCTCCTGCTTTTCCCCCCTCAGGCGCTCTGCCTCCTCCTTAAGCTGGATCTGCAGAGCCTCGTTGGCCGCTATGGACTTGTGGAGCTCCTCCACCGCCTCCAGGGCAGAGCGGCAGGCTGTTTCCAGTTCTGCAATTTCCCTCTGGCGTCCCAGAAGGTTGCTGCTGTTTTTAAAGGAACCTCCTGTCATAGAGCCTCCGGCGCTGAAAAGCTCTCCCTCCAGAGTTACAATCCGAAGCATATGCCTGAATTTTCTCGCCAGGGCAATGGCGTTGTCGATTCCATCTACCACCACGACACGGCCTAGCAGGTACCTGGAAAGTGCCTGGTATTCGTCCTTCACCTCCACCAGGTCGCTGGCAAGCCCCAAAACCCCGGGTTCTCTCAGGGCCTTCTCCTGGGTAAAGCCCCCTCTGTCGCTGATTCCTGTCAGAGGGAGAAAGGTGGCCCGCCCGAACCTGTTTTTCTTCAGATACTCAATCAGCTCCTTGGCTGTCTCCTCCCTGTCAGTGACAATGTTCTGGATACTTCCCCCGAGAGCCGTCTCAATAGCTGTCTCATATCGTTTCGATGTGGCAATCAGATCCGCCACCACGCCGTGGATTCCCTTTACTCTGTTTTTCTGTTCCATTACCCGGCGGATGCTCGTGCCATAACCCTCATACCGCTCTGCTAAATTTCGCAGGGATTCCAGCTTCGTGTGGCTGGTGTGGTATTTCTGCTGCTCTGCGCTCAGCCTTTTTGCAAGCTCTGCGCCCTCATCCTCCGCCTCTGTCAGACGGCAGGCGTTGGCCTCCTCCTGGCTGATGAGAGCGGCAAGCTCCTCCTCCACCCCGGCGAGAACGGCCTCCTCCTTTTTTAACTCTTCCTCCTGAACAGATTCGTCGCTCTTAAATCGCAGGAGCTTCTGCATCACCTCTGAGCGGCGCACATCCACCTGTTCCAGCATGGTTTCATAGCGCTGGCTCCTGGCGGCAAGACCGGCCTTCTCATTGAGGGCGTTTATGATCACAGCCTTTGCCGCCTCTGACTCTCCGGAAATGGAAAGAAGGCGTTTTTCCCATTCCTCCAGCTCGCTCTGAGCGCTTTTCAGGGCAGCTTCGGCTTCCTGAACCTGCCTTCCGGCTTCTGCCTTCTGCTTTTCATACTCAGCCCTCTGGGAAGCCTTTTCTGAAAGCTCCACCAGGATCGCAGCAGACCTGCTCTTAATGTGTTCCTCGTTCATCCGCTCTGAGTTGATCTGCTCCTCCAGGACCGCAATCTGGCCCTCCAGGCTCTCCCTCATCACACCGGCTCTGGAAAGCTGTTCTCTGCCTGCAGCAAGCTGTTCCTCCACAGCCTCTGCCTCTTTTTCCAGGCGTTCATAATCCAGCTTGAGCTTTTCAGCACTCTCCTTCGCATCCTCCAGATCTCCGTTTACTATCTGCTTCTTATCCTCCAGCTCCTTCAGCTGCAGATTCAAAGCCTTATGCTCCAGTAAAAACAGGTTGGCATCCTCGCCTTTCAGCTCCTCTCTGAGCCGCAGGTACTCCTTTGCCGCCTCTGACTGGGCCTTCAGAGGCCCCACCCGTTTCTCCAGCTCTGAGAGAATATCACTTACTCTGACCAGGTTCTGCTCCTCATCCATGAGCTTTCTCTGGGCGATAAGCTTTCTCCTCTTAAATTTGACGATTCCTGCAGCCTCGTCGAACAGCTCCCTGCGCTCTTCCGGCCTGCCGCTCAAAATCCGGTCGATCTGTCCCTGCCCGATAATGGAATATCCTTCCTTGCCGATACCCGTATCATAGAAGAGTTCCTGGATATCCTTCAGGCGGCAGGCACTGCCGTTAATCCGGTATTCGCTCTCGCCGGAACGGTACAGACGTCTGGACACCGTCACCTGGTCATAGGATATGGGCAGCCTGTGATCAGAGTTATCAAGGGTGATCGCCACATAGGCAAATCCCTGGGGCTTTCGTATCTCGGTTCCCGAGAAGATGACATCCTGCATGGTTCCGCCGCGAAGCTGTTTTGCCCTCTGCTCTCCAAGCACCCACCGCACTGCGTCCGCCACATTGCTCTTCCCGCTTCCGTTTGGGCCCACGATGCCGGTGATCCCGTTGTGGAATTCAAAGAGGATTTTATTGGCAAACGACTTGAATCCCTGAATTTCAATGCTCTTTAAATACATACGCTACCTTAGATTCCTTCCCCAGCCTCTCGCTTCAGCTTTAAAATAGCCTGGTAGGCAGCCATCTGCTCTGCAGCCTTTTTCGTGCGGCCGGCCCCTCGGCTGACTTCCCGTTCTCCGATCAGGGCAGCCACCTCAAACGTCTTATTGTGATCCGGCCCCTCCTCTTTCAGAAGCTCATAGGACAGAAGCTCTGTTCCCCTCGCCTGCACCATTTCCTGGAGAATGGTCTTGCTGTCATAGAAGAGCTTTTTATGCTCCATATCATTTAAGACATAATTTAATATAAACTCCTTCGCGCAGGAAAAGCCGCCGTCCAGGTAGATGGCGCCGATCAGAGCCTCCATGGCATCTGAAACCACAGAATTTCTCGTCCTTCCTCCCGTGGCATCCTCGCCTTTCCCCAAAAGCAGATAGCCCCCCAGACCGATCTGCTCGGCACAGTAGGCCAGGGTCGGCTCGCAGACCATGCTGGCCCTGGTCTTGGTCAGGTCTCCCTCCGGCATATCCGGGAATCGGTGAAAAAGAAAATCGCTGGACACGATCTCCAGAACAGCGTCCCCCAGAAATTCCAGCCGTTCGTTGCAGCCCAGCTTTCCCAAATGCTTCTCATTGGCGTAGGAACTGTGGCTCATGGCCAGCTCAATCAGTGATTTATCCTTAAAGCAGTAATGGATTTTATCCTCCAGCTCCCTAAAGTGTTCTCTTGGCATAACTTCCTCCTGTTCCTGTCCGTCAACAGGTTCTATATGATGGGAGCAGCCCCGTCGCCAGAGCTGCTCCTTTTAAGATGGTATTAATTTAACGCATTCCGAATCTGCTGCGCCGCATCTCCCACTGTGGCAATTCTCTCTGCCGCATCTGCGGGGATCTCGATGTCAAACTCCTCCTCAATCCCCATCACAATCTGAAAAATGTCCAGGGAATCCGCTCCCAGGTCATCCACAAACGAAGCGGAGGCTTTAATCTCCTCAGGCTCTGCATTCAGCACTTCGGCGATAATGCTCTGCAATTTTTCAAATTCCATCGTTTTCCTTCCTGCCTTCCCTTTTTCTTCGCGTATATTTTACACACTGTCCTGCGGCAGATCAAACATTTTCTTTTGTCTCCTTCAGACTTTCAAGGATTTTTTCATTTATCCTCTGCTCTGTGAAGGTAAGGCACTGGATAATGGAATTTTTCACCTCTGTCCGCTTGGAGCTTCCATGGGTTTTTACAACCAGACCCTTAAGTCCCAGAAGCGGCGCTCCGCCGAAGCGGCTGGCGTCGAAATCCTTTAAGGTCGCTTTTAAGGCAGGCTTTACAAGCAGAGCCCCAATCTTTGAGCGAAGGCTCGTCATCATTCCTTCCTTTACCTTGGAAAGAAGGGTGGCACCCACTCCCTCGTAAAGCTTCAGGATTACATTCCCCACAAAGGCCTCAGCCACAATCACATCTGCTCCGCCGTGAGGAATCTCTCTGGCCTCAATGCTGCCTGTAAAGCGGATGTCCCCGCATTCCTTTAAGAGAGGAAAGGTTTCCTTCACAAGAGCATTTCCCTTCTCCTCCTCCGCTCCAATGTTTACAATGGCAACGCTGGGACTCTTGACTCCCATCACATGCTCCATATAGATAGAACCCATCTTTGCAAACTGAACCAGGTGGGAAGGCCTTGCATCCACATTCGCCCCGCCGTCTAAAAGCAGGGATACTCCCCTCTCCGTGGGGATCAGGACAGCTAACGGAGGCCGCTCCACTCCCTTGATCCGGCCCACCAGGACCTGTCCGCCTACCAGGATGGCTCCCGTGCTTCCCGCAGATACAAGGGCATCTGCCTCTTTGCGGCGCACCATATTCATTCCCACTACCAGAGAGGAATCCTTTTTTGTCCTGATGGCGTTTACCGGAGGCTCCTCTGTGGCAATCACCTCAGAAGCTCCGATAACCTCTATCTGTTCCTTATTATATGTATACTTTGAAAGCTCCCTGTTCACAGCCTCTTCCTGGCCGATGAGAAGCACTTTTATCTCGCTCTTTTCTCTGACTGCCTCCACAGCACCTGCCACAAGCTCCGCCGGCGCATTGTCTCCTCCCATAGCATCTACTGCTATTCGAATCATCTTAAATCCCTTCTTTCACCTGATAAACCTGTAATTACTATACTAGAGATTGTCTGATAAATCAACATTTTCTTTCAGTAAATGCATCCAATTACAGCTGTTCATCCCTGATAAGCCTTTCCTTTTCCGTCATCTTCCCAGCTGCCAGAAGGCTACCGCGCTGGCAGCCGCCACGTTCAGGGAATCCACGCCGTGAGACATGGGAATACGCACCACATAATCGCTTTCCCTGATGGTCTGGGCGCACAGGCCTTCTCCCTCTGTGCCCATGATAACAGCCAGCTTTTCCTCTCTTCTGAGTGCCGGCTCGTCAATGCTGACTGAATCGTCGCTCAGAGCCATGGCCGCTGTCTTAAAGCCCATCTCTCTCAGAAGCTCCTGCCCGTTCTCCGGCCATTTTACCTTCTTTCCGTCAAAAAAGGTCCACGGGATCTGAAACACTGTTCCCATGCTCACCCTGACAGCTCTCCGGTACAGCGGATCGCTGCACCCGGGCGCCAGAAGCACTGCATCCATGCCAAGGGCAGCTGCAGAGCGGAAAATCGCCCCCACATTCGTGGGATTCATCACATTTTCCAGAACCACAATCCGCCTGGCTCCGGCGCAGATGCTGCAGGCCTCCGGCATCCGTTTTCTCCGCATGGCGCACAGGACACCGCGTGTGAGCTGAAAGCCCGTAAGTCTGGTCAGCACATCAAACTGTGCCGTATAAACAGGGATATGACCGCAGCGGGCAATCACCTCCCTCCCCTGTCCTTCCACATGCTTTGTTTCCATCAGAAGGGAAATCGGCTCATATCCGGCATCCAGCGCCCGCTCGATTACTTTTGGGCTTTCTGCAATAAAGATTCCCGGTTCCGGTTCATAAAGGTGAAGCAGCTGTCCCTCAGGAATTCTCGCATATACATCCAGCTCAGGGGCCTCCAAGTCCTTTATTTCTATAATATCAGGCATTCCTTCTCTCCTTCTGGTCATCAAATGTTCATCGCCTAAGTTTATGAGACTAGCGTTTATTCTTTTCATAGAGAATCTGAAGGCCCTTCAGGAGCAGATCATCATCCAGGATAATCTCCCGCCTGCAGTGGGGAACAATTCTCCTTGCCAGGCCGCCGGTAGCTACAACCGTCACCTTCTCTCCCAGTTCCTCCTCTATCCGGTCTATAATCCCATCCATGGCCGCCGCTGCGCTGTAGATCACCCCGCTCTTCATACAGTCGATGGTATTTCTTCCGATCACCCGCTCAGGCGGCGCTTCCAGGCTGATTCCTCCAAGCTGTGACGCATGAGAGGTCAATGAGTCAAGAGAAACGCCGAGTCCCGGATAGATCATCCCTCCCAGATACCGTTTCTGCCCATCGATCACGCAGACCGTATTTGCTGTGCCCATATCAAAAATTGCAAGAGGAAGGGGATACTCTGCTATTCCGGCAACAGAATCTGCCACCAAATCTGCTCCCAGCTGGGCCGGATCGTCAATCCGGATATTCAGTCCTGTCTTGATGCCGGACCCGATCACGAGAGTCTCTTTTTTCAGAATTTTCTCGGCAGCCCGCTTAATATTTACCGTAATCTGCGGAACTACGGAGGAGATAATTCCCCCCTCTATCTCAGCCGGGTGGACATGATAGATGTCCAGAACGCTCTTTATATCGATGGCATATTCCAGCTCCGTCTTCGTCCTCACAGTGGAAAGCCGCTCAATAAAATGGCATTTTTCCCTGTCAATGCATCCGACAACAATATTTGTATTTCCCACGTCAATAGCTAATATCATCTGTAATTTCCTCCATTTTCTCCCTATCCATCCTGCGGGTGCTTTTATCATTATAGATGGAGATGAGGGAAAATGCAATCTGAAACCATTGGGATATAAAATTATATCGCTTTTCTTTCCCTCCCTGATGATAAAAGCGCCGCACTCTCCCGGATTATTCCGGCAGAGTACGGCGCTTTAAGAGGCGGTGTCACTGGCCTTTAAACAGCCTCAGGATTTCACTATGTACCGTCGTACGTCTTCTTTCCCGATAGACACTATCTCCACTGTTTACGAATTTTCAGCTGCATATTTCCTATTTGCAGATCTTCTTAAACTCATCTGCAACGAACTGAACCTGTGTTCCGACAATAACCTGAACACTGTTCTTTCCAGGACGGATCACACCTGCAACACCTGCAGATTTGATCTTCTTCTCATTGACAAGAGCCTGATCCTTTACTTCGAGACGAAGACGTGTGATGCAGTTGTCAACGGAAGTCACGTTGGAAGCCCCTCCAAGTCCCTCAAGGATGATAGAAGCTACCTCTGTGTAGTTGTTATTGGCAAGGCTTACGCTCTTCTCGCTCTCTGTATCGTCATCCTCGCGTCCCGGAGTCTTTAAATCAAACTTCGTAATGACAACGCGGAATACCAGATAGAATACGATAAATGCCGCAATTCCCAGCGGAATAATCAGCAGTGTCTTCGCTGCAGCCGGAAGCTGTGCGGAGAAAATAAGGTCTGTAAGACCTGCAGAGAAGGAGAATCCTGCACGGAATCCCAGAGCAACTGTGATGCCTGCAAAAATACCGTATAACAGGGCATATACCAGGTAAAGGCCTGGAGCTAAGAACATGAATGCGAACTCGAACGGCTCAGTAACACCGCAGACAAAGGCTGCGATAGCTGCAGAACCTACAAGACCGATAGCCAGTTTCTTCTTTTCCTTCTTTGCGCAGTGAACCATGGCCAGAGCTGCACCAGGGATACCAAACATCATACATGGGAAGAATCCTGCCATGTACATACCAAGGCTCCATGTCACATCTGCAGATGTCTCGCCTGCCCAGAAGTGAGTCAGGTCACCGATACCGATGGTATCAAACCAGAATACATTGTTCAGGGCGTGGTGCAGACCGAATGGGATCAGCAGACGGTTGAAGAATGCGTAGATACCTGCACCTACTGCGTCCAGGCTCATGATTCCCTCGCCGAGAGCTACCAGGGCACCGAATACAACCGGCCATACAAAGAACAGAACTGCTGCCACGATAATGGAAACAAGCGCTGTTACAATGGCAACGCTGCGCTTTCCGGAGAAGAAGGACAGCCAGTCCGGAAGCTTTGTGGACTTAAAGCGGTTGTAGCACATTGCACCGATAATACCTGCCAGAATACCGATAAACTGTGTCTCGATCTTGCTGTAGGATAAGTCTACCGCATCGGCTGCAACGCCTGTTAAGGTTGCGACAACTGCCGGATTTAAGAGCTTGGTCATCATCAGCCAGGATACCAGACCTGACAGACCTGCCGTACCGTCGTTGTCATCAGACATGCCCACTGCAACGCCTACTGCGAACAGCCAGGACATGTTGTCGATCAGGGCGCCTCCGGCCTTCACCAGGAAGAAACCGATAATTGGAAGCGTACCTGAAATTTCTCCGCCCTGCATTACTGCCGGACACAGAGCATAGCCGATTCCCATCAGAATACCACAGACAGGAAGACATGCAACCGGGAGCATCAGGGATTTTCCCAGTTTCTGTAAAAACTTCATTACCATAAATAATGAACCCCTTTCCTTTATTTCGCCTTCCGGCGATGTTTTTATCTGAACCTGCCCCCTTGGCAGGAACAAATCATGTTTCTCTCAGGAGAAGCTTAAAGGCTTCTCTTGCTTTTTCTTCACCTGCTCCGTCAAATTCAAACCGGAGCTCTTCCCCGAAAGCGGCTTCCAGACTCAGAAGTTCCATGATGTTTTTGCAGTCTGCCTGCCGCTCAGACCCAAAGGCTGTAATCCGGCAGCCGTACTTTCTCGCTTCCATGAATATCTTCGAGGCCGGTTTTACGTGAAGTCCCTCGGGAACTCTTATCCTGACAGTCAGTATTTTCATCTCATCTGCTCTCCTGTCCGCTTCCGGCAGCCTCTGCCTACAGCTCGATGATCGGATCCAGCTCCTTCACATCCATTCCCGTATGGCATACCATGTTCGGATAATCCGGCGTGTTGCAGATAATCACGGGAGTGATCACATCGTATCCTGCCGCCTTAATGGCCTCCATGTCAAACTCTAAAAGCAGCTCTCCTGCCTTCACCTTATCTCCCTGTTTCTTGTGGGCCGTATAGTGCTCTCCCTTTAAATTTACTGTGTCAAGACCCACATGAACAATAATCTCGGCACCGTTGTCCGCCGTGATGCTGACCGCATGTTTTGTCTCAAAAAATACGCTTACCACTCCGTCCGCCGGAGCAACCACCCGTCCCTTGGAAGGGATGACAGCAACTCCCTTTCCGAGAATTTCCTGGCTGAAGGTGGGATCATTTACCTCTTTCAGGGAAACTGCCTTTCCCTCCACCGGCGCTAAAATCACTTTCTTATCGTCTTTGCCTCCAAACATCTTTTTCAGTGAAAACATCAAACTACCTCTCTTTCTTCAGCTGACTCTAGGTTCTGATTCTTCTGATATGGACAGCCAGATATGCAGTCTCTTCCTCCGTCACATCATGGCTGTATGTATCCTTTATATATTCTCTGAGCTTTAAGCTGCATTCATATTCTTCCGGGTACATCTCTGAAATGAGGCGGTTAAATTCAGGATTTCCGCTGTCTAACAGCTCTCCTGCCACAATCCTCTGAGCCAGAAATCTCAGGTGAGTGACAAACCGCTGGTAGTTCAGAGAGGTTTCATCCAGGCTCATCCCAAAATACTCTGTGACGATTTTCACCACCTTCTGTATCAGGTTCGTAATGTCAATCGTCTCTCTCATGGCTGTGTTATACTCTGCTGTTACCACATGGAGAGCGATAAACCCAGCCTCATCTACAGGAAGCCTGACTCCCACCCGGCGCTCAATAAGAGCAACTGCATACTCTCCTATCAGATACTCTTCCTTGTAAAAGGCTCTGATCTCGTTAAGAAGCGGATTGGAAAACCGGATCTTCTGCCGAAATCTCTCAACAGCAAAATTGATGTGATCCGTCAGGGTAATGTAAATATTCTGATTCAGGCTTCTGTTCAGCACAGTCTTTGCATAACTTATAATCTCACTGGAAACCTGGATATGTTCTAAAGGCAGGTTGGAGAGAAGCTCCTTAAACCGATCCATGCTGTTCTGGCTGTCCAGGCGGAATATCTTTTCTATCTTTGCCTGGGGAATCTCCCTTCCGGCTTTCATTCCAAAGCCCAGGCCCCTTCCCATGACTATGACTTCCTTCCCGTCTGCATCCAGAGCGCTGACAATATTATTGTTAATGATTTTGTCGATTTTCATAAATCATGCTTCCTCTTCAGGCAAAATAAAAAACCAACCTTGAAAATGAAGTTCCCTGCGGAACACTGCACCGCTCCCTTCCTCATCAAAATTGGTTTTGCCTGCTTACCAGTAACAATCCATAGCTTATTAACTTTCCTAAATTTTACCAAAAATCAGACGATTAGTCAATAGATATTTTATTTTTTGTTTATATTTTTTTAATGATTATCGGATAAATTGTCCTTAAAATCTGTCATTATCCCATCCTTCTGTGGATTTTGTCCTGCTTTTTACTCTGCATCAGAGTCTTATCTGGAGAGGAAGGAGTATCTCTCCCTCATCCCTTCCTCTCCCTGAAATTCCCATAGGAAAACCACAGCAGCACCAGAAAAACAGCTCCAAACGGAAGCAGAAACAGCAGATCCTCTATCTTTTTTATTCTGGGCAGAATAACCGCCGCCAGTATGAGCAGCGGAACCATCCACTTCACCGCAAGCCGCATAAGCCCTCTCCTTTTTGCCGGCACTGCCCCGTCGCCAGCCTCCTCTGGATGCTTCATGGTACAGCATATGACCGCTCCCCACCGGCTGAAACGGCGATAGGCGGTGTACTCGATCCCGTTTAGCGTAAACTCCGGGTACATCCCTTCTTTCGTAATGACCAGATCCTCGTCATTTTCTCTGGCATACTGGCACAGGGCATCCGTAAACTCCCGGCTGTTCATGCACATCGTGTCAGGCCTGAAGGAAAATTCCCGCTTGGCCTGTGCCCTGGCCACGGCAATGAAATCCTCTGCAAAATCCACGAAAACAGATCCTCCCCTCTCCAGTTCCTCCATCTCGTTCAGATATTTCTCCGCCTGAAGCTCATCCAGCTCAGTCTCCCGGATCCTACCATAAAATTTCAGCACAGCCTCCAGATGCTTCTTCTCCTTCTCCTGCCTCTTTTTCTGGGCTGTCAGGGCCTCCTGTAGGCTCTGTTCCCTGCTGAGCATTCTTCTGATATCTTCAATAGGCATATCCAGCTTCCGAAACAGTTTGATCCTTTTTAGCTGTTCTGCCTCCTCCTCCCCATATATCCGGTAGCCGTTTTCCGGATTTCGCTTTGGCGAAAGAAGGCCCTGCTTTTCATAGTACCGGATATTCTGACTGCTGATACCCGTCTGTTTTTCCATCTCTTTTATCCCCATCTCGTTTCTGCCGCCCATATCCTCACTCCTCTCCTGGTTCGCTTCCCTCCTGGTTCTTTTCTCTCTTCTGCCGTGCATGCTTCTCTTTTCTTACAGAAATTATAAAGGATATACCAACTGCAAGGTCAAGAGATTTTGCATAAAAACGGCAGGATCAGGCTTCCTCCCGCGCGAACAAACTTCCCTTTCGTCCACGGGGTATGTCCTGATCCTGCCTTCCCGCTTTTCATGCTATTTTTTCAGCGCAGCTGTCACTTCAGCGTAGGCAGCATCCACCTCGGGCATCACCGCCGAAGCCTGGTCCATCCTGCCATCTCTGAGGAACTCTGTCTGCTTCTCCACTGCACGGTACAGGCGCTCAAGGGAGAGATTCCCAGCCACCCCCTTTAAAGTGTGAGCGGCCTCGAAAGCGCCTTTGGCGTCTCCCTCTGCCATAGCAGTCTTCAGCAGGCTGTAATTGGCATCGTCTGCAAATTTTTCCAGAAAGCGGTTGAAAAGCATCTCGTTATTCATAAAACGGCCCAGCGCCTCTTCCACCTGGATTCCGGCTGCCGTCAGTCTGTCATACCTGTCTTTTTCCATCGGTACACCTCCCTTCAGACATTCTGGTTTATTTTCTCCTGATACATCCTGCGCAGCTCTCCCTCCACCTGAAGGAAGCTGTCTATCAGCTCCGGATTGAACACCCCGCACTCTCCGTTTACAATCATCCTGACCGCCTCATCACAGCTGCAGGCATCCTTATAGCACCGTTTGCTGATCAGCGCGTCATAGACATCTGCCAGGGAGACCACCTGAGACCAGACGGAGATCTCATCCCCCTTCAGACCGTCCGGATATCCTCGTCCGTCCCACCGCTCGTGATGATGAAGTGCAATATCGTAGGCGTAGGAATAGGATTCGTGCTCCTTCATCTGCGGAATCTTGGCAAGCAGACGGCCTCCCTGAATGGTATGAGTCTTCATTATCTCAAACTCCTCTGGCGTAAAGCGGCCAGGCTTTTTTAATATGGCATCGGGAATAGCAATCTTTCCCACATCGTGCATAATGGCCGCCAGGGCAATCAGCTCTATCTCATTCTCTGAAAGCCCGTCCCCGAATCTGGTATTCCGCAGAAGAAAGTCCGTAATGTCATGGATTCTGCGCACATGTTCCCCGGACTCATCACTTCTGAACTCGATAGCCGTCGAGAGGGACTCCACCATTCCCACGCTCATCCGGTACATCTTCTTTGTCTGCTCAAAAAGTTCCTCCCGCTGGCGCTCCACCACATTTCCAAGACGCTTTCTGGCCTGAAACAGCTCGATGATGGAATTGACACGCCGTGTGACGATGTGGGGCACTACAGGCTTTCCGATCACATCCATGACTCCCAGGGCGTAGGCCTCCCGCGTCACCTCGTCGCCGGTTTCTGCCGTCACCAGAAAAACAGGCATATGCTCTAAAAGATTCATTTCCTTCATAATCCTTAAAAGCCCGATGCCGTCCAGCTCCGGCATAATCACATCCAGAAGGACAGCGCAGATGCGCTCTGCGTGATCCGCTAATATCGCAAGAGCCTCTCTTCCGTTCTCCGCCTCCTCAATCCGGTAGGAGTCTCTGAAAATTTCCGCCAGAATGGCCCGGTTCATCTCCACATCATCTATAATCAGAAGCGTATCTGCCGTATTTGGAGAGCTTATGTCTGCATTTTTCATTGGTATTCCCTCCTTATTTAGATACATTTTACTGAACTATCGAAAAAAATTCAACCGCGGGAGGCAGAGAGGCAGAAACATACAGAGCAGACCAGCCTTCCGTAGGCAGTCCGTCAGGCATTTTGGCGGACTGCTTTTTCCAGGCGGGACAGGGCGTCAAGCAGTACAGATTTGGGGCAGGCCAGATTCATGCGCTCAAAGCCCTTTCCCTCAGGTCCGAACAGGATCCCCTCGTCAAAAAACAGGTCCGCCTCTGTCATAATCTCCTCCTGTCTTTCCGGCGTCCATCCGAAAGCCCGAAGATCCATCCACTGAAGATAGGTTCCCTGAAGCTTGGCTGTGCGGATTTCAGGCAGGCGCTCCTCCATAAACTGCTTTAAGGTCCGGTGGTTCTCCCAGATCACCTGGATAGCCTCGTCGAGCCAGGCATCACACTTCGTGTAGGCTGCCTCCATAGCCTTGTAGCCCAGGGCATTCACCCTGCCCTCAAAGGAAACCTTTGCCATCTGTGCCTTCAGCCTTCTTCTTCTCTCCTGATCCGGGATGATCACGCAGGAGGCCTGCAGGCCTGCCAGATTAAAGGTCTTGCTGGGGGCCATGCAGGTCATGGTATTTTTTTCTGTCTCCTCTGAGAGAGAGGCAAAGGAGGTAAAGGTATTTCCGGGCATGATCAGATCGCAGTGGATCTCATCGGAGATGACAAACACCTGGTGTTTGAGGCAGATGCGGCTCACCTCCATAAGCTCCTCCCTTGTCCACACCCGTCCCACCGGATTGTGGGGATTGCACAGGATCAGGAGGCGGTTTTCCGGCTTTGACGCCAGCTCCTCCAGCTTTTCGCAGTCAATGGAGTAGCGGAGGTTTTCCCCCTCAATCAGCGGACATCTGACCAGCCTGCGCCCGTTTTCCTCCACTGCCTTATAGAACGGATAGTAGACCGGAGGCATGACGATAACCCCGTCCCCCTCCTCCGTAAAAGCAGCTACCCCGTGATAGAGGGCGTTGACGATCCCCGGAGTCGTGTAGAACCACTCCGGCCTTGTCTCCCAGCCGTATCTTCTCCTGGTCCATCCCGTAACCGCCTCGTACCAGGAAGGCTCCGCTGTCTGGTAGCCAAGCACTCCCTGGTCGAGACAGTCCTTTAGCGCCTCCACAATCTCCGGCGGATTTTTGAACTCCATATCTGCTATGGAAAAGGGGACAATCCCCCTTTCCACCTGAGGTTTTTTCTTTTTCATCAGGTTCCACTTGACGGAGCCATTGTCGTAGCGGTCCAACACTGTTTCAAAATCGTATTTCATGGTAAATCCTCCCCTTTATCTTCTCAATTATAGTTTCGCCTGCTGTCTGTGCTCTCTATAAAGCCAGATCAAACAGAGAGAGCTGATTGCTCTCCGGAAGCCCCTTAAGAAGCCCCAGATCGGCCATCAGATCGGCCACTGTCTTCGTCACCTTCGAGCGGTTGATAAAGTCCTCCTTGGACAGGAACGGGCCGTCCTCCGCCGCGAACACAATTCCGTCCGCCGCCTTCTCCCCCAGCCCGTCAATGCTGCTTAAAGACGGCATCAGCTTTCCGTCGATAATCTGGAAGTTTCTGGCGCTGGCCCTGTAAATATCGATGGGCATAAACTCAAAGCCCCTGGCATACATCTCCTGGACAATCCTCATATCCCTCAGGGTATCCTGCTCCTTTTTCGACAGGGTATCCAGCCGCTTTTTATAGTCAGCCAGGTGGTACTCCAGCTTCTCCCTTCCCTGACACATCAGCTCATAGGAAAAGCCGCTGGCGCGGATGCTGAAGAAGGCCGCATAGTAGGCAAGAGGATAAAACACCTTACAGTAGGCAATGCGCCATGCCATCATAACGTAGGCCGCCGCATGGGCCTTCGGGAACATGTATTTGATCTTTTTGCAGGACCAGATATACCAGTCCGGCACGCCGTGGGCTGTCATCTCCTCCTCCCACTCAGGCTTCAGTCCCTTGCCCTTTCGCACGCTCTCCATGATGGTGAAGGACAGTCCCTCCTCCAGGCCTCTGCTGATCAGGTAGACCATGATGTCATCTCTGGTACAGATGGCAGTCTGAATGGTTGCCTTTCCCTCCTGAATCAGAGTCTGGGCATTGCCTAACCACACATCGGTTCCGTGGGCCAGACCTGCAATCCGCACCAGGTCGGAAAAGTATTTGGGCTTTGTGTCAAGGAGCATCTGCATGGCAAAGTCCGTTCCAAACTCCGGCACACCGAGGGCCCCCAGAGGGCAGCCGCCGATGTCGTCCGGCGTGATTCCCAGAGCCTCCGTGCTCTGGAAGAGGCTCATGACCTCCTTACAGTCAAGGGGAATATCCCTGACGGGATCCAGGCCTGTCAGATCCTGAAGCATACGGATCATGGTGGGATCATCGTGTCCGAGAATATCCAGCTTCAGCAGGTTGTGGTCAATGGAATGGTAGTCAAAGTGGGTGGTGATCGTCTTTGAGGTCATGTCATCTGCCGGGTGCTGTACAGGGGTGAAGGAGTAGATCTCCTCCCCGTGGGGAAGCACGATGATTCCTCCCGGGTGCTGTCCCGTCGTTCTCCTGACTCCCACGCAGCCGGTGACAATGCGGTTGATCTCGCAGGCTCTCTTTCGCTGTCCCCTCTCCTCGTAATACTTTTTCACATAGCCGAAGGCCGTTTTGTCCGCCAGGGTTCCGATGGTTCCCGCCCGGAAGGTCTGCCCTTTTCCGAAGATTACCTCCGTGTAATCGTGGGCGCGGCTCTGGTATTCTCCTGAAAAGTTCAGGTCGATATCCGGCTCCTTGTCCCCCTTAAATCCCAGGAAGGTCTCGAAGGGAATATCAAACCCGTCCTTCTTTAAAGGCTTTCCGCAGACAGGACAGAGTCTGTCCGGCATATCACACCCTGCCATTCCGGAAAACTTCTTCACCTCCTCAGAGTCAAGGTCGTAGAAATGGCAGTTTGTACAGTAATAGTGAGGACTCAGAGGATTTACCTCTGTGATACCCGACATAGTAGCCACGAAGGAGGATCCCACAGAACCTCTCGAGCCCACCAGATAGCCGTCCTCATTGGACTTCCACACCAGCTTCTGGGCGATGATATACATCACCGCAAAGCCGTTGGAGATAATGGAGTTCAGCTCCCTCTCCAGACGCTCCACCACGATCTTCGGGAGCTCCTCCCCGTACATCTCATGGGCCCTGTTGTAGCAGATGTTCCGGAGCATTTCATCGGAGTTCGGGATAACCGGCGGGCATTTGTCCGGCCTGACCGGCGAGATCCGCTCACACATAGCGGCGATTTTTCTCGTATTGGTGATCACCACCTCCTCAGCCTTGTCGCTTCCCAGGTATTCAAATTCCCTCAGCATCTCCTCGGTGGTGCGAAGATAGAGAGGTGCCTGGTCATCGCAGTCCTTGAAGCCCTTTCCAGCCATGATAATCCGGCGGTAGACCTCATCCTCCGGGTCGAGAAAATGCACGTCGCAGGTGGCGCAGACCGGCTTGTTGAACCGCTCTCCCAGCTCCACGATCTTCCGGTTCAGATCCTTTAAATCCTCCTCTGTCTTCACCGTGCTCTTCTCGTCTCTGAGCATGAAGGCATTATTTCCCAGGGGCTGGATCTCCAGGTAGTCGTAGAAGCTGACAATCTTATTGATCTCCGCCTCCGGCACTCCCCGCAGCAGGGCCTGGTAGAGCTCGCCGGCCTCGCAGGCTGAGCCGATAATCAGCCCTTCCCTGTATTTGAGGATCTGGCTCTTTGGAATCCTCGGCCGCTTTGCATAGTAAACCAGGTTCGAGTCGGAAACCAGGCGGTACAGGTTGATCCGCCCCACATCGTTCTTGGCCAGAATAATGATGTGGTTGGTGGGCATTTTCCGAATGGTCTCCACGCTCATCCGGCTCTGCTCATTCAGCTCATCCAGGTTTTCAATGCCGCGGCTTTTCAGCATTTCCACAAATTTGACAAAGATCTCCGCCGTCGCCCCGGCGTCGTCCACGGCCCTGTGGTGGTTTTCCAGGGAAATCCGCAGCTCCTTGGCCACCGTGTCCAGCTTAAAGCGGTTCAGGTTCGGAAGCAAAAACCGTGCCATGGAAACCGTATCTAACACCGTGGGCTCGAAGCTCTTTCCCTGTATCATGGCATTGTGCCTGATAAAGCTCATATCAAAGGAAGCATTGTGGGCCACCATCACCGCATCGCTGCAGAATTCCAGAAACTTCGGAAGCACTTCCTCGATTTTCGGCGCCCCCAGAACCATGTTGTCGCTGATGCTGGTGAGCTTTTCAATCTCAAAGGGGATGGGCACCTCCGGGTTGACGAAGGTGGAAAACCGGTCCACGATTTTTCCGTTTTCCACTTTTACCGCGCCGATCTCGATAATCCTGTTCTTCAGAGGGCTGAAGCCCGTTGTCTCAATGTCGAACACCACGCAGGTATGGTCTAAGGACTGCCCTCTGGAATCCTCTGCCAGCTGCTTTAAATCATCTACCAGATAGCCCTCGACGCCGTAAAGAACCTTGAAGCCGTCTCCCTTTTCCACTGCATGGTTGGCGTCCGGGAAGGCCTGGACACATCCGTGATCCGTCACGGCAATCGCGTCCATCCCCCACTTTTTGGCCCTCTTTATAATGTCCTTCACCTCTGAGACTCCGTCCATATCGCTCATCTTCGTGTGGCAGTGAAGCTCCACCCGCTTGACAGGGCTGTTGTCCACGCGCTTTCCGGTGAAATCCTCGCACTTCTTGATTCCCACAATGGAGCCCAGGGTCAGCTCCCCGTCAAACCGGTCAATGGTGGCCACTCCCTTGAGCCGCACAAACTGCCCGGCTGCGGTAGCCTTTTTCAGATCCTCCACAGCCTCCTCCTTCGCAAAGATCTTTACGCCGATGGTATCTGTGAAGTCTGTAATGGTAAAGATAAAGAGCTGTTTGCCGCTTCTGAGCTCCCGGATCTCCGTAGTAAGGATCTTTCCGCGGATGCAGACCTCTCCTACCTCTCCCTCAATCTGGCTGATCTCTGTCAGCTCATCATCGTCGAAGCTGCGCCCGTAGAGTACGTCGGGATCCTCCGCCCTCCTGTAGCCGGAGCGGGCAAACTCCTTCTTTTTGAATTCCTTCTTTCCGTAGGTCCCCGAAGAGCCTTTGGCTGTATTCTTCTCCTTTTTCCCGCTGCCGGAAACTCCCCCGGCTGTCCTGTCTGAGCCGCCGGCTGCTTCAACTTCCACCGGCTGCAGCTTTGCTCTGCCGTCTTCACCGGAAGGCAGCCCGCCCTCCGGGCCGTCTGCTCCGAAGAGATCCAGACCATCCGCTGAGGCCGCAGCCATACTGTCCAGGTAGGCGCTGTAGCCCGGATCAAAGGGAAGAGGCTCTGAGGGCGCCTCGCCTTGCCGGCGCATCTGGTAGGGCACAATCACCGGGTCCACAGCCCGCTTTGCAGGCTCCCGGTACTCCTCGTCAATCTCCATGGGCAGGCCGCAGCGCTCCACGAAAATTTTCTCCAGAATCCGCTTTAGCTCCGGCGTCCTGTCCCTGGCTATCATCGTATCCTCCAGAGTCAGGCGCATCACGTCCTCCCGCTCAAAGGTACATTCCGCCTTTCGGAACATGCTGTAGAGAAGGATGCTGTAATTTTTAAGCTCCATAAGGATGCTGTCCCTGTAGACCATCAGGAGTTTTTCCGGCGTGTACTGTCCGGAAAGGCGGTATTTTTCCTGAATCTTGATGGCTACCCGCTTGCCGGGGAACAGCTGCTCCCGGATCCCCTTTTCCAGCCCGTAAATATTCTGTTTGTGAATCAGCCTCGGACTTACAATATAAATGCGAATAGAGCTTCTGTCCCTGGTGGTGGTGACTCTCTCCACCTCCACCAGGTCTAAAAGCTCCCGCAGATTGTCCGTGATATGTAAGTCAGGAAATACTTCTAAAAAAGGTTTCATTCCCCATCACCTGTTTTCTTTGCATTCTGCATCATGGCGTCCAGCTCTCCCTTCAGGGCGCCAAGCAGCTCCTCCTCCGGAACCTTGCGGATCACCTCTCCCTTTTTGATGAGAAGTCCCTCTCCGATTCCTCCGGCAATTCCGATGTCTGCCTCCCTGGCCTCTCCGGGACCGTTGACTACACAGCCCATGACAGCTACCTTAATATCAAGGGGATATTCCTGCACCATATTTTCCACCTGGTTTGCCAGGCCGATGAGGTCGATCTGGGTGCGGCCGCAGGTAGGACATGACACTACCTCCACTCCGCCCTTTCTGAGCCCCAGTGTGCGCAGGATCAGCTTTGCTGACTTGATCTCCTCCACCGGATTTCCCGTCAGAGACACACGGATCGTATCTCCGATCCCCTGATTCAGGATGAGTCCCAGCCCGATGGCTGACTTGATATTGCCTGACAGCACCGTTCCGGCCTCGGTAATTCCCACATGGAGGGGGTACATGGTTTTTTTCGCGATCAGCTCATGAGCCTTCACACACATCAGAACGTCTGATGACTTGATGCTGATGACCAGATTGTCATATCCCATGCGCTCAATCATGGAAACCTTGTCCAGGGCGCTCTCCACAATTCCCTCTGCCGTCACGCCGCCGTACTTCTCTATCAGATGCTTTTCCAGGGAACCGCTGTTGACGCCGACGCGGATGGGAATTCCATACTCCTTCGCCTTGTCCACCACCGCCTGCACTCGCTCCTCGGAACCGATGTTTCCCGGGTTGATGCGGATCTTGTCCGCCCCGCACTCGATGGCCGCTATGGCCAGGCGATAGTCAAAGTGAATGTCCGCCACAAGGGGGATATGGATGGAGCGCTTTATAGTCTTTAAGCTCTCTGCTGCCTCCATGGTAGGAACCGCCACGCGGATAATATCGCAGCCTGCACGCTCCAGCTCCAGAATCTGGGCAATAGTGGACGCTGCGTCCTCTGTTTTCGTATTGCACATGGACTGAATCAGAATCGGATTTCCACCGCCAATGACGCGGTTCCCGATCTGAACTGTTTTCGTTAAATCTCTGTATGCCATATGAGGCTTCCTCCGATCATTTGATTTGTGTAGGTGTGTGTAAGTGTGTGGGGCATTGGCCGCATACCTGAACAGCCCCGGCCTCTCCTCCCGGCAAGCCGGCTCCCCGAATGGGGAGTCAGAGGCTGCTCAGGTGTCAGTTAAAGTACGTTTATGATATCATTAAACAGGATCACGACCATCAGAACCATCAGAACGGCCATTCCAGCCATGTGGATCATGCCTTCTTTTTCGGGATCTACAGGGCGGCCGCGGAGGGCTTCTATCAGGATGAACACCAGACGGCCTCCGTCCAGGGCCGGGATGGGAAGCAGATTCATGATTCCCAGGTTGGCGCTCAGCAGCAGGCTCATGTTGATCAGGTTCATCAGAACATTCAGAAGGCCATAGCTGCTGCTTGCCTCCACCGTCTTATCGATCATAACCACGATTCCCACCGGGCCGGCCACATCTTCTCTGGATACCTGGCCGGTTACCAGCATCTGAAGGCTCTTGAAGGTTAAGTCTATAATGTAGCGAAACTCGTAGAAACTGTACTGCAGCGCCTCAAACACAGACTCAGGCGCTCTGGGATAGGCGCTTACAATTCCCATCAGATAGCCGCCCGCCTCCTCTGAATAGGCAGGGGTCACATTTGTCCGGTAAAGCTCTCCGTCTCTTTTGTACTCCAGTTCCATGGGCTCTCCCGGATGGAAGGTGTTCTGCATTGCAACTTCCTGGTACAGGTTTATCCGCTTTCCGTTAATTCTCGTGATTACGTCACCCGGCTGAAGGCCCGCCTCGGCGGCAGGGGATCCCTCCTGCACCGCTCCGATCTCCGGAGGCTGACAGCCTGCATAGACCACCACAGCGATACCGCAGGCCAGAGCGAGGATGAAATTAAACACAGGTCCCGCCGCAATCGTCAGAAAACGCGCCAGCACAGACGCCTCGTGAAAGGCCAGCCCTCTGACAGGTGTGCCGTCCGGTCCATAGCGGACAGGCGGCTCTGACGGATTCCTGCGGCTCTCCAGGACAGCCTGAAGGGGCTCGGAAGGTTCCTCCCCGGAAGAAGCCAGGGCCTCACTCTTTTTCCTGATGTCTTTTTGGGCCTTTTCATCCATGCTCATGCTCTCGGGATCCTCATCCTCCCCCAGCATCATGCAGGAGCCGCCAAAGGGCAGCAGTTTCAGCGAATATCTGGTATCGCCCCGTTTGAAGCTCAAAAGCCTCGGCCCCATGCCCAGGGAAAATTCCAGGACACAGATGCCGCCAAGCTTTGCAAACAGGAAATGTCCAAACTCGTGGAAAAGAATAATTATGCCAAATACCAGAATTGCTGCAAGCAAACTCAACAATCTATCACCTGCTCTCTCAAATTCTATTTTCTTATCCGCTTCTCCTAAAAGTTACAGCTGTTCAGATAATCGTAAGTTTCCTGCTCCGCCGCAAGGATTTCATCCACGGAGGGGTTGTCAATCACCTTATGCTGTCTCATGGCAGCCTCTATCATGTCAGTGATGGCAAGATAACTGATTTTTCTGTCTAAAAATCTGGCAACTGCCAGCTCATTGGCAGCGTTAAACACAGTGGGAAGGGAACCGCCCCTCACGCCGGCCTCTCTTGCCAGGGCAAGCCCTCTGAAGTTTTCATAGTCAGGAGCCTCAAAGGTAATCTGCCCAAATTTTGTGAAATCTAACCTTTCGCCAGGCAGGAATCTTCGCTCAGGATAGTAGAGCGCATACTGAATGGGCAGCTTCATATCCGGGGTTCCAAGCTGGGCAATTACTGCGCCGTCCTCAAATTCTACCATCGAGTGGATGATGCTCTGGGGCTGAACGACCACCTGTACCTGATCCATTGTCACGCCAAACAGCCATTTCGCCTCCATCACCTCAAGTCCCTTATTTACCATGGTGGAGCTGTCAATAGTAATCTTTCTGCCCATGGTCCAGTTGGGATGCTTCAGCGCGTCCTCCACCTGAATCTGTCTCATCTGCTCCCTGGTTCTGCCTCTGAAAGGACCGCCGGATGCAGTCAGAAGAATCTTGTGAATCCGGCTGCCTCCCTCTCCGTTCAGGCACTGGAACACAGCGCTGTGCTCACTGTCCACCGGCAGGATCCTGACTCCCATTTTTTCCGCAAGAGGCATAATCAGATGTCCGGCCGTCACAAGTGTTTCCTTGTTGGCCAGGGCAATGTCCTTCCCTGCCTCCATGGCAGCGATAGTGGGCCGGATTCCGAGCATTCCCACAATGGCTGTCACCACAATCTCAGCCGACGGTTCTGTGCATACCTCGATCAGACCGTCCATCCCGGACACAATCTTCACATCCAGGTCCCTCACAGACTCACGCAGCCTTCCCGCTGCCTCCTCCTCCCATACGGCGGCCAGTTTGGGCCGGAACTCCCGAATCTGCTGTTCCAGAAGCTCCACATTTCTCCCTGCTGCCAGGGCAGTCACCTCTATATCCTTATTCGTGCGCGCCACTTCTAATGTCTGCGTTCCAATAGAGCCGGTGGAACCCAGAACTGAAATTTTTTTCATGTCTTCCTCCGTATATTTCATCTTCCCTGGTTTCTTCGTTTCCCATACGTCTCAGGCTGCATTCTCCGGTCTTATCCTGCCTATGCTCTCCCGCCTGCTTTCTTTTGCCAGTTTTCTTTTCCCGGTTTTCTTTTGCCGGTCTTCTTTCTCCTGCTTTCCTTTGCCGCTTCTCTTTTGCCTGGGCCGCCGTCCTGGACGTTCCTCTGCTCAGGAATATCACCCCAGAAAAGTCAGGGCAAAGAAAATAGCAGGAGCGGTAAAGATCATACTGTCAAACCGGTCGAGAACGCCTCCGTGTCCCGGAATCAGATGGCCGTAGTCCTTTACATTGTGGTTTCTCTTGATGGCAGAGGCAGCCAGATCGCCGATCTGTGAGATCACAGCTGAGATAGCACAGGCGATGGCGCAGGCTGCAGGCGGATTGACAATCTCTGCCATCCTTGAGCCAAACACCGCTCCGAAAATCAGTCCCAGCAGGGCGGCTCCCAGGACGCCGCCGACAGCTCCTTCCACCGTCTTTTTCGGGCTTAAAAGAGGCGTCAGCTTGTGTTTTCCAAACAGCATGCCCACACAGTAGGCGCAGGTATCGCAGCCCCAGGAACTCAGCACGATCAGCCATACCAGATACTTTCCGTCTGTCATTGCCCGCACCTGATACAGGTAGGACAGCATTACAGCCAGATAGAAAATACCGAAAAATGCCACTGTCACCTGCTCCGTTCTGTAGTGGGGAAACGTAATCACATAGATGGCCATTAAAATCATCAGAGCTGCAATCGCCATCAGCACCACATAGTTTTCCCGGTGAAACCAAAGAAGGGCATAGTAAAAAATTCCGGCTGCATAGCCCGCAATACCCGGCGCCTTTTTCTCGATCTCCACCACACGGTAAAGCTCAAACATACCAATCAGGGAGAGCGCCGCCGTCACAGCAAACAGAAGCGCGCCGCCAGTTCCCACGATCAGGACTGCCAGAATCACCAGCACAATTCCGCTCACAAGTCTGGTTGTAAACATGACAAATTCCCCCCTCGCTATTTGGCGCCGCCAAACCGCCTCTCTCTCGTATTATACTGGGCAATAGCTTTTACTAATTCCTCCCGGTTAAAATCCGGCCACAGGCAGTCAGTAATGTAAATCTCGCTGTATGCCAGCTGCCAGAGCAGATAGTTGGAAAGCCGGATCTCCCCGCTGGTTCGGATTAACAGATCCGGATCGGGAATTCCTGCTGTATCTAAATAGGAAGCAACCGTATCCTCTGTCACCGCATCCGGATCAAGAATACCGCTCTTAGCATCCCTCATCATCTGCTTCACTGCTCTTCTGATCTCATCGCGGCCGCCATAATTTACGGCAATCACAAAGGTCATGCCCGTATTGTCCGCTGTCTCTCTTTCCAGCCTGTCTATGCCTTCGATAATATCCTGATCAAACCTTGTTCTGTCTCCGATCATCTTTACCCGGACATTGTTGACCCTGGCAATCTTCAGAAGCCGCTTCAGGTAGTAGCGGAACAGCTGCATCAGGGCGCCCACCTCTTCTACAGAGCGCTTCCAGTTTTCCGTGGAAAAACCGTATACAGTCAGATAGTCAATGCCTAGTCTGGCTGCATCCTCAACCGTTTTCTCCACTGTCACACATCCCTGTTTATGTCCGGCAGTCCGCGGAAGCCCTCTCTTTTTGGCCCATCGGCCGTTTCCATCCAGGATCAGGGCAACATGTCTCGGTATTACCAGTTTTGAAATATCAGTTTCCATATATAACCTCCAGCAAAAACGGGGCAAAACACCAGATAGATGGCTGTCTTATCCCCGAAGCATCTGCCGGCAGAAGGTTTCACTCGTTCTGAATCCATTCTTCTGTCAGCACAAATAAGGGGCAGGCGAACCTGCCCCCCATATTAAACTGTCATAATCTCTTTTGTCTTAGTCTCAACAGCCTTATCAATCTTATCGATCATCTTATCTGTCATCTTCTGGATCTTCTCCTCTGCATCAGATAAGTCGTCCTCGGAAATCTCGTTGGCCTTCTCCATCTTCTTGAAGGTGTCGTTGGCATCGCGGCGGATATTTCTGACTGCCACCTTTGCGCCCTCACCCTTCTTCTTTACATCCTTGGCCAGCTCTTTTCTGCGCTCCTCGGTAAGCTCCGGGAAAATCAGGCGGATCACAGAGCCGTCGTTGGTGGGGTTGATACCTAGGTCAGAGGTGAGAATCGCCTTCTCAATGGCCTTCACCAGGCTTTTCTCCCATGGCTGAATCTGAATCATCCTCGGCTCCGGAACAGAGATATTAGCCACCTGCTGAAGGGGTGTCGGGGCTCCGTAGTAGTCGACTCTCAGCTTATCTAAAACATGGGGGTTTGCGCGTCCGGCGCGGATAGAGCTGAATTCATTCAGCAGCGCGTCATAGGACTTGTCCATCTTTTCCTCAAATATCTTCATTTTCTCCTGCATAAAAAATCCTCCTGTTATGCGGTAACTACCGTACCGTTTATTTTCCCCTGCATTGCATTTGCAATGCCGTCCTTTTCATTTAAGCTGAACACTGCCATGGGAACATGGTTCTCCATGCACATGATGGAAGCTGTCAGATCCACTACAGCCAGCTGCTTGTCAATCACCTCCTGGATGGTGATTGTATCATACTTTTTCGCATTCGGGTTGATCTTCGGATCGCTGTCATATACGCCGTCGATGGCCTTCGCAAGAAGAATGCAGTCCGCCTCCATCTCGATGGCTCTCAGAGCCACTCCTGTGTCAGTGGAGAAATACGGATGGCCTGTTCCGCCTGCAAAGAACACCACCTTGCCCTGTCTGAAATATTTATTCGCTCTGTCCTTGGAGAAGAGCTTTGTCATAGAGCCACAGGCGAAAGGCGTGAGAATCTCCGTTTCCATACCCGTGCTTCTGAAAATTTCGGAAACGTAAATACAGTTCATCACAGTGGCAAGCATACCGATCTGATCTGCCTTAGTGCGGTCGATGGCATTGCTCTGGCGTCCTCTCCAGAAGTTTCCTCCTCCGATGACAACGCCCACCTCTGTACCGGCATCCACAGCCAGTTTTACCTGCCTGGCCACTTCCTTGACCGTGTCCTCGTCAAAGCCTGTCTTTTTCTCACCTGCCAGGGCTTCACCGCTTAACTTGAGTAATACGCGTTTCATTTCCATAAGTCTGTTCTCCCTGTTTTCTCTTGTTTGTGAGGGCAGCATAAGACCAAACGCAAAGCCGGAGTTCTGACGAAGGCAAAGGCCTGCGAAAGAAAATCCGGCGTGCAGTTTTTGTATATCTGCCCACTTAGGGCTATTGTACCACAGAATGTGGGGTTAGGCGAGAAGATTTTTTATTCTTTTGCAGAAAAATATAACAGTTCAGCCATATATCTTCTTGCCCGCTTAAAGCGGACAAGAAGTGTCTGGCATCCGCCCTCCAATTCTGTATCTTTTGGAACAGCGGCAGAGATTTCCGTTCCGCTGGAGGTCACAAAAATCTCTGCCTTTTGTTCGCTGATGCTATTTCCAGTATTTCTTCAGATACTCCTCTGCGTCTCCCTTCGAAATCGAAAACTCCTCCATAAGAATACTCAGGGTATCCTCCCTGGAAGCTCCCGCCTTGCGGCAATGGCGAATCATAGCTGAGACTCCCCGGGCCATTCCTTCTTTTATTCCCTGAGATAGCCCTTCTTCTCGTCCTTGAGATAGCCCTTCCTGCCGCCCAAACTCATACTCCGTCTTCCTGAGCAGTTCCTTCTCCCTCTCCTCGTCATACTCAAAAATACTCACACTAATCGCCTCCGCCCGGTATTTCATCAGGAAATCTCTGAGAATCCCTTCCTTGATACATTCATCCACGGCCCGGCTTACCGCCTCCGCCAGCTCCATCTCCTTCGCATAAGCCCGCACGCGGGCAACATAGAGGGAGTATTCCTTCAATGGCCGGCATGTGTTCATAAGCTCGTCATTCCACCCTGCGTTAATGTTCAGCACCGTCACTTTCAGCTCCAGATCCGGGTCTTCCACCTTTTTCTCGTAGGCGTCGGAAAGCTTTAATACGCACTGTTCCCCCATGTCATAGCTTCCATTGAAAAAGACAACAAACCGGGGCGCGGGCAGCTTTAACAGGCTGGACGAGTAGATGGACTGATTCTCCAAAAGCATCTCATATTCCCTGGACACATAAAACAGATCCCTGAGCGGCATGTTCGGGTTCCAGGTGGACTGATGTTCGTAGAGATTCAGCTCCATATTTAATAGAAACGCCAGATCGTTTTTGATATTCATGTAGACGGCGTTTTCCAACGTCACGATCTGAAGCTGAGATGCATCCGTGTAGCTTGTATTCCCCACTGCATTATAAAGAGAAAGCAATGCCTCTTTGTCGTTGAAAATCATCCGAAACAAGGCGTCCTTGTAATCACGTCTGGGTGGAAGAAGCTGTTTGTAAGCCCCATTCCTGCGAACCGTCCATTTCTTTTTATTTTTACCCATAGAACCTCCTTCTGCAGAAGGTTTCCGGAGCATTTCAGGAACTCTGCGTCCTGCTGCTGTTAGCTGACAGACTTTCCGACATTCCATCAACTTCCCGTCCTGTCAGAAAACCTTCCGCCTTTGTTATGATAATGAATTAGGAAAAAGCATAGATTTTCTGACATTCCAAAGAAGTGAGAAATCAGCCGCCAGACCCACAGAAAAGGCCCGAAATGAATGTATGCTTTTATGTTTTTATGCTTTTATGTTTTTATGTTTTTATGTTTTTATGTTTTTAGTATACCACAGTTTAGCTTTCGTCCGCAAGAGCTAAACGCTTGAGGGATGCGTCCCTAAAATGAAATTTTAAATTCCACCGCTCCCAAATTATTTGTGATAGTGGCAATTACGGATAAAAGGGACTAGATTCTCTTTTTTTAAAGGGAAACATAAAGTGGAATAGAGCTGTCCTCTGTATTTTTTCAACTTTAATGTAACATACATCTGCACTTTTTCAGATACTGTAAAATAGAATCTGGTAGGAAGCGTTTGAGCTTTCCTCTCAGCAGAAGCCCTCTGTATTTTCTCAGATAATAGCGTTCTACTCCGCCGTAGCCCTTCTGCCTGTATGCCTCCAGCACCTCTCCCCGTGTTCGGCTGAACCGGCTTGGCTCATAAAGCTGCGGATTATGGCGGGCTGCTTTTTCAAAGGAAGATTCGAGAAGGTATAAAGAACTGCTGTGTCTGTCAAAAAACTGCTGTCCTTTCTCTGTATTGACCAAAAGGAGGGATACCCCTTCCCTTATGTTGATATTTCCATAGTCAGAAACTTCAGAATGTTCCTCCCCTATTCCCCAGTAATCTCCCATTGTTAAATCTGCCGCCCTCTTTTTGGAAGCATACTCACAGCGGTAACAGCTCTCCCGCAGTATCTCAGTTTCCAGAAACAACTGATAATAAGACGATGTGTAATGAGGAAGCATCTGTGTTTCTTTTTTTTCATCTCCCCCCCTCTGACAGGAACAGGAATAAAAAAGCCCCCATCCTCCCCTTTTATCTCTGAAACTAAACTGACGGATCGGACATTTCTTTTTTCTTTCCATTTCTTTAATATAGGCATTAAAAAAAGGAAGCCCCGGCACTCCATGACATATAATCTCGGCTGTAACAAGCCTCTGATATTTCTTCCCCAAAAATGCATATAAAGCAGCTATCTGGCAGGGTGTTCCCGAATAAAAGACAAGACGTCCCTGTTCCAGATCCTCTCTTACCTTTACGAATGCCTCTCCGGAACTGCTCTGCACATATTTTGAGCCCTGAATCCTTTTCAGCTCCCCTGCATCCACAACTCGAACATGGCGGCACAGGAACTTTTCCCCCTCCCGCTCCAAAGAGGCGCCATATACGGCTCCTCCCTCGCGGATCACCTCCTCTGCAAAAGCGGCAAACACACCGCCTGATGCTGAGGTCTTCAGCATTTTCCTGTCCCTGCTGACAGCCGCATAAGTCTTTTTCACCGGATGAAGCTCTTTTTCCTTCTGAAAGGCACAGACTCGTTTACAAAGTCCGCAGGAAATACACTTATTGTCGTCTATCCAGGGATAATTTACTCCATATTCATCTGCTCTCATCTGAATCGCGTTCTTCGGGCACACGGCCATGCAGGCTTCGCAGCCACAGCAGTCCTTTTTTTCCTGATATAACAACATAACCATCCTCATCCCTTTAGTATATTTTTAGCCTTAATAATATATCCTCTGATGCTTTTTAAATTCATCACCACAATTCCCAAATAGGCGGCAGCTAAAATGCAGCAGCCTGCTACGCTTCCTAAGTACAATCCCAGAATCTCTCCTAACAGCAAAAACAGGAAAATCCCATAGCACGGCCTTTTTAAATCCAGCTTCAGATATTTTTCCGTGTCCCTGACCCTGTATAAAAGGATTACCATATAGCTGCAACAGGAGGCTATGGCGGCTCCCACTGCCCCGAGTGTGTGAATCAAAAACAGGTTCAGGATGAGGTTAACCAAAGCTCCGATAAGCGCGGAACGCAGATTTCCTACCATGTCCTTTTTTACATAATACATTGTCCCTGCAAAAGTGGATACGCTCATAAATACAAATCCAATTATGAGAAATGAACTGGCCCTCCATGATTCAAAATAGGATTCCTCAAACAAAATCCCTGCTGCTGGTTTAATCACAAGCAATATAGTTCCTGAAATCAGCACCATAATACTTATCATTTCTTTTAGAACCTGGTTGCTGTACGCTTCTATATCCTCGCTTTTTTCCTCTTTAATAGCCGAATATTTCCATGCCTGCATAAGCACCGTGCTCAGAACTGAAAGCAGAGAAGGGATTTTATAAGCGACCGCTAATATTCCATTATCCGCAAGGCCCTTCATCCCCGCCACCATTAATCGATCCGAAGAGGTAATAACCCACCACATCATTGAATTTGGTATAACGAGAAGGGAAAAGGCCGCCATTTCTTTAAATAAAGCCTTGTCAAATTTGTAGTGAAAAAACAGCGACGGCTGCCTGCCCATGACAAATGCCATTCCCCCAGCCGCAAAATATGCCAGCGTATAGGCAAGCAAATATCCATCTATTTTTAAATTCAAGTATTTTAAAAACAAAATATTAAGAACTGCTATCAGACATACATTGACAAAATTACAGAGCGTGTATCCCGTCAAGCGTTCCGTTCCCCTCAGATAACAGGTATAATTGGTATAAAATCCCTGAGAAACAACTAGCAGATAGATATTGACGCTGTAAGGCGACGTAACCGGATTCATCCCGCAGGCAACAAGCACCAAAGCAGCTGCCAGACAGCTGAACACAGTAGTCCCAAATATGATACCGCTTATTTTTCTATAGTCTGCCCCCTCGTCCAACCCATATCTCATAACCGCTTCTCCGATGTTGAAGGTAATGACAGGTACGACCAGTGTACAGAGCGTAAAAATCAGATCAACCGTTCCGTACTCCTCTGTAGATAAGATATAAGTGTAAAAGGGAACAAGGAAAAAGCTGATTACCCTTGTTCCCAAAGCGCCAATGGCAAATATTCCGGTATTCTTCAAAAGGTATTTGGCCCTGCTATTCATTTTTTATCGCCCGCCAGTCTTATATTTTCTCGCAGATACTCAAAGGTCCTCAGCCGCTCTCTCTCAATAATCCGATTCGTTTCAGAAAAATCAAAAGGCGTATCCATAAGCTCGTCCAAGCACTCTATCTTCTTTAAAATGCGTTCCTGTATATTTATCCTTCCCGCCAAATCTGCTAGCTTATTGTAATTACTTTCCCTTACTATCGCAACAAATCGCTTATTATATTTTGCTGAAATGACAGTACCATGGAAGGTATCCGTTACAACGCAGGCGGCATTTTGAAAGAGGGACAGAAGCTCAAACGGCGTTACAACTACATGCCTGTCACACCAGAACTGGAATCCCTGAGCGGAAATAATTTCCAAATTTTTCTTTTTTGCATATTTTCTTATCGCTTTTATCTCTTCCTCTGACTTTATCCGGTTCCCATAAGAATAGACCAGCAGATAGCTTTTCTTCCACCTCAGCCTGCTTTTTGAGGCCTCTCTCTTAAAATCATAGATCAGCACCGGATCCAAGTGGAATAGCGCCTCTTTCCCGGTCAGCTCATAAACAAAAGTCCTGGTATTTCCATCTCTCACGGAAAACGAACTGATATGTTCCATAGCGCCCTTTATCTGCTTTTTCTCCCTCTCTGTCAGATATTCCAGCGTCGTATAACCACAGGAAGCAGCATAAGAAATGATCCTCTCCGCGTTAATATGCTTTCCATAGAGCTGAAGGGAGAGTCCCCACGGTACATTCTGGATACCGTTAAATACTTCATCGCTGCCGATTACAGCCAAATCGTATCTTTTTCCCTCCGTTTTTTCCGAACAGAAGTACTTTTTCTGATACCGTTTCATTACTAAAATAAATTTTACCGAATGCTGCTTTCTGATAAGAATTTTGAGAAGACCTCCCTGGTACTTTTTGCTCTGTTTTTCATTTATCTTCGCAGAAACCAGCTTTGTCCCTCCATTTTCCCATATTGCATGTTCGGCTGGCTTTCCAGGAATAATGTCAATAAAAGAAACTTCTATTCCATCTCCCATACTTTTTATTATCTGCTGTAATGCATACGCCTGCAAAAAGGAACCATAATTAATCACCCTTTGCATTGAAAGAATCCCGATTTCCATAACGTACAGTTTCCCCTTTTTTGTTTTTCTATTTATGTTATATTCAAAATTCCCAACATCCAGTATTTGTACAAGTATATAAAGTATAATAAACCTTTTATCACTACCAAATACATAATAATGACCAGCTTTAAAAGATATAATTGTTAAAGTTAATTTACTGAAAAGGATTGACTATTATTTTATCGTTAACCTTTTTGATATTATGAACCTTCATAAACATCAAGCCATAATATTTATTATCACTTCCATCTGATATTTTTGGATAAGAAAACCATTCTTCCTCTACATACCGCTTAAATTTTATATAGTCACAATTAGGCATCACTATATGAATATCATCATCCCATGGAATCAATTCTTTATGCCCACAGTACCCAGACAGGTTCCTCCTATAGCGTAATATTATAAATCATATTTTTTTGCATATTTTGATAATTCCATTCAGGATTTCCGACTCTTTATCCTATACTTTATTTAATAGTTTCCTATACATAATACTTCCTCAAAAATCTTATTTTATTGTAGAAATAATCTTAATAAGGATCCCTGCCACTCCTATCTTCATAGCAATAATTTTATAAATCATTGGCAGTTCCCTATGCCTCCAGTACCATTTCAACGACAATTTCCACTGTTTTTTTTCATCTTTGATATAGCGAAATAATTCTTTTCTTTTTTGGCATTTTTCAGTCCTATACAAAATGCTATATGCCAAAAAAAGCAAAGATAACTGATAGTAAGAAAATTCCTTTTTCTTAAAATATGGAGTTTCTCTAAAATATACCGTTAAACGCTTTTTTATCTGAAGCAGATCCTCTACATCGCTTATTCTGAAAACAGCTGTAATGCTTCCCTCCCTAACTCTATAATTATAAATAGGTTTGTTGATAACAATTATACGATCTGCTTTGTCTAACAACCGGTACATAATATCTATGTCCTCGTAATGGATATGCGGTGTAAACTCAATACCATGTTTTTTAAACAGCGAAATATCATAAAGTTTTCCCCATGCATATGCCGGAATCCTTCCGCAAAAAAGCTTCTTAAGAGAACTGGAAGAGTTCAATTTTTGTTCATCCTCTTCACTGCAATAGTTTCTTTGTATGGGATTATTTTGCAAGTGTTTATCTGTTATTAAACACTGTCCTATCACAACTTCTGCTTTTTCTTTTAAGGTAGCTTCTAGCAAATCAAAAACTGCGCTTTTTTCCAGCCAGTCATCAGAATCTACAAAAATCACATACTTTCCTCTCGCATGCTTTATACCAGTGTTTCTTGCCTCTGATAATCCCTTATTCACCTGCCTTATTATAAGAATTCTGTTATCAAGCAAACGATATTTCTCACATATCTTCTCTGATTCATCTGTTGAACCATCGATCACAATAATAATTTCAATATTCTTGTACGTTTGGTTTATCAGGCTTTTTAAACAATCCTCTATATAAAGTTCTACATTATAAACTGGCACGATTATTGATATCAAATTTTCCGTTATATCCATTCTTTCAGTTCCTTCCGAAAATAGTTTTATATGGCCAAACTTGATGATTTCTATAAATTACTATATTAAGATAGAAAAAAAGTCCCATGATTATAAGCATTACCATCGTTATCAAATATCTGTTTCTTTTCTTTTTTATTCCCTTCAGAGATGAAGGAATCGTTATAAATTGTGGAAAAGCAAACATCCACAAAACCCTTTCAATTTGAGGTATAACTGGTAAAAGTAAACTAAATGCAACTGCACATACCTGCATATTTAAAAAGAGTCTGTTTTTTAGAGAATGAATATTCTCACTAAATTTATGATAAATAATCCACAACCAAATTAAATTGAAAATTATCATATAGCAAGAATATAAATTACCAGCTACAGGAAAAGATGTAAGTAACTTATAATATTTAGTTCCTTTTAAGGCAATATTTAATAACTGTTCATAGCAAGGAATTGCCAGAACAAATAGCATAAATAGACAAAGTATCCTCTTTTTATTCAATCTGACATAAGCAAAAAAATAAACCAAGACAAATATTATACATACAGCATGAATACTTGACGCCAAAAGAACAAAAAACAGATATTTTATTAATTTTTGTTGATAAATAAACTTGAAAGCATATATGCATATTGCCATTCCCAAAAATTGCCTTACTACATTAAGAGAAATGCAATAGTTCAAAGATAAAACTAAAAAAACTACGCTTAATGATATCTGTTCAGATTGCTGATAAATGCTCAAACATGTAAAAAAACAAAACAAAAAAGATGTTACAATAAAAATGCTTTGTGGGCTCGATGTAAAAAAGCCACAAAGTTTATTGAGCAGAATATATCCCCACTCGATTGGGTCATTCAGTCTTTCATACTTTATATCGAAAAAAATTCTTTCATAAGAACTATAATCAGTCCCTATTCCTTTTCTTAATCCAGAAATCAAAAACAATGGGAAAATCGTTAGTATCAATAAAAAGAAAAATTTCGTAGTACATTTTCTTTCATATTGTTTTTTTACTGTCAAGCAAGAAAATTGTATACTTTTTTCAATTATAAAAGCAAAGAAAAACGATAATAGCATTCCAAATAAATAAATCATTTTATTTTCCCTTAATTCTCATTTAAACTTTTATTATTTTAGAAAAATTATCAAAATATTCTTTGTATGATAACTTTTCCGTACCTTTTATTGCACATTCTTCCATCTCTTTTCTTTTTTCCGGATGCTGTATCAAATATAAAATACTACTCTTCAGCTGTTCATAAAAATCCTGTTTTTTAGCATCAATCTGAATTGCTCCGCTCCCTTTTACATATTCGCTGATTCCTCCCGAATAGGTGGTTATCAAAGCTCCTCCACATGCCAAGGTTTCTATCATAGCTAATCCTGCTGCTTCTTCGCATATCGAAGGAAGCACAATAATATCTGCTATATTGTAATAGTCCGGCAATTTCACATTTTCAACAAACCCTGTAAATAATATATTATTTTTGTCTCTTGTCATGGCAAGTAGCTTCTCTTCGAATTTTGTTCTGACTTTCAATCCAAAAGAATTTGCTCCCACAATTACCAGTTTAACATTTTTCTCTTTCTCAGATATCTCATTAACAGCTTTGATTACAAATTGTACTCCCTTTTCTGGCACCAGACGTCCTGCAAACAATACAATCTTCTCTTTTTCCTCAAATCCTAAGTTACGCCTGGTATCTTTTTTTTGGCTTTCCGAATATGGACGAAAAACATCTAAACTCACACCATTTTTTACTACATAGCATTTTTTACTATTTTCCTTATACCCGATATGTGTTTTTATTTTTTCATTCAGATAGCTACTTACAGAAAAAATGCTCTCGCATTGACTCAACCTTAAAACAGCAGAGCGGGAAAATTTAAAATCGTTATGAGCATAATAAATAACCTGTTTATTTTCCATATACCCAGTTCTCTCTGTAGCTGCCAAAAGAGTCGGATGATTAACTGCCACTACTCTATCAAAACTTTTATTCTTCTTCAGCAGACAATGGCATCTCCATATAAAATATGCCCTTTGAAAAACAAATCTGAGTTTTTTCGCTTTTTTATACTGAAATATATTGTTGAACAGCCAAAACAGAAATTCGTCTGCTTTATTCACTACCAACGGGATTTTTATGTATTCATATTTCGTATTCTTCAACTTGCTGCTTTCTGTAACCCGTTTGGCTTTTTCATCGCCAACAGTAAAAAACGTAAAAGTAAACGGCTCTCTACTCTTCTCATTTTCTTGTGCAAGAGCGTCTAACAGCGTTTCGACCGCTCCACCTCTCACGGATGGAACCGGCAGTACACCGCTTGTAATAAAAGCAATCTCCATAACACACCTCTTACTTTTCCCCAAAATAAATCTTTTCCATGACAGGCAGAACTTTTTCTAGGGAATACCCTTGTACATTTTTATAATTCTTCTTTCCCATAGACTCCCACAAATCTGGGTTATGAACTAAATAACGGATGCTCTTTTCGATTTCCCGAACTGTAATGGGAAAGAATAAAAGCCCTCCTTCCCCATTTTTTATTAAGTCTTTATTGCCTCTTATCTCTGAAGCAATAACTGGAAGAGAACTAGCCATGGCTTCCATTAAGGCCACAGGAAGTCCTTCCTGCAGTGATGCAAAGACGAAAATATCAGCTATCTGACAAATTTCATTTATATCCCTGCGAAATCCCAGCAAAAATACCTGTTTTTCTAAGTGAAGTTCCCGGATCATAGCCTCTAATTCGCCGCGCATAATGCCATCTCCGCATATCAAATACTTAATATGGGGATTTTTAATTAAAGCAATGGCTTGTATAACCATAGAATGATTCTTTCTTTTAATAAGCTCTCCGACCGAAAGCAATATAATATCCTTATCCATAATGGAAAGCTCTTTTTTCTTATTTTCTAATTTGTCACTTGAAAGAGGCTTATTAAAATCTTTAATTCCAATCCCATTTACAAGTTCTACCCTCCGGGCATTGAATTTTTTGGCCCTTTCGTAATCCTCTCTATTTATTGTTATAAGCGTATCAGTATATTTTGACAGCCAGCGTTCGATAGGATAAAACATCAGCCAATTTATTAAAGGTGCATGTTTAAAAAAGTGAAATCCATGAGCTGTATAAATAACTCTAGTATTTTTCATATGCAAATTGCGGACGGCCAAACGCGTGAGAACTCCTCCTACTGGGGTATGGCAATGAACTATTTCAAAATCATTTTCCTCTAAAATCTGCTTTAACATAGCATAGGCAGTTAAATTTTCTTTTCCGAAAGGAGTTCTAGAAAAAGGAATATCAATATATTGATCACAATATGGAATTACACAATCATCCTTATTTGCATAATCATTTCTGGCGCAAACATATGTTTTGTATCCCTTTTCCTTGAACAATTTCAAATATGGAATATGAAACACATTGATATGAGTTTTTACTACAGTAGCTACAAACAAAACTTTTTTCATCTGCGATTCTCCTGTTTCTCCATCGCCGTCACCTGTCCATCCTCCACCCCTTCTGTGCTCTCCTTCATAAACAGGATCTGTACCGTCTTAAACATAATCTCAAAATCCAGCCTGAGACTGTAATTCTGCACATACATCAGGTCCAGCTTCAGCTTGTCATAAGCCGTCGTATTATACTTTCCATACACCTGTGCGTACCCTGTAAGCCCGGCTTTCGCCTTCAGCCGGTAGGCAAACTCTGGAATCTCCTTCTCATAGTCCTTCGCTATCTCCGGACGCTCCGGTCTGGGCCCCACAATGCTCATATCGCCTTTCAATATATTGATAAGCTGCGGGATCTCGTCAAACCGGATAGCCCGTATGACATGGCCCACTCTCGTAATCCGGTCATCATTCTCCCCGGCAAGCCTTGCCACACCGTCCTTCTCCGCATCCTCTCTCATACTCCGAAACTTGTATACAAAGAACTCTCTTCCGCCTTCCGTCAGCCGCTTCTGCTTGTAGAACACCCTTCCCCCGTCATCTAACTTGATGCACAGGGCCACGATTGCCATAATGGGCACAGCCGGTATGCAGGCCGCCAGGGAGATCACAATGTCCACTGCCCGTTTGATGGCTCTCTGTTCAATGGTAAGTCCCGTATTTCTCGACATTAAAAGGGGTGTATCAAACATGTGCTGGCTCTCAGCACTCCTTATAAGTACATCTGAAATCTTCGGCGTTGTGTAGGTCCGGATTCCCCTTCCGTAACAGTATTTTAAAATCCGGTTTCTCTCTCCGCTTGGAATATCGCAGATGACGACTCCCCCATAACCCTTCTCCTCGTCCACTATCCTGGCTTCTATTCTTTCAACACCCTCTGAGATATGTACCATCTCTCCGATCTCAAACCGGTCCTCCCTGGTATGGAGCTTTTTCATCAGCCCTGCTGCCGGCCGGTCACCGTACACCAGAAGAACCTTTCTGGGTGGATAGGCCCTCTGGTAAATCCTGTTCGTGATCACTGCCCACAGGACAATTACCACTGTCTGGCATATCGTCATCAGGATCAGCATACCGGGATTTTCAAAATGCTTCGTGAGGAGTGTGATAATGAAATACATGGTCACATTGGCAAGGAGTGTCCCAAGGAACTGGGAGTAGACAATATTAAACACTCTCAGATAACCCACCTGCCAGCCTCCGTAAATTCTCGGAAATATAAAGACGAGGAACAGATACACCGCAGCGATCAGCCAGTGTCCTTTCCTCCAATAGGGGCTTTCCATCAGCGGACTGTAGGTTTCCCTCCACACATACCAGAACATGATAACCTGAGCCGCAAGCAGCATGATACAGAAGAAGCTCCTCATCAGCCGCTTATACTGTTCGTAATTCTTCATTTGAATCTTCCATCCTGACGTTTATTTCTTTTCTATCTTTTGCCTCAGACCCCTTCAGGCCCTTTTCTTTGCCTTAAAACAGACCTGTATTTCCGTTTTGAGACCGACGGCTTCCGTAAATCTCAAAATAACATTCCCGGCAGAGCTGTCCCGCTCCCTCGATATAGTAATTTCGCTCTGATATGTCTTTTTCTTTAGGTACATCTGTTGCCTTTCTGCAGAAAATGCAGGTTTCGTACCTGCTCTCCTCCTGCTTCTCCATCTGCATTTCCCTCCTCTTATCTATTTTTGCCCGGCCTTTATCCGGCCTTCCATCGCTCCATCTCTCCCGGAAGCCCCAGCCCTGCCCAGATCACAGTCCGTTTTCCTCCCACCGCAGTCTCGATCTGCGCGAAGCGCCTGTGCCAGTCGGCTTTCACAATCTGCCTTTCCATTCCTTTCAGCGGGCCTTCCACCACATGGTTGACTCCGTTTTCCCTGTATCCGTAGGAAAGGCGAAGAATATGTTCAGGGCCGCACAGGCGGCGGAGCCGTTCCTCCTCCTCCCTGTATACAGGAATCAGATATCCCGGCTCCTCCATCACCCGCACAATTCCCCGATATGCCTCCAGTTTCTCAGACAAATATTCAGAATCCTCACTCTCAAGAAACACATACCCGGGAAACATTTCTTTTCTGATCAGTTTCCAGTTCCCGCCGCCGGCCCTCCACAGTCTCTCACACTGAAACAGAAAGGCTTCCGACAGCGCATCTTTTGGCAGGCGCTGTTTCAGGGACTCTATGATCTCTGTCTCCTGTCCCGGACGGCAGTACAGTACATACCAGCTCATAAGCGTTCCCCTCTTTTCGTCGCTTAACTAACAGTTAAGCGACACTTTTTTGTCTATTTTTGAAAAAACATCACAAAATTAATCTATTCTTTTTATACTCCTGTAGATTATAGCATCCTTTTATAGGGGAGTCAATCGCTGGAAACAAGGACATTTTTCATTTTTTTCTAAAATTTTCTTAGTTTTCTTTTAATCCTAATCCTGAATATTCATTTTTATGATCGACATCTTGTGATAAAAATTCCTGAAATAAATTTTTTTAAGAATCAGCTGTTCCTGCGTACATGAAGAAATCGAAAAGTGTCGCTTAACTGTTAGTTAAGCGACACTTTTTTGTATTGTTCTTTTTTCACCTTTTTCCTTGCTTTTTCCGGCGTATCACGCTATCATTGAACCAAAAGCCGAAAAGAAAAAATACTCTCGGAAAAATGCTCTCCTGCCTGCGCAGGGGAACCGGAAAGGAGCATGTATCTATGGAACCACTCAGACTGCTTCAGGAAATCCTGAGCGAATACACCGACGCCGCTGTCACCCCCTCCGCCTCCCTCATTGAGGATCTGGGGCTGGACTCTTTTCTGATCGTCTACTTTCTCACACAGGCAGAGGAGCGCCTGGGCTTTCAGATAGACGAGTCAGAGTTTGAAACGATTGTCACCATCGGTGATGTGCTGGAGCTGGCAGAAAAGGCGAAGCAGTCCTGAATGTTCTCTGAGGGACAGACGCCTTATACTCCGCAAACCCTCTGCCTGTTACAGCTTCCAGACCCATCCCCGCTGAATCGCCTCCAGGTTTTCTCTGATCCGTTCTTTCGGCCAGTCCCACCATCTAAGCTCCAGCAGCCTCTGGATCGTCCCGTCTGAGAATCTTTTCTTAATAGGCCTTGCCGGCACTCCTCCCACCACTGTGTAGGGCGCCACATCTTTTGTCACAACAGCACGGGCTCCGATTACAGCTCCGTCTCCAATGGTGACACCAGCCAGGATTACCGCCTCATACCCAATCCAGACATCATTTCCGATTACAATATCTCCCTTATTGTCCCACGCCTCGGAAACCCTTGTTTTTTCCAGCTCCCACTCCTCAAAAAAGAGCGGAAACGGATAGGATGACAGCGATCGCGACGAAATCATGATACATGGTATAGCTGCCCACTGTGATGTTTGGATGGGTAATGGCATTTTTCAGATAAATGGTCTGTGTATCCCCGGTTCTGGGATACAGTTTTTCTCTGTCAGGCATTTTTTCCTCCTGTCTCTTTTACTCGGGGACGCTGCAGAATGAATTTTCACAATCATTCAAAATCCATTTGATTTTCAGTTCCCCTGACTTTCATTTTAAATGCCTGAGCTTCTGTTTCACAATACACCGTTTGATACCGTTTTGTTCTGTATCAGGAGCCGGCTGCAGCACCACAGCAAATCGTGACAGCGCTTCGGACCGGATTATATCTCTTCCTGACTGCCGTGTGCTCCAAGTACCCACAGCGCATAGTCCACATACAGGTTGCAGGACAGGAGCAGTGCTTCCTCATCCATGTCAAACAGCCCGTGATGGTGGGCTACCCCGCTTCCGGGCTTTTCGCTGTTTCTCGTTCCGATGAAGGCGTACATTCCCCTGGCAGCGGCCAGATAGTCTGCAAAATCGTCTGCCTGCAGCGCCTTCGGATAGTTTGCCACTATATTTTCTCCGTCTGTCAGTTTCCCGGCGACCTCTGTCACCTCTCTGACTGCCTCCTCATCATTGACCAGGGGAGCTGCAAAATCTTTAAATTCCACCTGAACCTGGGCTCCATACATCCTGGCGGTCTGCTCTGCAATCTCCCTCACCCTTCTGTTCGTAAACTCTCTCACCTCGGGGAGGAAGCTTCTGGTTGTTCCCTCGATCTCAGCATGTTCCGCTACGATGTTGTACTGAGTTCCGGCCCTCACCACGCCGACGCCTACCACCACTGTCTCCAGCGGATTCGTGCTTCTGGCAACAATGCTCTGAAGGTTTACCACAATCTGGGAGGCGATGTAGGCTGCGTCAATTCCCAGCTGAGGAGTGGAGACATGGGCGCCCTTTCCTGTTACGCTGATCTTAAAATAGTCGCAGCTGGCGTTCTGAGGGCCTGCTGTCAGGGCAACTTTTCCGCTGTCCAGCCCGCTCGCCACATGGGCGCCAAAGACTCTTGAAACGCCCTCCAACAGCCCCGCGTTTACAAACTGGCGGGCGCCGGCGCCGATCTCCTCCGCCTGCTGGAAAAACAGACGTACCTGCCCGGAAAATTCTGCTTCCTTTTCCTTCAGAATTTTGGCGGCAGTCAGCAGAGTGGCCGTATGTCCGTCGTGGCCGCAGGCATGGCAGACGCCCTCGTTCACCGAGCGGTAGGCCACATCCTTCAGATCCTCCATGGCCAGGGCGTCAATGTCAGCCCTCAGGGCCACGATTCTCTTTCCCCTGCCTGAAGCTTCTCCTGTGAAATCATCTTCTGCCTTTTTCCCGTCAATCCAGGCATAAACTCCCGTCTCTCCCACCCTCTCATGGGGAACCGCCATCTTGTCAAGCTCCTCCTCGATTTTCCGGCAGGTATTGTACTCTTTTAAGCTGACCTCCGGGTGGGCGTGAAAATACCGCCTCATTCCGATGAGATACTCTCTCTCCCGTGATACATATTCCTTAACTGCCACTGTCTTTCCCTCCATTTCAGGCTGTTTTCCGGCTGGCCTGCAGTTTTTCTTCTGCAGTTTGCCTGCTCTTTTTGGCTTTCTTTGCCTTTTTCAGCTTTGCTCTTTTTCTCTTTATCAGTCTGCTTCACCTTTTCTTTTCAGAGAGAGGCAGATGAAACTGCTCTCATCTGCCTCCTATTAAAAATCTTTCTTCTAAAAATCTTTTTTCTTACTTCTTACAATAATTACTCTGCTTCTGCCTCTGTCTCCGGGCTCTCTGCTCCCTCTGACTCAGGAGCGTCAGCCTCTCCGGCGCCTTCCCATGCGCACAGGAAAGCTCCCTGGTAGGCCTCCTCGATGGTCTTTTCTACCTCAGGAGACTGGTAAGCCTCCACGATCTTTTTGTACACCTCGTTATCCTTGTCCTCTGTGCGGGCTGCAATGACATTGACCAGCTCCGGAACCTGTGTATTTGTATCTGGATTTACGTCCTCTGTGAAGATAGAGTCTGTAGTCGGATTCAGTCCTGCCGTGTAAGCATTTCCGCCGTTGATGATGGCTGCTGCGCAGTCCGGAAGAATATTTGCCAGGGTAGCGGACTCAGCCTCCATGATCTCGATCTGCACGTTGTACTTTGTGATATCGGCCTTTGTTGGAACAAAGCCCTTCTCCGGATCGCACTCAATGAGTCCGGCCTGCTCTAAGAGCTTTAAGGCTCTTCCTCCGTTTGTCAGATCATTTGGAATGGCAATGGTATCTCCGTCCTTGATGTCCTCAATGGAGGAAACCTTATCCTTATTATTATAGATAGCTAATGGAGCGATGATGGTATCTCCGATTGCCGTCAGGTCATACCCCTTCTGAGCCATATCCGTTTCCAGATAGGTCTTGGTCTGGAAGGCATTCAGGTCGATCTCTCCGTCAGAGAGGGCTCTGTTCGGGGCTGCGTAGTCTGTGAACTTCACCAGCTTTACCTGGATGTTCTCCGGAGCCAGAAGCTCGTTGACCGTATCCCACTGAGCGTTATACTCTCCAACCACACCGATCTCCACTACAGTAGGCTCTTCGGCGCTCTTTTCTGCCCCTGCGCTCTCTGAGCCCTTGTTCGCCGTGTCCGCGCTTCCGCTTCCGGAGCATCCGTAGAGTGCAAATGCAGCTGCTGCCGCTGTCAATACTGCTGCTGTCTTTTTCCAAGTCTTTTTCATAATCATTCTCCTTTTCTCTCTTCTGAATTTCTTTATCTCTTCCCCGCCTATAGAACTTTTCTAAAAAAGCGGAAGGAAAAATCTTGAATCGTCCTGCATCAGTGGGTAGTTTTCCTGATTATCACATTTCCCACAAACTGGATCACACTGATAATAATGAGAATAATGATCACCGTCACCCAGCTCATATCCGTGTATCCCATCTGATAGCCGTAGCGGATGGCGAAGTCTCCGAGGCCTCCGGCTCCGATGGCTCCGGCCATGGCCGTGATTCCCACCAGACTGACAAAAGTAATCATAGTCACGCGGGTGATGCCGGGAATACTCTCCTTTAAGTAAACGCTGAAAATCATCTCCACCGGTGAAAATCCCATGGCCTCGCTGGCCTCAATAAGCCCGCGATCCACATCAGCCAGAACTGACTCGATCTGCCTTGCAAAGAAGGGGACAGTTCCCACAATCAGAGCCACATAGGCGCCCTTCACTCCCGAGCCGGTTCCCACGATCGCCCGGCTCACCGGAATCAAGAGTACCATCAGGATGATAAAAGGGATGGAGCGGATCACGTCAATGGCCTTGTCAATAATCCGGTACAGCACGACATTCTGCATGATTCCTCCTCTTTTCGTCGCGATCAGCAGCACGCCGAAGAAAATTCCCAGGAAAAAGGCGAACACTCCCGATACAAGAATCATCTGAAATGTCTGAAACAGACTCGTAATCAGCTCCCCGTCCAGCGTTTCCAGGTGCGGCGCTATGGTGTAAATAAAACTCATTCCTTAATTACCTCCATTTCTACTCCCAGGGAGCGGATATATGCAATGGCATCCTTCATGGACGCTTCTTCGCCTGACAGGGTGACAACCAGTTTTCCGAGAGGCTTTCCCTTCAGATAGTCAATGTTTCCGTAAATAATATTGGCGCTCACCCCGAACTTACTGGAAATCGCCGAGATAAGCGGTTCCCCTGCATTCCCGCCGGAGTATGTAAGAAGCACCATCTTGTCTCCCGGGTTAAGCTCCGTCAGGCTGTGTCCCTCCGCAATCAGCTCATGGATCTTTGAGAGACTGTTTGCCGTGTCGATGAAGTTTTTCGTCATCTCCTCCTTGGGATGGCTGAACACGGAAACCGTGTCTCCTTCCTCCACCACAGAGCCTCTCTCCATCACAGCCACCCTGTCACAGATGTCCTTCACCACAGCCATCTCATGGGTGATAAGGACGATGGTGATTCCAAGCTTTTCATTGACCTGCTTAAGCAGCTTTAAAATCGACTGGGTCGTCTGCGGATCCAGGGCGCTGGTGGCCTCGTCACACAAAAGCACCTTCGGATCGTTTGCAAGGGCTCTGGCGATGGCCACCCTCTGCTTCTGGCCTCCGGAAAGCTGAGACGGATAGGCGTCGCGCTTGTCGGAAAGCCCTACCAGATCCAGGAGTTCCAAAATCTTCTTATCCTTCTCCGCCTTGGAAAGACTGCTCTTTTTCAGGGGGAATGCAATATTCTGGTAGACGGTTCTGGAGCGCAGGAGATTGAAGTGCTGGAAAATCATTCCGATTTTTCTTCTCACCTGACGCAGGCGCTTTAAGTCCATGGCCGTCAGCTCCTCGCCGTCCACAAATACCCTTCCCTGAGTGGGGCGCTCAAGGAGATTGATGCACCGCACCAGCGTCGATTTTCCCGCTCCCGAAAAACCGATAATGCCGAAGATTTCCCCCTCCTCTATCTGAAGATTCACGTCCTTTACCGCATGAACGTCTCCCGCAGACGCGGTAAAGGTCTTGCTGACATGCTCTAACTGAATCATTGACTCTCATCCTTTCCTCTCTCAAACAAATCTCTGCACAGGCCGCTTCGGAAACAGCTTCTGTTTTGCCTCATTGGTCTCCTGCCCTTCAGGCTTTTTGCCTCTCAGAAAACCAAAAAAACCCCCGCCCTGATATTGCTATCAGGACGAGGGCAACTGCTCCCGTGGTACCACCTAATTTCACCTGCTGCTCACACAGCCAGGCCTTATCAAGTACGTCCGCCGTAACGGATTATACTCTGTCGCTGTAACGGGCGCTCCCGTCGCGGTCTAAAATCTTCGACCGTGCGGCTCTAAGACCATCTTCACATGCCTGTCTTTATTCCCTCACACCAAACGGGAACTCTCTGTAAAAGCATCAGCCTGCTACTCTTCTCTTCACTGCCTTTTCTGGAATTCTCTTTTGAATTTTCCTTTTTTCAAATGCAGTTTCCTGCTTAAGTTGTGATTATCTTAATCCTTTCTGTCCGATTTGTCAACTGTTTTTTTATTTTCAGACAATTCCTGGTAACAATTCAGCCATGCGAGGATTCGGGCAGGAAAATGCGTTGAAAGCGTGCTTTCATAAAATTTTCCTGCCCGAATCTTCATAGAACAAACGCTCAGCGCCTCTTGTCCGCTGCAAGCGGGCAAGAAGATACATGGCTGAACTCCTGCAATTTCTGTACAGCCTCAGCAGACGGAACAGATAAGAACCTGCATCATACCCGGCGCCTTCATCGGCAGTTCTTATCGACAGTTCTTATTTAGTAATTCTCCTTGCGTACTTCAAAGAAGCTCTGTGGATGAGCACATACAGGACATACCTCCGGAGCCTTCTTTCCGATGACAAGATGACCGCAGTTTCTGCACTCCCACATGGTCTCCTCGGACTTCTCAAATACTTTCTGCATCTCAACATTGTTTAAGAGCTTTAAGTATCTCTCCTCATGGGTCTTCTCAATCTCAGCCACCATTCTGAACTTGGCTGCCAGAGCTGTAAAGCCCTCCTCCTCTGCCTCCTTGGCAAAGGTTGCGTACATGTCTGTCCACTCATAGTTCTCGCCCTCTGCAGCTGACTTTAAGTTCTCCGGTGTGGAGCCGATTCCGTGGAGTTCCTTAAACCACATCTTCGCATGTTCCTTCTCATTGTTGGCTGTCTGCTCAAAGATGGCTGCAATCTGCTCATAGCCTTCCTTCTTTGCAACACTTGCGAAATATGTATATTTGTTTCTTGCCTGTGACTCACCTGCAAATGCAGTCTGTAAGTTCTGTTCTGTCTTGCTTCCCTTTAATTCCATGGTAATCCCTCCGTTTAAAATATTTTATTTTAGTAATTATTACTGTTTTATCTTACACTGGTTTCCAGAATTTGTCAAGAAGTAAAGCAACAATTTCCGGGTGACTTTGTAAGATTATAGCATTTTATCTGCGGGACACGGCTGATTTCTCACCTTTCAGACAAACGCCGAAAAAAAAATTGTTTTATTTTCTTAATATTTTCTGAAATTCATTGACACTAAAAGTGATTCCCCTATAATCTGTTACCAGAGAGGCTTACCAGCCCGACGACAAACAGTCCGGCAGTCCAGGCTGCACTGTCTGAGCTTTCGCAAATGGCGCTGCCTGTTTCCCTTTCGCCCAGGCGCCGGCCCGACAGACTGCGGATTTATAAGACTTGAAATAAAGGAGTATTGAAACTATGTGCGGAATCGTTGGCTATATTGGCAGCAGGCCTGCCGCTCCTATTTTACTGAACGGACTTTCCAAGCTGGAATACAGGGGATATGATTCGGCAGGCATTGCCGTCTACAACGGAGAACAGATTGTGATGGAAAAGGTAACCGGGCGTTTAAACCGCTTAAGGGAACTGACCCGCGACGGCGAAACCCTTCCCGGCCTTTCAGGCATCGGCCACACACGCTGGGCCACACACGGAAGCCCCTCCGATGTAAATGCCCATCCCCATTTCAACAGGGATGGCTCCATTGTGGTGGTACACAATGGAATTATCGAAAATTATGCCAAGCTGAAACAGACTCTCATCGGCCGCGGCTATGAGTTCCTGTCTGAGACGGATACAGAGGTGCTGGCCCACCTTCTCGACTATTATTATAAAGGGAAGTGTGCAGGAAACCCTCTGGCCGCCCTGACAAAAGTCATGCAGAAGGTAGAAGGCTCCTATGCCCTGGGCATTCTGTTCAGAGATTTCCCGGAGCAGATATTTGCCGCCAGAAAAGACAGCCCTCTGATTGTAGGAGGCAGTGAAGAGGAAAATTTCATCGCCTCCGATGTGCCGGCCATCCTCCAGTATACCAGAAGCGTCTACTATATGGAAAACGAGGAGATCGCCGTTCTCTCCAGGGAGGGAATCCGGTTTTTTAACATGGACGAGGAGGAGCTCTCCAAGGAGCCTGTGACCATCGAGTGGGATATTGACGCAGCTGAAAAAGGCGGCTATGAGCATTTCATGCTGAAGGAGATCTATGAGCAGCCAAAAGCAGTCCGCGACACCCTGACTCCCCGCATCAGAGACGGCAGGGTAGTCATAGAGGAGCTTGGCATGACGGACGAAGAGATCGCCCGCATCCGGAAAATTATGATCGTGGCCTGCGGCTCCGCCTATCACACAGGCGTCACAGCGAAATACGTGTTTGAGGGTATTTCCCGCATCCCGGTAGAGGTAGATCTGGCTTCCGAGTTCCGCTACCGCAACCCCATCTTCGAGGAGGGCACCCTTGTCGTCGTTGTCAGCCAGTCCGGCGAAACTGCCGACTCTCTGGCCGCTCTCAGGGAGGCCCATGAAAACGGGCAGCGGGTCCTGGGAATCGTCAATGTGGTGGGAAGCTCCATTGCCAGAGAGGCTGACAATGTCATGTACACCTGGGCAGGCCCGGAAATCTCTGTAGCCACCACCAAGGCCTACAGCGCCCAGCTGGCCGCCTTCTATCTCCTGGCTCTCCGCTTTGCAGAAGTCAGAAAGACCATCTCCCCCGAAGAATACACGGAGTACATCGATGCTCTCCTGAAGCTGCCGGAACAGATGGAGGAGATTCTGAAGGACAGGGAGCTGGTTCAGCGCTTTGCAAACCGTTACCTGGCTGCGGATCACATTTTCTTTATCGGACGCGGAATCGACTATGCCATCTCTCTGGAGGGGTCGCTGAAACTGAAGGAAATCTCCTACATTCACTCTGAGGCCTACGCCGCCGGGGAGCTGAAGCACGGAACCATTTCGCTGATCGAGGACGGTACCCTGGTGGTTGCTCTGGCGACCCAGGCACACCTCTATCCGAAGACTGTAAGCAATATCGTGGAAGTCAAGACAAGGGGAGCTTTCGTCATGGCTCTGGCCAATGAGGATAATACAGCGATTGAGCAGGTGGCCGACTATACAATCCATGTGCCGGATACCAACCGCTATTTCACCAACTCTCTGGCCATCATTCCTCTGCAGCTTTTTGCCTACTATGTATCTCTCGGCAGAGGACTTGATGTGGATAAGCCGAGAAATCTGGCAAAATCCGTGACCGTAGAGTAGCTTTCCTGATACTCTGTGAGGACTCTTTCCAGGCTGCGGCCAGGTTTCAGAACAGATAAAGGCCCCTGATGCATCCGGCCGGCAAATCGTCCGGCCTCCATCCGGGGCCTTTATACTGAAACTGTTTCTCAAAAATAAATACTGACGAATAACTGGTTTTACTTGTTCTCAGCCTTCAGGGCTTTCAGCTCATCAAATACAACATCGTTAAGCACCTTGATATAGGTTCCCTTCATTCCGGAAGAACGAGACTCAATAACGCCGGCGCTCTCAAACTTGCGCAGCGCGTTTACGATTACGGATCTTGTAATTCCCACTCTGTCTGCAATCTTGCTTGCAACCAGGATTCCCTCGTTGCCTTCCAGTTCATCGAAAATGTGTGTGATTGCCTCAAGCTCAGAGAAGGATAAGGTGCTGATGGCGGATTTAACAATCTGAATCTTCCTTGTCTCCTCAGCATTCTCCTCGTTTACGGAACGCATCATCTCCAGGCCCACTACGGTGGTGCCGTACTCGCTCAGGATAATGTCGTCGATATCATACTGCTCATCTGACTTATAGATGAACAGGGTTCCCAGACGCTCTCCCGACATGTCGATTGGCGTGATAATCGCCTGATATTTCTTTACGTTTTCCTCTGCAAAGCCTAGAGTTGCCAGATTCACATTTTCTTTTGTCGACAATACATTCAAAAGACGCTCGTTTAACATATGGTCAACAAAGCCGCCTACCTGATCCTCAATCAGCTCCTCGATCTCATCAATCCCCGGGCAGATAGCCACTCCGAGAACCTTTCCCTTCTTGCTGATGACAAGAATATTCGAGTGAAGAATCTCACTGAGAACTTCACAGATGTCGTTGAATACCACCTTGTGTGAATGATTGTTATGCAATAATTTGTTAATTTTCCTTGTTTTGTCCAACAACTGAACGCTCATTACCAGTTACCTCCTTTTCTTAATCATAGTATTTTAAAATTATTGCTTGCTCAAATAAATTGTAACACGATTTTGTTCTAATAACAAGAGTTTTTCTGGTTTTTTCAACTTTCTTAATAGTTTTTTTTAGTAGCTGGTATAGCTGCAGATGTTTCACAGGTCATTTTCTTCTTTACAGCATTCTGAACAATCAACGAAGTGGCTTTCAACTCTCAGTTTAAAATATCTCCGCCCTTCTCCGGCGGCTCCTCCATACCAGGGCTGTCTGCTGCAGCGCATTGGCTTCTTCGGCACAAAACAGGCAGGTACCGTTCAGGGAACCTGCCTGCCGATCATCTATTCCTGCTGCTGTCTGTTTTCCTTCGTCTTTACATAGCCGCACTCCTTATTGGTGCACAGGAGTTTGTTGCCCTTCTCCACCATCAGACCGCCGCACTCCGGGCAGCGCTCAGCAGAGGGCTTCTGCCATGACATGAAGTCGCACTCCGGGTTATTCTCACATCCGTAATACTTTCTGCCCTTCTTTGTCTTGCGGATCACAATCTCCTTTCCGCATTTTGGACAGGCGACCCCAATCTTTTCCAGGTAAGGCTTGGTATTCCGGCACTCCGGGAAGCCCGGGCAAGCCAGAAATTTCCCATGAGGACCGTATTTGATGACCATCATCCGGCCGCACAGGTCACAGGGCACATCGCTGACCTCATCAGCGATCTTCACTGCCTCCAGCTTCTTTTCCGCCTCCTTCACCGCCTCCTCCAAATCGGGATAGAAGTTCTCAATAACCGTTTTCCACTGTACCGTGCCGTCCCCGATCCGGTCCAGCAGGTACTCCATATTGGCGGTAAAGGCAGTGTCCACAATGCTCGGAAACGCCTTCTTCATCATGCGGTTGACTACTTCGCCTAACTCTGTCACATAGAGGTTTTTATTCTCCTTCACCACATACCGCCTTGCAAGGATGGTTGTGATCGTCGGCGCATAGGTACTGGGGCGGCCAATCCCCTGCTCCTCAAGAGCCTTTACCAGAGATGCCTCTGTGTAGTGGGCCGGCGGCTGAGTAAAATGCTGACTGCTCTCAAGAGCCTCGCATGCAAGCACATCGCCTTTCTCCAGCTTTTCTGAGAGGACTGTGCTCTCCTCCTTCTCATCCTCCTGCACGTAGACAGACATAAAGCCGTCAAATTTCAGCTTGGAGGCAGACAGAGTAAAAAGGTATTCTCCGCCTGCATACCCGGCTGCCACGCGGACGGATGTGGTCTCATACACGGCAGCCTGCATCCGGCTGGCCGCAAACCGCTTCCAGATCAGCTGGTACAGGCGGAACAGATCCCTCGCCAGAGATTCCTTCACCACGGCAGGAGTCAGGGAGATGTCTGTGGGACGGATAGCCTCGTGGGCGTCCTGAATCTTGGCTCCTCCCTTTTTCACCGCTTCCTCTGTGGATACATACTGTTTTCCATATTTCTCTTCGATAAACTCCCTGGCTGTCTTGTCGGCCTCCTCGGCGACACGGGTGGAGTCTGTACGCAGATAGGTGATAAGTCCTATGGTTCCCTTTCCCTCAATATCCACGCCCTCGTAAAGCTGCTGGGCAAGCCTCATGGTTTTCTGGGTGGAGAAATTAAGGGTCTTGGACGCCTCCTGCTGAAGCGTGCTGGTGGTAAACGGGATCGGAGCCTTCTTCACTCTCTCCCCTGTCTTTACTTCATCCACCGTATACTGGGTTCCCTCAAGAGCTGCTGTGACAGCTTCCAGCTCCTCTTTTTTGTGGATGGCCATACGGCCCTCCCTGGTTCCGTAAAATTTGGCTGTCAGCTTTTTCTTTGAGCCTTTTGCCTTGAGTTTTGCTTCCAGATTCCAGTATTCCTCCGGGATAAAGGAGCTGATCTCTTCCTCCCTGTCGCAGATCATGCGCAGCGCCACTGACTGCACGCGGCCCGCACTCAGCCCTCTCTTTACCTTCGCCCAGAGAAGCGGGCTGATCCGATAGCCGATCATGCGGTCCAGAACGCGTCTTGCCTGCTGGGCGTCCACCAGGTTCATATCAATCGCCCTCGGCGTCTTTAAAGCCGCCTTTACGGCATTTTTCGTGATCTCATTGAATGTAATCCTGTATACCTTCTTATCTTTGCAGTCCTCCAGCTTCAGAGCCTTGGAAAGATGCCAGGAAATCGCCTCTCCCTCCCGATCAGGGTCAGTAGCCAGATAAATCTTGTCTGCCTTTTTTACTTCTTTTCTGAGCTTTGCCAGAATGTCCCCCTTGCCCCGGATGGTAATATATTTCGGTTCATAGCCATGTTCAATGTCAATCCCCATCTGGCTTTTGGGCATATCCCTCACATGCCCGTTGGAAGCGTCCACCTCATAATTTGAACCGAGAAATTTCTTGATCGTCTTCACCTTTGCCGGTGACTCCACAATTACCAAATTTTTAGCCATAGCCAACTCCTACCTGAATTTCCTAACGTAATACTGGTTTGATGTCTGGACGGCGAATCCGTCCAGTTCCAGTTTTAAAAGGACTGCCGTACATTCCCCGGCAGGCAGCCCGCTCTCCGTCACAATCTGTTCCAGATGCTTCGGTTGTAAATCTAGGCAACTATACACCATTTTCTCGTTCTTGACAAGACCATTTTCAGTTTTTTTCATAATCTTCCCGTTTTTTTCACTTTTCATGCCCAGAAGGCTCAGCACATCCTCCGGCGTCATGAGAAGACCGGCGCCGGACTGTATCAGCTCATTGCAGCCGGCGCTTAAGGGATCGGTAACGCGTCCTGGAACTGCAAACACATCCCTTCCCTGCTCCAGAGCCAGGCCTGCCGTAATCAGGGAACCGCTCCTTTTCCTGGCCTCCACCACGATCACCAGATCGGACAGGCCGCTGATAATCCTGTTTCTCAGGGGAAAATTGGCAGGATAAGGCGGTGTTTTCGGCACAAACTCCGTGATCAGCCCGCCCTGCAGCCCTATCCGCTCAGCCAGCTCCGTATGCTCTCTCGGATAGCAGATGTCGATCCCGCAGCCGAGAATCCCGTAAGTGTCCCCGCCTGCCTCCAGCGCTCCCCCATGCCCTGCCCCGTCGATTCCCAGAGCCAGTCCGCTCACCACCTGAACTCCCGCTCTGGCCAGCTCTCTGGACAGGTACCTGGCCTCCTCCCTTCCATAGTAGCTGCATCCCCTCGCTCCTATGACAGCTGCCGAAGGCCTCTGATCCTCCGGCAGCCTTCCCTTTACGAACAGCCCCAGAGGCATGCCCGGAAGCTCTCTGAGCCGCTCAGGATAGCCGCTGTCGTAGATTGTGATAAAGTCTATTCCCCTCTCCCTGAGCCTATGATATTCTTCTGTGCAGGACTCCAGATTCCTTTTTTCTGAAAGGATCGCTCCCCTCTCTCTGGCCGTCAGGAAGTGACAGGCCTTAAGCTCCTGTTCCTTCATATAATATATGCTTCTGAATCCTCCCGTCTCATTCAGGAGGCGCTCCATTTTTTCGGCCCTCAGCCCTGGCACATGGCACAGCCAGTAGAGATATTCCTTTTCTGTCATTTCCGAAACCCCCAATATCTTTTTTCAAAACTCCTGTAGGACACAGCCTCGCTCAGATGCACGCGTCCAATCTGCCTCTCTCCGTCCAGATCAGCGGCTGTGCGGGCCGCCTTGAGTATCTTTTCAAGCCCCCTCGCGCTGAAGCCGTAGCTTCTGTATACAGCCTGAAGGAATTTTTCATCCTCCGGCCTGAGCCGGCAGAATTCTTCTGTTTCCGCAGGCCCCATCTCGCTGTTAAACCGGATGGCCATGCCCTTGAAACGCTCTTTCTGCATGTTTCTGGCTCTTTCCACGCGTTTTTTCATTGAGGCTGAACATTCCTCCGCCTCCTTCTGTTTCGCGCCGTCCTGCCCCCGCAGATCGCTGTAGGACACGGCAGGCACCTCCACTCCCAGATCAATCCGATCGAGAAACGGCCCGGACACCCTGCTCAGATACCTTCTGATCTGTGCTTCCGTGCAGGTACAGCGGCTCTTATCCGGATAATGGCCGCAGCGGCATGGGTTCATGGCGCAGACCAGCATAAAATCTGCCGGAAACTCCACGCTTCCATTCAGCCTCGACACGGTAATCCGTCTCTCCTCCAGAGGCTGCCTCAGCAGATCCAGAATCCTTGCCGGAAATTCCGTCAGCTCATCGAGAAACAGGACGCCTCCCGAAGCCAGAGAGATCTCCCCAGGTCTGGGATTTCTCCCGCCTCCGGCTAGGGACTGGGCCGTGATGCTGTGGTGAGGCGCCCGAAACGGCCTGCGGGTCATAAGAGGAAGCTCCTCCGGCAGCAGGCCGCAGATGCTGTACACCTTCGATACCTCTATGGCCTCCTCAAAGGTTACAGCAGGAAGAATTGAGGGGAGCCGCTTGGCCGCCATAGTCTTTCCTGTTCCGGCAGGACCGATGAGCAGGCAGCTGTGCTTTCCCGCCGCAGCCATCTCCATGGCGCGCTTTACCGTAACCTGCCCGCATATATCTGCATAATCAGGGAAGGCCTCCTCCCCCGTCTCTTCCTCCTTTTCAAACACTTCCCTGGAGAACCACTGCCCGCGGATATTCTCCGGCCTGCGCAGAAGCTTTGCAAGGCCGCCGAGACTGGAAACTCCCACGATCTCTATTCCCTCCACCACAGTTCCCTCTCTCACATTCCTCTCCGGCACAAAGCAGCGGGAGAACCCCGCCTGCCTGGCACAGTAGACCCGCGGGAGAATCCCATTGACCGGCTTCACCTCCCCGTTCAGACCGAGCTCACCCAGAAATACGGCTCCTGAGGCCGTTTTTTCAAGTTCCTCCTCCAGGCAGCACAGCACTGAGGCCGCTATGGCCAGATCAAAGGCTGTTCCCTCCTTTCTGACTCCTGCCGGTGACAGATTCACCGTAATTCTCCTGGGCGGCAGAAGCACACCGGAATTTCTCAGGGCAGTTCTCACCCTCTCCTGCGCCTCCCTCACCTCCTCTGACAGGTAACCCACCATGTTGAATGACGGAATCCCGCTGCTCATATCCGTCTCAATGGCGACCAGATACCCCTCTACGCCGCGTATGCCGCAGCTCACTGTCTTGCTGAACAAAATACATACTCCCTTCCCCCGCCGTGATGTGATGCGGGCCTCTGAAACTGAATGATCGATTTGCCAGACAATCCATTCGAAACCTTCTCGGTCTGGAGGCTTCCCGGTATGGAAACTTCTGTTATAGATAATAGAATGGAACGTCATAAAAAGAAATCAATGAAAAATTAAGAAATCAGTGAAAATGATAAGATTCGTAAAATAAGAAATTGCCAGAGATAAAAAACTGTTGAAAAATTGCTGAATGCTGAAGAAAAGAGGTTCAGGAACAGAAAAAAATTCAGAAAAAATGCAGACCGGGCTGGCAGCAGCAATGCAAAGACTCGAAACAGAAAATCCTGCTCTCGTCCTGGCACTTTCATTGTCTCACAGATAACAGGATTTTGCAAAGTTTTTTTGCAGAATCTTTTGCAGGATTCTGCAAGGCTAAGCTGTATGGATAAGGATTCTGTATGCAAACCGGCGGAGGAAAAATCCCCCGCCGGCAGCTTAAATCTGATATTGATTGAACGTACCCTTTTAATTAGTCGTTTCCGTACAGTGTAACGAGCTTGGTCAGGTAAGAGTATCTTGCCTTTGCCTCTTCCTCGTTCTTTGCAGACAGCTCTTTTGCTCTCTCCGGATTCTTCAGAGCCAGAGATGCGTAACGAACCTCGCCCTTTAAGAACTCCTGGTAGTCTCCTGTCGGAGCCTTGCTGTCTAAGGAGAACTTCTTCTCAGCAGCCGGGTTGAAGCGGAAGTTGTGCCAGTAACCGCACTCTACAGCCAGCTTCTCCTCTGTCTGAGCCTTGCTCATACCCTTCTTGATACCATGGTTGATACATGGAGCGTAAGCGATAATTAAGGATGGTCCCGGATATGCCTCAGCCTCAGCCAGAGCCTTTACAGTCTGGTTGTAGTCAGCACCCATGGAGATCTGTGCTACGTATACATAGCCGTAGCTCATAGCGATAGAAGCCAGATCCTTCTTCTTAACATCCTTTCCGCCTGCTGCGAACTGTGCCACAGCACCTGTTGGTGTAGCCTTGGAGGACTGTCCGCCTGTGTTGGAGTAAACCTCTGTATCGAATACCATGATGTTGATGTCCTTGCCGGAAGCGAGAACGTGGTCAACACCGCCGAATCCGATATCGTAAGCCCATCCGTCACCGCCGAATACCCACTGGGACTTCTTGCCGAGGAAATCTTTGTTCTTTACGATCTCCTTGCAAACCGGGCAGTCAATTCCCTCTAAAGCGGCTACCATCTTATCTGTAGCAGCGCCGTTTAATGCGCCTACGTTGTAGGTGTCAAGCCACTCCCTGCATGCAGCCTTCACTTCCTCGGAAGCCTCAGCGCCTGCAACGATGCCCTCAACCTTTGTCTTTAATCCGTCACGGATTGCGTTCTGAGCTAATAACATACCGTAACCAAACTCAGCGTTGTCCTCGAACAGAGAGTTGTCCCAGGCCGGACCGCGTCCCTGCTTGTTTACTGTGTATGGTGTGGACGGTGAAGAGTTACCCCAGATAGAGGAACATCCTGTCGCGTTGGAGATATACATTCTGTCACCGAAGAGCTGTGTGATTAACTTCGCGTAAGGTGTCTCTCCACATCCTGCACATGCGCCGGAGAACTCTAAGAGAGGCTGCTTGAACTGGCTTCCCTTTACTGTTGTCTCCTTGAACTTGGCGATAACATCTTCCTTGATGTCCAGAGTCTGGCCGTAATCGAATACCTTCTGCTCGCCGAGGTTAGCGTCCAGAGCGCTCATGGTGAGGGCCTTCTCACCCTTCTTTCCTGGGCAGACATTTGCACAGGAACCGCATCCTGTACAGTCAAGAGCGGAGATTGTCATGGCGAACTTGTACTCCGGCATACCTGTCATCGGAAGAGCCTTTGTTCCCTCCGGAGCTGCTGCAAGCTCAGCGTCTGTCATGGCGATTGGACGGATAACAGCGTGCGGGCAGACATAGGAACAGAAGTTACACTGGATACAGTTGTCCGGATTCCATGTCGGAACATTTACAGCGATACCGCGCTTCTCATATGCAGAGGAACCGGATGGTGTGGAACCGTCTACATAGTCTACGAATGCGGATACAGGCAGGTTGTTTCCTTCCTGAGCGTTTACAGCTGCCTGAACGGTGTTGACGAACTTCACAACATCCTCGCGTCCGGATGTAGCGTGTGTCATATCCAGTCCCTCGTCCTCGCAGTTTTTCCAGCTCTCCGGAACCTGAACCTCTACCACGTGCTGAGCGCCTGCGTCGATAGCTGCCCAGTTCTTCATAACAACGTCCTCACCCTTGCGGCCGTAGGTTGCCTTTGCAGCAGCCTTCATCAGCTCGTTTGCCTTGTCAGCCGGGATGATGTCAGCCAGCTTGAAGAATGCAGACTGAAGGATTGTATTGATACGTGTCGGGCCCATGCCTGTCTCGATACCCAGCTTCACACCGTCGATGGTGTAGAACTTGATATGGTGCTCGGCAATGTATCTCTTAACCTGTCCCGGAAGGTGCTTCTCAAGGCCTTCCATATCCCATGGGCAGTTTAACAGGAATGTACCGCCGTCAACCAGCTCCTGAACCATGTTGTACTTGCGCACGTATGCCGGGTTGTGGCATGCTACGAAGTTCGCACGGCGGATCAGATAGGTAGACTTAATCGGAGAATGGCCGAAGCGCAGGTGGGACATGGTGATACCGCCGGACTTCTTGGAATCATAGTCAAAGTAAGCCTGAGCGTACATGTCTGTGTTGTCGCCGATGATCTTGATGGAGTTCTTGTTAGCGCCTACAGTACCGTCTGCTCCAAGTCCCCAGAACTTGCAGTTGATGGTTCCCTCTGGAGTTGTAACAAGGGGCTCACCCAGTTCCAGAGAAAGGTTTGTAACGTCATCCACAATACCGATTGTAAATTTCGGCTTCTCTGTGTTGTTGTATACAGCTACGATCTGAGCCGGAGTTGTATCTTTGGAACCTAAGCCGTAGCGTCCTGTGAAGATCTCCACATCGCCGAACTTGCTTCCTCTTAAGGCAGCAACTACATCCAGGTACAGCGGTTCGCCGAGAGAACCTGGCTCCTTTGTTCTGTCGAGAACGGAGATCTTTTTAACTGTATCAGGAATTGCATTGATGAATGCCTCTGTGCAGAATGGTCTGTACAGACGAACCTTCACAACACCCACCTTCTGTCCCTGCTTTAACAGGTAGTCGATGGTCTCCTCGATTGTATCGTTTACGGAACCCATGGCAACGATGATGTGCTCTGCATCCGGTGCTCCGTAGTAGTTGAACAGCTTGTAGTCTGTTCCGATCTTCTCGTTAACCTTGTCCATGTACTCCTGAACAATAGCCGGAAGAGCCTCATAGTACGGGTTGCAGGCCTCTCTTACCTGGAAGAAGATATCCGGGTTCTGAGCAGAGCCTTTCTGGCATGGATGGTTTGGATTTAACGCGTTCTTTCTGAACTCGTCGATAGCATCCATATCAGCCATATCCTTCAGATCCTCATAATCCCATGTCTCGATCTTCTGGATCTCGTGGGATGTACGGAATCCGTCGAAGAAGTTGATAAACGGAACCTTGCCCTTGATAGCTGCCAGATGTGCAACCGGTGTTAAGTCCATAACCTCCTGCACGCTGGACTCGCACAGCATAGCGCATCCAGTCTGACGACAGGCGTAGATATCAGAATGATCGCCGAAAATATTTAATGCATGAGTGGCAACGGCACGCGCAGAAACATTAAATACACCCGGAAGCTGCTCTCCTGCAATCTTGTACAGGTTCGGGATCATCAGTAAAAGTCCCTGGGAAGCTGTGTAGGTAGTGGTCAGAGCGCCTGCTACCAGAGAACCATGTACAGCACCTGCTGCACCGGCTTCAGACTGCATCTCAGTGATCTGTACCTTCTGTCCGAAGATATTTGTCCTTCCGTCTGTTGCCCACTCGTCTGTGGCTTCTGCCATAGGAGAAGAAGGGGTAATCGGATAGATGGCTGCAACATCTGTATATGCATAGGAAGCATGAGCTGCTGCATGGTTACCATCCATGGTCTTCATTTTTCTTGCCATGTGAATATTCCTCCTATTAAATGTGAAATATTTATGAGATACTTCCCTCTCGGGAATATTTCCTGCTAAATATTATACCAAGTTTTTGTTAAAATGCAAACGAAAAAGGACGATTCCCGCGTACTTAATTAGAAACAATCCGAAAAAGGAGGAGAAGCCGTGTACGCAGCACTGCTTCTCCTCCTTTATTGGCTGATGTTTAAAACCTGCCTGCAATTTTAATTTCCCGCCGGTCCTTCTGCCGGTGAATCCGGACCAGCCGGCACTGTCGGACCAGGGGACGGTGTCTGCCCTCCCTCCGGTACCTGGCTTTCGGGATTAGCCGGAACTGTCTCTCCCACTGCCGGACCTTCTCCCGCCGGGCTTCCTGGACCTGCTGGATTCTCCGCCGCCTCTGTAGATGCCGCTGTGCTGTCTGCAGACCCTGCAGATGCCTCTGTACTGTCTGCTGCTGCAGACTCTGTAGGAGCTTCTGTTGTCAGCACAACACCTGAAGTATTTCTTTTGATAATCGCGGCCTTTCCTCTGTAAACGCTGTTGTGGAAATCAATTCTGCTGATCTCCTCACCGTCCTTGTAGGTTACAAGGTCTGTACTCCACCTGCTTCCCGGTGTTGGCTGCTTTACAACCTTTTCCTGATCAGGCTGAAGTGTCTGATCCTCCTCATAGGTCGGCGCGGGCGGATCCAGCTCCGCTGTTTTCTCAGATTCCATACGTACCTTCACACCGCTCTCCAGAACCGGAATTCCGTAAATGGAGCAGGTCACCTTCTGGTCGGAAAAGCTGGCTCTGATGGCCACAGGATAGTCCGAATTATTTACGAACCGGAAATCCGGCCCACCGTAGCTGACTGCCGCGTCCTCGCCCGGAGTCACATAGGAAGGCTCGTAGCTGTGCGCATGGCGCTCTGTACTTTTCAGTCCTGCAAAGATGACTGCATTGTAGAGAGTGGAAGAAACCTGACACACGCCGCCGCCCGGTTCCTGAATTACCTCACCGTTCAGATATGCCGTAGCCGGCTGATAGCCCTTCTCTGTGGAACGCGGTCCTGTAGTCTCATTAAATGAGAACTCCTGGCCCGGGTTCACGATCGTTCCATTAATCGCCTCCGTGCAGAGCTTCAGATTCTGATTCCTGTTTTTATTATTTGTGGCTGTGGTGGTGTAGGTTCCAATCGTGGTATATTTCTCCTCGAGCTGAGCCGCGGTCAGTTCCGGCTCCACTTCCTTTACCTGGGCCTCAATCACAGCCTTATAATCTTTGTTCCCGACAGCTTTCACAATGTCCTCGGCCAGCCTGTCCTGGTCGATGACAGCTCCCTTTGTTCCCTCTTCAAACTCAAACTTTCCAGTTTCTTTATTGTATCCTGAAATACCGCCGTTTTTGGCGACCATGTTCCAGTTCCCTGCAATCAGGGACGCCTCAGCCTTGGCTGCATCCAGCAGGTTATCCGTGTTGACTTCAAAGGTTGTTTCTGTGCTTCCCCCGTAGATTTCCTCGAGCAGCTCGTCCACTCTGCCCTCCAGCAGATTTCCCACCGAAGCTTCCTTGTCATTGTATGTCACCTTCATATCCCAGCCGTACTGATCAAGGATCTTCTCTCTTGCTTCCTCCTGGGTCATCCCGTCGATGGAAATACCGTCCACGGTGATTCCGCCCTCTGCCGCCTCCCCGGCCGCCGAAGATCCTTCCGTACTCTCAAGAGCGTCTGTTCCTCCGCTGCACCCTCTCACAAGGAGAACCACAGCCAGAATGATTACGATCAGGGCCACTCCATATACTATCCACTGAGTAAAATCTCGGTTTCTGCGCCGTCTTCTGTTGTGCATGTTTCTGGCGCTGTAGGAATAATTCGGCGTACCATGACCAGCTCGGTTTCTGGATGCGGCGGAATGTGAAGAACCTGCCCTTCCAGAGCGGGAAGAAGCCTCCCTTCTGCCTCCTGAATTCGATGTCCTTCTTCTGGAAGAACTTCTGTTTAATTCGCTCATTTTTCTCACCTAAAATTCATAATATTGTATTCTACGCACAAGTATAACACAATTTGTAGAAAATGAAAGAACATATTTTCTTAAAATTTTATTTCCGTCGAAATTTTACCTGGAGCCAGATTTGTGATATGATAGATTGTACTATTTCACTAAGGAATGTTACAGAAGCATTACATCTGGATTACATTCTTTTTATTTCTGCCTGATACAGTTAAAAATTTCTTCGGAGGTATCTGTTTTATGAAATATATTGAGGAATATATTGATCTTCATGTACACTCCAGTGCGTCGGACGGCACTATGACACCGGCTGAAGTGGTGGACTGCGCGGCCAAAGCCGGTCTTTCTGCTGTTGCGCTGACCGACCATGACACGGTGGCCGGAGTCGCTACGGCTCTTGAGGCTGCCAGAATCCGCGCAGACAAAGGCCTCTATTCTCCTGAGGTTATTCCCGGAACTGAGCTTTCCTGTATCTGGGAACACGAACAGAAAAAGACGGAGCTTCACATGCTGGGGCTGTTCGTAGACTGTAAAAGCGGCGCGCTCTGCGCGTTTTTAAATGATGTACTGGCAGCCAGAGAGCGCAGAAACGACGAGATCCTGCAAAGGCTGGCAGCTGACCATATTTACCTCTCCCGCCAGGAGCTGACAGGAGGAAATCCTGACGCCGTCATCACCAGAGCTCACTTCGCCTCCGCCCTCATTGCCAAGGGGATTGTATCTACCACGGATCAGGCGTTCCGAAGGTATCTGGCAGCCGGCGGAAAATACTGTCCCCCAAAAGAGACCGTTTCCCCTGAAAAGGCGGTGCAGCTCATTCTCCAGTCAGGAGGCTTTCCTGTTCTGGCCCATCCCATGCGCTACCATCTCTCCTGGAAGGAAATCGAACTTCTGACAGGGCAGCTGACAGAGGCAGGTCTGGCCGGACTGGAGGTATACTATTCTTCCCACACCAGGGAGCAGAGCCAGCGCCTCAGGGAACTGTGCCGCAGATTCCGTCTCCTCCCCACCGGCGGCTCTGACTTTCACGGAGCAAAAAAGCCGGACATTCATATGGGAACCGGTTACGGCGGGCTGAGAGTCTCAAAAGCTCTTCTCGACGACATCAAAAGCGCTCTTGTGCAGATACGAAGCAGCTCACAGGGCTGTGACGGGCTGCAGCAGACTCCCGGGACGCCTATGCCCTGACGCTTTGCAGGCTTATCATGCACTCCGCCATGCTGTCCATAGACGGGACCTCTGAGGTCACTGTCCTCATTCCGGCCTCCCTCGCCGCTTTCTCAGTCATCTCTCCGATGCAGACAGCAGTAAAGCCGCAGAGCTCCTCATCGGTGGGGGAGAGAAGTTCAAGAAAGCCCTTCACAGTGGACTCACTTGTGAAGGTAACGTAGTCAAAGGCTTTTTTCTCCAGCAGGATCTTTACCCTCTCCGCCTGCATAGACGGGGCTGGAAATTCCGTGCGGTAAAGCACCGCGTCCTCAAATGGAATTTCTGCCCTGGCAAGCTCCTCACAGAGAGCAGGCGACGCTTTCTGGGCCCGCAGCAGAAGAACCTTCACAGGTTTTCCGCATCCGGCCCCTCCTCTGCCATTTTCTCCCCTTTTCTCCTCCTCTTTCATCTCATGGAGGATAGTTTCTGCAAGCCCTCTGCCCAGTTCCTTCGCATAAAAGTTCTCCGGCATGTAGTCTGCATAAAATCCGTACCTGCAGAGGGCCTTTGCCGTTCCCGCTCCGATTACGGCAAATTTAAGCCCCATCAGGAGGCGGATGTCCTTTTTCTCTCTTCTCAGATACTCAAAAAACAGTTCCACTCCGCTGGGACTTGTAAAAACTGCCCATCTAAAGTCCGCCAGTCTTTCCAGAGTACGGTCAAGGAAAGAGGTATCCTCCAGAAGCCTCGGCTCTGCCGCCGGAAGCTCCACAACCTCCGCCCCTGCCTCCCTCAGCCTGCCGGCCATCCCGGCGGAACGTCTTTTCGGGCGCGTCACCAGTATCTTCGCGCCAAACAGAGGTTTTTCCTCCATCCACTGCAGGCTCTCGGAGAGGCTGCACACTTCTCCCACCACAATAATGGCAGGCGGCTTGATATTCTGGCTTTTTCCATCCTCCCACAGCCTTTCCAGAGTCGAGAGCACCCTCCTCTGCCCGGCCGTGGTGCCTTTTTCCAGAAGAGCGGCAGGGGTGTGTCTGTCCATTCCTCCCTCGATGAGTCCCCGGCAGATCGTCTCCGCTGAGGTGACTCCCATAAGAAAAATGAGAGTTCCCCCTTCGCGGGCCAGGGCACTGTAATCCATATGGGCCGGCTCTCCATTTTTTCTGTGGCCTGTTATCACGTGAAAGGAAGGAGCCATCCCCCGGTGGGTTACCGGGATACCGCAGGCGGCCGGCACGGCAACGGCGGAGGTGACCCCGCAGACCACCTCAAAGGGAATTCCGTGTTCCTGCAGAACCAGCGCCTCCTCGCTTCCTCTGCCGAACACAAAGGGATCTCCCCCCTTCAGCCGGACGACTCTGCGCCCTTTTTCAGCTTCCTCCACCAGAATTTGGTTGATCTCCTCCTGAGATTTCGTGTGAGAGCCTCCCCGCTTTCCCACATAAATCTGTTCTGCCCCCTCGGGAATCCATCCGAGAATCCCGTCCCCTACCAGGGCGTCATAGACAACCGACTGGGCCTTTTCCAGAACCTCCCTGCCTCTGAGGGTCAGGAGTCCTGCGTCGCCTGGCCCGGCTCCTACCAGCCATACTTTTCCACGGTTTACCGTTCTCTCGGACTGCCTTTCGTCCTGTCCTTTTTCCTGCATATTCATCTATCCCTGTTCCTCTCTGTCCTCTCTCTTTTTGAACTTTCCTTCATCTGTATTTTTCTTCCGCTCACACTTTTAGCTCACACAGTTCACACTTTTTCCTGTTCTATTTCAGATTTGAGCCTGAGCGCCAGGCTGCGGCCCAGCTCTGCCGGCCCCTGAACGCTGCCTTCCAGACTTCCCACAACCCAGCGGCCGCTTTTTTCCTCAAAGTAAAGACCTCTCAGCTTCAGTCTGTCCCCTTCTATAAGGGCACAGGCCGCTATAGGCGAACTGCATCCTCCGTCAAGGGTTTTCACGAAGCTGCGCTCTGCCTCGGCCATGGCCTGGGACTTTGGTGAATTTATTTTAATAAGGAAGGGATAACTGTCATCTTTTCTCCCCTGGACAGCCATGATTCCCTGCCCTGCCGGCGGGATGATCTCTTCCACGGAAAAATACCGGCTGATTCTGTCCTGAAGTCCCATCCGGATCATCCCGGCCGCCGCCAGTATCAAGGCGTCATATTCCCCTGAGTCCAGTTTGCGAAGCCGTGTGTGAATATTTCCGCGAATCCCTTTAAACTCTGCATCCGGGTAAATTCTGGCTGCCTGGATTTTCCTTCTGGCGCTTCCCGTACCTATCACCGGATGAGCGGGAAGCTCTGACAGTCCCTCTCTCAAGACCAGTACATCCCTGTTGTCCTCTCTGGGAGAGTAGGCCAGAATCGGCAGTTCTTCGGGAATCTCCATGGGCATATCCTTAAGACTGTGCACGGAGAGATCGCTGCGTCCTTCCATAAGCGCCAGATCAAGCTCCTTCACAAACAGCCCCTTTCCGCCTATCTTGTCCAAGGACTGGTTCAGAATCCTGTCCCCCGTTGTTTTCATCGTAACCAGCGTAAGCTCTGTCTCAGGAGAGGCCTTTCTGACCGCCTCCATCACAAGCTCCGCCTGCCTGACTGCCAGAAGGCTGTCACGGCTTCCGACTCTCACCTTTTTATTCATCCAAGCGCTCTCCTTTTCTCGTTTTTCCTCTGTCCTGATCCTTCCTCCGCTCTGCTTTGAGATTTCCGAGACAGTTTTCCCTCCCTGCATTCTTCTGACCAGAGTTCTCTCTTTCCCAGTCCTTCTCCTTTTGAGCAAACAGCTCCCTCACCGCCTCCGAGGCCTGTCTGGCCAGGCGGTGATCCCTTCCTCCGGCCGTAATGCCTGCCGTCACTGAGCCTGCCTGTGCTATTCCCGGGAAGTAGAAGTCTGACTGGAGACGGTCAGAGGCCACATTGACAAATGCTCCTTTCGTTCTCCCGTCGCAGGCTGCCAGGCTATCCGTTTTCTCTGCGCCCGAAGCGGCGATTACCAGAAAAAATGAGGGGGAGGATGGAGAGAACAGCCTTTCCCGAAACATCTCATACGTTCCCCTAAGCCAGTACAGACGGACAGAATCAGCTCCCGGCGGCGTCTGGAACCCTTCCTCCGGCACTGAATCCAGTACCAGCAGCCTTTTGTCCTTCTCCCCGGCCGCCCCTTCCAGAAAGCTGCTCTCCGGTGCCACTGCCGCCACCCTGGCTCCGAATTCCAGAAGCACGCGAATTCTCCTGGATGCCACAGAGCCTGCGCCAACCACAAGTACCCATTTTTCTTCCAGATCAAAAAAAAGCGGAAAATATGCCACGATTTCTCTCCTTCCCAGCCTGTCCTTCTGACTCTGCACATTTATCCTATTATACACAAAACCGGAAAACTTTCAAATACATTCGTCCTGTGATTGACGGCATCTGAAAGTCACGCTATACTGAAAAAGACGGCTGGCGCAGGTATACAGCCGCAAAGGCAGCATTTACAAAACACAGAAGGGAGAATCCCATGGAAGAATTTTTCAAAGCGATCGAGGATAAAATCAGAGCCGCCGGATACCAAGGCCCGCTGGACGGAGAAGCGCTTTACGATGAGATCTGCGATGAGATTGAGGATAAGGAAAATGGCTCCTATCTTTTTCTGTCGAAAAAGGACAACGGAGACATTTTTGAGTACAAGGTGGATGTGATGGACGAGGAATTTAATCTCTCCTATGTCCACATCACCGCCGGGGACGGCGTTTTTCACGCAGATTTCGATCAGTAGAAGCCAGCACGCTGCAGTCTGAACAGAGACCATGCCGTTTTTTTCGCTTCTTTCGGCAGTTCTCATAATTGCAGTCCCCTGCTTTTTCCTGTATAATACTGTCTGATAAAATGAAACAGACAAATCAGACAGATTTTTCAGGAGGATTCTTTTATGAAGCTTCAGAATATTGACAATGTAGAGAAATTTTTCAGTGTTATCGACGAATGCAGGGGCCGCGTGGAGCTTGTATCTCCGGAAGGTGACCGCATCAATCTGAAATCCAAGCTGGCACAGTACCTCTCACTGGCCAGCGTGTTCTCCAACGGCTATATCAAGGAGCTGGATCTGATCGCCTATGAGAGGGAGGACGTCGACCGGCTGCTCAAGTTCATGTATCAGGGAGAGTAGGCTGACAGGACGGCTGCAGCGGGAAAAGCCACTGAAGAGGATTCCAAGTCATATCCTCTTCAGTGGCTTTTTTTGTTCCAGACCTTTCTCAGTCTTTTTCCGTTTCCTTTTCTTTCTTATTTTCCGTCTTTTCTGCTTTTTTTCCGGAGCCGCTCATTTTCGCTCCCGCTTCGCGCTCTGAAAAACGCTTCAAATATTTATCCGCCTTCACATTCCGCCCGGCAAGCTGAATTCCCACATCTTCCTTTAACAGTGTATAGCCTACGGAACAGAGCGGAATAAAGATCAGCATTCCGACAATTCCCATCATACTTCCGCCCAGGGAAACGGCTACCAGCACCCAGATAGACGGAAGGCCCACAGAGCTTCCCACCACATGGGGATAGATCAGGTTGCCTTCAATCTGCTGAAGCACCAGAAAGATAATCGTAAACCAGATTGCCTGCACGGGGCTGACCATCAGCATCAGGAAAATTCCCACAGCGCAGCCGATAAAGGCTCCAAAAATCGGAATCAGGGCCGTGAAGGCAATCAGAACTCCGATCAGCAGTGCAAACGGCAGACGCAGAATGGTCAGCGTCACAAAAAACATGGTTCCCAGAATCACTGCCTCTGTACACTGACCTGTCAGAAATTTCGAAAAGATCCGCTCCGTCATTCTGAGGACGCCAAGTCCCTTATCCACAGCAGACTCAGGGAAGTAGGCATAGCACAGCTGCTTAAACTGGCGGGACAGGGTTTCCTTCTGGAGCAGAATGTACAGGGAAAAGATAAAGGAAATACTGAAGGTGGTAAGTCCGCTGGCGATGGACACGGCAGCCGTCACAGTGGACGATAGGAGGTTTCCCGCTCCTGAAGTGATGAAGGAGGCTGTCTCCTCCATCAGAGTTTTCCAGTCAATCTCGATGCTGTTGATAAACTCTACGATCTCCGGATATCTGGCAAACATGGCCTCCGCCTGGATCTGCATATTCTCAAAGAAGGCCGGCACCAGGCGTTTTAAGCCAAGCAGCGTCCCTGTCAGCTCCGGTATCACCACAAGGCTCACAACTGCCACAATCACCAGCACAAACAGGATGGCTAACAGAAGGCTGAGCGGCCTTTTTGCCCTGCTTGTCTCCTTCATTCTCAGCAAGCCGCCCAGAATATTTTTCTCGATAAAGCGCATGGGCACATTGAGAATAAACGCAATAGCCGCCCCCAGAAGGAAGGGAAACATAAGCCTCAGGCCTCCCCGCAGAAAGCCGAACACATATTCCATACGAAAGGCCAGAGCCAGAATCACGATGGTGTACAGAATCAGAAGCATGATCTTTTTCATGTTATCTTTGTTCAATTCCATATCTGTCTTATATTCCTCTCTCCCTCAGGGCTGCAAACCAGTTTCTCACTTCTTCTCCGGAAGCGCTCACACTGCCCTGAACCATGCGATCGCTTCCGCCTCCCCTGCCGTTCAGGGACTGATTCAGTTCCCGGCCAAGGGTTCTCATATCATGGACAGGGCTTGCAAGAGTGTAGGAAAAGCTTCCGCTCTGTCCTCCGAACACAGCTGTCACCTGTCCCCTTTTCGCTTCCATGAGCAGGTTGCAGAACTGTCTCACTTCTACAGGTGTATAATCCTTCTCAAAGACCAGGAGAATCCCGTCTGACTCCGGATAGGAAGCAGTCTTAAGCTCCATCAGCTGTCTGGTCAGGGCCACCGTTTTCGCCTTCTCCTCTGAGAGCTCGTCCCTCTGCCGCTTCACCGCCTCCACAATCTCCTCCGGCTTTGCAGAAAGCAGGACAGAAACAGCGGAAACCTGCTCCGTTTTTCTGTCGCAGGCCTTCAGCGCCTTCTGACCGCAGAGCATGGAAATGCGGACTCCTCCTTTATAGTTCATCAGAGAGAGAAACTTGATAACTCCGATTTCCCCGGTATACGCCACATGGGTGCCGCAGCAGGCACAGGTGTCCACGCCGGGAACCTCCACGATACGCACCTGGCCTGAGAGCTCCTTCTTGCTCCTGTAATCAAGCTTTTCAAGCTCCTCCTCGGAAGGATATGTAATTTTGAGAGGAATATTGGCCCAGACTGCCCGGTTGGCCTTCTCCTCAATTTCCATCAGCTCCTCCCAGCTCATGGGGCCATTCAGATCAATGGTCATCTCCTCCCTGCCCATGTGAAAGCCCACATTGTCATATCCATAGGCGCTGTGGATCAGCCCGGAAACGATATGCTCGCCGGAATGCTGCTGCATATTGGAAAAGCGCGCCTCCCAGTCGATCCTCCCTGTAACCTCTTCCCCCACTGAAAGCTCTCTGTCTGTATAGTGAATCACAGTCCCGTCCTTTTCGTGGACATCCAAAACCCTGGCTGTTCCCAGCACTCCCGTGTCAGCCGGCTGCCCGCCTCCCTCCGGATAAAAGCAGGTTCTGTCAAGCTCTACCTCAAATCCCTTTTTCCCGGAGACGCAGGCCGTCACCCTGGCTGTAAATTCCCTTCGGTACGGCTCCTCGTAAAATAATTTCTCCATCTCTTCTGTCCTTCCTCCTGTCCATGAACCTGTGCGGTTCCGATTATTATAATTATACACAGATTTTCCGGCGGTTCAATCAATTTGCCATTAATTTTTCGTTTTGGTGGAAACTGTGGCAAGCAGGGCGGCATAAGATGGAGTGTAAAGAAAATGTCGGAGGAACTTAAATATGAGCGATTTATCAGCAACTAACTGCGGATGCGGATGTGAGACTACAGGAGGAGGAAGCAACCTCATTTTCCTGATTCTCATTCTGATTTGCTGCGGCGGCTGCGGCTTCGGCGGAGGCTTTTGTGAACATAATGGCTGCGGCGGCGGATGCTCCTGCGGATTTGGCGGCGGCGGATGTGAATGGCTGATCTGGATCATCCTGCTGTGCTGCTGCTGCGGCGGCGGAAACAACGGCGGCGGCTTCTGCTGCTAGTTTCCGTTTTTCTGACGCCGTCCTGCAGGGCGGCAGCCAGGCGGCTCTTCTGCCGCCTGGCGCAGACAGAGGCTCCCGCTTCCCGGACTGTCCCGGGGCGGGAGCCTCTGTCAGATCTTATGTTCTTTCCCCTTGAAGATTTGCGGAAGCTGCCTTTCTACCGTTCTCTCGCAAGCTGGTAGAGCAGCGCATTGCAGATAGCAGCTGCCACGTTGCTTCCGCCTTTTCTTCCTCTGGCCACAATATAGGGGGTATCCTGAAGGGATAAAATCAGCTCCTTGGACGAAACCACATTGACAAAGCCCACCGGCACTCCGATGATGAGTCTGGGCGCAAGTCTTCCTTCCCGGATCAGCTCATAGAGGCGTACCAGGGCTGTGGGGGCATTTCCCACTGCAAAAATGCAGTCCCTTCCGAGAGAGGCCGCCTTATCCATACTGGCTGCCGCCCGGGTGGTGCCCTGCTGTTTCGCTGTCTCTGCCACGTCCTCATCTGCCATAAAGCAGAGTACCTCAGAACCAAGGCGCTCCAGGCTCCTTTTATTGATCCCGGCCCGTCCCATATTGGTGTCTGTCACAATGACAGCCCCCTCTCTCAAAGCCTCCAGAGCCTTTTTCACCGCCCCTTCTGAAAATACCAGATTGTCCGCATAGTCAAAATCTGCGGTTGTGTGGATCACCCGCTTGATCACCGGCTCTTCCTCGGGCCTGAACGTCCTGCCCGGGAACCGTTCCATAAGCTCCTCGGAGATAATCTCAAAGCTCCTGTCCTCTATCTTTTCAGGCAGCACCTGCTCTAACTGTATCCTTCTTTCCATCCTTCTCACCGCATCCCTCTTTTTTTTTGTTCCTGATTTAGTTTTTCTTCCTATTTAGTTTTTCTTCCTGCTTTGTTTTCGTTCCTGTTTTTGTCTTATACTCCGTCTCTTTCTGCCTGGAGTTTCTGCTCAGATTCCTTTTTAGATTCTCCTCTCAGGTTCCTTTTCAGATTTCTCTCCCAGATTCCTTTTTCAGATCCTTCTTCCAAACTCTTTTTCAGATCCTCCTCTCAGATTCCCTGTCTGAGAATCCTGTAAATCTCGTCCATATCAAGGCTTTTTCTCAGCCCGTCGGCCAGCAGGTCAAACTGCTTTTCCCGGTAGGCTCTGTAATCAAAGTCTGCTGCATCCTTAAGGCTCATTCCCTTTTCAGAAAGAAGGGCTTCTGCCAGAACAGCGGCCGTGCCGGGCTCGTCGAAGATGCCGTGGACGTATGTGCCGCAGGCCTGCAGGGAACCTCCTTCATCTGTCAGGACGCAGCCGTCGGGCTTCTCTCCCGTCTCTCCTCCCTCCTGGTTTTCCCGGAGGACAGAGAGAGGGCGTCCTCCCTCAAGGAGCCTGGTCCTTCCCATATGGATCTCATAGCCGGAAAACTCTCTTCCCGAGAGGGCGGAAAAGATGCCGGGAAGGGCGCCGAAACGGCCTGTCACCCGGGTTCTCATCTTCTCCTTCTCAAATTCTGTGGCTGTCTCAAGGAGCCCCATTCCCCGCACAGACACTCCCGGGGCCCCTGCCTCTGTGCCCTTCTCATCTGTCAGACTGCGCCCCATCATCTGGTAGCCTCCGCAGATTCCAAACACAGGAACCCCTGACGAGGCAGCTTTCAGCACGGCGGCCTCCAGACCGTTCTGGCGCATCCACAGCAGATCCTCTATGGTATTTTTCGTTCCCGGAAGGATAATCAGATCCGGAGCAGACAGCTCTGACATTTTCTCCACGTACCGGACAGATACGCCGGGCAGGCAGGAAAACGCCTGAAAATCCGTGAAGTTGGAAAGACGGGGGAACCGGATCACGGCAATGTCCAGGGCGGCTCCCTCTTCCTTTTCCTGGGCATTCAGGCGGGCACTCAGACTGTCCTCGTCCTCAATATCTGCCTGAATATAAGGGATAATCCCTGTCACCGGAATCCCGCAGAGTTTCTCAATCATCTCTGCCCCCGGCTCCAGGATCGTCCGATCTCCGCGGAATTTATTGATCAGAAGTCCCTTTATGTACCTTCTCTCCTCCTCTTCCAGGAGCATCACGGTGCCGTAGAGCTGGGCGAACACGCCTCCCCTGTCTATATCGCCGGCCAGAAGGACAGGAGCCTTCGCCATCCTGGCAATCCCCATATTGACGATGTCATCCTGCTTCAGGTTAATCTCCGCAGGACTTCCGGCCCCCTCGATCACAATAATATCGTAGTCCTTCAAGAGAGATTCATAGGCATTTCGGATCACCGGAAGAAGTGTTTTTTTGTATCTGAAATACTCTCTGGCCGGCATGGTTCCCACCGGCTCCCCCATGACGATCACCTGGGAGCCGATGTCGCTGGAGGGTTTTAAGAGGATCGGGTTCATGGCCGCGCGGGGGGAGATTCCCGCTGCCTGGGCCTGCACTGCCTGGGCCCGTCCGATCTCTAAACCCTCCTCTGTGATAAAAGAATTGAGAGCCATATTCTGGGATTTAAAGGGAGCCACACGGTAGCCGTCCTGCCGGAATATGCGGCAGAGGCCGGCGGCAATCAGGCTTTTTCCAGCGTTTGACATGGTCCCCTGGATCATGATTGGTTTTGCCATTTCGTTCTCCTTTCCTGTATACAGTATGCAGCCAGATCGGGTTTTTGCTGCTGTCTCATCCTCTCCTTCACCGGCACTCTCTTAAACCTCGCTGTCGGAGCTGAAGTTTTTTCTCGCCCACTCTTCCATCTGACTGAGAAGCTCCTTATTTTCCTCACGGCGCTTCACTGCCACCCGGAAAAAGGAGTCATCCAGCCCCCGGTAGCTGGCGCAGGAGCGGATCAGGATGCCTCTCCCGGAGAGGAATTTCTTTAAATCCTCCTGGCCGGATGGTTCCTTTCCCTTCTGCCCCACAGAGAACAGAAGATAGTTGGCCATGGAAGGCCAGACACGAAAGCCGAGACGTGAAAGCCCGTCACTTAAAAATTTCCGCTCCCGGGCGATCAGCTCTCTGGCCTGTTCCAGAAAGTCCCTACGGGAGAGGGCGGCAATTCCGGCTTTCTGGGCAATTCCCGACACGCTCCAGGGCTGTCTGACAGCTGCAAGGCGTTCCAGCAATCCCGTATCTGCGCACATGGCATAGCCCAGCCTGAGCCCGGCCATCCCGTACGTCTTTGTAAAAGCGTTCAGAAGAAACAGGTTTCTGTACCGGCCAAGCTTTCCCGCCATGGTAAATCCTTCCGGCCTTTCCAGAAAGCCGTTAAAGCACTCATCCACTGCAAGGAGAGCATGATGGTTCCGGCAGATTCCGGCAAAGACTTCCAGCTCCTCTGACGAGAGGGCCATTCCCGTAGGATTGTTGGGATTTCCCAGAAAAACCAGGTCGGCGCCGCCGACTCTCTCCAGTTTCCTCTCAAGGCAGCGGGCATCAGGAAGCCAGTTTTCCTCAGGCCGCAGGGGAATCTGGATGATCTCACAGCCCTTCAGGGAAAGAGCAGCCTCATACTCGGAAAAGCAGGGGGCAAACAGAACGGCCCGGCGGGGCCTTAGAGCCTCGGCAAGGCCGAAAATCAAATCGGCCGCCCCGTTTCCGCAGAGAATCCAGTCCTCGGGAAGGCCGTGGAAGGCCGCCAGAGCTTTCCTGAGGCCTCTGCACTGGCTGTCCGGATAGAGAAGAATTTCCTCCCTGCTGGACGCCACCGCCTCTATGACCTCCCGCGGTGTGCCCAGCGGATTGGTGTTTACAGAAAAATCGATTCGGATGTGCTCTGAGCCGTAAATGTCACCGCCGTGAGAATAAACCATGTATGATTCCTCCTGTTTCTTTCAGCCTGTTTCTATCAGTCTTTTTCTTCCAGTCTTTTTCTGTCTGTTTCGCCCCTTCGCGCCTTTCCCCTCTTTTCCTATCTCCCAAGCCAGAATGCGGCCGCAGCCCCTGCTGCTGCCATCATAACTGCAGTTCCATACATCAGCCTGTTTGCCCTTTTGATGTCCTCCCACTCTACCTTCCTCTTCTCATCCCCGATAAAGGGTTTTTCGAAACGTCTCCCAAAGTACCAGGCAGGTCCTGCCAGACGCACCCCCAGGGCGCCGGCGCAGACGGCCTCTGTCTGGGCGGAATTGGGGCTTTTGTGGTTTCTCCGATCACGGAGCCAGATCCTCGCCGCCCCCTTCCCGTCCATCCCGAGAAGAAAGGAGGCGCCAATCATCAGAAGCGCCGAAAGTCTCGCCGGGATCAGGTTTGCCAGATCGTCGAGCCTTGCCGCAGCCCTGCCGAAATACAGATACTTCTCATTTCTGTATCCCACCATAGAATCCATGGTATTGACGGCCTTGTACATCCATCCAAGGACCGGACCTCCCAGAAACAGATAGAACAGAGGCGCGATTACCCCGTCCGAGGTATTCTCAGCCACAGTTTCCACTGCCGCCTTCGCAATTCCCTCCCCGTCAAGGCCGGCTGTATCACGCCCGACGATCATGGACACATTCCGCCGGGCCTCCTGTATATCTCCCTTCCTCAGAGAATCGCAGACCTTCATACTCTCGTCACGCAGGGATCTGGCAGCGAGAAGGTAGTAGCACATGACGGCCCCGCAGAGGAACTCTCCCCCCGGCCCAAAAAGAAAGCGGGCCGCCCGAAGAAGGGTCAGACTCACTCCCCCGGTCACCAGGACAACCCCTCCGGCAAGAATACTTCCGCCTATGAGCTCTCCTCTCTTTCCCTCCGGAAAGATTCTGCGAAGCCATCCCTCCATCCATCCGATGAGAGAGCCCAGCGCCCTGACCGGATGAGGCATCGAATGGGGATCTCCGAAGAGAAAATCCAGCAGAAAACCAGCCAAAGCGGCCGCAGCGTAACTTGTCATTTCTTGTGTCAATTCTTTTGTCCTCCCGTCTGTCATCTTCCCGGCTGGTGCTTCCCTTACTTATTTCAGCCGCATCTCCAGCCCGCAGAGAATCCGGTAAACCTCCCTGGCCTGGGCCGCAGCCCTCTGGCAGAAGCGCCCCTCCCGCTCTCTGTAATCCCTTTCAAACGGGTCCAGAGGCACAATCCCGCAGCCAATTTCATCAGCCGTCAGAACCCTCTCCCTTCCCTCTGCCTTCTCCCGCGCTTCCATCTGCAAAAGAAAGGCGCTGCCGAAATCCTCCGGATTTTCAGTCTCTCTCATGAGATACTCAAACAGCTTTTCCAAATGCAGAATCACATCGGCAGAGAGGAGGGCCTCATAAAGCTCCTCCACGCCGCCGAAGCCTCTCTTCTCCATCATCCTTCCATCCAGCACAGAACTGCTCTCCATCCCGTTTACCCGGTTAAAATGTCTGAGGGCCGCCCTGCTTTTTCCCTGATGGCTTCCGCCGACAATCAAAATCACTGCTCATCCTCCTCTCCTTCCTCTCCGTCTGTCCTACGCAGGATAAAGCCACCCGCACAGGACGCACACGGCCAGCAGAAGAAGCTCGCAGACCTGCAGGAAATATCCCGCCAGATCCCCGGTGATTCCGCCGAATTCCCTGCAGGCCATCCTGTAATACCAGGCGAACACGGCCCCTGCTGCCAGAATACACAGCCAGCCCGGCAGGATGCTTCCAAAGAGCACTTTTCCCATGGCGAGAAAATAGGCGGCCCCCGCCATCAGGTAAAGTGCCATCAGCAGCCTGACCGTCCGTTTCAGCGCCGCCTGGGAAAAGGAGGCCGCCAGCCCGTCCTTCTTCGCCATGGGAAAGGACACAACTGACATTCCGCTCAGCGCCCGCTCCGTCAGAAATGCACCGGAAAATAAGAGAACGCTTCTCTGATCCAGCTCTGAAAACAGGGCCGCGTAAAAGAGCAGGTAGGTGCCGCAGCCGATAACGGCGAAGGCTCCTGCCCTGGGATCCTTTAAAATTTCCAGCTTTTTTTCCTTTGGCAGAAAGGATTTTCTGGCATCCGTCGTATCCAGAAATCCATCCATATGGATTCCCCCTGTCATAAAAAGCGGCAGCGCCGTACCGGTCAGGGCTGTCCACAAGGTTCCCGCTCCCAGCCCCTCTGACAGATAAAAAAACGCCCCGATTAAGCCTCCGATCAGAACGCCGATCAGGGGAAAAAAGCACATGGTATACCGCATCCGCTCCTTTGTCCACTGAATCTGAGGCATGGGAACCCTCGAATACATGGACCAGGCAATTATGAAACTTCCCAGCAGGTCTTTAAGCCCTCCTGCCGGCCTTCTGCCCCTCTCATTTTTCATTCCGGCGCACCTCCCTTCTGCCCTGTCCTCTGTCCTTCGCTCTGCCCTTTCCTGCCGCCATTTTTCTGCTTCCACAGAATGGGGAGTCCGTACACCACCTCTGTCACTGTCTGCGCCTGCCCGGCCAGAAAGCAGTTCACCTCTCCCAGAAGCCGCCTGTACCGCTCCGTCTCCTCTCCGTAAAAACGCCCGTCCGAGCAGATTTCATTTGTCACCACAATGAGATTCCGGGAAAGATCCAGCAGATGTTCGAGCCCTCTTGTGATCCTCACAAAAGCCCCCTCCTCCTGCCTGTAAAACTCGTTGCAGACCAGGTTGGACATGCACTCTAAAAGAATCGTCGCCTCCCCCTTCTCCCATCCGTCAGGAAGCTCAAACTGTTCCAGATCCGAGAATACCTCTTCCGTTCTGAACTGCTTTCCCTCCCGCATCCGGCGGTGGCGTCTGACTCTCTCTCTTCCCTCCTCATCCCAGACCATCATAGTGGCCAGGTACAGCTTTCTCCCCGGCTCCGCCTGAAGGGCCAGCCCTTCCGCATATTCCGACTTTCCGCTTCCGCTTCCTCCCGTTACAACTGCAAGCACAGCCCTCTCTCCTCTCTAAGAAACCGCTGTCTCTCCGGATTTCTCTTCTGTGTACATCTTTCTCTTCTGCGTACGCCTTCTCTTTTTCTGCCGGCCATCCATCTGCCCGGGGCTTTTAAGTCTCAGAAGCTCCTCCTAGGAGAGGGGCCTATACTCCTCAATTTCAATCTCATGGAAGGTACTCATTTCCCGGTAAATGCGAAGAGCCATGTCGAGAAGGGGCATCACTGCTACCGCTCCCGTCCCTTCTCCCAGGCACATGCCGGCAGCGATAGCCGGGCGGCAGCCAAGCTCCCTCAAAATCAGCTCACCGGCCGGCTCCGAGGAGACATGGGAGGCCAGCATATAGCCGGAAGATAAGCTGCAGATCCTCTGGGCCATCAGGGCGGCCGCTCCGGAAATAAAGCCGTCAATCAGCACCGGCACGCGGCACAGAGCGCCGCCCAGGAAAACGCCGGCAAGTCCTGCCAGATCAAGGCCTCCCACCTTTGAAAGAATATCAATCCCGTCCTTTGGGTCAGGGCGGCGGAGCATAATTCCTCTTCGGATTACAGATATCTTTTTCAGAAGGCCGTTGCTGTCAAGCCCTGCCCCCCTCCCCGTTACCAGGAAGGGATCCACTTCCAGGGCAGCAGCCACTGCCGCACTGCTGGTAGTCGTATTCCCGATTCCCATCTCTCCGGTGGCAATCAGCCCGTAGCCTCTTTTTTTCAGCTCCTCTGTAAGCTCAATTCCCGTTTTGAGGGCCAGGAGCACCTCGCGCCTGGTCAGAGCCGGCTCCTTCAGGAAATTCCTGGTCCCTCTTCTGATTTTTCTGTCAAGGAGGGGGAAACATTCTCCCAGAGGGCCCAAATCCATCTCCACGCCGATGTCCACCGGAAACACATCTGCTCCTGCCTGCTGTGCCATCAGACAGGCACAGCTCTCCCCTCTGGTGAAGTTGGCGGTCACCACAGCTGTCACCTCTTTTCCGGTCTGGCTGATTCCTTCCTCCACAATCCCGTTGTCTGCGCACATGATGATTAACGCCCTTTCCCCAAAGTCCACCTGCGGCGTCCCCGTAATCTCCGCTATGCGGACAATGTCATCCTCCAGGACTCCCAGGCTTCTCAGGGGCTTTGCCACGCTGTCAAAGCGTTTTTGGGCCTTAAGCCCTGCCTCCCTGTCCGGCTCACTGATTTTTGCAAGCCGGCCCAGAAGCCAATTCGTCAGTTCTCTCTCTTCCAGCTTCTCCTGTTCCTCTGTCACCGCAAAATCTTCCTCTCTGCTGCCTGAAGCAGCCATTTTTTCAGCCATCCTTCATTGGACGGGTAATACAGGTGGGGAAATCCGCACAGCAGCGTGTCCGTCTGCACCATACAGCGCCAGCTCCTGTCGGACAGGGGCTTTCTGGCAATCCAGTCGCCGCCCTCCAGCTGTGTTTCCCAGTAATGAAATTCGTGTCCCTTTATCATCTCTCCATCCGGCCCTTCCAGCTCGATGTATCCGAACCGTGAAAGCCGATTCGTCCGGCATGCACTGGCATCCACAAGCCCTGCCAGCTCATACTCCTTTCCGTCTGCCCCCTCTAAAAGACGGTGGAGATAGAGAAATCCTCCGCACTCTGCGAGAATCTGTTTTCCTCTCCTGTGGGCCTGCCTGACGGAGTTTAACATCTGCCTGTTTTCCGAGAGCTCCTTTGCAAAATTTTCCGGATATCCGCCCCCGAACAGGTAGCCGTCGGCCTCGGGAAGCTCCCGATCCGAAAGAGGGCTGAAAAATACAAGCTCTGCCCCCAGCTCTTCCATGAGTCTCAGATTTTCCTGGTAGTAAAAGCAGAATGCCTGATCTCTTGCCACTCCGATACGAACCCTGCAGACAGCACTGGAAACAGCCCTGAGAACGGACGGCGTCCCGGCTGGCTTTCTGTCTCTTCTCCCCCTCCGGGCCAGGGCAATTAACCCCTCCATATCGAGGCTCTCCTCCATCTGCTCAGCTAACCTCCCGATCCGTTCCCTGAGTCCCTCAATCTCTCCCGGAAGCATCAGTCCCAGATGGCGGCTTTCAATCACACAGTCCCTCATTTCGGGAAGATACCCGTAAACAGGAACACCTGCCTTCTCAAGTACAGGCCTCAGCCTGCCGTAAAGCATAGGAGAGATTCTGTTTAAAATCACTCCCTCTATCCCGCTGTCCTCCGCAAATGAGACAAAGCCCCTGATAAGGGCTGCCAGAGAAACGCTTGCTCCCCGACAGTCTACCACCAGAACGGTGGGGGTGCCGGTGATGGTGGAGATATCCCAGGCGCTGCCCTCTGACGAGACCGCACCGATTCCGTCATAGTAGCCCATCACTCCCTCTATCACGGCAAAATCAGCCCCTGTTTCCCTCATTCTTCCGGCAAACATCTGTCTGACCCCTTCTTTGCCGAGAAAAAAGCTGTCCAGGTTTCCGCCGGGAATTCCCAGCACATACTGATGGAACATGGGGTCAATATAGTCGGGGCCGCATTTAAAGGCTGCAGGATGAAGTCCCCGCCGCTTCAGGGCTTCCAGAAAACCGCAGGTGATCAGAGTTTTTCCGCTTCCGCTTTTGGGCGCAGCAAAAAGAATCCCTCTCATGCTTCCTCCTTTCCTCCAAAGCTGACCACATAAACAGGGTTCTGCCCCTGCATCAGGTGGTAGCCTCCCGCCTTTCTGGCTCTGGAAACCTGCACGGAAACGATCTCCCCATCGATGGAAAGCTCATCCAGCATGGAAATGACAGAGGCCAGAGTCTCCAGCGCAATGACATTAATCACCACCCGCATGCAGGGGTTCAGCGACAGCAGTTCCTCTACGATCTCCTTCATATTCCCAGAGCTTCCCCCGATAAAAGCGTGAGTTGCTCTTCCCTCCTGTCCTGCTTCCAGCTCCCTGCGGACGGCCGGATCTCTTAAGAGGGAGAGAGCCTCCCCTTCTTTCAGCACAATTTTCTCAGTTCCCGCCTTTTTTCTGTTTTCCTCAAACAGCCTGGCAGCCTCCGCTTTTTTCTCAAAGGCAAAGACACGCTTTACGCCCCAGACAAGGGCGGCCTCCACAGAAACAGACCCTGTCCCTGCCCCGATGTCCAGAAGAACGGAATGGGAGTCAAGCTCCAGCTTCGAGAGGGAAACGGCTCTTACCTCGCTTTTTGTCATGGGAATCTCTCCTCTGATAAACCATTCATCTCTCATGTCATTCCTCCCTTTCTCTCTTTCTCTCTTTCGCTTATACGGCTGCCTGAAGCCTCTCATCATCCCCCTGCCGTTTTCACTGCCAGAACCGCCAGGGAATCGGTGGAAATAAGGGTAAATTCCCCGACAGTTCCCCTTCGTATCCTCTCTTCCGGATAGGAGAGCCGTTCCCCGACGGCGGCCCGGCAGCGGGAATATCCAGCTTCTGAAAGCTGCCTGCACAGCTTTCCCGCCGTCTCGCTTCCGGACAGCAGAATGAACATCCACCTGCCTTCTGCCTGTTTTCCTCCTGAGCTTCTGTCCTGCTCCATACGGGAAAGCGCATTCTCCAGATCAAGCGTTCTTCCGTGCGCAGTCAAAAACAGAGCATTCTCCCATGAGATGCCCAGCCTGGAGGCCAGATAGGCCGCTGAGGAGACACCTGGCTCTGTCTCGAATGGAATATTTCTCTCTGAGAGGGCCAGCGCCAGCTTTTTTGTGCCGCTGTAAAAGCCTGTATCTCCTGAAAACAGAACTGTCACTGTCCCTCCGCCTTCATAGTCGTCTAAAAATCGGATCACATCCTCCGGAAGATAGAGGGGCTCCATCCTGGGTTTTACTCTCTCTCTTTCTTCTGCCCTTCCCGTCATTTTCCGGCTGTTCTCAGAAGATTTATCTCCCAGCCTCTCCCACACCATCTTCGCAGCCTCCAGCATTCTGGGGGCTCCCAGCAAGACGCTGCTTTCCAGAATGGTTCTGACGCAGTTTACGGTCATCTGTTCCAGCCCTCCGGGCCCGATTCCCACAAGTGCTGCCCGAAGAGGCTGCCGGTTCTCTCTTTCTTCTCTTTCTACTCGTTCTTCTCTTTTCTGTCCCGGATCGTCTCTTCTGCCTGAATACCAGCGAAGGATTTCCTCCTTAACCTCCCCGACTCCCATGCCGTCCGGCTCGTGCCTTCGTCTGATCACCACTGCAGAGGCTCCAACCCTCCCGGCCGCCGCCAGCTTCTCCTCAAAGCCTCCGTTTTTTCCAGTTTCCTTTGTCACCATCCACCTGGCATCCGTCTGCGCCATCATGGCCGCATTCAGCTCCTCCGAGAAGGGACCCTGCATACAGATCAGGTGTTTGCCGGAAATACCGAGAAGACTGCACTGCTGTACTGACTCTATCGAGGGAAGGACTCTGGCAAATACACGGCTTTCAAAGTTGGGAAGTTTCCTGAAGGTGGAAAGCTCCTTACTCCCTGTGGTCACGAAAATATTTCCCTCCGTCCCCTGAAGGAAGCGGACGGCCTCCTCCACATCGGACACATAAACCACAGAATTCTCATCGGATTCCGGCTGCTCTTTTTCATTTACTGGCTGCTCTTTTCCGTCTGCCGGCTGCCCTTTTCCGTCTGTCGGCCTCCGGCGGCCTTCCTCCTCTTCTCCCCTCAGGCAGCGAAGGAGGACGGCATTTTCCTTCCGGCAGGCCTTTTTGATATTCTCCGTCACCAGGAGCGCATAGGGATGGGTCGCATCCACCACCAGCTCAATTTTCTTTTCCCGGATAAAGTCCGCCATCTCTTCCTGATCCATGGGCCGTTTCATAATATGTAGGCAGGAGGCCTGCGGGAGCAGCCTGCTTCCATAGTCTGACACCACGCTGATAAAGGCGGGGATTCTGTATTCGGCACAAAATTCTGCCAGAAGTCTGCCCTCCGTGGTTCCCCCAAAAATCAGCAGCCTACACATTCCGGTACCCTCTCGGCGTCACCATGCGCCCCAGAATCTCCCTGGTTGCCTCATTTCCCACAAACACCGTGGTAAACATGTCTGCGCCGGCGTCCATCAGCTGTGACAGTGTCATCAGCTCCACCGCCTCCCCCTCCCGGCCGATGTTTCTCACAAGGCCGCAGACCGTTTCCGGCCTTTTATATTCCATCAGGATCCGGCAGGCCCATTTCAGATATCCTGCACGCTTTTTGCTGGACGGGTTATAGATGCAGATGGAAAAATCACCCTGGGCCGCAGCACGCAGCCGCTTTTCAATCACCTCCGCAGGTGTCAGAAGATCGCTTAAGCTGATTACGGCAAAATCATGGCCGAGAGGAGCTCCTAAGAGGGCTGCGCCGCTCAGGGCCGCCGTCACTCCCGGCACAATCTCTGCTTCCACTCCCGGGAATTCCGGCAGAAGCTCCAGTATGAGTCCTGCCATCCCATAGACGCCGGCATCCCCGCTGCAGATCATGGCAGTTTTCTTCCCCCCGGCGGCCTCCGCAAGGGCCATCCGGCAGCGCGCCGTTTCCTGTCTCATAGGGGTTGTGAGATATTCCTTCCCCGGAAACGCCTCCTGAATCAGATCCACATATACCGTATAACCTGCGATGACCTGGCACGACTCCAGTGTTTTTTTTGCCCGGATTGTCATATCCTCCAGGGCTCCCGGGCCGATTCCGACCACGTAAATTTTCTTTTCCATTCTGTTATCCTTCCATTCTATTATCCTTCCGCACTGTACCTATCCAGGTTCCTGCCGGTTTCAGCTTCCTGCCCCCATTCCATCCGGATAATCCGCTTCCTGAGGGCGAGAGCCCCAGTCACGCCTCCCTCCGCCTGCTTTTCCACGGCAAGGAAAGCCTCGTAAGGGCCGGCAGCCAGAACTGCCGCCCGCTCACAGACATTCCCGACTCCTGTGGTGCGTCTGACAAAGTCCGACTCCCGGAAGCTGCCAGACACCTTGCCTAACTCCTCAGCAGAAAAAAAGCAGATCTCCTTTCCATGCTCCGACGCAAAATCAAGAAGCCCCTGCTCCTCTTTTTTTAAATCAATGGTGGCAATCCGAAACACGCTCTCCATCCCCAGCCCGGCCATTTCAAGAACCCGCCTGGCCAGGGCCTCTATCTCCTCTTTTCCGGCGCCTTTCCTGCACCCGATGCCAAGAACTGCATCCTGTCCCGTAAGCCGCAGGAAACGGCAGTCTCCTTCTGTATGCTCCGGCATCTTCAGGGAAAGAGAAGAATCCCTCCTTCTCCCCGCTTCCCCCACCCAGAGATTGAGCCGGTGAAGGGTCCCCGGATGAAGTTCAGGGCAGCAGGTCCCTTCCGTGGGAAATTCGCAGAAAAATCCCAGTCTCTCGCCTGCGAGAAGGGCGGCGGCAGCCTCCCTGGCCAGCCCCATGTCCTCAATGCGCAGATCATTTTTCCGGGCAAACACATCAGGAGCAAACAGGCCATTCCTGTCTGTGGCCGTGGTGATGACCGGCAAAGCCCCGAGAAGAACGGCGGCCCGCTCTGCCAGCTCGTTGGCTCCGCCCAGATGGCCGGACAGGAGGGAGATGGAAAACTTTCCTGTCTCATCGATGACAACCACCGCCGGATCTTCTGTCTTTCCTCTCAGAAAGGGGGCGCAGGCGCGGACGGCGATCCCGGCGGCTCCTATGAAAAAGATTCCATCTGCCTTTTGAAACTGTCTTTTCGTCCAGCTCCCCAGGGACTCTGTGAGAACCGACAGACCTTCCGGCAATTCCTCCTGCCTGCGCTTTTCAGACATGTTCTGAAAGGCGGAAGACAGGACTGCCCCTTCGGCTTCCTCTCCCTCTGCCCTCAGTTTTCTTATAAGCTCGGACAGGAGTCTGGCTCCCCGCCCTGTAAAGGCGATTCCTGCCGTCTTCATCTGTCTTCCTCTCCACGGCCGGGCAATGAGGCCCCGCTTTCTTTCGTTCCCCTGCGAAACTCTGTGGTAAATCCCGGATCATAGAGCTTTGAGCGCTCAAAGCTTCGGTGAGCCACCGCCTCTCCCACGAGAATCAGGGCTGTCTTTGTTATCTTCTCTTTTCTGGCCGTCTCCCAGAGAGTCCCCACGGTGCAGGTTACCGCCTTCTCATCGGGCCATGTGGCCTTGTACACAATGGCGGCAGGCGTGTCCTGCCTGTAGCCCCCTCTGATAAGCTCTGCGGAGAGTTCCTTTAATAACCCTGTACTCAGGAAAATAACCATGGTAGACTGATGGGCTGCAAATGACGCGATCTTTTCCTTTTCAGGGACAGGCGTCCTGCCCTCCATTCTCGTGATCACAACGCTCTGAGAGACACCCGGGAGGGTGTATTCCAGATTCAGGGCAGCAGCTGCTCCGCAGAAGGAGCTGACTCCCGGGCACACCTCATAGGAGATCCCCTCCCGGTCCATCCAGTCCATCTGCTCTCTGACGGCGCCGTAAAGGCAGGGATCGCCTGTATGCAGGCGGACGGTCATTTTTCCTTCCTTCTCTGCCTGCATCACCGCCTCCATGACCTCCTCAAGGGTCATTTCTGCGCTGTTTAAAATCCTGCAGTCTTTTCTTCCATAGTTCAGAAGCTCCGGGTTCACCAGGGAACCGGCATAGATGATCACATCTGCCTGCTCCAGAAGTCTGGCTCCCCTCACTGTAATCAGGTCCACAGCACCGGAACCTGCTCCGACAAAGTATACCATTCTGCTCTCCTTCCAGCATCTTGCGCCGGCTTTCTCGCCGCCGCCTTTTATCTCTTTCCTTCCTCTGCCCTGTCTGCGGCAAGGATCAGGGAATAGTAGCCTGCCTGCTCCGGAATCTCTTCCAGCGAGCCGAATACTCTCTCCCCGGCCATTCCGCAGTTTTCTACCATTCTGGCCTCCAGACCGTGCTTCACGAGAAGCTCCTTTACGCTTCCCATCTGCCGCCCGGCCTTCATTAACACCTTCACTCCCGGAAGGGCCAGCGCCTCCTCGATCTGATAGGAAGCCGGGATCACATGGAGCTCTTCGGCTCCATTGACCAGGGGCTCCCCGAGTCTTGCAGCCGCTGCACAGAAGGAGGGGACTCCATTGACAATCTCTGCCTCAAAGCCCATCTTTCTGATTCTCTCGTGAACATAGAGATAGGTGGAGTAAATGGTCGCATCACCGAGGGTGAGAAATGCCACCTGTTCTCCCGCCTTCAGCCGCTCTGCCAGTTTATCTGCGGCCTCCCGGTGACTTTTCTCCAGGATTTCCCTGTCCTTTGTCATGGGCATCGGCAGAAACAGGCAGTTTTTTTCCTCTATTTCCGGAACTGCCTGTCTGGCTATCTGGTATGCTGTGCACTTTTCCTTTTCCCTGTGAGGAATCGCAATCACCTGGCATTCCCTTATTATCCGCACGGCTTTCAGAGTCATAAGCTCCGGATCTCCCGGCCCGACTCCCACACCGTATAAACGTCCCTGTTTCATCTGTATCCTGTCCTTCCTGTCTTTTTCTCAAATCTGCGTTCTTCTGTCAAATATATCATGTTTCATCGGCTTACCGGTTCCCGGCATCCGGACCTCCTGATAGTTTCCTGAGTCTTTCAGCCATATCCTCTGCACCGCCTGTCATCTCCAGAATTCCCGAGGCTCCGGAAAACACGATCACCTCTGTCCCAAGTCCAAACCGTTCCTCTAAAACCTTTTTGATCCGCCCCGTGACGATCTCCATCACCGGAGCAAGGACCCCTCTGGCCTTGAGAAGCTCTGCTGCCTCATCGGTGGTATTCATGGAGAGCACCGTCTCTGCCAGGGCTTTGTACTCCACTTTTCCTTCCCGCTCAAAGCTTTCAAATCCTTTTCCTTTTTCCTGCGCCTGCCGCGCGGCCTCCTCCACGCAGTCTGCCAGAATTTCCATTCTCCTGTCGCCGTACTTTGAGTGGGTGTTCATCACTCCCCCTGCCACCTTCACCAGCTTTCCCAGATGTCCGGCAAACAGCACCTCTCTGATTCCTGCCTCCTTAAGCATCTGGAAGGTCTCCCCCACAAAGTTGCTGCATTTGACGAAGGATTCCATGGAGAGGCCCAGACTCTCCAGAAGAAACGCCGCCCCGTAATTTCCGGGCGCCACAGCCAGGAGCCTTCTGCCCTCCGCCGCATGCACCTGTATATCGAGTCTAATCGTTTCCAGCAGCGCTTCCTCGCTCATGGGATTGACAATCCCCGTAGTTCCCAGCACGGAAATCCCCCCCACAATGCCCAAATGGGGGTTGAAGGTCTTTTCCGCCAGCCTCTCCCCGTCGGGGATGGAGATCTCCACACAGATGGGCCGGCTCTCGGCGTATTCCCTCAAAACTTCTCTCACAGCGTCGGCAATCATTCTGCGGGGCACCGGGTTTATGGCCGGATACCCCGGCGGGCACTTGAGCCCTCTCTTTGTCACCCTGCCGATTCCTCTTCCGCCGCCTATGTACACGGTCACCGGCTCCCGGCAGTCACAGTATATCCCGGGGTGTTCTCCGGACTCTGTCTCCTCCGATACATCCGTCCCGTTTTTCCTAAGCACAGATTTTTCTCCTGGCATCCAGACGGCTGCATATACCAGAGCCCCGTCGGTCACATCGGGATCGTCCCCGGCATCCTTTCTCACTGCGCAGATTTCCCTTCTGCGCCCCGGTCTCTCCCTTCTGCACCCCAATCTTTCCCTTCTGTACCCCGGTCCTTCCCGGCCGGGTCCTCCTGCCAGCCCGTTTCCGCTCATACTCTGCTTTGCTGCCTCTCCCGGCTCTTCTTCGGCCCACCATACCTCAAATACGGCTTCAATCCCTCCCGGAGTCATCAGAGAAACCGTTTTTTCTCTCGCTCCGCCTAAAAGCGACCGGACTGCTGCCTTGGCTGCAGCTGCGGCGCAGGTCCCTGTGGTGAATCCCTTCCTCAGCTCTTTTTTCTCTGGCCTTTTTCCTGTGTCTTTCTTCTGCTCATCGTTTTTCGGCATCACGTCTCCCTGCTCTGTTCCTGCCCTCTCACCTGGTCCTGCATCCTACGTTAATCGCCGCCTGATGCTTCCCGGCACGCTCTCACCATTTGCCATTTGCCCCGTCATTTTCCCGGCTCTGCCTGCGCATCACCTTCACCGGAGGGCTTCTGCTTTAAAGGACTCTGCCCTCCGGGCATGGCTTACATAGATTTCCCGGATTCCCCGGTATTCCCCAAGGCCCCTCTCCAGCAGGGAAACCTGAAAGCCCCTCTCCTTCAGGCGGCTTTTCCAGGTATTCTCCCCCTCTCCTCCTATATCACGGAGGATATGATGGCCGGCTGAGAGCATAAACGGAACCAGAAGGATATGAGCCCCGGGGGAGACTTTTAACCGCCGGATGACCGTTTCAAAATCCCTCTCTGCCTCCTCGAGAGTCGCAAAATGCATCGCTCCCCTGCTCATCTCACAGGCCAAAGCTTCCATTGCGTCAGAGAGATTTTCCATTTTTTTCTCTGCCCCGGAAGCAGGATCTTCTCTCCCACTCCCACTGCCCTCTCTCTCATCATTGGATGCACCGACCGTTCCATGCCCTGCCAGAAGATAAATTTCCCCATTATGTAGTGCAGGCAGCTCTTCCCACACAGCGCGGACTGCCTGTATTCTGTCCTCTGCTGTATCCAGCAGAGGTTTTCCCAGATATGCCTTTTTGCAGACAGACGGATGGGCCAGAAGCCACTCAGACAGCGTGCTTCTCAGCCGTCCATACTCCCCGCCTGCCGTCAGAAAAGTGGGCTGAACTGTCAGCTCATCTGCCCCTCTCTCTGCGATCTCATCAAGGGCTTCCCACACCGTGCAGAAAGAACCTTTCCCCGTCTTTTTCAGCGCTTTCACAATTTTCTGGCTGGTAAAGGCCCGAAAGAGCTGATGCTCCGGAAAGGCCTCTGCCAGCTCCCGCTCAACGGCTCCTATCGTCTTTTCTCTCGTCTCATCCACAGTCGTTCCGAAGCTGACTGCAAGAACCGCTTTCATCCTTTTTCCTCCATCGGGACTTTTCTCGCCTTCCGGCGCAGCTTTCCCGTTTTTTCTCCGTTTCATAAGCAGTATGTTCCATTTTTACGTACTTCACCGTTTAAATGCTTTATCATTATATTCGATCAAATGTTTTCTTTCAATAGTTCCTTTTTCATTTCCCGCTTGCGTTTTGTGATCAGCCCTCCGATCCGGCCGCTTTCTTTTGAGGTCAGACATTTCCAGCCTCCGTTTATCACCTTATCTCCAAGCCCCAGTTCTTCTGCAATTTCAAACTTCAGCTTCTCCTCCGGGCTCAGGTTAGCCGGATCAAATATTTCATTTTTCTTGTCCTTTTTTTTCTGTGTCACAGGTCATGCCTCCTTCTGTTCTTCAAGATTCAATAGGAGTATACCCCTTCCCGGGGCGCCTATACACCAGAGGCTGATTTTTGCATCCCTGTTTTTCTTCTGCAGACATCCCATCTCCTGCAAAAAAAGCGGGCAGGCCCGCCTCAGCTCCCCCTAATCATGAGGGGTTTGCCTGCTTTTTCGCGCCGCCGCGGGGCTGCCTTAAGCAGCCTTTTCCTCTGCGCAGCGTGCGCATCCCGCCCGTCAGGACTTTCTGTATTATAGGAAATTCGGAAGAATTTCTTATAATAAAAGACCGTTCCTGCCCGACGCACTCACTGCAAACGGCAGAAACGGCCTGCTCTGTTTCGGCTGTCTCTCAGCTCTCTCATTTTCCCGGGGGATTATCATGCATGCCGCAGGGCAGGCAATCCTCCCCCCGATCCCGGTCGCACACCAGATTGCCCGAAGAAACCCTATGGCAGTCGGTTCGATCCCTGTAAATTCACAAAGACCGCCGCACATTTTCTCTCTGACTGTCAATGGCCCGGCTAATCCAGAAATACCGCGCAGCCGCCTTCTCTGTGACCTCCGTGGTCAAAATCCCACCATTCATCCTCGTCATGGAAAAGTTCGTCCTCCACCGCATCTTCCACCCTGTCAAGGAAGTGATCGATCGTTCTGTGGGACAGTCTCATGCCTCCGGCCACTCCGGCAGCTCCCGCTGTCACGATTCCAATCACAATCAAAATCCCACCGGCCAGCAGCAGGTTTCTCATCCAGCGCTTCATCTGTCCGCCTCCCCTCTTTTACTGCTGTTCCCGTTTTCTTCCTTACGCCGGCCCCTGAAACAGCTTCCAAGGTTCCTGAACACCCACGGCAGAAAGGTTCCGTAAAACAAAATTGCAAGAACCAGTGCCACAAGGCCGCAGCCTGTCATGATTAATCCGATTCCGAAAAACAGAAATCCTGCAGCAGGCTGTGCGGCAGTCCCAATCAGAGCCAAAACAGAGATCACAACTCCGCCTATCAAAAGGCCCCCCGCAATCACTCCCACAGTCAGAAGAAGTCCTGCAAGCGTCACAATGACGGAAAAGATGCCTCCGGCAACGACCCCCACACCGGCTATCCCAAGACCGAAGAGAGCCAGGACTAAAGGCCACAGAAGGATCACCCCCACAATGCAGAGGGCTATCTGCCACCCGGCCATTCGCCCCTTCTTTTCCCTCTCTCTTGCATAGCTTCCCTTCACGTACTCTTCCCGGCCCTGGCTGTCTCTGGTTCTCTTCTCTTCCCCGGTGTCCTTCTTCATAGCCCTCCCTCTTTCAGAATACGCCTGATAACTGCCCCGGGAAGCTGCTCTTTCGCCGCGGCTGTCTGACTCCTGCCCTCTGCTGCCGGCATCTTCCTTACCTTTCAAACCGTCACTTTTCTCTGCCAGCTCATATCTTTTTTTCACAGGACCGTGCTCCATATATCCGCTGTCGGTAAAAGCTCCGCCAGCCGCCGGCCCGTCTCCCAGACCGGAGCGGATAAAATCTGCCAGCTCTTCCGGGCTTCCCAGCTCCTCAAGCACCTTCGCCGTATTCTCGCCTGCCTCGTCCAGATACCCCTGATAATAGTCCAGGGCATCCCGTCTGTCATCCTCTGGAAGGTCTGTCAGCAAAGCCTCCAGCCTCTCTAAAAATTCTTTTCTGTCCATACTCTATGCCTCCATCAGAATTTCCGAAATCCTCCCGGAATACACGCTCCACTCTCCTCTGTACAGATTCAGCTGCGCCCTTCCGGACTCCGTAATCCTGTAGTATCTCCTGTTTCTTCCATCTATCGCCATATCATACACTTCCAGGCAGTCCTCTTTCTGGAGCCTGCGCAGAACCGGGTAAAGTGTGGACTCTGATATGTCAATCGCCCTCCTGACGTCCTGTGTAATTTTATAGCCATAGGTTCCTCCCGGTTCTCTGGACACAACCGCCAGCACCACTGCGTCAAGAAGAGCCGCGCCTGTATTAAATACCATTCATCATCACCATCCCTTCTGCCTGCCCCTGAAATCCCTCCCTAATCTGAAACGGTTCAGGAGCAGAAAACACTTCATTTTCTGCTTTTCTATCCGGTATCCTTATGGGCAGTTCCTATTACAGAACAGCATATATTATATGCTGTATAGTATATCAATATTATACGGCATATAATATTATATGTCAATCAGATATAATCACTCAGAATAATCCTTCAAAACAGAACCGGCGCTGGGGCTCTAAGGCCACAGCGCCGGTTCTATTCTGTCTGCGCAGTCTGCTTTCCTGTGTTTTCTTCTCTGCTCTCACCTGTATTTTGTCCCAAGCTCTGTCCCTAGTTCAGACTAATCAGGCCGGCCTGCATTTCTGCCTCCTCGGCAGGACCCGACGGCTCGTCAAATCCCAGCTGCCCCTTCAAAAAGACGGTTATTTTAGAGGCCCTCTCTGTCTGGCCATCCTGGGACGGTACAGACCAGACGAGGAAATTCGTCCCCTCCGTCAGGCTGCTTACATAGACCATATTCCTGGTCAGATACGGAACCATGGTGCAGTCAGCGGGAACCTGGTATGTGACGCCTGAAACTGTCTCTACCACTGCGCTCCCGTCCTCATTCATAGTCAGGTTCTTAACCTCCTCCAGCGATGGAACCCGGTAGTCAGCCGGAATCTTTGTCAGGATCACATATGCGGAAAACTGGGGCGGATAGCTCAGAGCCATGGCAGGACTCACATACACATAGGCCATCTCTCCGTCCTGAATATCTTCCGCAGCCACCGGAAGCCCATCCACTGCATTCAGAATCAGAGTTTCATCAGAAAGGTTTAAAATTACATCCTGCTTCTCTGCAGCTCCTGCAGGCTGCCCGTTTAAAAGGAACTTCCCACTTTCCGCTTCTCCTGTTTTCTGCAGTGTTCCATAATATTTAATCGTCTTTGAAACCTGCTGTCTCTGCTCTGTCCCTGAATCCTCCGCCGCAAATGCGTTCACGGAACCGGCCGCTGCCAGAACCGCCGCACAAAACAGTGCAAAAATTTTTTTCTTCATAGCATTCCTCTCCTTTTACTGTTATTTCCTGCTCTCAGTTTTCACCTTTATCTCTATGGTTTATCCCCGGCTCTTTTCTATCTTTTTCCCTTCAAACAACCGGGTCTCCTCTGTTTTTTATCTCTCTCCGTTTCTTATTATAAAATATACCATATTTTTTTTAAAGCTGTTTTTCTTTTTGTTTACAGATTTCTGAATTCCTGCTTTTCAGCAGGCATTACTGTCCCGCAGAGCTTTTTTACAGAAATCCAGACATATTTTCTGTAAAAAAGAATCCTGCTTCGCGGAATTCTCCGTCTGGGTCGGGCCGCAAAAGCGACAGTTTCGTTTCCGCCGCAGTGCGATCCCCGCGGAGCGTTTTTATGCAGCAAGGACCAAAGCTTCCTGGTACATAAAAAGGCTGTGCGAAACTCTCATTCCGCACAGCCTTCTGCTGCTTTTCTCTGTATTTGATTTAGTTCTCCTCAGCTGCAACAGCCTCGATATCAACATCGGCAACGTCCTCATTTGCCGGAGCTGCGTTCTCAAGAGCCTTGATGCTTAAGCTGATCTTTCTGTCTGCCTCGTTAAAGTCAACAACCTTAGCGCTGATTACCTGTCCTACGCTTAATACGTCGGATGGCTTCTCAACATGCTCTCTGGAGATCTGGGATACGTGAAGCAGAGCGTCTACTCCCGGCTCTAACTCAACAAACGCACCGAAATCTGTCATACGGGCAACCTTTCCCTCTACAACGCTTCCTACTGCATACTTCTCAGCAGCGTTAGCCCACGGATTGGTCTCCGGGAACTTGAGGCTCAGGGCAATCTTCTCACCGTTGATGTCCTTGATCAGAGCCTTTACTGTCTCGCCCACCTTGAATACCTTCTTCGGGTTTTCAACGCGTCCCCAGGACATCTCGGAAATGTGAAGGAGTCCGTCTGCACCGCCCAGATCGATGAATGCACCGAAATCTGTCACGTTCTTGACAACACCCTCTACAGTCTGGCCAACTTCGATTCTCTCGAAGAGCTCTTTCTGCATCGCAGCCTTCTTCTCCATGAGAAGCTGTCTGCGGTCACCGATAATTCTGCTTCTTCTGCCGCTCGGATTGAACTCTGTAATAACGAACTCAATCTCCTGTCCGGCATACTTGGATAAGTCTTTATCGTATGTGTCGGAAACCATGCTCGCTGGAATGAACACTCTGGTTCCCTCAACCTCAACAACAAGTCCCTTGTCAACGACCTGTGTTACCTTCTCCTTTAATACTTCCTTGTTCTCAAATGCCTCCTTTAAGCGCTTAACGCCCTTGTCAGCGGCCAGCTTCTTGTAGGATAATGCAGCCATTCCCTCGCCGTCGTTTACTTTGAGAACCTTCGCTTCCATCTCGTCGCCTACCTGAACCTTCTGTGTCAGTACAACAGACGGATCATTGGAGTACTCGTTCTTCGGGATAATGCCTTCAGACTTGCTTCCAGCGATGCTGAGAATGATCTCATCATCATTAACGCTGATAACCTGACCGGTAACTGTCTCTCCTGCACGTAATCGTTTAATTGATGATTCTTCAAACATCTGTTCAAAACTTAATTCTGACATTAGTATGAACCTCCTCGATAATATTATTTGGGGTTGAGGCCCCTGCTGTAATACCTACGCTGCGCACAGAACCTGCCTTTTCAGGTTTTAAATCACTCAGTGTCTGGATATAGTAAGTATTCTTACACTCCCGCCGGCAAATCTCAAACAGCTTCTGGGTATTGGAACTGTTCTTTCCGCCAATGACAATCATGGCGTCAACCTCTGAAGCTATCTGTTTTGCTTCCACCTGTCTTTCCTGTGTTGCATTGCAAATCGTATTTAAAACAAGTATATCATAACGCGTTTTAGAAATTTTTTCAACTATATCTTTAAATTTATTGTAATTAAATGTCGTCTGAGCTACCACGCACAGCCGCTCTCCGTCCCTCAGAGGGAGTCTCTCCAGCTCCTCGGCTGTCTTTATGACTAGAGTATCGTCATTTCCCCAGCCTTTTATTCCCTGAACCTCCGGATGGGACTCGTCGCCTACGATGATCACGCGCCGCCCTTCCTCTCCCTGCTCCTTCACAATCCTGTGAATTTTCTTCACAAAGGGGCAGGTGGCATCCACAACGGTAATTCCGTTATGCTCGAGGATCTCATAAATCTCCCTTCCGACGCCGTGGGAACGGATGATGACGACTCCCTTACTGAGAGCGGAAAGCTCCTCCTTTGTGTCAATCACGCGGACGCCCTTTTCCTCCAGATCCCTCACAACCTCCTCGTTGTGAATGATTGGACCATAGGTGTAAATCGGGCCGTTCCCCTTTTCTATCTGCTCGTAAACCTGCTCCACCGCCCGCTTCACGCCAAAGCAGAAGCCGGCCGTTTTCGCCACCCGAACCTCTATAGGGGAAGTCTGGCTTTCGCCTGCTGCCCCGCCTCCATTCAGGCTGTCTTTCATCTCTTCTTTCAGTTCCATCTCTCTTCTCGCATTTCCGGCATTCCTCCTCCCCGGAGGGCTTTCCCTTCCGAAATTCCGAAACGCCTGTATTTTAACGCTGGCCCGCCCGGGACAGTCTGCTGTCTCAATCTGTGCTTTTTCCGATGTCATCAGCTCTCACTTCACTCCGGCAAAAGCAAGAGAGCACTCTTTTTTCGGCTCCTTGGCCTGCCTCTGTCAGCAGCCGCAGCAGCCTCTGGTGCCCGCATCCTCCGCAAGACTTAAAAGCTCGTCCAGAACCTCTTTAAGGGTCATGTTTGAAGAGTCTAAAAGCACCGCATCCTCTGCCTGTCTCAGAGGGGAAACCTCCCTCGTCATATCCCTGTTGTCGCGGTCAATAATATCCTTTTCGATGGCATCCAGGCTGCACTCCTCACCCTTCTCCACAAGCTCCCTGTAGCGTCTCTTTGCTCTCACGCGGCTGGAAGCCGTCAGATAGACCTTGAGATCCGCGAAGGGCAGCACACAGGTTCCTATATCACGCCCGTCCATGACAACATCCTTTCTGGCCGCCAGCTCCCGCTGAAGCTCCACCAGCTTTTCCCGCACAGGCTTATACCCGGAAATGGCAGAGGCCATATTCCCCACTTCCTCCGTGCGGATCAGCCCTGTGACATTTTCTCCGTTTAGCAGGATCTGCTGCACCCCGTCCCTGTATTCCAGTGAAACAGAAACCTGTCCGCAGGCCTCTGTGACGGCTGCCTCATCCTGAGGGTCTATCCCTGCACGGAGCACAGAGAGCGCCATGGCTCTGTACATAGCTCCTGTATCTACGTAAATATATCCCATTTCCTTTGCAAGCGCCTTCGCCACTGTGCTTTTTCCAGCCCCTGCCGGACCGTCAATCGCTATATTGATCGGCATTTTGATTCCTCCTGATTCCCGATTTCCGACTGTTCCTGCACTGCCATCCTCCACCGGATATTTATAATACAGGCCTGTTTAAATCAGGCCTGCAGACCGCTTCTGCTGTCTCTCTTCTCGGGACTGAAACGCTGTCCCGCTGTACATTATATCTGAATTGGGCCGTCTGTGCAATTGCTAATTCGCTTCCCGCTTCTATTTATCCCCGGATCAGAGTTCCCGCAGTATTTCCCTTCTCTTATCCTCGTATTCTTCTTCTGTAATCATCCCGGCTTCATAAAGCTCTCTGGCTGCCTTCAGTCTCAGTTCTATACTGTCTTTCATCTCTGATACTGAGGTCTTACACTCAGCAGTCTGGCGGCAGTCCTCCGCTTGGCTGCTGCTCCCCTCTGAATTTTGCACTGTATCATCTATCACAATCTCATGAGATGCAACTCCCTTATCCGTAAATGCATTCATTCCGTTCATCACTGTAATGACACCTGCCATAGCCGTCCAGAATATACCAAACAGTCCTGCCGTCGGTATCACGATAAAAATTCCGATCAGGCAAAACACGAGCCCGGCGAAAAAACCAGCCGCCGACTGGGCCTTCCCAGGTCTTACTTTTATCTTTTTCATGTGTACCTCCCATTCTTCTGTGCGCTTATTTCTGACTGTCACCATCCCTTTGCTGACTGTTCAATTACACCTGGCCAAAGGAGCTGGTTCTATCTATCTCCGGCAAATATTTACCATATTTCTGGCATTTTCTCCTGATACATCCCGTCTCCCTCCTCAATATCATAGAGATCCCGGAACTCCTGCTGCGCTGAGAGCACCGCATTTACACGTATCTTTGAAGGAGAATGTACGTCCACTGCCATCAGCATGGCTAAATATTCCTCCCGCTCCTTCGAGGCCCAGATGTTTGCATAAGCCTCATAGATCTTTTTCAGATCATAGCCCTCCGACTCTGCTATCTCCGTTATGCAGGAAACTCCCCCAAGGTCAGCTATGTTTTCCGTCACTGTCTGTTCGCCGCTTACGCTCTTTCCGTCCACCTCCATGCCGTCATAGTAGGAAATAACCTCGTCTGCCAGTGCCCGGAATTTCTCCTTATCCTCAGCTGTCCACCAGTCCCGCAGGTTTCCGTTTTCATCAAATTGCGCTCCGCTTGTGTCAAAGGCATGAGTAATCTCATGACCGATCACGGTTCCAATTCCTCCCAGATTTTCCTCAGCGGAAGCATCTGGATCATAGAACGGTGCCTGCAGGATGCCGGCCAGTATATTTATGCTGTTATTCTGCGGGTCATAGTATGCATTCACAGTCTGAGGAGTATCTGGCCACAAGGACCGATCCGCAGGTTCATCCTTCGTTTCAAAGCTGTAGTCTGAAGCAGCCTTTGCAGCCCTCAGATAATTATCTATATAAAGACCTCCATCCTCAGGAGCTTCCAGGATTAATTCGTATCTGTCCTGGGGCCAGCTGTCAGGATGACCGACGCGCACGTCAAGCTGTGCAAGCTTGTTCTTTGCCTCTTTTTTTGTGGCATCACTCATCCAGTCAAGTGCGTCGATGCGCCTGTTAAAGGTTCCGATAACCTGATCGATTATCCTGCCCACATCCTCTGTGGTCTCCTCAGAGTAGTAGCTCTCGCAGTATATCCTTCCGCACTCAAATCCCAGCAGTCCCTGAATATCTGTGATAAGCATCTCCTCAAACGGACGGTTCTCCTCCATGCCGGAGGCTGCCAGATCATACTCTGCAGCAGCATCCCAGCTGTCCATATCCATATAAGAGCAGAGATCCTTGTGGGCACAGAGTTTGACGTATTCCTTCAGCAGAGGAAGATTATCCTCTGTGAGAAGGGAGCCCATCAGCTTCGTCTTCTCAAGCTCCGACACAATTACCCTGTCGTCCCCTTCGACCCCGTATATCTCCTCTATCATTTCCGCGGAAATATTGCCCGAGAAGAGGTTCTCAAGCTCCGACACCGTGCAGACATTATAAGTCTTTTCAGGATCATAGAGCTCTGACTGTGCGAGAGCCTTTTTGGCAAGAGTTTTCATAAGTTCGGCTGTGTTTTTTGAGACCTCTCCTGACTCCTCCTCGGAATATCCTTCGATCACACAGAGTTTTTCCAGCAGCTTTTCAAAGGCGGAAGCCATTTTTTGGTTGGATTCATCGTCGGAAAACCAGATTTCCTTATTAAGCCCGCAGTCTCCCGCATCGACGCTGAGGATCTTTGCAGAGGAATCCTCAAAATCGGTACCGACGTAGAGCCCGAAAACTGAGTATAAACCATAGTCTCTGTTAAACTGCATGCACGCACGCATAAGTTCATCAACGCTGCCTGCGGCATCCACCTCGTCAAAAAACGCAGAGACTGTTTTTCCAAATCCGCCCTCATTTCGTGCATCCTTATCCATTCCTGTCAGATACATGGCGCGTATATTGCTCTCATCACTGCCCTTTTCAAGGGCAGGCTCCTCAGAGGTCTTCCTTATAATCTCCGTCATGCGCTCATCCACACGGTCCTGCAGAATGCCAAACCAGTTCTTCGCACTCTCATCAGGCTCTATCTCCCAGCTGTCGATGAGTTCTCTGTTGATCGCCTCGTAATAATCATCTTTCTCCGAAGCCTGTACTGCCTGAGCCTCTCCCTCTGACGCCCCATCAGAAGTCCCTGCCTCCGATCCGGCCTGAGCCGTCTGTATTTGCGCAGAGTCCTTATTATCTACTGTCCCGCAGGCTGTGAGTGTCATTGAAAGTAATAACATCACTGTGAGCAATACCCTCTCTGTCTTTCTGCCGCTGAAATGTTTTCTCATAAAATCCCTTCGCCTCCTGTAACACGATTTTCGCTTCATATTAAAATATGTGCATGGCTCATCCTGGATTTCTGCAGGCGTTCGGGACCTGTGATTCTTAAAACAGGACTTTCAGTATCCCTCAAATTTTTCATCGCCTGTTGTATTTCCAGGTTTTTGCTGCCTCCATCTGATATACTGATAATTGAGACAGCTGCTTTCTCCTTTTTCTTTTATTATAATCATTCCGTCCTCAGACTACAACTGAGAACTTCAAAAACAGAGGAGCCATCTGCGAATATCCTGCCGAACCCTGCAGCGGATTTAACTTTTGTGAAAAACCTCCTCTTAAACCAAAAATAATGAATCCTCACAAACAAAGCTCTGTATTATTGCCTCAACCCCTTTAGCCCTTTATTTTACTCCCTTGAGAAGAGGAATCAGCATCAGCAATACTATAATTCCTGCCAGACCAATCACAATTCCCAGAACCATCTTTCCAAAAATCATAGAGAGGCACATCCCGACTCCTAACAGCAGGGCGCCGATTACGCCTGCCAGCACAGCCCCTATCGTCTTCGCGCTCAGCCTGATGGGCGCCTTGCCCTCCATCTTTCTCCAAACCACTACGGTAAGCAGCAAGACGGCCAGGCCAATCACCCCGCAGATCACTCCCTGATTGAACATTCCCCACTCCGGAAGCATAGCCATACACATTCCCAGTGCAAAGAAAACAATTCCGATTGTTCCAAGGATTAAAGCTATAAAGTTGCTCTTTTTCATTTAATCGTTCCTCCTGATTTTCTGTTTTACTTAGTCTTTTGTTCGCCTGCAGATATAATGTACCTCTCTTCTATTTACTTTCTGTTTGAGTTTTGTTTCAGAATTATTAAAAACCGGATGCTAAAATTGCATCCGGCGCATCCGTCAGGCCTTTTCAGTAGAGAAGGCCGCTCCCCTTCTCACATATCCTGTAAATTTCATCAAATTTTTGTTCAATCAGCGGATTTATCTCTGCTTCCTTTTTTCTGGTCACCCAGCGGTACAGAAAATACGGAAGAATCCAGCCGGCAAATCCAGGCACGGCCAACAGAATTGTCAGCCAGAGGACAGGCGGTTCTGCAGTCACGGCAAATACAGAGCCTGCCATAAATACCGTTCCCACTATCCCCACAAGCAGAGAAATCATAAGCGCCGCCGCTGTTTTGGAGCGATTCAATTCTTCGATCTCCTTAATGCAGCTGTCAAAATTTCGCTGCAGCCTGGTAAGCTCAACTTTATTAGAAATACTTCGTTTCCGGCGAAAATACAGGGTTTTTCTGTCCCCATTTTCTGCCCTGGTTCCTTTTAAAGGGGCTGATGGGCTGTCCCCTGGCGCTGTCCTCCTATTTGGATCCGGCTCCCACCCGAAACACGGATAACTGTCCATATATAAAGAAATATATTTTTTCGAGACTGTAATCTCCCGATACTCAAACCCCATATATCCTGAGTCATTCTTCTTTGCTTCTCCAGTCATGAATGCACTTTATCCTCCCTAATCTCTTTCACAGGAATCTGTACAGTAAATGAAGTCCCTTTCCCTTCTTCACTCTCAACCTCAATGGCGGCTCCCATCATTTGAAGGACACACAGCGCCAGGGCAAGGCCAAGGCCATTCCCCTCTGTGGCATGGGAGGTATCTCCCTGATAAAATTTTTCAAAGATGTGCTTTTTCGTTTCTTTTGAGATTCCGCAGCCTGTGTCCGATACCTCTACCGTAACACAGTCTGAATCCGATGTCTGTCTTAGCAGGACGCTGCCGCCCGGCTCCGTAAATTTAAACGCGTTGGAGAGCAGATTGTTCCAGACTAACTCCATAAGGCTTTCGTCCGCATAAATCACCGCCCTGTCCTCCAGGTCCGCTTCAAAATCAATTTCTTTTTCTTCCCATATGGTCTCGAATCCCAGAGCACAGTCACATAACTGGCGGCACAGATCATAGGCCTCGTACTTCGGCGTAATCTGCTGGCTCTCCAATTTATTTAACCGCAGAATATTGGTGATCAGGGCGGACAGACGGTGGGTACTGCTCAAAATGGCAGCGGTATAATTTTCCTGCTCCTCCTTTGTCAAATCGGGCTTTCCCAGAAGCTGGGCGTAGTTCTGAATCGCTGCAATGGGTGTTTTTATCTCATGGGACACATTGGCAATAAAATCAGTCCGCATGGTTTCAATGCTTCCCAGCTCTGCCACCATTTTATTAAAATCCAGAAACATCAGATCCAGATAGTCATGCCTGTTGGTGGTATGGAGAGGCGGAATATAGACAGAAAAGTCCCCGTGGGCGACTTTGTCAGCAGCCTTCGCCAGCTCCTTCATAGGCTGATCATACGTTTTTATGATTATATTTCGTGTAAATACAGTCAGCCCTACAGCCACGAGAGTCCAGTAAACCACGGGAATCATGATTTGAATAAGCGTATTCCATTGGCGCTCATTGACCAGAGTTACCAGTCCGATATGGATTCCTGACATCAGCAGCAGGGTGCCCAGATAAGCGGCAAACAGTGACGGCGGAAACCGATTTTCCAACCGTTTCTTTTCTCGTCTTGTCATTTTAACACCGCCTTGTATCCCAGACCTCTGACCGTCTTGATCTCAAAATCATGGCAGGCTGAGAATTTATCGCGCAGTTTCGTAATATAGACATCCACCGCCCTCAGCCCTGTATCGCTCTCCACTCCCCAGAATTCATCCATAAGCTGAGAACGGGAAAACGTATGGTTCGGATAGGACAGCAGTTTATGGAGAATATTGAATTCTCGTGTTGTCACCGGAATCTCATCTCCACCGACGATAATAGTCCGGGCATCGGCATCTAAAGCTATATCACCAATCACAATTTTCCTGCTCTCCTCGATATTGGCACGGCGGAGCAATGCGCGGACACGCATCAGAAGCTCGCTGAAATCAATGGGTTTAACCATATAGTCGTCAATTCCCAGGTCAAAGCCCTTCTTTTTTGACGGCAAATCATCTCTTGCTGATATAAACAGGATCGGGATCGTCTTATTCAGCCCGCGCACCGTTTCTGCAAACTCAAATCCATCTGTCCCGGGCATCATAATATCAGAAACAATCAGATTATACATCTTGCTGTACATTGCCTCATAAGCTGCCTCAGCGCTGAGACAGCCCTTTGCTTCGTATCCGCTGTCATTTAAGCAGGTACATACACTCTGGGTTAATTTTATATCATCATCCACTACAAGAATTTGAATCACTCGTTTCTTCCTCCTCTTTCCTGTTGTTTTCTGCCTCAATACGTCTGATCCGCCAGCGCATGAATACCCCGAGAAGTGCAGCTGCTCCTCCGGCAAGAAGCCCCAAAAGTGCATTGGAAGAAGGATTGTGATATTCCCCCTGTGCAATGGACAGGATCGCCGACTGTGTCAGCACCAGAGAGAGCAGGGATGCCGCCAGATTGATGATTTTCAGCGCGTGCACCAGAAGCGTTCCGTTTTTCCTGTTCACCAAAACGCCCCGGATATTCAGTGCAATTTCTGTAAATGTAAAAGTTGCAATTGCCAGAGCAATATACTTTGGATATGCAGTATACTTCGGATGATAGTAGGCCCATCCGGAATACGCCATATATAACAGACTGGCTACAATTAAAATACTTCCGGATAAGCGGTAGTAGCGGTACTGCTCCTTCACATTTTTCGCCTGAACTACCCCGGCCAGTGCGCAGTACCTTGCAAATACCATCCCAAGAGTATAGAAGCCGCTGACACACACAAATCCCGAGAAGGACAGTAATCCTGAAATAATTTTTCCCAAGCCTAAAAGGATATTCCAGGCGCCGGATATCCCGGCCAGATGAAGTGCACGGCTTACAGACGCATTGTAATCCTTCCGTATTTTTCTGCTGCCGGCTTTCAGGCTGCGAATCCCCGTCCTGAGCGGATTTTTTCCCATTTATCTCATCCTCCTGCAGCTTTTCCGAAAGTATCATAACATAGGATTGTTTCAGTTTTGTTAAAATAAGACGGCTTTTTTATTTTATGTGTCAAAATATGACTGCATGGGACATCACTCATGCAGAAATCAGTCTTTGGGGAGCCAAGCAGCCTTTTTTCACTTCCTGCAGGTAATCTCCTATACAAAATACCGGCCGGTTCCATGAAATCCTCCATGGAAGCGGCCGGAGTCTGCCAAATCGTATGTTCTAAAATTCGATGTAATAAATTTTTAATCCTGCCTCGGGGTGAAATGAGAATAGGGACTACTGTTTTTTAACATTTATACTGGAATCATATTTCCTCTGTTTTAGTACTGTTTTTTACATTTGAAATTGAAACATATATTTCGATATCAGCTTTTATTTTTACATTAGAATCCGAGATAATAGGAAACTTATAAGGGCAATTTTTTAACACTTAGATATAGCCGCACTCTTCGTTTATGCTATTATCTTATCACTCTTAGTTCGATTGCATCTCCAACATAATGTCTGGAGATTATCTTCTACAGTACGACCACCCTTAGCTACTGGGATGATATGGTCTATTTCAAGCAGAAGGTTCGGTTCTTTTTGAGTAGAATTACCGCAGCTACAGCAAGTGTGATTATCACGGTTCAGTATATACTCACGTAACTTTCTTGTCATTAAACTTCTTTGCTCTTTTGCAAAAGCACTGGCAGTAAGTTTGCTTTTAAGCATATCAATAAGTTGAGCAATAGTTTCTTCCGACATTGGTATAGAGAACGATTTCTGTACCATTCCACCATCTGATGTATAAGAAAACTTATATTCTACAGTAAGTACACTTTCACTGATATTAGCAAATCCAAGCCTTGAGTAAAATCCCTCCTCATCATTTTCCATAATAAAATCAGGAACATCCCCAATATATTGCTGATATTCCTCCTTGTAGTTTTCTATAATCTGTTTTGCATCTCTTAATGTTTGAAGCTCTTCCACAAGCTGATAAAGCTTCTGGATCTGTTCAGGATACAATGCCTTATTAGGATAAAAATACTTTACAACATATTCCAAAGGGCTGTTTTCTGCACTTGCAAATACTGTCTTGGAAACTTCAGCAGTAAAAGGAGTAATAGTCTTTTTGTAGGGGCGGATGTAGTTGTACACGTCATTATGAGCTGTTTCCTTACGAACTACTCTGGTACCAAAAAGCTGGGAAATAGACTGTACTTTTTCACTGATATATTCATTAAATTCTCTTTGGGAGCTCATGAGTGCTTCACAAGTTTCCTTAATCTTCACAAAATCATGAGATTCATAATATTCTAGTATCCTCTGATTATCATTTACTATTTTTTCTATATTATCTTTAATACTGGAGATGAAATTTCCGATGAGAGTCCATTCTTCACTGTCAATCGTCTTTATCTTTTTAATATTGTTTACTGTTCTGTCGTAAAGCTGGGCAATCAAATCATCTAAATGTTTCTGGCTACTTTCTATTACTAAAAGGTCTCGATTATCATTTGCATAGTCTATTATTTTATTTACACGTTCATAGTATTCTCTGTGCCTCATATTTAAAGCTTCTTTTTGCTGTTCTCTTAAAAGCTTATTATATTCGCTTTTATTCATAAGCAAAGATGGATCTTCTTTCAAACGCTTTATGTCTTGCTGATATACAGTTATCTCTTTATCAACTGATTTTTTTCCAGCCGGCGAAGTATAATTGACTTTAATTCTATAGGCTTCAGCATTTTTCAAGACATTACTAATTTGCTTGACAAGACGCTTATATTGAGGGCGGGATTTATATTCGTTATTTTCAAGGAATTTTCTCAGAGTCGAGGCTACACAATTTTTCATCTCTATTATTTGTTCAACTTGTGACAATTCATGCCTATTTTCCTTGAAGAACTTTGTCTTATCATATTTGTCCAACGTCTGACGACTTTTTACGTTTACGAATTCGTCAAAATAAGAAATAATATTCCAGCCCGAGAAGTCTAATTCCTTAAGCACTTCCTTTTCCAGCTTTCGATATTGCATATTGGTTACAATTTTTATGATTACCAATAATACAATTATTAACAAGACCCCGTACATTTTTTCTTTTCTCCTTCCGTACATGTATTGCATCCATGATTCAATCTAATGGTGATGGTCATTTTTCATATCATACAATTTTGGTAGCTTTGTAAAAGCATGATGTTAAAATCATGTTCCGACTATTGAATGTTTCATTCTGCAAATCTTTATGCTACTAAATATAAGTTTATACAATCCTGCTATAAAACTAAACAGCCAGGCCCTTTTCTCTCCAAACGTAATTCTATTATAAATGTAAAAAAATTCAGCTTTCCGACTCGCATCATTCCCTTTAAATGTCTTAAATTCCCTTATAAATGTCAATCAACACTCCTGCCCAACACTCTCCCCCGCCAGATGTCCCGTAGACCACGCAATCTGAAGATTAAATCCTCCCGTCACAGCGTCCAGATCCAGAACCTCCCCTGCAAAGTAGAGTTCCTTTACCTTCTTCGACTCCATGGTGGAGGGATTGATCTCCTTCACCTGGACGCCTCCCTGGGTGATAATGGCCTCGCCAAATCCCCGAAGCCCGTTTAAGGTCAGGGTAAAGCCCTTAACAGAGGCTGTCAGGCGTCTCCTCTCTTCCCTGGTGATCTCGTTGACCGGCTTCTCCGGGGCAATGCCGCTTCGCTCGATGATCACGGGTATCATCTTGGAGGGCAGAAGGCGGTTCAGGGAATTTTTGAACTGTTTATTCTTCGCCTCTTCAAAATCCCTGAGGATGCGGGCGTCGAGCTGCTCCTCGGAGAGGGCCGGCTTCAGATCGATGGTCAGTGTCAGGTTCCCTTTTTTCAGCTCCTTTGCCGCATAGCTGCTGGCGCTTAAAAGCACAGGGCCGCTGACACCGAAATGGGTAAACAGCATCTCCCCAAAATCCCGGTAAATCTCCTTTTTCCCTCTCTTTACAGAGATCCCGATATTTTTGAGAGCCAGCCCCTGCAAATCCTTCACCACATCCTCCTCTGTGGTAAAGGGAACCAGCGCCGGCGAAAGCTCTGTCACCGCGTGCCCCGCTTCCCTGGCGAACCGGTAGCCGTCACCGTCAGAACCAGTTGTCGGATAAGACATGCCGCCGGTGGCCACTATCACCGCATCAGCATAAACTTTTTTCTTCTGGCGCTCTAAAACGACTCCCCGGCAGACGCCGTCCTCAATTAAAAGCTCCTTTACCGGCTCCTTCAGGCAGATCTCCACATCCAGATCCTTTAAGATTTTCGTCAGCGCGCGGATAATATCTGAGGCCTTGTCCGACTGGGGAAACACCCGGCCGCCCCTCTCTGTCTTCAGATGACAGCCTGCCCCTTCCACAAGGGCCATCATATCCTGATTCGTAAATCCATAAAAAGCGCTGTACAAAAAACGACGGTTGGTCACCACACTGTCAAACAGCGTTTCCATATCGCAGTCGTTTGTCACATTGCAGCGCCCCTTGCCTGTGATATAAATTTTTTTCCCGAGCTTCTCATTTTTCTCATAGATGACAGGGCGGCAGCCGTTTTGCGCCGCTGCTGCCGCTGCCATCATTCCGGCGGCTCCTCCGCCGATTACAATTACATGCTTCATCCTATGTCTGCTTCCCGCCTCTCTTTTATCTAAAGATATCGAAAGAGGCCTTCCTTTCGTTTCTTTCCGTTTTCCCCTTCTTCTGGCCTTCTCCTGCCCTGCGTTCCTCTCTTGTCTTCCCCTTTTCTCTGCTGTTTTCTGTCTCTTCTACTTTCCTTTGTGCTCTCTGGCCTTCTTCTCCTGTTTTCCGGCCTCCTTTTTTTCGCGGATCTTCTCTTCCAGCGCATCTGCCACTGCCTCTAAAACCCGGATCCTTGCATAGCGTTTTGAATTTCCCTCCACTACAATCCAGGGCGCATATGTGGTGGAGGTGCGCACCAGCATCTCGTTGACCGCTTCCTCATACTCGCCCCACTTGGCGCGGTTTCTCCAGTCCTCATCTGTGATTTTCCACTGCTTGTCTGGATTTTCCATCCGCTCCTTAAACCTGCGCTCCTGCTCGTCCTTATCAATGTGAATCCAGAATTTCAGAACAACGGCTCCGAAGTTTGCCATGTGAGCCTCCATCTCGTTAATCTCGCGGTAAGCCCGGCTCCACTCCTCCTCGCTGCAGAAGCCTTCAATCCTCTCTACCATCACACGCCCGTACCAGGTCCGGTCAAAGATCGCAATGTGGCCGGCCTTTGGCATACGGTTCCAGAACCGCCAGAGATAATGATGAACTCTCTCCTCATCATTCGGCGCAGCCGTAGGATTTACGCGGTAGCCTCGCGGATCCAGGTGGCTTGTGAGTCTCCTGATCGCCCCTCCCTTTCCGGCGGCATCCCAGCCCTCAAATCCCAGAACTACAGGGATTCTCAGCCTGTAAATTTCACTGTGGAGAAATTCCAGACGTTTCTGGGCCGCATCAAGGCGCCTGCGGTATTCCTCTCCATCCATGGTCTTTGTCAGATCCACACCGGACAGCACTCCGTTTTTATAACCGTCTCTGAGCCCCGAACCCATGGCTTCCTCCCCATGCCTGTCCCTGCTTTCCCTTTTTTCAAGCTCATACTCCAGCCGTTCCAGAACAGCAGTCATAATTTTTGCAGAGGCATAATTTTTATCTGTGGCCTCGATAATGGTCCAGGGGGCCCGCCTTGTATCCGTCTTTTCCAGCATCTCCTCATTGATATGCAGGTACTCCTCGTAGTGGCGGTTTCTTTCCAGATCGCTGTCAGATACTCTCCACGCAGTTTCCCTGTTCCCCCGCAGCTTCTTAAAGCGCTTCTTCTGCTCCTCCTTGGAGATGCATAAAAACAGCTTGATTACCACAAACCCTCCGTCGCAGAGCTGTTCCTCGAAGGAGAGAATATCCTCAAAGGCCCTTGTGATTTCCTGCTGCCCGGGCTTTTCCTCGAACCGCTCCTCTGTCACCTTCCGATACCAGCTTCTGTCAAAAATGGCAATCCTTCCCTGTTCCGGCGTCTTCGTCCAGAACCGCCACAAAAAGGGGCGCATCTGCTCCTCCTCCCCGGTCTGACGGCTTGCGTAGACCTCGAAGCCCCTGGGATCCAGAGGGGCTATCAGACGGTTAATCTGAATTCCCTTTCCGGCAGCTCCAAGTCCTTCAAATACAATAATGACAGGAATCTTTTTCTCCTTCAGTTCTCTCTGAACAGCTCCCAGGCGCACGCCCATGGCCTCACTTGCCTTCCGGTATTCCTCCCTGTCCATCTTCTTTTCCAGATCAATTTTTTCCAGCATATAACCCCTCCATTTCATCTCTCCGAAATGCTCCGTTCCTGCTCCGATCCCTTTCGCCAGACAGGCTCTTTTACGCCCCCTGCTTTTCTTTGAAGTATCCGGCAATTTGTTTCATCACCTGGCTGACAGAGATTCTCTGGGGACATTCCTTCTCACAGTGTCCGCAGGCCCGGCAGGAATCCGCCTTCACCTCCAGCTCCCCATAAAACTTATCCGCCTCATCCTCGTCTACAGCTGTCATGTTCCAGGTTGCGAGGGTCTTTGGTATGTCGAGGCCAAAGGGGCAGGGCATACAGTAGCGGCAGGCGGTGCAGTTTACCAGAGCCATCCGGTCAAACACTTCCTTGGTCTTTAAAAGGGCCTCCCTGTCCTCCCGGCTCAGCATTCCCACTGCAGCCAGGTCTGCAAGGCGCAGGTTTTCCTGTACCTGCTCCATGGTGCTCATTCCGCTCAGCAGAAGGCTGACTTCCGGCTGATCCCAGAGAAAGCTAAATGCGCTTTCCACCGCCATTTTTCCCTCCGGCAGACATTCCGCCACGTGGGACGACAGGTTTGCAAGCTTTCCTCCAAGCAGCGGTTCCATGACAACCACCCCGAGCCCTCTGTCAGCCGCCATTTTCAGTCCTTTCATTCCTGCCTGGTGATCCAGGTTAATGTAATTGTACTGGATCTGACAGAAATCCCACTGATCCGTATAATTAAGTATCTCCTCAAACACATCCAGCGAATCATGGAAAGAAAAGCCAAGGAAACGGATCTTTCCCGCTTTCTTTGCCTCCAGCATACGCTCCACCAGATGAAATTTTTTTACCTTCTCTTCAAAGCGGCTGCGGTTCAGAGCATGGAGAAGGTAGAAGTCGATGTGATCGGTTTTCAGTTTTTCAATCTGCTCGTCCAGAATCCTCTCAAAATCCCCCTCCTTTTCCAAAAGCCACACCGGGCTCTTGTCTGCCAGCCATACCTTTTCCCTGTAGCCGTCCTGAAGGGCCATACCCACAACCGTTTCGCTGACCCCCTCGTGATACCTGTAAGCAGTGTCCACGTAATTGATCCCCCCGTCAATTCCGGCGCGGATCATCTTTATAGCTTCGGCCTCGTCTACCTTTCCTTCCCTTACCGGAAGCCGCATTGCGCCGAAGCCGAGGGCTGACACCTCTGCCCCCGTTTTGCCGATTTTTCTGTACTTCATCACTGTTTCCCCTCCCCTGTCATATATTCGTGTTCTCTCTTTATTTCTTTAAAAAGGCTGACAGAATCCCAGTTTTTATTTGTTTCTGTGAGAACTGCCTTATAGTTGATTCTGCCTGCGCCTTTCTTTCTGAGCGCCAGTATCAGAGTGTCGATCCTGGCTGAGGTAAAGCCTGCCATGAGGAGCATCTCATCCTCAAACTCCTCTCCCTCGTAGACCATCCCGTTGTCCTCTATATCCTTTAACCCGGCCAGAAAGCCAACTGGCTTCAGGTAATCCTCCTTCGCCACTGCCTTCAGACGGAAGCCTAACGGCATCAGCGCCTGCCTGATTTTCATCAGACGCTCCGCATCCTTAAAATTATATAACAGCACTGTCTCCCTCATAGATTGTTCCTTTCTCTCCTGACTCTCCTGATTTTTGCTCTGCTCTTTTCACACTGCTTTACTTGTTCTCTCACGAAAGACCAGGCAAACTTTATCTCTATTATAAGAAAAACGGCAAAAAAATACAACTGCTACCGCAGGAGCTCTTCCTCTCCGGCAAAAAAAAGCAGCCCTGGAACTTTTTCAAATCCAAGGCTGCTACCGCTCATTTCCTTCTTTCGTCCTCATGCTGTTTTTAAAAAACCTCCGAATAAGTTTTGGAATTTCACTTCCGCTTCTTTCTCATCTGCTCCATCAAAGCAAAGAATCAAAATTCTTCTGACCGGCTGGATCCCCCTCAGGAGTTCGTCATAGTTTTTCACATTAAAGTGTTCCGGTCCTGCAGCTATGTAGATATTGCAGCCAAATAGATTGGCGGCCTGCATCAGAGCCGAGATGGGAAGGGGCTGTGTTCTTCCGTTCATGGAAATACTGTACCGTCTTTCCAGCATACGCATACCTCCTCTCTCTATAAGCGAAACATGCTGTTACTCTAGCTTTACTATAGCACATTTTAAAATTCTGTCAATATATAGTAATAGCAAAATTTTCATTCTTTATAATTTTTTAATAATTTAAGCCAGAATTTTCTCACTTTTTCTCTCTCCACACGCCCCTTTTTCATTATCTATGGTATGATGATTTATGAAAGAAATGAGATATTTTTATGCCTGTTGCTGCAGATTTCCCAGCCTCCTAAGGCTCGAAAAAATTTAAAACAGTTTCCAGTTTCTGTCATGTTTTCCCCCGCTTCCTAATATTCTTATATAGCTGCATAACTTAAAATTTATGATAACGCGGAGGTTTGCATATGAGCTCTTATCTTTCCATGACAGGGGTTGTCTCCCAGATTCAGCCCTCTGCAGTATCCGGTTCAGGAACCGAGGCGCAGACAGAACAGGACTGCCGCCTGAGCCTGACTCTCCAGACCTATTACCAGGGAACAGTCCTTTTCACTTTTACCGGAGATACCTATGTGCTGGACAATGAGACGATCCGGCCCGGCGATCAGCTCACTGTTTTCTATGACAGGGACGCGCCGGTCCTCCTCATCTATCCGCCTACCTACCAGGCCGTTCTTCTGGCCAAATCCTCCGGCCGTCAGTTTTATCTCGGCCAGTTTAATGACAATTTCGTAAGCACAGATAACGCACTCCAGCTCACAGTCGATCCGAATACTCCGGTACTTCTTCCTAATGGTCAGGTATTTTCCGGGAATATCTCCGGAAAAACAGTGCTGGCTGAATACCAGGCATCCACCAGAAGTATTCCGGCCCAGACCACCCCTGATCGCCTGATTGTATTCTGCTGACCGGGCGGCAGCAGGCCCTGCCGGTATATACCGGCAGGGCCTGCTGTTTGGCTATTTCTTCGCTATCTCCTCATACCCTTCTGTAGACGGAAGTTCAAACTCTGCCGGCTGTCCGGGATGATTGATTGTAATGTCCATATCCATGTGCATGTCCATTGCCGTATCGTCTGAAATTATGGTCATGTCAATCACCGCCCTCTCTGCGGTAAGGGCTCCGGCTGAGTTCAGGGAAATCTCTCCCTCATAGCGCTTCAAGCTCACTGTCATGCCGCTTCCTGCATTCATATTTCCCATAATTCCTTCTGTCAGGCCGTTGACCATATCCAGATCTCCGGTAAAACGGTATGTGACTGAGCCGTCCTCGTGGCGCTCCTCGGTGATATCTCTGAGATAATCCATATTATCTGCAGTCAAAGAGCCTGTCTGTGTCTGCTCAAGAGCCTCTGTCATATCCATGGGCACCTTATATTTCATACCGCCTGTTTCCATGTAATAGTAGCCGCCTGTATAGAAGGTTCTCTGCTGTACCTGCTGTCCCAGGAAGGACGTATTCATATCCATCAGATATTCCGGATTTGTTCCCGAGAGCCCCCTCATCTTGAGAGTTCCTTCCATCGTTCCGTCCATGGCAATCCCCTGCGCAGATACAGAGTAATTCATCCTGATGGTGCTGTCCAGGCTGTCGCTCATCCCCTGCGTAAGAGCATCCTCAATCCGGCTCATGACATTCTGGGGCTCGGCACCATCGCTCGGAGCTGTCTGACCCTGAGAAATCTGATCTTCCCCCGTCTGTTCTCCTGCGGCCTGCCCCTCCGGCTGCTGGGATGTCACGGCTGCCGGCTGTGTCTGAACCTGTCCTCTCTGTACCCAGCATCCGTTTTTGTCTACCCGGTAGCCTTCCGCGATCGTATCTTCAGCCATATAGCCATTTGAATAGAAATAATAGCACTCCGCCGTTCCATCACCATTTCCATCCAGCCATCGCCAGCCGTCCCGCGCATAGCTTCCGTCGTCCTCTTGCCACCGCCAGCCTCCATTGTCCTGTTTCCACTCCCCCGCATATACGGCAGACGACAGCAGGACGGAAAAAGCGGCTGCCGCAAGCATCATTTTTACTGCCCGTTTCATACATCCATCTCCTTTTTTTGCATCGGTCGTCAGTTTCCGTGCCAAGAATTCTGGTATAGATGTATTATACTCCTTTTATTTCTAAATATATAGTATTTTGTTATATTTTTTCTGTATTCTGATTCTTGTTCTGTTTTTTATTCTTATATTCAGGCACCTGTTCTTATTATGTTTTGTTTTCCGTCTATATCAAAACAGAAGAAAGGGGCCGTT